>SCPN01001607.1_pt1 | contig 634345 bp, 678 predicted proteins | sample 6106831 | NCBI WGS metagenome assembly SCPN01 (sample SAMN10720447, study PRJNA508395) | human gut metagenome | isolation source: Participant 1, 0 month | reverse complement strand
ACCGTTTTTCCGCCCGTATGAACAGCGATTATAAATTAATTGATGATATATTGACTATCGGTCAGCATTTCACCTTAAACCGTACTTCGGAAGTACAAGCTCCCGCGGAATTATTGAAACTGCTTTGGACATTCCTTCCGCTATCCCCGTTTATGCTTCGGATGGTTCATGGGGAGGACCGGTAGGCGGATGGCCGGACCGTCGTAATCCTCGCGCCGTACTCGAATACAACAAAGACAACCGATACACTTACTGGCGTATGTTCGGTGATGCTTATGTGAATCTAAGCCTCTTCAAAGGATTCAATGTTCGTTCTACTTTTGGTTTGGACTACGCAAACAAACAAGCCCGTTACTTCACCTATCCTTATCAGGAAGGAACACAGACCAACAACGGCAAAGAGTGCGTAGAAGCCAAACAGGAACACTGGACCAAATGGATGTGGAATGCCATTGCCACTTACCAGTTAGAAATAGGCGAAGCATCGTGGAGCGTTCATGGCAGGTATGGAGCTGAACCGGGAAGACGACAGTCATTTCTCCGGCTATAAAGAAGATTTCTCTATCCTTACTCCCGACTATATGGCCCGATGCAGGTAGCGGCACGCAGGAGCTTATGGTGCCGGTGAAGGTTACTCGCTTGTCTCTTTCTTCGGCAAAATGAACTATTCTTATGCAGACAAATATCTGCTTTCATTGACGCTCCGTCGTGACAGTTCTTCCCGCTTCGGTAAAACCATCGTTATGCCACTTTTCCTTCCGTTTCTTTGGGATGGCGCATCACACAGGAGAGCTTTATGAAGGAACGGCTTGGTTGGACGATCTGAAACTGCGTGCTTCATGGGGACAGACCGGTAATCAGGAAATCTCAACCTTGCCCGTTACACTATCTACGCTCCTAATTATGGAACAACAGATTCATTTGGCGGTCAAAGCTACGGTACGGCATACGATATTACAGGTTCTAACGGAGGCGGTACTCTGCCTTCCGGATTCAAACGTAACCAGATCGGTAATGACAATATCAAGTGGGAGACAACCACACAGACGAACGTCGGTATCGACTTCAGCCTGTTCAAGCAATCCTTGTACGGTTCATTTGGAATACTATTACAAGAAAACAACCGATATCCTGACTGAAATGGCAGGAGTGGGAGTATTGGGAGAAGGTGGCAACCGTTGGATTAATTCGGGCGCAATGAAAAACCAGGGTTTTGAATTCAACTTGGGCTACCGCAACAAGACTGCCTTCGGACTGACTTACGACCTGAACGGAAACATCTCCACTTACCGGAATGAAATTCTTGAACTGCCGGAGACAGTGGCTGCCAATGGAAAGTTTGGTGGTAATGGAGTAAAAAGTGTAGTCGGTCATACATACAACTCACAAGTGGGCTACATTGCCGACGGTATCTTCAAATCACAAGAAGAAGTGGACAATCACGCTACGCAGGAAGGTGCAGCCGTAGGCCGTATCCGCTACCGCGACATCGACCATAACGGTGTGATTGATGAAAAAGACCAGGAATGGATTTACGATCCGACTCCTGCTTTCAGCTACGGATTGAATATCTACCTGGAATATAAGAACTTCGACCTGACTATGTTCTGGCAAGGTGTTCAAGGAGTAGATATCATCAGTGACGTGAAGAAGAAGAGTGACTTCTGGAGTGCATCCAACGTCGGCTTCCTGAACAAAGGGAACCCGCCTGCTCAATGCACGGTCGCCTACTAATCCGAACTCTACGATTCCGGCATTGACCCGCAGCGATACAAACAATGAACAGCGTGTTTCCACTTACTTTGTTGAAAACGGTTCCTTCCTGAAACTGCGTAATATCAATTAGGCTATACAGTTCCGGCAGTAATCTCCAAGAAGTTGAGAATGGAACGTTTACGTTTCTATTGCAGCGCACAAAATCTGCTGACGATCAAGAGTAAAGACTTTACGGGAGAAGACCCCGGAAAACCCGAACTTTTCTTATCCGATCCCTGTGAATATCACCTTCGGACTTAACATCGGATTTTAATTCACTTCATTTATAAAACGAACTATCATGAAAAGATACTATACATTAACCATCGGATTTACCTTGCTGACAAGCAGTTGCAACGATTTTCTGGATCGTCAGGTTCCGCAGGGTATTGTGACCGGCGATCAGATCGCTTCTCCCGAATACGTGGACAACCTCGTGATTTCAGCCTACGCCATTTGGGCAACAGGTGACGACATCAACTCTTCCTTCTCGCTTTGGAATTATGACGTGCGTTCCGACGATTGTTATAAGGGCGGTTCCGGTACGGAAGACGGCGGTGTGTTCAACGCGCTGGAGATTTCTAAAGGTATCAACACTACCGACTGGAACATCAACGATATATGGAAAAGACTGTATCAATGCATCACCCGTGCCAACACAGCCTTGCAATCACTCGATCTGATGGATGAAAAGACTTATCCGTTGAAGAACCAGCGCATTGCTGAAATGAGGTTCCTGCCCGGACATGCTCACTTCATGTTGAAGCAACTGTTTAAGAAGATCGTTATAGTAGACGATGAAAACATGGAACCGGATGCTTACAACAAGCTTTCGAATACCACCTATACCAATAACGAACAATGGCAAAGATAGCAGACGACTTTCAGTTTGCCTACGACAACCTGCTGGAAGTGCACAAATAGAAAAGGACGTCCTACACAGGCTGCGGCTGCTGCTTGCACGGAGAACAACAACCTTACCGGTATCGACGAAGAGAGACAAACGGGTAGTGAAATATACCGATCCTCTCATCATGGCCAAAGCCGGTTACGGATTGGAAAATGATTATAGCATGAACTTCCTGCCTCAATATGAAAATGGCGTAGAGTCTGTATGGGCGATTCAATATTCTATCAACGACGGAACATACAACGGTAACCTGAACTGGGGAATGGGACTGACAACTCCGCAGATACTAGGCTGCTGTGACTTCCACAAACCGAGGCAAAATCTGGTGAATGCTTTCAAAACCGACTCGCAGGGAAAACCGTTGTTCAATACCTACGATAATGAGAACTACGAGGTTACGTCAGACAATGTAGACCCCCGTTTATTCCACACGGTAGGTATGCCGGGCTTCCCTTATAAATACAACGAAGGCTACATGATTCAGAAGAATGATGACTGGAGCCGTAGCAAGGGACTTTACGGATATTATGTTTCTCTCAAAGAGAATGTAGACCCGGATTGTGACTGTTTGAAAAAAGGTTCTTATTGGGCAAGTTCTCTGAATCATATCGTCATCCGTTATGCAGACGTATTGCTGATGCGTGCCGAAGCCCTGATACAGTTGAACGACGGACGCATTGCCGATGCCATCTCACTTATCAATGATGTCCGCAGTCGTGCAGCCGGAAGTACCATGCTGATTTTCAATTACAAAGAAGAGTACGGAGTAAACTTCAAAGTAACTCCTTATGAACTGAAAGCATATACACAGGACGAAGCCATGAAAATGCTGAAATGGGAACGCCGTATAGAGTTCGGTATGGAAAGCTCACGTTTCTTTGACCTCGTAAGATGGGGAGAAGCCAAAGACGTTATCAATGCTTATTATGTGACCAGAAGCCCGTTGTTCTATTTACAAGAATGCAGGTTTCACGGAAAATAAGAACGAATACCTTCCAATCCCATTCGAACAGATCAGTGCCAGTAACGGAAATTATACACAGAATTTCGGTTGGTAATCATCAATTTTAAAACAAAGAATAAAATGAAATCAATCATAAAACAACTCTATACCATCCTGTTGGTGACTGTAACATGCCTGACAGTTGCGGGATGTGGCGATGACTTCAAATCCAATCTTCGTCTGGACGGAGATGTATGGGTGAACTCTATTAAACTGGATGAATACGCAGGGACGATCGATTATCAGAATAAGACAATCGTAGTGGGAGTTCCTTACGATTATGACGTTACCCGAATGGCCGTCAGTGAAATCAATCTTTCCGAAGGTGCTACGGCGAGCATCGCTGTTGGTGAAACAATCGACTTTTCTCTTCCCGTATCTTTGACCGTGAAGAATGGCGACGTACAGATGAGCTATACGATTACCGTGAAGAGAGACGAAGCAAAGATACTGACCTTTAAGTTGAATGATACTTATGTAGGAAAAGTAGACCAGTTATCAAAAACAATCTCTGTAGTTGTTCCGCTGACAGTGGATATTACCCAGTTGAAAGGTACATTCACCGGATCAGATGGAGTCACTGTGACTCCGGCATCCGGCAGCATTCAGGACTTTACCAACCCTGTCACTTATACAGCAACTTACCGTTCGGCAGTGACTCCTTATGTAGTAACAGTTACTCAAGGAAATGTAATTCCGACTGCCTTTATCGGCACAGCTTCTTCTGTGAGCCAACTGACAAGTCCTGAAGAAAAAGCCGCTGCCCAGTGGATGATGGATAATATATCCATGTCCGAATACATCTCATTCAAAGATGTAGTAGACGGAAAAGTAGATTTAGGTAAATATACTGCAATCTGGTGGCATTTCCACGCAGACAATGGTGATAATCCTCCTTTGCCGGATGATGCGAAAGCTGCCGTAGAGAAATTTAAAGTCTACTATCAAAACGGTGGCAACCTGTTGCTGACCCGCTATGCAACTTTCTATATTAAGGACCTTAGCATTGCAAAAGACGAGCGTGTACCCAACAACAGTTGGGGAGGAAACGAAGACTCACCTGAAATTACGTCTTCTCCGTGGAGCTTCCCGATTACCGGTAGCGAATCGCATCCGTTGTTCGGATTTAAGATGGAAAGATGGCGACAAATCGACAGTATATACTTGTGATGCCGGCTCTGCGATAACCAATAGTACAGCACAATGGCATATCGGAACAGACTGGGGAGGTTATGGCGACTTGAACGAATGGCGTAACCTGACAGGAGGAATTGACCTGGCACGTGGAGGTGACGGTGCGGTAGTCATTGCCGAATTTGAGCCGCGCGCCAACAGCGGACGCACAATTTGTATCGGCTCCGGTTGTTACGACTGGTACGGTAAAGGCGTAGACGCTTCTGCCGACTACTACCACTACAACGTAGAGCAAATGACTCTGAATGCAATCAACTACTTATGTAAATAAAAGAATAAGCAATAATTATGAAAAATATGATCTTACATATAGCAATCACCACGCTGTTGGCCTCAATGACCGCTTGCAGTGATGAGATGGATCCCGTATTGACTCAAAGAGACTGGGATGGTACAGCCACTTACTTCCAATCGACCGACGAGCATGGCTTCTCGATGTACTATAAACCGCAGGTAGGCTTTGTTGGTGACCCGATGCCATTCTATGATCCGGTTGCCAAAGACTTTAAAGTGATGTACCTGCAAGACTACCGTCCGAACCCCGAAGCTACTTACCACCCCATTTTCGGGGTGGTACCAAAGACGGTGCTACTTATGAATCTCTCGGCGAACTGATTCCGTGTGGAGGTCGTGACGAACAGGATGCTGCCATCGGTACAGGAGGTACCATCTATAATCCGGTTGATAAACTCTACTACACCTTCTACACCGGCAATAAATTCAAACCTTCTTCCGACCAGAATGCACGTAGTCATGCTACCTCTCCCGACTTTAAAACATGGACCAAGAACCGCACTTTCTATCTGAAAGGAGATACGTACGGCTATGACAAGAATGACTTCCGCGATCCGTTCCTGTTCCAGACCGAAGACGGCGTTTATCACATGCTGATTGCCACCCGTAAAAACGGAAAAGGACACATTGCCGAATTCACCTCTACTGACCTGAAAGAGTGGGCGTCTGCCGGCATATTTATGACCATGATGTGGGACCGTTTCTATGAATGTCCGGACGTATTCAAGATGGGAGACTGGTGGTATCTGGTCTATTCGGAACAAGCTTCCTTCATGCGCAAGGTACAATATTTCAAAGGCAAAACACTTGAAGAACTGAAAGCAACCACCGCCAATGATGCCGGAATATGGCCGGACAATCGGGAAGGTATGCTGGACAGCCGTGCATTCTATGCAGGCAAGACTGCCCGATGGAACCAACCGTTACATCTGGGGCTGGTGTCCTACCCGTGCCGGTAATGATAATGGAAACGTAGGGGATGTAGAACCCGAATGGGCTGGCAACTTGGTGGCACAACGCCTCATTCAGCACGAAGACGGTACATTGACTCTAGGAGTTCCCGATGCAATCGACCGTAAATACACTTCCGCACAAGAGGTAAAAGTGATGGCTAAAGACGGAAACGTAACAGAAGCGGTAAAACCTATACGTTGGCCGAAGGAGCTTCCGTTATCTTCAACCGGTTGAAAGTACACAACAAGATTTCCTTTACCGTAAAAGCATCCTCGAATACAGATCGTTTTGGAATCTCTTTCGTCCGTGGAACGGACTCCAAATCATGGTATAGCATCCACGTCAACGCTGACGAGGGTAAAGCCAACTTCGAGAAAGACGGTGACAATGCCAAATACTTGTTTGATAACAAATTCAATATTCCGGCGGATAATGAATACCGTGTGACGATTTACAGTGACCAATCGATTTGTGTGACTTACATCAACGACCAGTTATCTTTCACGAACCGCATCTATCAAATGCAGAAGAATCCGTGGTCACTCTGTTGTTATAAAGGTGAAATCACTGTATCAGATATTCAAGTGAGCACCTATTAATAGAAAAGTAACATCTTTTACAGTGTTTGAAACAAAAGTGATAGGCGTTTCATCCCGGAGCGCCTATCTTTTAACAACCTTAATACCATAAAGCATGAATTTAAGACTCTCTTCCAAACAAATTCAAACCTTCGCGGTTTTATTTTGTATGATTGTGATGAATATCTCTCTATCCGCCCGTGCAGACAACTCTCCTCTATTAATTAAAGATTTAGGAGAAGGACATTGCCTCGTACGTGTCAACACTAACAAGAAGTATCTGTTGTTGCCCGTAGAAGATGCATCGCCCGATGTGCGTATCAGCCTGATTGTTAATAATAAAGAGGTAAAGAACTTCGATGTCCGTCTGGCCATCCATAAAGTCGATTACTTTGTTCCGGTAGACCTTTCCGACTATTCCGGCAAACTAATTTCTTTCAAATTTAAAATGAACTCCAACGACCTGGTTCGTGTCAACCTTTCGCCGGACAACACCGCTTGCTGCAAGGAAATGAAATTGTCCGACACGTTCGATACAAGCAATCGTGAAAAGTTCCGTCCCACTTATCATTTCTCTCCCCTTTACGGATGGATGAACGACCCGAACGGAATGGTATACAAAGACGGCGAATACCACCTTTTCTACCAATACAACCCTTACGGTTCCAAATGGGGAAATATGAACTGGGGACATGCCATCAGCAAAGACCTCGTAAACTGGGAACATCGCCCCGTAGCAATCGCCCCGGATGCATTCGGTACTATCTTCAGTGGCTCCGCCGTGATAGATCATCATAATACCGCCGGCTTCGGTGCAGGCGCCATCGTCGCCATCTATACACAAACAGCGACCGTCAGGTGCAAAGCATTGCTTACAGCACCGACAACGGACGTACCTTTACCAAATACGAAAACAATCCTGTATTAGTATCTGAAGCACGTGACTTCCGCGACCCGAAAGTATTCTGGTACGAAGGCACCAAACGCTGGATCATGGTATTGGCAGTAGGGCAGGAAATGCAATTCTTCTCTTCCCCCAACTTGAAAGACTGGACATTTGAAGCAGCTTCGGCAAAGGACACGGCGCACACGGAAACGTTTGGGAATGTCCCGACTTATTCGAACTCCCGGTAGAAGGAACAAATGAAAAGAAATGGGTACTGCTTTGCAGCCTCGGCGACGGTCCTTTCGGTGACTCGGCCACTCAATATTTTGTAGGCTCCTTCAACGGAAAAGAGTTTGTAAACGAATCACCCTCCAAAACCAAATGGATGGACTGGGGAAAGACCATTATGCCACCGTGACTTGGAGTGACGCTCCCGACAACCGCCGCATCGCTATCGCATGGATGAGCAACTGGCAATACGCAAACGATGTTCCTACCTCCCAATACCGTAGCCCGAACTCCGTTCCCCGTGACTTGAGCCTGTTTACCGTAGATGGTGAGACTTACCTCCAATCAGCTCCCTCTCCCGAACTGCTGGCTTTGCGTGATGCTTCCAAGAAACGCTCGTTCAAAGTAGACGGAACACGCACAATTAAAGAAATGATTCCCGGTAATGACGGTGCATACGAAATAGAATTGACAATCGAAAATCAACGTGCAGACGTAATCGGCTTCCGTCTCTACAATGACAAAGGCGAAGAAGTGGATATGCAGTATGACATGAAAGAAAAGAAATTCTCGATGGATCGTCGCAAGAGCGGAGAGGTCAGCTTCAATGAGAATTTCCCAATGTTGACCTGGACGGCCATTGAAAGTGGAAAAGACGAATTGAAACTCCGTCTGTTTGTTGACAAATCCAGTGTGGAAGCCTTTGGTGATGGCGGACGTTTTGTGATGACTAATCAAGTATTCCCGTCGGAACCTTACACTCATATCGACTTTTACAGTAAAGGAGGAGCGTATAAAGTAGATTCGTTTGTGATCTACAAGTTGAAGAAATAAGCTTATTCTCCTTACTCTATGCGTTCTTTCCTCGTTTCTTTGGAGTAGAATACTTCTTTCCCTATAGACTAATACTTCTTTCCTTATGGAAGAGTACGTCTGTCCTAGTGGAAGAGTTCTACTAAAGTGCGGAGACACTTTCTTCAAAGCCACGGTTCCGTTAGTTCGTCACGGCCGTGGTAACCCAACAATACCGTAGCTTTAAAGTAACAAGGAACGGGAGATACACCAACTATATAAAGGACTGATGCATACATTGCCGTAGGGTTATGTGTTCCGCCCTATGGAAACAGAATTCATCATATAAAAGAAAAAATAATGGAAAACAGTAAAAACTCTTCCCTCTCCAAACTAATCCCGGTGATGCTTTGCTTCTTCGCCATGGGATTCGTTGACCTGGTAGGCATTGCCTCCAATTACGTAAAGGCAGACCTTGGGCTGTCGGACTCACAGGCGAATATCTTTCCGTCACTGGTATTCTTCTGGTTCCTGATTTTCTCCGTACCCACCGGCATGCTGATGAGCCGCATTGGTCAGAAGAAAACCGTATTGCTTAGTTTGATTGTGACTTTCGCTTCTCTGTTGCTACCCGTTTTCGGCGACAGCTATATGCTGATGTTGATTTCCTTCTCCCTCCTGGAAAATGCGTTGATGCAGACTTCTCTGAATCCGTTACTTTCAATATCGTGCGTGGCGACCGCTTGGCGAGTAGCCTGACTTTCGGCCAGTTTGTGAAAGCCATTGCTTCTTTCCTGGCACCTTATATCGCCATGTGGGGAGCGACACAGGCCATTCCGACTTTCGATTTAGGCTGGCGCATCCTGTTCCCTATTTATATGATTGTGGCCGTCATCGCTATTCTTCTGCTCAATGTCACACAGATTGAAGAGGAGAAAGAAGATGGCAAACCGTCTACTTTCGGACAATGCATCGCCCTGCTTGGTAAACCGTTTATCCTGCTTTGTTTTATTGGTATCATGTGTCATGTCGGCATTGACGTAGGTACGAACACTACCGCCCCGAAGATTCTGATGGAGCGCATCGGTATGGGATTGGATGATGCTGCTTTTGCAACTAGTCTTTATTTTATTTTCCGTACGGCGGGCTGTTTTCTGGGTTCTTTCATCTTGCGTAAGATGTCTCCGAAATCTTTCTTCGGCATTAGTGTGGTGCTGATGTTGATTGCCATGATCGGTTTGTTTATCTTCCATGAAAAGGCAATTATCTATGCCTGCATTGCCTTAATTGGTTTCGGTAACTCAATGTGTTTTCCGTTATCTTCTCGCAGGCATTGCTCTATTTGCCGGGTAAGAAAAACGAAGTTTCCGGCTTGATGATTATGGGACTTTTCGGCGGGACGGTGTTTCCGTTGGCAATGGGAGTAGCTTCGGATACTTCCATGGGACAGAATGGTGCTATTGCCGTAATGACGGTGGGCGTGCTTTATCTCTTGTATTATACGTTCCGTATCAGAAAATAATTTTATAACTTTGGAAACAATAAAACCCGTATATCATGAATAATATAATTGTAGGAATGGGCGAAGCACTTTGGGATGTGTTGCCCGAAGGAAAGAAAATCGGTGGTGCTCCGGCAAACTTTGCCTATCATGTATCACAGTTTGGTTTTGACAGTCGTGTAGTGAGTGCCGTAGGCAGGGATGAACTGGGAGAAGAAATTCTGAAAGTATTCAACGAGAAGAAGTTGAAGATGCAGATTGAACAGGTCGATTATCCTACCGGTACGGTGCAGGTGACGCTCGATGACGAGGGCGTGCCTTGTTACGAAATCAAAGAGGGCGTGGCGTGGGACAACATTCCCTTTACGGATGAGCTGAAACGTCTGGCCTTGAGCACACGTGCTGTTTGCTTCGGTTCGCTGGCTCAACGTAATGAAGTGAGCCGTGCCACTATCAATCGCTTTCTGGATACGATGCCCGATATAGACGGACAGCTCAAGATATTTGATATCAATCTCCGCCAGGATTTCTACTCTAAAGAGGTACTGCGCGAATCGTTCCACCGTTGCAACGTCCTGAAGATAAACGACGAAGAGCTGGTGACTATCAGCCGTATGTTTGGTTATCCCGGCATTGATTTGCAGGATAAATGCTGGATTCTGTTGGCAAAATACAACCTGAAGATGTTGATTCTCACTTGCGGCATCAATGGCAGCTATGTGTTCACACCGGGCGTTGTCTCTTTCCAGGAGACGCCCAAAGTACCGGTTGCCGACACAGTGGGCGCAGGCGATTCTTTTACAGCTGCTTTCTGTGCCTCCATTCTCAATGGAAAACCGGTGCCCGAAGCGCATAAGCTGGCTGTTGAGGTTTCTGCTTATGTCTGCACACAGAGAGGTGCGATGCCCGAACTTCCGCAGGTTTTGAAAGATAGACTGATGTAATTCTTTTATTGATAGTAAGCATAGAGGTATATTTCATTTCGTGGGGTGTACCTCTTGTTTTTTGTACGTACGAAACGTACAGGCATAAAAAAAGGAGCAACGCCTTGCTCCAACCTTTGTTAACCTTAAATCTAATACTATGAAAAACACATTGCAAAGATACGGACTTCTGTCAACTTTGCAAATAATCCAAATAAAAAGAGATGTTTTATAACATCAATTAAGTGTTTGTATTACCCTTTATACGTTTGTTAATGGTTCCCGCGTAAATATGGGGGACCATTTTTACTTTTTTTCAAGGGATAAGATTGCGAATAATCGAGTGATTTATAGCATACTCACAGTTTTATTTTCTATTTTTGTTCTCAATCAATCTATCGAATACTATGAACACAATGCTATGCCAGCTAAAGAGCCTGTTGTTATTGGGAGTCCTGCTTTTTGCCAATGGAGCATTCGGACAACCGATGATCTGGGATGATACCTCTCCCGAAACGATCGTTTTCGAACTGACTAACAAAGAGGCTTTGAAACTTCTCAAAGGCAAACTCCGACAGAAACAATGGGATAAAATACAGCAGACTCCTTTTGCCCGTTTCACGGATACTTGGAGCAATCCTCCGGTCAAAGGGCATTTTCTGCTGGCTGATGTAGAGCGGAACGAAGTTCATTACCGTTATGCTCCGGTGATTCCTTTTCATGTTTTCCTTTTCAAGGAGTATGGTGTACTCACCTTGCAGGTGGTTGATGCCGGGGAAACTATCAGGAAAGATGCCAAAGTGCGGGTTGGCAGCAAGGCTGTTTATTACGATGAAGACAGTCAGACGTATACTGACGATAACTGGTCGCAGAAAGAACAGCATATCCTGACGGTTGAAGTGGATAAGTTTCGTGCGGTATTCGATTTGAGGAAACACCTTGTACCACCCTGGTATAAAAATGATTATGGGCGGCAAGATGCACCGGAGTTTTATAGTTACCTGATTACTGACAAGAATAAATACAGACCGGGCGAAACTGTCCGTTTCAAGTCTTATGCTCTCTCCGAACATAAACGTCCTCTGAAACAGGAACTTTCATTGTGGATGCGTGTCGGTTCTTCCTGGCGTGACTATAAGAAGATAATGTCCGTCGTCCCTTACCATCCGGGAGGCTTCGCCGGAGAATTCCTGTTGGCGGATTCATTGAACCTGAAGCTCGATCAGAGATATACTGTACAGCTTCGTGATAAGCGGGGACGCATCGTAGCCTCCACCAATTTCAAATATGAAGACTACGAACTGAACGGAAACAAGTTGTTGGTGAAGCTGGCTTCGAATGTGCAATATGCATCGCAGAGTAACCGCATGGATATCAGTGCAACGGATGCCAACGGACTTCCTTTGCGGGAGGTGAATGTAGAAGTGACTGTCGGCAGACAGCAGGTACTGAAGTCGTATGCGCAGATACTTTGCCCGATACACTGATGTCCGTGCAGGCGGAACTGGATGCTTCCGGGAAAGCTTCGGTAGATATTCCTGCTCGGATATTCGGAGCTTCCGATTGCTTCTATACGGTGAATGTAGTTTTGCTTACGGCAGACAATAACCGTTTGGAGCAGCAGAGCAAAGCGACTTTCTACTATTCGTGCTATGATATGCAGTGCACTACGCAGGCGGATACTATTTGCTTTTCATTCTTCGACCTGGGAGTGGAGCGTCCTGTGGCGGCCGAACTGACCTATGGTGAAAAGAAAGAAGTGAAGAAAGTGCGTTTGCCCTATCGCGAACCGTTCAATCAGGCGGTGACGGACTATCGTTTCAAAATACCGGAAACAGGATATGAAACGACGATTGCTTCCGCCGCACTTGACTCCAAACTGGAACTGAATGGCGGCATAGAAAAAGATTCGTTCTGTGTCTCCCTTTCCAATCCTTTGCAGCTGGAACTTTCCTGGTATGTGTATCAAGGCAACCGCCTGTTGCAGAAAGGTTCGGGAAAAGAGATGGAACACAAATCCGGAGAGATCGATCCCTCTTCCGTCTATTACGTAGAAGTATTTTATTTCATGGGGGATAAGGAATGTATGTTGAAACGCTCGTACACTTCACCTTCCGAACGGCTGGTGATTGAATCTGATTTGCCGGAACGAGTGTATCCCGGTCAGAAAGTGAAAACAAAATTGAACGTGACCAATATACAAGGGCGTCCGGTATCCAACGTCGATCTGACAGCTTTTGCGGTCAACACGCAGCTGGATTATCACGTACCCGATTTACCCTATTACGGGAGTGCACCCCGTCCGCGCGAGCAACGAGCTTCCTACTCAATGAAGCAAAAAGAGTATCTACATACCGGCACATTGGATTATCAGCATTGGAACCAGTTGCTTCATTTGGATAAGTTGCCTTATTATCAGTTTGCTTATCCTTCGGGAAATCTGTTCCGTCAGACGGTTGATACACCGGATGGAACCACCCAGTTTGCTCCTTATGTGATGCTGAACGGGCGGGCGGTGAATATCTATGTGATTGAGCAGAACGATGTTCCCTGCTATTTTTCGTGGACGGAACAGCCTAAGCAGTATTCTTTTCCTGTATTGCATCCGTCGGGAAAGCAGAAGATAATGTTGCGAATGCACGACAGGGCTTTCATCATTGATTCTCTGGCTTTCGACCGGGGCAAGAAAACGATTTTAAGTTTCGATATGAATCAGTTGCCGCAAGGAGTGGAAGTAGTCTGGTTGCGGCAGAGGAAAGGGAAATATGATGAGTATAAGTTTACTTCGGAAGAGAAGAAGCGTTATGAACGGTATCTTTGCCGTCTTCCGGTGATGGATGGGGCGGTATATACTTCGCTCTAACATAATGGAAAGCTGTTTCCGGTTTCACTCATGGAGCTGTCGCGCTACAAGAAAAAGATATTGGCAGGTCCTGTGGAGCCGGGACCTTGGAAATATATGAATGGTGTGTTGTATCGGCATGAGGGAGGTTTCTCTTATGAATTCGAGGGCAATGTGGTTTATAAATATAAGGATGAGGAACTGTGCCCGGCTTATCTGAATTTTTCGTCTGTGGCAAAGATTCCGACTTTGAATGATTACCATTTATCACCGGAAAGATTCCGTAGTCTGGTGGCCGAACTTCGCAAGGGAAAGAGTTGGCATCCCACCCGGATTTATTTCTCCTGCCGGATAAGACGTTGAATTTCCGGCTTCCGGAAGAAAAAGATTCTACCGGAGTGGCTAACTTGCTCTTTAAAGACTGCACTACCGGAGAACTGGTTTATCCGGATACTTTGGTGCAAATGAATAGAATATATTCCAAGTTTCCTGCCGGAACGTATGATGCGATTTTGCTTTATAACAATGGAAAGTATCTGAAACATGATGCTCTGACGATACAATCATATACCTATCTGGATGTAGATATGGAATCTCTGCCTCTACACGAACGCGATTCGTTGTCAGCAGGGTGGCTCTTGCTGGGAAGAGGAATTGGCAGGATCGGTACAAACTTTCCTGGTCACAGGGAAATGAGGATCAGGCAGTATGTACGCAATTACGGCGGTAAAGTCTCCGGTTATGTGACGGATGCTACCGGAGAGCCTTTAATCAGGTGCAGCGTGGTGGTGAAAGGAACGACGGAGGGAACGATCACCGACATGGACGGATATTTCGAAATGGATTGTGACAGGGGAGGGGATCAGCTTTTGTTTAGTTATGTCGGCTTTAAACAGCAGGAGATGAGAGCAACTCCCGGAGCCAATCTGTTGGTTACTTTGGAAGAAGATAGTCAGGCGCTGGAGGAAGTGGTCGTTGTAGGATACGGCATGCGTTCAAGAACTTCGTTGACGGGGTCTGTTGCCGGATTAATGGTAGGTTCTTCTTCTTCTGCTGCTGCAACCGCACCTTTGGAGAAACTGGAAGAGCAAGATCAGAAAGCAAAAGAAGAAGCGGATAACGAACAGTTGTATAATGAACTGATGCAATTGAATGGCTTACGTAGGAATTTTTCGGATGTGGCTTTCTGGCAGCCTCGTTTGTTTACGGATAAAACCGGAACGGTACAGTTTGAAACAACTTTCCCCGATAATGTGACGAAATGGGAAACTGTCGTTTATGGCATGAACCGTCGTTTGCAGACGGGTACTTTCCGACGTTCCATCCGCTCTTACAAACCGTTGATGGCGGAGTTGAAAACTCCCGCTTCTTGGTGGAGGGATCAGAGTACGGTGGTCGGGACTATCCGCAATTATCTGGATGGGCAGCACATAGCCGGAAAGACACAGTTCTGCGTCGGAACGGATACGTTGAAACGGCAGGAAGTGAGTTTCATGGAGGGATTTCATGAAACAGTGCCGATGCAGGCAGTTCATGCCGATAGCGTGACCATCAGCTATCTTTTCACTCGCGACGATGGCTATCAGGATGGAGAGGAATATACGATTCCGATACTGGCACAGGGAACTGAATTGGCGGAGGGCACATTGGGTATTCTGTCCGATGCAAAGACGGTTAAAGTGCAATCCGGCGAGGATGAAGAAGTGATGGTGAGTATCACTGACAATCAGTTGGACATCTATAAAGAATCAGTGAATTACTTGACAGGATACAAATATTTGTGCAATGAGCAGCTGGCATCCAAGTTAATCGGTTTGTTGGCTTACCAACAGTATATGCAGAGTAAGGGTGAAAAGGTGAAAGTAGATAAAGCAATTCGACCTATCATCCATCGACTGACGAATCATCAGAACAAACATCAGTTATGGTCGTGGTGGGGGAACTCTGAAAATACTTCTTTCTGGATGTCTGCGCATATTCTGCGGGCTTTGAAGATGGCGCAAGATGCAGGTTATCCTGTGGAGTTGAATCTGAATGGTTTGAAAGTGGAGTATGCTCATACGCGTCCTTATCGAGGAATGAAACTGGAAGATATAGAAATACTTCATGCTCTGCATGAGTGGAAAGTAGAGGCGGATTATTCTTCGGCAGTCAGATTATTGGAACCTTTCGTCCGGCAATTGGAACAGAAAGAAGACTCGTTGGCAAATAGAAACAAGTATTATCGTCCTCTTTCATACTTGAAAGAGAAGCTGCTTCTCTGGGAAATCAAGCAACAGGTGGATTCGGTGAATGTGGGTGATAGCGTACGTCCTTATCTGAAAAAGGATATGCTGGAAGGTGTTTACTGTGACGACGGACGGCGTACTTATTATTGGGAGGGAAATCAGATGATAAATACATTGATAGCCTACCGGATTATTAAAAATGACCCTTCCCTGTGTAAGTTGAAAGAAAATATGCAATTGTATATTTTGCGGACTAAGGAGCGCGGATGGAATACGTATCAGGCTTCTTCGGCTGTGGCAACTGTTCTGACCGATTTGCTGGCAGGTTCTGGAGGGATGTCAGGAACGTCGGTGTCTGTGAGCGGTAAGGATCATCAACGAATTACGGAATTTCCTTATCATGCCCGGCTGACAGCAGGCGACAGTCTGCTTATTTCAAAAACGGGAAAAGAGCCTTTATTGTATAGTGTCTATTCAATGAAGCGTGTGATGAATGCTCGTCAGAGTGATGCTTTCAAGGTGGAGGTGACTTTGGAAAAAGACTCTTTGGTGGCGGGTGTACCTGTTACATTGACAGTTACCTTGCAGGTGAAACAGGAGGGTGCGCAATATGTGATGCTCGAAGTTCCTGTTCCGGCAGGTTGTAGTTATGCCTCAAAACCTGTTAATTTCTCCCGTTCTGAAGTATATCGTGAGTATTTTAAAGAGAAAACTGTTATCTTTAGCGAAAAATTACCGGTAGGTACTTATCAGTTTACGGTTCCTTTGCTTCCACGCTTTACTGGAAAATATACGCTGAACCCTGTGAAAGTGGAACTGATGTATTTCCCGGTGGTGAATGCAAATAATGCGGGGAGAGAAAATTGGATTACAGAAAGAAATACAAAAGATATACGAAAGAAAGGGAATGATTGAAGCGATGAAATATACGAAGTGGATAACAGTCTTGTTTTGTCTTTTGGGCTTGGCGGCCTGTCGGCAGGATGCGCCTCGTTTCCGTATTGGGGTGGCCCAATGTAGCGATGACTCTTGGAGGCACAAGATGAATGATGAGATTCTTCGCGAAGCGATGTTTTATGATGGAGTGTCGGTTGAAATCCGCTCGGCGGCGGATGATAACCGTAAGCAGGCGGAAGATGTTCATTATTTTATAGATAAAGGAGTTGATTTACTGATAATTTCCGCCAATGAAGCGGCTCCCATGACTCCAATTGTGGAGGAGGCCTATCAGAAAGGAATACCTGTCATTCTTGTAGACCGGAAGATACTTTCTGATAAATATACTGCCTATATCGGTGCCGATAATTATGAAATAGGTCGTGCGGTAGGAAATTATATCGCATCAAGTCTGAAAGGGAAAGGGAATGTAGTGGAGCTTACCGGACTGGGTGGTTCCACCCCTGCCATGGAACGCCATCAGGGATTTATGGCTGCTATCAGCAATTATCCGGATATCAAACTGATTGATAAAGCGGATGCTGCCTGGGAACGTGAACCGGCAGAAGTGGAAATGGATAGTATGCTTCGCCGTCATCCGAAGATTGATGCGGTATATGCACATAACGACCGTATCGCTCCGGGAGCCTATCAAGCTGCGAAGAAAGCCGGACGTGAAAAGGAAATGATTTTTGTTGGCATTGATGCCCTGCCCGGCAAAGGAAACGGGCTTGAATTGGTGCTTGACAATGTGCTGGATGCAACTTTTATTTATCCGACTAATGGGGACAAAGTGATGCAACTGGCCATGAATATTCTTGAGAAGAAGTCTTATCCTCGCGAAACGGTCATGAATACTGCCGTTGTAGACCGCACGAACGCGCACGTTATGCAACTTCAGACTACCCATATCTCGGAACTGGATCAGAAGATTGAAACATTGAACGGACGTATCGGTGGGTATCTGTCGCGTGTAGCTACGCAGCAGGTCGTGATGTATGGCGGCTTGGTTATTCTTTTATTAGTAGCGGGATTGTTGTTGGTAGTCTATAAATCCCTCCGTTCCAAGAATCGCCTGAATAAAGAGTTGTCCGAACAGAAGAAACAAGTAGAGCAACAGCGCGATAAACTCGAAGAGCAACGGGATATTCTTGAAGAACAGCGTGACAAACTCGAAGAACAGCGGGATCAGCTTATCCAGCTTTCTCATCAACTGGAAGAAGCGACTCATGCCAAGCTGGTTTTCTTCACAAATATATCTCACGATTTTCGTACTCCACTGACATTAGTTGCCGACCCGGTAGAGCATTTACTGGCTGATTCGTCTTTGAGTGAAGATCAGCGCCGAATGTTATTGTTAGTTCAGCGAAACGTGAATATCCTTTTGCGTCTTGTCAATCAGATTCTGGATTTTCGTAAATACGAGAATGGAAAAATGGAATATACTCCTATTTCGTTAGACATTCTTTCTTCTTTTGAAGGATGGAACGAATCTTTCATGGCAGTAGCCCGGAAGAAGCATATTCATTTCTCATTCGATTATATGCCGGATACGGATTACCGCACATTGGCAGATGTAGAAAAGTTGGAACGCATCTATTTCAACCTCCTTTCCAACGCTTTCAAATTTACTCCGGAAAACGGAAAAGTAACTGTACGCTTGTCTTCCCTGACTAAAGACGATCATTGCTGGATTCGCTTTACCGTTGCCAATACCGGTTCAATGATTTCTGCGGAGCATATCCGGAATATTTTCGACCGTTTCTATAAGATAGATATGCACCATGCCGGTTCGGGTATTGGACTGGCATTGGTAAAGGCTTTTGTGGAATTGCATAAAGGTACCATCACGGTGGAAAGTGATGAAAAGCAAGGAACTATCTTTACCGTTGATTTGCCTGTGCAGACTTGCGAGACTGTTGTTTCTGAAAACTCTCCGGCATTCTCTGTGTCTGCTACTTCTGTAACCTCCACCGATGCTACAACCTCTGCCGTTGCTGGGGTTCCGGCAACTCCTGCAACTTCCGGTTATTCCGGTTCTTCGAGCTTGAATGATGCTTTAACTTACGAAGAAGAGGTGGAAAAAAGTTACGACTCTTCCAAACCTTGCGTTCTGATTATTGATGATAACGCTGATATTCGCTTATATGTGCATGGATTGCTTCATACTGATTATACTGTTATAGAAGCTGCAGACGGCTCGGAAGGTATTCGTAAAGCTATGAAATATGTCCCGGACTTGATTATCTCCGATGTAATGATGCCCGGAATGGATGGAATTGAATGTTGTCGTCGCTTGAAAAGCGAATTACAAACCTGTCATATTCCTGTTATCCTATTGACAGCTTGTTCTTTGGATGAACAACGAATTCAAAGGGTATGATGGTGGTGCAGATTCTTATATCTCCAAGCCTTTCAGTTCGCAATTACTATTGGCACGCGTTCGTAATCTGATAGATTCACACCGCCGCCTGAAACAGTTTTTTGGTGACGGACAAACGTTGGCGAAAGAGGATGTCTGTGATATGGATAAAGACTTTGTGGAAAAATTCAAAGCTTTGATTGAGGCAAAGATGGGAGATTCAAATTTGAATGTGGAAGACTTGGGTAAAGATATGGGATTAAGCCGTGTGCAACTCTATCGCAAAATCAAATCCCTAACTAATTATTCCCCGAATGAACTGCTTCGTATAGCTCGTTTGAAGAAAGCTGCTTCCCTGCTTGCTTCGTCGGATATGACAGTGGCAGAGATAGGTTATGAAGTTGGTTTTAGTTCTCCTTCTTATTTTACTAAATGTTATAGAGAACAGTTTGGAGAGAGTCCGACAGATTTGTTGAAGAGGAAAGGATAGGATAGAATCTGCAAAATTTGGTGGTGAGCATTTATCTGTTTATACTTCTATGGAATTCATATGATAAAAATAAGAGGTAAGGAAATCTATTGACATACCTTACCTCTTATTTAATTCAGTATATGATTTACTGTATATTTATTAATTCATAATCAACTTATTCGTTTTTGGCTTATTCCACCATCTTTGGTTCTCTTGACCTCCCGATGTTACCCATTGTTCAAAGTCTGGATATGCTTCCAAGAAGTTTACTTCTTCTCTGGCATGATGTAAAGATGCAGGTACTTTTAATCCCCATATAAAGTTGTCTTCATTTACATAACTTTCGTTGCTGTTATAATAAACCGGGCTATAACCTTTTAAGTGGATTTCTTGTCCTTTATTAGTTTTTGCAATATAAAAGTCCATTTTACTGTCTTGTAGGCTTTTAACGTTAACAGGTGAGTTGAACACCAAGTAAATGGCCATCATTTTTTTAGGCTTTGTTTTTTCATTTACCTCCGTATTATAATACTTGTATCCGTTAGGAATGGCCGGTTTCTTTAGTGAAATAATCAATTCCCCTTTTGGGCCTTTTAGGATTTTGATATTTTCAGCCTCTTCAGGATTGTTACGCTCAAGATACATTTGAGTTTCTTCTAAATCAAGTTCATTATATTGTACTTCTGCCAAGCGGATATAAGGATTGTAGTCATATATACCTCCTATAGCTCTGATTTGGAATCCTATCATTAAGTATTCTGCATAACATTGATTGTGACTCCAATAAAAACCGTCAATTTGGAAATTATACCATGCAACAAAATCATTAAAATCATAATCGCCTAAAGCTGGATACATATCTTCGAACATAATAGTTCCGTTGCCATATCGGATAATTGAAGATGTTGTTCGTTTCAACTTCTTTATTAGCTCTTGTGGTAACTCTGGATAATGCCGTAGCGTTAGCAGGTACTACTATAGAAATAGTACCATTACTTTCAACAGGAACAGTTTGTATTTCAGAGCCATTACCATATTTTACATACACATTTTTTATATATGCAGGAATTTCAATTGGGAGTTCCAATTTTGATGTGTTGGCATCGACATCCATTCGAAGCATCAAAGCCTCTTCATTGCAATTTTCTTCTAGAAATACAGAAATAGTAGCAGTTGATTGACTGGCAATTTTCACTTTGGCATTTTGAGAACCTTTCCAGTCGAAATCGGCAGGTACTTCCAAGTCAGTCATTTTCTTTTCTTTCTCGGGTTGTTTACTTTCATCATAAAGGTTCTTCTCACAGGAGCTGAAAGCCAGTGCTCCCAATAAACAAGAAGCGAACAGGATAGTTTTCTTTTTCATAACAGCAGTGCTTGTTTTGTCAATAATAGGGTTGCTTTTAATGGGTACAAAGGTCAGGATTATTTGTAAATAAAGCAAATAAAGTTGCATATTTTATTTGAAATGCTTTTATTATTTGCAAATTCTTTTCTTTTTATCTAGTTTTGGAACTGAAATAAAGTAATGTTTGAGTGATGAAAGATTATAAAGTAGATAAGGCGAGCCTTTCCGCATCCTTTTGTCAAGAGGTGTATCAGGTTGTCCGAAATTCCGGTAGGTAAAGTTTCTACCTATGGGGGAATTGCCGCATTATTGGGAATGTCTCAATGTTCCCGTATGGTGGGGCGTGCTTTGAAACAGATTCCGGATGATTTATCTGCGCCTTGTCATCGGGTTGTCAATGCGTCGGGACGGCTTGTTCCGGGTTGGACAGAGCAGAAACAACTCTTGTTGGAAGAAGGGAGCTCTTTCAAACAAAATGGATGCGTAGACTTGAAAAAGCATCTTTGGAATTACTCCGTACCTGAATGAAATTTGCATATTTAATCTATTTTCCTTACCTTTGTGCCAACAATATGCAAGAACAGACTGTTATTTATTTATGAAAATACTGTTTTCTACTGTTCATTAAGAGGATAATCTTATCAAATTCTATTCCTTTTAAACTACTCTGTCTGTTTTTTTAAACCATTTAAAAAACGTCGGACCGTCATGTTATCATGTGACATGACTGAACCATCGAACATTCAACTTGTTTATCGTAAGTGAGAATAAGGAATGCGGCAGTTGAAAACAAAACAAATATTATAATCTAAACCAATATATTATATGAGTAAAATAGAAATAAAGGATTTGTACCTTATCTTTGGTAACGAGAAGCAGAAAGCCCTCAAGATGTTGAAAAGATAAGAGTAAAGAGGAAATTCTGAAAGATACCGGTTGTACGGTAGGAGTGAAAGATGCCAATCTTTCAATTAATGAAGGAGAGTTTTTCGTGATAATGGGACTCTCGGGAAGTGGAAAATCGACATTACTGCGTTGTATCAATCGTCTGATACGTCCTACTACCGGGCAAGTGCTTGTAAACGGAGTAGATATATCTAAAATTTCCGAAAAAGAATTATTGCAGGTTCGTCGGAAAGAGCTGGCGATGGTTTCCAGAATTTCGGTCTGTTACCTCACCGTTCCGTATTGAGCAATATCGCGTTCGGCCTCGAACTTCAGGGAGTGAAGAAAGAGGAACGTGAGAAGAAAGCAATGGAAAGCATGAAGCTTGTCGGATTGAAAGGATATGAAAATCAGATGGTAGGCGAGCTTTCCGGTGGAATGCAACAGCGTGTCGGACTGGCTCGCGCTCTGGCTAATAATCCTGAAGTGCTTTTAATGGATGAGGCTTTCTCTGCTCTCGATCCTCTGATTCGCGTACAGATGCAGGATGAACTACTGGCCTTGCAATCAAAGATGAAAAAGACGATTGTTTTTATTACCCACGACTTGAGTGAAACAATTAAGCTAGGTGACCGTATTGCCATCATGAAAGACGGAGAAGTGGTGCAGGTAGGTACTTCGGAGGAAATCCTGACTGAACCGGCTAACGATTATGTAGCCCGTTTTGTTGAAAACGTGGATAGGAGCAAAATTATTACCGCCTCTTCTTTAATGATTGACAAACCGTTGGTGGCCCGTCTGAAGAAAGAAGGTCCCGAAGTATTGATTCGTAAGATGCGTGCGAAGAATATCACCGTATTACCTGTCATAGACACCGATGATAAACTGGTCGGAGAAGTACGTCTGAACGACTTGCTTAAGTTACGTAGCAAACAGGAAAAATCCATTGAAACGATTGTGCGTACAGAAGTACATTCTGTGTTGGAGGATACGGTGTTGGAGGATATACTTCCTCTAATGACAAAGAGCAATTCACCGGTATGGGTGATTGATGAGACGCGCGAGTTTTTAGGAACAATCCCGCTTTCATCCTTAATCATCGAAGTGACCGGGAAAGATAAAGAAGAAATAAACGAAATAATTCAAAACGCAATAGATTTATGATAAATATAGGACAATATATAGAGATGGCCATCAATTGGATGATGGTACATTTTTCCACTTTCTTTGATGCCGTGAATGCGGGCATCGGTAGTTTTATTATAGGATTCCAACACATACTTTTCGGAATACCTTTTTATATAACCATTTTGGTACTTGCTGCACTCGCATGGATGAAAGCAGGACGCGGTACGGCAATTTTCACCGCATTGGGATTATTACTGATCTATGGAATGGGATTTTGGGAGGCTACTATGCAAACCCTGGCTCTCGTTTTTTCATCTACCTGTCTGGCTCTGATTGTTGGTGTACCTTTAGGAGTGTGGACGGCAAACAGTCCGCGTGCAGAGAAAATACTTCGTCCTGTTCTCGACTTGATGCAGACGATGCCTGCTTTTGTTTATCTGATTCCTGCTGTTTTGTTTTCGGATTGGGAGCAGTGCCGAGTGTTTGCCACCATTATCTTTGCTATGCCTCCTGTGGTCCGCCTTACCGGATTGGGAATCCGGCAAGTTCCTAAGAAATGTAGTGGAAGCTTCCCGTTCGTTCGGAGCTACCCGTTGGCAGTTATTGTATAAAGTGCAGCTTCCTTTGGCGTTGCCCACCATTCTGACTGGTGTCAACCAGACAATAATGATGTCGCTTTCTATGGTTGTCATTGCTGCCATGATTGCTGCCGGTGGTCTGGGAGAAATTGTATTGAAAGGTATTACCCAAATGAAAATCGGACTTGGGTTTGAAGGTGGTATAGCAGTTGTTATTTTAGCTATCATCTTAGACCGTATCACGCAAGGAATGGCAGGACGAAAAAATAAGAACTAAACGGAAAGGATAAAATACGTATGAGAATATATAAAATATAGTAGTAATAGCTATGCTTTGCTAGCTTCCTGTACTAATTCAGACTTAGAGAGAAAGTAAAATAGCCTATGCCAATTGGCTGGAAGGTATTGCCATGAGTCATTTGGCTAAGGTGGTATTGGAAGAGCATGGATATGAGGTTGAACTGCAAAATGCTGACCTTGCCCCCATCTTTGTATCTATGTCAGGAAAGAAATCTGATGTGTTTCTGGATGCCTGGTTACCAATAACGATGAAAGATTATATGGATCAGTATGGAGACAGCATCGAATTTTTTGGGGAGGTATACGGAGAAGCTCGCGTCGGACTGGTTGTTCCTCAATATGTGACGATCCACTCTATTAATGAGCTGGAAGCTAATAAAGACCGTTTTTCTTCTGAAATAGTAGGAATTGATGCGGGAGCAGGGATAATGAAGACGACCGATAAGGCCATTGCTGCTTACGGACTTGATGGGTATACCCTCATGACTTCAAGTAGTTCCACCATGCTGGCTTCTTTGAAAAAAGCGATGGACAAAGGAGAATGGATTGTCATTACGGGGTGGACACCGCATTGGATGTTCGACCAGTTTGACTTGAAATTCTTGGATGATCCGAAGAAAGTATATGGAGACTTGGAAGAAATACATGCTATTGCATGGAAAGGATTCAGTGAGAAAGATCCGTTTGCTGCCGAATTCTTTGGCAACATCAAACTAACGACAGAAGAACTTAGCTCTTTTATGACAGCTATGAAGGATGCCAGGATGGATGAAGAAGAAATAGCCCGTAAATGGAGGGATGAGCATCGGCTGTTGGTGGATAGTTGGATTCCGAAGTCAGAGAATAAATAGATTGGAGCATTGTTATTCTTAATTTTAAATATAAAATAGACATGAACTCTAGTGGGAAAAAGGGAGTACTGTTTATGTTGGACAGAGTTCATACAATAAAAAACGGTAATCTTCTACAAGATTACCGTTTTTTATTTATAGGGTATTACTATTATTCAGCACCCCAGTTTTCTCTAGCCAAACGTTTGTAGCTGTTGTAACGCCATTTAGCGTTTTCTTCGGCAGCTTTGAATAGTTCTTCAGCTTCAGCAGGATATTGTTTCATTACAGAAGCGTAACGAACTTCACCTTTCAAGAAACCTTGGAAATCTTCCCAGTTCGGTTCTTTGCTATCCAATTGGAATGGATTCTTGCCTTCTTCTTCCAGAGCCGGGTTGTAACGCCACAAGTGCCAGTAACCGCACTTAACAGCCTTTTCTTCTTCTTCCTGGCTCTTACCCATACCTGCTTTCAGACCGTGGTTGATACATGGAGCGTAAGCGATAATCAAAGATGGTCCTGGATATGCTTCAGCTTCACGGATAGCTTTCAGAGTTTGAGCTTGGTCAGCACCCATAGCGATCTGTGCAACATATACATAACCGTAAGTAGTAGCCATCAGACCGAGGTCTTTCTTACGTACGCGCTTACCAGCAGCAGCGAACTTAGCGATAGCACCTACCGGAGTAGCCTTAGAAGACTGACCACCTGTGTTAGAGTAAACTTCAGTATCCAGAACGAGGATGTTAACGTCCTTACCGGAAGCGATTACATGGTCAAGACCACCATAACCGATATCGTAAGAAGCACCGTCACCACCAATGATCCACTGGCTGCGTTTTACAAGATATTGAGTCAGTCCTTTCAGTTCTTTGCAAATAGGACATCCGTGAGAAAGACCTTCTTCAATCACTGCTTTCACTTGAGGAGCCAATTCTTTAGTCTTGTCAGCATCGTACATGTTTTCAATCCATGCTTTCAGCACTTCTTTTGCTTCAGGTGAAGCGTTGTCGGCAGCAAGGATTTCGTTGAATAACTTCACGATACGAGCACGCATCTTTTCATTAGCCAATTCCATACCCAAACCGAATTCACAGAAGTCTTCGAACAGTGAGTTAGCCCAAGCAGGACCGTGACCGTTTTCGTTCGTAGTATACGGAGTAGAAGGAACTGAACCAGAGTAGATAGAAGAACATCCGGTAGCGTTAGCAACCATTTCACGGTCACCGAACAATTGAGAAATCAATTTCACATACGGAGTTTCACCACAACCAGAGCAAGCACCAGAGAACTCAAACAACGGAGTAGCGAACTGTGAGTTCTTCACGTTAGACTTGATATCAACAAGATGTTGTTTAGTCTTCACGTTTTCAGCACAGTAAGTCCAGTTGTCAGCTTCAGCCAATTGGCTTTCGAGGTGTTTCATTGTCAATGCTTTGCCACCCTTCTTCGGATTACCCGGACAGATGTCAGCACAGTTACCGCAACCCAGACAGTCGAGAACGTCAACCTGGATACGGAATGTCATACCGTCGAATACTTTACCTACTGCTTTCAATTGTTCGAACTTAGCACCCTTCTGCTCTTCAGCATCGAGTACGAACGGACGGATAGAAGCGTGAGGACAAACGTATGCACACTTGTTACACTGGATACAGTTTTCTGGATTCCATTCAGGAACGAATGCGGCTACACCACGTTTTTCGTATTTAGAAGTACCTTGATACCAAGTACCGTCTTCGATACCCTTGAATGCAGATACAGGCAGCAAGTCACCATCTTGTGCATTGATCGGACGAACTACTTCGTTGATGAATGCAGGATCGTTGTTTTCAGCTTTGCATCATCCGGCAGGTTAGCCCAAGCAGGATCAACAGCTAAAGTCTTGTATTCACCACCACGGTCAACGGCAGCATAGTTCTTGTTAACAACGTCTTCACCTTTCTTACCGTAAGACTTGACGATGAATTTCTTCATCTGTTCAACAGCCTGGTCTACAGGAATAACACCTGTGATACGGAAGAATGCAGATTGAAGGATAGTGTTGGTACGATTACCCAAACCAATTTCCAATGCAATCTGTGTTGCGTTGATATAGTATACGGAAATGTTGTTCTGTGCAAAATATTTCTTAACCTTGTTAGGCAGGTTCTTAGCCAGTTCTTCACCTTCCCAGATAGTGTTCAGCAAGAAAGAACCGTTCTTACGCAAACCACGAGTTACATCGTACATGTGCAGGTAAGCCTGAACGTGACAAGCAACGAAGTTCGGAGTATTTACCAAATAAGTGGAACGGATCGGAGTATCACCGAAACGCAAGTGAGAACAAGTGAAACCACCTGACTTCTTAGAGTCATAAGAGAAGTAAGCCGGCAGTGTTTGTCAGTGTTGTCACCGATAATCTTTACAGAGTTCTTGTTAGCACCTACTGTACCGTCAGCACCCAAACCGTAGAATTTAGCTTCGAACATTCCTTCACCGCCTAAAGCGATTTCTTCTTTTTGAGGAAGAGAAGTGAAAGTAACGTCGTCTACGATACCGATAGTGAAGTGATTCTTCGGCATTGGCATGGCCAAGTTCTCGAATACTGAAAGAATTTGAGCAGGAGTAGTATCTTTTGAACCCAAACCGTAGCGACCGCCAACGATAACCGGAGCATTTTCTGCGCCGTAGAAGCAGTCTTTAACGTCAAGGTAAAGAGGTTCGCCGTTAGCGCCTGGTTCTTTAGTACGGTCAAGAACTGCGATAGTCTTGGCAGTCTTAGGTACAGCAGCCAGGAAGTGTTTAGCAGAGAACGGACGATACAGGTGTACGGCAACCATACCCACTTTTTCGCCATTTGCTACCAAGTGGTCGATAGCTTCGCGGGCAGCTTCTGTTACAGAACCCATAGCGATAATTACGCGTTCTGCATCTTCTGCACCATAATAATCGAACAAACCGTATTTACGACCTGTAATCTTAGAAATTTCATTCATGTATTCTTCTACGATAGCAGGAACTGCTTCATAGTAGTTGTTACATGATTCACGATGTTGGAAGAAGTGGTCGGGGTTTTCAGCCATACCACGAGCAACCGGATTCATCGGATTCAGTGCGCGGGCACGGAATTCAGCCAAAGCTTCCTGATCGATCAGCGGAGCAAGATCATCATTTTCCAACATTTCAATCTTCTGGATTTCGTGAGATGTACGGAAACCATCGAAGAAGTTCATGAACGGAACGCGAGATTTGATGGTAGCCAAGTGGGCAACACCAGCCAAATCCATAACTTCCTGTACAGAGCCTTCAGCCAACATAGCAAAGCCAGTCTGACGAGCTGACATTACGTCTTGGTGGTCACCGAAGATACACAATGCGTGAGAAGCCAATGTACGAGCAGACACATGGAATACGCAAGGCAAGAACTCACCGGCAATTTTGTACATATTAGGGATCATCAGGAGAAGCCCCTGAGAAGCAGTGTAAGTAGTAGTCAACGCACCAGCCTGAAGAGAACCGTGAACTGCACCGGCAGCACCACCTTCAGATTGCATTTCCTGTACCAATACTGTTTCGCCGAAGATGTTCTTACGTCCTGCGGCAGCCCATTCGTCTACGTACTCAGCCATAGTCGAAGAAGGAGTGATGGGGTAGATAGCAGCTACTTCAGAAAACATATACGAGATATGCGCTGCAGCCTGGTTACCATCACAAGTGATGAATTTCTTCTGTTTAGTCATAACTAAATTAAATATTTAAGTAAATAAATCTTTTAATATAAAAAGCCGAACATCCAGAGAGGTATCTGGTTGCCCCGACCTATTTCAGCCTTATGTAACGCGTACGTCACATTCGGATTGTTCTTGATCTTTGCTCCTTCCTGGCAAATTTTGAACGGCATTACTTCGTCCACCATAAAAGAGACGTTTTTATCTCCTTTATGTACCTTATGGTCTTTCCATAAAGAATTCACAAAGAAAGTGTCGAGCACATCCTGCTCCTCCACTTTCACCGGGTAGATGGAATACATCAGGTTGGAGTTGTGCATCATTATCTTCGAAGGTTTTTTAGGGAATTCTTCCCCCTTCGGATAAACCAGATTAATCAGTCGTGCATCTGCCAGATACTTGATATAGTTCATCACCGTGGCACGAGATGTCTGTATGTCGCTAGCCAATTGGCTGACATTCGGAGCCTTCGGGCCATCGACAGCGAGCAAATATAGTAATTTTTTTATCTTTGAAAGATATTTCAGTTCAATTTGTTTGATGAGCAGGATATCTACTTCCACCATCATGTTCATCGTTTTCAGCAAATTCTCCGAGAAGTTACGCTTCTCGAGGAAGAACGGATAGAACCCATGATGCAGGTAATCCTGGAAGTAATCCAGCGGACGAACTTTAGAGAGTACTCCTTTGGCAATCTGTTCGTGAGTGCTAAGAATTTCTTCGAGGCTGTATGCCCTGAATTTCATGCCTGTCTGTAAGTTCAGGTATTCGCGAAAAGAAAATCCGCGCAGGTTATAGCTCTTTGCAATATCACGCAGTTCAAGGTTTTCCTCTTTCAGTCGCATCACGGATGAGCCGGTAAAGACAATCTTCAGATTAGGAAAACGATCGTAACACATGCGCAACTCTCTGCTCCATTCCGGATGTTTGAACACTTGGTCAATCAACAATACTTTTCCGCCACGTTTCTGGAATTCGTAGGCAAAGTCTACAATGCTGTGTCCCGAGAAATAGAAATTGTTCATGTTGATGAACAGACAGGAACGGTCGTTTCCGAATCTCTTTGGCGTATATGGAGAAGGAAAGTGGTTTTTCCTACGCCACGTGTCCCTTTGATACCAATCAGGCGGTCGCTCCAATCGATCTCGTCCATAAGATCGCGGCGAACGGGGGCATTGGTGTGCTCAACGAGGTAGGCGTGTGTGCGATAGAATGATTCCATTTCAGTTCTTTGTTTTTCGGGTGGCAAATATACTGCTTTTTTTAGGATTTGCAAAGTAGAGATGGCAAAATTGTGAGTTTAATTAGAACTTTCTGTTTATTGTAGCCATTCTGGCTATTTCCTGTATATATTTGCAGAATAATGTATTGAATTCGTTTAAAATGACAAAAAAGGCTCTTTATATATTCAATCCGGAACATGATTTGGCGTTAGCCAGCGGTGAAACAAACTATATGGCACCGGCTTCCGCCCGGCAGATGGCATCCGAATTGGCTTTGTTGCCGATGTGGTATGCAGAAGAGGGAAGTGTTGTATTGGCTCCTTCCGCTTATAATCTCGACTATGTGAAGAAGATACAGGAATTATTAGGACTTTCGGTTGATTTGATGACAGAACCTGAACTTGCTTCGGAGCGGAATTTGGATATTCGTCCTTGGGGCTGGGATATAGCAATAAGAAAACGACTGTTGGATTTGGGAGTGGAAGAAAGCGAGCTTCCTTCTATTGAGCAATTGGATAAACTGCGTTTCTGTTCCCATCGTTCCTGCGCTGTGGGATTATTACCACAGCTACAACTGGGAGCCTGTTTTTGTGGAGAGTCTTTTTACCTGACGTTTCCCGAAGAATGGAAGTCATTTGTAGAATCACATGATACTTGTTTACTGAAAGCTCCTTTATCCGGTAGCGGAAAAGGGTTGAATTGGTGCAAAGGTGTATATACTCCTTCCATTTCCGGTTGGTGCTCACGCATTGGCAACCAGCAAGGAGGTGTTATTGGCGAACCTCTATATAATAAGGTGGAAGATTTTGCTATGGAATTTCGTTCTTCGGGTAATGGTCGATTTGGCTTTGCCGGATACTCTCAATTCCGTACGGGTGGAAGTGGGGCGTACGAAGGTAATCTGCTGATTTCAGATGCAGCCATCGAACGGAATCTTCGGAATATATCCCTGTCGAAGAAATTTATAAATTGCGCGACCGCCTTGAACAAGAATTATCCCTCCGTTTCGGAACCATTTATAATGGTTATTTGGGAGTGGATATGATGATCTGTCGCTTTCCAGAATCTCCTGTTTATCGGATTCATCCTTGCGTGGAAATCAACTTGAGGATGAATATGGGAGTAGTAGCGCGTCATATTTATGACCATTATATCTATCCTACTTCAACAGGAGCTTTTCAAATAAGCTATTACCCTACGGAAGGAACAGCCTGGAGAGCACACAAAGAAATGGAGGAGGCTTATCCTTTGGAAATAGAACAAGGAAGAATAAAATCAGGCTATTTGTCATTGGTGCCGGCTCATAAAAAGAGTAGTTATCTGGGCGTGGGTGTTTATCTCAAAAAGCGTGTTTTTGTGATATTATATCGAAGTTATGGTTTCTCGGTGTGAAACTGATAGTTTCATGCAGTGAAACCATTGGTTCCACACCGAGAAACAAAAAGTTTCATTGCATGAAACAAGTAATCACATGCCATGTGACTATCGTTCGCCTTACTTGTTATTGTTAATCATTCCATTCCGGAAAACTGGAATGAAGTAGAACTAGATTATTTTGCTGGGAAGTTCATACCAGTATAGGCATGTTTATTTTACTTCTGTACCGCCGCACTTTCGTTTCCGCAACGGTCAATAGCCGTAACTGCGAAATGTTTCTTAGCATTCCAGGGTAGGATAGGAGCATAGATATAACTTGTCTCCCGAACGCCTTGTGCAACAATGTTCTCCGGGCGATTAGTATCTACTGGAAATTCATTTGATGCATAAATGACATACATCGGATTATTACGCGAATCATTGTCGGTAGCAGCCTGCCACTTTAATTCCGTATATCCATTGTTGATATCAGTAACCTTTAGTTCGGACGGAGCCGTAGGCGGAACATTGTCCAGCCAAGGCATAGGAGGCTGTAAAGCTGGATATGCATAGAAATTCTCAGCCAATTCATCGTAGATACCTTGTGTATTTTCCATAAGATATTTCACCCGGTAATGTCCTTCACCTGCCATTTTCTGACTGCGGATGAAGTTCATCTGACGATCAATTTCGTCACGTGTCCATTTACCCTCATCAGGATGAAGAAAATAAATGCCAAGTCCCGGAACCACCTGTCGTCCGTTACTTTGTTCCTGCCAGTCGAGAGCAAAAGGATAGAAATTGTTTCCGAAATACATCATCGGATAAATCTGGTCCATAATCCCTTCTCCCATCCAGCCTTGTGGGTCCTGATAAACGGTAAAGAAAGCATTCCATCCACGGGAAGGATAACGTGATGTATCCCGGTATTTTCCTACCGGACAGGTACTTACCTTTACCCAAGGCTTCATCGCTTTTACACCTTTATATATATAACGTACAATCTCGGAGATATTATCCCGGCGCCACTGATCCAGCGTACGTCCTTTATTATATCGGCGGAAATCATATTTATCGGGGAAAAGGGAGCATTCTCCGGATAACGCAGATAGTCAAAATGTACTCCGTCCACATCATAACCGCTTACGACTTCCCGTACCAGTTTCATCAAATACTCTTTCGTAGCCGGATGCCCTGGGTTGAGGAAATATTCACTTTTGTAAGGGACACAGATATCTTTCATCCGCTTGGTGACGGACTGACTTCCGAGCGAAGCAACATGTTTCTTATTCCCCAGCGGAATAGTTACCATCCGTGCGTGACATTCCATTCCCCGTTTATGACATTCTCAACGGCGAAAGCCAGTGGATCATAGCCGGGTTTCCTGTCTCTTCCAGTTAAGATTGAATTGAATGGTTCGATTGCTGAAGGATATAATACATCTCCACGTGTACGGGTTTGAAATAGGACAGTGTTGAAGTTGGCAGCCTTCAACTTATCAAGAATATCTATTAACTCTTCTTTCTGTTTGCGAATTGTTTGGGGAGTTGTTGCACGTACGAGGCCAATCCAGTCCGTACACCGCTGTGACCCACGCGGCAAGAACTTCATGTTTGGGTTGCGCAACAATTGAGAGGAAAGGAAACAAAAGTGAAAGAATGAAAATATATCGACGCATATTCTTTATTTTTTGTTTTAAATCCCTGCAAAGTTAGTAAAAGTGTCGGTATTGTTGGGCTGTTTCGTGAGATTATGTTACATTTGCCAAGCTAAAAAACGACACGCTATGATTACATTTACTCTATGCCTGCTGGCACTGGTAGTAGGCTATTTTACGTACGGACGCCTGATGGAACGTGTCTTTGGTCCTGATGACCGTAAAACACCGGCTCTTACAAAGGCTGATGGAGTGGACTATATTCCATTGCCCACTTGGAAGATTTTCATGATTCAATTTCTTAATATTGCCGGATTAGGTCCTATTTTCGGAGCAATCATGGGAGCGAAATTTGGTAGCTCTTCATACTTGTGGATTGTGTTGGGAAGTATTTTTGCGGGTGCAGTGCATGATTATTTTGCCGGAATGCTTTCTTTGCGTAATGGAGGTGAAAGTCTGCCGGAAATAATAGGACGTTATTTGGGACTGACTACCAAGCAGGTGATGAGAGGATTCACTGTCATTTTAATGATTCTGGTGGGGGCGGTTTTCGTTGCGGGGCCTGCCGGACTGTTGGCAAAACTCACTCCGGAAAGTTTGGATGCTACGTTTTGGATTGTGGTTGTATTCCTCTATTATATTTTGGCGACCCTACTTCCTGTTGATAAAATAATAGGTAAAATATATCCTATATTTGCGGTTGCCTTGTTGTTTATGGCAGTAGGCATTTTGGTGATGCTCTACGTTAACCATCCGGCTTTGCCTGAACTTTGGGATGGTTTGCAAAATACAAATCCCGAAGCAAGTGAGCTTCCTATTTTTCCGATTATGTTTGTGAGTATTGCATGTGGTGCCATTTCGGGTTTTCATGCTACGCAAAGCCCGTTGATGGCATCGTTGTATGACCTCGGAACGGCATGGACGTCCGGTGTTTTACGGTGCAATGATTACCGAGGGCATTGTTGCTCTTATTTGGGCTGCTGCCGCTACTTACTTTTTCCATGAAAACGGAATGGAAGAAAGCAATGCTTCCGTTATTGTAGATTCTATAACGAAGGAGTGGCTGGGAGCCGTCGGAGGCGTACTTGCCATTTTGGGAGTGATTGCCGCTCCGATTACTTCGGGTGATACGGCTTTTCGTTCGGCACGTCTGATTGTGGCAGACTTCCTGGGTATGGAACAAAAAAGTATGCGCCGTCGTTTATATATTTGCATTCCGATGTTTGTCCTTGCTATCGGTCTGCTTTTGTATAGCTTGCGTGACGCAAACGGATTTAATATGATATGGCGTTATTTTGCCTGGGCGAATCAGACGCTGGCTGTGTTTACCTTGTGGGCTATAACGGTTTTTCTGGCGGTATCTAAGAAAACTTATATCATCACTTTGATACCGGCACTGTTTATGACATGTGTATGTTCTACTTATATATGTATTGCTCCTGAAGGATTGGGGCTTTCGCATGCAGCTTCCTATGGCGTTGGTATAGCGTGTGTAGTAGTTGCGGCAGTTTGGTTCTATATCTGGATAAGCAAGCAAAAAACAAGAAAATTATCAGAATGAAGAAAATAAGAAAATCGACAGGAGTTGCGCTTGCATTCCTTATTTATGTATCCGTAACAGCGGCTTATTTGTTGCCTCGTAATACGGAAGTCAGCCTGACAGAAAAAATAATTACGGTGGTGGTTTCTTATGTCATCGTCCTCCTTCTTTGGCTGGTGCTTCGAAAAAAGGAACAAATGCGTGAACGCCGCAAAAAAGACGAACAATTTATTCACTTAAAAAAATAAGTTTATGAAGAAATTAGCTTTGGTTCTTTGCTTATTAGCAGTCTCTTTTACTGCGCAGGCACAATTTGAGAAAGGAACGATGATTCTCAACCCTTCTGTGACAGGACTGGATTTTTCTTACAGTAAAAATGATGATGCCAAGTTTGGTATTGGTGCGCAAGCCGGTACATTTTTGGCAGATGGTTTTGCATTGATGGTAAATATTGGAGCAGACTGGTCGCAACCGAAGGATACATATACACTAGGTACAGGAATGCGTTGTTATTTCAATACAACGGGGATTTATCTTGGGGGTGGTTTTGACTGGGAACGGGTCCGTTACAAGGGTGGTAGCCATAACAACGATTGGGGATTGGGCATTGAAGCCGGATATGCGTACTTTCTCTCCAAAACTGTAACGATCGAACCGGCAGTTTATTATAAATGGCGTTTTGATGATTCTGATAATTCACGTTTCGGTGTGAAGATAGGATTCGGATTCTACTTTTAATTAGCTGTAAATAGGAATTTATATTTCACCACAGAGGACACGGAGGACACAGAGGTTTACTATTTTTTATTCACTATAGAATAACACAGAGTCTCACGTATTTATCATCGTATTTATCGCTCTGTTTTACTTACGGAAAAAAGAGAGAAGAACTCTGTGTCCTCCGTGGCCTCTGTGGTGAACCCTAAAATTATCATTTATTAGCGGAGTTTTTCTTTTAAGAATTGTCCTGTATAACTTGCTCCGCAGGCGGCAACTTCTTCCGGAGTGCCCACTGCTACAATGTTTCCACCCTTATCTCCACCTTCCGGTCCGAGATCGATTACATAATCGGCACATTTGATGACATCCATATTATGTTCAATGATAACGATACTGTGTCCCCGGCGAATCAGTGCGTCGAAAGCATCCAGAAGTTTGCGAATATCATGGAAATGAAGTCCGGTAGTCGGCTCGTCAAAGATAAACATCGTCGGGTCGGCTTTCTCCTGGCTCAAATAGAATGCTAGTTTGACACGTTGGTTTTCACCACCGGAAAGAGTGGAAGACGACTGTCCTAATTTTATATATCCCAGTCCTACGTCCTGCAAAGGAAGTAACTTCTTCACAATTTTCTTTGTCCATGTTCGTTAAAGAACTCAACCGCCTGATTAACGGTCATCTCTAACACATCGTAGATACTTTTATCGTTGAATTTCACTTCCAGCGTATCAGACTTGAACCGTTTTCCGTGACAAGATTCACACTCCAACACTAAGTCTGCCATAAATTGCATTTCTACGGTGATGGTTCCTTCCCCCTTACATTCTTCGCAACGTCCGCCTTCACTGTTGAAACTGAAGAATCCGGGGGTATATCCCATTTGTTTCGCCAAAGGCTGTTCGGACCATAGTTTGCGGATTTCGTCGTAAGCCTTGATGTAAGTCACCGGATTTGAGCGTGATGATTTGCCAATCGGGTTCTGGTCTACAAATTCTACATTCCGCAGGTCACGCAAACTTCCTCCGATTGAAGAGAATTCTCCCGGTCGGTCACTACATTCGTCTAATTCACGTTTCAATGCCCGGAAGAAAATATCTCTCACCAATGTACTTTTCCCGGAACCGGAAACACCCGTAACAACTGTCATTACATTGAGAGGGATACGTACGTTTACTCCTTTCAGATTATTCTCACGTGCGCCTTTCAATTCTATATAATTATTCCACGGGCGGCGATGCTCCGGAACAGGTATTTCATCTTCTCCTAAAAGATAACGTACCGTATAGCTGTTGCTTCCTTCTTTAAATCCTTCATATCTCCCTGGTAAACAACTTCTCCACCCAGACGTCCGGCATTGGGACCTATGTCGATAATGTAATCCGCTGCACGGATAATCTCTTCATCGTGCTCTACCACTACTACCGTATTTCCTAATTGTTGCAGTTGACGCAACACATGGAGCAGGCGGTCTGTATCACGGCTATGCAGTCCGATGCTTGGCTCGTCGAGAATATAAAGACTGCCCACAAGGCTACTTCCCAGCGAGGTTGCCAGATTGATACGCTGGCTTTCCCACCCGATAAGGAATTACTAAGTCGGTTCAACGTCAGATAGCCCAAACCTACATCGATTAAAAAGCGAATCCGGCTATTTATTTCAATCAGAATACGTCGGGACACATTGCTGTCGTGCTCATCCAGTTCCAGATGGTCGAAGAATTGCTTCAGTTCTGTGATGGGCAAATCCACCAGTTCGGAAATATTCTTTCCGCCCACCCGTACATATCCGGCTTCCGGTTTCAGGCGGGTGCCGTGGCATTTCGGGCAAAGCGTCTTTCCCCGGTAACGCGCCAGCATCACCCGGTATTGTATCTTATATTGATTTTCTTCCAGCATCTTGAAAAAATCATTGATGCCGTGGAAATATTGGTTGCCTTCCCAAAGTAACCTGCGTTGCGCGTCTGTCAACTCATAATAAGGAGTGAAAATGGGGAAGTCGAATTTCTCCGCATTATGAATTAATTCTTCTTTCCATTCACCCATCTTTCGCCACGCCAGCATACGATAGCTCCTTCATATACCGATAATGAACGATCCGGAACGACTAAGTGCTCGTCAATGCCGATTACTTTGCCGAATCCTTCGCATCGCCGGACAAGCGCCGATAGGCGAGTTGAATGAAAACATCTGGTCGTTCGGTTCTTCAAAGATGATGCCGTCCGCTTCGAATTTAGTGCTGAAAGTATGAAGTTTCGTAGTTCCATCCGATAGAAAAAAACGCAGCATACAGGTTCCGTCGCCTTCATACATGGCTGTTTCGGCAGAATCTGTCAGTCGGCTGATGGCGTCTTTGCTGGTGGCAACCGCCATACGGTCGACCAGCAGATAGACTTCATCACCTGCCACAGGCGTATATTCATCGATTCGTTTCATTTCACCGTTCACTTCGATACGGTTGAATCCTTGTTTCAGGTCTATCTCCAATTGCTGTTGTAATGTGCGGTCTTCACGCAGGCGGATAGGCGTCAGTACCGTATATCTTGTGCCTTCCGGATAGGAAAGCATACAGTTGACGATGTCCTCTGTGGAGTGCTTCTTCACTTCCTGCCCGCTGATGGGACTATACGTTTTTCCCACCCGTGAATATAACAGGCGTAGATATTCGTAAATTTCAGTCGAGGTGCCCACGGTGGAACGGGGATTACGGCTGTTTACTTTTTGTTCGATGGCAATGGCGGGAGGAATTCCTTTGATAAAGTCACACTCCGGTTTGCTCATTCTCCCCAGGAACTGACGCGCGTAGCTGCTTAAGCTTTCTACGTAGCGGCGTTGTCCCTCTGCATAAAGGGTATCAAAAGCAAGTGATGATTTTCCCGAACCCGACAATCCGGTGATAACAACAAGTTTGTTGCGGGGAATATCTACATCGATGTTTTTTAGGTTGTTGACTCGTGCGCCTTTGATCGAAATATAGTTGTTTTCTGACATAAAATACTCCTTTTTTATGGTAGTCGGCAAAGTTAGCGAATTTATCGGGAGTTTGTATTATCTTTGCGTCACATTATTACGATTTAAGAATATTATGAAGCTGAAAAACTATCTTTTACTTTTAGCTCTTCTTCTGGTGGTAGGAGTGAGGGCACAGGTGCCATCAGGCAATAAATATCCTAAACGTGAATTCCGTGGAGCATGGATACAGGCTGTCAATGGCCAGTTTCGTGGCATTCCTACAGAGCGACTGAAGCAAATATTGATTAGCCAGTTGAATTCTCTTCAGGAAGCCGGAATTAATGCGATCATCTTTCAGGTGCGCCCTGAAGCGGATGCATTATACGCTTCCCAATATGAACCGTGGAGCCGTTTCCTGACAGGAACGCAAGGGCAGACGCCTTCCTATGTGGGACCCGATGCAGTTTATGATTGAAGAATGTCAGAAACGTAATATGGAGTTTCATGCCTGGATCAATCCTTACCGTGTGAAGACTTCATTAAAGAATAAGTTGGCACCGGAACATATTTATCACCAGCATCCGGAATGGTTTGTTACTTATGGCGATCAGCTATACTTCGACCCGGCACTTCCTGAAAGTCGGGAGTATATCTGCAAAATTGTGACCGACATTGTGTCCCGTTATGACGTGGACGCTATCCACATGGATGATTATTTCTATCCTTATCCGGTTAATGGATTAGATTTCCCGGATAATGCAAGCTTCGCCCGTTATGGTGGAGGTTTCACGAACAAGGCAGATTGGCGTCGTAGTAATGTGAATGTGTTGATAAAGAAACTTCACGAGACGATTCGTGGCATCAAGCCATGGGTGAAGTTCGGTATAAGCCCGTTTGGTATCTATCGTAATCAGAAGAGTGATCCGTTGGGAAGTAACACCAATGGCTTGCAAAACTATGATGATCTTTATGCTGATGTACTGCTTTGGGCACGTGAAGGATGGATTGATTATAATATTCCGCAGGTTTACTGGGAAATCGGTCATAAAGCGGCTGACTATGAGACATTGGTGAAATGGTGGGCTACTCATTCGGAAAACCGGCCGTTGTTTATCGGTCAGTCCGTGCCGAAGACTGTTCAGTTTGCCGATCCGCAGAATCCTTCTATCAATCAGCTTCCCCGCAAGATGGCTTTGCAACGTGCTTACCAGACAATTGGAGGTAGTTGTCAATGGTATGCGGCAGCCGTTGTTGAGAATCAGGGTAGATATCGTGATGCTTTAATCAGTGAATATCATAAGTATCCGGCTTTGGTTCCAGTCTTTGATTTTATGGATGATAAAGCTCCGGACAAGGTGCGTAAAATGAAAAAGGTATGGACGGAAGATGGTTATATCCTTTTCTGGACTGCTCCGAAAGCCGATACGGAGATGGATAAGGCTGTTCGATATGTAGTCTATCGCTTTGGCAGCAAAGAGAAGGTGGATTTGGACGATCCTTCACATATTGTAGCTATCACCCGCAATCCGTTCTACAAACTTCCTTATGAAACAGGAAAAACAAAATACCGTTATGTAGTGACTGCCTTAGACCGTTTACATAATGAATCGAAATCTGTAAGTAAGAAGTTGAAACTGTAAAGGTATAGAATAAACAACGATAAAACGGTGGACACTCTGCAGAATGATAACGCAGTTTGTTCACCGTTTTTTGTTTATCGTTTTTTTGTTTACTGTTCAGCCGCTCGTTATTAATAGAGCAGCAACCCTGCAATACCACAGGCGATAATCATTAATATCGGATTGGCTTTATATTTTCTTGTTCCGATGAAAGCAATCAGGAAGATAATGATACTGATAACGAATGAGTAAGTGTCTTCAGTAGGCGAACCGAAGTTTTCTACATTCATTAGTACCAACGCGGCGGAAGCGAGTAATCCGACTACTGCCGGGCGTAATCCATTGAAAATAGATTCTACTACGGGGTGTTTCTGGTATTTCAGGAAGAACTTACTGATGGTCAGCATCAAGATAAAAGAGGGAAGGACCACTGCGAATGTCGCAATGACGGAACCCCAAACGCTCCCCGTAGAAGTAAACCCTACATAAGTAGCTGCATTAATACCAATAGGTCCTGGTGTCATCTGACTAATTGCGACAATATCAGTAAACTCCTGCGAACTTACCCATCCGTAGCGAGTCACGACCTCGCCCTGAATCATAGAAAGCATGGCATAACCGCCACCGAAGCCAAAGAGCCCGATCTTGAAAAATGTATAGAATAACTGTAGGTAAATCATGTGATTAATAATTTATTATATAATAATTTTAGGCACGGATTCCACGGATTTCACGGTTTTTAGAATTATGAATCTGTAAAACAACAGCGTTAATCCGTGCCTTCTCAACTCTCCATTCTCAACTCTCAACTTTTCTAAATTTCCCCCATAGGAAACCTCCTACACCGGCCGCAATAATAATCCAGATAGGGGAGAAGCCCAACAGCCAGATTAATAATGCCGAAACAACCGGAATCCACAGATTATAGCGGTTGATTTTGGCCGATCGCCCCATAGTAAAAGTCGGTGCGGCAATGAGTGCTACCACTGCCGGGCGGATTCCCTTAAAGATGCGTTCCACGATCGGATTGTCTTTGAAACTATGAAAGAACAGGGCGATAGCCAATATAATAATGAAAGACGGCAAAATTGTTCCCAATGCTGTGATAATACTTCCCCGGATTCCACGCAGCTTATATCCTATGAAGATAGAAATATTGACTGCCAAAATTCCCGGTGCGGATTGGGAGATAGCCAACAGATCGATAAAATCTTCCTGCGCAATCCATTTCCGTTTGGTGACAATTTCATTTTCAATCAGTGGCACCATTGCATACCCTCCTCCAATGGTAAAGGCGCCTATTTTAAAAAAGATTCCAAATGCTTCGAGATAAATGTTCATTCTTTCTTTTCTCCTCCTTCCTTACTAGCTGTTTTTTTCTCTTTGCCATACTGACTGGGGCTCACATTAAAATGCTTCTTAAACACTTCGCGGAAGTACTTGGCGTCACTGAATCCCGTCATTTCTGCAATTTCTGTTATGCTATGTGTGTCTTCTTTTAGTAATTGTACGGCACGTTTCAGACGAATCAGCCGGATATAATCTCCAGTGCCTGATCGGTTAATGCCCTTAATTTATTGTAAAAACTTGTGCGACTCATTCCCATCAGGCTGCATAATACATCTACCGTGAGAGCAGGATTGTCAATGTTATCTTCCACGTTCTTTTTGACGTTTGCTATGAATTTCCAGTCAATGTCTTGCGAACAGTTGATGCAGTCTTCATCATTTTCCTCATCATTCAGATCTAAATTTGCGAATTTGCTGCGCAATAGTGCACGGTTAGCCAGCAGATTGGCAACATTAGCTTTCAATATACCAATATTGAATGGCTTCACAACGTATTCATCCGCACCAATCTGAAGTCCCGAGAGAATATCTTTCTCATTATTCAAAGCAGTCAGCAGGATAACAGGAATGTGGGAGGTTTCGATATTATTCTTGATAGCTTGGCATAATTCATCCCCCCGCATTTCAGGCATCATAATGTCTGAAATAACCAGCTCTGGTTTGTACTCGGGAATAATCGTCAATGCTTCTTTTCCATTGGAGCAAACCTGTACGAAATACTCCTCGGATAACGTTTGCGACAGATAGTTGCGCAACTCATCATTATCTTCCACAATCAAGATGCGACGATGATTAATGTTCTCTTTCTTTTGTGCATTTTCGTAAATTTCAGGTGATGGAGGCGGAACGTTATCAATCGTATTTTCTATACGCTGTTTGCTCGGAGTTGCCAGATGTGCTTTCCGGAAGCGCTTGCTGTCTTTAGGGAATGTTATTTTGATAACCGATCCCTGGTTTTCGATGCTTGACAGATTAATCTTTCCTTTATGCAGGCGGACTAGCTTCCATACAAGCATCAGTCCGATACCACTTCCTGTTACTTTGGAATTAATAGCATTGCTGCCACGGAAATGAAGTTTGAACAATTTCTTTTGTTCATTGGCCGGGATGCCGATTCCTGTGTCTCTGACTTCCACGCTCCATGAGTCAGATGTTTCTGAAACGAAAACCTGTACATTTCCATTTTCCGGAGTATATTTCAGTGCGTTCGAAATGATGTTCTTAAAGATAGATTCCATCTTTTCTTTATCAAACCATACGTTCATATACCTGAAATTACTTTCATAAGTGAAGTTGATATGTTTGATGTTGGCGTACTGCTGGAACGCGTTGAATATTTCATTCATAAACGTGTTTAGCTCATGCTCTGAAATATATAATTCGGAAGAATATACGTCCGCTCTTTCAAAGTTGATAAGATTGGTGGTAAGACGTAATAGGGCATTTACGTTTCGTAATGCCGTATTCATGTTCGAAATACCTTCTTTACTCAACTCCTCTTTCTCGCGTAGTTCTTCCAAAGGTGCTTTGATAAGCGTCAATGGGGTACGGATATCATGTGCCGTATTGATAAAGAAGTGTATTTTCTCATCGGAGACTTTACGCTGCTTTTTAAAATCAAGTTACGTAATAGAATGATGGCAATGAGACAAAGGAAAGCCGCATAAAGCAGCATAGCCCAGATTGTCAGCCAAAAAGGTTGGGCGATAACAATGTCCATACTTCTTTCTTCAAGTACGATGCGTTTGTCTTCGTTGGAGATGGCGCGTACTCTTAACGTATATTTGCCCGGCGCAAGATTGGTGTAACGAATCGTATTTTCGGTTCCGGGTTTGCTCCATTCATCATAGAAAACCTTCTAGCCTCCAAGAATAAATGATGTTGGAAGGATAGTCATAATTGATGGAAGAAACCTGCAAAGAGAAAATATTCTGATTGTATTTTAACTTCAGTTCCTTTGTTTCATTGATGCTTGCTTTCAACGGAGAATCCTCATCACCCGGATAGATTGTTTGATAAAAAAGCTTGAAATCGCTGAAAATCATTTTAGAAGAATAACCTCTGGGTAATTTCATGTCCTTGTCAAACTCTACGGCTCCGTCCGAACTACCTAAAAATGAATTTTTTATTTTTTCGTAACACACCCGACAGCGCATTGAAATGGGTGGTCATTAGTCCCATATCTTTGGTCCAGTTATGGAATTTCTTTTCTTCGGGATAGAAACTTGTCAGTCCGCTTTCTGTACTCATTATGATGTCTTTGTCCGCATCCGATAATATAGTGTAGATATTATTGGATATTAAAGCACAGTTTTCAGAGTGGTAATGAGTGAACAGTTTTTTGATTGACATCGTAAATCAATAGTCCCGACCTGCTGGTACCTATATATAATGAACCATTTTTTGCTTGATATAAAGAGTAAATATAGCTCGATTCTACCGGAAGTTTGATACGTTCAAATTTTCCCGGATTCTTTATCTAAAAGGCACAGGCCGGCAGCACTACCGATCCACATGCTTTTTTCATCCTTCTCAACAATGGCGGTAATGGAATTTAATCCGTCATAAAACCGTACGTCCTGCGTTTTTAGATTGATGCGCTTGAGGTTGTAGAACCCTCCGGACCAGATATAACCCTGCATATCTGTACGGATATCACGTATATATTTATCCGGCCGCTTGTTACTGTGAGTGTACAAGGGCGGCATGAAATAGCTGACACTGAACGTCTTTTTATCTATCTGGTAAGCACCGGAAGAGTACCCACCTGCCCAGATTATTCCGGGAGCTACTTCGCATACGGTAAGAAAGATATGGCTTTTATTACCTTGCGACTCTTCAATAAGCACTAAGCACCGAACGCCATTGTCCGGTCTTTGAATTGAGGAAACTGATACCATTGTTCGTTGCGAACCATAAATCTCCGTCTCTGTCTTCGATAATGGCGTTCACCTGATCGTTGATTAAAGACTGTTTATTGCCAATGGAGTGTTTGATCCATTTGTAGCCGGTATAACGGTTGTTTTGTATGGTGATTCCGATGGGATAATTAGCCAGCCATACCCGTTCTTCATCATCTACAAAGATGTCATTGATACTGTTACCGTTCATGCCATTGTTACTGTTGTAATCAGCCACAATTTCAGGTGTTATCTGATAAGTGTCTACATCTATTTTGTGTACTCCTCCACCGTCGGTTGCTATCAGTAATTCCTTATCATTTAATGGTCTGAATCGTGTGATACTAATATCTTTCAAATTCTGTTCCGGACGTATAACAGATTTGGTATTCATATCGTAAATCATGATTCCCCGTAGAAAAGTTCCGATGAATAGTTTACGAATCTTTTTGTCGAAATATAAATCGATAATCTGGGCTTTCAGGCTCTCCAGCTTATCGCAATTGATAAGTTTCCAATGCGTTGTTTTCTAATTGGGCATAATGAATCCCCATTTCCGTACCGATGAAGAAATGCGATTCGTCTATTTGTTCAATATCAGTGATCTCTTCACTGATATCGTTCCTTATATGGGTAACCAGTTGGGTCTCCGTGTTGTAGAGGAAGATTGTATCCTTATTACATAGCCAGATATGTTTGTTTTCGTCAAGCCAGGCATAGGTGATCGGATCCGGTTGTTCACTGAAGCTTTCCATCGGTAACTTATATACAAGATTGAAACAGTCGTGAATCTGGTCATACCGGAATACTTTTCCTTTTTTCCCGATTTCCCATAAGACTCCTTCCTGATCAATATAAAGCCAGTTTAGATTTAACAGAGAGTTCACTTCTGCGTCACCATCCATTAACTTATATCGTTTAAACTCTTTTCCATTGTATCGATCAATACCTTCGTGCGTAAGGAACCACATGTAGCCGGTTTTATCTTTTTGAATGCAGTAAACCCGCCGGTTACTTAACCCATCCTCCACTCCGAGATATCGATACGTCTGCGCGACACAAATTAGAGGAAACAATAAGATTAGAAAAAGCCATTTTTTCATACAAATAGGACTTTTAAGGGTTATTGAATCTTTAATGAGGGGGAAAGTTTGACAAAATTAAGAAGATTTTCCGATATTACAAAATTTTGAAGAAAGATAACAGCGTTCTTAAAATGAAAGAAAACAGACTATTTTATAGGTATTTATACATATTGTTTGTTTTCGGAATTTTGGTATCTGTAAAGGGGCTTTCAGTAGAGCGAAAAGTTGTGTGAAACAAGAGGCTGGCACTTTAAAATGTACCAGCCTCTGTAAATATAGAAATGATTTATTTCATTTTTGCTTCCACCCATTTGCGAGCGTTGACAAACGCTTCTATCCATGGAGTAACCTGATCGTTGTTCTTGCGGTCTGCCGGATAACAACCGTTTTGCCATGGGAAGATAGAACGTTCCAAGTGAGGCATGATAGCCAGATGGCGTCCGTCTGCACTAGCCAATGCTGCGATAGAATAATCGGAACCGTTCGGGTTGCCCGGATATTCATCATAGCTATACTTCGCTACTACATTGTATTTGTCTTCGTCATACGGCAAAGAGAATTTTCCTTCTCCGTGAGCTACCCAGATACCCAGTTTGCTTCCGCTCAAAGAGCCGAACATCACACTGCGGTTGGTCGGGATAGTAAGGCCGAGGAAGCGTGATTCGAACTTGTGCGAATTGTTATGCAACATCTTGCCTTTCTTCTTCAGTTCCGGGTTGATAAGACCGAGTTCCATCATCAGCTGGCAACCGTTGCAGACACCTAATGACAATGTATCTTCGCGTGCATAATATTTATCCAATGCTTCCTTAGCTTTCGGGTTGAACAAGAATGCGCCTGCCCATCCTTTAGCAGAACCCAGTACGTCAGAATTAGAGAAACCACCGCAGTAAACAATCATGTTTATGTCTTCCAGTGTTTCGCGTCCGCTGATGAGGTCGGTCATTGTAACGTCTTTTACGTCGAAACCTGCCAAATAGAGTGAGTAAGCCATTTCGCGCTCACCGTTTGTACCCTTCTCGCGGATGATAGCCGCGCGGATACCGCTTGGGGTACGACGATCCGGAGTGATACCGTATTGAGAAAGCTTACCTTTGAATTCCGGCATGAAAGCGAATTCAACAGGTTGCATCTTATAGTTTTCGAAACGTGCTTTTGCGCAACCGTTCATAGATTGTTTGCGGTCGAGCAGGTAAGAAGAAGAATACCATACGTCACGCATATAATCGATACCGAACTGGTAAGTAGCACCGTCTTTAGATACCAAAATGTGGCGTTCGTCAGTCGGTTTACCCAACTTCATATAGCCTACGCCTGCATCTTCCAGAATCTTCTTCACTTCATCCTTGTGCTTGTCGCTGATCTGGATAACGATACCCGGGTTTTCCGCGAACAGAATCTTAACGATATCTTCTTCCTTCATCTTGTCGAGGCTGATTTCCAAACCGCCTTCTACATTAGAGAAGCACATTTCGAGCAATGTAGTGATTAAACCACCGGCAGATATATCGTGTCCTGCAAGGATCAATCCTTTGTTTACAAGTTCCTGTACGGCAAGGAAAGCGTCACGGAAATATTCGGCATCCTGTACGCAAGGTACTTCGTCACCCACTTTACCCAAAGATTGTGCGAAAGCCGAACCACCTAATTTCAGTTCGTCGAAGCTGAAGTCAATATGATAAAGTGTAGTCTTTTCATTGTTAACCAATACCGGAGATACCACTTTCTTCACGTCGGAAACTTCACCGCCGGCAGAAACAATCACAGTTCCCGGAGAAATCACTTTCTCACCGTTCGGATACTTTTGTGTCATTGACAAAGAGTCTTTCCGGTAGGAACATTGATTTGCAGTGCGCAGCAGAAGTCGCTCAATGCTTTTACAGCCGTGTACAGACGGGCATCTTCACCTTCTTGAGAACGGCAAGGCCACATCCAGTTGGCAGATAGAGAAATACTGTCCATACCTTCCGCCATCGGAGCCCAAACAAGATTGGTCAGTGCTTCAGATACGGAAAGGATAGAACCGGCAGCCGGATCAGCCAATGCTGCTTGCGGAGCATGTCCGATAGAAGTCGCGATTCCTTTTTCGCCACGGTAGTCAAGTGCAACGACACCGCAGTCACTCAACGGCAACTGAAGTTCACCCTGACATTGCTGGCGTGCCACTTTACCTGTTACCGAGCGGTCTACCTTATTTGTCAACCAGTCTTTGCAGGCAACAGCTTCAAGCTGCAATACATTCGTCAGATATTCATGTAATTTAGACAATTCGTATTTCGGCATTTCGTAATGACGTTCCACGGTTTTGTCTACCATATATGTCTTGGGAGAAGAACCGAACATTTGCTCTACAGCAAGGTCAAACGGACGTACACCGTCAGCCTGTTGGAAGGCGAAACGATGATCGCCGGTTGTTTCACCGACTACGTACATCGGAGCGCGTTCGCGTTCGGCAATCTTGCGTACATGTTCGATGGCTTCTTCTTTAATCAATAGCCCCATACGTTCCTGGCTTTCGTTGGCAATGATTTCTTTTGCCGACAAAGTCTTGTCGCCGATAGGCAATTTGCTCATATCGATTAAACCACCACATTCTTCCACTAGTTCGGATAGACAGTTTACGTGTCCGGCAGAGCCGTGGTCGTGGATAGAAACCACCGGATTCACCTCTTCTTCACAAAGAGCACGTACTACGTTGTTGGCACGCTTCTGCATTTCTGCGTTGGCACGCTGAACGGCATTCAACTCGATACCGCTGCTGTAACGGCCGGTATCTACAGAAGATACAGAACCGCCACCCAATCCGATACGATAGTTGTCACCACCGATTACCACCACTTTGTTTCCTGCTTCAGGTGTGCCTTTCAGGCAGTCACGTTGTGTACCGTAACCCACACCGCCGGCAAGCATGATTACTTTGTCGTACCCATAAACTTCTTTGTTTTCTGTATGTTCGAAAGTCAGTACTGAACCGCAGATCAGCGGCTGACCGAACTTGTTACCGAAGTCGGAAGCACCGTTGGATGCTTTGATAAGAATCTGTTCCGGAGTCTGGTACAACCATTTGCGTACCGGAAGAATTTCTTCCCATTCACGTCCTTCATCGGTGCGCGGATAAGAAGTCATGTAGACAGCAGTACCTGCAATCGGCCATGAGCCTTTACCACCACCCATACGGTCGCGGATTTCACCTCCGGTACCGGTAGAAGCACCGTTGAACGGTTCTACAGTAGTAGGGAAATTATGTGTTTCCGCTTTCAGTGAGATTACACTCTTGATGTCCTTTACCTGGAAGAAATCAGGTTTTGAATGATCTGCCGGAGCAAACTGTTCAACAACCGGACCTTCGGCAAAGGCTACATTATCTTTATAAGCAGAGATGATTTTATTCGGATTTTCCTGTGTCGTCTTTTTAATCATCTGGAACAGAGAAGACTCCTGTTCTACACCGTCGATGATGAACGTTCCACCGAAGATTTTGTGGCGGCAGTGTTCGGAGTTGATTTGTGCGAAACCAAATACTTCGGAGTCAGTCAGTTTTCGTCCGAGATCATTTTCTACTTTCTTCAGATAGTCCATTTCTTCTTTAGAAAGAGCCAGACCTTCTTTTTCGTTGTACACTTCGAGATCTTCGATGTAGATGATCGGTTCCGGCTGACGGTTTGTCGTGAATACGTTTTGGTCGAGTCCTTTGTACATGCGTTGGAGCATCGGGTCGTAGTCTGCGTTTTCGTCCTTAACAGGGAAGTACTCCTCGATGCGGCTGATGCCTTCGAGCCCCATGTTTTGGGTGATTTCTACTGCGTTTGTACTCCAGGGGGAGTGATCATTTCGCGGCGTGGGCCAACGAAACAGCCTTTCAGGTTTTCTTCACTTTCCATCACGGCTTCGCCAAAAAGCCAGCAGAGTTTATTACTTTCGTCAGGGGTGAGCTGATGGTTGCTCTCTACGGCAATCACGCTCTTGGAAGGGGTTCTGAAAAAAAGAATCATGTTGTATATTTACGATTTTACGATTTACGATTTTACGATTGAAGTTCCTGCAGGAGAAACTCTTCTCTTTTTCTGTGGCGCAAAGATAATCAATTTCGTTGGTGGTAGGAAAAAAATAGAGAATAAATTCCTATACCTTATTTAATATGTTTATTTTTGATGTACGTTTTACTTATTATCGCTATATATAGTGATTCTTGTGTGGAAAAAACGTTAATATACTATCCCCATATCACAAAAAAGTGCGATATTTGCGACATGATTCAGATAGAGACAATATTCGATATATTAGTGAAAGGCTTTATTATTGGCGTTGTTGTGTCCGCACCCCTCGGTCCGGTGGGCGTATTATGCATCCAGAGGACTCTGAATAAAGGGCGTTGGTACGGATTCGTAACGGGGCTGGGAGCCTCGTTGAGCGATATAGCATACGCTTTGCTCACCGGTTATGGGATGAGTTTTGTGTTCGATTATATCAATAAGAATATTTTCTATGCAGTTATTGGGGAGTGTCATGCTACTCCTTTTTGGTTTATATACCTTTCGCAGCAACCCGGTGCAATCCATTCGTCCGGCTTCGTCCAGCAAGGGGTCTTATTTCCATAATTTTATTACCGCCTTTTTCGTCACTCTATCCAACCCCTTGATAATCTTCCTGTTTATCGGACTTTTTGCCCGCTTTGCCTTTGTGCAGCCGGGAGTCCTGGTGTTTGAAGAGATCACGGGATATCTTGCAATTGCTATAGGAGCATTGACTTGGTGGTTGGGTATCACTTATTTTGTGAATAAGGTGCGCACTAAATTCAATTTACGTGGTATCTGGATACTGAATCGTGTTGTAGGAAGTATCGTAATGCTGGTATCTGTTGCCGGATTGATTTATACTTTGTTGGGAGAGTCACTTTATTAAGAGATAACATAATGAATCAGATAGCACAACAACTGAAAGAGAAGAATATTGCCGAATACCTTATATATATGTGGCAAGAGGAAGACTTGATCCGTGCCAATCATTGTGAACCGGAAGAGATGGAGGCAAATGTAATTGCCCGCTATCCGGAAGATCAGCGGCCTGCCATGCGAGAATGGTATACCAACCTGATTACAATGATGGGCGAGGAAGGAGTACGGGAAAAGGGTCATCTGCAGATTAATAAGAACGTGATTATCAATCTGACAGAGTTGCACAACGCATTGTCCTCTTCTCCTAAATTTCCTTTTTACAGTGCTGCTTATTTCAAGGCATTACCGTTTATCGTAGAATTACGGAATAAAAACGGCAAGAAAGATGAACCCGAACTGGATACCTGTTTTGAAGCGTTGTATGGAGTACTTCTGCTTCGTCTTCAAAAGAAGCCTATCAGCGAAGGCACTGCGAAGGCAGTGGAAGCTATCACTAGTTTCCTTTCTATGTTGGCAAATTATTATGATAAAGACCGTAAAGGTGAATTAAAACTGGATGAATAAATGAGAATTTTAGTAACGGGTGCCAACGGTCAGCTTGGCAATGAGATGCAGGTGCTTGCGAAAGAGAACCCGCAACATACGTATTATTTCACAGATGTGCAGGAACTCGACATCTGCGACAAGCAAGCTGTGTGGACTTATATGGCAGAGAAGCAGATTGAGCTTGTTGTTAATTGTGCTGCTTATACAGCTGTAGATAAAGCTGAAGATAATCAAGAATTAGCATACAAATTGAATTGTGAAGCACCGAAACAACTGGCAAGTGCGGCCCAAGTCAATGGTGCTGCCATGATACAAGTATCTACTGATTATGTATTTGACGGTACTGCGCATACTCCATACACAGAAGACTGCGATCCTTGCCCGGATTCTGTATACGGCACCACTAAACTGGAAGGAGAAAAGGAGGTAATGAATCACTGCGAGCAAGCAGTCGTTATCCGTACCGCATGGCTCTATTCTACTTTTTGGCAATAATTTCGTAAAGACGATGCTTCGTCTTGGAAAAGAGCGTGACAGCCTGGGAGTTGTTTTCGACCAGATCGGAACTCCGACGTATGCCAATGACCTGGCACGGGCTATCTATACTATTATTAATAAAGGTATCGTTCGCGGTATCTACCATTTCAGTAATGAGGGAGTTTGTTCCTGGTATGATTTCACGGTAGCTATTCATCGTCTGGCAGGAATAACCACCTGCAAAGTGAAACCTTTGCATACAGCCGAATATCCCGCGAAAGCAAACCGCCCGGCATATTCCGTGCTTGATAAAACAAAAATAAAAACAACGTTCGATATAGAGATTCCTCATTGGGAGGAGAGGCTCAAACAATGCTTGATAAAATTATGAAAAGATGAATAATGAATTTCTAGGCTTTATGTTATTCGTAGCATAGCTTATTCATCATTCATCATTCATCATTCTTCATTCATATTAATATATGGCAGATAATACAGAAATTTTGAGACGGCGGACGTTCGCCATTATTGCACATCCGGATGCTGGTAAGACATCTTTGACGGAAAAGTTATTGCTTTTCGGAGGTCAGATACAGGTAGCTGGCGCAGTAAAGAGTAATAAGATTAAAAAGACGGCTACGTCCGACTGGATGGAAATCGAGAAACAACGTGGTATTTCGGTAACGACTTCCGTGATGGAATTCGACTATCGGGACTATAAGATTAACATTCTCGATACTCCCGGTCACCAGGACTTTGCCGAAGATACATACCGCACACTGACAGCTGTAGACAGTGTTATCATCGTTGTAGACGGTGCGAAAGGGTGTGGAAACGCAGACACGTAAACTGATGGAGGTGTGCCGTATGAGAAAGACTCCGGTAATAATCTTCGTCAACAAAATGGACCGTGAAGGAAAAGATCCGTTCGATTTGCTTGATGAACTTGAAGAAGAACTGATGATTCAGGTTCGTCCCTTGTCCTGGCCGATAGAGCAGGGAGCACGTTTTAAAGGGGTATACAATATCTATGAACAGAAACTGGACTTGTATCAGCCATCCAAACAGATGGTAACAGAGAAAGTGGCAGTCGATATTCATTCGGAAGAACTGGATCAGCAGATTGGCAAGTCGTTGGCAGACAAACTGCGTGGCGATTTGGAACTGATTGAGGGTGTTTATCCGGAATTTGATTCTGAATCCTATTTGGCAGGAGACTGTGCGCCTGTATTCTTTGGATCAGCGCTGAACAACTTCGGTGTGCAAGAGTTGCTGAACTGTTTCGTAGAGATAGCTCCCAGCCCTCGTCCTGTACAGGCAGAAGAGCGTGAAGTGAAACCTGACGAACCGAAATTTTCCGGATTCATCTTTAAGATAACCGCCAACATTGATCCCAACCATCGTTCTTGTGTGGCATTCTGTAAGATTTGCTCCGGTAAGTTTGTCCGCAATGCTCCATATACACACGTCCGTCATGGAAAAACAGTGCGTTTTTCATCGCCTACCCAGTTTATGGCACAGCGCAAAACGACGATTGACGAAGCCTATGCAGGAGATATTATCGGTCTGCCGGATAATGGTACCTTTAAGATTGGCGATACATTGACAGAGGGTGAACTGCTTCATTTCCGCGGATTGCCGAGCTTCTCGCCGGAGATGTTCAAGTATATCGAGAATGCCGATCCGATGAAACAGAAACAATTGGCAAAAGGTATTGACCAGTTGATGGATGAAGGTGTGGCACAGCTGTTTGTCAATCAATTCAATGGCCGTAAGATTATTGGTACGGTAGGACAGTTGCAATTTGAGGTCATTCAGTATCGTTTGTTGAATGAATACAATGCATCCTGTCGCTGGGAACCGGTAAGCCTTTATAAGGCCTGCTGGGTAGAAAGCGATGATCCGGCGGAGCTGGAAGCCTTCAAGAAACGTAAATACCAGTACATGGCAAAGGATAGAGAAGGACGCGATGTGTTTTTGGCGGACTCCAGTTATGTACTTCAGATGGCTCAAATAGACTTTAAACACATCAAATTCCACTTTACAAGTGAGTTTTAGAACATATTCGTACGATTTTAACTAAAAAATCAGGTAAAAAAAGGAAAAACATATCTCATATAAATGAGTGAAGAGAAATGAAGACACTATCCTGGGATAAAATTCAGCAAGGGGATGAAGAGGCATTCCGGCAGCTTTATGAGCAATATGCAGATTTACTGTATGGATATGGCATGAAGATAGCCGGTGATGAGACTTTGGTAACCGAGGCGATACAGTCGTTGTTTGTTTACATCTTTGAGAAAAGAGAAACTTGCGCGGCCCCTCAATCCATACCCGCTTACTTATGTGTTTCGTTGAGACACATGATAGTGAACGAGCTGAAAAAAGAGAATAGTGGATCATTCAAATCACTGGATGAAGTAGGCACAAACGAATATCAGTTTGATCTGGAGATCGATATTGAAACTGCTATTATCCATTCAGAGTTGGAAAAAGAACAGCTGGAAGTTTTGCAGAAAGAGCTGAACAATTTGACAAAGCAACAGCGGGAGGTATTGTATCTTAAGTACTATAAGAAAATGAGTCCGGAAGAAATAGCCCAGGTGATGGGACTCACTTCGCGTACAGTTTATAATACTACTCATATGGCTATATCCAGTCTACGGGAGCGCATGAGCAAATCTTTCTTGTTACTGGTGGCAGCTAATTTGTGGATTTTTAATTGAGGTGAGATATGGAAAAGTGGACAGAATCTTTAGAACAATACCTGGAGGAAGGTAAGCTTCCTCTAGTGGGCGAAATATTTTCCCGTAAGAAAGAAATAGGCGATAAATTAAAGTTGCAGCGCGAAGAAAGCCATAAGATTACCTTAAGCCGGAAAAGAAAACAAAGTGTCGGAAAAAGCTTCTCCTTCTCTTGGGGAGTGGCAGCTGCGGTCGTTCTTCTTTTGGGAGTAGGCAGTTACTTCCTGGCAGAGGAAAAGGTGGTGACGGATAACACTGCAATGAATTATGAATTGCCCGATGGCAGTAGTGTGCAGGTGATGGAAAACTCACGTCTGACTTACAATCATATCACATGGCTTTGGGAGCGTAAGTTGCAATTGTTGGGCAAAGCCTCTTTCAATGTAACCAAAGGCAAGACATTCACCGTCAGCACTGAAGCCGGCGACGTGACGGTACTCGGTACTAAATTCTTGGTCGATCAGCAGGGAAAGAAGATGTTCGTAAACTGTGAGGAAGGAAGCGTGAAAGTTGAGACTGCCGTAGGTAAGCGTACATTGCTTGCCGGTGAAAGTGTGCGTTGCGATGAAACCAAGATTGTGCCAGTAGAAAAAAAGGCGGAAGAATCGGAGTTCCCTGAAGTGTTGGGATATGAAGATGACCCGCTGATAAATGTAGTGGCAGATATTGAGCATATATTTGAGGTAACAGTCGTCGGACATGAGAAATGCGAGGGGCTGACCTATAACGGGACGGTCTTAACGAAAGACCTGAACGCCACACTGGAAAAAGTCTTTGGATCGTGTGGAATCAGTTATCAAATTCGAGGGAAAGAAATTATTTTAAAATAAAAAAAGCCTCTTCTGAATAGTCAGAAGAGGCTTTTTTGTTTTTCTTCAAATTTTCTTCATTTTTTCTTGGTAAAAAAACAACGGATGCTTCTCTTTCTAATATAAGAGCTATTTAATGATATTTGAAGAAAACGGTAGAATTGATTAGAAGATTAAATGTTGTAGTAGAAGAAATTAGAAATTATCCGGCAGAAATAAGGCCGGGATTCAGAACAAACAATAGATGTTTTATAGAGAATTACAAACTAAACTCAAAACAAACAATAGATGCTTTTTATAAAATTTAAATTTAACCCAAAACAAACAATGTTTTAAAAGAAATGCAAACTAGGGCTCAAAGCAAACAATAGACAGCGGCAGATGAATTATTCCTGCCACAAATGTAAGCCGGAAAGATTCCCTCATCGGACGTGATATGAGCTTTAGAGGCTTGTTTTTTCCGATTAAACAGATTTAGTAGGCTTAAAAAAAGGGTTTTTTCAACTAGACTGCTACGCTAATTAAAAGAATGAAAGCCGTGATGGCCCATGAGAGGTTTAACAAGACCGGTTTTTTATCTGGTAGTTTAATAGTAGGTTAAGAGGGTATGAAACCAGAAAAGGGCTGAACCGGTCTATCATTGAGTATTTTTATTTAATAATTGTTTTATCAGAATGTGAGAGAAAGTTGAGGGGCTTTCTCTCACATTTTTTTTGTAGAAACGATAGATAGGACGATTTACTATTGGACTATTTACCATTTACTATTTGGGTTGTGCAATAGAAGCAGATAGTAAATAAGATAAATGGGAATTTAGTTTAGATGTGGATGGCACGCTAAATCATAAATCATAAATTATAAATCATAAATCATAAACTTCCCCAGTTTTCCAATCAGAGAAATGACGTTTTTATACATTATATTCCTTTCTTAATTTATTTTATAATAAAAATTTGGTATTTTCGGACGCTTTTTAGACGAACAACTTAAAATACTAATAGTTTATTATATGGAAAATATCGAAACAGCGATCCTGCTGATGGTGGTCGGAATGGCTACCGTGTTTGTTATTCTGCTGATTGTGATTTATTTAGGTAAGTTGTTGATTACATTAGTCAACAAGTATGCTCCTGAAGAAGTGGTTCCTGTGAAGCGGGAAGCATCGCAAGGTCCTGCCCCTGTTCCGGGAAACATCTTAGCCGCCATTACAGCTGCTGTAAATGTGGTGACACAAGGTAAAGGAAAAATCACTAAAGTAGAAAAATTATAAATCTATAAAGAATATCACTGAAAGACATGAAAAGAGAAGTAAAGTTTAGTTTGGTTTTCCGAGATATGTGGCAATCTGCCGGAAAATATGTACCTCGTGTAGACCAACTCGTAAAGGTAGCTCCTGCCATCATTGAAATGGGCTGTTTTGCCCGCGTAGAAACAAACGGCGGAGGTTTTGAACAGGTAAATTTATTGTTTGGTGAAAACCCGAATAAAGCGGTACGCGAATGGACAAAACCGTTCCACGAAGCCGGTATTCAAACCCACATGCTCGACCGCGCACTGAACGGACTCCGTATGAGCCCCGTTCCGGCAGACGTCCGCAAATTATTCTACAAAGTAAAGAAAGCACAAGGAACAGACATTACCCGTACGTTCTGCGGATTGAACGACGTGCGTAACATCGCTCCTTCCATCACATACGCAAAGGAAGCAGGCATGATTTCGCAATGTTCGCTTTGCATCACTCATTCGCCTATCCATACCGTAGAGTACTACACCAATATGGCGCTGGAACTTATCAAACTGGGAGCAGACGAAATCTGTATCAAAGACATGGCAGGTATCGGTCGTCCCGTATCGTTAGGTAAGATCGTAGCAAATATCAAGGCGGCACATCCCGAAATCCCCGTTCAGTATCACAGTCATGCAGGTCCCGGATTCAATATGGCAAGCATCCTCGAAGTATGCGAAGCCGGTTGCGACTACATCGACGTAGGCATGGAACCGCTATCTTGGGGAACAGGCCACGCTGACTTGCTTAGTGTGCAGGCGATGCTGAAAGACGCCGGATATCAAGTGCCCGAAATCAATATGGAAGCCTACATGAAAGTGCGCGGCATGATTCAGGAATTTATGGACGACTTCCTCGGCTTGTATATCAGCCCGAAAAACCGTCTGATGAACTCCTTGCTGATTGCTCCCGGACTTCCCGGCGGTATGATGGGTAGTTTGATGGCCGACCTCGAATCCAATCTGGAATCAATCAATAAATATAAGGCAAAACACAATCTGCCGTTTATGACACAAGACCAGTTGCTCATCAAGCTCTTTGATGAAGTAGCTTACGTATGGCCTCGTGTCGGTTATCCTCCATTGGTGACTCCGTTCAGTCAATACGTGAAGAACCTCGCCATGATGAATGTGATGGCTATGGAAAAAGGAAAAGAACGTTGGGGAATGATTGCCGATGATATCTGGGATATGATTCTGGGTAAAGCCGGACGTCTGCCGGGCAAACTTGCTCCCGAAATCATTGAAAAGGCAGAGCGTGAAGGCCGTAAGTTCTTTGAAGGTGATCCGCAGAATAACTATCCTGATGCCCTCGACAAATATCGCAAACTGATGAAAGAGAACAAATGGGAAGTGGGACAGGACGACGAAGAACTCTTCGAATATGCTATGCACCCGGCTCAATATGAGGCTTACAAGAGTGGCAAAGCAAAAGAAGACTTCCTGGAAGACGTGGCCAAACGTCGTGCCGAAAAAGATAAATCTCCGGAAGAAGATGCCAAACCGAAGACACTGACCGTACAAGTGGACGGACAGGCCTATCGTGTGACGGTAGCATACGGTGATACCGAACTACCTGCTGCTCCTGCGGGTGCTGCCGCTGCTCCGGCAGGAGAGGGTAAAGAAGTACTTTCTCCGTTGGAAGGCAAGTTCTTCTTAGTGAAAGGTGCGCAAGAAACTCCTTTGCAAGTAGGTGACACTGTGAAAGAAGGTGATGTAATCTGCTATGTAGAAGCGATGAAGACCTACAATGCCATCCGTGCAGAGTTTGGCGGTACAGTGACTGCTATCTGTGTCAACCCGGGAGATGCTGTTTCAGAAGATGACGTATTAATGAAGATAGGATAATGAACGAAATATTTGAGAACTTATATGACATGACTGCGTTCAGCAATATCATTGCCGAACCGCAGTTCCTGATAATGTATGCCATCGCGTTCGTTCTGCTCTATTTGGGTATTAAGAAACAGTACGAGCCGTTGCTGCTTGTCCCCATCGCTTTCGGTGTGTTGCTAGCCAACTTCCCCGGAGGAGATATGGGCGTGATTCAGGCCGACGAAAATGGTATGGTGATGGTAAACGGAGTGTTGAAGAACATCTGGGAAATGCCTTTGCATGACATTGCCCACGAACTGGGAATCATGAACTTCATCTACTATATGTTGATTAAAACAGGTTTCCTGCCTCCGATCATCTTTATGGGTGTCGGTGCGCTGACGGACTTCGGGCCGATGTTGCGTAACCTGCATCTTTCTATATTCGGTGCAGCTGCACAGTTGGGTATCTTTACCGTATTGCTGGTAGCCATCCTGATGGGATTCACCCCACAGGAAGCCGCTTCTCTGGGCATTATCGGTGGCGCGGATGGTCCGACAGCCATCTTTACCACCATCAAACTGGCGCCGCATTTGCTGGGCCCGATTGCCATTGCCGCTTATTCGTACATGGCGCTCGTTCCGGTGATTATTCCGCTGGTAGTGAAGCTGTTCTGTACGAAGAAAGAGTTGAGCATCAACATGAAAGAACAGGAAAAGAAGTACCCTTCGAAGACTGAAATCAAGAACCTGCGTGTATTGAAGATTATCTTCCCGATCGTGGTAACTACTATTGTTGCCCTCTTCGTGCCAAGTGCAGTGCCTTTGGTGGGTATGTTGATGTTTGGTAACCTGGTGAAAGAAATCGGAACCAACACATTCCGCTTGTTCGATGCCGCTTCCAATAGCATCATGAATGCTGCCACCATCTTCCTCGGACTGTCCGTAGGAGCAACGATGACAGCCGAAGCATTCCTCAACTGGACAACAATCGGTATTGTGATCGGTGGATTCCTTGCATTTGCACTTTCTATAACCGGTGGTATTTTCTTTGTGAAACTGGTAAATCTCTTCTCGAAGAAGAAAATCAATCCGCTTATCGGCGCCACTGGTTTGAGTGCCGTTCCGATGGCGAGCCGTGTAGCCAATGAGATTGCTTTGAAATACGATCCGAAGAATCACGTATTGCAGTATTGCATGGCAAGCAACATCTCCGGAGTAATCGGTTCTGCCGTAGCTGCGGGTGTGCTGATTTCCTTCCTTGCGTAAGCGAGGAGAATCTTCATCATTGAAGATCTTATTTCTTCATGGAGAAATACTTTTATACATTCAAGTTTGGCAGACTCATTTGATAACGCTACCTTTGTGAGTAATGTATAACAGTAAAACGGAAAGCGTATGAGCACAATGTCATTAGAGGCGGAAAAGAATGCACTGATTCGTCAGATTCTGGATGTGGATGATATAGCTATCCTGAAAAGATAAGATCAATGTTGAATCATGAAGAAGAACAGGTGAGGGTGGTTGCTGAAGAGGCAACTCCTTATCGGACAAAGACCGAAATTCTGGAAAGCCTTGATGAGGCGTGCAAGGAATTGAAGTTGAATCTGGAAGGTAAGCTGGATTTTAAGCCAGCGGAGGATTTGCTGGATGAGTTGTGATATAACGTATTCTCCTCGTTTTGCGAGAGAATTGAAGAAATTGAGCAAACATTACAAATCTCTGAAGTTGGATTATGCCAATTTATTGGAATCTCTGAAAGCGAATCCTGAACAAGGAGTCAGCTTGGGTAATAATCTTCGTAAGGTCGCATGGCCATTACTTCGAAGAATAAAGGAAAGAGCGGAGGTGCGGAGTGATAACCTATACGGTGATTCTGACAGAGATAGATTCGGAAATAAAGTTGCTTACTATCTACGACAAGTCCGAATGTGAAAGTTTGACAGATAAGGAAATAGAAGATATCCTGAAGCAAAACGGTATTTTGTAGTCCTTATGATATAAAAAGAAATCGTCCTGTTTCACGGTTACGTGATAACAGGACGATTTCTTTTATAAGACTAAGACTTTGTGAACAAGTTTCTTTTGTTTCTAAATTTATTCACTGATAACCTTTCTGTATTCCGCTACCGCCATCTTTTCCGACAGATACGCATTAATCAGATTGGTGTGCGCCTGTGTCCATGACAATTGTGCGGAGAGTACATCCACCATATTTGCCTTTCCCTCATTATACGAGAAAGAAACCAAATCAAGATTTTCATTAGCCAGACTCATAGTCTCTTTGGCGGTTTTCACTTGATATTCCGTTTCCGTCAGTTTGGTCAGGGCGGCAGAAAGTTCCTCGTTGATATTATCCGTCACATAACTTTGTTGCAGTTTCTGTATGCCGATATACGCTTTCTGCTGACGGTTTGTTTTAAACCGGGCTCCCCAACGGAAGATCGGTATATTCAGGTTAATGCCGACGATGGGATTGAAAGAAACATCATAACCGAGGTTAGGTGTAGCTGTAGCCCATCCACCGCTGAAATACATATTCAATTGCGGGTTGAACTGGCTAAGAGCCGCTTTGCGTTGCGCCTGACTTTTCATGATATTCACCTCCGTACTTTCGTAATCCGCGCGACGTTGCAGTACATTCTCCAGAGAAAGGATCTGCACCGGAGCGGAAGCCGTGTCAATCGTGTACAGACTGTCTACGGGATTGTTCGGCTCTTCTCCCATCAGGATATTCAGCTTTTGCAGCGCCAGGGTATAATTCTGACGCGCCTTGATATATTGCAATTCCGCTTCTTTCAGCCGGGTGGAAATCATTAATAAGTCCGTGCGACTAATCATCCCGTCGTTAAAACGATCCTGAATGATGTCATACTGTTGCTTCACAATACTTTGATACTTGTCCGCCGCCTGCAACATAGCCTGTGAAGCAGAAGCATTCCAGTAAACTGCATCGCTCTGATAATGAATCTGGTCGATGGTAAGCTCCTCATTTAGTTGATTCAGCCTTTCGTCCGCTTTGGCAATCTTGTGCTGGGCGTTGAGTGCCCCGCCCGTGTACAACGGTTGCGAGACGATAAATACACCTTGATAGGTGTGGTTGCGGTATTCGCCTACCGGTTCGTTCCATGCATTAAGGTCGCTCATGTTGAGGGTCCCGTCCGCATTGACATCAATTTTTGGCAAGAATCCCGTGTGAGCAATCTTCCGTGCTTCCGTACTTGCCATCGTCTTTAGTTTCTGTTGCTTCAGAATTTGACTGTAAGCTTCCACTTTATCCCGGTAAGCTTCCCGGCTAAGATAGGGCTGCTGTGCTCCGGCTGTGAGGCCAAGGAGCAGCAGAGACAGAGTTATAAGTTGAGTTTTCATTTTATTCAATCTATACAATAAATTCAAGTTTCATATAAGAGAAGGCAATTAGCCTTTGATTCTCTGAATGGCGCAATAAGCTACCGGAAGAACAAACAATGTCAGTGCCGAAGCCACCAACAGACCTCCCATAATCGTAGCCGCCATACCGCCGAACATCGCGTCGAACAACAATGGCAACATACCCAGAATGGTCGTGCCGGACGCCATTGCTACGGGGACAATACGACTCGTTGTAGCACTGACAACAGCATCCAACGGCTTTTTGCCCGTCTTTGCCTCCAGATCAATCTGTTCCACCAGTACAATCGCATTTTTGATATTCATCCCAATCAGTCCGAGCAAACCAAGGATGGAGAAGAAGTCGAACGACTTGCCTAGCAATACCAATCCCAAAACGATACCGATAAAAATAAGCGGTAACATCAACAAGATCACTGTCGGCTTACGATACGTCCTGAACAGGAACAACAGCGTGACGAACATCAGGAAGAACGTCAACGGTAAATTCTTGGCTAACGCCTCGTTAGACTCCACCTGACTTTCCTGTTCCCCGAAATACTTCATCGTATACCCCTCCGGCACTTTAATCTCTTTCTGCACCAGCGGCCAAACCTCATTGAAAGCAGCAATCGCATTCACTCCGCGACGCGGATCGCATTGCGCCATCATCACCATTTGCCGGTTGTAATCCTTCACATTCGAGAAACGATATTGGAAATCAAATTCCGATACCACCTGTTCCAGACTGGTCGTCTCATTCCCCGTGCCGAACACGGGCAACGTGCGCAGGTCGTTGATGCGGAACGAATCCACCGTGTTATCCTTCAATAAGATAGGAAGCACCTGATCGCCCTGCCGGTACTCTCCAAGCGTCATACCTGTGGTTCCGATCTGGATACTTTGTGCCATTCCCTGACGCGATACCCCTAACGGTTGCGCCCGTTCGGGACTATATACAGGCTTCCATACAGGAACTTTATTTCCCCACGAATTGCGCACATTGATTAAATCCGGATTCCGGTGCATAATCTCCAAAGCCTGGTTGGTGAGCGCCACAAGCGTGTCTACATTCGGACCGATAAACCCGATTTCGATAGCGGCATCCACCGCAGGCGACAGTTTGAACAGACTGGTACGGGTAATCGCATTCGGATAATTCGCCTTCATGTACGCGTCGAAATCTTCTTCATACTCTTTCGTATATTTACTGTCCGTCAATTCAACCAATACATTGGCAAAATTCGGTTTCGGACCTACCGAAGTAGAAGCCAGGTAATACCTTAACGGCGTGCTGCCGAAGGTGATCGATACTTTCTTCACTTCCGGCTGCTTTGCCAGATGCTCTTCCACGGATTTCATCTCTTTCACTACATCATTGATGCTATACCCGTCGGGATAAAACACGTCCGCCCGGAAATAAGGCTTATCGAGAGAAGGGAAGAAGTTTTGCGGCATCGTCCCCATGATAACCAGCGAAGCAATAAAAAGCACTACCATCGAACCCAGTGTCAATGTTTTCCTGCGAATCAGCGTGCGGAGGATGGAGGCGAATTTGTGATAGAACGGTTTGTCATACGGGTCTTTCGTGCCGTCCTTTGCTTTCGCTTTCAGGATGAAATTACCGAAAACAGTAGTCTGCGTCAGCGCAAGCACCCAGCTCAATCCCAGTGAGATGGCAAGCACCACAAAAAGCGGTTTCACGATTTCCGCCACGGCAGAAGGAGCAAGGTAGAGCGGGAGGAACGAACAGATAGCGATGAACGTAGCCCCAAGCAATCCCCATTGCGGACCGGTTGCGCCGTCTATCAGCGCTTTCCGCCGGTCTACTCCGCGGGCGATGGCAATCTGTGCGTTGTCCGTTACTACGATGGCGTTATCCACCAGCATCCCCATGGCGATGATAAATCCCGCCAATGAAGTACGGTTCAGTCCGACACCGAAGAAAGACATGATAAGCAATGTGCCGCCAATAGAGAAAATCAGTGATGAGCCGATCAGTACACCTGCGCGCAAACCCATCACCAACATGATAATCACAATAACAATCAGAATCGATTCGATCAGATTGATGATAAATCCGTTGTTGGCTTCGTTGGCAATTTCGTTCTCCAGATACAGGCTTTGCAGTTCCAGTCCCACAGGCATCAGTGGCAACAATTCGTCCAGTTTGGCTTTCACGTTCTTGCCCGTCTGCACCACGTCCCGTTGCGGGTCGGTGGAGACGCCGATGCCGATGGCACGTTTGCCGTTCACGTGCATGATGTTGGATGGAGGGTCCATGTACCCTTTTTCGATGACGGCGATATCGCCCAGTTTCACCTGTCCGGCTTTGGTGGTAATCACTTGGTTGCGGATATCGTCTACGGTGGTATACATACCGTTGGCAGTCACCCGTAGCTGTTGCTCGCCGGCACGGATTTCTCCGGTATTGATAATCTGGTTCTGCGATTGCAACAGACTGGCAAGTTGTTTCGGGTCGATGCCCATACCTACGAGCTTATTGGTGGAAATAAAAATATTGACCACCTCCGTCTGCGTCCCGAATAGGGCGACTTTCATCACCCCGTCCGCCGTCACTACCTGCGTCTTGATCCGTTCCGCCCAGTTGCGCATCTCTTCGTATGTGTAACCGTCGTCCGCCGTCAGACCGTAATAGATACCGAACACGTCGCCGAAATCATCGGAAACCGTCGGTGCGGAAGCACCGCTCGGCAACTGTGGCTGTATATTTAGCACCTTCCGTCGCAACTCATCCCACTTCTGCGGAATGGAGCTTGCCGACAAGGAAGGTTGCAACTCGAATGTGATTTTTGAGAGCCCGTACATCGATTCCGATTTTATCTTGTACACACCGCTCATACTTTGAATCTCACGAGAGATAGGCTCGGTAATCAACCGCTCCACTTCTGCCGGTTCGGCACCCGGATAGCGGGTCATAATAACCGCCGACTTTATGACGAAAGGAGCATCCTCTTTCTTACCCAGCTTGCCGAAGGAAGTGATTCCCCCAATCAGCAATACAGCAAGAAAGAAATAGATGATTTTCGTATTATCTAATGAATATTTGGCTAAACTCATAATAAATGATCGTTGATAATTGATGAATGACAGCGGATAAATGATACTTAATCATTTATCAACTATCACCTGTCAACAGTTGTGATAGATTCTCCTTCTACTAGTTGGTATACGCCTGCTATGACGATTTTTTCACCGGGTTTCAAACCTTCCGAGATGAGCGCTTGTGCTTCTCCGGTCGGGGCGTTGACGGTTACTTCCCGTTTGTGGACTTTGTTGTCTTCTACCACCCAGACATACATTTTATTCCCTTCGCTTTCGCCGAATACGGCACTAAGCGGTACAATCGTCCAGCTATCCTGCACCAACGGGCCTACATCTGCCGTGAAACGGATGCTGCACGTGAAACCGGGTTTCACAGCATACAGATCGCGGTCGAATGACGGATCGTCAATCGTGATGCTGACCGGAATTCCTGTGCCATCTGTAGAAATATCAAGATACTCTTCCAGTTTCGCTTGAAACACGTGTCCTTTAAATGTGTCGAACTCTACAAGGAAACGCGGGTCTTTGGCGCGCAACAAATAAAGATACGCATCCGGAATGGTGAATTTGATACGCAGATTGTGTGTATTGACAAGCTGCACGATCCCCTCACCGGAGTTGACACGCTGATAGTTTTCCACCAGTCGTTTTTCGATAGAACCGTCGAAAGGAGCTGTTAGCTTGGTGTCGCGCATATTGTTGGCAGACAGTTCGTATTCAGATTTCGCCTTCTGGAAGTTGGCGAGGCTGATTTCATATTCCTGTACGGAGATCGCTTGCCGGGAGAGGAGCCGTTTGTTACGTTCCACTTGTGCCGAAGCCGTTTCGTATGCCGATTTCGTGGCGGCATATTGCAACGCGATGTCTCTGGGGTCGATAGCCGCGATGAGCTGTCCTTTTTTCACTTTCTGTCCTTCGATGACAGGAAGCTGGATGATTTGTCCGTTGACCCGGAAAGCCAGCTTCACATATTCCACCGCTTCCACGATTCCCGAGAAATCTTTTCTGATAATCGATCTTGACTCGACAATCGTAGTCTTTACGGGACGTGCAGTTGTCGTTGTCGTTTCTTTTTTCTGTCCGCAGCCAGCCAGCAAGATTGCAGCCGCCAGGACGAATCCAAATTTCTTTTTCATATACCACGTTGATGTTTAGAGGTTTTGCGTTGATAAATAGCGAATAATATACTAAAACAACTCTTGTTTATTTATGTTCAATATTCCTATCTTTTCATATCCTGCCTCTTAACCTTTATATGGAACACAAAAAAACGGGAACTTTACCGTTTCTAAGGTAAAATTCCCGTCCCACTCTTTTGAAGGTTATTGCATTATTCATAACTAAACCGTACGGATTTGAATTAAATACTACATAGTGAAAAAATATCTATCATAAGTATCATTCATTTTAATAATCATTTCATTATCAAAAGAATAACTATGATGGATAACTTTTAAAAAAGGTATCTATCATACTTTTATTGCAAAAAACAGCTATCTATCATACCTATACTTTGTCTATTTTAGTGTAGTATTAGGTGAGATTACCCATTTAAAGGCATAAGAATGCACGTTTTATAGGATGATAACCTGTATTTGACAGCTTAATAATCTATTGGGAGCGGTAATGTTTCTATAGCCCACGTATGTAGGCTGTACAGCCCGCATCTGTAGGCTGTATGGTTTACAAGCGTGGGCTGTACAGCCTTCATGCGTGGGCTATAAACTTATCGCCATTAAAGTTGGATTATCAAGCCATGATTATCGGATTTATACGGATTCATTGCAACAAAAACAAGCTATCTTATGCATATAGGGCCTTTATTCGGCTATTTTGTTGATGATAGATAACCTGTTTTTGCTGGTAAAAGCATGATAGATACCTTTTTAAAAAGCTATCTATCATAGTTATTCTTTTGATAATGAAATGATTATTAAAATGAATGATACTTATGATAGATATTTTTTCCCTATGTAGCATTTAATTTAAATCAGTATATAAATGGACTATTTCACCACAGGACATAGAGTTTTCAGAGTCCTAATTCAGAGATAATTATAGCCTCTGGGTTCTCCTTATCCTCTGTGGTGAAAACCGTGCAATAATGTCCCACATGGTAATTGGTACACTGATAATTATTCACCATTGAAACCTTTTGCGCAGCCTTTTTATCCAACTGTCGCTACGTATAACATTATTATTCTCTCCAATCGCTTTTTTCAAATCCCGGATTCGTTCGTTTTGTCTCTTCATTGCTGCCTGTATTTCGTTTATCAACGTATTTATTTCCTTCTGCAGCTGAATTTCCTCTTCTTTCAATTGAATAATGTGGGCGTATTTCTCGCAGACCATTGTTTTGTCTATGCACAGTTGTTCCAGCGTATCAATATATTCTGCTGTAATGCCGGCTTTACTTCGGCGAAAGAGTTCCAGAATACATTCTTCGTCAACGTTCGGAACATTGTCTATGTATAACATAGGGAATTGTCCCATTTCCACCCAAAGCAGGATCGCTTCTTTTTCGATGTGATACTTAATCACTGCTTTTTCTACACTAATCCATTTTGGCATATCGCTTTTGTTTTAATGTGTTATAAAAAAGGAGTAAATAACGTATTGTCCGGAGAGGTGCAACGAACACCCACGATTTTTGTAATTTCGGTCGGCTGGGGAATTGGTTGGGGTATAAGGATTGTTGAAACCGACCGGATACAATAAAGCGTGAGTGCTGTTGTACCATTATCTAAACTTGAGGCTTAGCAACACCCTTGTAGAAGACAATGATAACAACAGACACCCACGCCAAACGTTTATATATAACACATCTCTAATCGATATGTTGATATACGACCATCTACGTGGAGTATCTGCTGTATCATCTCTCTCTACAAAGAACTGCTAATTTTCAAGTTTGAGAGACAATACGTTATTTACTCCATTAAGGAATAAAAACCGCTTTTGCCTGTTTCATCACGCTGATGGGCAGAAAGCGTATGACAAAGATATATGTTTTTTTCGGAATAGGATGGAAAAGAGGAAATAAATGCAGGAAATATGGTATGAGAATAGAGAGTATGGTATAAAGATGGTAAATAGGCTATGTGGGTGGCAAATATAATGTAATGATAAAAAGGAGGGAGTCAAAAGTAAAACCATCTCCAAGATTGATATTATTTAGGCACGGATTACACGGATTTCACGGTTCCATTAGACTAAAAGCCGCGAAATCCGTGTAATCCGTGCCTAAATGAAAGCCATAAAAGTCTTCTGACCTCGCATTGTCTTTCCGTGCAATTCTTTTTTTAGCTGCGATTTCTTTTGGGCTTTCCGGAGAAGATAGTCAGTTCAAGAATTGCAAAGATGATTTCCGTTGTGGTATATCCGGTAAATGAATATTCTAAATTTTCATTTTCGGAGAAGTATTTGAGATAAACGGTTGGAGTGCCATTGTGGAAGTCGAGAAAAAGGTAAGAAGTATAATCATAGATGCCAAGATCGGCAAACTCGTTCAGAATCGCTGTGTTGAAAATCGTGCATTGGCCTGTCTTTGATTCATTTCCGGACATTTCGAATCTGCGATGTTCTTTTGCGAGATCGTCTTTATTCACATGCCTGAATTGTTCTTGCAGCTCTTTACTGAAAGAAAGGCGTTGTCTGATGAAATTGAAAACTTCTTCCTTTGTCATTTGTTTTAAATCGGTTATTTCCATTTTTTATTAATTAGTCGGGTAAAGGTACTTTCTTTATTTGGTAATAAATCGGATTTAGTCATATTTCTTTTATTTATTTTTCGGCTTATAACCCTAAAAGAATCTGAATTTATGGATTTATTTAGGGTTATAACCCTAAAAACTTTCCGAAAATAGTATATCTTTGTGCTTATAACCCTAAAAACTTTTGAATATGATTAATCGTGAACAGTATATGGAACAAATTGTTCCTTTTATAGATAAAGCCGTTTGTAAAAGTGATAACGGGTATTCGTCGCAGTGGAAAGTCGGTAGTGCTGCGTCTGATTCGTGACGAACTGTTGAGGAGGGGAGTTCGTGAAGAACGTATCATCTATCTGAATTTTGAAAGTTTTCAGTGGATAGATCTGAAAGAGGCGAAGGCTTTGTATGCTTATATTCGGGGGCAGGCGGGAGATGCGGGTAAATATTATATTCTCTTGGATGAAATTCAGGAAGTGGACGGTTGGGAAAAAGTGGTCAACTCACTTCTGGTAGATTTGGATACGGATATTTATGTGACCGGCTCCAACTCACGTATGTTATCGTCCGAACTGGCAACTTATTTAACGGGACGGTATGTCGCTTTCCATGTCATGACCTTGTCTTTTAGAGAATATCTGACTTTCCATGACTTGCAAGCCAATGATCCGACGCTCAACCGGAAGGAGGAATTTCAGAAATATCTCCGTATGGGAGGATTTCCGGCCATACATACTGCCGATTATGGATATGAGGCTATCTATAAAATTGTCTACGACATCTATTCTTCTGTCATTCTTCGTGACACGGTGCAGCGTCACAATATCCGGAATGTGGAGCTGCTCGAACGGGTAGTGAAGTTTGTTTTCGATAATATAGGCAATAAGCTGAACGCTAAAAATATAGCTGATTACTTCAAAAGTCAGCAACGGAAGGTGGATATGAATACCATCTATAATTATCTGAATGCATTGGAAAGTGCTTTTATCATTCAACGTATTCCCCGGTATGATATTAAAGGAAAGGAAATTCTGCAGACGAATGAAAAGTATTTTGTAAGTGACCTTTCTTTGATTTATTCCGTGATGGGCTATCGTGACCGGTTGATTGCAGGTATGTTGGAGAATCTGGTCTGTCTGGAGTTGAAAAGAAGGGGTTATGAAGTGTATGTAGGCAAACAGGATGATAAAGAAGTGGATTTTGTAGCCATCCGTCGGGAAGAAAAGATTTATGTGCAAGTAACGTATCAGTTAGCTTCACAGGCCACTGTTGAGAGGGAGTTTGCTCCTTTGCTCGCCATTAACGACCATTATCCTAAATATGTAGTTAGCATGGACAGCTTGTGGCAGGATAATGTGGAGGGTGTCAGGCATCGTCATATAGCCGATTTCTTGTTGGATGATGCTTGACGTTAAGGAATATAGAAAACGAAAAAGAGGAAATTCTCTGCGAGAATCTCCTCTTTTTTCATCTTTCACGAAAGATCGAATTATTTCTTCTTACGGTCACCGTAACGGCTCATGAACTTGTCAACACGACCTGCAGTATCTACCAATGTAGATTTACCTGTATAGAACGGGTGAGAAGTGTTTGAGATTTCAATCTTCAGCAACGGATAAGTTTCACCTTCGAATTCGATGGTTTCTTTAGTTGCTACAGTTGATCTAGACAAAAACATGTCACCATTTGACATATCTTTAAATACTACCGGACGGTATGATTCTGGATGAAGGCCTTTTTTCATTTCAGTATCTGTTTTTTTAATTTATATTCTGTTACTATTTTGGTAAGAAATAGTGTAATGGTCATTTTCAGAGCGCAAAGATAATGCTTTTCTGTGAAATAGAAAAAGGTTTTCTAAAATTTCTGATTTCTAATTTATGATTTCTGATTTGCTATGCAGATTTTGGTGATTAAATGAATGAAAAATGAGGTATAAATAAGGTATAAATAAGGAGATATAAACCGAAGGCATCAATCAGAATTCAGAAATCATAAATCCCAAAGTTTGCAAGGTGGACATTACAATCTAATGTCACACTCGTATTCCTGCTAAATTTTGCAGTCTGATTTAAACCTTTTTCTACTATATTTTTCTTTCCGATGTTCGTTATTCGATGGATAATGCTTACTTTTGCGTAGAATTTTTATTCACTAACAATAAACTTTAAACAAAATGGTAAATTACAAAGATTTAGGATTGGTAAACACAAGAGAAATGTTTGCTAAGGCTATCAAAGGTGGATATGCTATCCCAGCATTCAACTTCAACAATATGGAACAAATGCAGGCTATCATCAAGGCTGCTGTTGAAACTAAATCTCCTGTGATTCTTCAGGTTTCTAAAGGTGCTCGTCAGTATGCTAACGCTACTTTGTTGCGTTACATGGCACAGGGTGCTGTAGAATATGCTAAAGAATTAGGCTGCGCACATCCGGAAATCGTTCTTCATCTTGACCACGGAGATACATTCGAAACTTGCAAATCTTGTATCGATTCAGGTTTCTCTTCAGTGATGATTGACGGTTCTCATCTTCCTTACGAAGAAAACGTAGCATTGACTAAGAAAGTTGTTGAATACGCTCACCAGTTTGACGTAACTGTAGAAGGTGAACTTGGCGTATTGGCTGGTGTAGAAGATGAAGTTTCTTCCGACCATCACACATATACTGACCCTGAAGAAGTAATCGACTTCGCTACTCGCACTGGTTGCGACTCTTTGGCTATCTCAATCGGTACTTCTCACGGTGCTTACAAGTTTACTCCGGAACAATGCCATATCGACCCGAAGACTGGTCGTATGGTTCCTCCTCCATTGGCTTTCGAAGTATTGGACGCTGTAATGGAAAAACTTCCGGATTCCTATCGTTCTTCACGGGTCATCTTCAGTTCCGGAGGAAGCAGTGGACACTATCAACAAATATGGTGGTGCACTGAAAGCTGCTATCGGCATTCCGGAAGAAGAATTGCGTAAAGCTGCTAAGTCTGCTGTTTGCAAAATCAACATCGACTCTGACTCTCGTCTGGCTATGACTGCTGCTGTACGTAAGGTATTCGCTGAAAAACCGGCTGAATTCGACCCACGTAAGTATCTTGGCCCGGCTCGTGACAATATGGAAAAACTGTACAAGCACAAAATCATCAACGTGCTCGGTTCTGACAATAAATTGGCACAGTAATAATCTCCGGATTATTCCATAAATAAAAGAAAGAGGCTGCTCCGGTTTGAACACTGGTAGCAGCCTTTTTTATGACGTTTAATCGTTTCTGAACGGAGGGAAGATAACACTATGGCTGTAATTAAAGAACACCCGTGTCACAACTGAATGTAACACGGGTGTTCTTATCTATTATAATAATGTTTCTTACATCAAGAATCCAAGCAGGATACCGGCAGCAACAGCTGAACCGATCACTCCGGCAACGTTCGGACCCATAGCGTGCATCAGCAAATAGTTGGTCGAATCGTATTCCAAACCAATCACTTGCGAGATACGTGCAGAGTCGGGAACAGCAGAAACACCTGCATTACCGATCAACGGATTGATCTTATTACCCTTCTTCAGGAAGATATTGAAGATCTTAACGAAGATGACACCGGAGGCAGTTGCAATAACAAATGACAATGCACCGAGAGCAAAGATCTTGATAGAGTCAAGCGTCAGGAATTCGGAAGCTTGCGTAGAAGCACCTACTGTCAGACCCAACAGGATAGTGATTGTATCAATCAACGGACCACTGGCAGTATTAGCCAAACGGCGGGTTACACCACTTTCTTTCAACAGGTTACCGAAGAACAGCATACCCAACAAAGGCAGACCGGAAGGAACCAGGAAACAAGTCAGCAACAAACCGATGATCGGGAAAATCACCTTCTCCGTGTGAGAAACGGCACGCGGCGGTTTCATGCGGATGACACGTTCGTGCTTGGTGGTGAGCAGACGCATGATAGGCGGCTGTATCACCGGAACCAACGCCATATAGGAGTAGGCGGACACCGCAATGGCTCCCATCAGGTTAGGTGCTAGCTTGGAAGAAAGGAAGATGGCCGTCGGGCCGTCTGCTCCACCAATGATACCGATAGCACCGGCTTGCATCGGGTCGAAACCCATTTCCAATGCGATCATATATGCACCGAAGATACCGAACTGTGCAGCTGCACCAATCAGCATCAATTTTGGATTAGAGATAAGTGCCGAGAAGTCCGTCATGGCACCGATGCCCAAAAAGATGAGCGGCGGATACCAGCCGGAGGTCACTCCCTGATACAATATATTCAATACAGAACCTTCTTCATAAATACCGACTTTCAGCCCGGCATCCATATTAAAAGGTATATTACCGATCAATATACCGAAACCGATAGGAATCAGCAGCATCGGTTCGAACTCTTTGGCTATTGCCAAATAGATGAATACCAAGCCAACGAGAATCATGACTACATGCCCTACCGTAGCATTGGCAAAGCCTGTGTATGTCCAGAAGTCGGCCAGGTTATTTCCTAAAAAGTTTATAAAGTCTCCCATATTATTCAATAATTACGAGGTCATTACCTTCAAGAACAGAGTCTCCCTTGTTGACGTTGATGGCAGTAATCTTACCGTCCTTATCCGCATTGATATTGTTTTCCATCTTCATGGCTTCCAATATGATAATGGTCTGTCCTTTCTTTACAGTATCGCCTACATTCACTTTGATGTCGAGGATCACACCCGGCAGCGGAGATTTTACTCCTGATTTTCCGGTAGACGGAGCGGTCGGTTTCACTACTTGAGTAGGAGCAGCAGGAGCATTAGGCATCGGGCGTACTGTCACGGGTTTCGCAACAGGCTTCGGCTGTTTCTCCATTTCTACTTTATAGTGTGTACCGTTCACTTCTACATGAGCGATGTTGTCTTCAATATCTCCGATGGTTACTTTATATGAGTTACCGTTGATTTTATATTTATATTCTTTCATAGTTTTTATTTTTTAAAAGGTGACTTACTTTCTGGGAGGAGTTTCACGCAAAGTGTAAATCTTCGAACTCCATGGTGAGTAGCTGCGTTTTACGCGGGTGATGGTCAGTACCGTTTCTTCTACGTCGTGCACCTCATCCTGCATTTCGTGTAATGCCATAGAAATAGCAGCGTATACTTCGCCCGGAGCCTGTGACAGTTCCTTAGCTTCATGCTTGTCAATGCCTTTAGATTTCATAGCGTTGCGCTTGCTCAAATTAACAGCTACTTTTCCTACAATCTTAAAAGCAATAAAGAGAAGAATCAATCCGCAGAATACTACGCTCATGGCAGAAATGGACATTCCAACGCCATCAGCATCGTGTTCTTCAAACTTTTCCATCTTGGAATTGCTGTCAAGAGTCTTGTTGTTGGTGCTCGGAGTCACGTATTTGTCACCGCTTCCACTTTTACTCCCATTCAGCTGCCCGTCGCTTACACGAGCGTATGATTGGTTGGGACCGAGAGCGCCTGCAGGCACTACAATCTGGTCGAGCAACTTTTTGCCGGAGTCGAACAGACCCACCCAGTTAGCTGTTTCCGGATTCAGCTTGAAGCTGGTATGGAAAGTACCACGGTTAGGTTCGCCATCTGCCCAGAATAGTGCATGTTGGCGTGGTTTCACTAAGGTAAGTATATCACCTTTCGGGATAAAATAAGTAACTGTATCGCCCGGTTGGCTGCTTACTTTCAGCAAGCAAGCTGCCGTCGGCGCTACCGAATGATTTATTGAATATTTCAATCCATGCGCTGTGCAATCCGTAATCGTCCTGAAAATTACTCTGATTGTCTATCAGGATTTCGTTTAGCACCAGCTTATTGTTCGACTTTTGCTCTCCACAAGAAGTCAGACCAATCAGCAACAGCAAAGAAAGGAATATTCCGATTTTGGTTTTGTTCATAATCGTTCTTGTTTTAATGTGAAAAGTAGGATTACAACGGAATATTACCATGCTTCTTAGCCGGATTGCTCAATTTCTTAGTCTGCAACTGCTGCAAAGCACGGATAACACGGAAACGTGTGTTGCGCGGTTCAATTACATCGTCGATGTAGCCATATTTAGCTGCATTGTAAGGATTGGCGAACAGTTTCGTGTATTCTGCTTCTTTCTCTGCAAGGAATTGAGCAGGGTTTTCCTGATCTTTGGCTTCGCGTGCGTACAATACTTCTACTGCTCCTGCACCACCCATTACTGCGATTTCGGCAGTAGGCCATGCGTAGTTCATGTCACCGCGAAGTTGCTTACAGCTCATTACGATGTGAGAACCACCGTAAGATTTACGCAATGTGATAGTAACCTTAGGCACAGTAGCTTCACCGTAAGCATACAACAGTTTAGCACCATGAAGGATAACGCCATTGTATTCCTGACCTGTTCCCGGAAGGAATCCCGGTACGTCTACCAACGATACGATAGGAATATTGAATGCATCGCAGAAACGAACGAAACGTGCGCCTTTACGAGATGCATTGCTGTCGAGCACACCAGCCAGATACTTAGGCTGATTAGCAACGATACCTACCGATTGTCCGTTGAAGCGGGCGAAACCGATGATGATATTCTTTGCATAATCTTTCTGGATTTCAAGGAATTCACCGTTGTCCACAATAGCGCCGATCACTTCGTACATGTCATACGGTTTAGTAGGGCTGTCGGGGATAATATCGTTCAAAGAATCTTCCAGACGGTCGATTGGGTCTGTGCAATCTACATAAGGAGCTTCTTCGAGGTTGTTTTGAGGAATATAGCTCAACAGTTTGCGAATCAGTTCGAAACCTTCTTCTTCTGTTTGGGCGGTGAAATGAGTTACACCCGATTTAGTGGAGTGAACGCTTGCGCCACCGAGGTTTTCCTGACTAACGTCTTCACCTGTAACGGTCTTCACCACTTTCGGTCCGGTGAGGAACATATAAGAAGTGCCTTCCATCATCAGCGTGAAGTCGGTCAGAGCCGGAGAATAAACAGCACCACCGGCACAAGGACCGAAGATACCGGAAATCTGCGGAATAACACCTGAAGCAAGGATGTTGCGTTGGAAGATTTCTGCATAACCTGCCAAAGCGTTGATACCTTCCTGGATACGTGCACCACCCGAGTCGTTGATACCGATACAAGGAGCACCCATCTTCATGGCCTGATCCATAATTTTACAAATCTTCAATGACATCGTTTCTGACAGTGAACCGGCAGAAACAGTGAAGTCCTGTGCGAACACATATACCAGACGTCCTTCGATTGTACCGCAGCCGGTTACTACACCGTCTCCCGGATAATGTTTTTTCTCCATTCCGAAGTTCGTGCATCTGTGCTCAACGAACATGTCCATTTCTTCGAAGCTACCCTCGTCAAGCAGCATAGCCAGACGCTCGCGTGCTGTGTATTTCCCTTTTTCATGTTGCTTCGCAATTGCTTTTTCGCCGCCTCCGATACGTGCTACGGCACGGCGTTCAATAAGCTCTTTAATTTTTTCAAGTTGATTACTCATGAGTTCTTGTTGGTTTTAGAGTTTATGATTAATGTTCGCAGAGTTCTGTCAACACGCCCAAAGTTGATTTCGGGTGAAGGAAAGCAATATTCAAACCTTCAGCACCCTTGCGGGGAGCTTTGTCGATAAGGCGGATTTCTTTGCTTTCTGCTTCTGCCAAAGCATTGGCTACGCCATCTTCTACAGCAAAGGCTACATGGTGAACACCTGCACCTTTGTTTTCAATGAATTTGGCAATAGTACTCTCCGGGCAAGTCGGCTCCAACAGTTCAATTTTGGTTTCGCCTACTTTTAAAAAAGCAGTTCTTACTTTCTGATCTTCCACTGTTTCAATGTTGTAACACTTCAGACCTAATACATTTTCGTAGTAAGGAAGGGCTTCTTCGATGCTTTTTACAGCAATGCCCAGATGTTCAATGTGTGAAATCTTCATAACTATACTTTTTTTATTTGGTTTTAATCATGTGCTTATATGGCATAAAACAGCACAAAGAAAGACATTTCTTACCTAATAAAGAAATATTTCTGCATTTAATTATTGGATTATTAAACAAAAAAAATGGTAGGGAAGGAGCATGGAGAGTCGTTTTGCAATCTTGAGATTACATTTAGATATAAAATTTGACTAAGAGTTTGTTTAGCCAATTCCAATTGACACGGAACCAGCGGCGGGTACTGCTTTGCTTTCCTCCGAATCGGAGAACGAAATCACGATAACCGTGTTTGCGGAACGGAAGTCCTACATCCATAAATTCCATGTGGCGGAATCCCCGTTGGCGGGCGTCTTCCAATGCCTTCCAAACGGCCAGCACTCCCGGATACTGAAGTGCGTATGTCTTTCTCATTCCTCCGGAGAACCAAAGGTAGGCGTCATCTCCCGAATAGATACAGACGGAACCGCCAATGATTTTCTCTTTGTATTTTACTACGAATATTTTTGCCTGTTGTCCTTTGATTAGCATATCGTTCATGTGACGGAAAAAGTCGTTGGCTGGGAAATATCTGCGTATGCGGGAGGAATAAACCTTGTGCAGCATCCGTGAGAAATCGTGTATTTCTTCCACGGTATGTGCCTCCTCTACTTTGGCTCCATTCTTGAGTCCTTTTTTTATCTGACGGATGCGTGACGGGCTGAATCGGTCTTCCGTCTTTTTCATACTGTGCAGCGAATTGCGTACCCGCAGCCAATTGACAGGGAAATAATCATTGGCACGGAAAACCCGATAGCCGAACATCGAATTATTGAGGTTCCGGAATTCGATCAGGACACAGCTACGCGATGCTTCTTGTGTGAGATGTTCGAGCATATCGCCAAAGATTTCTTCTGCCTTTCTTTGTTGGTCGAAAGCGACTCATCCAGAAATTCACCTTCGCTATATACTACGCAATGCTTCACTAATGAGGAGGGAAGCCACTTTTTCGCTTTGCGGATGGCGGCAAGCAGGCGTGCCACAGGTCTGCCGTCTTCTGTTGCCACTATTAATAAAGGAGTATAGCCCGGAGTCGCTTCATAAATCTGAAATAACTCTTTGGAATGGAAGGCGTTTTTTCCCGGCAATTCAGGAATGTCCTTCCCATGATAATATGTGGTTAGTTTAAGTGGCATCTAGGTACAAATTTACACTTCTTTATTCTTTATTCAACAACAAAACGGAGAATTTGTTGGAGCTGCTTGATATATATAGTTGTAAAAAATGCACCTTTATATATTTTTTCTATCTTTGCGTAATCGAACAGAACTTTTAAAAAGCGGAACTATGTTAGAAGAAATTTTAGCTTACAACAAGCAATTTGTTGAGAACAAGGGATACGAATCGTATATTACTAATAAATATCCCGATAAGAAAATAGCTATTCTTTCCTGTATGGACACCCGACTGACTGCTTTGCTTCCAGCCGCATTAGGAATTAAGAATGGCGATGTGAAAATGATAAAAAATGCAGGTGGCGTTATTTCCCATCCTTTCGGTAGCGTGATACGTAGTTTACTTGTAGCTATTTTTGAGTTGGGGGTAGAGGAAATAATGGTGATTGCTCATTCTGACTGTGGAGCTTGCCACATGCACAGTGAAGTAATGCTCGAAAAAATGAAAGCACGCGGGATCAATCCGGATTATATTGACATGATGCGTTTCTGCGGAGTTGACTTTCATTCGTGGCTGGATGGCTTCGAAGATACGGAAAAGTCGGTGAGAGGAACGGTAGATTTTATCGTGCGTCATCCTTTGATCCCTTCAGATGTGACAGTCTACGGGTTTATTATTGATTCTACGACCGGGGAATTAACTCGGATTGTATAGATTATTAGATAGATAGGTAAATAGATAAACTTCTTTTTTAATCCCCTAAATATAGTGACGCTATCCTATCATGATAGTGACGCTATTCCTATTGTATAGTGTCGCTATGTCTGGAGGATAGTGACGCTATTTTGAAGGCAAAAATAAGGCAGCTTTTATCGGCTGCCTTTATCTTTCTGCGGTTATATACTTTCTTTGACTGGTGCACTCGTTTGTGACAAATAGGGTGCCCGTACATCTCAATTTCTGCCTCACGGCTGGCTTTACGATTCGCTTTGATGTAATCGTCTTGTGTAATTCGTTTTTTCATAATGAAATTATTTATCTGTGCAAAGATACAATATATTCTTCATTTAGTGGAGTATTTGGCACTCTTTTCATGTCATAGATTCCCTTCCGACAATAGAAATGAAAAAGATACTTTTATTTCCTATTACGCTCGGTTTGCATTATCTTTGCATACATTAATCAAATGAAACCGGAAATAATATGGAAAATTTCAGTGAATTAATAAAGAACCGTCGTAGTATGCGGAAGTTCACCGATGAAGAGTTGACACAAGATCAGGTAGTTACGTTGATGAAAGCAGCTTTGATGTCTCCTTCTTCCAAACGTAGTAATAGTTGGCAGTTTGTAGTGATTGATGATAAAGAGGTATTGAAAGATTTGTCTCATTGTAAGGAACAGGCTTCTTCATTCATTGCCGAGGCTGCTTTGGCAATTGTGGTAATGGCCGATCCGTTGGCCAGTGATGTTTGGATTGAAGATGCTTCTATTGCTTCTATCATGATACAGTTGCAGGCCGAAGATCTCGGCTTGGGAAGCTGCTGGGTGCAGGTCCGTGAACGTTTCACTGCTACTGGAATGCCTTCCGATGAATTTGTTCATGGAATCCTGGGTATTCCTCTGCAACTTCAAATTCTTTCCGTTATTGCTATCGGACATAAAGGGATGGAACGTAAACCTTTCAACGAAGAACATCTTCAATGGGAGAAAATTCACATAAATAAATTCGGAGGAAAATAAATATGGGAGCTGCTAAAGCGAGTAACAGCAAAGATACTTATTTGGCTACCGCTGTTACCTTTATCGTTATCGGAGCACTTTATCTGATTGATAAACTGATTCATTTCTCTACCCTCGGGCTACCTTGGGTGATGAATAAGGACAATATGTTATTGTATGCTTCGATCTGTTTTCTTATTTTTAAACGCGACAAATCAATTGGTTTTGTGTTACTTGGTCTTTGGCTAGTGATGAATATCGGCTTGGTTATGTCATTGCTGGGTTCGTTATCCGGGTATCTGCTGCCATTGACTCTGCTCATTATCGGAATCATTTTATTCTGGTTTGCAAAACGGTAAAGAAATAATGAAGAGAAGTATAGAAGATACACCGATTGTGTTTATCGGCGCAGGTAATCTGGCTACTAATCTGGCGAAGGCTCTCTATCATAAAGGCTTCCGTATTGTGCAGGTATATAGCCGGACCATGGAATCTGCCCGTACTTTAGCCGAGAAAGTTGAAGCTGAATATACTACAGATTTACAGGAAATCTCCAAAGATGCCAAATTGTATATTGTATCTTTGAAAGATGCCGCTTTAGTAGATTTGTTGTCGCAGATAACAGAAGGGAAACAGAATTCTTTGTTGGTGCATACCGCGGGAAGTATCCCGATGAGTATTTGGGAAGGGCATGCAGAACGGTATGGAGTATTTTATCCGATGCAGACATTCAGCAAACAACGTGAGGTCAGTTTTCAGGAAGTGCCTTTCTTTGTTGAAGCGAAACGACCGGAAGATGTAGAGTTCTTGAAAGCTGTTGCCGCCACTCTTTCAGAGAAAGTTTACGAAGCTTCTTCCGAGCAACGTAAAAGCCTTCATTTGGCTGCTGTTTTTATCTGCAACTTCACAAATCACATGTATGCATTAGCTGCTGATTTGCTTGAAAAATATAATTTGCCTTTCGATGTTATGCTTCCGCTGATAGACGAAACGGCACGTAAAGTACACGAACTGGCACCACGTGATGCACAGACCGGACCCGCTGTTCGTTACGATGAGAATGTGATGAACAATCATCTTGCCATGTTGGTAGATTCTCCGGCATTGCAGGATATATATAAACTAATGAGCAAAAGTATCCATGAGCACCATCAACTATGATTTATCTCGTATCAAGGCTTTAGCTTTTGATGTTGACGGAGTATTGAGTTCGACAACAGTCCCTTTGCATCCTTCCGGAGAGCCGATGCGTACCGTGAATATCAAAGATGGGTACGCCATCCAGTTGGCTGTGAAAAAAGGACTTCACATAGCCATCATCACCGGTGGCCGTACAGAAGCAGTGCGTATCCGTTTTGAAGGACTGGGTGTGAAGGATCTGTATATGGGGTCTGCAGTGAAAATTCATGATTACCGTGATTTCCGCGATAAATACGGTCTGTCTGATGACGAAATTCTGTATATGGGCGATGATGTGCCTGATATAGAAGTGGTGCGTGAATGTGGACTTCCATGTTGTCCGAAAGATGCCGTGCCGGAAGTGAAATCCGTAGCAAAGTATATCTCTTATGCAGACGGCGGACGTGGCTGCGGACGTGATGTGGTGGAGCAAGTTCTAAAAGCTCATGGTCTGTGGATGGCAGAAGATGCTTTCGGCTGGTGAATGAATTAGACGATTGACAATTTACGATTTACGATTGGAGTATCTCTGTAAATTAATCCGGTGATGTTAATAGAAGTACTCTTGACCGTCAACGAAATCGCTCTTAATTATCAACAGAAACATTCTTCAATCATCAATAAATAGTATTTTCAATCGTAAATCGTAAATCGTCAAATTGTAAATAAAATCATGCTTGATAATTTAAAGAAATATCAGATTATACTAGCCTCCAATTCTCCCCGCCGGAAAGAACTGATGTCAGGCTTGGGAGTGGATTATGTGGTCAGGACATTGCCGGATGTGGACGAATCATATCCGGATACATTGGTTGGTGCTGAAATACCCGAATATATTGCTCGTGAAAAGGCAGGTGCCTACCGTACCATGATGCAGCCGGGAGAATTATTGATTACAGCAGATACCATTGTCTGGATGGATGGAAAAGTACTTGGAAAACCGGAAGGTAGGGAAGGAGCCATTGAAATGCTTCGTGCTCTTTCGGGAAAGTCTCATCAAGTTTTCACAGGTGTTTGCTTGACTACTACCGAATGGCAAAAAAGCTTTACCGCTTCTTCCGAAGTATTGTTTGATGTCTTGTCAGAAGATGAAATCCAGTATTATGTCGACCTCTATCAGCCGATGGATAAGGCAGGAGCCTATGGTGTCCAGGAATGGATCGGGTATATCGGTGTGAAATCAATTTCAGGTAGCTTCTATAATATTATGGGACTTCCCATACAGAAGTTGTATGGAGAGTTGAAAAAGTTATAGTAAGGATCCTGAATCTATCTGAATATTTCTACTTACCCCAATAATATGAGAAGGCTGCCTCAAAATAGAAAATGAGGCAGCCTTTTTCTGTATTCTTAAGCAGGGATATTTACTGAATATCCCGAATTGAAGGATGCAGGAGACTATAATAAATCCAACATCAGAGGAATGTCCTCTTCTCGAATCCCTTGTGTGAGAAGGGATTCTTCATCTTTGTGGAACATCTCCAGGAATCTTTCCCGGTTCCCACTAGCTGTAATGGCTTTTCCGTAGAAAACGGCAGCTTTCTGAATATCTCCCATTACCCGGCCACATGCCCTGCGTTCATATAATCAATAGCCAGCGGCTTTGTTTAATAATCTTTCATAATATTTCATCGCCTGTTCATATTTCTGACTGATGAACGAGCACCAACCGATGCCGCGCCACGCCTTTATACAATTGTTCTCGATGAAATCCAACTTGAAGAAATAATTCAGAGCTTCCTCATATTGTCCCAGTTCAGCTAGGCAACTACCGATATAGAAAGTCACATTGGTATCTTCCGGAGCAGCTTCTTCTACCTTTTTATAATAAGTGAGTGCAGCCTGATAGTTTCTGTTTAACCGGTAACAAATAGCCGTGGCGATTGTTCCAAATATTATCCGTCTTCAGCGTGTCTGCTTTCAGATAAGCCTGAATAGCTTCTGCATATTTCTTCTTTTCTGTAATGCATAGCCAAACTTCTGATAATATTCTGCACTTTCTCCTTCGAATCCTCCAATAGACTCCAGTTCTTCATAAATTTCAATAGCCTCGTCCCAACGTTCCTTTGCCAGATAAAAATCGGCAATGGGGAACAATACATCTTCCCAATACAAGATATTGTCGAGTGCAGGAACGTGATGAAGATCGAGCTTCTCTTTAAAAATATCTCTGAACTCACTCTTGCGTACACTAAGTTTGAAGAAACGGTACAAGTCGTGCAGGTATTGGTTACTGACCGTTCCCGGACGTTCATTGAACCTCTTCATTGTTTCAACATTCGATTTCTCTGCCAATTCTGCCACCTGCTGTTCGTTCAACTGACTCAACATCATATCTTGTTGCGACTGTGGCAATTGATGAATCGTGAAAAAGAGCGAGTACTTATCGCTGTTGCTGAAAAAGCCCGATTGAAGAATTAAATCCAGCAGACTGCCTCCCTGATTTCCGCTTGTTTCATTGCTTTGAGTACATTGGACTGTTGCTTGCTGAATGGATAAAACCAGTTATGCACCTCGCGGAAGAATGGATAATTTTTCAATGCGGCAAAAGTGCTCATATACACATCTGCGCCCTCTAATTGCAATTCGTTCATTTCACGCAATTTATCTCCCGTGCCGGACTTCTCTTCGAACGCATCTTCCCAATCCGGGTTCATATCATTGTTTTCTTCATCGTTTTCTTCAAAACCGAATCGCATATTTTTCATGGAGGAAACATTCTTCAGCATTTCAGGAATAATCTCTTCCCTCATCTTCTTATCAATTTTTTCCGTTTCCTGACACAATAGCATTTGGCGGTAAATACGTGCGACGTCTTCTCTGAATGAAGGTATTTCCTCCATGAGATCTACCCTTTTGATAAGTTCCGGATAAAAAGAAAGACGGCTTCTGTAGATGTGGAAGATAATCATTGTACCTACCAATGCCCGTTGGCTGACGTTGACGTTAGGGTGTTCGTAAGCATTGAGCAGCCACATTATTTTTCGTAAGTCGAAACATTCCATCAAGCTCAATGTGAGGGCACTGACAAATAAGCATAAGTCATCTCCCGGAAGTAATTCCGAGGCAAGCATAGCTTTTGCGTCTTCCTCGTCCTCGGGAGTCCATGCACTGTTTGTCCATGTTCTTATAAACATAAACTTGAGCGTATCTTCATGCCGTCTTAATACTTCATCCATCTTTTCGTCAGACAGTAGTCCGCTGACTGCCAAGTCGTCATTAAATGACTCCAATATGTGTAATATTGTTTTGATACCATAGTTCGACAAGTCCGCCGATCTGGGAGTGCGGCGTACCTCATGATAATATCTTGATGAAGCGTTGTCCAACATGAGCAAACGTGATTGGTCGGCAATTCCCCAGGTGTCTGCTACCATTTTTTGATACAGATTCCACCGGTCAGGGTCGTTTGCTCCCTGTTTCATGTATTCTAGCATATATTTGTAGGAAGTCTGCAATTGTTCCGTGCGAGTGCGCAAATCCCAGTCAGGACACTGCCACAGCAAAGATTCCAACTGCATTAAGGCTTCTTTGAGTCTTTTCTCTTCAAGTAAAGTACGTATATATGCGTATTGTTCATTAATCGTTTTTTCGTTCATCATTCTTTAATTATTTATTTTTTCCAATCCAGGTCAAACGTTTCCAGAGACCCTCAAAAGGACCGTGCTTATGGTGTCGGAGCCACCACGAACAAAATACCATTTGTAATAGAACAAAAAGGATGCCAAAAAGGAAACTGTAAGTGATTCCTAAATATCGTCCAAGTTCAAATCCCCAATGATAGAACAAAAGAGAACCGAAAATAGATTGCCCGAGGTAGTTCGTTAAACTCATTTTACCATAAGATGTGAAACGCATAAAGAAACTGCGGTCTTTCACACGGTAGAAAGTCAGCAGTAATCCCGTTACCAGCAATACCATGAAGCTAAGGTTGCTGAATGAACTTAATATCAATTGCAAGGGAACAAGGATGGCACTTCGTTCGATGAATTCCGGCAGCATATTGTTCAATCCGTAGATGGGGAAGAAGCAGAGAAGCGAAACGGCCAATGCCTTTAACCACAAGCGTTCGTTCTGTTCGCTGTACAGGAAATATTTGCGGCGACCGACAAGCATTCCGAATAAGAATAATCCCGGTGTCTGTAAGATACGTCCATGTTCCAGTGCCCAGGTCATATTGGCCAGTTGTCCTTCCCACATATTCATGCGGACTGTTTCGAGGAAAGTTCCGTTCTTTTGTACGTCGAAAGCAATGCTGAAATAATAACCTGCCAAACTTTTTCCTGCCACATAGTCAGGGTTACACAAAGCATAAATCAATTTCACCCAGTCGATAGGTTGTAGAATTAATAAAGTAGCGAAGATGACAACCGTGCGGTCACTCATCCGGCAGAATATCGGAAGGATAATTCCTAAAATCGCATACATAGTCAATATTTCACCGGTAAAGAAAGCGGCATTGAACTGTCCTATCATGAAGAGAATGAATAATCTCCATAAAAAACGCAAGCGGAAATCTTTCCTCTTCGTTGTTGGTTGTTGTCTTGAATGTAGAAACTGAAACCGAAGAGCAGGGCAAACACAGCGTATGCTTTGTTACTGAATGTGAAGAATAATCCTCTCCAAATAGCCTGATCGGTAAATTTCATCCATTCAAAAGGTACTTCTTCCGGGAAAGAGTAGAAATTAAAATGTTCAATACTATGTAAGAGAATAATTCCCATTACTGCTAATCCTCTTAATACGTCGGCCACGTCTATTCGGGCGTTGGTTTCCGCGATTTTGTGTTCCATGATTTCTTCGTTTCTGTTATTTATAAGGTTGATATTCTATAATTATTTGATTCCGCTGTTTTAATACTGCTACTCCAGCCCTAATACCGGATGCTAATACTACTAATACTTGATAATTTAATACTTAATTGATACTTAATACTTTAATTGATACTTAATTTAAAACCTTACCTGCACCTGTGCCTGTATCAGATTGGAGTCTTTTTGTCCGTCTCCTTTCTTGTCGCAAAAGGTATATTGTGCTTGTAACCGGCATCTGGGATAGAACCAGTATTGTACGCCTGCAATATAGTTGTTCTGTTTGAAATCAGCAGCTTTGTTCGGTTGAAATAATCGAACGAAGCGATGAAATCGAAATTCCGGGCGAAGCGTACACTGCCTGTTGCATAGAAACCTTCGCTTTCACACTCCGGTCTTTTCCGGCAAGATATTCCGTGCGCAGATTAAAGGTGGAAGTGGTGACAACCCCTCCTGCACTCCAGCGTTTCTTGGCGTAATTTTCTCCGGCTTTAATTCCGGTATATTCCGAATCTGCTATGGCATGTCCTGTTCCGCGGATAAACGAACCACCTACGGATAACCATTTCAGCGGATTAACCATCAAGTTACCGACTACATCTTTCTTGACTGTTTTTGTCTTTGGTGTTTAATCCCTGTCCGTTCATTACAGCCACTTTGTATTGCAGGAAGTCGCGAAATAATTTTCCGTGAAGCATCATACCGATATCCCGTCCGGACGTCATTCCGTAACACTTATCGCTACCGCTTACTCCCGCCAGATAACAAACCGACTGTGAATAACAATTGATGAGTTCTACTGTGGTAGGAGATAATTCATTTTCTATGGTATAAGGAACCTTGAATTCACCGATACGTGCCGTAAGTCCGGGGAGAAACTGATAATCGGTATACACTTCGAGTAACATGCCCCCATTGTAGAAGTCATACATAAAATCACAAGTCCACCGTTTGGTGATCTTTCCGTGTGCCATGAAAATAATTCGCTTGATGTCGAATGTATTGTCCGGGTTCGCTGCATCGTCATAAGTATATCCCAATTGGGCATATCCGGAGAGACTAATCCGTTCTTTCAGTGTGTTGACAACTTGATTTAGTGGTGTCTGCTCCTGTGCCAGGAGAGGATTTTGCATACCTGTAATGCATAATACAAAGGTTAAGAGTTGGAGTAGTGTTTTTCGCATGAGTTAGTTGTTATTTGATTATGGTTGATACTGTATTATGGTTGATACTGTGGGGATATACGTTGTGTCAATCAGATTCTTTTCAGAGTAGGTTTCGGAGATTCGATGGTTTTCTTTCAACCAGTGTATAGCTTTATCTATCCCTTCAGCCGAAGGGCGTTTTGCTTTTTGATAATTGGGGAGGGCGACGAGTCCTGTCAGATTTTCCGGTACACCTATTTCTATCAGCACTTGCTCCCATTCTTTCTGTGGATGCATTTTTATATAATCTACTCCCAGATTATAACCTGTGATGAGTAGTTCGATTTCTTTTCTTTTTTGGTTGAGCGCTTTTCGTGAAAAAGCGGTAGCCGTAAAATCAATGCCCAATTCCTGTGTACTTACCAATGAACGATGTTGGCTGTTCATGGCGATGGATGCGGCAGGGTCGGGCAGGAAAGAGGCGTCAATCTGATTGTACTGCAACATTTGCAGCCGGAGAGGAAGCTGGCCGATTTCCGGCATATTCATTTCTGAAAGACTGATTCCGGCTTTGCTTAATAACTGGTCGGTAGCATATTCGATAACTGTGTTGCGTGACACAGCTATATTCTTTTCTTTAAGTTGTTCCAGTTGGTTGATATTACTTTCTTTAGAGACAATGAAGCAGAAATAACCATCATTTTTCAAGACGAGCCCTAGATCAGCATGATGGATAGCTTGCAGCACTACTGCGCTGGGATAGTCGGTAATCATGCCATCCATTTTCCCGGTCTGGAAAGCAGCGTCCAGGTCGTTGGCAGAGTTGAATGAAAGAATAGTCAGGTTCAGCCCTAATGAATCGTAGATACCTTGTGTTTTAGCTATATGGAAAGGAGTCCGTCCAGTGTAGGCATCATGCCCAGGGTGAGTGGTTGCAGTTCGGTTAGAGGTAAAAAAGAGCCGTCTCCTTTTTTACTCTGACAGGAGTAAAGGAAGAGAAGGATGAACCAAAAGAGTAGTATCGGTCTTTTCATACCTCGTTTTTGTAAATAAGAGGAACTCCGTTTTATAAATAAGGGCAACTCTTTCACAAAGAACTGCCCTCTTATCATTAACTATTTAAAAATTAACTAATTATCTAGTTCTATTATTCTTGAATAGCAGCGATACCCGGAAGAACTTTTCCTTCGATTGCTTCGAGCAATGCGCCACCACCGGTTGAAACGTAAGATACACCGCTAGCCAAACCGAACTTGTTAACACAAGCTACAGAGTCGCCACCACCCACAAGTGAGAATGCGCCGTTCTTGGTTGCTTCAACGATTGCTTCACCTACTGCACGTGAGCCGTGAGTGAAGTTGTCAAATCGAATACGCCTGTAGGACCGTTCCAAAGAATAGTCTTAGATTCTTTGATAACGTTAGCGAAGATTTCTTCAGTCTTAGGACCGATGTCAAGACCTTCCCATCCGTCAGGAATTTCGTCAACAGCACAGAATTTAGTATTTGCGTCGTTAGAGAATGCGTCAGCAATCTTAGCGTCAACAGCCAATACCAGTTTACACCTTTTTCTTTTGCTTTCTTCATCAAATCCAAAGCCAGGTCAAGTTTGTCGTCCTCACAGATAGAGATACCGATTTTACCACCCATTGCCTTAGTAAATGTATAAGTCATACCACCGGCGATGATTAAGTTGTCTACCTTGCTCAACAGGTTTTCGATGATTTCGATTTTAGAAGAAACTTTAGAACCACCCATGATAGCAGTGAACGGACGTTTGATGTCGTTCAATACTTTGTCAACGGCTTTCACTTCTTTTTCCATCAGGTAACCGAACATCTTGTTGTTTACATCGAAATATTTAGCGATCAATGCTGTAGAAGCGTGTGCACGGTGAGCAGTACCAAATGCGTCGTTTACGTAGCAGTCAGCGTAAGAAGCCAATTTCTTAGTAAATTCTTTCTGGCTTTCTTTTACTGCTTTCTTGGCAGCAGCTTTTTCTTCGTCAGTTGCATCTTCAGCCAAACCTCTTGGTTTGCCTTCTTCTTCAGCGTAGAAGCGAAGATTTTCGAGCAACAGCACTTCTCCCGGTTGCAGAGCAGCAGCTTTTACAGCAGCTTCTTCGCCCATGCAGTCGTTTGCGAACTGAACTTCAACGCCCAGTAATTCAGACAGATGCTTGATGATATGTTTCAAAGAGAATTTATCGGCAACGCCTTTCGGACGGCCCAGGTGAGAGCCAATGATGATGCTTCCGCCGTCTGCCAGGATCTTCTTCAAAGTAGGAAGAGCTGCACGCATACGAGTGTCATCTGTAATGTTGAAGTTTTCGTCCAGGGGTACATTGAAGTCCACGCGAACAAATGCCTTTTTACCGGCAAAATTGAATTTGTCAATTGTCTGCATAATACTCTATTTTTATTTAAAAGTGTTTTTAAAATTCTTCTTTTAGAACGACCGCAAAGTTACTATTTATTTCGGTTCCTTGCTATTAAATCGTTATTTATTCTTGGCTTTTGGTTCCTCTTTTGTAACTTTATAGGTGTTACAGAAATATTTGCACATCATTTGCAAACCACAGGTGTCACATTTGGGAGCGCGTGCCTGACAAACATAACGACCATGCAGAATGAGCCAATGGTGGGCAATCGGTATTAGTTTTTCCGGAATATTCTTCACCAATTCTTTTTCCACACTGAACGGGGTAGTGCAACTATCCGGCACCAGTCCGATGCGGTGGCTGACACGGAATACGTGTGTATCTACTGCCATGGCAGCTTTATTAAACACAACCGACTGGATGACATTGGCTGTTTTTCTTCCTACACCGGGTAGCTTTACTAAGTCTTCCAGATTGTCGGGCACCTGACTATTGAAGTCATTCACCAGCATCTTTGCCATACCGACCAGATGTTTGGCTTTGTTGTTCGGATAGGATACGCTTCGTATATATTCGAAAATAACTTCCGGCGTAGTGGCTGCCAGTGCTTCCGGAGTCGGAAAATCTTTATACAAAGGGGGAGTGATCATATTCACCCGTTTGTCCGTACATTGTGCAGAAAGAATAACAGCGATCAGCAACTCATACGGATTGTTGTAATGCAGTTCGGTCTCGGCTACAGGTACATTGTCCTGAAACCAGGCGATTACTTTCTCATAACGTTCTTTCTTTCTCATCGTAGCTTGTTTTTATGGTAATGAGGCGTCACTTTTAGTTTGAAATAGAGGGCGGAAACTACCGTCAGGCAGGCTCCGAAAAGATAAGCCTTATCAAATGTACTAATTTCTGCGATATATCCACCGGTCAGCATACCGATACCAATTCCTACGTCCCAAGAGGTAAGATAAGTGGAAGTGGCTGTTCCCCGCTGGCCATTGGGGCAAGGTTGACAAACAACGTATTAAATGCTGGAAACATGATTCCAAATCCGACCCCATCAACGATGCAATACCAAAACAGGATATTGCAAACGGTATCATTCCATTGAATCAGATATACACAGGCTGAAAGCAGGAAGAAACTGCAGACAACCAGGTATAATCCGGCTATTATTACTTGTGTTATCTTTCCGCGATCCACCAGTTTTCCCGAAAAGATGCGGGAGATTGCCATGCCGACAGCCATAAAAGTAAAGAAGAATCCGGTTTGCGTGTTCAATCCTATTTGGCGGGCATACATGGCGACATAGTTGGTTGTCATTCCGTAAGGGATGGAAAGTAACAATAGGCTAAATCCGGCTGGCAGTCCTTTCATCAAAATAAAACGGTCGAGTGAAATCGGTTCCCGTTTCACAGGAGGTTTATAGGGCGTTTTCACCAGACTGGCACATAGGAAACCTAAAATGCAGGAACCGAATGCGTAACAGAAGATCGTAGCAAAAGAGACTCCTGCATCGTGCAGAAACAGTCCGAACATCGGCCCGATGGACATAGCTGTATTGTTGGTAAGCCCGTAATAGCCTAAACCTTCTCCACGGCGGGAAGATGGCATAATGTCTATCACTACCGTGTTTCCTCCTACTGTAACCATTCCGAAAGAGATGCCATGAATGATTCGGAATATAATAAATAAGGTAAGGGAGCCGGCTATCAGGTATCCGCCGAACATCATCATAAAGATGAAGTAAGCAAACAGATAAAGAGGTTTGCGGGCAAACGTGTCGAGCAGATAACCGGAAAATGGACGGATGCAGAGAGCGGCTACCGTATAGCAGGAAAGTACAATACCAATAGTGGAATTTCCAGTTTGGAAGAATTCGGATAAATAGAACGGCAAAACAGGAATCAACAACCAAAAGCCGAAGTAGAGCAGGAAGTTGGCTGCCAAGATGAAACAATAACTGGGAGTAATGAGTCTATCCTTTGCCATAATGAATGTATTTATTTCACCACAGAGGACGCAGAGGACGCAGAGTCTCACGGAGTTTTTTCTTTCTAATGACTTTCTATGAAAAACGAGTCGTAGTTGATACGGCTGAAATAGAAACTCTGTGTCCTCTGCGTCCTCTGTGGTGAAATCTAAATTTAGTAAGCGCTCTCGAATTCTTTCAGGAAGCGAGTATCATTTTCAGAGAACATACGGAGGTCTTTCACCTGATATTTCAGGTTTGTGATACGCTCGATACCCATACCGAGAGCATAACCGCTGTATATTTTGCTGTCTATACCGTTAGATTCAAGTACGTTCGGGTCTACCATACCGCAACCGAGAATTTCTACCCAGCCGGTGTGTTTACAGAACGGACAACCTTTACCGCCGCAGATATTACAGCTGATGTCCATTTCCGCACTAGGTTCAGTGAACGGGAAGTAAGATGGACGCAGACGAGTCTTTGTATCAGCGCCGAACATTTCTTTAGCGAAAAGCAACAATACTTGTTTCAAGTCGGTGAACGATACGTTTTTGTCTACATACAACGCTTCTACCTGATGGAAGAAACAGTGTGCGCGATAGCTGATTGCTTCGTTACGATACACACGTCCCGGGCAGATGATGCGGATAGGAGGTTGTGAAGTTTCCATCACACGGGTCTGTACGGAAGAAGTATGCGTACGCAATACTACGTCCGGGTGAGCTTCAATAAAGAAAGTGTCCTGCATATCGCGTGCCGGATGATCTTCGGCAAAGTTCAGTGCCGAGAATACATGCCAGTCATCTTCAATTTCCGGACCTTCGGCGATGCTGAATACCCAGGCGGGCAAAGATATCGATGATTTCGTTCTTTACAATGGTGAGCGGGTGGCGTGTACCAAGTTCCACGGGATAAGCCGAACGCGTTAAATCCAATCCGTCACAATCATTGTCCTGACTTTCAAACAATTCTTTCAGCGCGTTGATTTTGTCCTGCGCTTTTGTTTTCAGTTCATTCAGTCTCATGCCGACTTCTTTTTTCTGATCGGCAGCTACATTACGGAAATCTGCCATTAAGTCGTTAATGGCTCCTTATTACTTAGGTATTTGATGCGGAGAGCTTCGAGTTCTTCGGCATTGGAGGCGTGTAAGGCTTCCACCTCTTTCAGAAGTTGTTCAATCTTAGCTATCATATTTTCGATGTATTGTTATTCAGTTTCTTAGTAAAAACCGTGCAAAGATATAATTTTATCACGAACCATCGAAATAATTTGTATCTTTGTTGCCGATATGTACCGAAAATCCGGCAACTTATGAAAAAGATTGTTTTCTGTCTTCTGCTTTTAACCTTTTCTTTTCGCCTGGCGGCCCAGATTGACTATTTGGAGCCGGTGAAAACTTTTTCTTCTTATACAGGCGAGTTAGGCGAATATTACCGTAGTGTGTTTTCTTTACTTAATACAGGCTTCCAGAAACAGCCATACGCGCGTTTCGCAGCTATTCCTTCCTTTTCGCCGGAGTATGCAATGTCGGTAGAAAGGAAAAACGGGCGTTATACGCTGATTTCGAATACACTATCCCGTACCTATTGGCAAGCGGAGAAGGGGACAGTGACGGTGGATACTAAATCGGTTGTCATCAGTGCTTCCCTGTATCACTCTTTAGGGGCCATCTTTCGTTTGGTGACAGAGCAGGTGCAGGATCTGGATGGTTCTACGGCTGGTTTAGATGGAATTGTCTATTACTTTTCTTCTACGGACGCAAAAGGCAAAGAACGGATGGGACGAAAATGGTCGCCGGAAAAAGGAACGTTGATGGAACGTCTTGTATTGGTTTGTCAGTCGGCATATATGTTATCCCGGGGAGAGAATATTTTGGAACAGACATTGGCGGAAGAGGCTGCTTCTCTATTGAAAGCATTGCAACAGCGTAGTAAGGAAGAACCGGATGCTTATAAACAACCGATGTATGTTGGAATTTATCCGGTAGGTCCCCGTGCAAAGACGCTTTCCGGAAGGCAGGTGGAAGAACCTGCTCATTTCTCTGCGATGAGTCCGGAAGAATATATTGCCAATGAAATGGTTTATCCGGCAGGACTTTTAGAGAAGAATGTTTCGGGTTATGCTTTATGTGAGTTTACTATTGATAAGGAAGGGGTTATCCTTCGTCCTCATATTCTACGTTCCACTCATCCGGAATTTGCAGAGGAGGCTCTCCGCATTGTTAAAGGGATGCCGAAATGGTCCCCTGCATTGGCGGGAGGAAAGCCGGCGGATAGTAATTATACTCTTTATATTCCTTTCCGTCCGCAACTTTATCGGAATAAATAAGCAACTTTGCATCCAAAGTCCGATTAATAAAAAAGAGATATTGCATTTATAACTTGAACTTAGGCAGCCTCTCTCTAATAAATAAAAAAATAAATTTGCTGTCATCTGTCACAGATTGCAACTTAACTGTTTGATTATGAAAAGTAAATGGCGTGACAGCAACGTGGTGACAGCACTGTGACGGCAATAGTGCTGTCACTGCAAAGCCAAGGAGAAATAAACGCACTACAAAGGTGTGATAGAGGTGCATACCCGAATCAAGTAAAAATCACAGATGAAGTTTCATTGCCTAAATAGTATTAACTACAGGCAGATAGGCTATTCTATTTATTACCCTTGTACTTACGGGGTGGGATCTGCCTTGTGACTGATAGTTTCAAGCCTTGAAACTATTTGTTCTGCGGCTTGAAACTATAGTTTCGTAGGCTTGAAACTTTTGTTTCTCTTGCTTAGAACTATTAGTTTCTTACTGATGAAACTATAGTTTCTCACCGATGGAACTGTAGTTTCTCGCCGATGAAACAACCTTTACTCTATAATAGCCTGATTATGTTGGAGTACATTTGATAGTATAATAACATGATTGATTTCTTCAAAAATCATTAAAACAGAAAACTTTTCTTCGTTTGTATTGTCTTATAGCCATAAACTTTTAAAACGAGAACTTATGGATGATATGATTAACAGGCATGATTCGATAGCCTAAGAAAATATCGAACCGAATGGCCGTCCGGCCAAGGACCAGTTTGAAGAATGGAGCGGTGAGGTTGCCGACCGTGCCGATGATGTATTCAAGAATGACAAGAAAGACGGTCCTATTAAAGACCGCGAGAAACGTATAAAAGAAATGGACGAAGTGATAAAAAAGGACCTTGAGTAAAGGTCCTTTTCTTTTTTTCTTTAGTTTGCCGGAGTAACGATAGGTTCTTTGATAAAAATACTCCCTATCTCAATTGTTTTGTCATCAAATACATCTAGTCTAATATTTATCGATTCCTTTTCGGAAAGACTTATGAATTTTCCTTGAATATAATACTTCTGATTATCAATAAGATTGGAGGCTTCTTCCTCATCTAAAGCCGTTATAATTCTGAAAGAAATATTATACTTTCCGGTTTTGAAGGCTGCTACAGGTAAAGGATATAAGATATTTATATCCTTTATTATCGGTACTTTTAACTTTATCCATAGAAGCGAATTTGACTGCTATATCAGAAAGGAAATCAGGGTTATTCTCAAGTTCCTTTTCTAACAAAGAACGCAATTCTTTTCCTGCTTTTTTTCTTTGGATGTCATTGTTGAAACAATTAGGATGTCTAGATATATATGCGTCTAAAAAAGCATTTATTTTTTCTCCATCAGCGTTCTCTTCTTCTAGCATTGCGTTTACTGCTGCTATGCTATCATTGAGGCGTATATCATAGTCTGCATTGTTTGATTGTGTTGTTTTTGAAGACTTGTTTCCGTAGCAGGAAATTAAGCATGGGATGATTAGAAGAATAGTGGCAAATTTTGTGATGTTCATGTCCAGTACACTATTAAAGTTCAAAGTTGGGAGAGAAAAAAGTGGAGCGTATCGGACTCGAACCGATCACCTTAACACTGCCAGTGTTACGCTCTAGCCAGATGAGCTAACGCCCCTTTTTTGTCTTTTATATGATAACGTTTGTAAACGAATCCTTTTTTGTTGCCGCAAATATAATGCATTATTCTGAAATAATTGCTATGTTTGCGGTAAATAATAGTATGAAATTAAGATATGCTGATTTATAATACAACTTTTCAAGTGGACGATGACGTTCACGACAATTTCATGATTTGGATAAAAGAGAGTTATATCCCTGAAGTACAGAAACACGGTGCGTTGAAGGCACCGCGTATTTGCCGGATATTGAGTCATCGGGAAGAAGGAAGTGCGTATTCTTTGCAATGGGAGGTAGAAAGCAGTGGGTTATTACATCGCTGGCATTTGGAACAGGGGGTGCGACTGAATGACGAACTGGTAAAAATATTTAAAGATAAAGTGATCGGATTTCCGACCTTGATGGAGGTGATAGAGTGATTCAACCGGTAAAAGAAAAGATAATCCTGGGGATTGACCCCGGTACGACAATCATGGGATACGGGGTTCTAAGGGTGAGGGGAACCAAACCAGAAATGATTGCGATGGGGATTATCGACTTGCGTAAATTTGCCAATCACTATCTGAAACTTCGTCATATCCATGAACGGGTATTGAGCATTATTGAAAGTTATCTACCGGATGAGTTGGCTATTGAAGCACCTTTCTTCGGAAAAAATGTACAATCGATGTTGAAGTTAGGGCGTGCACAAGGGGTAGCAATGGCAGTAGCGTTGAGCCGGGATATTCCAATCACCGAATATGCCCCTTTGAAGATAAAAATGGCTATCACCGGAAACGGGCAGGCATCAAAAGAACAAGTGGCGGATATGCTGCAAAGGATGCTACGGTTTTCAAAAGATGATATGCCTACTTTTATGGATGCAACAGATGGTTTGGCAGCGGCTTATTGTCATTTCCTGCAAATGGGGCGACCGGCAATGGAAAAAGGGTATAGTAGTTGGAAGGATTTTATAGCGAAGAATCCGGATAAGGTGAAATAAAGCATTTAATTTTATGGGGGATAGATATGGTGTGTAGCGTAGGGGGAGGTTTAGAATGAAGATAGGAAATAATTATTTAGCGATATTGGGTGTGACTACAGTGACAACAGTGATGAGTTGTTCCCCAACGAAGAAGGAATATACTTCTTTTGAATTATATCCGGTTCGTACGGGAAGCCTTACAGAGATGGAATATACGCCGTTGGCAACCAAATTTTTCCTTTGGTCACCAACAGCAGAAGAGCTGCGCCTGATGCTTTATGATGCCGGAGAAGGCGGACATGCTTACGAAACAGTAAAGATGGAACTCGGTGAGAATGGAACCTGGGACGACATCTGTAGATAAAGACCTGCTCGGCAAATACTATGCTTTCAATGTGAAAATCAACGATAAATGGCAGGGCGACACGCCGGGGATTAATGCTCACGCTGTAGGAGTGAACGGAAAGCGTGCAGCTATCATCGACTGGAAGACTACCAATCCGGAGGGGTGGGAGAGTGACCGACGTCCTTCTCTGAAATCTCCTGCTGATATGATTATCTATGAAATGCATCATCGTGACTTCTCTGTCGACTCTACTTCGGGAATAAAGAATAAAGGCAAATACCTTGCACTGACTGAACATGGGACGGTGAATTCCGGCAATCAACCAACAGGTATCGATCATTTGGTAGAACTGGGAGTGACACATGTGCATCTTCTTCCTTCTTCTGATTATGCTTCTATCGACGAAACAAAATTAGATGAAAATCACTATAACTGGGGATATGATCCGGTAAATTATAATGTGCCGGATGGTTCTTATTCAACCGATCCTTATCAGCCTGCCGTTCGCGTGAAAGAGTTCAAACAGATGGTACAAGCGTTGCATAGAGCTGGAATACGCGTGATAATGGACGTGGTTTACAATCACACTTTTAATACACTTGAAAGTAATTTTGAACGTACCGTTCCCGGCTATTTTTACCGTCAGAAAGAGGATGGCACATTGGCAAATGGTTCAGGGTGTGGCAATGAAACAGCAAGTGAACGGCCTATGATGCGTAAGTTCATGATAGAGTCCGTTCTTTATTGGATAAAAGAATATCATATTGACGGCTTCCGCTTTGACTTGATGGGGGTGCATGATATTGAAACAATGAACGAGATTCGAAAGGCTGTCAACAAAGTCGATCCTACTATTTGTATCTATGGAAGGTTGGGCGGCTGAAGCTCCTCAATATCCGCAGATTCACTGGCGATGAAAGGGAATATTTCCCAGATGCCCGGAATTGCTGTATTCTCGGATGAATTGCGCGATGGACTTTGCGGTCCTGTATGGGAGAAGGACAAAGGAGCTTTCCTTGCCGGAGTGCCGGGGGGAGAAATGAGCGTGAAATTCGGAATTGTTGGAGCTATTAAGCATCCGCAAGTACGCTGTGATTCCGTAAATTATAGTCAGAAGCCGTGGGCGGAACAGCCTACCAGATGGTTAGCTATGTTTCCTGTCATGATGGTTTGTGTCTTGTAGACCGATTGAAGGCAAGTATGCCGGGAGTTACTCCCGAACAGTTGGTTCGACTTGATAAGCTGGCACAAACGGTAGTCTTAACTTCACAGGGAATTCCTTTTATCTATGCAGGTGAAGAAGTGATGCGTGATAAACAAAGGGATAGACAATAGTTATAAGAGTCCGGATGCCATCAATGCCATTGACTGGAGACGCAAAACGACAAACGGAGATATTTTCACGTACTATAAACGACTCATTGATCTTCGTAAGTCTCATCCGGCTTTCCGTATGGGAAATGCAGAAATGGTCCGGAAGCATCTGGAGTTCCTTCCGGTTGAAGGGCAAAACCTGATTGCGTTTCGCCTCAAAGAGCATGCGAATGGAGATAGCTGGGAAGATATTATCGTAGCCTTTAATTCCCGTACGACCCCTGCACGATTGGAAGTCCCTGTTGGCAAATATACGGTAGTATGTAAAGACGGAGTGATAGATGTGCGTGGATTGGGTACGCAAACCGGACCGGAGGTGATTGTTCCCGGTCAGTCTGCGTTGATTATGTACAAGTAGTTTTTTTCTGTTTACTACAATTCCGAGATACTCAAGTTTTTTCATGCAGTAGACTGGCTGCCTGTTTCAGTCTGATGGAACAAATGAAATCATGTGCCGGCTGGTTAGTCGGCACTTTTTATTTATGGCATATATAACAACTCAACGTTGGTTGCCGGCATTTCTATCATCTTTAAATAGATAGAATGAATAACAATAACTACTGTAATCCGTTCTTTCTAAATCCTTCATTTTCCTCCTATTCATCGGCAATCTCAATTTGGATGTAACATTACAACAGGTATTTGTAACATACGTAAACGATGATGTAACAAGCGAGTAATGATTTGAATCAAAAATTCTGGGTCAGCGGAGAGAAACTTCCTAAGTTTGCAAAGTGGAATTCAGAACGGATTGTTTCTCTTTCCGGATTACTATGAAATAAAGACATAAAAGAAAAGATAGATAATGAATAAGTATTGGTTTTATAAGGTTGGGTTAGTAGTTGTGTTCCTTTGCTTCGCTCTGTTGGGTGAAGCAAAGGTTAAACTTCCCGCTCTTGTTTCCGACGGAATGGTGCTTCAACGTGGGGAGCCTGTCAATATTTGGGGAACGGCTGATCCTGATGAAACTGTTAGTATAACTTTTCAAAAAAAGAAATATAAGACCGTTGCCGATGCGCAAGGCAACTGGAAAGTGATCTTGCCTGCCTTGAAAGCTGGTGGTCCTTACACGATGATTATTAATGATATAGAGTTGAAGGATATTCTTGTGGGTGACGTTTGGGTATGTTCCGGTCAGTCGAATATGGAATTACCTGTTTCACGGGTTACAGACCGTTTTCGGGATGAAATATCTGCGGACAATGATTATCCGATGGTACGTTATATAAAAACTCCTCTATTGTATAACTTTCATGCCCCGCAGACAGATATTCCGGGAATCTTCTGGAAGGCTATGACTCCTGAAAATGTGATGTCTTTCTCTGCTTTGGTTTATTTCTTTGCTAAAGATTACTTTCAGAAAACAAAGGTTCCGGTAGGAATCATAAACTCCAGTGTCGGAGGTTCACCGATAGAAGCGTGGATCAGTGAGGAAGGTTTGAAACCTTTTCCTTATTATCTGAACGAAAAACGTATCTACGAATCAGATGACTTGGTAGAATCAATGAAAAAAGAAGAGAGCAAGAAAAGCCGTGCCTGGAATGTAGCACTGTATCAGGGAGATAAAGGAATGCATGAAACCATCCCTTGGTATGCTGCCGGCTATGATGACAGTGATTGGACACCGACTGATTTGTTTGCTTCCGGTTGGGCTACTAACGGATTGAATACAATCAATGGTTCCCATTGGTTCCGTAGAGATTTTCAAGTGTCCGGGCAACAAGCGGGAGAGAAGGCAACTCTTCGCCTGGGATGCATCGTAGATGCAGACTCCGTCTATGTAAATGGTACGTTTGTGGGAACTGTTTCTTATCAATATCCACCACGTATCTATACCATTCCCGCCGGATTGTTGAAAGCTGGAAAAAACACGATAACCATACGTCTTTTCAGTTATGGCGGTTTCCCTCATTTTGTAAAAGAGAAACCCTATAAGATACTTTTCGGAAAAGGCCAGCCGGAAAAAGGAGAATCGGAGATTAGTCTGGAAGGTGATTGGAAATATCGCCTCGGCGCTCCCATGCCTGCTGCTCCGGGACAGACTGCTTTCCATTATAAACCCGTAGGACTTTATAATGCTATGATTGCCCCATTGCTGAATTATACGGTATCTGGTATTATCTGGTATCAGGGTGAATCAAATGTGTCTCGCAGAAATGAGTATAAAGACCTGTTGACGGCGATGATTGCGGATTGGAGACAGCATTGGAATCGACCTGATATGCCTTTCTATGTGATTGAACTGGCGGATTTCCTCTCACCCGAAGATAAAGGAGGGCGTGCTGCCTGGGCAGAATTCCGGAAAGTGCAGGCAGAAGTAGCCAATACAAATAAAAATGTCACTCTAATTAAAAACGGTGATTTAGGAGAATGGAATGATATTCATCCATTGGATAAAAAGACGTTGGGACAACGTGTGTCCCAAGCAGTCTTTCAACAAAGAGTCAAATAAATAAAAAAAGAGATTAGTACCATGAAAACACAGACTCAAAAAGTGTCGATGGCCGAGAAAATCGGTTATAGCTTGGGTGATGGTTCGGCGAACCTGATTTTCCAGATGATGATGATGTTCCAACTCTTCTTCTATACAGATGTGTTTGGAATCAAAGCAACAGCAGCAGGTATGATATTGCTGGTCGCACGTATTTTCGATGCGTTTGTCGATCCGGTGGTAGGTATCCTGTCCGACAGAACCAATACCCGTTGGGGTAAATACCGTCCCTGGTTGTTGTGGACAGCTATTCCTTTTGCCGTATTCTTCATTCTGGCATTTACGACACCCGATTTGAGTGAGCGTGGAAAGATTATTTATGCAGGTATCACTTATACCCTATTAATGTCTATTTACTCCTTCAATAATACCCCGTATGCCTCTTTGGGTGGTGTGATGACAAGTGACATCAAAGAACGTACCAGTATCTCGTCCGTCCGTTTTGTGACAGCTACAATCGCCACTTTTGTTGTGCAGGGGCTTACTTTGCCGTTAGTCTCCAAGTTCGGGCAAGGAGACGATCAACGTGGATGGTTCCTGACGATTACCCTGTTTGCCATCATCGGAGTTGTTCTTTTAGTAATCACATTCTTCTCTGCCAAAGAGCGTATTACGCCTCCCGTAGGTCAGAAAACTTCCGTGAAACAGGATTTTAAAGATATCGTAAGCAGCCGTCCATGGAAAGCGATGTTTATCTTAACTCTCTTTTTGTTTACGACATTGGCTATGTGGGGCAGCAGTATGTCTTACTACTTTAATTATTTCGTAGATAAAACAGCCCTTTTTGACTTCTTGCAAAATTTTGGATTAGTACGGATAGAAGGAGAAACTTATGGAATGTGGCACACCTTTCTTGATGCTTTCGGACTGATTGCGCAGCCCGATCATAGTAATGTGTTTGCTGTAGGTTTCAGTTTGTTCAATATGATTGGGCAGGTTATCACTTTGGCGGGTGTAATATTGCTTTCCGGTTTCTTTCCAATATCTTTGGCAAGCGGAATGTATTTTTGATCTGCCTGGCACTGACAGCCTTTTTTACAGCCCTGTTTTTTGTGGTAGATTCGACAAACATAAGTATGATCTTTATTATTAACTGTTTGAAGAGTTTGGCATACGCACCTACTATTCCATTGCTTTGGGCAATGATGGGAGATGTTGCCGATCATTCAGAATGGGTGAACCATCGTCGTGCGACAGGATTTGTATTTGCAGGTGTAGTCTTTGCCTTGAAAGCCGGACTAGGTATAGGGGGAGCTATTTGCGGTGCGATTGTCGATTCGTTCGGTTTTGTATCTAATACAGTGCAGACAGAAAACGCTATTTTCGGTATCCGTTTGACATCCAGCGTGATTCCTGCCATCACTTTCTTTGTAGGAGTAATTGCTTTGTTCTTTTATCCTATTTCTAAGAAGTTGAATGAGCATATTCAGGACGATTTGGCAAAACGCCGTCTGGAAAACAATTGATTAATAACTATAATTAATAGATAGACTATATGAAGACTTCGACAAGAACAACCGTAGTTTCTTTGTTGGCTGCTGTAGCCCTGATAACTGGTACTTCGGTAGCTTTTGCACAAGAAACAAAGACTTTGAAAGAAGCTTTGAAGGATAAATTCCTGATAGGAACAGCAGTGAATACACGACAAGCATCCGGTCGGGATAAGGCAGGAGTGCGCGTAATTCAGGAACAATTTAATGCTATTGTAGCAGAGAATTGTATGAAGAGTCAGGAAATGCATCCGAAGGAGAACCGTTATAATTTCACACAGGCAGATGAATTTGTTGCTTTTGGAGAAAAATCATTTGGCAATCACAGGGACATACGTTGATTTGGCATTCGCAGCTTCTCCCTGGTTCTGCGTGGATGAGAATGGCAAAAATGTGTCTCCGGAAGTATTGAAGAAACGGATGAAAGATCATATCACCACTATTGTGAAGCGTTACAAAGGCCGTATTAAAGGTTGGGATGTGGTGAATGAAGCGATTGAAGATAATGGTGCATATCGTAAGACTAAGTTTTATGAAATTCTAGGTGAAGAATATATCCCATTGGCTTTTCAATATGCACACGAGGCCGATCCGGATGCAGAGCTTTATTATAACGATTATTCAATGGCTCAACCGGGCAGAAGAGTTGCAGTTGTGAAGATGGTGAAAGACTTGAAGAAACGTGGTATCCGTATTGATGCGGTGGGGATGCAAGGACATATCGGCATGGACTATCCGAAAATCAGCGAGTTTGAAGAAAGTATGCTTGCCTTTGCCGGGCGGGTGAAGGTAATGATAACAGAATTGGATCTGACTGTATTGCCATCACCCGACCCCAAGGTTGGTGCGGAAGTCTCGGCATCTTTTGAATATAAAAAAGAGATGAATCCTTATTCGGACGGATTACCGGAAGAAGTATCAAAAGCATGGACAGAGAATGAATGACTTCTTCCGTCTGTTCCTGAAACATCAGGATATCATAACAAGAGTTACTGTTTGGGGAGTAGCCGATCAGGATTCGTGGCGTAACGACTGGCCGATGAGAGGACGTACGGATTATCCATTGCTTTTCGACCGCAATCATCAGCCGAAACCGGTAGTTGATTTGATTATAAAAGAGGCTATGCAGAAATGATCATTTGGAGTTCACTTCACCACAGAGGACACGGAGGACACAGAGCTCTTCTCTCTCTTTCCGTAAGTAAAACAGAGCGATAAATATACGATTACGTGAGACTCTGTGTTATTCTATAGTGAATAAAAAGATTAAACCTCTGTGTCCTCCGTGTCCTCTGTGGTGAAATAGAAATTCCCATTTATAAAATTAATTTAGAACTGTTGCAATAAGAATAAAACCATGAAAACAGAAAAAAGATATTTAGTTCCCGGTGATTATATGGCTGATCCTGCCGTACACGTGTTTGATGGCAAACTTTACATTTATCCCTCGCATGATTGGGAGAGTGGTATTGCCGAAAATGATAATGGAGATCATTTCAATATGAAAGATTACCATGTGTATTCTATGGATGATGTAATGAATGGAGAGATTACTGACCATGGGGTTGTACTTTCTACAGGAGATATTCCTTGGGCGGGCCGTCAGCTTTGGGACTGTGATGTTGCTTTTAAAGACGGCAAATACTATATGTATTTTCCATTGAAAGACCAAAATGACATATTCCGTATCGGAGTAGCTGTGAGCGATAAACCATACGGACCTTTTGTTCCGGAAGCAAACCCGATGAAAGGAAGTTACAGCATTGATCCGGCTGTCTGGAATGATGGAGATGGTAATTATTATATGTATTTTGGCGGACTGTGGGGTGGACAGCTTCAACGTTACCGGAATAATAAAGCATTGGAATCAGCCATTTTACCCGAAGGAAAGGAAGAGGCCTTGCCATCCCGTGTCGTTCGTTTGAGTGATGATATGATGGAGTTTGCGGAAGAACCGCGTCCGTTAGTCATTCTGGATGAAAACGGTAAACCTCTGACAGCAGGAGATACAGAACGTCGTTTCTTCGAAGCTTCCTGGGTACATAAGTATAATGGGAAATATTATTTCTCTTACTCTACAGGCGATACCCATCTACTTTGTTACGCAATAGGTGACAACCCATACGGACCATTTACTTATCAGGGAGTTATCCTGACTCCGGTAGTGGGATGGACTACTCATCATGCTATTGTTGAGTTCAAAGGAAAATGGTATCTGTTCCATCACGACTGTGTACCTTCCAAAGGGAAAACCTGGCTTCGTAGCTTAAAAGTCTGTGAACTGCAATACGATGCTGATGGAAAAATCATCACGATTGAAGGACTGGATGAATAGTCGACAAATGATAATTTTGCGGAGTGCCCTGAAAGGGCTTAATTATATAACGTAGGGCAACGCCCTACGTAAAAACGACAATCTGAATTTGCGCCCTGAAAGGGCATAATTTTGTATACGGTTCCGCCCTTTCAGGGCTTGTGGCTGGTGTGTCTTTTTCGTAGGGCGTTGCCCTACGCTATGTAATTAAACCCTTTCAGGGCACCCCAATAAATATATAATTGTAAGGCTTTCAGCCTAACTGCTAAATTCCCATTTATGAAACGAATTTTGAACTATTACTTATGAGGATTATATCTATATTGACATTTGTCCTGTTTTTCAGTCTTTTCTCTGTTTATGCAGAAGATGGGAGTGCTTTGTGGCTTCGTTATTCAACGGGAGCAAAAGCAATAATAATGAATAAGAAACAGTCTCCCACATTAAATATCGCCGTTTCCGAATTGCGGAACTTCTGGCAGGAGGAATCCCATAACGCTGGAAATACAGAAGAATAAGGTTCTGCGTGCATTAGGAAATGACGGGTACATCATCCGCGCTTCTAAAGACGGTAACCATCTGACAATCACTTCTTCCGGTGAGCAAGGAATACTTTACGGAACTTATCATCTGCTTCGTTTGCAAGCCACCGGGAAATTATCCGAATCAACATTGAAGTCTTTAAATATCTCCGAAAAACGGGATTACCAGATTCGTATCTTGAATCATTGGGACAATCTGGACGGTACAATCGAACGTGGCTATGCCGGACATTCGCTTTGGAAATGGGACGAACTCCCGTCGGTTGTTTCTCCCCGTTATGAAGCTTATGCACGCGCCAATGCTTCCATCGGTATTAATGCTACTGTGATAAACAATGTCAATGCAAGTCCTAAGATACTATCTGATGATTATTTGCAGAAAGTCAAAGTTCTGGCAGACATCTTCCGTCCTTATGGTTTGAAAATATATCTTTCAATTAACTTTTCTTCCCCGGCAGCTTTAGGTGGTTTATCCACCTCCGATCCGTTGGATAAAGAGGTGATTGCCTGGTGGAAGAAAAAAGCCAAAGATATCTATTCGCTGATACCCGATTTCGGAGGCTTTTTGGTGAAAGCAAACTCCGAAGGACAACCCGGACCGTGTGACTACGGGCGTACTCATGCCGAAGGGGCGAACATGCTTGCCGATGTATTGAAGCCTTATCGCGGCATCGTCATGTGGCGTGCTTTCGTTTACTCGCCCACGGACAGCGACCGGGCCAAACAAGCCTATCTTGAATTTGAACCTTTAGACGGAAAGTTCCGCGACAATGTCATTGTACAGATAAAGAACGGCCCGATTGATTTCCAGCCCCGCGAACCGTTCAGCCCGTTATTCGGAGCCATGAAGAAAACACCCGTGATGCCGGAATTTCAGATAACACAGGAATATCTGGGATTCTCCAACCACCTCGTTTTTCTCGCTCCCATGTGGAAAGAATGTCTGGACAGCGACACTTACGTACAAGGCGCAGGCTCTACCATCGCCCGTGTGACGGATGGCTCCTTGTTCTCCCATTCATTGACGGCTATTGCCGGTGTCACCAATATCGGTGATGACATCAATTGGTGCGGACATCCTTTTGCCCAAGCCAACTGGTATGCTTTCGGTCGTTTGGCATGGAAACATTCACTTTCTTCCGAGCAAATCGGTGAAGAATGGTTGAGGCAAACTTTTCTTCCGGTTGCCTTGCAGACGTACAACGATTCCGTCAATGAAATATCTCCCAAAGAGAGACAACAACTTCACTCTCAACTCTCCCTTCTCAACTCTCAACTTCTCCAAAAGTCGAGGGAAGCAGTAGTAGATTATATGATGCCGTTAGGACTGCATCACATCTTTGCATGGGGACATCATTACGGGCCCGAGCCTTGGTGTGATATTCCCGGTGCCCGTCCCGACTGGATGCCTTCTTATTACCATAGGGCAGATGACGGCGGTATCGGATTCGACCGCAGCAGCAAAGGGAGCAATGCGACCGCACAATATCACTCTCCTTTATGCGAACAACTGGATAATGTAGATACTTGTCCCGAAAATCTGCTTCTTTGGTTCCACCATGTTCCCTGGAATCATCGGATGAAGAGCGGGCGTACACTTTGGGTGGAGTTGTGCTATGCTTATGACCGTGGGGTGCAAGAAACCAGAAACTTCCAGAAGTTATGGGCGCCTATGAAGAAATACATCGACCCGGAACGATTCCGTGACGTACAGCACCGGTTGAAGATTCAGACACGTGACGCAGTGTGGTGGAAAGATGCCTGCTTGCTCTATTTCCAGCAATTCAGCAAGCAGCCGATACCTTATGAACTGGAACGTCCGGTGCATGAATTGAAAGATATGATGGAATACAAACTGAATATCACTAATTTTGAATGTCCGCCTTACGGATTTACTAAATAGACAAGAAAAGTGCTTATTCTGTGATAAAATTGTTACCTTTGCGGTCAAAAATAAAACAGAATATAAGAATATGATCCAAAATACATTCTGCATGGCGGGGCGTAGCACGCAACCCGCTTGTGCGTTTAGCCAAACCTATCACGGCAACTATCGGAGCGAACGAACATATAGCCATTGTAGGTCCCAATGGGGGTGGCAAGAGCCTTTTTGTAGATACATTAATCGGAAAATATCCGCTACGTGAAGGAACACTCCAGTATGACTTTTCCCCTTCCGCTACTCAAACTGTTTATGATAATGTGAAATATATCGCGTTCCGTGATACTTATGGAGCGGCAGATGCCAATTATTACTACCAACAGCGTTGGAATGCGCACGACCAGGATGAAACGCCGGACGTCCGCGAAATGTTGGGAGAGATTAAAGACGAACAACTGAAAAATGAACTGTTCGAGCTCTTCCGCATCGAACCTCTTCTTGATAAAAAGATAATCCTTCTTTCAAGTGGTGAACTGCGTAAATTCCAGCTCACAAAGACACTGTTGACAGCCCCCCGCGTTCTGATAATGGATAATCCGTTTATCGGACTGGATGCGCCTACCCGCGAATTGTTATTCTCTTTGCTTGAACGTCTGACAAAAATGTCGTCCGTCCAGATTATTCTGGTGCTTTCCATGATGGATGATATACCTTCCTTTATCACTCACGTTATCCCTGTTGATAAAATGGAAGTGTTTTCCAAGATGGAACGCGAAGCCTACCTGACTGCTTTCCGCAACAGAGACACAACTACTTCTTTCGATGAATTGCAGAAACGGATTATTGATTTGCCTTATGACGGCAACAACTATGACTCGGACGAAGTGGTGAAACTGAATAAGGTAAGTATCCGCTATGGCGACCGCACTATTCTGAACGAACTGGACTGGACAGTGCATCGTGGGGAGAAATGGGCGTTGAGCGGGGAGAATGGTGCAGGAAAGTCTACATTATTGAGTTTGGTTTGTGCGGATAATCCACAATCATACGCTTGCGACATCAGCCTTTTCGGACGCAAACGGGGAACTGGAGAAAGTATTTGGGAAATCAAGAAACACATCGGATATGTAAGTCCCGAGATGCATCGTGCTTATCTCAAAAACTTGCCGGCTATTGAAATCGTAGCCAGCGGACTGCACGACAGTATCGGACTGTACAAACGCCCCCAACCGGAGCAGATGGCTGTATGTGAGTGGTGGATGGATATATTCGGCATTGCCGATTTGAAAGACAAACCTTTCTTGCAGCTTTCCAGTGGGGAGCAACGTCTGGCTCTGTTGGCACGTGCTTTCGTCAAAGATCCTGAATTACTGATTTTGGACGAACCGCTTCATGGATTGGATACTTACAATCGTCGTCGGGTCAAAAAGGTGATCGAAGCTTTCTGTAAACGTAAAGATAAGACGATGATTATGGTAACACATTATGAATCAGAACTTCCGGATACGATTACAAACCGCATCTTCTTGAAAAGAAATGATACGTTAATATATTAGAATATGATTTCTAATATTTTTTAATGAATTGATTGCTTTTTGTGTTATTTGGTTGTCTTTGTGCTTAATTAAATGCAAAAAGTAACCACAAAGATATGAATAGTAGCCAAAATGCCATAGCTGTATTGTATAGGAAATATTGGCAAAAGCTCTATATTCATGCATATAATCTGCTGAATGACGGAGAAAGCGCAAAGGATGTATTGAGTGATGTGTTTTGCTCAGTACTTGAAAACAGCGAGCAGTTTGAAGGGAAGACTGATTTGCTGCCTTTATTTTATGTCATGGTGAAAAACCGTTGCATTGACCACATACGTCATCAGAATGTAGTGAACCGGAATGCGGAAAGATACTTGGAAGAACTTTATAGCGGTTGGACTGCCAAAGAGTATCGGGACTACGAAGATAAAATAGACCGGATGCAGGAGAGTATCCGCCAGATGGCGCCGCAAATGCGCATAGTAGTGGAAGAGTTTTTTCTGAATGAAAAGAAATGTGCGGAAATTAGTGAAATATTAAATATCAGTGATAATACAGTCAGAACTCACATTGCCCGGGCTTTGAAAATACTCCGTAAACGATTGAGTGTCTTTTTACTTATTACAGTTTAATGTGGAATCCTGCTCTTCACTTGTTTCACACTTTAGCTTAATGGTTATAAATCAGATATTTATGGTGAATGGAAGTAGGAAAAACAAAGTAAATAACCCTTCACACCCTTCACGCACTTATATGGATTTGTTGGGCATATATGTCTGACGTGTTGGATCTATATGTCTGGCATATTGGATCTATATGTCCAATACGCACGGCATATATCTCCTGTAAACAAGGTATTAATATCTGATAATTCAAGAGTTAATACCTTATAGATCAAGAGTTAATACTTGATAACTCAAAAGTTAATACCCAACGGGTCATTTGCTATAAGCTAATTTGTTTTTGCTTATAGCATATTCTTTTTTGCTTATAGCATATTTACTTTAGCTCATAGCATATGAAAAAAGAGGTGAAGGATGTGAAGGGTTGTTTGCTTTGTTTTTTTCTGCTTCTCTTCACCATATATGTCTGATTTATAGTTGTTCATCTCAATGGTGAAACCTGTGAACCGTTGGAATAGTGCATTTGTGTGTTATCGTCATTGGTATACAGGCTTCATCTTTTGTTCTTCTGAATTTCCATCAAGAAAAAAAATCTCTCATAGGTGTCATTAATTTCGGTTGGCTCTACGTATTAAGATAAACAGTTGATTATTATGATGGAAAATCCAGACCAGAATTCAGATTATGCATTGCGTGCGATACAGGAACCGAGACTAAGGGAGACGGAAGAGTTCAACCAGTGGATTAGCGTACCTGAAAACAAGGAACTATTTCTCGACTTGATGGCTTGCAAGGAAGCTGTGATGCGTGAAAGCTTGGATAGGAGACGCAAGGCAAAAATGAAAACACGTATTTGGGTAGCGGCTTCTGCTGTGGCTGCAGTTTTGGCTTTGGCCTTTCTTATACCTTCTTTACTTCCTTCTTTCTTTATAAAAAAAGAGGAACCGGTGCGATTCTTTGTCGCAACTGTCAGTGGAGAACATGTGATGCTGCAGATGGACGGCCATCATGAACAACAACTGTTGGAAGACAGTGTGATGGACATCAAAGAATGGAAAACATTGACGCCGGATACCACCTGCTGCCAAACGTTGACTACACCACGTGGAAAAAGTTTTCTATTGGTACTGTCCGACGGGACTAAAGTGTGGATAAATGCTGAAAGTAGCCTGCGCTATCCTGTCGCATTCAACGGGAAGGAACGACGGGTAGAGTTGAAAGGTGAAGCCTGCTTTGAAGTGGCAAAGGATGAAAATGTCCCTTTATAGTAAGTGCCGACGGCATGGATACCCATGTGCTGGGTACTAAATTCAATGTACGTTCATACACAACAGAAGACCGCCACGTGACATTGGTGCAGGGAAAAGTGCAAGTGACCAACACGAACAGCCTTTCATCCGTAGTACTTCAACCCGGACAGGACTTGACTTATACGGAAACCGGAGAAGAGAAAATATCGCGTGTCAACATAGCTACCTATACGGCATGGACAGAAGGAATGTTCTATTTTGAAGATTCGTCACTGGAAGAAATTATGAGTTCTCTGGGCAGATGGTACAATGTGAACGTCGACTTTGAACAGGTGGAACTATACAATATCCGCCTGAACTTTTGACGAACCGTAACGCTCATCTGGACGAGGCGGTGGAACTGCTGAATAAACTGGAAAAAGTACGTGTAGAATATCAGGACGGAACTATTACGATTAAACATATATAACTTTACAAATACAACTCTTATGAAAAAGCAACAAATTACATTGTCTCGCAAAAAGGCAATGAGAAAGGTCGTATGGATGAAAGCCGCCTTCTTATTGCTGATGTTTGTAATTGCCCTGCATGGACGGGCACAAAATACGGACAACAAATTGATTTCTTTGGAACTAAAGGAAGCGCCATTGGGAGAGGCTTTGAAGCAGTTTAGCAATGTGTCCGGTTATAAGGTGAATTTTCCTAGTGAAGATGTCAGAGCGTACCGGGTAAGCGTAAGCATACATCAGTTGGCACCTTTGGCGGCACTCCAGAAAATACTGGAAGGGAAACCTTTTGAATATGAGGTGAAACAACATTTTATCACTGTCCGTAAAGTGAAGCCTGCATCGCCTACTCGTAAAGTCAGGAACATCGAAGGGCGGGTAGTGGATGAAAAAGGGGATCCGTTGCCGTGCGAATATCCGGGGAATCGGCAGCCCGTTTGGAGCTATTTCCGATATCAAAGGAAATTTCACTTGTAAAGTGATGGAGGAAACCCACACATTGGAAGTCTCTTTTGTCGGTATGCAAACTGAAAAGGTATCTATTAAAGGGCGTACTCATGTCAATGTGATTATGCATGAAGATAAACAGCAATTGGGAGATGTTGTAGTGACGGGTTATCAGCGTATCAGCCGTGAACGCTCTACTGCCTCTTTCGGTTTTATAGATTCTGAACAACTGACAAGACAGATGCACAGTGACTGGCGTCATCCTTTGAAGGGCAAATAGCCGGTCTGCGTATGGATATCAATCCGAATAACGGGGATATGAGCCCATCCTTCGCGGTAGAGGTACGTTCTCAGATAAGGTAGGCACAATGCCGTTGATCGTCGTAGATGATATGCCGACCGACCTGACTTTGAGTGAGATAAATCCTTATAATGTAGAGAGTATTACTGTCTTGAAGGATGCGGCGGCAGCCAGTATTTATGGTGCTTTGGCTGCAAACGGCATTATTGTGGTAGTTACCAAACAGGCCAAAGAAGAGGGGGCGCATGTGAATATCAATGCTGATTGGTTCATCACCAGCAAACCGAATTTCAACAGTTTGAACTGGCTTCTACAAGCGACATTATTGATTATCAAACAGCTGTGTTTGATGCGAATGTAGCCGAATCAGGCAGTGCATCCGGTTTTTTGTCCAGCTATAAGGCAGGCTACTATAATCCGTTGTTCCAACTTTATCTGATCGGGAGAATGGTACACTAAGTAATAATGAAGTCGAAGCTACATTGAATCAGTGGCGTAATAATGACTATTATAAAGAATATCGTGACAATGCTTGGCGCACGGCTGTAACTCAGCGTTATAATGTGTCCGTATCGCAGAAAGTCGGAAAAAACAATCACTTCCTTTCGTTCAATTATGAAAATGACAAGGGGCGTACGATAAATGATAAAAGGAATAAATTCTCCTTGTATTATAAGTCGAACTATGCCATAACTAGTTGGCTGAATGTGAATGCCGGGGTGGACGCCCGTCTGGGAAGTAGCGATACACCGAATACCCTGTTTACCAGTTACACTATGCAACAACGTTATGAAAGAATAATGGATGCCGATGGTAACCGTTATAATTCTCCTTATGTGAATGTAAGCGGATATTCGGGTGGAGCTTACAATGGCAGTGTCGTGAGCAAGGCGGAAGGTGTTTCACCTTATAAAACATTTGGTTTCAATGTGCTTGACGCATTGGGTGAAGGCGGTACCAAATCACGCAATGTCAGCATCCGCCCGTTTGTCAGCTTGCAGGCACGATTCCTGAAGATGTTTAAATATAACTTCATGTATCAATATGAATGGAATCATAGCAAGAGTGAAGTGTTTGATGCGGAGGACTCCTATTTGATGCGTATGACGTACAACTCTATGATTGATACGAATGGAAATTCGGCAATGCCGAAAGGCGGACGGTTCTTTCAAAATGAGTTGAGCAGTAACCGTTATACTGTACGTAATCAGATAGACTTTGACAAAAGTTGGAAGAACCATGCAGTAACCGCCATTGCCGGACTTGAATTCAGGGAAAATAAGATTCCGAAACCTACCCGGCAATTAATGTATGGATACGATCCTCAGACACTGACTTCTGACATTATAGATTGGCAGGCATACCGTGACGGTGTAGGAACCAGTGCACTTTCCGGCAATACGATTACTTTGAGTGGCCTGTCGCCTACGTTGCAAGAATCACGTCATCGTTATGCATCTTTTTATGCCAATGCAAGCTATTCTTATCTGTCCCGTTATAATGTATCCGGAAGTATCCGCTGGGATCAGGCGGACTTGTTCGGACTTGATATCCGTAACCAGCGTCATCCCCTGTGGTCTGTCGGTGCGTCCTGGATTATGTCGGAAGAGTCATTTATGAAAGATATTGTTTGGCTCGACTTCCTGAAAGCACGTATGACCTATGGTATCAACGGTAATGTGGATCAGAGTTCGACTACCTATTTTGTAGTAAAGCAGAAGACCCAGAGCAATCCGATCAAGACGACTTACCTGACTTATGATGATGATGATCTTCCGAACCCGAAACTCCGTTGGGAGAAAACAGCCACTTATAATGTGGGACTGGATTTCCGTCTTTCAATAATTTAGTCAATGGTAGCTTGGAGTATTACAACCGCCACTCATCTGATTTGCTTGTACGCCGCTACATGGATCCTACATTGGGGGCTAAATCACGTGTAGTGAACAACGGTGAGATGCGTAATCGGGTATCGAATTTTCTCTTACTGCCAACTTCATCAGGAAGATGGACTGGAACTTTGCCGTTGATTTCAACTTTGCCCATAACAAGAACAAGATGTTAAAGGTGGATCATAGTGATTCGGACACTTCGACAAGTTTTATTGTGAGCCCGCAGAACTACTTTATGGAAGGAACCAGTCATAATACGCTTTGGGCTTACCGCATAGACCGTATTGAAAATGGATATCCGGTAGCGGTAGACAAGGACGGAAATGACCTCGTGACGTTCAACGAGGATGGTACGGTTGCCAATATTACTACCGGATCGTCACTGAAAGGTACTGAGAATCTTGTAAATTTTGGCTCGCTGACTCCGAAATTCAATGGAGCAGTGTCCTTGAGACTTAGCTACAAGGGAATTGCCTTGAATGCTTTCTTTGTGTATGCAGGCGGTAACAAACTGCGTAATAGTGTGGTAAGTATGAGTGACCAGGTGGGAATCCAGACGTTGAAAGACATAACCAACCGTTGGAGTGCGGATGCGCCGGATGCAAATGTACGTATGTATATTGATATGCCTACAAAGGTTAAAACTTACGCAAGTTTTCAGGATTGGTGGCAATATGGTGATATCAATGTGAAAGATGCTGGTTATGTGAAATTGCGTAGCTTGAGTTTGGGGTATAGTTTGCCGTCCGGTATCTGCCGTCAAATTCGGCTTAATTCATTGAATTTGAAGTTGCAAGTGAACAACCTGTTTACGGTGTAAGGCAGGAAGCGACATTGACCCGGAAAGCTACGGATTGAACAGCGGCACACGCGGCATGGCTTCACCCAAGACTTATTCTATCGGATTATCAACAAGTTTCTAATTATTAAAAAGAATATAGGATATGCGTAAATTACTTTATATATTGCCAGTTCTGCTTATCTTGGGATTTGCGGCTTGCGAGAATTACGTGGATATTACCCCTACAGGAAAGAAGACTGTAGACTCTACCGAGACTTATTATGAATTGGTGGCTTTGCCGAACCGGAGTTATTATCCGTCGTCTTTTGCTTTGTTGAGTGATAATGTCTGGTCAAAAGAATCGAATATTATCGGCAAGGAATATCTTTCCTCTGATGGAATCAATATGACTTTTAATGAGGATGCCGATCGTAAAGAATTAAGTGATAATAATCTGTATGCCAACTGTTATCAATACATCTTACGCTCTAACATCGTGATTTCATTGGTAGATCATAGTACAGGTGACAAGGATGTGAAGGAACTGGCTAAAGCGGAAGCAAAAATTATGCGTGCGTGGGATCATTTTATTCTGGTGAATACATTCGCTAAAGCCTACAATCCGGAGACAGCAGCCACTGACGGTGGTATTGCTATTGTCAGCGAATATGACTTGGAAGCGACTCCTACCAAAGCTACTGTTGCCCAAGTCTATGACTTTATCATCAAGGATATCGAGGATGCGTTACCTTATCTGCAGGAAGAACCGGTGAATGTATATCATCCGTCGAAAGCATTCGGCTATGCATTGGCGGCACGCGTTTACTTGTTCCACCGTGACTGGAAAAAGGCTAAGGATGCGGCGGAGGAATCTTTGAAACGGAACAATGCCTTGATAGATTATATAGCTTTGGATGCCGTCGGGGGACCGACTAAGGTTTCAACTTATGCCAAAGGTGGCAATCCGGAAGTGTTGAATTATGCTTATATGGGTAGTTATTCTGAAAACCCGTCTATTGCTTATGGTATGATTAGTCCGGAGTTAGTACAACTTTTCGGAGATAATGATGAACGGATGAATTTGTTTTTTAAAACGACTGGTAATTTTGACTATAACTTTGACGAGGGTTCTGGAGCTGCTTTATGGAACACTGCCCTTACCTATTCTAAGTTTCAATACATGGCTGTAGGTATGCGTACAGCCGAAGTTTATTTGATTTTGGCAGAGGCGATGGCACGTTTAAACGATTTGTCCGGATCCGTTGAAGTGTTGAATCAGTTACGTGAAAAACGAATCAAAGGAAGTGAAGCTGTGCCGGAACCGGCTACACAGCGTGAGATGATGCAGGAAATCATTAACGAGCGTCGTAAAGAGTTGCTCTTCGGATTAAGCCGTTTCTGGGATTTGAAACGGTTCAATACGGAAGCCGACTATGCAAAGACGATTACCCGTACTTTTCCGCTGGTAACTACGACCGTAGAACAGAAAATATATACATTGAAACCGGATTCACGTTTGTACATCATCCCGTTCCCAGTAGCTGCCCGTGAGAAGAATCCCAATTTGACACTAAATACTAACGAATAAAATAGATAGAAAAGCGATGCGAAAAATTTTAATGATGGCGGCATACATACTCCTTACACTCCAATGTGTTGGAGTGTATGCCGGTGGTAAACTTCCGCTGGAGTATGGAACCAAAAATCTGGTAGTTCATGAAGATACGGTCAAGAAAGACACTGTCAAGAAGGCTACCGCTTACGAGAAACTGTTGAAAGATGGAGGAAGTGAATGTGAGGGTATGTTCACGATCCGTCACATCAAAGATGACTGGTATTTTGAAGTACCGGATTCTTTATTGGGACGATTGTTATTGGTTGTTACCCGCTTTAAAGCTGTTCCGCAAGGATTTAAAATGCTTAGTGGAGAAGAAGTGAACCGAAGTGTGGTTTATTGGGAACAACATAATGATAAAACTCTTCTTACGTGAATATGTGCAGTCGCAGTTTGCCCGCCCGGGTGATAAGATAGCAGAGGCGTTGAAGCAGTCTACTGTAGATCCGGTTATCGGTAAGTTTGATGTTATCGGTAGAAATCCGCAGACCCGGGCACAGCTTGTCAACGTCTCCAAGTTCCCTTTAAGTGATAACAAGACCTGTGGCTTTACATCAAGTGACCGTTCTATTCTTGGTATTGGTTCTTTAGTTCAGGATCGTACATTTATGGATACTATAAAGACCTATCCTATTAATGTGGAAGTAGTAACTTTGCGTACTTACAACATAACTTCCGGCAAACTGCCGGCTGCGGCAACAGGATCAGTGACTGTGAAACTGAATACCAGTATGGTAATGTTGCCTAAAGAGCCGATGCAGCCGAGACTGGCAGATGAACGGGTCGGCTTTTTTCAGAATCCGGTGACAGAATTCTCTGATGAACAGCAAGTCACATCGCGTGGAGCTATCATTCAGCGTTATCGGTTGGAACCGAAAGACCCGGAACGTTATCGTCGAGGGCACCTCACTGAACCGAAACGCCCTATTGTATACTATATAGACCCGGCGACACCCAAGAAATGGATCCCTTATCTTAAAGCCGGTGTGAACGATTGGAATGTTGCTTTTGAAGCAGCCGGATTTAAAAATGCCATTATTGCCAAAGAGTGGCCGGACGATCCCACAATGAGCTTGGATGATGCACGTTATAGTGTATTGCGTTATTTGCCTTCGGAAACAGAGAATGCCTACGGACCGCGTATTGTAGATCCGCGTAGCGGAGAAATAATGGAAAGTCATATCTGTTGGTATCATAACGTGATGAACCTACTTAAGAAATGGTATATGGTGCAGTGTGGACCTTTGGATAAACGTGCGCAATCAATGACCTTTGATGACAAATTAATGGGAACTCTGATTCAGTTTGTCTCCTCGCATGAAGTAGGACACACACTCGGTTTGCGTCACAATATGGCTGCCAGTTCAGCTACTCCGGTAGAGAAGTTACGTGATAAAGCCTGGGTGGAAGCCAACGGTCATACGGTATCAATCATGGACTATGCACGATTCAATTATGTGGCACAGCCTGAAGACCGGATTTCAGAAAAAGGACTTTTCCCTCGCATTGGCGATTATGATAAATGGGCTATAAAATGGGGATATCAATATCGTCCGGAATTTAAAGACCCCTTTAAAGAGAAAGCGGCATTACGTGCCGAAGTTACCAAGAAACTGAAAGGAGACCATCGTTTATTGTTTATCGGTGATGAAGGAAAAGGCTCTGACCCGCGCAGCCAAAGCGAAGATTTGGGCGACAATAATATGAAGGCTAATGAATATGGTATCAAGAATCTGAAAAGAGTGATGGAGAATATTCTGACTTGGACGGCGCAACCCGACGGTCAGTATGACGACTTGAATACTATCTATAATTCAGTTCGCGTCCAATACCTGAAGTATACGCTGCAAGTACAGAAAAACCTCGGAGGCCGTTATACCAAAAATGTGCCGGATAGCAAAGGGCGTGATTATGTGCCGCGTAGCATACAAAAAGAGGTTGTTGAATGGTTGGGACGTAACTTGTTCGTAGCTCCCCTCTGGCTCTATCCGGACGAAGTGGTAAGTCGTGTAGGCCTGAAAGCGGTAGATGAAATTAGCGACCGTCAGAGTTCTACGTTAGCTTTGTTGCTTGCGCCGGGAATGCTTCACAATATCTATTCAACTTCCTTCAGCGTCCCCGAACCGTATTCACTTGACGAGTATTTGAATGACGTATTTGTCGCTGTATGGAAACCGTTGAACGATCCTAATGAGTTGGAGAACAATTTCCGTCGTCAAACACACCGGACTTATCTGTCGTTTGTAGGGCGTGTGATTAAACCTAATGAGAAAGATAATACAAGTTTGAATATGACAGTCACCCGTTCTGATATTCAACTCTTTATGGAGAAACATCTGGACAAGATTGAAGAGCATGTAAAGGAACAGTTGGCAGCTTGTAAGGAAGGAGATATGAACTATCGCCACTATTCATCTTTGCTGCGGAACATCAAAAAAACGAAAGAAACCTATTATGGAAAAGATGCTGATGTGTAGACTTCAACAGTGGAACTTTTTAAAAAGAACAGAAAAGTAGAACAGATTTTCTTGTATATAAACTCTCTCTTTTTTACTTTAACAGACTTACTCTTCTCTAATGATAACCTTGCTTTGATGAATCATCATCCATAATGCAAGCTTAGAATTAGAGGAGGGTATTTTTTATGTTCCCTGATTACTGTATCTCGCTTCTTTGCAGAAAGAATCATTATTTCTGGGTATTGACAACTATTTGTTTTCTAGTGAACTTTGTGAAGAAACAATCTGTTGTATATATAAAAAGAAGAAAGGAGAATTTTAGAAATGAAAAAGATAGTATTACTTCGTCACGGAGAGAGTGCATGGAATAAAGAAAACCGCTTCACGGGCTGGACAGATGTCGATCTGACAGAAAAGGAGTTGCCGAAGCTGAAAAGCCGGAGAGACATTGAAAGAATATGGTTTCAATTTCGATAAGGCTTATACTTCCTATTTGAAGCGTGCGGTGAAAACCTTGAACTGTGTTCTCGATAAGATGAATCTGGACTGGATACCTGTAGAGAAAAACTGGCGCCTGAATGAAAAGCATTATGGTGAATTGCAGGGATTGAATAAAGCCGAGACTGCCGAGAAATATGGAGAAGAACAAGTGCTCGTGTGGCGTCGTAGCTATGATATAGCTCCCAATCCGCTTTCGGAGAGTGATTTGAGAAACCCGCGTTTTGATTACCGTTATCATGAAGTGCCCGACGCCGAGTTACCTCGTACCGAATCATTGAAAGATACCATTGAACGTATCATGCCTTACTGGGAAAGTGATATATTCCCCAGTCTGAAAACGACCCATACTTTATTGGTTGTGGCTCATGGTAATAGTCTGCGTGGTATCATAAAACATTTGAAAAATATCTCCGATGAAGATATCATAAAACTGAATCTGCCTACTGCTGTGCCTTACGTTTTTGAGTTTGATGAAAACCTGAACGTGGCCAACGACTATTTCCTGGGAAACCCGGAAGAGATCAAAAAACTGATGGAAGCAGTAGCCAATCAGGGAAAGAAAAAATAGAAAAGTTACACATTAAAAAATGAAGTTATGAGTAAAGTAGTAGAATTATTAAGAGATAAGGCCTGTTATTACCTGGACCACACTTGCGAAACCATTGATAAATCACTGATTCACGTTCCGTCTCCCGATACAATAGATAAAGTATGGATTGATTCGGACCGGAACATCAGAGTATTGAACAGTCTGCAAACGCTGTTGGGACATGGTCGCCTGGCAAATACCGGTTATGTGTCCATACTTCCTGTCGATCAGGACATCGAACATACTGCCGGAGCATCATTTGCTCCCAATCCGATCTATTTCGATCCGGAGAATATCGTGAAACTGGCTATTGAAGGAGGCTGTAATGGAGTCGCTTCTACCTTTGGTATCCTTGGTTCCGTAGCACGTAAATATGCCCATAAAATACCTTTCATCGTCAAGTTGAATCACAATGAACTACTTTCTTATCCCAACACTTTCGACCAAGTACTGTTTGGTACAGTCAAAGAGGCTTGGAATATGGGAGCGGTAGCGGTAGGAGCCACCATCTATTTCGGTTCGGAACAGAGCCGCCGTCAGCTCGTGGAGATTGCCGAAGCTTTTGAATATGCTCACGAACTGGGGATGGCAACCATTCTTTGGTGTTACCTGCGTAATAATGATTTCAAGAAAGGTGCTGTCGATTATCATGCGGCTGCCGATTTAACAGGACAGGCCGACCGTCTGGGAGTGACTATTAAAGCTGATATCGTAAAACAGAAACTTCCTACTAACAATGGTGGTTTCAAAGCCATCGGCTTCGGCAAGGTAGACGAACGTATGTATACCGAACTGGCTTCCGAACACCCGATTGACCTTTGCCGTTATCAGGTTGCCAATGGCTATATGGGACGCGTTGGTTTGATTAACTCCGGTGGAGAATCTCACGGAGAATCAGATTTGCGTGATGCTGTCATTACAGCCGTTGTCAACAAACGTGCCGGTGGTATGGGATTGATTAGCGGACGTAAAGCGTTCCAGAAACCAATGAACGGGGGGGAATTATTGAATACCATTCAGGATGTATATCTTGATTCGTCAATTACGATTGCTTAATCAAGGATGAATAAAAATAAATTCTTATCTTTGACTATTAGATCGTTAACCATTAAAAATTAAGAGTATGAAATTTTTTATTGACACAGCTAATCTGGAGCAAATCCAGGAGGCTTATGACCTCGGAGTACTTGACGGAGTGACTACCAACCCTTCGCTGATGGCGAAAGAAGGTATCAAAGGAACGCAGAATCAGCGTGAGCATTATATTAAAATATGCGAGATCGTCAACGGAGATGTAAGTGCCGAAGTGATAGCAACCGATTATGAAGGAATGATTCGTGAAGGCGAAGAACTTGCCGCGCTCAATCCGCACATCGTAGTAAAAGTTCCCTGTATTGCCGATGGCATTAAAGCTATTAAGCATTTCACGGAAAAGGGAATCCGCACGAACTGTACATTAGTCTTTTCAGTAGGGCAGGCATTGCTGGCAGCTAAAGCCGGAGCTACGTATGTTTCACCTTTTGTCGGCCGTCTGGACGATATTTGTGAAGATGGAGTAAGGCTTGTGGGAGATATCGTACGTATGTATCGTACGTATGACTATAAAACACAGGTATTGGCTGCTTCCATCCGTAATACGAAACACATTATCGAATGTGTAGAAGTAGGAGCCGACGTTGCTACTTGCCCGTTGAGCGCCATTAAAGGATTGCTCAATCATCCGCTGACTGACTCGGGATTGAAGAAGTTCCTGGAAGACTATAAAAAAGTCAATGGTTGAGTAAGCAATGAAACTTGCAATATATTAATATTAGGCACGAATTACATGGATTTCACGGTTTTTAAAATGATAGTTATCATAAAACAACTATAAAAAGAAGTGAAATCTGTGTAATCCGTGCCTAAAAAATATTTATTTTCCGGGTAGCTTCTTATTGCTCTTTTTTTCTTTCCTGTTTCTGCTTTTCTTTGTATTGAGTCGGCGTTTCTCCAGTATATTGTTTGAAAGCCGTACTGAAATAGCGTGAAGTAGTAAAACCTACCTTTTCGGCAATTTCTGTGAACGACAGGTCCGTACTGGTGATTAACGTGATTGCTTTTTCCATCCGGAATTTATTAATGTAATCATTGGCTCCCATATCGGTCAGAGCTTTCAGCTTATTGTAAAGGGAGGCTCTGCTCATACCTATCTCTTTGCAGATAAAAGTGACATCCAGATGGCTGCTATCCAAATGCTCCAGGATAATTTTATTCAGTTTCAACAGGAATGTTTCATCTGCCTGGCTAAAGGTGCTTTCTTCCGGCGCAGGGACTAGTCCTGTATTCAAATATCTCTTCTTGATAGATTCGCGGTTCTTCAACCGGTTGCGAATGATTTCCATCAGCATTTCTATCTCAAAAGGTTTAGTCAGATAAGCATCCGCCCCGTTCTTGTAACCACTCAACTGGCTTTGTTTATCATCTCTTGCTGTCAGCAGAACGATAGGAATGTGACTGATCGTAATATCTTCCTTTATATTTTTGCATAGTTCATATCCATTCATTCTCGGCATCATCACGTCGCTGATGATAATATCCGGGCATGGCTTTTGGTCAGTTGAAGGGCTTCCACACCATCCGAAGCAATCACTACCCGTTTGAAATATTCTCCCAGTGACTTTTTCAGGAAGTCCGTCAAGTCCGGATTATCATCCACTACTAAAACACTGTAAGGACTCGTGTCGAAATTGTCTTCCTCCGGTTGTTGTTCTTTACTATCGTCACTCATCAATTCGTTCAAATATGCTTTTGGTTGGCAGATAATCTCTTCCGATTGTTGTCTCAAGGGCAGTTCAAAGAAGAATGTCGCACCGGCATCCTGATTATCTTGCGCACCAATGGAACCTCCGTGCAGTTCTACCAGAATCTTGGAATAAGACAATCCGATCCCTGTACCGCTCTGCTCTCCTGTACCCTGATAGAAACGGGTGAAGAGTTTCTGTGTATTTACTTGTTTCAATCCGTTTCCCCGGTCAATGATGGAGATACGTACACGATTTTTTTCGGAAAGCAACTCCGACATAATTGTTATTTCTGCATCCTGCGGACTGTGTTTCAAGGCATTGATAAGCAGATTACTTAGAATAATCTCACACTTATCTTTATCAAAACTTACAGTATCGATATGTGGATCAAGCTGATAACGGATATGGACGTTCTTTGCTTCTCCTTCACTGATGAAATCTTGGGATACATGTTCAATCCATTGATTGAGAACATACGGTTGTATCTGCAATTTGCTTTCTCCAACCTCCATCTTGCGTACATCGAGTACCATATTAATAAGGTTTTTCATTCGCTGCGCTTGACGGTAGATCGCTTTTATTGGCAAATACTGTGTATCTTCGGTAGAAAGGGATTTCAACATCCGGTTAAGTGGTGCGTATATTAACGTTAAAGGTGTACGCAACTCATGACTGATATTAATAAGAAAACGTACTTTTTCTTCATATACCTGTTGCTCATGTTCTTTCATTGCCCACTTTAACTTCTCTTCTTTACGTTTCCATGCTCTTCGGAAAGCTTCGATAATAGCGGCAGCAATAAAAACGGCGCAACAAAGAATAAACCACCATGTCCGATACCAGGGAGGAAGGATGGTCAATTCCAGTACTTCCTGACTGGGAATCCAATTACCATCCTTGGCGGTACAGGACGCCATGATTTTATAACTTCCCGGAGGAAGTGAACGTATGGCCAGTTCGGGATTGTATGATTCGATTTGCTGGTCATTCAGCCCCTCTATCTGGTATCTGTACACTTTCTGTCGAAAATATCTTTCTCTTTCGACATGATTCGAATAGTGATATTACTATTCCAGGAGCAGAAATCCCTGCTGGATGATTCGTTAATTCGTTATTTACTGACTCTCCATTAATGATGACATCTGATAATTGGAGTTGGGGAAGTTCGGAAGTGGTTAATGGTATTTTGCTGTTAATATGCAGTAACCCTTTCACTCCACCCATGTAGACGTCTCCCCGCATACTTAATAGACGAGGTTTGGAAAGATATTCGTTTTGGATTACACCGTCTGATTCACCGAATAGAACGAATTTTTTCTCTTTGATGAGCCAGGCGAAAAGCATACTGTCGGCTCCTATCCATACTTTTCCTTGCTGGTCGCATGCGATCAATGTGATTTCACTAAATAGAGAGGTCGGGATCGGTGTCTGTATTTGGGTGGCAGGATTGTAGTGTACTAATCCGTAGTTGTTTCCAATCCAGAAATTTCCCTCTTCGTCTCGTGCAACAGAGTTGATTGTTGTATCTTTCCAACATCTGTATAGGGTTTTCAGTCTGTTTGTATGGTTGTCCAGTTCATATATGTGCTTCGTATCATTTAGATAAGTGATATTCTTATAATTGTCGATCGGTAAGAGAGCACCGATAATTTCCTGCTCTTCTTGTTCTATAACGGTACTGAAAGTACGTGTATTCAAATCATATATATAGATATGTTCTCCGAGGAACAGAATATTGTGATGAGTGTTCCGAAGTAGATTTACAGCCTTGCCTCGATTGCACAAGAGTGCTGTCGTTTTAGCGTCAACAATGGTGAAAGGCTGTTTTTCTCCTGTTGCCGGGTTGAAAATAAATACTCCCTGTGAGAAAAGAGAAATTAATAATTTGCCGGGAGTAAACTGGCAGATAGAGGCTACTTTGTCTTCCCAGGTGGAAGGGTAATGGATAAATTTCTCTGTGAGTGGGTTAAAGCTGTTGATGCCTCCTCCGTCTGTACCGACCCAAATTTGGTCTTGGGATTCTTGGAAAAGACTTAGAACGGTATTGTTGCTTAGTCCGCGGTCGTTGCCGGGAGGTACATCTGTATACGTTTTCATGGAAACTTCCCGGATGCTGATTAGTCCGTTACGGATGCTACCTGCCCACATATTATTGTTGCAGTCGTTGTACAGACATAAAATAGAGTTAGCGGGAGGAGTAGTGGTCACTTCCGGGCATATGCTCCAACAGCGAAAACGTCTTGTTTCTGGGTCGAGAATATTAATGCCTCCTCCGTCTGTTCCAATCCAGATTTCTCCTTCCCGTTCGGCGAGGCTTAGTATGACATTGTTGCTTAAAGAGGAGTTGTGGGTAGTATATGTAGCCAGTAGTTTACCGTCGCGTGTCAGACAGTTCAGCCCTCCATTGTAGGGAGCTACCCAGATTCTTTTTTGTGAGTCTATGAGTACATTCATAATTTTTTTCCGCAATCGAAAGGAGGACGTCGGCATTTTCCGGTATTCAGGTCGAGCAGGAGTAGTCCTTGCCACCGGCTGCAACAGAGTAATGTGTGTTTATCCCATAGATTTAGTAGAGTCACATTATAATTGGGTTCTAAGTCAAATGTTTGTAGGAGGCGTAAAGAGGTATCCTGATAATTATAGAAAAAGATTTTATTTTTCGAACCGAATAACACTCCGTTATCAGTCAGGCAGGCGGAGTAGGCGATGATATTATTTCCTGTCTCATCAGTCGGTATAAAAAGTCATCGCTTTGCCTCTGATAACGTGCCACCTTTGTCTGTCAGAATCCATATATTGTTTTGTACGTCTTCTATCATCTGGTAGATTAAATTGTGAGGAATGGAATGAGGGTTATTTGCCTGATGAATATATTTTTTGAGTTCATGTCCGTCATATCGCCCAAGTCCGGAACGGGTTCCAATCCATACAAATCCTTGTTTGTCCGTTAAAATACATCTCACGGTAGAGGGAAGACCATCTTTAGGAGATTTGCTTATAGTAATAATGACCGGCTTGAAGAGTGGAAACGCTGATAAACAGTGTGATAAATGCAATGCATAGTAGTAAAAAGGTTTTTGTTCTCATGAGATCAGGTCAGTTAAACTGAAACAAAGATAGTGTATTCGGATGAATATTAGTTAAATCCCCTCTCTTATTTTTTAGTTTTTATGCTTATCTTTGCTCGAAAATATACGACTATGATTACCGAAGAACTACAGAAACTTTATCAGTCATATACGGGCGTTCCCGCTGAAAACATAACAGAATTACCGTCTTCTGGTTCCAACCGCCGTTATTTTCGGCTGACGGGTATAGAAACATTGATTGGAGTCTACGGGGCTTCTATTGATGAGAATGAGGCATTTCTTTATATGGCAGGACACTTCCGCAAATGTGGACTGCCTGTTCCCGAAGTGCGCATTGCCTCGGAAGATAAAACCTATTATTTGCAGGAAGATTTGGGCGATACTCTGTTGTTCCATGCCATAGAGAAAGGACGTGCTACCAGTGTTTTTTCCGAAGAGGAAAAAGAGTTGCTTCGCAAAACGATCCGTCTGCTTCCTGCTATTCAATTTGCCGGGCGGATGGATTTGATTTTTCCCGTTGTTATCCTCAACCGGAGTTCAACCAACGCTCTATTCTGTGGGATTTGAATTACTTCAATATTGCTTCCTGAAAGCTACCGGCATGGAGTTTCAGGAAGACAAACTGGAAGATGATTTCCAAAAAATGAGCGATGTCTTGCTCCGCAGTTCTTCCGCTACTTTCATGTATCGTGATTTTCAAAGCCGTAATGTGATGATAAAAGATGGGGAACCGTGGTTTATCGACTTTCAGGGCGGACGCAAAGGCCCGTTCTATTATGACATAGCCTCTTTCCTGTGGCAGGCGAAAGCGAAATATCCTGATAGCCTCCGTAAAGAACTGCTGCAAGAATATATGGAAGCTCTTCGCAAATACCAACCGATTGACGAATCCTATTTTTATAGCCAGCTTCGCCACTTTGTCCTTTTCCGTACGCTGCAAGTGCTGGGAGCATACGGTTTCCGTGGTTACTTTGAAAAGAAACCGCATTTTATCCAAAGCGTTCCTTATGCCATCGAAAACCTGCGTGAACTGTTGAAAGAAGAATATCCGGAATATCCGTATCTCTGTAACGTTTTGCGGGAGCTTACTGGACTGAAACAATTTACGGACGACCTGAAAAAGCGGCAGCTAACCGTCAAAGTAATGAGCTTTGCTTATAAGAAAGGAATTCTGATGACTCTACCGGCAATGGAGGAGGTTATGTATTCGACTGCCGTGCCGTGAATAATCCCGGCAAGTATGAGCGTTACAAACCTTTCACCGGACTGGATGAACCTGTAATCACTTTCTTGGAAGAAGATGGCGAAATACTTCGTTTCCTCGATCATGTCTATGCTTTGGTAGATGCCTCCGTGAAACGTTATATGGAACGCGGATTCAGCAATTTGTCCGTCTGCTTCGGTTGCACCGGCGGACAGCATCGTTCTGTTTATTCAGCCCAGCAGGCAGAGCACCTGAATCAGAAATTTGGTGTGAAAGTCGAACTGGTGCATCGGGAACAGAACATCGAACATACGTTTGAGGCAACAATCTAAGAAGAGTAACTATAAAGAAGAAAGTAACCGAAAGAATGAAAGCAATGATATTTGCAGCCGGTTTGGGTAGCCGGCTGAAGCCACTCACCGATACCATGCCGAAGGCTTTAGTTCCCATAGCCAGACGTCCGATGTTGGAACATGTGATTTTAAAACTGAAAGCTGCCGGATTCACAGAAATAATGATTAACATCCACCATTTTGGCGAACAGATACTTGACTTCCTGAAAGCCAATGAAAATTTTGGACTCATCATACATATTTCCGACGAACGCGACTTGTTGCTCGACACCGGTGGGGGAGTTAAGAAAGCCCGTTCTTTCTTTGAAAATTCCGATGAACCTTTCCTGATACACAATGTAGATATTCTTTCAGACGTGAACCTGAAAGAACTATATGACTATCATCTACAAAGCGGTGCTGTTGCTACTTTACTGGCCAGCCAACGTAAAACCTCCCGCTATCTTCTTTTTGATACAGACAAAAGACTTTGCGGATGGATAAACAAGGATACGGAACAAGTGAAACCGGAAGGTTTTCAGTATGATCCCTTCTTTATCAGGAATATGCATTCAGTGGTATCCATGTACTTTCGCCCGCCATTTTCAATGGATGACCTCCCGTTGGGAGGGTAAATTCTCTATTATGGATTTCTATCTTGCCACTTGCCGGCAAGTAAACTATGGTGGTTATTTGAAAGAAAAGTTACATCTGATTGATATCGGCAAACCGGAAACATTAGCGAAAGCAACAGCCTTTTATACCAAAATAAATAAAGATACTGAAAGAGGCTTTTTTTTAGCCTCTTTCTTGCTATGTAACAAAATATTTAAGTAACTTTGCTTGGATAAACAATCAATATTGTAATACTATACAAATTTTGCTGCATGGAACAGACTTTGGAAAATGGGATAGCTGACAACTTATTGCACAACATCTTTAATGACCTGTCTGTAGGCTTGGAGTTGTATGATAAGGACGGTCTCATGATAGATGTCAATTATTCGCGGTTGAGATCAATGGGGATAAAAGACAAAAAGGATATTCTGGGCTATAATCTATTTAATTACACTAGTTTCTCTGATGAAATCAAAGAACAGGTCAGAAAAGGAGAAACAGTGCGTTTCATGGCAAAATATAATTTTGATGACGTGCGTCATCTTTTTCCTACTAATCTGTCCGGTATAAAATTCTTCGAGATTACCGTTTCTTTCGTACATAATGAAAAGTCGGAAATTATGAATTATATGGTGATTAGTCAGGATGTCACCGAACGTGTTCTGTGGCAAAACAAATATGATAATCTTTACGAAGAAGCGGTGCGCTCAAAAAAAGAACTCCTTGAGAGCGAACAAAGAATGATCCAATTGATTCGTCAGAATGAGTTGGTATTGAACAATATTAATTCGGGATTGGCATATATTGCGAACGACTATATCGTACAATGGGAGAATATCTCGCTTTGTAGTAAAAGCCTTTCTTATGAGGCTTACAAAAAGGGAGCTTTGCTATCTGACGGCCCATAATCGCACCACTCCTTGTGAGAACTGTGTGATGCAACGTGCCCGGAAATCCGGTCAGGTAGAGTCTATCTTGTTTAATCTGGATAACAAGCATGTCATAGAAGTCTTTGCTACTCCCATATTTAATGAACAGGGAGATGTTGACGGTGTCGTGATTCGCGTAGATGATGTTACCGAGCGACAGCACATGATAGGTGAACTTGAAACGGCAAGAAGTCGTGCTGAACAATCCGATAAGTTGAAATCCGCCTTTCTGGCAAATATGAGCCACGAAATCCGTACACCGTTAAATGCTATCGTTGGTTTTTCCGATTTATTGATGGTGACGGAAGATCAAGAAGAAAAAGAAGAATTTATTCAGATTATCAATGCCAACAATGAGTTGCTTTTGAAACTGATTAACGACATACTGGATCTTTCGAAAATAGAAGCCGGCTCGGTAGAACTGAAATACGAAGATTTTGATTTGGCTGTTTATTTCAACGAATTAGCTGCTTCGATGCATCGTCGTGTAGTAAATCCGCAGGTTCGGTTAGTTCCCGTGAATCCTTATGAAACCTGTACCGTTCGTTTGGATAAAAACCGGTTAGCGCAGATTCTCACTAACTTTGTAACTAATGCTATCAAATATACCTCCAAAGGAACTATTGAAATGGGGTATGAAAAGATAGACGGAGATATTCGTCTTTACGTTCGCGATACAGGTGTTGGTATACCGGAAGATAAAAAAGACAAGGTGTTCCATCGTTTTGAGAAACTGGATGAATTTGCACAGGGGACCGGACTGGGACTGTCTATTTGTAAAGCCATCGTTGAGGCTTGCAGGGGAGAGATAGGCTTTGAGTCGGAATTTGATAAAGGGTCTTTATTTTGGGCGGTTTTGCCATGCCAGTTTGATTCGGTTGACAGCGAGCCGACTTCTTCACGTCGGAATAATGAGAAAGATGCAGATAATGAAAGCGTTCTTGACTCCGAAGAAACAAAGAAAGTACCTAAAAGAGTGCTGGTCGTTGAAGATATTCAAAGTAACTTCTTTTTGGTATCTTCTATCTTGAAAAACAAATGTCAGTTGTTACACGCACCGAATGGACTGGAGGCAGTTGAGATTGTCCGTACCCAACCGGTGGATTTGGTACTGATGGATATGAAGATGCCTGTTATGGACGGGCGTACTGCAACCTCGGAGATCCGGAAGTTTAATGCTGAAATTCCGATTATCGCCCTGACTGCTCATGCCTTTGATGCCGACCGGGTAGCTGCGTTGAAAGCCGGTTGTGATGATTATCTGGTGAAGCCGATCAATGGTGCGAAGTTGATGCAGACTCTGAAAGAGTATGGTTGTTGAAAAGAGGGGATTAAAAATGTGCTGATCTGAAAAAGGGTATATTCTATTCTTTCTGTTTTTAATATATCGGTCACTTGTTTGTGGTGAAGGAAAAAACGCTCTGCATTTTGGATGAAAGAATGTAGGGTTGTTTGTTGTCCTGGATAATTCCTGTCTAAAAATAAATAATTCCTCTGTATTGCTATCTATATGCTTACTGTTTGCCCGTATGTAGTTTGCTTTATCATTTTTCTTTTGTGCGCTTGTGATGATGAACTAGCCTATAAACGGGCTTTTCAGAGGGCTTTTATAACTTGGTCGGTGAGTATGGAAGGCTTTCTCGGTGAGGAAGGATGTGTTCCTCACCGAGGAATGGCTTATTGCTCACCGAGGAACATCATTTATTTCTTTAAAGAAAATGCATATCATCTGAAAATATATGCTGTATTGTGGCGGTAATATGCATATATATGTGGTAATATGGATGCTTTTAATTCCGGATTACCATCTTCAATAGTTTTGTTTTCTTTCTTAAAAAAAAAAAAAAATAGAACATTTCTCTTGTTTGTTTGGAGGAATTGAAAGGGAGACAGCTTACTATAAAAGGCTATAAATCCGTAAAGTTTGGGATTGTTTTTTATGTTTATGGATTTAAATAGTTACCTTTGCTAAAAATAGAATATCATGTCCAAATACGTCAATCCTTTACTGATATAGGATTTAAAATTATTTTGGTCAACCGGCCAGTAAGAATTTGCTCATCACTTTGTTGAACGAACTACTTGCAGGTGAACATCATATTACAGAACTTACTTTTCTGGATAAGGAAGATCATGCGGACAATGTGAGTGATAAAGGTATCATTTATGATCTTTATTGCCGTACAGCAAGTGGTGAGTATATTATCGTGGAGATGCAGAATCGTTGGCACAGTAATTTTTTAGATCGTACACTTTATTATGTTTGTCGCTGTGAGTCGGCAGATAGAATCTCCTTCTTCAAAAGAAGTCCCTGTCCCTGAAGATCCGATGACTGCAAGAGAACCACTTGTCTCTTATGGAAAGCAGTATAGACTACCTACTATATATGGAATTTTCCTGATGAATTTCAAAGAGGAAAATTTAGAGGCTAAATTCCGTACGGATACGGTTCTTTCCGACCGTGATACAGGGAAGATTGTTAATCCGCATCTCCGGCAGATTTATTTGCAATTTCCTTATTTTACAAAGGATTTGTCGGACTGCCATACATTATATGATAAATTAATTTATGCACTGAAGAATATGAGCAATTGGAATAGAATGCCGGATGCTTTGAAAGAACAAGTGTTTGAACATCTGGCGAGATTGGCAGCAGTTGCCGATCTTTCGGAAGAAAACCGTATCGCTTATGATAAGGCATTAGATCGGTATAGGGTCAACCAAATTGTAGAGGAGGATGAACGGCGTAAAAACGAAGAGATGCGGAGAAAAGCGGCTGAAGAAGGGATGAAAGAAGGGATGAAGGCCGGGTTGGAAAAAGGAGTGAAAAAAAAAAGGAAGGCTAGAGGGAATAAAAGAGGGAATAAAAGAAGGGATGAAGGAAGGGTTGGAGAAAGGGTTGGAGAAAGGAGAGCAAAAGAAGCAAATTGAAATTGCTCGGAAGATGAGAGAGGACGGAATATCCATTGATATAATTATCAAATACACGGGTCTTCAATCTTCTGATATAGAAAACCTATAATATATCTTCATAGGAAAATTGTTGTAGTTATATTAGGATAAAATATAAAGTAGGCGGGAATATTCAGGAATGGATACTTCCGCTTTCTTTTTTTGATTCGTAAGATGTTCAAAGATGTCTGTGATTCCATAATTAATCGATGAAATGGACGATTTTAGACAAATTTGGAAGAATCGTAGCTAAAATAGAACATTCTTTGCCTTTAATATAGCTTACATTTGTGGCAGTGATTGTCAAAAGGGACAGCACAATTATTAAATAAAGCTAATCTTAATTATTAAATTTATGAGAAACAAATTCCTATTTCTTTGTCTCTCCTTTGGAACGTTGACAGCTTGTAAAGACACAAAATGGGTAGACGTTCCAACTGGTACTCCTCCTGAAGGTGCAATCACAGGAAAACCGGTGAACCGGAAGAGCCGGATGATCCTACTGTAAAATCATTCATTAATTGCTCTTACATTCGGGGGGATTTTTTTGAAATAAACCGTATTTCGGCAGCCAGTATGGGTGCTTGTACAGATTTGATTTATTTGGCAGCGCGTCCTTATGCAAATGGTGAGGTAGCTTTTGAATTGCCGTTGAATGATGCGACGATGACAAACGTATCTCATGCTGGCACTTTCAAGGTCGTAATGGAGTGGTTAAATTTGAAGGAACAAGTTTTATGAATGGCGGTGATGGATTACTTCACTCTGCTGATGGGGCCTTTAATAAATTCACCTTTGGTACCTATATATATATAAGTGAATGGGTGGACGGAGCTTTTCTCTTTAAGAAAATGGATGGAAACTCCACGATCATTGCTTTTCAAATGGGTGCGACAGCTAATAGTTTGAAACTGTCTATTGGAAGTTCGGTTGCAACCGTTACCACTCCTGATCTGGCAACAGGCTGGCACTATATTGGGTTGACTTATGAACAAGGTACAGCTAAACTTTATGTAGATACAAACAATACTGCAATAAGTTTTGTAGGTGCTCTCCCTAATGAAGTACCTAATACACGTACTGATTTTTTGATTGGAGATAAATTTAAAGGTTATTTAGATGAAACTTTTGTAAGCAGTCTGGTAGTAGGTACATCAGGTAGAAATCCTATCACCTTTGACAATTGGAATAATTCCAAAATACTTGCTTACTGGAAATACGATGATGCCACGAAACCTGGCAAGGATTCACATTCCTGGCTGGGGCGTTTGAATAATATACGTACCGCTTTACAGGGACAACAGGGAGATAGAAGATTGCGCTTGGGCATTGCCGGTGGAGAATGGAAAAAGATGATGGCTGATGCCACTGCTCGCACAAGATTTGCTTCCGAGGTGAAGAAGATTATCGAACAATATGATTTTGATGGAGTTGATTTTGATTTTGAATGGCCTACAAATGCCAGTGAATATAATAATTATAGTGCAACTGTAATCCAAATGCGTTCTACATTAGGAAAGTATGTTTACTTCACCGCATCGTTGCATCCGGTTTCTTTTAAATTTCCCCGGAAGCTATTGATGCACTGGATTTTATCTCTTATCAATGTTACGGCCCTGCAGTGATGCGTTTTCCTTACGAGCAATTTGTAAAAGATGGAGAAGCGGCTGTGGCATATGGAATCCCTAAGAATAAGCTGGTGATGGGAGTGCCTTTCTATGGTTCTACGGGTAGTCTGATTGCTGCCTATTGTGATTTCGTGAATGATGGTTTGGCTACTACGAATGAAGATACATATACATATAAAGGAAATACATATACTTTCAACAGTATAGAAACGATTCGCAAGAAAGCGAGGTATGTCTGTGAAGAAGACTATGCAGGCATTATGAGTTGGGATTTGGCAACAGATATTGACATAACCAATAACAAGTCTTTGTTGAAGGTCATAAAAGAAGAGTTTGAATATTATGCGAATCCGACGGAATAAAAGAGAATCTAAATTAATCAAATACAATATTATGGAAAAAAAGAAGTTCATGCGAGTACAGAAATTTTTGATTCTGTTTCTGATACTCCTGCTATCATTTCCTTTAAGTGCGTTGGCACAGCAACAAATGATAAAAGGACAAGTGGTAGATGATAAAGGTGAAACCATTATCGGTGCTACAGTGATGGTGAAAGGTTCTAAAGATGGGACGCTGACTGACATTGACGGTAACTTTTCCGTGAAAGGGAAAGTAGGTAACACATTGGTTATTTCTTATGTCGGTTTTACTCCCCTTGAAATAAAGGTGACAAAAGCAGAAGGCAACCGATTTACGTTAAAAGAGGATACAAAAGTATTGGATGAAGTGGTAGTAGTAGGTATGGACAAACAGAAGCGAAGCACCATCACGGCGGCTGTGGCTACTGTGGGTTCCGATGCTATTGTCAACCGTCCGGTCACTGACCTCACGAGTGCCCTTCAGGGTAACGTAGCCGGTTTAAACTTCTCTTCTGATGCGGTTGCTAATGGTGTAGGTGGTGAGACCGGTGCCGAAATTAAATTCAATATTCGTGGTATCGGTTCTATCAATGGAGGCGAACCTTATGTATTGGTAGACGGAGTGGAGCAAAGTTTGCAGAACGTGAATCCTGCCGACATCGAAACCATTAGTGTATTGAAAGATGCTTCTGCTGCTGCCGTTTATGGTGCACGTGCCGCCTATGGTGTGGTTATCGTCACTACCAAAAGTGGTAAAAAGGAAAAAACACGTATATCTTACAGTGGTACTGTAGGATTCAGTTCTCCTATTAATATGCCCCAAATGATGAATTCCATTGAATTTGCCAATTATCTGAACGAACGAGATGATAACGATGGAGTAAAACACTCGATTCCTGATGCGCTCATCGAAAGATGCAGGGCTTTATGGAGAATCCTTATTCGGAAAAGTTCCCGGTCATAGGACCTAATGCGGACGGTACCGGTTGGGCAGGTTCTAAAGATGCTGTGTATGCCAATACCGACTGGTATGATTACTACTTTAAAAAAGCTTCCATCCGCCATTCTCATAATCTGAGCGTAACGGGAGGGTCTGATAAATTTAATTACTACGTAGGTTTGGGATATATTTACCAGGAAGGATTACTGGATCAAGTAGACGATAACTTGAGTAAGTACAATGTAAACTCGAAGTTTCAGATCCAAGCCAATAAATGGTTGAAGTTTAATTTCAATAATAACCTTTCACTGAATATACTGAAGCGTCCGATGGCTAACCAGACCATTTTTTATGGAACTATCGGAAGCAGCTTTCCGAATTCTCCTACCCATCTTCCTGTAAAGTCGGAATATAATGACAATTCCGAATACCGTTATCTGAAACAATCGCATTATGTGCAGAACAGAATTTCTGATGCGATGTCGTTTGCCGCTACGATTACTCCACTGGAAGGGTGGGATATTGTAGGTGAAATGAAAATACGCTTCGATGTAGAAAACAATGATTTCAAACGCGGATATCCTACTGCTGAAAAACCTGACGGAACGTTGGATATAAGTAAGGGAACCAAACAGGGGTATCAATATCCGGGCATGAACTGGAAAAACTCTAATTGGGGCTCTTATACACGCGGTAATACATTCAACTACTACCTGTCTCCAAACATATCGTCATCCTACACACATGCTTGGGGCGACCACTTCTTTAAGGCGATGGCGGGTTTCCAGATGGAACTGCAAGAAAATTCGAATGGTTATACTTATAAAGACGGATTGCTGACTAGTGATATATTCTCTTTTGTGAATGCTAACGGGCAAGTATTGGCAGGTGAAGACCGGACGCATTGGGCTACAATGGGTATGTACGCTAAACTGAATTGGAATTACAAGGAGATTTATTTTCTGGAATTCAGTGGACGTTATGACGGTTCTTCGCGTTTTGCTCCGGGAAATCGCTGGGGATTGTTCCCTTCTCTTTTCTCAGCCGGTTATGACATTTCTCGTACCGACTATTTCAAAGCGCTGAATCTGCCGGTTTCTCAATTGAAAGTACGTGTTTCTTACGGTCGCTTGGGTAATCAGAACGGAGCGGGACTCTATGATTACCTCGGGATTCAGAGCTTGACCTCCGATTCACCTAATGCTTGGCTGTTACCCGGTGTGCAAGCTACTCCTCAAAAAGGAACTTTAGCCACTACGCCTAAGATGATCAGTTCGTATATTACGTGGGAGAAGGTAGACAATGCCAACTTAGGTCTCGACCTGATGTTATTGGATAATAGACTGTCTGTTACTGCTGATATTTATCAGCGTACCACGCGCGACATGATTGGTCCTGCTGAAGCTATTCCGAATCTCGGAGGTATTAGTACGGCTGACCGTGCGAAAGTCAATAACGCTACTTTGCGTAATCGTGGTTGGGAATTGTCTGTAAACTGGCAGGACCAGCTAAAATGTGGTTTTAGCTATGGCATAGGATTCAATGTATTCAATTACAAAGCTGTTGTTACCAAATACAACAATCCGGAGGGATTGATATACAACAATCATACCGGTTTGGCAACTAATAAAGGATATTATGAAGGAATGGACATAGGTGAGATTTGGGGATATGAAGCGAATGATCTTTTTCTGTCCAATCGCGAAGTGGACGCATACCTCAGACAAGTAGATCTTAGTTTCTTTAAGTCCGGCGACAAGTGGCAACGAGGCGACTTGAAATACATTGATTCCGACGGTGACGGTAAAGTGGACCCGGGTAAGGGCACATTGGCCGACCATGGTGATTTGAAAATTATCGGTAATGCTACTCCCAAATACAGTTTCGGTATCAATCTAAACGTAGGATATAAGGGATTTGAAATATCCACTTTGCTGCAAGGAGTTGCCAAGAGAGATTTCCCGATGGCCGCCAGTACTTACCTATTCGGTGGTAAAGAATGGTTCAAGGAGCATCTCGATTATTTCAGTCCCGAGAATCCCAATGGATATCTACCTCGACTGACGACCGATGCCCAGACAACGAATGCCAATACGGGATACAATACTACCCGCTATATGCTGAATGCGGCATATATGCGTATGAAGAATTTGACAGTATCCTATACTTTTAAGCCTCAATTGTTGAAGAATATTGGACTAAGTAACCTGAAAGTATACTTTACATGCGATAACCTGTTTACCATCAGTAAACTGCCGAATCAGTTTGATCCGGAAACCCTTAATCAGGTGAACGCGTGGGCAGGCGGAAGTAACGCGGCTGCTCCGGGACTTACCTCGGCTCAAAATCAGAATGGTAACGGAAAGGTGTATCCGATGAACCGTAATTTCGTGTTTGGACTTGATTTTACATTTTAATTAAAGAGGAACGCTATCATGAAAAATAAAATAATTATCCTGACTGTTTTTGCAGGCTTACTGTTGTCGGCGTGTTCCGATTATTTGGACCGTAAACCCTATACGCAGCCTAACAATGAAGATTTCTTGAAAACTAGAGAGAATGTAGAAAGCTATATAAATAATTTGTATACTTCTCTACCGGCTCCGGCTCAATATGGTATTGGTGTCAGAGGAGAAGAGGTGAACAGTGACAATATCCTTTCGGAAAAGTATGATATGCGCCTGAATGGAGAGAATAATCAATTCAGTGGCTCTGACGATTGGAATAAAGGCTATAAAAACTTGCGTATGGTGAATTACTTTTTTCATTATTACGCAGTTTCCGAGGTGGACGAAACGGACGAAGTGCTTTCATTGAGAGGGGAAGCGTATTTCTTCCGTGCTTATTGGCACTTCTATCTGCTCACACGTTTTGGTAATATTCCCATTATGGATGACTTCTGGGATGGCAATGCTACGTTGGGCGGTTTGCAAATTCCTGCGACAAAACGTGCGGATGCCGCCCGTTTTATCCTGAACGATTTGAAAGCGGCTATTGGGTTGATACCGGAGGCTCGTGCTAATTTGCATTCCCGCAGTAAATACAGTGGATTGCGTGTCAACAGAGAAACGGCCATGATTCTGGCTATGCGAGTTGCTTTGTACGAAGGTTCGTGGGAGAAATATCACAAGGGAACTGATTTTGCAACGGAAGATAACTCTGAAGAGTTTTTTAAGGAAGTGATGAATTGGGGAGATCAATATTTGTTCCCGGCCGGACTGACTTTGCATATGACAGCAACCAATCCGAAAGCTACCAATATAGATGATGCTTTTTCGGAGCTATTCAATTCAAACGATCTTTCCAACATTAGCGAAGTGACTTTTTGGAAAAAATATTCAATAGCTGATGGCGTGTTCAATACCGTTACTCAACAGCTTAGCGGTGGAGTAACAGATAATGTGAAGCCTTCGGGACTATCCAAGTCTTTGGTGGATAACTTTCTGAATGTGGATGGTACGCCGGTTGATCCGACCGATGAAAAGTATAAGGACTTTAATGAGGTATTTAAAGATCGTGACGGAAGACTTTTGGCTATGGTGATGCATACTGGTTGTAAGTTCAAATCTAATAGCTTGATGAATGTGAGAGCGTATGACGAGACAGGGACCGAAGCAGAACAAAAGGAAAAGAATAAAGATATTTCATCTCCGCGCTTGAATGGGGATGGAATTTACAAGAACGTGACCGGATTCCATACTCGCCTTGGTATTGATACGACCTATGTAACCGGCAATTGTGAAACGGCTCATGTCATGTTCCGCTATGCCGAAGGATTGCTTTGTTATGCTGAAGCTGCTGCCGAATTAGGGCAGTATAATGATAACGTGGCAGAGAAAACATTAAAGCCATTGCGTCAAAGAGCCGGGTCTATGTTACTCCGGTGGCTGATCCTCACTTCCCTTTCCAAGGCCTGCCACCGGCAGTGCAGGAGGTACGTCGGGAAAGACGTTCAGAGCTATCTCTGCAAGGTTTTCGTTTGGATGATCTGATGCGTTGGAGGGTAGCCGGAACGTTGAAAGGTGTGGAAGGACGCGGACGTGGCGCTTATCTGGGCAAAGACGGTGTGCTTTATCTGAGCTTTCGCCTTCATTGCGGAAAGAAGGACTGAATCATGTACTGACAGATAATGAAGGATGGATGGATCCGTTGAGAGAGTACTTGCCTGAAGGCTACAAGTTTAATGAAGATCGTGATTACTTGTTACCCATACCACCGGATGAAATCCAGATGGACCATGAGCTGAATCAGAATCCGGGATGGCCGACTAAGTAAGGGAACTGAATAAAATTCATTTATGATAATTAGATAGATAAAGATATGAAGAACATATTATATAAAATATTTCCGATATGCTTGTTGACCATGGGGTTGACTGGGTGTGAGGAAGAAACGAAATACCGCCCTCTGCCGGAAATCGTGCCATTAACGATGAGCATCAATGACAACGCATTTGCGATGGGCGAACACTTGAAAGTGAATATTAATGTGGAACCGGATGCTGATGGCAAGGAGGTTGTAGCAAATGAAGATTTTGATATTTACTTTACGGCGAAAGCCGGAACGGAGGATGCTTCGAATGTATTCGAACAGTTCAATGGAATCGTTACTTTTCCGAAGGGGGAGAAACAGATTCAGGTGGATTTTCCGATAAAGGCATCCGGACTGACGGGTAGTACTGCTATAAACTTTACGGCTTTTGCCCGTGGTTATAAGATGGAAGGCTCCAGTCAGGTAATTAAGGTTTCCGATTATTATCGGATAATGGCATCATTGGAGAACAATGCGGAGAATGTAGTAATGGAAGGTGGTAAGTTTGTATTAGTTGCAAAGATTGAAAAACCAAGTTCCGTACCTCTTAATATGAAAATTACTCCGAAAGAAGGGGAAGGAGATAGGTATGAAAATTTACCGTCTACATTAACAATTCCTGCAGGAAGAACTTCGGCAAAAAGTGATGCTGTGACTATTAAACAGGATTTTGAAATGACAGGGGATTTGCAACTGGTATTGAATCTGGAGAGTGATTCTCCAGCGAATCCGATGATAAATTCTACTCTGACTATAACTATGACTGATTTGGAATCTATGGGAGATCCTAATCTGTTTGATATAACGAAGGTGTATGAATTCCCGGATAGGCCGTTTATGTCTGATAAAAATAAAACTGCAATTGAAAGTTGGTTTACGGGAGATAAAATAGCTATGAATAAGAATAGCGCTCATCCCACTTCAGCTTTGAAAGATAAAGATTGGGTATTATGCAATGCGATAGAGTTCCATTATATTAATAATAGTTTTAGTGGCGGAAATAATACCCCTAATGCTTTCGGACATCGTATTTCTTGGGCCTTTTCTGATATTAATGATGCACCGTCACAGAAAATACAAGCTGTGAATAATGCAAAATGTACAAATATAACCAAGGAAGGTATTTTAAATATGTGGGTGGATAAAAATGTTCAGGGGACTGGTGCCATGACTGCTACCAAGGATTACGGTGTCGCCGCATTGCAATGTTCTAAATTTGGTGGTATTTTTGCCCCACAACATACTCGGTTCTTTCCTGGTATGAGAATTGAAGTGAAGGCGCGTTTGAGAGGAATACGGACTGGTTTTGTTCCGACAATCGGACTTAAAAATCAGAAAAATTCCCTTCCGAACACGAAAGATGAGATCGATATTCTCAAGAACACTCAAGGTTCTGTAATTACTCAGGCTGTAACTGTTGATAATGAGATAGGTTCAAAGAGTGTAGCAATACCTCAAGCGAATGAATGGAATATATATTGGGTGGAACTTGTGGATGAAAATATAATCAATTTAGGAATTAATGGAGCAACCAATCTGACTGTGAATCGTACACAATCTCCTGACAGGTGGCCATTCGACAAGGCTGGAACTCCTGCTACTGCTAATCCTGATCCTGCTACTGCTGCTGGTGGCAGTGCCGGTCTCTACTTCTTTATGAGATTGGCTGAAAGCTCGGAACGGGCTGCTGGTAAAGCGCCTGAAGGTTGGGATAATGTACTGAAAAGTATTGCCAATTGTGAAACGGATGATAATACGCCTCGAATGGAAATTGATTGGATTCGTATCTATACAAATAAGAATTATGTACAGACTGATGCTGAAAAAGTCTGGGCTAATCAGTTATTTTATTAATGCTATCTCTTTCAATTAGCTTTCAATAGTGTGAAATGAATTTTATGCCGGAAGCTATCGTTAGAAGGCGATATGCTTCCGGCTATTTATTAGTCAATTATGCAGAAATGGAGATTATTGGAAATTAAATGGTAATTTGTGGAAGTTAAATAGATGGCTGTCCTCTATCTTTGCTGACACAATCTTATACAAATTAGTATTTATGGAAAAATTGCAACCAAACTTATTCTTTCCTTTAGCAGGAGTAGCAGCTGTAGCTTCCTTTGCTTCCTGTTCAAACAAGCAAAAGCCTGTGGAACAGAAACCTTTGAATATCGTCTACATTATGACAGACGATCACACAGCTCAGATGATGAGCTGTTATGACACACGCTACATGGAAACACCCAATCTCGATCGTATTGCTGCCGATGGTGTACGCTTTACTCAAAGTTTTGTAGCCAATTCATTAAGCGGTCCCAGTCGTGCCTGCATGATAACGGGTAAACATAGTTGTGCTAATAAATTCTATGATAATACCACTTGCGTATTCGACAGTTCGCAACAGACTTTTCCGAAGCTGTTGCAGAAAATCGGTTATCAGACAGCACTGGTAGGTAAATGGCATCTTGAAAGTTTGCCTTCCGGTTTTGATTACTGGCAGATTGTCCCCGGACAAGGCGACTACTACAATCCGGATTTCATCACACAGAACAATGACACTATCCAAAAACATGGATATATCACGAACCTTATCACTGACGATGCCATTGACTGGATAGAAAACAAACGCAATCCGGAGAAACCTTTCTGTCTTTTGATTCACCATAAGGCTATTCACCGTAATTGGTTGGCAGATACTTGCAACCTGGCTTTGTACGAAGATAAAACCTTCCCGCTACCGGACAATTTCTTTGACAATTACGAAGGACGCCCTGCCGCTGCCGCACAAGAGATGAGTATTATGAAAGACATGGACATGATTTATGACCTCAAAATGCTTCGTCCCGACAAAAATACCCGTCTGAAATCCTTATATGAGAAATATATTGGTCGTATGGATGAAGCACAACGTGCTGCATGGGACAAATTCTACACCCCAATAATAGACGATTTCTATAAACAGAACCTGCAAGGCAAGGAACTAGCCAACTGGAAATTCCAGCGTTATATGCGCGATTATATGAAGACGGTGAAGTCGCTGGACGACAATGTTGGTCGTGTACTCGACTACCTGAAAGAGAAGGGATTACTGGATAACACACTTGTTGTCTATACTTCCGACCAAGGATTCTACATGGGCGAACACGGTTGGTTCGACAAACGTTTCATGTACGAAGAATCCATGCGTACACCACTCATCATGCGTCTGCCGAAAGGATTCGACCGTAGGGGCGACATCACCGAAATGGTTCAGAACATCGATTATGCACCTACCTTCCTCGAATTGGCAGGAGCAGAGATTCCTTCAGACATACAAGGTGTATCCCTCGTCCCCTTGCTGAAAGGCGAACATCCGAAAGATTGGCGGAAGGCTCTCTACTATCATTTCTACGAATATCCCGCTGAACACATGGTGAAACGTCATTATGGTGTACGTACGGAACGCTATAAACTGGTTCATTTCTATAATGACATTAACTGGTGGGAACTCTACGACCTGCAGGCAGACCCGTCGGAAATGCACAACCTCTACGGACAATCTGAATATGAACCGGTAGTGAAAGAACTAAAAGAAGAAATGCTGAAACTTCAGGAGCAATACAATGATCCTGTCCGCTTCTCACCGGAGAGAGACAAGGAATAATACCAATGTACATACGCCATGAAAAAATACATCTTAATCATTCTCATACTGCTTTCGCCACTGACAGCGTTTTTGCAGGCTGATAACTTAACATCCCCTTTAATTTCAATAGTACCACGCCCGACACAGATTGTGCCGGGCCGTGGTAACTTCACCTTTTCAGCCCAAAACGGTGTTTGCGGTAGAAAGTCAGGAACAAGCCGTGATTGCCCGCAATTTTATTGACTTGTTTACTCGTGCTGCCGGAATAACTCCTGCTTTGAATGTCGGGCGTGAAGAGGGACAAGTCCGTTTTGTGACGGATTCTTCTTTAAAAAGTGAAGCCTACTTACTGGAGATTACGCCGGAACAGATACTCATTAAAGCTTCGGATACAAAAGGCTTTTCTATGCCCTGCAATCTATCCGCCAACTTCTGCCGGCTGCCATAGAATCGGAACAACCGGTCCGGAATGTCGATTGGAGAGTTCCGGCAATGACGGTTCAGGATGAACCCCGTTTCGGTTTCCGCGGATTACTGTTGGATCCGGTACGTTGTTTTATCCCTAAAAAGAATGTACTGCGAATCATTGACTGTATGGCGATGCTGAAAATAAACAAACTTCATTTTCATCTAACAGACGATAACGGCTGGCGGATTGAAATAAAGAAATACCCCCGTTTGACGGAAATAGGAGCGTGGAGAGTAGACCGTACAGATGTGCCTTTCCACTCACGTCGCAACCCGGAACGGGGAGAACCTACTCCGATAGGCGGTTTCTACACGCAGGAGGACATCCGGGAAATTGTAGCTTATGCAGCCGACAGACAGATAGAAGTCATTCCCGAAATAGATGTACCGGCGCACAGTAACTCTGCTCTAGCTGCTTATCCCCAGCTTGCCTGTCCGGTTGTGAAAGACTTTGTCGGTGTACTTCCCGGACTGGGAGGACGAAATTCCGAGATTATCTACTGTGCGGGAAATGATAGCGTATTTACATTCTTGCAAGATGTTTTTGACGAAATTCTAGAGCTTTTCCCTTCTCGCTATATTCATGTTGGTGGAGATGAGGCGCGAAAGACAAACTGGGAGAAAATGCCCGCTTTGCCAAAAACGGATGAGAAAGCAGCATTTAGCCAATGAGGAAGACTTGCAAGGTTATTTCATGAAGCGTATTAGTGATTATCTGCGTAAGAAAGGTCGTGAAGTGATTGGCTGGGATGAGTTGACAAACAGCTCTTTTCTTCCTGAAGAATCTATTATCCTAGGCTGGCAGGGAATGGGAACGGCTGCCCTGAAAGCTGCTGAAAAAGGACATCGTTTCATCATGACTCCGGCGCGTGTCTTATACTTGATTCGTTATCAGGGACCGCAATGGTTTGAACCGGTAACCTATTTTGGCAACAATACCCTGAAAGATGTTTTTGATTACGAACCTGTACAGAAAGACTGGAAACCGGAATACGAATCATTGCTAATGGGTATACAGGCCTGTATGTGGACAGAGTTCTGTAATAAACCCGAAGATGTGGATTATCTTTTGTTTCCCCGCCTGGCCGCTTTAGCAGAAGTGGCATGGACGCCCGCAGGAACGAAGGACTGGTCTGGATTTTGAAGCGGATGGACGTACAACGCGCATATTGCGGAAAAAGGAATTGTCTATGCCCGTTCAATGTATAACATACAACAGACGGTGACATCAGTGGACGGACATTTGGAAGTGAATTTGGAATGTATCCGCCCGGATGTAGAGATTCATTATACACTGAACGGAAGTAATCCGGCAATGTCTTCTCATCGTTACGACGGACCTATCCGTGTGACGAAGACACAAATGGTGAAAGCCGCTACCTTTATGAACGGCAAGCAAATGGGAGAAACTTTAGAGTTGCAACTCACATGGAACAAAGCTACGGCAAAACCTTTGCTTGGCAATAAGAAGAACGAAATGTTATTAGTCAACGGATTGCGGGGAAGCCTGAAATATACTGATTTTGAATGGTGTAACTGGAATCAAAATGATTCTATATCTTTCACGATAGATTTGCAGGGGCGGGAGATTTTGAATAAATTTGCCATCGGTTGCATTACGAATTATGGAATGGGAGCACATAAACCGAAGATGATTCGCGTAGAAGTTTCCGATGACAATCGAACCTACCATACTATGGGAGAATTGAACTTCTCTCCGGAAGAAATCTATCTGGAAGGAACTTTTAGAAATGACTATTCGATAGATATGGGCGGAGTATCTGCCCGTTATGTCCGAGTGACGGCGGAAGGTGCGGGGATATGTCCCGACGAGCATGTCCGTCCCGGTCAGGAAGCGAGAGTCTATTTTGATGAAGTGATTATAGAATAGTAATCAAATAGTTAAAATAGCAATTAGGTGCTTTGTAAAACAATCTTGTATAAACCAATTATGATGACATGCTTATGAATATTAGCTTAAAGAAACGAACTTCTTTAATCTTATCAGCAGTACTGGCTGCCACTACTTTCACTTTAGCGCAGCAACAACCGTTGCCCGAATGGCAAAGCCAGTATGCGGTGGGACTGAACAAGCTCGCTCCTCACACATACGTATGGCCTTATGCCAACGCTTCCGACATTGAAAAGCCGGGAGGGTATGAACAGTCTCCTTTTTATATGAGTCTCAATGGAAAGTGGAAATTCCATTGGGTGAAGAATCCCGATAATCGTCCGAAGGACTTTTACCAACCTTCTTATTACACGGATATCAATGTGCCCGGTAACTGGGAACGCCAGGGGTATGGCACGGCTATCTATGTCAACGAAACGTATGAGTTTGATGATAAAATGTTCAACTTCAAGAAGAATCCGCCGCTGGTGCCTTATGCAGAGAATGAAGTCGGCTCCTACCGACGTACCTTCAAAGTGCCTGCCGACTGGAAAGGACGCAGGGTAGTACTGTGTTGTGAAGGAGTCATTTCTTTCTATTATGTATGGGTGAATGGAAAATTACTTGGATATAATCAGGGATCAAAGACGGCTGCCGAATGGGATATTACAGATGTCCTCAATGAAGGCGAAAATGTGGTTGCTTTGGAAGTGTATCGCTGGAGTTCGGGTGCTTATCTGGAATGTCAGGATATGTGGCGTTTGAGTGGTATCGAACGTGACGTGTATCTTTACAGTACTCCCAAACAGTACATTGCGGATTATAAACTGAATGCTTCTTTAGAAAAAGAGAAATACAAAGATGGTATTTTCGGACTTGAAGTGACCGTAGAGGGACATTCTGCTATATCTGGAGCTACTTCTATTGCTTATACCCTGAAAGACGCCAATGGTAAAGCTGTCCTGCAGGATGCTATCCGGATAAAATCCCGCGGATTGAGCAATTTTATCACGTTTGATGAAAAGAATATTCCCGATGTAAAGGCTTGGAGTGCAGAGCATCCTCATCTTTACACATTAATACTCGAACTGAAGGATGAACAAGGCAAGGTAACCGAACTGACTGGTTGTGAAGTCGGTTTCCGTACCTCGGAAATCAAAGACGGACGTTTCTTGCATCAACGGCGTTCCGGTATTGGTGAAGGGAACCAACCGACACGAGCATTCTCAACTGGGACGTACCGTGAGCAAGGAGCTGATGGAACTGGACATCAAACTGATGAAGCAGCACAACATCAACATGGTGCGTAACTCGCATTATCCTACGCATCCTTACTAGTATCAACTTTGCGACCGCTACGGATTATACATGATTGATGAGGTAAATATCGAATCCCACGGCATGGGATATGGGCTGCTTCTCTTGCCAAAGACACTACCGGCTGACGCACACATGGATCGTACTCACCGGATGTACGAACGTTCCAAGAATCATCCCGCTATCGTCATCTGGTCGTTGGGAAATGAAGCCGGCAACGGAATCAACTTCGAGCGTACCTACGACTGGCTGAAATCGGTAGAAAACACTCGCCCCGTGCAATACGAACGTGCCGAATTGAACTATAATACGGATATTTACTGTCGTATGTACCGCAGTGTAGACGATATCAAAGCATACGTAAAAGAGAAAGACATCTACCGCCCTTTCATTCTTTGTGAATACCTGCACGCGATGGGAAACAGTTGCGGCGGACTGAAAGAATACTTGGACGTATTTGAAAACAATCCGATGGCACAAGGTGGCTGCGTTTGGGACTGGGTGGATCAGACATTCCGCGAAATAGACAAGAACGGTAAATGGTACTGGACGTATGGCGGTGATTACGGACCGGAAGGAATTCCAAGTTTCGGTAACTTCTGCTGTAACGGTTTGGTGGGCGCCAACCGTGAACCGCATCCGCATTTGCTTGAAGTAAAGAAAGTATACCAGAATATAAAAGCGACTTTGGCAGATCAAAAGAATCTGACTATCCGTGTCAAGAACTGGTATGATTTCTCTAACTTGAATGAGTATGTACTGAACTGGAATGTGACGGCAGATAATGGCAAGATTTTGGCGGAAGGTACAAAAACGGTTGATTGTGCACCGCACGCTACTGTTGATGTTACTTTGGGTGCTGTAAAACTTCCGAATACAGTCCGTGAGGCTTATTTGAATATCAGCTGGACCCGTCGTGAAGCTTCTTCAATGATAGATAAGGATTGGGAGGTGGCATACGATCAGTTCGTGTTTGCCGGTAATAAGAATTACACAGGCTACCGTCCGCACAAAAGCAGGTGAAACGACTTTCACCGTTGATAAGCAAACTGGCGGCACTGACTTCATTGAACCTGAACGGCAAAGAATTATTGGCTACTCCGCTGACATTGAGCCTTTACCGCCCGGCAACGGATAATGACAACCGGGATAAGAACGGCGCACGCTTGTGGCGTGATGCGGGATTGGATTGTCTGACCCAAAGGTCGTTTCACTGAAAGAGGGCAAGACTTCGACCACTGCCCGTGTAGAAATTCTAAATGCAAAAACGCGCAAAGGGTAGGAACTGCCGACTTTGTTTATTCATTGGATAAAAACGGTGCGCTGAAAGTTCTTACTACTTTCCAGCCCGACACGACCATCGAGAAATCAATGGCACGCCTGGGATTGACGTTCCGTGTGTCGAACGCCTACGATCAGGTTTCTTACTTGGGACGTGGAGATAATGAAACCTATATTGACCGCAATCAGTCCGGTAAAATCGGTGTATATCAGACCACACCGGAACGGATGTTCCACTATTATGTTGCTCCGCAATCTACAGGCAACCGCACCGATGTACGTTGGGTGAAGTTGGGAGATACTTCCGGCGAAGGTATCTTTGTTGAGTCGGATCGTGCTTTCCAGTTTAGTATCATTCCTTTCTCGGATGTATTATTAGGAGAAGGCCCGCCATATCAATGAACTGGAACGTGATGGATTGCTGACAGTGCATCTGGATGCTGAACAGGCAGGTGTGGGAACGGCTACTTGTGGTCCCGGAGTATTACCGCAATACTTGGTTCCATTAAAGAAACAGAGTTTTGAATTTACCCTTTATCCGGTGAAATAGATACTAAATCAATAGGTTATTTAGATTATATATAAAGGTGGGGGTTACACTGATTGAATGGAATATCGTAAGAAAATATTCCATGAGGATCGTGAAATCTGCACCTTTATTTTATCTTTGTAAAACTGCAATAATTAATAGACCATGAATAAACTACTAACCTCTCTCTTATTGTCTTCTACCCTCATCGGTGGAGTGCAGGCACAGAAAAAAGAAAATTACTATGTGAAGCATGTTGAATTTCCTCAAAGTGCAACTATCGAACAGAAGGTTGATATGGCAGCGCGTCTGGTACCTACTCCGCAACAATATGCCTGGCAACAAATGGAACTAACAGCTTTCCTTCATTTTGGTATCAACACCTTTACCGGACGTGAATGGGGGGACGGGAAAAGAAGATCCCGCACTCTTTAATCCTTCAGAACTCGATGCTGGACAATGGGTGAAGAGTTTGAAAAATGCAGGTTTCAAAATGGTTATTCTGACCGCAAAGCATCACGACGGTTTCTGCCTTTGGCCAACGGCTACAACGAAACATTCTGTAGCCTCTTCTCCTTGGAAGAACGGACAGGGCGGATGTCGTAAAAGAACTTCGGAAAGCCTGCGATAAATATGATATGAAGTTCGGCGTCTATCTTTCTCCGTGGGATCGGAATGCGGAATGTTATGGAGACTCTCCCCGTTACAATGATTTTTTTATTCGGCAATTGACGGAATTGCTCACCAATTATGGTGAAGTGCACGAAGTATGGTTCGACGGAGCGAATGGGGAAGGCCCGAACGGAAAGAAACAAATGTATGACTGGGACGCTTTTTACCAAACCATCCAACGCCTCCAACCCAAAGCTGTGATGGCGATTATGGGAGACGATGTCCGTTGGGTAGGAAACGAGAAAGGGAGTAGGCCGTGAAACGGAATGGAACGCAACTGTGTTGACTCCCGGTATATATGCCCGTTCACAAGAGAACAACAAACGTTTGGGTGTTTTCAGTAAAGCAGAGGATTTGGGAAGTCGTAAGATCTTGGAGAAAGCTACGGAATTATTCTGGTATCCTTCGGAAGTCGACGTATCTATCCGTCCGGGATGGTTCTATCATGCGGAGGAAGATGGTAAAGTGAAATCTTTGAAGCATTTATCAGATATTTATTTCCAGTCGGTAGGATATAATTCAGTGCTCCTGCTGAATATTCCACCTGACCGGAGGGGACTGATTCATGAAGCTGATATCAAGCGGTTGAAAGAGTTTGCTGATTATCGGCAACAAACGTTTGCTGACAACCGGGTGAAAAACGGAAGAAAATACTGGAGCACTACTTCGGGCGGTGAGGCTGTCTATGCCTTGAAGTCCAAATCGGAAATCAATCTGGTCATGTTGCAGGAAGATATAACGAAAGGGCAGAGGGTAGAGGCTTTTACTGTGGAAGCCTTGACGGATAATGGCTGGAAAGAAGTAGGAAAAGGTACGACGATAGGATATAAACGTATGTTGCGCTTTCCGGCAGTTAATGCCAATAAGCTCCGGGTGAGAATAGACGAGTGCCGGTTGACTGCTTACGTTAGTCAGGTTGCCGCTTATTATGCAGAACCTTTGCAGGAAGAAACAACGAAAGAAGACTGGAATAATTTGCCGCGTTCCGGATGGAAACAAGTGGCTATCTCTCCGTTGACTATTGATTTAGGTAAGACAGTGACGTTGGCTAGCTTCACGTATGCTCCTGCAAAGGCAGAGGCAAAGCCGACGATGGCATTCCGTTACAAATTCTTTGTGAGTGAGGACGGTAAGACGTGGAAAGAAGTTCCGACTAATGGAGAGTTTAGTAATATTATGCACAATCCGTTGCCGCAGACGGTCACTCTCGGACAGAAAGTACAGGCACGTTTCATTAAACTGGAAGCTACTACGCCAACTGCAACCACCGCAAAAATAGAAATGAATGAAATAGGGGTGATGGTGATTCCCTGATGGAGCCCTCATCGAAAAATGATATGCTTAGAGAGTAGCAGTGGAGACCGGTGTCTTGATTCTTGATAAATCGGATACTAGTCTCTTTTTTTTCTAAACCAAATGAATATTTTACTGTTATTTATAAAAAAAGACAGAAGTTATGTTAGTAGTAGATTTAGGAAAATGGATGAATAAAACCCTCATTAATTGGGGAATAGATCCGGCAGTTGCCGATCGTTTTGATGAGACTATTATGGCTTTACTGATGATAGTGGTTGCTATCGTTTTGAATTATCTTTGCCAGGCAATTCTTATTGGAGGTATGAAACAGTATACGAGACGTAAACCTCATCAATGGAATACATTGTTGATGAAGCGTAGGGTATTTCATAATTTGATTCATACCATCCCGGCTTTTCTGGTTTATTCGTTGTTGCCGATGGCTTGTTATCCGTGGAAAAGAGCTGTTGCTGATTTCCCAGAAGGCGTGCGTCATTTATATTATTTTCTCTTTACTATTGGCTATAAATGGGATTCTGTTGATGATAATGGATATCTATGACGGAAGAGAGTCGATGAAAGACCGCCCGATGAAAGGTTTTATCCAAGTGTTGCAGGTGCTTCTTTTCTTTGTTGGCGGGATTGTAATCATTGCTATTATCGTGAATAAGTCTCCGGCCACTTTGTTTGCGGGTCTGGGTGCTTCAGCGGCTATTTTGATGTTAGTATTCAAAGATTCCATACTAGGTTTTGTGGCGGGTATCCAGCTTTCTGCCAACGATATGGTTCGTCCGGGGGACTGGGTGACGCTTCCTTCCGGTGACGCAAATGGCATTGTACAGGAAATAACGCTGAATACAGTCAAGATCCAGAATTTTGATAATACCATTTCCACTATTCCTCCTTATACATTAGTGAGCAGTCCTTTTCAGAATTGGCGGGGAATGACACAGTCGGAGGACGACGGGTGATGAAGAGTATAACATTGGACTTGACTACACTTCAATTCTGTACGCCGGAAATGCTGGACCGTTATCGGAAAGAAATTCCACTAATGGCAGATTACCAGCCGGAAGAAGGAGTGGTTCCTACCATTCTCAAGTGTACAGGGTATATATTGAACGCTATTTGTGTAGCCTGCCCGTAGTCAATCAGGAGTTGGATTTGATTATCAGTCAGAAAGAAGCTACGATGTACGGAGTACCTATTCAGGTTTATTTCTTCTCCCGCAATAGGTATGGAAAGAATACGAGCGTATTCAGTCGGATATCTTTGATCATTTGTTGGCAATGGTACCGAAGTTCGATTTGAAAGTTTATCAGTATTCGGACTAATTAATGGAGCTACGATGAGGCGTTATATTTCTCAACGATACTTATCCCTATGAGAAAAAATACTCATTCCTATGAGAATATATTCCCATTACTATGAGAATCTTTTCTCATTACGGTGAGAATACTCCGTTGTCAGAGCATACTGTAACGGCGTTTGTACTTCCCTGATAATGGTTGACTTTCTTTCTTTGTAATAACCGGATATTATTAGCTGCTACCGTTTCTTATAATTAATGTAGAATCAGTTCAAAGTCTGTATAGATAGAAGATGGTCACTGATACCTCCTTGATATTTCATTCCTTTATAAGTGCGGAAAGGTTCTTTATCACCATATTTTTCGTCATCTTTCAGTAAAAAGGGGAGAAGGCACACATTTGCTTTTCTTCGCTGGTGAAAAGGATTTGATTGATTTAATAGAGTACCCGATACAATCAGATGGTCAAGCAATCCCCATTCACCGCGATATTTGTAAGAACCGAAGTCTTTGATTTAGCTTTCCGGGCGAGTAGGTGATATAGTCTTAATGAGGAGGGGCAACTGTTGAGAAGTTGGTGGAGCCGGTTGTTGAGGCTAGGTCATTGGGCATAACAGGAGGCGCTTCGGCTTCCAGTATTTTCTGAATAGATTGATTCGTCGGGTAATCGTTGAAATCCCCCATAATAATGACTTGCGGAAGAGAACGAATGTTCATAATGCTATCAACTTCCATACGTAGAATGAGCTGCGTATAAACGATAGGGTTCCGATTCTTTAGCTCCACCAGAACGGCTGGGAGATGGCAGACAAATACGTCGAGCGTATCTCCCGTCAGTAGAAGTCCGCTGACGTGTAGCAAATCTCTTTGTCGGGCGGTATTGCTTCAACGGAGGGATGGAAATGGAACGGGAAGATAATAGTTTGAATAAATCCCGTTGATAAAGCAAGGCTACGTCAATTCCTCTTAAATCAGGGGAGAATGGGTCATTACGTAACGATAACTAAGCTCTTTTAAAGGAGAACGGCGGGTCAGATCACGCAGCACCGTATCATTTTCCACTCGCATAATCCGACTAGTGCAGGAGGATTCCATTCTCCAATAGCTGTGATTACTCGCGCTACATCAGACAGCTTTTTTTTATATCTGCTATAATTCCAATGACGCAGCGCATCGGGAAGAAATTCGTGGTCGTTCTTTAAACTGTCATGACGAGTGTCGAACAGGTTTTCTATGTTCCAACTTACAACGCGGAAAGGGATTCTTTCTTGTTGAGAGGGGACTTGTGTGTCGTGATAGCCTTGTCCTTCGTGAGAATCTTGTGCGATAGCATAAGAAGAGCAAAGAAACTTACAGCTATTAAATTCATTGCAAAAAAGAGCATGGCAACAGCTACTCTCTTTTCACTGTTACCATACTCTTCTTTATGTTGACTTATTTGCCCGCTACTTCTTGGCAGGTACATGTGCCAGGATGTCCAACAGGTGTTTCCAGAACTTTTCTACAGTAGGAATAAGCATTCGTTCGTCAGGAGAATGAACACCTGTCAGTGTCGGTCCGAAAGAGATCATATCCAGCGTTGGATATTTATCAAGGAACAGACCACATTCCAATCCTGCATGGATGGCTTTAACTTTCGCATCTACACCAAATAGACGCTTGTAAGATTCAACTGCCACTTCGAGGATAGCCGAGTGCGGATTCGGTTTCCATCCCGGATAACCTTCACCGAAACGTAACATTAGCTCCTGCCAGTTGGAATACGGCGCGAACCGTGTTCGCCATATCGTTGCGTGCGGACAGTATAGAACTTCGCTGACTGGTTTCAATACGGATGATATGATTCGGTTTCATCTTGACAGATGCCAGATTGGTAGAAGTTTCCACCAGTCCGGGAATATCCTGACTCATGGCGTATACACCGTGAGGAGCTGCATACAGAGCTTTTAATAAACGGGTAGTAGTATCCTGGTCGATAGCCATTTTGCGTGGGAGTTTCCGATTCGAGAACCAGCTTTAAGTCAGGCTCTACAACGGATAATTCGTCTTCCATTTCGCTGGTGAAAATATTCAGTTCGGTGCGGACATCATGCTTGGCGTCTTCGGGAACAGCACAGATGGCATAAGCCTCGCGGGGAATAGCGTTGCGCAGGTTACCACCGTTGATTTCACATAGGTACAGATCGTGTCTGGCAGCCATGCGTGAAAGGAAACGGTTCAGAATTTTGTTGGCATTGCCACGTCCCAGGTGAATGTCGCCACCGGAGTGACCGCCTTTCAGCCCTTTTACTTCTACCTTGAAGAAGAAATATCCGGCGGGAACTTCCACTTCCTTATAAGTAAATTCTGCAACGGAGTCAATACCTCCGGCACATCCGATAAAGATTTCCCCTTCATCTTCCGAATCGAGGTTCAGAAGGATGTCACCGCTCATAAAACCTTCTTGCAGGGCAAAAGCTCCGGTCAGTCCGGTTTCTTCGTCTACGGTAAACAGGCATTCCAGCGGACCGTGCTCAATGCTGTCGTCAGCCAGAATAGCCAGCTCGGTAGCTACACCGATACCGTTGTCGGCTCCGAGGGTTGTGCCTTTGGCTTTCAGCCATTCACCGTCAATTTTCCGTCTGATGGGATCGGTGAGGAAGTCATGTTGAACATCGTTATTCTTTCGCACACCATGTCGATATGCGATTGCAGAACGACGGTTTGAAGATTTTCTTTTCCGGAGTAGCGGTTTTTAATCAATACGTTGCCGGCTTCGTCCACCTTGGTTTCGTGTTATGTTTTGTCCGAATGCCTTCAGGTAGGCAATCATTTTCTCTTCCTTCTTCGAAGGGCGTGGCACTTGGCAGATTTCTTCGAAATACTTGAATACGCCAGCCGGCTTTAAGTCTTTTTTTTCCATGCTGTTTCTTATTTTATAATAGGAATAGAAGGGTTGTTTTCGCTTCTTCTATTGCTAAATATGGTTAATTTGATTGACTTATCTGAACTCATATCTCATTAAAGCCTATCTTTGCACTCACAAAATTAATAGAAATGGTTGAGACTATACTGATAACTTTGTTAATAGTTGCTATTTCCCGGTATTATTAGGTGAAAGTATTCTTTACGAAGGGTGGAAAATTCCCGAATGGTCACGTGAGTGGGAATAAAGCGTTGCGTCAGAAAGGAATCGGATGCGCACAGTCGCAAGATCGCGAAGCACAAAAGAAGCCGCGTTTTTCTATTAACGAGTTGGAAAAAGCCTTGAACGATAGTATGAATTAAATTTATTAAAAACAATACTTATTAATTATGAATAGAATGAACTACCTCATGAACGGTTTGGCTGCTTTGCGTTTATCGTTTTATTTTCACAATGTGCTGGCAAAACTGACAATCAAACTACCAATGCTCCGGCTCAGGCTAATGCCGAACTGTCAGGAATGAAAATTGCCTATGTTGAAATAGATACGCTGCTTGCCAAATACAATTTCTGTATTGACTTGAATGAGGCGATGGTAAAGAAGAGCGAAAACGTTCGTATGACATTGAATCAGAAGGCTACCTCTTTGAACAAGGAAAAGCAAGATTTTCAGAAGAAAGTTGAAAACAATGCTTTCCTGTCACAAGATAGAGCGCAGCAAGAGTACAACCGTCTGGTGAAGTTGGAACAAGATTTGCAAGAGTTGAGCAACAAACTTCAGAATGGTTTGATGGAAGAGAACAACAAGAATAGCTTGCAGTTCCGCGATTCTATCAACGCTTTCCTGAAAGAATATAATAAGACTCACGGATATAGCCTGATCTTCAGCAACACTGGTTTCGATAACCTGCTTTATGCTGACAGCACTTTCAATATTACAAAAGAAATTGTTGACGGGTTGAATGCAAGATATTCACCTGTGAAGAAATAAAGTGAAGGATAAAATAAACGTTCCGTTTCCTGATAAAAAGGACGGAACGTTATTCAATATTTTTTTCGATTTCTGCCTGTTCAAGACTGTAAAGCTATGAACGGGCTTTTTTTATGTAACCCTTTCTTTTTCTTCTTCCTGCGGAATACGGAAAGCGGTGTAAAGTTCGAGGATGGCAGCAACTGTGAGGCAGGCAATCCATTCATTGCCTCGTGTGGTAAACATAAAGGCTCCGGTCAGGATCAGCGCCAATGCTCCGAATATCTGCTGAACGCGTAGGCGTTTTAGTGTTTTGCCTTTTCCTTTGACGGGCGTGTTCACTTGTGCCAATGCGAAACAATCCGGCTCCAACAGTATATATGTAAGGAGCGTATATCCATCCGGTAATAAACACAGCTGCTCCGGTGAGAGCCATTATGGCGCCTGCGGTGAAAAGGGCGGGTACTAATTGTTTCATTCTTTAATCTTCAAAAACGTAAATATCTTCGTTGGGTTTCTTCATCAGATACTTTTCACGGGCGATCTGTTCGATGGCGTCCGGATTGGTACTTATTTCGTTGAGACGTTTGGTGTTCTCTTCGTAATCTGCCCGGTATTTTTCTATCTCTTCTTTCAATTGGCTAATCTCCCGTTCATATCCGAAACGACGAACCAGGCTGTTCTCGTCCAGAAAGCCAATGATAACAGCAAACGCAACGACCGTAATGAGATACTTTCGTCTGCGTATGAAACTCCAGATATTGATTAGTTTACCCATAATTTCTCCTTTTAATATCCGCAAAGATAAAACTAATAACTTAAAAACTTATCGCTTTAGCTTCAAAACTTCTCTCTTTATCCCTTATTACATCTCACTTTTTTTGTGTACATTTGCAGAGTAAGCGAAAATTCAAAAAAAACAGAGAGAATCCCGGATATGGAAAACTATATTGTTTCAGCCCGTAAGTATCGTCCGTCCACGTTCGAATCGGTGGTAGGACAGCGGGCGTTGACTACTACGCTGAAAAATGCAATTGCTACCCAAAAACTGGCTCATGCTTATTTGTTTTGCGGACCACGTGGGGTAGGGAAAGACCACTTGTGCGCGTATCTTTGCCAAAACCATCAATTGTATGACGCCTACTGCCGACGGAGAGGCTTGCAATCACTGTGAGTCATGTGTAGCTTTCAACGAACAGCGATCATACAATATTCACGAACTCGATGCTGCTTCCAACAACTCGGTAGATGACATTCGCCAGTTGGTGGAGCAAGTACGCATCCCGCCGCAGATTGGTAAGTATAAGGTATATATCATCGACGAGGTGCACATGCTTTCGGCATCTGCTTTCAATGCATTCCTGAAAACGCTGGAAGAACCTCCCCGTCATGCTATCTTTATCCTGCTACGACGGAGAAGCATAAGATTCTCCCTACCATTCTTTCCCGTTGTCAGATTTATGACTTTAACCGGATAAGCGTGGAAGATACGGTGAATCATCTGTCGTATGTTGCTTCGAAAGAAGGAATTACGGCGGAGCCGAAGCACTGAACGTGATAGCTATGAAGGCAGACGGTGGTATGCGTGATGCTTTGTCTATCTTCGATCAGGTTGTAAGTTTTACCGGAGGAAATATCACCTATAAAAGTGTGATTGATAATCTGAACGTTCTTGATTATGAATATTATTTCCGCCTGACGGATTGTTTCCTCGAAAACAAGGTAAGTGATGCTTTGTTGCTTTTCAATGATATATTGAATAAAGGCTTTGACGGAAGTCATTTTATTACCGGATTGTCGTCTCATTTTCGTGACCTGTTGGTGGGGAAAAGACCCGGTGACATTGCCTCTACTGGAAGTGGGAGCGAGCATACGTCAACGCTATCAGGAACAGGCGCAGAATGTCCGTTACCTTTCGTACCGGGCCATGAAGCTTTGTAATGAGTGTATTGGAATGATTTGAATTACCGCATCAGCAAAAATAAGCGTTTGCTGGTAGAACTGACCTTGATACAGGTTGCACAGCTTACCACCGAGGGGGATGACGTGAGTGGTGGGCGTGGCCTACGAAGACCATAAAACCCATATTCACACAGCCTGCCGCAGCTCAGCAGCCGCAGGTCTTCTGCAACTCAGGTTCAAGGAGGCTTCATACGTCTCCGTCTTCAGTAACAACACGGGCTGTTAATGGCACTACTGTCCGGCATCCAAGCATCTGCGGCAGCGCAACCGGGAGCATCGGCTTCTTCTGGTGCGGCTTCGTCTGCTCCGTCGCAAGGAGCGGGAGTTGCCCCGACTGTCAAGGAAGAACGGAAAATTCCGGTGATGAAGATGTCTAGTTTGGGCGTGTCTATCAAGAATCCGCAGCGCGATCAGACAACGCAGAATACAGTTACCACTCATGTTCCCAGAGTACAGCAACCGGAAGAAGATTTTATTTTCAATGACCGGGATTTGAATTATTACTGGCAGGAATATGCCGGTCAGTTGCCGAAAGAACAGGATGCTCTTACTAAACGTATGCAGATGCTCCGTCCGGTATTGCTTAATAACTCAACGACTTTTGAAGTGGTGGTTGATAATGAGTTTGCTGCAAAGGATTTTACAGCTTTGATTCCTGAATTGCAGAGTTATCTTCGTGGTAGGCTGAAAAACAGCAAAGTGGTGATGACAGTGCGGGTAAGTGAGGCTACGGAAACAATACGTCCTGTGGGACGTGTCGAGAAATTCCAGATGATGGCTCAAAAGAATCAGGCGTTGATGCAGCTGAAAGATGAGTTCGGACTGGAGCTATACTAATGTACTTACTTCTATCGGATTACCATCTTCTAGGAACGAAGGCTTTTATCTATATCGGATACCGGTATGAAAATATGGTCTATACTTTTGATTTTTTATCTTAATGTAAACGTTGATTCATACGGTCTTCGTATCCGTCTGAAGGTCTTTTTCCCGGCATGACAATCCACAGGATTATATATATGATTACTCCGGCGAAAGCAGTGAAGAATGTAGCTAATATATACACTATTCTTAATAAGGTAGGATCCCATCCGAAATATTCGGCTATTCCGGCACATACGCCTGCGATCATTCGGTTGGAAGAACGGGTTAATTTCTTTTCATTTTCCATGATGTACTTTGTTTTAGTGCGAATACTATACAAATATAAAGAATATCATTGGGATAATCGAATAAAATCGGCAGATTATGGCAGAAAAGTATCGATACCCGGTCATGAAACAACATATGGAAAGGCAAGGGGAGCAATCCATAAATGTTAATATGAATATAAAATGCAGCTTGTTTATTTATTATAGGAGTTTTTTGTATTTTTGTAGCTAATGGAGAAAACAATCCAGAGTAAATAAGCGTTGTGAAAGTCAAATGATGCGTAATACGATAAACTCACTTAAAGCCAAGTCAAACATGAGCAATAGTTCCATAAATGAACTGTTTGCTCATAGCTCTTTATTGGAACTGCCCAAAAAACATATCCTAACGTCCTCTTTCCAGAACGATAAAAACTTTTATTTCATTGAAAAAGGTATAGCACGCTCATATTGTGTAATTAACGACAAAGAACTCACCTCATGGTTTAGTACAGAAGGAGATATCGTTTTTTCGACGAACAATTTTTATGGGAATCAACAAGGGTACGAATATGAAGTTGTTCAGTTATTGGAAAATACGGTATTATATGCCGTGCCGATAAAAGATTTGGAAAAGCTGTATCAGACTAATATAGAAATAGCGAACTGGTCAAGGATTTTGCATCAAGAGGCTTTTATAATGAATGAAAAGCGTTTAATTTCAAGACTGTATAAGTCAGCGGAAGAACGATATATAGAATTGTTGCAAACACGTCCGGATCTCTTCCAAAGAGTAAATTTGGGTTATATTGCATCTTTTTAGGCATCTCTCTCAAGTTGTTGTGCCATTTGAGGAACAAGATTAAATAATAGGGTTGTTCTGTTTCCTTCTGCATTGCTTTATTCTGCTTTTTAAGTAGTTTAAAAAAAATGTCATACCATTGTCCTAACTTTGCAATTGAAAAAATTGAATACCAAATGAACAAATGTGAATCATATAGTATGGGCTGATTTAATTCGTGTGATAGCCATTTTAATGGTCATCTGTATCCATTGTTCAGACCCTTTCAATGTTTCTCCTGAAGCTCGTTTAAATCCGGAATATAACTTATGGGGAGTATTTATGGAGCTTTGCGTCCCGTGCACCGTTGTTTGTGATGCTGACAGGAATGTTATTATTACCGGTAGAACAGGAAATCGGACAATTTTATAAAAAAAGGATGCTTCGTGTAATAGTCCCTTTTATTGTATGGTCTTTATTATATAATTTGTTTCCGTGGTTTACGGGTATTTTAGGGCTGAATAATTCTGTTTTGTCTGAAATGTTTGCGTATGCAGGAGAGTCTCCAAGTCAAACTTGGGATAGTTGCTTGCATAATATTCTTATGATTCCTTTTAATTTCAATACATATACAGTTCCTTTATGGTACATATATATGTTGATAGGATTATATTTGTATATGCCTTTTTTTTCTGCATGGCTGAAACAAGCAACAGAGAAACAAATGAAAATATTCTTATCCGTTTGGTTTATCACCTTATTTCTGCCTTATTGTCAAGAATATATATCCAGCTATATAGGAGGTACTTGTGCTTGGAATGACTATGGCACTTTATATTATTTTTCAGGTTTTAGCGGTTATCTGCTTTTAGGCTATTATTTGAAAGACAGAAACAAGTTGTCGGTGAAAAAGACTGTTGTTTTATCTCTCATTCTTTTTACTGTCGGTTATGCCATAACGTATTATGGATTCAGGAATATGACTTCACAACCTGATATTACAGAGCGACAAATGGAATTATTCTTTTTATACTGTTCGCCCAATGTCTTTTTAATGACGGTTGCCTGGTATTTATTAATTCAAAAAGTAAAGGTAACGTCTCCCTTAATGATATCAGCCTTAAAGAATATAACAAAATGTGGACTGGGCATCTATATGGTACATTATTTTGCTGTAGGAATAGGTTATTTAGCAATTGACAGAATTGATTTACCTATATTCATGCGTATTCCAGCGACAGCTTTATTTGTGTTTATCGTATCGTGGTGTATAGTTGCATTATTCTACAAAGTGCTTCCTAAGGCTGCGAAATGGATAATGGGATAGTTTAGTTTTGCGACATAAATGAAAAACGGATAAAAGAAAAAAGGGAGCAGTCCGAAAATTAAGGGGGAGTGATTTGGGGCAATCACATTCTTAAAATAAACACATAGCGGTCCATATCGAGCGTTTCATCATACCGAAGAACGCCACAAGTCCACGCGGCAGTTCGACAAGCTAAGGCGGAACATACGGCAGTCCATACAGCAACGGAAAGGCAAGGTGGGATGAAGCTATAACCGTGTTATCTCGCTGGAAAACAATAAAAAAGTGCTATTCATAATCCTTTGTGAATAACATTTTTCTATATTTGCAAATAAAAAAGTACATCGGGAGCTGTGCCGGATACGTGACGAACAAAAGACTTTCGGAAAAATACACGTAAATACAGAATTGCAACCACATATATAAAACATGAAAGCAACAATACCATATAAAAGAATTGAAAACACTCTGTTTGCTATTATCCCTCTACTCGTGGGATGGCGTATCACTTCTTATTATACATCTGCTTTACCCGATTTCGACATAGCGGCTAACGATATATTCATAACGATAGAATGTAAAGTGCAGACATTTGTATTATGGGGGATTATGTTATTCTTTTTCTACGTCATCGGAAAACAAGTGAATAATATACGGAAAAGACGGTTGTTCAAGATAACTGCCGTGTTGGTATATTGGTTAATCGTGTGGGGTATCTGCTACTACCAATGTGCCATAGAAGCGGTGCGGAACTGGAATGATATGATGAATGGGAATGTTGGATAGACTAAGTATTTACAGTTATCTGAATTATCAATATAAACAAACTATGACAGGAAAACAGGTGACATGAAGAAACGAAAAAAAAAGAGCAACAAGCAATCGAGGCGTGAAATCATTGCCGATGTCAAGCGTAGAGAGGTTGAGTGGAGAAAGGAAAGGAGAAAGGAAAGGTGGCGTATATGCAAATCCCATATCATGTTGTGGGGAACATTTATATCTTTCTTCTTATTACTTATATTCGTCATGCTGTCAGATATACGTAATACCTTCTCCAACATCATACTTGGATTGATAGCCATTAACGGTGGGATTTACCTATTTATGTACATCTTGTTTAAAGCCGCCCGGAATCTGATCATCCGGATACCTCTGAAAAATGGCGAAAGTACGGGAAATACGCAATGGTTGTTGGATTCTTCGGAAACTTTGGTAGAGCCTGAATATTTAAGCCGGTGTGATGACAAACAGATTGTTATTGATAATGACGGCATATCGGTGAGAGTATTGTTTTTTCTGATCTGGCTTGTTATATTTTTAGCTATGGTTTATCTCGGTTTAACTCCTTCAAAACTTGCAACTGAAGATTATGGAAGTACATTACTGCTTCTTGAGTTGTACTTGCTTATCCTGGCACTAGGAATAAGTGCCATTCTACAACCTTGGCAGCGGATTGTTTTTGATCGTGTTTCCAGAACTGTAACTATACCAGGACGACTTCTGCTGCATAAAAAAGAAACGATACCTTATAGTCAGGCTGAACTCACGATTCGTTATTACATGGGGCGTGGTTCGTTGGGGGTTGTGACAAGTATAATAATTTCCAATTCCAATTCACCTAGCCTGTTAAGTGGAGTTTCCTTAATGCCAGGCGATATAGATGAAGCCAGGCGTTTTGCACGCTTCATACAACTATACATGGAAAAAGAGGAGTTGCCGGACATACCAGAATTTGAGAAATACAGGAATGAAGTAAACGTTTAAATTGAAATAATAATGGGTAGAATCATTTTATTTTTTTAGGAAGTGCATTGTTTTTGTCCGGCTGCAAGAATAGTAAACAGCCGGAAGGTTATAATTCTACCGATGAAAATCTAAAATAGATTCATTCTTGCACGGTTTTGATTCTTTTCACCACAGAGGACACGGAGAACACAGAGGTGAATTTGTTTTATGACTTATGGTTGTAACCCTAATTTTGATGCGTAATCCTCCTACCATAAAGTTGAAAAAACATGAAAACATCTGCCACCTGCAACGAAAAACGTGTAATGTACTAGTTGATAAATAGTTGGAGCGTTGCAGATACCTGCGGCAGATAGGTTGCAGATAAAGTATCTGCAACACAGTATAAACCTTACATAAGCTAATTCTCCAGGAGGGCAAAAGTTTATTGTATACATTGACTTCCCGTTTCCAGGCGGGGAACTGTCGTTTCCTGCATTAGAAATTACAGTTTCCACGGCAGGAAACGAGAGTTTCTAAGGCGACTGTACTGTACTGGATTTAGTTGACAACTTCGCTTGTTATACCTAAGTTAGTTTACTCAATATTTTTTAAAACCTAAATAAGTTTACTTGTCCCTTTGTAATTCCTGTATAAGTTGTCATTTAAGATATTTTGCAAAATTATGTATCTTCTCTTATAAGTGCAAGACTTCGGGCTGTAAACTTTCATTAAACAACAAAAACTCTTCGCTTGGGGATCGCCCTAGCGGCAACCTTAGATTTGCAGCATCAAAATATTTATCTTTGAATTGATATTGAAAGGAAAGCAAAAGGAAAACCATCAGCGGCAATAGAAGTCAAGTCTAAGTCCCTATTCGGTCCTTTTGCTCCTTCCTTGAACTCAAACCCATATAAGAATTTCAGTAAACCTGTTTAAGGTTATTAGGTCAAGTTCAGGTCCTTTCTTTTTTGTTTAATGTTCAAAAACAAAAGTATGAAAGTTTTTTATTTAGGAGTTGATGTGAGTAAGAAAAAATTGGATTTATGTTTAAGGAGTAACGGTAAGGACATCCTTTATGATGTTATTCCTAATGATCTATCCTCTATTAAATCTTGGTTAACAAGAACGTTTGAGAAATTTTTCCTCTCTGAGGACAGTTTGGTTGTCTGTGCGGAACATACAGGGCAATATACCTATCCTTTGGTCTGTGCAACAAAAAGTATAGGAGTCTACTTATGTTTGGAAGATGCAGCTAAAATAAAATATTGTCATGGAATACCTCGTGGCAAAAATGATAAAATAGATGCCTGCCGAATAGCAATGTATGCAGAAAGATATAATGATTGCCTACAACCGTATACCGCATCAGAGCTTATAATACAAAAACTCAAAAACTTATCAACAGAACGCAGTATGCTTGTTGCAGATAGGGCTAAATATCAATCCCAGCTAAAAGATCAGGTAGACTATATGGAACACTCAATATATATTGCTAAATGCAATAGAGTTGAAGGGATTATCAATACATTTACGGATTACATAGCACAAATAGACCTTGAAATAAAAGAACTTATAAATCAGGCACCTGTCATTGCTCATCAAATGGATTTACTCATGTCTGTGGATGGAGTTGGGGAACGTGTTGCACTGAAGATGATCATGGAAACAGATGCTTTCACTTCTTTTACTGATCCCAGGAAGTTTTGCTGTCATGCAGGAGTTGTTCCGTTCGTCTATGTGTCAGGAAGTAGCCAACGTTCTAAAAATAGAGTATCTAATAGGGCTGACAAGAGCATCAAGCATTTGCTACATATGGCGGCACTATCTGTTTCACAAGTGAAAAATAGTCCATTGAAGAAATATTATGACAGAAAGGTCGAAGAGGGAAAAAATAAGATGTCGGTTCTGAATGCAGTTAGAGCGAAATTAGTTACGATTATGTTCGCTGTAATTAGGACGGATGCTTTTTTTTCGAGAAATTATCAAAATTCGCTTGCGTAATCCATAAGAATAGGGGCGGGAGCACCCGTCCCGACGAGCGGGACTTCAACTACCTTTCCCCTGCCGTTACGAATATATTCCATCGGTGTTTTCATTTGTATGCCTTGATGGGGTCGAAGATAATTGTATGCATATATGGCATCGGCTATACGTTTATCCAACTGTTCAAAGCTATCATCTTCGCAGTCAAACAGCCACCCATTCTTGATCGTGTTATTCATCCGTTCAGCCAGGGCATTATGTAGCGGATCTCCACACTGAGTCATACTAATATTGATATGATGTTTCTTGAGCATGCCCACATACAGTTTTGAGCAGTATTGCACTCCCCGGTCAGAATGGTGTATGAGACTACTCAAATCAACATTGTATCTGTTGTAAAAGTCCATAGCCATCCTAAGTGCCTTTAAGGGACCTTCCGCTTCAAGTGTTTTGCACAGTGCATATCCGACTATGGCCCGACTGCCCGCATCGGTAAGAAGAGACAGGTAAGCCCATCCCTGGCACGTGGCAACATAGGTTATGTCCGCTACAACCATTGAACCGAATGTGTCAGCTACAAATTTAGGAGTGACATTCAGCAAGTCCGGATAAATGTAATAATTATGATTGGAATTTGTTGTCTTTGGTCTCACATGCCTGACACGTTGACACAGGCCATTAGCACGAAAAATATTATAGCATTGATCACGCCCAATGACCATCCTGACACCAAACTTGCGGAGGCAGCATGCATAGAGTTCACGCATACCAGCCTTAGGCATAAGTTTACGTAACTCATTACAATACAGCACAATGCTTGATGTGAGGATGTCTATTTCCTTTTTTCTGTTGACATGCTTATAATAACCTTGTCTGGTTATGCCGAAGTAATCACAGAGGAACTGCAGACTGCCGCGCATATGACGGGCAGAGTTCCCCTGTGACAAGGTGTCGATTACTTGGCATCGGAGTTTTTTCGAACCTTGATGTGATAGGTGGACTCCGCAAGATTAATCAATTCCTCACAAGCTTCATGACGAAGACTTTCCTCCTGAAGGGCACGCTGAAGTTTGCGGTTTTCGGCACGCAATGCAGCGAGTTCTTTTTCCAGTTCATTGAGAGACTCATCAGAGGCTTTGCTTAAAGAGGGCTGTTCTGTATTCATAACTTTATCATTTATATGATACTTTTCGAGCCAAAGAATCAGCAGACGTCGGCAAATACCGGTACGCTTAGCAAACTGATACTTCGTTTCGGAAGTCGATAAATACTCACGAATATAAGACATTCGTTCAGATTCTGTGTAAGGAGTGTACTTCTTTTTTAATTCTTCCATGTGAATTTCGAATTTGAGAAGTGTCAACTTATTCAGTACACTACAGGACACTACAGTTTCTACGTAAGGATACTGTCGTTTCCCCGTAGACACCACAAATTCTCCATAGAGTGATCCCAATTATCCCATAGCTTTGCATCAAGGAATCAAGGCTTTTTCTTTGATTATATAACGTGTTGCAGATACTTTATCTGCAACCTATCTGCCACAGGTATCTGCCACGTTCTAACTATTTATTAACTAGTGTATTACACGCTTTTCGTTGCAGGTGGCAGATGTTTTTATGTTTTTCAACTTTATAGTAGGAAAAACTTTAGCACTTGAATGATATTCTACCAACAAAAAGAAAACCCTCATAAGTACTTAACTTACAAGGGTTTTTTCTGGGTGGAAGACCGGACTCGAACCGGCGACATTCAGAACCACAATCAGGCATAGTAACACCCTTATATTTAATAGTTGCTAGTTTGTTAATACTTTCTCTTAATTGGTTATAGAACAACTATAGACCAACAATGGTAGCATTACTATTATGCTAATATTATACTACCAATAGCACTTGGACTGTGCTAAGTTTCTTGCTTCTGTTTCATAACTAAATTTATTTAAGTGTTATCTCAATAGGTCTAAATCTGATTTGAGTATCAATGAAGTAAAGCTTGTCATCAATACCATACAGAACATTATTAGGTACAGCATCAAAAACCTCATATTCTGCATTGTGAAATTCATCCTCATAGACCATTTCAAAGCCTAATGCTTGCATGTGTTCTGCTATTTCTTCCTCTGTAGCTTCTCTTTTAGCTCTGACATAAGGTTGAACTAACACAGCACAAAACTCATGTTGACTGTTATAAGCAAAGCCAATCATCTGATAAGTGACATTGCTAAAGAATAGGTTATGAGCTTCTATTCTGATGAAGAAGTTCTCAAGGTCTTCACCTGCATACTCAAAGTTGTTTAACTTGAATACAACATCTTCATGACCTGTGAATACTTCATTCTCTCCACCCTTACTAAGGTAAGACAAGGGGAGGGAGTTAATGTTGATCCATAAATCATGTTGAGTAGCAAATAACTTTAGCTTTTCAATTTGCCCTCTCTTATATCCTTCTGTTGGTTCAACATTTCCTGCTGCTTCTTTTTCTCTTCTAATGAGATTGGCTGTTTCTGCCAAGAGGCTATTGACTTGAGAGTGCTCTCTATCCATTGCTTGTGGAATTCATTTATATATGTTCTTTCCATGCTTTAATCATTTAAAGTGGTTGATGCAAATGTAGTAAATCTATTTGGTTCATCCAATATTATTCTTCACTTTGTACTAGGCTACCTTCTCTTCTTACATATGAGAACTGGCTATGATTGTCAGTATCACCATGATGATGATTAGTAAGGCTGTACCTGCTATCAACAGGATACCAGCCCACTTGTTAGGTTCTGGATTTGGCATAGTAGTGTTGTATTGGGTTAATGAATTAGTGTCAATGTTCTAAAGTCAACAATCCACTGGTTTTCCAGTAAGAAGTCAGTACCAAGTAGTCCTTGTACTTGTATTCCACTTTCATCCTCAATGCTTTTAAAGGCATCAAGTAAGGGTTTTACACAGAATTTGGGCTTATAAACCTGACCTTCAAAGTTAAAAGGTAGAGTAATCATATCTACCTTGTGCTTAGTTCCTTCTATTCCACTGATACAATAGTCACCAACTGGTTCTACTATATCCTTGAAATATTCTACTACAGTACTGTCTATCAGACTACAGGTGCTTCCAGTATCCAAGATGAAACAAAGGTTTTTGCCTTTAATATCAACTAATATAATAGGAAGTCCAGTGTTATTTAGCCCATAATATAAGGAGTAGTACATTGGCTACCTATATTTATAGATGAGTATGATACTAACTATAAGGAAGACCATTCTATGTATCACTCCTACTAATGTCCACTCTAGCCATGTCCATGCAATACTCCATATGCTTATCCCCAATAGAAGTAAGCCTAAAACATATAATATCTTTCTCATTCTTTAGTGTTTAATTCATTATTTGTTCTTTAATATATCATCTAAATACCTTGAATATGAATCAGAGGTTCTTTCATTGTTCTTGTGCTTATTTTTACAGTAGACTATAGCTCCTATTGCTGCTAATGTTATAGGTGAAATAATCATCCATATATCCACTTGGCTATCTGCTAATATGGGGACAACTAACCAAATTACAATAATGGTTATACTAAATATTATTTTAACAATTGTATTCAATAATCCTTTCATACTTTAATTTAGCTATATAGGTAGCACCCTATAAATGTCACATTCTCCATCTTTTTCAAGAGTTAATAACTTAACCTTAGTTATGTCAATGATAGTACCAGTAGTTAAATTACTACTCAGGTCTAGTGGAATATAGGTAGTTGCACCAGTTTTCAAAGTGAATTGTATAGAGTTTCCATATTGAGATGATACCACAATTGCTTGGGATACAGCATTGATTTCCTCTTGACTAAAGTCTCTAGTTGACTTAACTTGCCATTGAGTAGACTTCTTCTTGGTTGAATTATGAATAGGACAGGAACTTACAATCTCTATCATTTCATGTACATCTTGAGAGTTATATCCCATCTTTTGGGCAATAAATTCTGCATAGTTTACTGCTCTCATTGTATGTTTGCCATTTACCACCATTAGATACACCAACTCATGCAGATATTCATCCTTCTCCTTTTGAGTAATAGGGTAAGCATCTTGTACACTATCAGGGTTCATTTCAAGCATTTGATGAAACTTACTATTACTAATGTTGTGCTTTGTAGTTATTTCAAGAATTGTACTTCTCTCTTTCGTAGTCATTTCACCACTTGCATAAACAATAGCCAGTAAGTCTCGTAATCTACACAGTTCAGGGTCTTTAATTCTTCTCCTGAATAAGTTTAGTATTCCCATAATTATTTCCTTTTGTAGCCACACTACAAAAAGAAGGTGTGGTACTTAACTTGTTGAGTTTTCAAGGTATCGCCAAACACCTACACCTACAAACAAGGAAAGCCCACACCATATGGTGAGAGCATCCACTTATTACTATAGTAGGTGTTTTCTTAAATTGGCGATTTTTGAAAACTACTTGTAAAAAGTAAACACTTCTTCTTCTAATATGTCTTGTTAAACTTCTATTTCATTAGTTGTCATTTAGTTGATACAGCTACAAAGATAGAACTTTCTAGTCATACTTCAATCATCTGACTGCCATAATTTAATAGGTTTCAAGTCATATTAGTACCATAGGTGTAGGCTTATATCCTTATTGCACAAAGGTAGGCTTAATTATTCACTTTCTGTATGCCCAATTGATAAATAGAGTACCAGTAACTATCAATATTAGCCACTGTAATATCATATCTAATGCTGTCATATATACACAAGCTAAAGCCCCAGTTCATGATGAACTAGGGCTATCAACAACAATAAAAACACATAGTAAGAGGTAGTTAGCCTCTTAATCCTTAAGTATCATACTTGTGAGGACAAACCCCACTAGAATTAAGATAATCTCACACATAATTCAATCAATATTTAATTTAGTCTAACTTACTAACTATTACTATAATTCATGTCTACATACTTCACCGAACCTCAAGTGGTTAAGTAATTATAGCAGTACATCTCTTTACCCTGTAATCAAATACCCTCAACCTATATTAGAAGAGGCAGTCAACCTCTATAAAACTATCCCCTGATTTGCCATTCTGCATCACTTACTTTGTATATATAATATGCAAGAAAGTGAGGCAGGAGAAATTTCCCATCATAATGGTATAATAATAGCAGAGGGGGATGGATTTTATAGAAGGTAGGGTAATGTAGACCTTAGAAGGTTAAGTATTTATAGCTTTCCTTCATCATGATAGGAGTAGTATTCCTTCTCTGGACTTAAGATTATATGGTCTGCTATGTGAATTTCCATGAGTTCAGCCACCTTCCTTACTTTTTCAGTCAGAGTATCATCCAGAGTACTGGGTTTCATGCTTCCAGAGGGGTGATTATGTGCCAATATTACCTGTGTTGCATTAGCCAATAAGGCAGCTTGTAATATCAACCTTACATCTACATAAGTTGCAGAGATTCCACCTTCTGAAATAGGTACTATACCCAGTACTCTGTTAGACTGATTAAGCAGTACCACTTTAAAGCTTTCCCTGTAACCTATTGTATCATCAGGGAAGTACTTTATCAATAGTTCATAAGCATCCTGTGAGCTATTTATCTTGTATCTAGTTGATGATTTGACATTGCTTTTATAGCTTAATTGAACCTCTGCTACATTCATTATACTGTCCATAAGATGCACTAATTAATGAACCAACTGTATTCATTCTCACCATATAAAGCCTTATTAAGTCCTTCTGTTAGTTGAGTAGCATTAAGTGACCTGTCCAAGAAATTATCAATGTAGCTACTTTTATTTGCTCCAGTTAGTAAGTTGTACACATTCCACATGCTGATTTCCCTGCTGTCCAAAAGGGTACTAAAGTTATCATCATTGTAATATGCTTTGGCAACTAATCCTATCTGGGTATCAGTCATTAGCATCTGTGGTAACTTCTTCTTTTGGTCTACAGGTAAGAACTGATATAATCTGCATCTGCCTAAGAACTGGGCAAACTGGGATTCTCTCATATAGGTATCCTTGTAGGCTGACATATAATATAAGTGTTGGGCTATATTGTACTCTTGGAACAGCCTCACCACTGCATTGAATAGTTCAGTTGTACTCATAACCTTTAATTCTGACCTGTAACCATCTGTTGAGACACACATGTTACAACATATAAGATTTTTAAAGCCAATGAACACCTTGAATTTCTCTGCACCTTTCTTGCTGTACAGATTCATGTGATTATAAGCCCTAACTCCACCTATGGTTAAATTCAGTCTGTTACCTGCAATATCCTCATATATGGTAGGTATCTCAAAACAGAACATCATTCTCTCAAAGTAGATGGTTTTATCAGATTCCAGTAATTGATTCACTGGTTTATGAATAGCTTCCGGTATTCTACCTTTGATAACATGGCTTACCCTGATGGCAGGTTCTTCTATTCTCTCATTGGAGAACACCTTGTTAGCTGCATCCCATACAGTTTCAATGAAACTGGAGTGTGATATAGTAACCTCATTGTCCTTAGAGAACACAGGTGTAATACATTCCTCTTTGAGGTACTGCATGGTTGCTTCCTTTGTATTAGCCTCAATAAAAGGTAACTTATTACCTTCTCTGGTGCTTATGGAATCAGCTTCTACAGGATTTGTTGATATAATGCCTGTGTTGATGATTTCTATTGGCTCAACTGTTTGAATATAAGGATTATCTACCTTATTTCTATTAGGATATATCAGATTAGCTCTGACTGGCTGCAACTGCATTATTTCCATATCTAATGTAATTAGGGGTATAGTTAATAGTTGGTTGATTCTTTTGTACCTGAAGTGCTGCTTTCTTCTGCATGAATTCTGATGTTAACTGCTGATACCATTCAGGATAAGCATGATAGATGGCAGTCAGTTCTTCAATGGTTTTACTGCTGTTAATCTTACTCCTTATCATCTCCAGATTGACACCATCATTGCACCAGTCAAGTATTATCTGACCTGTAGCAGATGTAATGGTAAAGTCAGGCTTACCAATAAACAGGTTTGTCCTGTCTTTGGATGCAATAGTCTGATGCTTCATGTTGATGTCAAAGACTATGGTAAACTCATAATCTATACCATCTCTCATGACTGCTTTTAGTCCTACTTTCTCTGGTATCATCTTGCCATTCTTCTCACTTAAAACATAGTCCTGTTTGCACCTCATAGTGCATATAATATGCCTATTGGATTGTAGAATTTTCTGCATGAAAGCATTGATTCTGGGTGTCACCTTCTGCCAATTAGTGAAGCTGTTACCTTGTAATCCTGCATGGTATTCAAGCAAGTTATCCCAACACTGTGAGATGCTATCAATTATAATAACTTCCATGCCTGCACCTTCACATATTTCAATAGCTTGTATATAAGTTTCAGGTGTAAAGTTATCACTTAAACTTAATACATTATAAGCACCTAAGTGAGCATAAAGGTCAGCACTTCCATTCTCACTGTCAATAATGGCTATCTTAGTCCAGTCATTACATAAACCATAAGCTAAAAGCAATGCAGAATAGGTCTTACCTGAACCTGCACAGCCTTGTAAAGCAAGCTTAATTTTAGCCTGCTTCTTGGATGAAACTCTTAAATTCAACATATCTGAATAGTATTAATAGTTGATGTATAATCTATAAAGAAAAAAAGAAGCAAGCCCTAATGAACTTGCCTCCTTGAGGTCTACATTGACACCCATCATAGAGTTGCCAGTGTCATAGCTCCACCTTCACCTCTCTGATGCAGCATATAAAACATGTCACCTGTATCAGGTGAACATACTTGGGAGATAACAGGATTGGTAACCTCTCCATTGATGAACTTGTCACTAACTGCACCTATTTCACAGCCATAAACAAAGAAGCACTTCCCTGTATGAGGATTCTGCTTAATCTCAATCTTGTTGACTCCCTTTTGAGCCTTGAACTCATTAACTGTTACTGTTTCTAAGAACTTTAATCTTTCCATAATATTGTAATTTTATTGTTGTGCAGACAGACCATTCTGCTGCTGTTGATTCAGTTGCTTTGGTGGGGTAATGAGCTAATTGTAATGAGTTCACAATGTGAATCCAATAATCCCCAATATGCACAGGGGGGATATCCCACTCTTAAGGTAAGGGGAGGGAGACTTTGTGACTTAGAGTGTACTTGTAGCTATTAAGTTTACAGAAATTGAAAATAAAAAATTAAAAAAATCAGAGAGACAGTATATCAGATGACAGTAGGGACTGTTATACATTAGTTATGTACAGATATAGAAAACCCCTGCCTCACTGGTGTGAAAACAGGGGATATTGAGGTATATATCATTCATATTCATTCATCATTAACAGTATCAAGGTAATGCTTGATTTCATCATCATCTGGTACATGTGATGTAACTTTGTCTATCCAAGTGTTGTAACCTAAGTGAGGATACAGAAGGACTTTAGCTTCCATGTGTTCACTCCATGTTAGTACCATTGGAACATCATAGGAAGACCAGATAACCTTTTTCTCAATAAGTAAGTCTCTGTACTTTTTATATGTGTTCTTTACCATATCTAATTGACTATAAATGGCTTTGTCTGACATTCCTAGTCTGAACTCATTGTTGACACAAAGACAGTATAATCCTATTATAACTCCTTTTTCTTCTGGACTTAAGGAACTGTCACTGAATAACTCTGCCCATATAATCCTGAAATTCTCTGGAGGATTAGGTAGATGATAAATATTTCTCTTGACCATATAGCTCTCCTGTATAGACTCAACTCTAACATAGTTGCTTTCTTTTAATCTGGGAATAAAGGCATCCTTGATATAATCAAGACTGACTCCTGTAGTGTCTGCTAACTGTTCATAGGTGGTATTTGTCACCAGATACTCTTCACCTTTCTTATAAGGTGAATTAATGTACAGACCTGCTAATAGATAAAGGTCTTTGGGCTTGAAATATTTACAAGCTTCAATAGGGATGATAGTGTATTGTTTTACAGTTGTCATTAAATTTCATTTTTGAAGGGTCAAATTCCACCCCATACTAATTACCTACAGTAATAAAGGAAAGGGGTTTGCTTAAGGTAGGTAATTAGTATAGGGGGAATTTTGACCCTAAGGTTAGTAGTCAGTGCCATATTAGAGCAAATGCCCTTTATAAGGAACTGATTTCCAGTAACAAAGATAGCAAATAAAGTCCACAGCATCAACATTCTACCCTTTATTCTGCTTTCTATTAACTTCCTATAACATAAATAATTTTAACAAATTATTTTCCTTGGTAGCTATCCTGCCAGTATGTTCTTTAAAACCTCTAGGATTTTCATTTCTGATGGTATACTTATTCCCAGATGTTCTATCAGTAGCATACATACTTTTCAATAAGGCTACATACTTTCTTGGTTTTAGTACCTTGTGTAGATGATACTGGACTATGGGAGTCAGCTTGTCTTGTATCTCATTTGCTGAATAACTTCTATTAAGGGTAAAGCATCTTCTTATGGCAATTTTGAATGGATGCTCTTCATCTAGTGCCCAGTACATGACTGTATTATTGAGGTTCTTGAAGACTAAACTGTTACTTGTTCTAATTTCCCATAGTTGATGTAGCAGACTATCAAGGTCAACATACCTATATAGCTTGATGAATCTCTCTAAGAATATCTTAGTTTTACTTCTGCAATGTCTAGTATATGAGTACAAGGTATTATCATTCAACTGTCCTGTGGTTGATAATGTTTTGATGTATTTTATGGCATCTTGGATATTGCTGTCTGTTAGTTTATTCTGTGCATCCTTATTGGTTTTCTCTATGATGTTTTGCTCTGGAGATACATCATAGTTCAGGGAGTTGTAGCTAATGATTTTAACCTGTTTACTTAGTACTTCTTTCAGTGTTTCAGGCATAAAGTATGTGGCATATAACTCTGTTCTTTCAATGATGTAGTCTATATTGAGGTAGGCAGGTACATCCTTTCCATGTACATCCTTTCTAGTCAAGTTAATTAACTCATTCCCTGCAATTCTTTCTTGTGCTTTCTCTCTTATGGCTTCTTTAACCATTGCAAACAGATCAGTTAGGGTATAGTCACCTTGCATAATATCATCTGCTGAATCTATTACTTTGAGCACCTTCTTGGCTTTATGTAAGAGGGTGACTGCATAGCTATCCATACTTTCCATTACTGATACATATCCTAAGGTATTATATATGATAGTTTCACTAAGTATCCCATTGACCTTTCTGCATCTACCATGTATTTGTGTCATTCTATCTAAGGTCAACATTGAGTGGCTTCTTCTTACATCTGATACAGTGATTAGATGGTAACTATCCTCTATATCTATACCAGTGAAGTAGCAACAGGTGGCAAAGTTAATCCTAGCAGGTAAGGTATCATTGTCCCCCAATTTAGGTACAAAGTATTCTCCTGCTTCCTTTATGGATGCCTCACTACATAGGATAGCACATTCCTTTCTGGTTTCTTCATCTAGTGATGCTATAATGTTTCTTATCTGGAGTATGGAGTTATAGGCAATGAACACCTTCTCTGTAGGATGGGAGATAACCTTTTCTATGACAGCCTGTGTGATATTATTGGTATGCAGTAATTTAACATCTCTACGGGTATTATATGTCCAAGTTATGAAGAACTTACATTCTTTCTTTAGTAGTGGGTTGTTGAAGTCTTTCATGGTAGCTGTTACCATACATCTGTTCTTTGATGGGAACATAAGGTAGTAGTCAATAACATTCTCCAATTGGGGTCTAAAGTTGTTGTCAGTCTGGAGAACATCAACCTCATCAACCATAAGGAAATAGTCTTTGTAGTTTTTCCTATGATACCTAATAGTCTACCTAGACTATCTGCAACTACTAGAAGTTTCTTGTATCCACCTTTAGCCAAGTATTCCTCAATTTGCTGATTAGTGACCTTTTCCTTTTCACCTTTAATCTCACTACCTACATATAATGTATTAGGATGCTTTGAGTGTTTGCCATAAGCCAGAGCCTTAGTAGGAAAGACTATGATTGAGTTTCTCTTTGAGTTTATCTCAAGGGTAGTAGCTCAATGCCTGTTATCTTCTTGTCTACTAACCCATGAGGCATCTTGGTTAAATAGTTAGATAGTAAGTGCCTCTTATTGGCAAAAATCCCTTTTACTTTATTAGGAGCTTCACCAACGGGAAAACCTGATAAGTCTTCAATTACTGTATCAGGAGTTATGGTTATTCCATTCTCCTTTAGTTCCTGTATAGTCTGGTAGTCTTTTTCTGTCAAGTCATCCCAATCTATTACATCTGCAAAGGTATTATAAGTAATATCACTATACTGTTGAGTAGCCTCTTTCATGTGCTCACTTTGTTTAAGGTTATATATAAGTAGTAAGTGAACAAAGATATTAAAGAGCCTCCATAATTCAATCAATTACAGAGGTTCTTTTATGTTAAACTTATTTCACTTTTGGACAAGACTACTCATTATGGTTGCAAATACATACTCAACCACCTTCTTGTTAGCTTCATTCTCTATCTTGAAGTCCCTTTCAATGTATATGTCAGTAACTCTCATAGCCTCATCAATATGATTCAATGCAGCATGAACTGTATACTTGTCTATACCTACCTTGTTAACAGCTAATGTAGCCCATGAGTGCCTTGCAGCATAGTACTCCAAATCATCAATTTTTAGTATCTTGCCAATCTGCTTTAGCCCAAGATTGATGGCTCTGTTGAAGTTCTTGAAAGTAGAATAGAGGTGATAGAAGCAGAACACCTTCTTCTGGGTGTAATCTTCATATTTCTTCATTAAAGGTAACAGGATAGGAAGAACATCTACTTTCATCTTAGCCTTGTCAAGTCTCCTGTCTGTAGTCTTAGTCCTGTAATAAGTAATTGAACCACCTTCCATTTCAGTACAGTTGTACAAGTCAGCAGAGTTCATCCCTATTAGGCAGAAGGAGAGAATGAAACAATCCTTGGCTAAGTTAAAAGGACACAACCTTTCCCTGCCATTGGTATTGATGATATAAGGCAGTTCCCATATCTTCTTGATTAACTCTACTGATAATGCTCTCTTTCTAGTTGCCTCTTGCTTTGGTATATCCAAATTCTCAAAAGGTGAATTTGGTATTCTAATGACATTCCTGTCATAGTCATTATACTTCTTCTTGGCTTCATTGAATAGATGCCTGATACTCCCCATGTATAAAGATACCATTCTGTTGGAAGGTATTCTCTTGCCTTTCCTCTGGAGTTCTGCCACCTGTTTAGCCCTTTTTTTGTGAAGGTATTCCATGAACTCCATCATTAACAACTTGGTAACTTGGTTGGTATTCAGTTTATCCTTTCCTAAGAAGGCAATGAAGGTATTAAGGGTAGTTTGATAGTTCCTCTTACCTTTGACCTCTGTAGTTGTTAACCAGTCTTTGCAGAACTGGATAAAGTCAATAGGGGTATTTGCTTCCTTTTCCTTCTGGATGCACTCTAAAATATCATTAAGGGTGAAGTTGGAAGTCTCTAGGGGTAGAGTAGCACATAACTCTTGATAATGTCTGACTAGTCTGTCAGCTTCCTTGATGTACTTTGGATTCTTTAACTTGAAGTCCTTAGTCAGGTCTTCTGTTCTTACAAAGATATGAGTAGCCAACCTCTTAACCTCTCTGTTATAGGTCAGCCTAATCTTTACATTGTAGGTATTATCAACTTTTTGCTTGGATTTTAAGACTTCTGCTTTGATAGTTAGCATGTTATATTGATTTATTGGGAACAACAATAGACCAACAACTATACTTTTAAGGGGTGATTTAGCCTAATTTCTGCCCCTGAATGATATTCTACCAACAAAAAGAAAACCCTCATAAGTATTTAACTTACAAGGGTTTTTGTTGGGTGGAAGACCGGACTCGAACCGGCGACATTCAGAACCACAATCTGACGCTCTAACCAACTGAACTACATCCACCATGTCTGCGTTTCTCTAACGCGGTGCAAAGATAGATATTATCTTCTAATCTCCAAAAGATTCTGCTATTTTTTTTCGAAAAAAGTATATTCTTTTATTCCCTGATTGTGCTTGTTGAAAAGGGTTCGCGCGTCATTCGTGAAGATTTTCAGAGAGTTACGTGCTTGTAAAGGAATTGAGTCAATTGGGAAATTGACGGGGAGTAATTGATGATTTTTTTTTCCGGACTGAATGGGGCGGGCTGTCCAGACTAAACTATACTCGCAATTATTGAGACGGACTGTGCTGTCTTTTACTAATTCCATTCTTACCATCAGTCCACCATCGGTGCGGCGGGCGGACATATTGGAAATATAATTTCCCAGTGAATAGACTACGAGATGTTTGTCGTTTGTCACGCTGTCTGTGCGAACTTCGATGGGTTGAACTACGTGAGGATGGGAGCCGATGACATGATTTACTCCTTTTTGAATCAGCCAGTCAGCAAGGAATTTCTGCTCTTTGTCCGGGAGCGACTGGTATTCGATTCCCCAATGCATACAAGCTATGATTGCGTCCGGTTTCATTGCTTTGCTCTCTTCAATATCTTTGGCGATAACTGTTGTATCAATATAGTTCACGATATTGGGAGGAGTAACGGGGATACCGTTTGTGCCATACGTATAGTTGAGCAGGGCGATGCGGAACCCGTTCTTTTCCAATAAAAGAGGATATTTCTTATCGCGTTCTTCAGTGTTGATATACGTGCCTGCATGTGGAATTTTCAACGAGTCGATAAGTTGAATGGTACGCTCCAGTCCGGATTTGCCACGGTCGAGACTATGATTGTTGGCAGTCACTAAAACATTGAAACCTGCGTCATGAATTGCGGTCAGAAATTCGTCCGGTGCGCTGAAAGCAGGATAACCTTTGTAGGGTTTGCCTCCTAACGTAACTTCCAGATTGGCGATAGCGAGATCGGCTCTCCCTATTTCTTCTTTAACGTACGTAAAACAGGTGGAGTAATCATAGCCGGTTGAGGTTCGTGCAGCGTTGATTTGTCCTTGATGCTGCATGAGGTCACCTACGAAAAGGAGTCGTAGGGTATCAGTGGGAAATACTGTCGGTTGCGGAAAGGCTGTCCGACAGGGTATCGATGATAGAATCTCTCTTTGCCTGCGACCGGGAGGTGCAGGACAAAGAGAGAAGTAAAATCATCAGAAACAAGCTATGTTTCATTGATAAATGGCTTTCTTGCCAGCTAAGAGTGTATTTTTCATTAACGATACAATCGTCATCGGTCCAACACCGCCCGGTACGGGAGTGATAAAGGAACATTTTGGCAACTTCGTCAAACTTCACGTCACCAGTCAGTTTGAAGCCTGATTTTTGGTTGCATCCGGCACACGCGTAGTACCTACATCGATAACTACCGCACCTTCTTTCACCATTTCGGCTTTTACAAAGTTGGGTTGTCCCAAGGCAGCGATGATAATATCAGCTTCCTGACATTCTTTTATCAGGTCTTTGCTGCGGCTGTGGCATACCGTCACCGTGGCATCGCCCGGATAGGCTTTCTGCATCATCAGGGCAGCCATCGGTTTGCCGACGATATTGCTACGTCCGAGTACAACACATTTTTTTCCGGAAGTCTCTATTTCGTAACGTTTCAACAATTCGAGGATACCGTTGGGAGTAGCGGATACATAGCACGGAAGTCCGATGGACATACGGCCTACGTTGATCGGGTGGAAGCCGTCTACATCTTTACGGTAATCAATCGTTTCGATTACTTTCTGTTCGGAGATATGTTTAGGTAAGGGAAGTTGTACGATAAAGCCGTCTACATCGTCGTCTTCATTCAGTTCGCGTACTTTGGCAAGCAGTTCTTCTTCGGTCACGTCACTTTCATAACGGATGAGGGAGGACTTGAATCCACATACTTCACAGGCTTTTACTTTGGCAGCTACATACGTTTCGCTACCACCATCGTGTCCAACAAGGATAGCCGCCAGATGCGGGCGTTTTCCGCCACGAGCCACAATCTCGGCTACTTCGGCTGCAATCTCTTGTTTCACTTGTTCGGAAATGGCTTTTCCGTCTATCAGAGTCATATTTTCAGAGTATTTATTGGTGATGGGCAAAAGTAAAATAAATAACTGAACTCTCCAAAAGGATTGGAATTTTTGTCAGGAGATGAGCAGTATATTATCAGTTTGTTAGTGGAGAAACTACTTTCTACTGTAGGCTTCCGGATACAAAAAAAGAGGAAGTCGAAACTTCCTCTTTTTTTGTTATAATCAGTTTGGATCTATTGAATGATTATCTTTTCATTTTAGGCATCATCTTGCCCATCTTGCTGCTAGTTACCATCTTCATCATTTTGCGAGTCTGGTCGAACTGTTTCAGCAGGCGGTTTACTTCCTGAATAGTCGTTCCGCTACCTTTTGCGATACGTGTACGACGTGATCCGTTCAGTATTTCCGGGTTGGAACGTTCTGCCGGAGTCATGGAGTAAATGATAGCTTCGATGCTTTTGAAAGCATTGTCGTCAATATCAATATCTTTGATTGCCTTTCCTACTCCCGGAATCATGGAGGCAAGGTCTTTCAGATTACCCATTTTCTTGATTTGTGCAATCTGGCTAAGGAAGTCATTGAAGTCGAATTGGTTCTTGGCAATTTTCTTCTGTAAACGTTTAGCCTCTTCTTCATCATATTGTTCCTGTGCACGTTCTACCAATGAAACGATGTCACCCATACCGAGAATACGGTCGGCCATACGGGCAGGGTGGAATTGGTCGATTGCTTCCAGCTTTTCACCTGTACCAACAAATTTGATCGGTTTGTTCACTACCGAACGGATAGAAAGAGCCGCACCACCGCGGGTATCACCATCAAGTTTGGTCAGTACCACACCGTTGAAGTCCAGACGTTCGTTGAATTCTTTAGCCGTGTTTACAGCATCCTGACCGGTCATGGAGTCTACCACGAACAGAATTTCGTTCGGGTTGATTGCTTCTTTGATAGCGGCGATCTCGTTCATCATCTGTTCGTCTACTGCCAGACGTCCGGCTGTATCGACGATAACGAGGTCATATCCTTTGGCTTTAGCTTCCTGAATAGCGTGTTGTGCGATTTCTACCGGATTCTTGCTGTCCAGTTCGCAGTACATCGGTACTTCGATTTGTTCTGCCAATACGCGCAACTGTTCGATAGCTGCCGGACGGTAAACGTCACAAGCAACCAGTAATGGCTTACGGTTTTTCTTGGTTTTCAGCATCCGTGCCAACTTACCGGAGAAGGTGGTCTTACCCGAACCTTGCAAACCTGACATCAGGATGACTGCCGGACGGGCGTCGATATTGATCTCGGCTGTCTCTCCACCCATCAACTGCGTAAGTTCATCATGTACGATCTTCACCATCAACTGGCTTGGCTTCACAGCCGTAAGCACGTTCTGGCCAAGAGCTTTTTCTTTCACTGTATCCGTGAAATTCTTTGCCACCTTGTAGTTTACGTCGGCGTCGAGAAGTGCTTTACGTACGTCTTTCAGCGTCTCCGCCACGTTGATTTCGGTGATTTTGCCTTCACCTTTCAGAATCTTGAATGACCGTTCTAGTCTTTCACTTAAATTATCGAACATAGTTATTTAATTACGAATTACTAATTACAATTTACTTGGGCGAAAGAGGGACTTTTCCGTCTACTCTTTATTTGAGCTTGCAAATGTACAAAAATCTCTTGTATTTATATCTTTTTATTCTGCCATTTTGCTTTTTTGAGATAAATATAACTTGTTATCAACAGCAAGCTATAATACACAATCTCAATCGTAAAGCAAATTTCGATCGGTGCTTTCAGCCACATTCCGATGAAAATGATGTATGATCCGTAGATGATAATTGTAATCGTTTCGAGCAACAGGGCTGCCTGTGTATTTCCTGTTCCGGAGATACCGTTGAACACCACGTTGGCTACGGATGCGATAAGCATGGCGCAACAAATTACATATACCGAAGGTACGGACTCCGTAATGAGCGCAGCTTCACTGGTGTAGATAGAGAGCAGGAACTGCGGAAACAGTGCCGATACCGCTACTAACCCCAGCATGATGAAAAAGGAGAAACGCGCAATTTTATTAATGAGCGGCATCACGTGCTGGATGCCTCCTGCACCAATAGCATTGCTGACAAGACTGTTGGTAGTCGTAGCCAGTGCGTTGACCGGAATCAACAATACGACATAAATACTTCGGACGATATTGGCAATTGCCAGTTCCCGTTGCCCCAACCGTTCTACGGCTACGAAGAAAACAAACCAGGTAGCCATCGACAGGAAATATTGCAGCATGGTGAAGCAGGAGATACTAAGAATCCGCATCAGCAATGCAGGATCGAATGTGCGCAGGCGGTTCATACCGTATTTCTTTAAATCGACCGTGGCATACGTATAGATGACGAAAAAGAGAATGGAGGAGGCTTCTGCCAATACGGAAGCAATAGCAGCCCCTTTGATACCCATTTCCGGCAAACCGAACTTTCCGAAGATTAATGCATAGTCTAGTACGACATTGGTTAATGCCATGACAATGGCATTGATGGTTAGCACTTTAGTGCGTGTAATGCCGATGTACAATGCCCGGAACATGACATTGATAAAAGAGAAAAAGAATCCGTAAATACGCCAGTCCAGAAACTCCATTGTTCCTTCGTAGATGGATTCTGAAGAAACTAGCAAACGCATGATGTTTCCACCGAATGCCTTGGTGAATCCAAATAGCAGCAGTGCCATCACGAACAGGAACATGACTCCCTGAATCATGACGGGACCGACATCCGAATAGCGTCCTTCGCCATTGCGTCGTGCGATGACTATCTGCGAACCGGTACTGAATCCGAATGCGATGGTGAATACGCATATATAGAATAACCCGCCCATAGCTGATGCTCCAAGGGCTACTTCACTCACGTGTCCGAGGAATGCTGTGTCGGTGACATTGATGACATTTTGTGCCAGCAAGCTTAGTAGTATCGGATAACTGACACTCCAAATCTGTTTGTTGGTGTACATAATTAAGTGTTTAAGTTTACACTTTGCAAAGATAGTGCTTTATTTCGATTCGGAAACGATGGGGTAGATGAAAACAATTTCCGGACCTTCGGGAGTTTTATCGTTGACGAGATAGTTTCCTCCGAAATGTTTTAGTAACAACAGGTTGATATCATGCCGGATGATGGTTTCCTGTGATACGAATGCATGGTCTGCCAAAGGTGAATTAGTGATCCGGAAACAAAGCATGTCTTCATTCTGGCTTAATGTGAACCGGATGATTCGTGCTTGCCGGTGTTCTTGTGGGTACACCAGTACGCTAATCAAGGCCTGTGTCAGTCGCATTATATCGGTATGAATTTGGGCGTCCGTTTCGCTGGAAAATTCAATCTGGATACCTGTTTCTTCGTTCCTCATCTGCGCCATGCTGCATGCTTCCTTGCATAGGGTAGTGGCATCATAGTCTTGCAACTGGAACTTCATCATCTGAGCTTCCAAACGGGATAAGTCGAGAACGTCATTGACAAGTCTCATTAACTTCTCCGAACTTTTGTGGATGATGTTTGAGTATTCTTGCCTTATTTCCTTGTCTATATTGGGTTCGCTGGCTATGAGTTGTGAGAAACCGACCACATTGTTGAGTGGGGTACGGATGTTATAGCTCATGTTGGACAGGAAGCGATTTTTTATTTCATTGGTCTTCCGCACGTTTTCTGTTGTTTTCCGGATTTCGTTTTCCGCGTATTTGAGTGCCTTCCGTACCATAAAGAGTCGTGCCATAAAGATAAAAAGCAGAATCAGGATAACAAATATAAAGATCAGATAGGTGAGCTGGATCCGGTTGTTTTCCCTTTTTTGATCCAGTTCTGTTTTTTCGATATTGTATTTGCTTTGTATCTGTGCCATCTGATTGTTTGAGAGTACAGTGGCTGTCGAGTCTTTGATGGCAAGTGCCTGCTCATACAGGGGGATGGCTTTTCCGCTTTGCCCTGCCTGTTTCCATATTCTGGCCTTTTCGAGTAGCTGTTCGGCATAGTCGCTTGTGAAGTCTTTCTTCAACATCGTCAGTGTCGTGTCGATATAATCCGATGCCTGTTGGTAGGCTCCAATTGCCTGGTAATATTTGGCAAATGTGTCGAAATAGAGTACTTTATACATGAAATAAGTATTCTCGTCCAGATATTCTTTAGATTTTACGAGATGTTCATAGGCTTGTTGCGGCTGATGGGTATTCAGGTAATAATAGCTGTAGAACAGTTCATTGAACAGGTATACATCGGCAAATCCCGCTTTTAAGGATGGGCTTGCACTAATGTGGTTATGAAGAGTGTTTTCCAGTTCCTGCAAATATTTGAGTAGTTTTTTATTATCCTTCTTTTCTTTGACAACGGATACTAACTGTGACAATACCGAGATACGGACCACCGGATTTTCTGTCGGAGTGAGTAGCTGGTAGGCAGCCTCCAGTGCTTCTATTCCTTTATCCCAGCGCTGGCTGCCGATATATGCATTACTCAAGCATTGATAGGCAGCCATACTACCCCGGTTACTATTCATTTGGGAGGCTTGCTGTTGCATCTTTTGAGATTCGTTGATAGCAAGTTCGTATTGTTCGTTGAATGTGTACAGGTCTATCTGGAAACGTTTGGCATCAAAGAAGTAATTCCATAAATCTGATTTCCGGGCATGAGGCTCCATTATGGTGAGCCATTTGGCTACACTGTCTTGATTATTACGATTGTAATAGTATAAAATATGGTAGTAAGCAGCCAGACCGGCATATTTGTCATTTCCTAGTTGCAATGCTTCTTTCATTAATGCATCCGAATATTGGATACATTGCTGGTTGTTTTGTTCTATTCTGATGATTTGATTGAGAACATTCAGCCGTGTCGTATCGTACGGTAATGTTTCCAACACCTTTATCAGGCTGTCGGATTCCAAAACAATCTCGGTGCTGGCTTTTCCGGTGAGGGTGCAGCATAATAGAAGGATCAGGAGCAGGACTTGTTTCATTCGGCTTCCTCCTTTCCTTGTTGCTCATGGTAAATGGGGTGTGTGAACAGGAAACGGGCTCCTTCCTCATAATTGGAGTCAATCCATATTTTGCCGCCCAGCTGCTCGATAATGAGTTGGCAGATAGACAGACCGAGTCCTGTCCCTTGAGCATTTTCATTCAGTTTCTCAAAACGGTTGAATATTTTATTCTGATTCTCCGGAGAGATACCGCAACCGGTGTCGGTCACGGAAAACAGTGCTATGTCTTCTGTCTGTTTTTCCAGTTCCATGGTGATGGAACCTTGCGGAGTAAATTTGGTTGCATTGATGAGAAGGTTGATTAATAATTGTTGTAACCTTGCATTGTCTGTCGTCAATTCTAATGAATGGAGAGAGGTCGAAAAACGGACGTTAGCATTCGTTTGTTTTATTTTCTCAACCATGTCGATAACGTTTCTGCATATTGCCACTGCATCACATCGCTCATATTTGAATTTCATCTTGCCTACTTCGAGACTGGACAAGTCGATTACGTCGTTAATCAGCTTGAGTAACAGTTCTGAATTTTGCTGAATAATATCGCTACACTGTTTCCGGGTCTCGTTGTCGATGGATTCTTCCGTCAGGATGGAGGAGAAGCCGGACAACGCATTGAGCGGCGTGCGAATTTCATGGCTCATGTTGGAAAGGAAAAGGCTCTTTGTCCGGATGGAATTTTCTTCTTGCTTTTTCACTTTTTCCAGTTCCTGCTGTGATTGGCGCAGTTTTTTATTTCCTCGTCTAACCAAAAGGATGAAAAATACAATCAGTATGACTATGGATAGGATGGTGAACCAGCTCCAGTAGAGGATTGTCTTCTGTCTGTTTAAGTTGTCCAGTTCATTTTTATCTATTTGGTAGAGGGTGTGCAATTCATTGATTTGGCGAATATAATTCATTGCGTCCAAAGAGTCTTTGTACGTATTGAATATTTCATAAGCTTCACATGCTTCCTTGCTGTTTCCCATTAGTGCAAGTATGTGTGCACGATCTTTCAGTACTTGCAGGGATCTGTATGAGTTGGCTGCTTTGGTATGCGAAAGTAATTCGTCAAGTGTGGTTAGTGCCTGCGTGTATTCTTTGGATTCAGTGTAGTAGCGTGAATACAGGTATTTAATCATTAAATGAAAATATGGGTACTGGTGTTGCCGGCTGATTTGTTCGGTTTGTCGTATATAGTTTAATGCTTCCGGAAGATGATGCATCTGGATGCGATAGAATGCCTGACAATAAACAAGGTGGAAATCGTCTTGGGGATTCGTATCCTTGTTGATAACAGATTCGAGTTCCCGGATATTGTCTTCTATATCTGTCATTTGGTGATAGTTGAGCTTCGTCAGGATAAATTGGGACAAGATCGTTTTGATATATTGGTTGGCATGAGGGAGTTTCTGAATGATTTCTAATGCTTCCTTATACGATTTGATGGCAACTTGTGGTGTTGACGAACTTAAATAGGTATTTCCAATGGCGTGTAATGCGAGTGCTGTTCCCAAAGGATAGTCCATTTCTCTGGCTTTCTGGTACATCTGATTGGCCTGGTTGATGGCGAGACTGATGTTGCCTTCTGTGATTAAGGCTTGAACGGTCAGCAGATTTATCTGGAATAGGAGTGGGTATTGTTGTTCCTTTTGTAATTCCGGTTCTAAAAGTTTTTCCCAGGCAATGATGCTGTCGACAGGGGCGTCCGGACTAAATGGATGATTGTATTCAAGTAAAGGTTGTAATAAAGAAAGACGATCTGAATTTGTACGTGCAGCATATAAGGTGACCGATATTAATGCGGTTACGACTATTGCAATTATATGACGTCTGTGTTTTTTCACCTGATATAAGAATTGCTTGCTTGTAAGTTTATCTGCAAAAGAACTAAAAAGAGTGAAGATTACAAAGAAATCTTCACTCTTTTTTATAATTTATTTTCTTTTGAGTATCTCTCGTACCCCAGGGCCCTCGTGGTTGGGGTAGCCGGGAGTATGGTTTCTGCATCGTGGATCGGCATCTACTTTCAAACTCCGGTAATCGTCTTTGGTGCGGGCGATGTAATCATCAAGCATGGCACGGTGTTCGGCGAGGACTTTACTGTATTTAGGGTCTTTGGCGAGATTCTTGCGTTCTCCCGGATCCTTTTTCATATCATATAGCTCTTCTCCGTTACCTTCCAGATAGTGAGTGTACTTGTATCTCGGTCCGCGTACCATACGTCCGGGAGTAACGACATATTCATATTCGCTATGCCATTCGGAAACGACATAAGGGTGAGTTTTTTTCTGTTTCTCTCCTTTTAATATAGGTGCAAGGCTGATTCCCGGTTTTTCGGCCGGAACAGGAATTCCTGCCAAATCACAAAGGGTAGGCAGAAGATCCAGTGTAGGCTGTGTCAATACTTGGTCTATGGGCTTTTTCTGTTGTTTGATGCCGGGACCTGCAAAGATAAACGGTACGTTGGTCATTTCATCGTAGAAGCTGATGTGTTTGGTCACCATGCGGTGTGAAGCCATCCCATCACCATGGTCAGCCATGATAATAACGATTGTGTTTTTTCCGGCAGGAGTGGAGTAAAGTGCTTTCAATACGCTGTCTACTTGCTTGGAAACCATCTTGGTATAGTGTTGGAAAGCAGCAATGTAATGACGGTAATTCTCTTCATTCCAATGAGAGGCCTGGGTCATGCGGCGATGACTGCAGCAGATGTATTGTACAGGTTTAGGGATATTGCTCCAGTCTTCTACATTGAAATTGGCTGGTAGTTCCGGAAGGGTTCCGCTAATGGGGCGGTCGGTATGTACTCCTTCGTTCGCTCCTACAAATCCACAGATATTGTGAGGGTTCTGAAAATCTGCGATACAGATGAATGGTTCTTCCGGCGGATTACTTAGATAAGCAACAGCGTCTTCGCATGTTCCTACATCCAGGAAGCTGTCGTTATTGACCGGGAATTCCGGATCAGTGAATGGCTTGGCTACTGGTTCTTTATGCTTGAATCCTCTAAGTGAACCCATGTCATGCGTTTTTCCGAAGTGTACGGCTTCGTAACCGTTTTCAGAAAAAAGACTTCCTAATGTCGGTACATTTTCGGGAATACGTGGGTTGATAGGTTCGCTGGAGTTGGAACGTACATTGGTTTGATGAGGCATCATGCCACTCCATAAAGCAGCGCGTGAGGGTTGGCTGAGAGGGCAGCCTACATAAGCATTGGAGAAGATAACTCCTCGTGAAGCGACTTCGTCAATAGGGAGGGTGCAGCCTTGTGTTTGTCCGTAAGCTCCCACAACGCGTTGTGTCAGATGGTCGCACTGGATAATCAGGAAATTGGGCTTTTCTTGGGCCTGCGCTGTCACGCTGCACAGGGCTAATCCCATGAATGGATAAATAGTTTTCATTACTGGTTAGAATTAAGTAATATTTGATTTGGAAGCAAAAGTAGGAAAAAAGGAAACGTAAAAAAGGGCGAGGTAGTAGTTTTGGACGCAAATGAAAGTATTTTGTACAAAAATGAAAGGTGTGGCAAGCGGTTAGGGGTAACTATCGGTGATGGGAGTTGAATGATAAGTGATAAACGGCAGGTGATAAGTCATAAAATGGGTTACCGAAAAAGAAAACGGTGAATAAACTGCACTTGTTATGGCGCAGTTTGTTCACCGTTCATTTATAAGTTTGCTGTTGATTAGCTGTTCATGCTCATCAGGAATTCGTCGTTGTCTCTGGTTTTTTCCAGACGGTCTTTAACAAAGTCCATTGCTTCGATCGGATTCATGTCGGCAAGATATTTGCGTAATATCCACATGCGGTCAAGGGTTGTTTTATCAAGCAACAGGTCGTCGCGACGAGTGCTGGATGCGGTAATGTTGACTGCCGGGAAGATGCGTTTGTTGGACAGGTTGCGGTCGAGCTGCAACTCCATGTTACCTGTACCCTTGAATTCTTCGAAGATAACTTCGTCCATTTTAGAACCGGTATCGATCAATGCGGTAGCAATAATAGTCAGTGAACCACCGTTTTCAATATTACGGGCAGCACCGAAGAAGCGTTTAGGTTTATGAAGTGCATTTGCATCCACACCACCGGAAAGAACTTTACCGGATGCAGGAGATACTGTATTGTATGCACGAGCCAGACGAGTAATAGAATCAAGGAAGATAACTACGTCGTGACCACATTCTACCAGACGTTTTGCCTTTTCCAATACGATACCTGCAATTTTTACGTGGCGTTCTGCCGGTTCGTCGAAAGTAGAAGCAATTACTTCTGCATTAACGCTGCGCGCCATGTCTGTTACTTCTTCCGGGCGTTCGTCAATCAGCAGCATAATCATGTAAACTTCCGGGTGGTTGGCTGCGATAGCGTTTGCGATATCTTTCATTAAGATGGTCTTACCTGTCTTTGGCTGGGCAACGATCAATGCACGCTGGCCTTTACCGATAGGAGCGAAAAGATCGACGACACGGGCAGACATAGAGTCTGAATAACCGCCTTTGCAAAGTTTGAACTTTTCATCCGGGAAAAGAGGTGTCAGATGTTCGAAAGGAACACGGTCGCGAACGAAAGCTGCATCACGTCCGTTGATCTTCGAAACCTTTACCAATGGGAAATATTTTTCTCCTTCTTTGGGTGGACGGATAACTCCTTCTACTACATCACCGGTTTTCAGACCAAATAGTTTGATTTGAGATTGTGATACGTAAATATCATCCGGAGAAGAAAGGTAGTTATAGTCGGAAGAACGGAGGAATCCGTATCCATCCTGCATAATTTCCAGAACACCTACTCCGTTGAGAATATCGTCGAATTCATAAGGCTTTTCGCGTTCAATAACCTTACGTTCCTGCTGCTGTTGTACCGGAAGATTTTCACCCGCATTGTTCTGCTGAGCGGCACGTGGCATCGGTGAGCGTTGTTGGTTTTGGTTCTGATTCTGATTTTGATTTGGGTTCTGAACCTGATTCTGGTTATTGTTGTTACGCTGGAAATTATTATTGGCGTTATTGCCATTATTTCCATTGTTGTTAGCATTGTTATTACCGTTGTTATTGTCGCGTGAGCGAACAATACGCGGACGTTGCTGCTGGGACTGCTGCTGTTGAGATTGTTGTTGCTGTTGAGGATGAGATGGCTGTTCCGGTGCTGTCTGTGCTGATTCTGTTTTAGTAGCTTCGAATTTTCCGAATAATTCGGTAGGAAGCTCTATTTTTTCAGAAGGCAGATCTTCGATTGGAATAAAATCATCGTCGTCAACGCTGGATAAGATATTGCTTTCCTCGTCGATAACGGGTGCAGCCTTCTTTTGTGGTTTATCTATTACCTTTTTCTCTACAACAGGTTGGTTAGGTTCAGTAGCCGGTTTATTTGTTTCTGCAACAGGCTTATTTGCTTCTGCAGCTGGTTTGTTTTTTGCTTTCTTCTCAGCTGTTTGCTGTTGTACCGGAGCTGGCTTTTCCGTAGCACCAGTAGCTTTCTCTGCAACAACAGGTTTAGGTTCCACTACTTTGGGTGCTGCCGGTTTTGCATTTTCTACTTCTTTTTTCTCTTCTGCATCAGAGCTCTTACGAGGACGGCCTACTTTACGCTTGGGAGTAGCAGTGTTTTCCGCTTTAGCTTCTACAACAACAGTTTCTTTTTCTTTGTTTGTACTTTCTTCTTTCTTGGAAGGTTGTGGTGCAGCTTTTACAGGAGCGGTCTCTTTTGTCTTGTTAGCCTCTTCACTCTTTGTTGCGGAAACCACTTTGTCTTCTTTTTTGGTAGGAGCTACCCGTGAACGCTTTTTCTTTTGTTCTTCATTTTGCGTTCTTCTTTTAGCTTATCTGCGGCAACTTTCTTTGTAGCTCCTACAATGGCCTGTTCATCGAGTATTTTATAAACAAGGTCTTCTTTTGTATGAGTCTGCTTTTTATGCCTAACTCTTTGGCAATAACTTGAAGTTCCGACAGATTTTGTCGTTTAATTGGATAATGTTATACATATAGTATGGTAAGTTATTAATATTTCTTTTTGCTGAATTATGGACAGCATTACTACAGCTCATGGCTACAGATATGCGAGCATACGTTTTGTTTTTATTCTGAATTAGGGATGTATATGTTGAATCGTAGAATGTTTCAACGGGGCAAAGATAATAATTTTTTGGTTTCATGAACAATCAAACATTTTTTCCACGTAAAAGTGTATCTTTGCTACATAAAAGAAAATAGTATGACAGTAAATGAAGCTCATTTAATTTATTTTTCGCCTACACACACATCTAAACAAGTTGCGGAGGCGATTGTTCACGGACGGGCATAAAAATATTTTTCCTATTAATGTGACGCAGCAGATTGCGGATGAAATTGTGATTCCTACATCTTCTTTGGCTATTATTGTAGTGCCTGTGTATGGAGGACATGTCGCTCCTTTGGCAATGGAACGTTTACAGTATATCCGTGGAGTGGATACTCCTACCGTTTTGGTAGTGGTTTACGGAAATCGCGCTTATGAAAAGCTTTAATGGAATTGGATGCTTTTGCTATTCCTCATGGATTTAAAGTAATTGCCGGGGCAACTTTTATTGGAGAACATTCATATAGTACCGACAAATACCCGATTGCAGTGGGACGTCCTGATGAATCGGATTTAGCCTTTGCTGCGGAGTTTGGGAAGAAAATCATGGAAAAATACAGACAGCTGATAGTATGGATACCCTTTATCCGGTGGATGTACGTACTATCAAACGTCCGAGTCAACCATTCTTTCCTTTGTTCCGTTTTTGAGGAAAGTCATCAAGTTACGTAAAAGTGGTACACCGCTTCCCCGCGTTCCTTGGGTGGAAGATGAGGATTTGTGTACCCATTGCGGGTTATGTGTGGTCCGTTGTCCGGCAGGGCTATAACGAAAGGGGATGAGCTACATACGGATGAGGCTAAATGTATCAAATGTTGCGCTTGTGTAAAAGCTTGCGTTAGGAAAGCAAGGGTGTATGAAACTCCTTTGCAGCTTTGTTATCAGATTGTTTCAAGAAACAGAAGTTGCCTCAGACTATTTTGTAAATCACGACGCGCTTAGTCGTTTCATCAATACGAAAGCGGTTGTCTGTTCGTTCGCCTATCAGCCATGCGATGTGTTCTCCACAGCAGAGTACCCATTGGCGTTCTTTTGGCTGATAGAAAATTTGCGGTCGGTCAGATAATCGCTTATTTTTCTTTCCTTTCATTCCAAAAGGAATAAAAGTGTCTCCCGGCTGCCATTTCCGGTAATGAATTTCTCCATTCAGTTTGTCGGCATCAAAACAGGCAATTTCCTTTTCACGTGGAATGAGAAAATCCGGGGTGTATTCTTTTTCTTCTTTGATAATTTGAAAAGGAGGAAGAGTCTCATTTTCAGATTCAGCTGTTTCTATTAATAGGAATTCTCTGTCTTTTATCACTCTCCATTCTTTGCTACAGAATTGCTTGCCCGGTTGGCTATGAAGCGAATGGGCGATATCTTTGATTTGTGCGGAATTGAATCCTAGAGGATGCAGGACTTCGAATAAGATGGCTTCGGGTGCCGGTTCCTTTACTAAATCACTGATTCGGATACCTTCTGCCGTAATGACTTTCTTTTTAGTTTCCTCTATACATTTATTATATATAGTGGCTACATCATTCAGATAATTACTCGTATCTATCAGAGTGTTTTTGATTGACGAATTAATTTCCTGCATGAGGGGAAGGAGGTTGAGGCGGATTTTATTACGGGTATATTCGTCTTCCAGATTGGTGCTGTCTGTCACATAATCTTGTCCGATGTTTTGCAGGTAACGAATTATCTCTTCCCGGTTGATACAAAGCAGAGGGCGTACGATGGTTCCATTATGGGGGCGGATTCCTAACAGACCGGTAATTCCTGTTCCCCGAATCAGGTTAAGTAGTATAGTTTCTATGCTATCATCCTGGTGATGGGCCACAGCGACAACATCTGCCTGACATTCTTTTCTAATTTTCTCGAACCATTGGTAGCGGAGTTCCCGTGCGGCCATTTCAATCGAAATATGTTTTTCCGTTGCATATTGGGTCGTGTTGAAATCAATGGTATGTAAATGGATTTCCATTCTTTCGCAAAGTTGGCGGACAAATAACTCGTCCCGGTCTGACTCTTTGCCTCGCAGGTGGAAATTACAATGTGCGGCTTCGCAATGATAGCCTGCTGTATGCAGAATATATAGTAATGCCACCGAGTCGGCACCACCACTCAATGCGACCAGGATTTTATCATCCGGTGAGAATAAATGTTCCTTTTCTATATATTTTGTAACGCGTTGTTGTATCATACCTGCAAAGATACGAGTTTATCAATAAGTTTTTTTATTTTTTCTGAATCTTTTAGAGGATGAAAAAAGCTGCTATTTAAAAACATTCTAAATAATTTGCATGCTCCGAAGTTATGAATTATCTTTGCCAAAAATTTTGAGAGTTATGCGTTTGTCCGAATTAAAAACAGGAGAAAAAGGTGTTATTGTAAAGGTATTGGGGCACGGTGGTTTTCGTAAACGTATTGTGGAGATGGGCTTCATTAAAGGTAAAACGGTTGAAGTGCTGTTGAATGCTCCGCTAAAAGATCCCATAAAATATAAAGTTTTAGGTTATGAAATTTCTCTTCGTCGTCAGGAAGCTGAAATGATCGAAGTTATCAGCGAAGAGGAAGCAAAGAAACTGGCCGAGAAGACCGTTTATCATGAAGGATTGCCTGAAGACCTTTCAGTAAAAGAAGAAGATATGAAACGGTTGGCGTTAGGTAAACGCCGTACCATTAATGTTGCTTTGGTCGGAAACCCGAACAGTGGCAAGACTTCTTTATTTAATCTTGCATCCGGTGCTCATGAGCATGTTGGAAACTACAGCGGCGTAACCGTGGATGCCAAAGAAGGTTATTTTGATTTCGAAGGCTATCATTTCCGTATTGTCGATTTGCCGGGAACTTATTCTTTGTCTGCTTATACGCCGGAAGAAATCTATGTGCGTCGTCATATTATCGATGAAACTCCGGACGTGATTATTAATGTAGTCGATTCCTCTAATCTGGAGCGAAACTTATATCTGACTACTCAATTGATAGATATGAATGTCCGCATGGTGGTAGCTCTGAATATTTATGATGAGTTGGAAGCCAGTGGAAATACATTGGATTATCATCTGTTGAGTAAGTTGTTCGGGGTGCCGATGTTGCCTACTGTCAGTAAGAAAAATCGTGGATTGGATACCTTGTTTCATGTTGTTATCAATCTGTATGAAGGAGTAGACTTCTTTGATAAACAGGGAAATATGAATCCGGAAGTTCTTAAGGATTTGACCGAATGGCATGATTCTCTGGAAGATCGTAAGAACCACGAGGAAGAGCATTTGGAAGATTATGTACGTGAACATAAAAAGACGGGGCGTGTCTTCCGGCATATTCATATCAATCATGGTCCTGATATCGAAAAAGCGATTGAAGCTGTAAAAAGTGAAGTGTCCAAAAACGAATTTATCCGTCATAAATATTCTACCCGTTTCCTATCCATTAAATTGTTGGAGAATGATCCTGACATTGAGCGCATTGTGCGGACATTACCAAATGCGGATGAGATATTCCATGTCCGTGATAAGATGTCGAAGCGTGTTCAGGACACAATGAATGAGGATTGTGAATCGGCTATTACGGATGCTAAATATGGATTTATCAGTGGTGCACTGAAGGAGACATTCACAGATAATCACTTGGAGCAGGCGCAGACAACAAAAGTGCTGGATTCGATCGTAACTCACCGTGTCTGGGGATTTCCTATTTTCTTCCTTTTTATGTATCTGATGTTTGAGGGTACGTTTGTCATTGGAGAATATCCGATGATGGGGATTGAATGGCTTGTCGAGCAGATTGGTGACTTGTTACGCAATAATATGGCGGAAGGTCCATTTAAAGATTTGCTGATTGATGGAATTATTGGTGGGGTAGGAGCGGTTATTGTCTTTTTGCCGAATATCTTGATTTTGTATTTCTGCATTTCTCTTATGGAAGATTCGGGTTATATGGCTCGTGCAGCTTTTATCATGGATAAAATCATGCATAAAATGGGATTGCACGGAAAATCATTCATTCCTTTGATTATGGGATTTGGATGCAATGTACCTGCTATTATAGCTTCCCGTACTATTGAGAACCGGAAGAGCCGTCTTATTACAATGTTGGTAAATCCTTTGATGTCTTGCAGTGCGCGTCTGCCAATTTATTTATTGTTGGTGGGTGCTTTCTTCCCGAACAATGCAAGTCTGGTGTTGTTAAGTATTTATGTGATTGGTATTGTACTGGCTGTGGTAATGGCCCGCTTGTTTAGCAAGTTTCTGGTGAAGGGTGATGATACTCCATTTGTGATGGAACTTCCACCTTACCGGATGCCGACAGCAAAATCGATCTTCCGTCACACATGGGAAAAGGGAGCGCAGTATTTGAAAAAGATGGGAGGCATTATTATGATTGCTTCTATTATAATCTGGTTCTTGGGGTATTATCCGAATCATGATGCTTATGAAACAGTTGCCGAGCAGCAGGAAAATTCTTATATCGGCCAGTTGGGACGTGGTATAGAGCCAGTTATAAAACCACTGGGATTTGATTGGAAACTAGGTATTGGCTTGCTTTCCGGTGTGGGAGCGAAAGAATTGGTAGTAAGTACATTAGGTGTCTTATATGCAGATGATCCGGATGCTGATTCAGTAAGTTTGGCAGAACGAATTCCGATTACTCCATTGGTTGCTTTCTGTTATATGTTGTTTGTATTGATTTACTTCCCGTGTATTGCGGCGATAGCGGCTATAAAACAGGAATCGGGTAGTTGGAAATGGGCGCTTTTTGCTGCTTGTTACACAACGGGATTGGCTTGGCTTGTATCATTTGCTGTTTATCAGATTGGAGGATTGTTTGTATGAATAATTGGCAAGATTGGGTAGTCGGAGTACTGGTTGTACTCTGCATTGCCCGCGTCATATATGGAATATTTCGTTTTTTTCGTCGTACGCGAGAAAATCAGAATCCTTGTGACAGCTGTGTAAGTGGCTGTGAACTAAAGGATATGATGGACAAGAAACGCGGAGAGTGCGATGTAAAGAAAAAAAGTACAAAGAAAAATTGCTGCGGATAGTTGGTAGTTTCAAAATTTGTACTACCTTTGCAACCGCAAACGAGAAATAATGGTTCCTTGGATGAGTGGCTTAGTCAGCGGTCTGCAAAACCGTGTACGGCGGTTCGAATCCGCCAGGAACCTCAAGTAACACTTTGAATTCCTTGAAAGTCAAGTACTTTCAAGGAATTTCTTTTTTGGGGGACCATTCTGGGGACCAATTAGGTAGTATATTATGGATATACCGTTACTGCATGCGCTAATCCTTTTTATTTTAGGTTTTTCCCTACTGACAATTATGGAATTCACTTATTAATTCTGATTTTCCTGCGTTACTTTTGTTCTAAACCAAAAGAAAAACGCCATGAAAAAGATTTTATTTATCCTGTTTGTTGCCCAGTTTATTTTGGCTCCTTATATAATAAAGGGCTATGGTGCAAATCTTGTTGAAGATAATTATGAGTATTCGGGAGTTGACCAAGGGAGAGAGACTGTTGAAAAGGATATTTTAGGTAATATCATTATCCGTGATGATAATGGTAATAGAAAGACTATTGAAAAGGATATCTTAGGGAATATCATCATTCGTGATGATAAAGGCAATAGAAAGACTATTGAAAAGGATATTTTGGGGAACATCATTATCCGTGATGATAGAGGCAATAGAACGACTATCGAAGAGGATATTTTAGGAAATTTCATTGTTCGTGATGATAAAGGTAATAGAAAGACTATTGAAGAAGATATTCTAGGAAATACCATTATCCGGGACGATAAGGGTAATAGAAAAACTATAGAGAAAGATATTCTGGGAAATACTATTATTCGCGATGACAAAGGTAATAGAAAGACGATTACAAAAGATATCTTTGGGAATACTATTATCGAGGATGATAAGGGGAATAGAACAACTATTAAAAAAGATATTTTTGGAAACGAAATAATTGAATATGGTAACGGTCATGGGAAAATTATTAAAAAGGATATTTTTGGAAATACAGTCATTGAGGAGTATTAAAATGTACTTTTTAAAATGATAATATATGGGATGTCATTTGAGATAGGGGTTATTCACAATATCGTGGATAGCCCCTTATTGTATGTTATAACCTGGCAATAATATTTTCGCTATAAAATCATATTATAATCGTAAAAGTGTATATATTTGCATAGTGCGGAGATAAAATATTTATTTCTAAGTTATTCAAGGATAAAGAAATGGAACACAAACAATTACTAACTGTATTTAATTCACTTCCTGTTGGAATAGGTTTCTTCACAGCCGATGGCACTCTGGTAAGATGCAATGAAAGCTTCTGCCGAATTTTTGGCGCTGACTCGCAAACGCTTCTTGGTAATAAACTCAACATAAATGAAAATTCTGTGGTTCCTGACGTGGTGAAGGAAGCAGTTCGTCGTTGTGTTCCGGTACAGATGAGTTTTTTGTATGATTTCGATAAACAGAGAACCGATAAACGCTTTTTCTCTACGCGTACCCGGACCTGCTATTTGAAATGTAATGGTAATCCTCTTTATGATAATGATGGCAAGTTTGTTAATTACATTTTTATCTTTGAAGATATTACAGAAACGGTGAAAAGTGAAGAGGTACTCCGTCAAAGTCGCCGGAAAACGGAGCTTGCTATGAAGGCAGCCAACATCATGTTTTGGGAATTTGATGCAGTGCCCAAATTATTTTATAGTGATAATGAACCGCTGAATGGATACGATCAGTCTAAGCCAGTTAGTATGGCACTATATCTGGAGACTTTGCATCCGGATGACCGTAGTCAGGTTACTGAAGTAATGGAAAGAATGAGCAATGGGGAAGATTTTTCTTTTTCTTTTGATAGCAGGGTTATGTTACCGGATAGCTCAACCTGGCAATTTTGTACGATAAGCGGTGCTCCTTATGAATTTGATTCTAATAAGAAGGTATTGAAATATGTTGGTACCCGAAAGAATAATACGGAGGTGCAGAAAAAGGAGCAGTTCTTCTATAATATATTAAATAATCTTCCGTTATCTGTTCATATCAAAGATGTAGAGAATGATTTCCGCTATGTTTTTTGCAATGAAGAGAGTAAGCTCATGTTTGGTACCAGCGAAGATAAAACTACTTATGATGTGCTGAGTGAAGAAGAAGTAGAGCGTATTCAGAAGACTGATTTAGAGGTATACAATACTGGGAACCCTTATTTCGGCATGGAACGTATTATACTGAAGGATGGACGCAGCTATGATACTATTGTTCGCAAAAGTATAATTGAAGATGATGGCAAACGCTTTCTGTTAAATACCCGCTGGGATCAGAGTTTACAAAATGAACTGAAGCGTCGTGCACAGCTGTTAACTGTCACTATGGAAGCGATGAATGCCTTCACCTGGTTTTTTGAGCCGGCTAAGAACAGGGTGAGTTTCGGTGAAGGTTTTGATAAAAATGGGAAAAAGGCATCAGAAATTAATTCGGTCGAGAAATATCTGACTCTCGTACATCCTGATGACCGACAAAAGTTTGCTGAAACTTTGCAAAAGGCGGTAGAACTAGGAAGCGGTGTATGGGATGTGGAATATCGCATTGACTTTAAAGGAGATGGCATGTATCAATGGTGGGAAACGCGTGGCCTTGTTGAAACCACAACTTTGAACGATGCTCCTTATAAGTATTTGTTCGGTATGACGCAAAATATCGATTCCTATAAGCAGACTGAATTGACCTTACTAAAGAATAAAGAAATACAGGACGCTTTGGTACGACAGAATGAACTGGTTCTTAACAATACGAATTCAGGGTTGGCCTACATCACGAAGGAATATATGGTTCAATGGGAAAATATTTCGTTATGTTCAAAAAGTCTTTCTTTTGAAGCCTACAAAAAAGGTGAACTTTGCTATAAAAGTACATATAATCGTACTTCTCCCTGTGAAAATTGTGTGATGCAACGTGCTTTTGTTTCATTACAGACGGAACAGATGAAGTTTTCGTTGGACAGTGCGCATACCGTTGAAGTGTTTGCCACTCCCGTAGTTCTTGAAGATGGATCTGTGGATGGTGTTGTAATTCGCGTGGATGATGTAACGGAGCGTGAAAAAATGATTAAGGAATTGCAGGAAGCCAAACATCAGGCAGAGCAGTCTGATAAATTGAAATCTGCGTTCCTGGCGAATATGAGTCATGAAATCCGTACTCCCTTGAATGCTATTGTAGGTTTTTCGGAGTTGATGGCTTATGCCGGAGAAGAAGAAAAGGCGGACTATATCCAGATTATTAATAGTAATAATGAGTTATTGCTAAAACTGATAAATGATATACTTGATTTATCCAAGCTGGAAGCCGGTTCGGTAGAACTGAAATACGAACCGTTCGACTTATCCGAACATTTTGAAAACATGTTTACTTCCATGAAACAGCGCCTGAAGAATCCGGATATCGTGTTAACTGAAATCAATCCTTATCACTGTTGTCGGGTAACTCTGGACCGTAATCGCGTGGCACAAATTATAACGAATTATGTCACTAATGCTATCAAATATACTTCAAAAGGTTCTATTAAAATGGGATATGCATGTAAGGATGGAGGCGTCTATTTTTATGTGAAAGATACCGGTATTGGTATAGCTGATGATAAAAAAGGAAAAGTATTCCAGCGTTTTGAGAAACTTGATGAGTTTGCCCAAGGTACCGGACTTGGACTTTCTATTTGCAAGGCAATTGCAGAAGCTATGGGAGGTAAAGTCGGCTTTGAATCGGTACACAATGAAGGATCGCTGTTTTGGGCATTTTTACCTTGTGAAGTCGATACACTTTCTATGGTAGAAGAGAAGAAAGAAGAGAATATCTCCGGAGGAGAGTTTGGTGCGAATGACGAAGTGATGGAGAAGAGTGCCGGTCGGAAAACAATTCTCATAGCTGAAGATATACAAAGTAATTATCAGCTGGTGTCTACTATCCTGAAGGATCATTATGATTTACTGCATGCGGAGAATGGGCAAAAGGCAGTGGAAATAGCGCGTAGCCAACATGTCGATTTGTTGTTGATGGATATGAAAATGCCAGTACTGGATGGATTGAAGGCTACAGCTGAAATACGTAAGTTTAATGCTAGCTTACCTATCGTCGCACTTACCGCCCATGCTTTCGATTCTGACCGGATTGCTGCAATAAAGGTCGGCTGTAATGAATATCTGGTTAAGCCGATTGAAAAAATGAAATTAATGGTGGCATTAAAGAAATATTTATAATCTTTGCATTGTGAATATCTGGAATTAGTTGAATATATCGATGAATCGCATTAAAGGTATACTTTATGCGGCGGTATCCTCCTCCACTTTTGGGCTGGCTCCGTTTTTTTCTATAACTCTGTTGTTAGCTGGTTTTTCGGCTTTCGAGGTGCTTTCTTATCGTTGGGGAGTGGCTGCTATTGTATTGACACTGTTTGGATGGTGTTCGGGATGTAATTTCCGGCTGGCAAAGAAAGATTTGTTAGTCGTTTTTTTATTAAGTTTGTTGCGGGCAACCACCTCATTCAGTTTGCTCATTGCCTATCAGAATATAGCCACGGGGGTAGCATCGACTATTCATTTTATGTATCCGTTGGCTGTATCATTGGCAATGATGTTTTTCTTTCATGAAAAGAAATCTCTTTTGGTGATGCTTGCTGTTTTAATGTCTTTGTTTGGTGCTGCTTTACTGTCATCGGGAGAGTTGGAGGCGAAAAGTGGTGATACAATAGTAGGATTGGTGGCGGCTTGTATTTCTGTCTTTTCTTACGGAGGATACATCATTGGGGTTCGAACAACACGAGCCGCTCAAATCAATTCCACTGTACTGACATGTTATGTTATGGGGATGGGAGCTGTTTTCTATCTGATAGGAGCTATGGCAACTTCCGGGCTTCATCTGGTGACAGACGGTTATATATGGCTGATTATTTTAGGACTTGCATTGCCGGCTACGGCTATTTCCAATATAACTTTGGTACGGGCAATTAAGTATGCGGGACCTACACTGACTTCTATTTTAGGTGCGATGGAACCACTGACAGCCGTTGTGATCGGTGTCTTTGTTTTTAAAGAACTGTTTACCCTGAATAGTGCTATTGGAATTCTTTTGATTTTGTTGGCTGTGGGTATGGTAGTATTTCGTAAGCAAAAATCTTAAAGAAGATATTAATAAAAATGCTGCTTATCTGATGTGATAAACAGCATTCATTCTGAGAGCCTCTTGTCGGATTCGAACCAACGACCCCGAGATTACAAATCACGTGCTCTGGCCAACTGAGCTAAAGAGGCGTTTTTCTTTGCGGGTGCAAAGGTATGAATTTCTTTAAAAATGCAAATACATCGCATACTTTTTTATATTTGCAAAGTTACCAATGATTAGATGAAAATGAAAATTATGAATGTATGTAGTGTGGCGCTTTTAGCCATAGGTATATGGGCTTGTTCCGGACAGAAGAAAGGAACGGCGAATGTTGAAGTTGCAACAGATAGTGTAGAAGTAACTGCGGATGCAAAATCAGTTCAGGCAGATAGTACAGGATATATTGTTCGGGTAGGAGAGATGGCTCCGGATTTCACAATTACCTTGACAGATGGGAAGCAAGTGAGTTTATCTTCCCTTCGTGGTAAAGTTGTCATGTTGCAGTTCACTGCAAGCTGGTGTGGGGTTTGCCGTAAAGAAATGCCGTTTATCGAGAAGGATATTTGGTTGAAGCATAAAAATAATGCAGACTTTGCTCTGATTGGCATTGACCGTGACGAACCGCTTGACAAAGTACTGGCTTTTGCAAAATCTACCGGAGTCACTTATCCGTTAGGACTGGATCCGGGAGCTGATATCTTTGCGAAGTATGCATTACGTGAATCTGGAATAACGAGAAACGTGTTGATTGATAAGGAAGGGAAAATTGTAAAGCTGACTCGTTTATATAATGAGGAAGAGTTTGCTTCTCTTGTGCAGGCAATTAATGAAATGCTGAAATAAAAGAGAGCCTTCATCAGATGTTTCCAACGGAACATATATGAGTATATAAAAATAGTAACGCTATCCTGATGTGATGGCGTTACTATTTTGGTTATATAGTGACGCTATCCGGAGTGTATACCGTCACTATATGAAGATGCATTTTCAAGCAATGCTAAGTTTGACCAGGTAATCGTAATGCTTTCCTTCTTTTATCAATTCTGCCTTAAAACCACATTCGGAAGCATATAAGCTAAGAGTCTGGAAATCTACATATAACCAGTCGAATGTGTCTCCTTTTACATCTTTATATTGCATTTGGAAGTCGATCTCTCCGTAGTAATCTCCGGCCAGATCGATGACTATGCTACCGTCTTCCTCTTCAAAAAGATAACGCAAATCACTGGAATCCATAAATATGCATCCACCGGGGTGGAGAATACGTTTCATCCGTTGGAAAAATTCGGGCATATTATTCAGCCGTCCGATGATTCCGGAACCATTCATGAGCATTAGGATTGTATCGAATGTTTCGGAAAATGTTTCATCAAAAAGGTTGATGAGGCGGGGATCGTTCACTCCGCGTTGTTTCATTACTTCGACAGATAAGGGAGAAATATCAATGGCGCATACGTCTTTTCCCATTTCCTGAAGTGCCAGCGCATGGCAACCACTTCCGGCACCTACATCCAAAATCCGTCCAGTAGCCATTTGCAGGGCGGTACGCTCTAGTATAGGCATAGACTGTATACTACGAAACAGTTCTTTGACGGGAATTTCATCTTCTTCGAATTGAGAAGAAAATACCCGCAAACGATCAGCTCTATGATGGTTGAAATAGTCAGAAATAGCGGCTCCCATCGGGTCCTTTTCTGCAGAAAGAATTGTTGTTGCCATTGGTGGTTACGATTGTTAACTTTGCAAAGATAAATAAATCCGTAGAAAAGGGTTATCTTTGCCATCGGAAATGTTGAATACTAATAAATGATTATATGAGTATAGAAGAAGCAATCATGGGTGGTATCGTTTTTAAAGGTAAGAAAGATAAGCCCAAAGAAGAGGAAAAGGTGAAAACGAAAGCGAAAAAAGCGACGTATATTCGTGGACAACATGGTTCGGGTGCAGCGAAGATGAAAGCAGATATCCGGAAGAAAAGAGCTAGCCGACATAAAAAATAAAGGCTGTAGCAATAAACGGATCATCAGTCCGGTTGCCTTTTAATCATTGAGGAGTGGCTTTTTTCTGATTAAGCAACTGGCAAGGTGGTGTTTATTTTCGGATACATATTTATAGTATTTGTTGTTTTAGGTATATATACTATGTGTTTGATAGATCATATATTCTACATAAAAAGTGGGGGCAGGATAATTATCCTGCCCCCACTTTTTATGTAAAATCACTTCTGTGGAAGTATTTCAATCCAGTAATCATCCGGGTCATTAATGAAATAAAGCCCCATGGCAGTGTTCTCAAAACATACACAATTCATTTCTTTGTGATAGGCCCTGATTGCATCGTAATCACCGGCTACACGAAAACATAGGTGACTTTCGTTTTCCCCCAGTTCGTATGGAGCAGTATGATCTTTGAGCCATGTCAATTCCAATAGGAAACCAGTTTCATTATCTGTCAGGTAAACCAGTGTGAATGAACCGTCGGATGCTTCTTTCCGATGATGTTCTTTTAAGCCGAGTGCTTTCTCATAAAAAGCGATACTCCGCTCCAGGTTTGTAACGTTGATATTAAAATGGTCAAATTTACTTTTTATTTCCATTGTTGCAATTTTCCTTATTTTTTCATTAAGAGTTTCACAATTTCTCCAACATAGGTACGGGGTTGTCCGGCTTGCGGAGTTGTCTGTGAAGGCATTTTCTTACATTCGATAACAGCTGAAGGAGTTGTCTGGTTCGGAGCATACAATTTCAGTGTATAGCTGTCTGCCTTTTCTATAGCATCATAAGGTTGGTCGGGTGAAAGTGTGCAATATGCAACAGCTTTTCCTGATTGATAACCTAATGCACCACCTGCATTTGCAGTCATATTGGTCATGTTGAACTCATCTTTTCCAATACTGATTACTAATTTACCACTTCCCATTAAGGCATATACTTCGCCCGGAATTTGTTTCAAATCAATTTCTGTATAACCGGATGCATCGGATGCAACTTTGGTAGCCGGAGTGGCAGGAGTCAAAGTAGCCGCAGGAATGGTGGTTTGAGCAGATTCGGTAGTGGTAACTTTACCTCCCTGACCGATAACGATCGGGCCGGCAGCGGCCACAACAGATGGTTTTTGTTGCTCTTCTTCTTTCTTCTTTTTCTCTGTCTTCGGACGAGTATCAGGTGCTCCGAAAGCTACTGCTACATCCATAAACATATCATCTGCGAAGTCTACAGTTTTTCTACGCCATTTAGCCAGGCCGCGCACTAATTTGGTCTTTGCTTTATTGAGCGCATATTTATCAGTAATCCATTCTTCCGCTTTGTATTTCTCTGTTTCGCGATAAGTGAAACGGATTTTCTCAAGCTCTACTAGGCAGTTGCCGGGTTTACAGGTAACGGTAATCTGATAGTTGACCAGTGTACGGTCTAATGACAGAGCACTGGAACTGAAAACAATCCATTCTTCTCCAACACCGGCAATTGTTCCCTTTGCTTCGTCAGAGAAAACAATGCGGCTATCAATATTTTTATTTTCTTTCAGACGTTCGTCCATCCACTTTGTCATTGTGTCGTAGATTTGTGCCTGACTCATTCCGGGAATCTGGAACTCTTTGGAAAATACTACTTTACCATCTACTTCAGGAACAGCTCCTACAAGGTACCTGGTGTCATCTTTCTTCTCTTTTGCAGAATCTGCCTTCATCGCCATCGGCAATGCAAGGAACAGGGTAAGAAACAGAATCGTAAATTTATTCATAATTATCATGTGTTTATTTGGTAATCTCAAAACTTTCGCCCCGATGGGTGATGCTGATAAAACGGCATCCGGCATTTTCAGCAAAACTACGAAGCGCATTTCCCCCCTCATAATCTTCACTGAAGTGCATGGGCACAAATATAGTAGTTTTTATTTGTTCGATGAACTGTTTTGCCCCTTTCATGTAATCTTTTCCCATTCTCCGATCCACCGGGAATAGCACTAGATCGATGTTAGGCACTTTTTCTTTTAAATATTTAACTTCTGCAAGAAAATCACCATTGGCTTTTCGTATCTCTTCTTCGGTCGATTCTTCACTCCAGTGCCAGTTGTTCAAGTCGCCGGCATGGAAGATACTCCAATCTTGTAAGTGAAGAAGGAACGAACTGCCGATATCTGTCGATCCGAAGGCGTCGATGCGGATCGTGTCGTCTTCGTAGGTTTCTCCTTTTTTAATATAGAAAGCATCTTCGGCTTTGGCACGATGGGACTTCAGAATATCTTTGGAGAAGATGTATTGAATGTCGGGGCGTTGCTCTTTCCAAGTCAATATTTCACGGTTAAAGTGATCGGGATGGAAATGAGTAGCCAATACGTACAGTTTACCCGGCCTTTGCAGGAGATAATCATGCACGATTCCCCGGTTGTGTTCCGTTTCGGAAGAATCTTTGTAGTAATCGATGATAACGGTTACACCTTCCATTTCGATGGCGAAACCGCTGTGATAAATATAATCCAGTGTCATAAGCTGACTATTTTATAGTTGCAATATTACGTATTCTCGTTGGAGTTGCCAAGAAAAATCGACGAAATCAAGGAGCAAGACGACTGATTTTCCATTCACCGTCCGGTTGCAGAGTATATAGAAAACGGTCATGCAGACGGTTGGGGCGTCCTTGCCAGAATTCAATCCTTGTAGGGGTAACGGCATATCCGCCCCAATTATCAGGTCTCTCCACTTCTTTTCCAATCCATCGGGCAGCTTCTCTGACGAAGGATCGTATCAATTGCATTCTGCTTGCTATCGGTTGACTTTGTGGAGAAATTCGTGCGCCAATCCGGCTTTTATAAGGACGTTTCCGGAAGTATTCATCCGATTCTTCCGGTGAAACTTTCGTCGCTATCCCTTCTATATGTATTTGTCTTTCGAGGGCGTGCCAGACAAAAGAGAGGGAGATGGATGGGTTTTGTGCTAATTGTCTGCCTTTGCGGCTTTCGTAATTGGTATAAAAGACAAATTTTCCATCATGGAGTCCTTTTAACAATACTGTACGTGTGGACGGTCTCCCTTCGGGGGATACAGTTCCTACAATGACCGCAGTCGGTTCGTCCACCTCTGCGTCAATCGCTTCTTGCAGCCAACGACTGAAAAGCGAAAGCGGGTCGCCGGGAAGTTCACTTTCCCGCAACCCGCCTTTCGTATATTCCTGTCGGATATCTGCTATGTTTAATTTCGCCATAAGATTATCTGGCAGCTTTAGTTTATTATTTTTAATGATGATATCACATAGGTACTTCTATTAATAGAATATGTGAGTCTTTCAATGTCTCCAGTTCAACGCTGTTCGTATCATAAACACCCATGCCGTCACGACGTTTCAACACTTCACCGTCTACTACTATTTCTCCTTCAATGAGGAAGATATAGACGCCTGCATGGCTTTGATGCATGTGATAACCTAATTTCCTTCCGGCTTCTACTTTGCCGATGGAGAACCAGGTATCTTGCAAAAGGGAAGCAGGTGTGCTACCGTCGGGAGATACGATGACTGCCAGTTCGTTCGGACGCTCCAGTTCTGCAATGCTGAAATCCTGATAAACAGGACGGGTGTTCCGTTCTCTCGGCATAATCCAAATCTGCAGGAATTCCACCGGTTCTACCGGACTTGCATTAACTTCACTATGGAAGATTCCTGTTCCCGCACTCATTGTCTGAATTTCTCCGACAGTAATAATGCGGCTGTTCTTCTTGCTGTCTCCATGTTGCAGATGTCCTTTCAGAGGAATGGAAATGATTTCCATATTCTTATGCGGGTGAGTCTGAAAACCTTGTCCGGGCGCAACCTTATCATCATTCAATACGCGAAGAGCACCAAAATTGATACGATTGGAGTCGAAGTACTCGTCAAAACTGAAAGTGTGATAACTATCCAGCCAATCATACTGGGAATGCCCTCTTGTATCTGCTTTATGTATTACTTTTTTCATAAAAACTGTCCTTTCTCTTATTTGTTTATATATTTGATAAACAAAGAAAGCGGCTTAAAAGTTTTATTTCTTCACTTCATTTAATAAAGGCTTGTGATTGATAAAATCTTTTATGTTTTGCAGGGTGGTCGCAGCAATATTCTCCATCGCTTCATGTGTGAAAAAAGCTTGATGAGAAGTGACGATAACATTGTTGAATGAAAGTAAGCGGGCGAGTACATCATCGTCGATAATACGGTCGGATTGATCTTCGTAGAAGTATTCACTTTCTTCCTCGTATACGTCCAGTCCTGCGGAACCTATTTTCTTGTTCTTCAGTCCTTCAATCAGCGCATTGGTATGAATCAGTTGTCCGCGACCGGTATTGATAATCATTACTCCGTCTTTCATTTTGCTGATAGAGTAGTCGTTTATCAGGTATTTGGTCTCTTCAGTGAGCGGACAGTGTAAGGAGATAATATCCGAATTGTGGTATAATTCGTCTAGTGAAGTATAAACAATTTGTTCTTGACGGGCGAAGTTGTAGTCCGGATAGAGGTCATAAGCCAGTACGTTCATTCCGAACCCTTTTAAGATGTGAATCAGTATTTTCGCTATTTTTCCTGTGCCGATGATACCTGCTGTTTTCCCGTGCATATCGAATCCCATCAGACCGTGCAGGGAGAAATTACCGTCTTTGGTACGCCAGGAGGCGCGGGGTATTTTGCGGTTTAGCGATAGCATAAGTGCTACCGTGTATTCTGCAACAGCATAGGGAGAATAGGCGGGAACCCGCACTACGGTGATTCCGGCAGCGGCGGCAGCATTTAAATCTACATTATTAAATCCGGCACAGCGTAATGCCAGTAGTTTCACTCCGTTTGCCGCCATCACATGGATTACTTCTGCGTCGGCAACGTCGTTCACAAAGATGCAGACTGCATCCACTCCTTGTGTCAGAAGTACGTTGTTTTTATTCAGATGTCCTTTGTAATAGCGTATTTCAAATCCAAACTCTTTGTTTTTATCATTGAAAGAGGACTCGTCATAAGGCTTTGTGCCGAAAAATGCGATTGTATAGGCCATAATATTTTCAGTTTTTATTGCTTACTAGTAAACGCTAAAATAGGGTGAATTGTTTATCCTTTTTGGGGGTATAAATATGGATTGTTTCATTAGAAACAGTTTACTTTTTCAATTAAAATAGGAGGCAAAACGAAAATAAATGCACAAACGTATCTCTCGTGTGCAATAATATCGTATCTTTGCGCCCGAAATAATTAAAAAAAGATTTAGATGAGAAAAATTTCCTTGATTGGATTTGTAATGCTAATCGTTTCAATTCCAACTTTTGCCGGAGGTCTTCTGACAAATACTAATCAACACGCTGCTTTTCTTCGTATGCTATCTCGTGGTGCTACCTTTGAAATAGACGGAGCTTTGTCCAATCCTGCCGGTTTGGCTTTTTTGCCAAACGATGGTTTCCATATGGGATTGAGTATTCAGAGTGCCTTTCAGACGAGAAATATTGATGCTAGCTTTATGACATATAGTGGTCTTGATTTATCAAATCCTGCCGCTCCTGTCCCTACCGTTTCCGACCAGCCTTATAGTAAGTATTATAAAGGAAAAGCTGCCGCACCGGTTATTCCCAGTGTGTTTGCCGCATATAAGAAGGGAGATTGGACTATTTCCGGCTTCTTCGCTATAACTGCCGGAGGTGGAAAGGCTTCATTTGATGACGGTCTACCTATATTTGAGTCGGCTGCTATGGCAAAAATATTCCAAAAGAGTTTGGATGGAGTAGCGCAAGGAGGGCCGATAATGACTCCGGACAAATATATCATCAATAGTGCTATGGATGGCAGACAATACATCTATTCCTTGCAGTTGGGTTTATCTTATAAAATAACTGATTGGCTTTCGGCTTTTGCCGGTGCCCGTATGAATTATTTTTCAGGAGGTTATGAGGGATTCCTGGATGCTAAAGTGGGAGATACAGACTTAATGAATTTGGCTTTGGACTGTGACCAGACAGGTTGGGGATTAACTCCGGTGATAGGCGTGGATGTAAAATGGAACAAGTTGAACATTGGAGCTAAGTATGAGTTCAAGGCTAACATGAATATTGAAAATAAAACTCATAAATTGGACTATCCTGCCGAAGCTGAAGCTTTGATAGGCAACTATAAAAACGGTGTCAATACTCCGAATGATATTCCTTCCATGCTTTCGGTAGCAGTGGCTTATGAGTTTCTTCCAGTACTGCGTGCATCTGTAGAATATCACTTTTATGATGATAAGAAAGCAGGTATGGCAGATGGCAAGCAGAAGTTTTTGACTAAGGGGACTAACGAATATCTGGCAGGTATTGAATGGGATGTGACCAAACAATTGTCGTTAAGTTGTGGTGGACAAATTACGGATTACGGATTGTCCGATAACTTTCAGAGCGATACCAGTTTTTCTTGCGATTCCTATACATTAGGCTTCGGGGCGAAGGTGAAATTGAGTGAGAGAGCAGCTTTGAATGTGGGTTATATGTGGACTACTTACGAAGATTATAAGAAAGAATTCTCAAATTATAATGGTACAGGATTACGTGGTACCAATGTATATAGTCGTACCAACAAAGTATTTGGTCTTAGCATTGACTACAGATTTTAAATAGATTCGATCTTTATAGAAAAACCAAGTTAATAATGATAGGGGGAGATAGCATTTCAAATGCTGTCCCCCTTTTCTTTTTTATACCATAAAATAATCTTTTAATCTAGAAAGTTTGCGTATCTCAGGATATTTTGCGAATATTGTCCCAAGTTAGCATTAAACGAGATACGAAGAAATGTAGTTTAGTTTTTAGGACTTGACTTAAAAACCCAGTTTATGACTCTCGACGATCAAAAGCACATAATAAGTTTATGGATACAATTTTTGGATGGAAATGAAAATGCATTTTCCCAATTGTATTGTCTGTTTCTTGATGATTTGTTAACTTATGGTCGTAGAGTTGGGGGAGATAATGAAATGGTAGAAGACCTGATTCAAGATTTGTTTTTGAAGCTTTATCAGAAAAAGATAATTCTTGAGGATAATACGAGATTGCGCCCTTTTCTGTTTCGAGCATTAAAAAATTTGATTTATAACCAACTACTTCGTAATGCGAAACTTCAACCGTTGCCGGACTATGACTTCGCTTTTGATTTGAATTATACGATTGATGAACAACTATCTTTAACGCAAGACCAAGGATTATCAGATGAAATTCATCACATTTTAAAAGGGCTTACCGGACGTCAGAAAGAGATTATTTATCTTCGCTTTGTGCATGAAATGAGTTTTGAAGAAATATCAGAGATAATGGAGATTAATATTCAGTCAGCAAGGAATCTTTTAACCCGTTCTATGGAGAAACTCAGGAAAGAAGTTTCATCTACTACTATTTTATTTTTCATTTATATGATTTCTATATAATTGTATTACAGATTATTATAATATGCTTCTCGTTATTTTTCATTCTGCTGATTATTTTCTTTGAAAAAAAACATTTCCTATGAGTATAAAATCATCGGTTCATTTGTCATAGTAGAAAATAAAGCAGAAAATGGCTCAATTTACTTATAAAGATATAGAAGAATTCTTATTGGATGATGATTTTTTCCAATGGGCAAGATACGGTTCTTCTGATAATGGATTTAATCTTGAATCCTATAAACTTCAGCATCCCGGTTGCGAAGAAAAGATAGAATTGGCTGTTGCAATGGTTCGCAGTATGAAAGTGGTGGAAAATAGTAAACCTACTTCCCGGGAATATAAGATGCAAAGCTTCAACAAAATGATGAGTAAACTTCAACAGCAACCTTCACAGCCAGTACAGTCTTATAGAAAAACATTTCCTTACCGGAGAATTATGACTTACGTGGCAAGTGTGGCAGCCTTATTGTTTGTCTGTTTGGGAACTTATTATGTTCTATCCAGATCAGGATTACAGGAAACTACCGATGTTACAGTCCATATAATTGATTCTTTAAGTCATTCAGGACAAGTACAAATTATCTTAGATGGTAAACAAGCAGTCACTTTGGATAAAAATAATGCTGAAATTCGGGTGGATGAAGATGGTGCAGTAACAGTGGACAAACAATTGGTTGCTGCTTCCAAAGGAAATAAAGTCTCGGTGAACCAGATAGTAGTGCCTTATGGAAAGCGTTCCAAAATAATTCTTCCGGATGGTTCTTCATTATGGATAAACTCCGGATCATGTATTTCTTACTCTTCAGATTTTGTGGCAAAAAGAAAACTGAATGTACAAGGAGAGGTTTATTTGGATGTCCGGAAAGATGCTGCGCACCCTTTTGTGGTAAAAACGAACCGTTTGGAAGTTACCGTACTAGGTACTTCATTCAATGTAACTGATTATGCAAAAGATACTGAAACGGCAGTTGTTCTTGTTCAGGGAAGTGTAGATGTAAAAGTGGACAATAAAGAAAAAAAACGTTTGGTTCCCAACCAGCGTCTCTCTAAAGAGAATGGTGTGGTAAAAGTGGATGAAGTAGATGTATATAATTACATTTGCTGGAAAGATGATGCAATGAACTTCGACGGGCAGAAACTCTCTGATGTTTTGAAATCACTATCGAGATATTATAACACAAAAATAGAAATATCAGGAAGCTTGAAAGATGAAAAATATTATGGAAGCCTTGATTTAAACTGTACACTTGATGAAGTGTTGGAATCCATCTCATTGGCTACGCCATTAAGTATAATCAGGCAAGGAGATGAGATATACATCACGCCTGAAAAATCAAAATGAAGTATAACCTTTTAAAAAGTAAGAAATGAAAAACATACCCCCTTAAAAAGAACAAACCGGATAATATCTGCGAAATATCATCCGGTTCAAATTAGAACTGAACATAACTCACCAAAGTTATAACCAATCTAACAATACAAAAATATGAAAAATAACTCTCAAATAAGGGCTAAAAGTAAATATTTAACCAATATTGGGCTTCGATTTTTACTTTTATGCATTCTTTTAACGTCTTATTTGCCGAAGGTTTCGGCAGAAGACGGATTTATGCTCCTTCAGTCCACGAATGTTACATTGAACTTGACGAATGTTTCTTTAGAGACTTTGTTTAAAACATTGGAAAGAAAGAGTAATTACGTTTTCTTCTTTAAAGAAAATGTTCTTCAAGAAAACGAAAAAGTAACAGTCAAAGCACAAAACGAGTCAGTTGTATCTATTTTGAATAGAATATTGCCCCCAAGACAACTGACATATACAGTAAAAGGAAGACAAGTGATTATTGTCCGCCTTCCCCGAAAAGAAGAAAGAAAATCAGAAACACCTGTAGAATTTAAAGAATACACTGTAAAAGGAACAGTCATTGATGCTACCGGACAACCGTTGCCGGGAGTTAATATAACCGTACAGGGTACTACTCAAGGAGCGACAACCGATCTTTCCGGTTCGTTTACACTACAGATAAAAGATAGCAAACGCGTTCTGCTTGTCGCATCCTATATTGGTTTTTCCACAAAGAAAGTCTGGGTGTCGGGTGAGACTCATTCTTTGAAGATCATGCTTGAAGAAAGCTCGGCATCTTTGAATGAAGTGGTAGTTGTAGGTTATGGTACGCAGAAAAAGCTGAATCTGACAGGAGCCGTAACAACTGCTTCCGGTGAAATTCTTGAAAATCGTCCTATTGGTAATATTGCTCAAGGACTTCAGGGTATGGTTCCTAATCTAAATATAACTTTCAATAGTGGCCAGCCGAATCAAGCTGCCAAGATTAATATCCGTGGTAATACATCTTTGAATGGCGGTAATGCTTTGATTTTAGTAGATGGGGTTGAAATATCCGATTTGTCATTGGTTAATCCGCAAGATGTAGAAAGCGTTTCAGTTCTGAAAGATGCTTCCGCGGCTGCTGTATACGGAGCGCGTGCAGCTTTCGGTGTGATGCTTGTTACTACTAAAAAAGGAAAGCGTAATCAGAAGACACGGGTGACTTATAGCAATAACCTTTCATGGAGCTCACCTGCCCGTTTACCGGAGATGCCCCGTTCGGATGTCTGGGCACGTATGTGGAATAAGATTTCTGATTATGATTCTCCGGGAAGCTATTATTTTAATGAGAAGTTTATGAAGGCTTTGGATGCGCACATTGCTGACCCGGAACATAATCCGGCAATTCTGGTCGATACGGAAGGAATACAGCATTCCAGCTATACTCCCGCAACTCCGGGGTGGGCCTATGTCGGAAACACAGACTGGCTGGATGAGTTCTATAGAAAGTCTGCTTTTATGCAACAGCATAATGCCAGTCTTTCAGGTGGCACAGAACGCAACAACTATTATGCTTCTATCGGTTATAAAGACCAGTCCGGTATTTTTCGTTATGGCAATGATTCGTACAAACGTTTTAATCTGTCGTTCAACTTCGATACCAAGATTACTGACTGGCTGGATATGAGCTTCTCCACTCGAATGAGTAATATAAAGAATGATGAACCATATATGGACAATGGAGGATCGGATGCGGTAACCTGGTATTATGAAGTATATCGTATGTATCCCACATTATCTGTCTTTCTTCCGAATGGTGATTTTGCAGGTATTTATTTAAATGGTGGAAATTATAACATCATAGGTAAGATGGCCCTTGCCGGTCGCAATAAAAAAGAAACCTGGGACCAATGGTATACCGGACGTTTTGACCTTCATCCGATGAAAGGTTTGTCCGTTAAAGGTGATTATTCATGGAATCGTTATTCCACTGTCCAGAAGTTCCATCGTAAGGAAATGACACAGACGTTTCCGGAAGGAAGAGACCCTTATTTAGTGGAGACGCCTAACTATGTGAGAAATTATAATTCGAACAATATTTATCAGGCAATCAATGTATGGGCTGAATATAAGAAATCTTTCAATGATGTTCATAATCTTTCTTTAATGGCCGGTTACAATCAGGAAGAAAAAACATACGCTTCCACTTCATATACCATGACAGATTTGTATGATAATGAAATGCCTATATCCGATCTTGCCATCAACTATAAAGAAAATGAAGAAGGATCTGATATATGGAGGGTACAAGGTGCTTTTTTCCGGTTGAACTACGATTATCGCTCCAAATATTTGTTGGAGGTGAACGGACGTTATGACGGTTCTTCCAAATATGCCAAACATGACCGTTGGGCTTTTTTCCCTTCCGCTTCTGTAGGGTGGCGTATTTCTGAAGAGAAATTTTTCAAATCATTGAGCAAAGTGGTCGATAATCTAAAAATAAGAGCTTCTATTGGTGCTTTAGGAAATCAGATTACTGACGGTAACCATTCTTTCATGTCTATCATTTCAGGTAAGGTACTTACTAATTATATGATGGATGGTAAGATTGTGAATGGGTTGAATATACCTACTCTGCCTAGTATGGTTACTTGGGAGAAAGTTATAACAAAAGATATCGGGTTGGACTGGTCGTTGTTTAAAAACCGTCTGTTTGGTTCGTTCGACTTTTACGTGCGTGATACGAAAGATATGGTACGTTCCGTAACGTTGCCTGCTGTATTGGGAACTTCCGGTGGTAAGGAGAATATAGCAGATATGAGAACCGTTGGCTGGGAATTGGAAATGACTTGGAAAGACCGGATACAGAATGTACTAGGCAGTCCGTTGGACTACTCACTCACAGTCGGATTGTCTGATTATCAGGCAGAAATAACCAAGTATGATAATCCGAACGGCTCGTTGGCTTCCGGTATGTATCATAAAGGACAGAAGTTGGGTGAAATCTGGGGATATGTGACAGATGGATATATTCAGGACGATTTTGAGGCTGCGAAGATGAATTACCTACAGAAGTTTATTTCGAGCAAATGGTATCCGGGAGATATTCGTTATAAAGATTTGAATGGAGATGGTATTATTGATAAAGGCAAAGTGACGTTGGACAATCCGGGTGACCAGAAAGTGATAGGTAATTCTACCCCGCGCTATCGTTTTAATCTGCAAGGAGGAATTGGTTGGCATGGTTTTGATATACGTGCTATTTTCGAAGGTGTAATGAAACGGGATTTGTGGACGGGAAGTGATGTCTTTTGGGGATTTTCCCGAGGAATATATAACTCTAATGTTACCCAATATCATATAGATAATACGTGGACTTATGAAAATCCGACTGCTTATTACCCTCGTCCCAATACAGATGGAAATGGCAGGAGCAGGCAGGTACAGACAAAATATTTGCAGAATGCCGCTTATATCCGTTTAAAGGATATTACCCTTAGTTATAATATACCTAGGAAGTGGTTGTCTAAGTTAAAAATGGAGCAAATCCGTGTTTATGTCAGCGGCATGAATTTGTGGGAGAAGACAGGATTACCACCTTTTATGACTCCGGATATTGTGGACCAGATAACAAGTGAGGGCGTAAGTTTACAAAGCGAAAATGCCGGTAAGCAATACGCTTTTATGAGAAGCTATTCATTCGGGATAAATATTACATTTTAATATAATCAGCTACTATGAAACAGTATATAATTTCATTTATTTGTTTTTCATGTCTCCTTTTGTCCGGATGTAATTATCTGGATACGGAACCCGGTGATGCCATCTCCGGTGATTATTTCTGGGAAACTGCGAATGCTGCTGCCTTGGAGCAATATTGCAATTTATATTATCCAAAGCTGATTAAAGGACATGGAGACCCTCTGTCGTGGAATGTGGGTGCTATGATTATGGCCGATTATCAATCTGATAATATATTAGTGTCAGGAGGTAGTAGCATTACGTATGGTCAGAATACCAAATTGACGAGCAATTCAGATTGGAATTGGTCAACGGTGAGAGGCTGTAATAGCTTTTTGCAGAACTATCAGCGATCTCCGGCTTCGGAAATGGATAAGAAGAAGTATGCCGGTGAAATCTTATTTTTCAAAGCATTCGATTATTATAATAAAGTGCGTCTTTTTGGAGATGTGCCCTGGTATGATACAGCATTGGACAAAGATGACCCAGATTTATATAAGGGACGTGATTCGCGAATAGTAGTGATGGCTTCTATTTTGAAGACGATTAACCAGGCTATTGAATTTTTGCCTCGTAAAACGAAGGTATATCGGGTCAGTCGTGATGCAGCTTTATTGTTGAAAGCGCGTATTTGCCTGTATGAAGGAACCTGGAGGCGCTATCGTGATATGGAAGGAGATGTGGAATATCTGAAAGAGGCTTATAATGCTGCCGGAGAACTGATGGATTATGGATATTCTTTATATAAAGCTTCCGCTACGGGCGAAAATTATTTCGATCTTTTTATTCAGGATAATTATAATGGCAATCCGGAGATTATCTTGTCTCGTGAGTATGACCCGGCTATCAATGAGGGACACAATGTTTCCAGTGGTATTCCTAATGGTGAGATGGGAATGAGTCGTGATTGTTTTGAAGAGTATCTCTGCTCGAATACAGGGAAACCTATTTCTCTTTGTGGTTGCCATCATCCCAATATGGGATATAATGCAGAAATGAAGAATCGTGACGGGCGTTTGTTACAAACCCTTTGTCTTCCGGAACCGGGCAGGTATGCACGCTATCTATATCGTGAAGACGGTGGTTCGCTAAAAGGCGGTGCTCCTAATATCTATACTATCCTTCCTAACTCCGATACGCGAACGTTTTATGGAGCTTCTTGTACAGGATATTCAATATGCAAATTTTACAAAGCATCCGAATTTTTAGTTGGAAATCATAAAGGAGGCATCGATGCTCCGGTAATGCGGTATGCCGAAGCCTTGTTGATTCGTGCTGAAGCGGGAGCTGAATTGGGTGAAGATCCGGAACTGGATAAGACAGTCAATGCGCTTCGTGCCCGTGCCGGTTTTACTTTCAAATTGGATGAGAATCCGTTGGAAGATCCTGATTTAGTGGCCAAATATCCTGATATAAAAGGACCGAATAAAAATCTGATCCGTGAAATCCGTCGCGAACGTCGTGTCGAGCTTTTTGCGGAAGGTTATCGTTGGGATGATGTTTGCCGTTGGAATGTAGGAGAAATTGTTTTCAATCGTGTGCGTAGAGGAACTAAGATGGATCCGGATTTATATACGACCGATGAAATTAAGACTATTCGGGACCAAATCGGGTTCGACCAGGATGGGTTTATTACTCCGTATGCCAAGAAAATCACCTATTCTATGAATTTTAAGGCGAAGAACTATTTGTATAATATTCCGTTGGATGAAATCTCCTTGAATCCGAACTTGTTGCCACAAAATCCGGGATGGGAGTAATTACTGACTCAATTTTAATTAAAGAATAACAGAAGACTATGAAATACAATTATATGTATATACTTAAAAGTTTACGTACCTCATTGCTGTTGATGGTCATGGTACTTTCATGCAGTTGTTCCAATGAAGAAAATTCAGCTCCCCATAAAGGGGCTACTCTTCCGATAATGCAAGGAATAGCAGATAATGTCCCATACATTCAGTCGGTAGAGAAAGAGGCTGCTTATGATCTTCATGAAGGGATTCATATAACCGACGTTACTTTTACATATTGTGCACATCCTACCCGTATGTTGATAGCAGAGATTGACTTGACTAAAAATGTAACGATTGCAGTTTCCACTCCTGATAACAAACCCGAAGTCGGGATACTAAAACAACAAGTGAAAGTGCAAGCGGAAAAGGCGGAGGCTAGCGGGAGAAAAGTGTTGTTAGGAACGAATGGTGATTATTATTCGCAGTCGAAAACGGACGATACATGGATACCGGGTGGTTTAGTCTATAAAGACGGCGTTGCGCTTTGGACTAAACTGGGATGGGAAGCCGACCATGCTTTTTATTTGTTGGATGACGGAACAGCCCATATCACGCCTGTTGAAGAGTTTAATGCTGTGAAAGACCATGTCCGGGATGCTCTCTCCGGTTGGCAACGTTTGCTTATAGACGGACAGTTGGCTGGTAAATTCACGGTTAATGATAATGCGATGCAGTTTCATCCCCGTACATTTGTCGGAGTATCTAAAGATAATAAGAAGGTATATCTGTTTGTGATTGACGGACGCCAACCGGAATATTCCAATGGCATGCTTCTGGAAGACATGATGCTGTTATGTCAGGGAGCCGGGTGTTATCAGGCATTGAATCTTGATGGCGGAGGTTCTACAACGATGGTGCGCAGGGTGGAACAAGCGGGAAGTCCTGTATCTTTTGAAATAATGAATACCCCTTCTGATGTACCATCGAGAGCAGTATTGAATGGATTGCAAGTCATTGAAAAGAATAACTAAAAGTAGAATATTATGAGAAAATATATTAGTCCTCACTATTTGTTGAGTGGATTATTGGGAATGCTGGCGCTTGTCTTGTCCGTTTCGTGTGACGACACAGATGTGGTGCGCAGGGTAGATCCCCAAATAGAAGTACAGGCTGACCTTTTTACGGGTCCTGCCGCTTCACGGCAAGTATTGCCGCTTCATTCTACTTATCCATGGTTTGCAGAAGCGTCTGCTTCTTGGATTAAGTTGCAACGTTATCGTGGACAGGCTTTGCTGCCGGACTCCATTGTTACGGAAATAGACGAAAATCCAAACATGGAACCGCGTGAAGGCTGGATTGAAATCCGTCTGATGGACCAGATGTCTACTCGTATTGTAGTCAAGCAGAATGGACGTGGTTCTCTTATCACTTTACAGAAAAAATAATTTATTTTAATGTAAATGGCGGAGAAACAATCTTGGATGTAATAACGGACAAGGACTGGACTACCGATGTACAACAGGAAGATGGGTTTACTTTTACGAAGATTGACAAGAACCACTTGAAAGTAAAAGTTGCTCCGAATACTACAGGTCGTGAATTGAAGAAGGTGGTGACACTAACAGATACAGAGAAGACTATAAAAACTGAACTGACTGTCATTCAGACTAACGTAGAGAAAATGTTGTCTATTTCGTTAACAGAAGCTGATAAAGACAGATTGGTTGTCAAGGCTGGTGAAAATATAGATATGCCGGTTTCCTTAAATGTCGGCTATGACTGTGTTGCGTCCGAAAGTTGGATAAAAGTATTGGCAACTCCACCGTTTGAAGGAGATATTGTACAGGATATCATGATAAAGATAGCTATAGATCCCAATACAGGAGATGAAGAACGTAATGGATATATTGTAGTGAAAAATTCCGGAGACGTTACTGATGTTTCGGATACCTTATTTATCTCACAACGTGCTTGTAATCAGATAGTCTATGTGAAAGCAGGTGCATCTGGTGACGGTACAAGCTGGGAAAGGGCTTTCGGTACAGTAGAAGAGGGCTGGCGGCATGTACGGATTATGGTAGCATGGAGCTTTGGATAGCGGAAGGTGAATATCATTTGAAGAGCTGGACTTATCTTAAGAAAGGAGTTAATACGTATGGAGGATTTAATGGTACGGAAAATAAACTGAAAGACAGGGATATGACCAAGAAATCTACTCTTGTCGCTGCACCTACCAATACCTGGCCTTCAATATATGGTAATGTTTTGTCTGCCGGTGTTCATTGCTATGTGGACGGATTCGTATTTACAGGTTCAAATGTTACTCAAGGAGAAGGTTCTGTGGCTTTCTGGGGTGGTTGGATTCTAAGGAATTGTATGATAAGAAATAATAAGTCTTATAGAGATGCCGGTGGTGCTTTCTTTAATGTAACGTTGATTAATTGTTTGATTTGCAATAATACGACTGCTGATAACGGATCGGCAAAGGCAACTTCTTCTATTGTTAATGCGCAGGAGGGTACGCGATTGTATAATGTGACCATTGTGAATAATGAAAGTAGCGGGAGCAGTAGTGGCTTGCGTATAAATCGCGGTGCTGTATATAATTCCGTTATTTGGGGCAATGTGCATAAAATCGGTACGAATCATCAAGGATATTTGGATGTAAATAAGAGCACCCTTTTCGTAAATAATGCAATACAGGGAGGTCTTGTCTATAATGGTGGAAATACGCCAAGTTCAACCGAAGGGTGTATCATCTTGAATGCGAGCAATGCAGCTGCCGACGGACCTGGTTTTATGGATGCCGGTTCGGGTGATTATCAGTTGCAGTCTACTTCGCCTTTGATTGATGCCGGTTCAAATCCGGCAGTTCAAAGTGCTTGGGATATTATTGGCAATAAGCGTATCTGGGGTGAGAAAATAGACATAGGAGCTTTGAATACATTACAAAAGAATAGTTTCAGATAACTATAAGAAGAGGGCGATGGTGCCGATAGATTCAGCTACTGTCGCCCTTTATTAAAGATACAGATAGCTAAAGGTGAGTAAATGTGTGGTATTATTATAAAATATGGAATGGTTATTAGTCTGTTGAGCTGCATCGCTCATCAAACTATGGCACAATATGCAGGGAAAGTTTTGTCGATGAAAACAAGAATGGACTTTTCGACAAAGGAGAAAAATTGTTGCAAGATGTATCAGTCTCTGATGGTTTGAACGTAGTGTCTACAGATTCAGATGGCACCTTCAGACTGCCGGGACATACTCGTGCGCATTTTCTTTTATAACTACTCCTTCCGGATATAAAACGGACAATGCATACTATCGACCGATAGAGACGGGACGTATGGAATATGATTTTCCTGTATATCCTTGTCGGAATGGTATTCTGGCAGATGGAACCCATCGGTTTATACATATTTCAGATACGGAGATTCGTGGAAAAGAAGGTAATCAAGAGTGGGTAGATAATCTTTGTGATTACTCAAATAATGAGAAAATAGCTTTTATCGTACATACAGGAGACATTTGTTATGAAGCAGGTTTGAATAGTCATATTCAACTGTTGAATACGTCTTTAATGGAAGATACACAGGTATTCTATGGTATGGGTAATCACGATTTAGTCAAAGGAGGTTATGGAGAAGAGCTTTTCGAGAAGATTTACGGACCCACTTTTTATTCTTTTGAAGTAGGAAATATACATTATGTCATGACTCCCATGCTTCATGGGGATTATTCCTTACTATACGAAAGAAGATGTATATCATTGGTTGAAGAATGATTTGGCTCATACTGATAAGAGGAAATCTGTGATTGTCTTTAATCATAGTATATCAGAAGATACATTGTCTTTTAAGTATGGTATTAGTGACACAGAATATATAGATCTACCGGCAGCCGGTTTGAAAGCTTGGCTATATGGACATTGGCATGTGAACCAAATGTATAGACATGAACCGACAGGGGTATATACGATTTGTACGCCTTCGCCTGCTTGTGGGGAATAGATCATGCGCTTTCTTCTTTCCGGGTGCTGACAGTTGATGCGAAAGGCGGACTGACTTCAGAGTTGCGCTACAGTTATCTCTCTCCTTTTGCATATCGTGTCATTGGAAAATGGGCAGGTACTGCTGCCTTCGGGCAGTGTCCCCTATCTGTTAATGCTTATTATACAGCATCGCCAATACGTTCTATACGCTATTGGTGTGAATATGAGGGACGAAAAGTCGTATCGGATAAGTTTTGGTACGTCAAAGTGATTTTAATTGGTATGATGAGATTCCCTTGTTTTCTCGATGGAAGAATCGGCGAATAACGGTAGTAGTTGAAGCGATTTTCAATAATGGAGAAGTAAAGCAAACTAGACGTTCGGTTCTATATGGAAAACCTATAGAACAACAGCAGCGTTTGAGGTTGACATGGGTTAAAAATATAGGTGCTTCCGTATATATGTCTGTTCCTTTGGTTTATCAAGAATGTGTTTTCATGGCCTCTGTGGATGATAATATGTCGGGAAAAGCATCCGTTGTGTGTATAGATGCTCAGAGTGGAACCATTCGTTGGCGATATTCAGTTCGTGGTTCGGTACGTAGCAGTATAGCTGCTTCTGAAGGATTGGTTTTGCCCAGGATGTATATGGAAACTTGTATGCGATTGATGCGGAGAACGGAACATTGGTTTGGGGGAAAAATTTGAGGACAGGAATACTCCCTCCTTTGGATGACGGATTGGCAGCGGTTGGCAAAGTGTTGTATGCAGGAACGGGGAAATCATTGTATGCATTCCATGCACCTACTGGTAAACAACTTTGGAAAAATGAGGCCTGGACAAGAGGAGAGGGATGCGTGGCTACACTTTCTTTTGGACAGAATGTTTTGATTGGGCATGCTAACTGGAAAGGATTATATGCTAATGATGCGACTACCGGTTGTTTGTTGTGGGAGAACAAAGATGTTGAACTAATCTATCGTTCAGCTTCAGTTACTTGGGTGGAGAATAACGTATATCTTCTTTCTTCTCATTCATTGTTCATTTTGGATCCGACAACAGGAAAGATCATTTTACGTAAGAAGTTAGGCTGTTCGGTCGATGTGAATTCAACTCCTTTGGTTACTGAATCTGAAATTATATTTGGAACAGCTAATAATGGAATAATAGCTTTAGATCGTCAGACTTTAGATGAAAAATGGCATTTTAAAACGGGGCCATCCTTAATTTATTCATCTCCTTATTCCATACCACCGTCTTCCACAGTGGAAACAACACCTGTATTGATGGGTGATACCGTGTTTATGGGTGCTTCCGATGGAATACTCTATGCGCTGAACCGTACAGATGGTAAGTTAGTGGGGAGATTTAAAACAGGTGTCCCCATATTCTCTTCGGTTGCCGTATTGGGAAATGCATTGTACGTTGCCGATTTTGCAGGTAATGTATATAGATTTATATTAAATAAAACATTGTAATAATGATCAGAAAATATTTGTATTTTATACTTTCAGTTTTCGCAATATGAAGATGATATGTATGTTCAGTTGACTTTCATGGAAACGATGGATAAATACGGGATGGATGCTCCGGCCAAAAAATATCAGGAGTTATTGGCTAAAGCTAACTATAAGCTATGGCATGCTAATGTGCAGGCTCGTAAAACTTCCATGATAGTATATTTCCACCGCAATCAGGACATCCCGACTACAATCTTCATGCGGATGATATTGACTTTCAGATTGAGGCTGATTATATAGGTTTTATGTGTCCGGGGATGCCGCAAACGGCCAATAAAATGGCTGATAAAATAGGGCATATTATGAACTGATTCAGATTGTAATCCTTCAAATGCAGTTGCCCTTTTAGGAGTTATGAAGGGATTTAGTGGTTTGCCGGTTGATTATCAGAAGGCAGTGAAACAAATGGGAGATTCATTATTTCTACATACTAGTTATTCTTTTCATTCTGCCGTAAAAAGAACAATGGAATATGCTCAGGATATAATCATTCAGAATGAAGGAAAAGTGATGGAGAAAGAAGTAATGATTGTGGCAGCAACCTGTAGCTTTTCCGATGGAAGATGCTTTTCAAGGAGTGGCTTTTCATAAAAGATTGAATATGATTGATCCGGGATGGAATTTGAGCGGTTCGTGGATGATGGATAAGGATAAGTCCGCTATATTTAGCAATAAAGCGGGGATGAACTTAGTCTGAATTTTGAAGGGACGGGAGTATCTATTGAAGGGTGGTGGATAAAAGAAGGTGGTAAAGCCGACGTATATATTGACGGAGTATTGAAAGGCACCATTGATTGTTTCTTTTATTATGCGAATCAAGAGCATCGGGGATTAATATTTTCCATATTTTGAATTTGCCGCAAGGCAAGCATTCTGTAAGATTAGTCGTAAAGGGAGAAAAAGGGCAGAATCAGCAGACTGTGTGATAGGAGTGACTGGAGCTGTTATTTTTAGGGCAAGCGGGGAACTCTAGAGAATAATATTTATTGAAATCCAGTATGGGATAAGCTATTGTTTCCCATACTGGTTTATTGGTTGTCGCTCTATATAGAACCGGACAATTCTTTCACACTTAGTTAGAAGAAATATTCATTGGTTAGAAAGAATATTGTACCAGCATATTCAACCGGTTAGCATGACGGGTTGAAGAACTGAAATCAGTACGCCATCCTCTCAAATACTCAACGCCGACTTGCAGGTTACTGCTTACATTCCAAAAGCATTGGCTACCAGATATTGTCCTTTGCGATAGGATTCCGGATTTTCACTTGGATATCCGTTTTCAGAATAAAGTCTGGATAAACTATATGTGCCGGATATAAAGATGCTCGGACAAAGGTTGTATTGCAACCCTGCATACCATCCCAGCATTGGGAGAACCTGCATTTTCCCTCATTGTCAGGATCGGGAACGATATCTACGTTTAGATTACTTAAATCGTTCAGGTAAGATCCGATACCTTTTCCATAATTAAACTGTCCGTATGCCTGCAATTTCTTGGTAATATTGAAGGTTGTAGAGGCTTGCAGACCGAAGCCGGTAGCAGAATAGGCTTTTCATGCACATTGCTCGAATAAGTCATGCTGCGGATAATGGCTCCTAATTTAATATGGCTGTTGCTGTTCCAGTTATACTGTACGGAAGTGGCAAAGTCCGGCATTCGTTGGGTGTTGATAGACAAATCATTGTTGGTTGTTCCGTCTACCGAAGGCATTTCCATAGAAACGCCAAACTTCCAGTTTTCAACTTATCACACATATAGCTCAATTGCGTAGTGCGGTAAAAGGCTGAACCGTTAGGACCTGCAAAGTCGATGGTGGGAGGCAGTGCGGAGAGGTCCATGAACGAACCGTAGCTATATCCGATCGTGAAACCGAGGAATTGCGCATAAGCATTCTGCAATTCAAAGGTTTTCCGTCACCCCGGAAGTTTCCGGCTGTGTATACAACGAAGTCTCCCAGATGTTTCGTACGTCCTACCAGTTTGAGGAATAGGGTAGAAGTGGTGATGTCCATCTGGAATTGATTTTGGCAAAATTGCCGCTTCCGCGTTGTGGAATCAATGCCGGATAGAAATCGACATCATTTACGATACCGTTAAAGTCATACTCTGCTGTTGCACGAACATATCCTCCGATGCCCGGGCGAATTTCCCTTTCTGGTCGGTGAGCAGGAAGCGGGGAGCATTCGGGTCGTGAAAACGCATCTGTGAACGGTCGTTCATGATTCGGATAATTTCATCTCCTGCTTTGTTCTTCGAGACAAACATGATCGAGTTGGGTTCTTCATCTTCGATGATTACCTTTTGTGCATGGGCACAGGGGAAAATTCCTATCCCCAGTAGCATAGCTACCATTTTAAAGCTTGTTTTCATTATGAGTTAAGTTTTAGGTGAATGCCCAATGAACAACTAAAAAAGAAATGGTTGAGAGGGTAAAGGAAAAATTGCCAAACTAATCGGAAGAATTGCTATTTATAATGATTCTAAAAAGACGGATCTTTGTACCATACTAATTAGATAATAGAGATACGACGATGGGAAAAGTAGAATTTACTCAAGGAATATTAGACATACAGCCGGATTTGCACCGTTTTGCGTATAAGTTGACGGCAGACCGTGATTCTGCCAACGATTTGGTTCAGGACTGTGTGTTGCAAGCATTGGACAATCATGAGAAGTTTACGTATAGTAAGAATCTGAAAGGATGGATGTATACGCTTATGCGTAACATTTTCGTCAATAACTACCGTCGTACAGTTCGTGAAATGAATCTGATTGATGACAGTTATTCTATCAATCAGCAACATTTGATCGAAGATGAAGATGCCGACAGATTTGAATTTACCTATGATATGAAACAGCTGTATCGGGTGATACATTCCATACCGGAAGAAATGAAAGTTCCTTCCAGATGTTTGTTGCCGGATTTAAGTATAGAGAGATTGCCGAAAAATTAGGATTGCCGATGGGAACGGTAAAGAGCCGTTTGTTTTCATCCGCAAGCGGTTGAAAGAGGAATTGAAAGATTTCTCCTCCTGATGCAGAGGCCTGATTGAGTGATGTGTTTTAAGGTCAAAGTGATGAGCCTACCTGTCAGAATACGACGCTGATGGGAAGGCTTTTACTGTCAATCCAGTTTTCCTGTACTCTGTGTTTGGCCTTTTGGGCGTTTCTTGTGCGGTATGGGTTGCTTCTATGGATTTTCTTTCACAGTAGTCGTCTGAAAAGGATTCTTTAATAATTAGAGAGTTTTCATTCTTTTTATTCATCCTTTCTTTTTAGTTTTATGATTCAGTGTTTTGATACTGTTGAGGTAGGCTTGTTCTACGGGTGAAAGCGTGCGCACTTCCCACTTGCGATATTCTATTTTAGCTTTATCCATAGCTTGTTCATGACTTATCATACCGGCATCCATCAATAGAACTTCTCCGTGGAAGACAGTATGGCATCCAGATGTTTGATGTAATCGTTCATGTACATTGGACGGTGCTTGATAGCTTGTACTTCAGCAAAATCAAAATATCCGGAGACAAGGTTATTCAGCACTTTGAGTTCTTCTGCGCTCAAGTAATTCTTGGCTATCTTTGCATCGCGCAATGTCGGATGGTCGCCTTTAAAGGAAGTTAGTCCCATCATGTGTTGGTCGGCATCGGCTCGTTCATAAATAACTTCTGCAGCTGTATGTCCGTGGGCTGCAAAGTGTAGCTTATTCTGAACAATCTTGAAGAATTCAATAGATTGTTTGGCGCGGGATCGTAATCTACGGCAGTAGCATAGATATCAAGCACTTGTCTATACATCACCTTTTCAGACGATCGGATGTCACGGATGCGGTCGAGCAACTCTTTCCAATAATAGCCTCCTCCCATCTGCTTCAATCGTTCGTCGTCCATGGTGAAGCCTTTGATGATATATTCTTTAAGGCGTGCCGTTGCCCATTGACGGAAGTGTGTGGCTTGAATTGAATTTATTCGGTAGCCTAAAGATATTATCATATCAAGATTGTAGTGAGGAATTTCTCTTTCAACCATGCGCGCTCCTTCTTGTCGAACCTGTCGGATTTTCCGACAGGTTGACTCTTCAACAAGTTCACCATCTTCATAAATGTGCTTAATATGTTCTACCACATTTGTTCGAGACGTCTGGTAAAGGTCGCCCATTTGCTGTTGGGATAGCCATACGGTATCTTCGTCCATCTGCACTTCTATGTGTGTCTGCCCGTCTTCACTCTGGTAGATGATGATATTGCTTTTATTTTCTTTTGCCATGATTTAGATATCGTTTCTTTAAATATGGTTTATAAGTTTAATCTTTGATACAAACATTAAGCTCTATATTTGGCAAAGTTATGTCTTTTCGGTGAAATGTATGTCAATCATCGGATTTCTTTTGCTTTTCATAGTTTTTCCTATACCTTTGCACCCTGAAAGAATAAAAATGTATGATGCCGTGAATAGCGGCCGTGTATTCTAGAACACCACGTAAAAACAGGAATTATGAAAGAAAAAGTATCTGTACCCTTTATGTTGCTGGGCATTTTGTTTAATGTCTGTCTCATTGCAGCCAATCTCCTTGAAACAAAAGTAATCCAGGTAGGTAGTCTGACCGTGACAGCCGGATTATTAGTTTTTCCTATTTCTTATATTATTAATGATTGTATCGCCGAGGTTTGGGGATTCAAGAAAGCGCGGCTCATCATTTGGAGTGGTTTTGCCATGAACTTCTTCGTGGTTGCTCTTGGGTTGATAGCTGTTGCCATTCCGGCTGCTCCTTTCTGGGAGGGCGAGGAACATTTCAATTTTGTGTTCGGTATGGCTCCCCGTATTGTGGCTGCCAGTCTGATGGCTTTTCTGGTAGGCTCATTTCTCAATGCGTATGTGATGAGTAAGATGAAAGTAGCCAGTCAGGGGCGTAACTTTTCGGCCCGTGCCATCTGGTCGACTGTTGTAGGTGAGACTGCCGATTCATTGATTTTTTTCCCGGTAGCTTTTGGTGGAGTTATTGCCTGGAAAGAACTGCTTATCATGATGGGGATTCAGATTGTGCTGAAATCCATGTATGAAGTTATGATCCTTCCGGTGACAATTCGTGTAGTGAAAGCCATTAAGAAGATAGACGGTAGCGATGTGTATGATACCGATATCTCCTATAATGTATTGAAAGTCAAAGATATTTAAGATAGAATATGAATAGAGAAGCAGCATTGGTTGTGTTTAGTGGTGGACAGGACTCTACGACTTGTTTGTTTTGGGCAAAACGCAACTTTAAGAAAGTATATGCCTTGAGTTTTCTTTACGGTCAGAAACATCAGAAAGAAGTGGAGCTTGCACGGGAGATAGCCCGGAAAGCGGAAGTGGAATTTGATGTGATGGATGTTTCTTTTATCGGACAGTTAGGTCATAATTCATTGACCAATACTACGATGGTGATGGATCAGGAAAAACCTGCAGATAGCGTTCCTAATACCTTTGTTCCGGGACGTAATCTGTTTTTTCTAAGTATCGCAGCAGTATATGCCCGTGAACGTGGTATTAATCATTTGGTAACGGGAGTTTCTCAAACAGATTTCAGCGGTTATCCCGATTGCCGTGATGCCTTTATCAAGTCTCTTAATGTAACTCTCAATCTGGCTATGGATGAACAATTTGTGATTCATACCCCTTTGATGTGGATTGATAAGGCAGAAACATGGGCATTGGCCGACGAACTGGGGGTATTGGAACTGATTCGCACCGAGACTTTGACCTGTTATAATGGCGTTCAGGGAGATGGTTGCGGACATTGCCCGGCTTGTACATTGCGTCGGGAAGGATTGGAAAAGTATTTAAAAAGTAAGAATCAATAATATCTCTACATAGAGATTAAAATGCGTTTTATTGCTGTCATCTGTCACATTGTTGTAGATAAATGTTTGATTATAAGATTTCTAGTTTGTGACAGCAAGTAGTGACAGCAGCTAAATTTGACATTTTGCCGTCACATCTATTGTCACCGGTAAGTTCTAATTAATAAATGATAGTAGCTTCTGTCCGGAATGTATTGGCTTAGATTAGTTTCAATAGCTTGAAACTGTTGTTTCATAGGTGAGAAACTAAAGTTTCAACGGTAGGAAACTAAAGTTTCTAACGCTTGAAACTATAAGTTCCAAGACTTGAAACAGTTTGTTCCAAGTAATGAAACACTTTGTTTCAAGGCGGGAAACACATTGTTTCAAGCAATGAAACACACTGTAACAAGTGAGGTGAGGAGAAAGCAAACGTAGGATAAGAGTTGATGGTGATAGGTGATAGATGCGGTGATAGGTTGTGAAATGAATCCTTCACCACTAAAACCTCGATGAATAAGGCGTTTGAGGCAGGACGGTGATAGGTGAAAGAAGAAATGCGTTTTTTTGTTTAGAGTAGAGTTTGTAGTTAATGAGTGCAATGACAGAATTAAAAGACCAACTTTCCTTATTAGGAAGAAAAACCGAGTATAAACAAGATTATGCTCCTGAAGTACTGGAAGCCTTTGATAATAAGCATCCTGAAAATGATTACTGGGTACGTTTCAACTGCCCGGAGTTCACAAGTCTGTGTCCTATTACCGGACAGCCGGACTTTGCCGAAATACGTATCAGCTACATTCCTGATATAAAAATGGTAGAAAGTAAGAGTTTGAAACTCTACCTTTTCAGTTTCCGCAGTCATGGAGCCTTTCATGAAGATTGCGTGAATATCATAATGAAAGATCTTATCCGATTGATGAATCCCAAATACATAGAAGTAACGGGAATATTTACTCCTCGTGGTGGTATTTCCATTTATCCGTATGCCAATTATGGTCGTCCGGGAACAAAGTTCGAACAGATGGCAGAACATCGTTTGATGAATCGGGAATAATATAAATAAAAGAATTTACTAGCTAAAAAAATCGAATATGACTCATCATGTGCCTGCTGAATTGCAAAACTATGTTCGGCAAAGTATTATTCCTCAATACGCTAACTTTGATAAAGCGCATCAAATTGACCATGTAGAAAAGGTAATTGAGGAAAGTCTGAAATTAGCGACGTATTATGAAGTCGATTATTCGATGGTTTATGTCATTGCTGCTTATCATGACCTGGGGTTGTATGAAGGACGTGAATTTCATCATATAACCTCCGGCAAAGTATTGTTAGCCGACGAAACTTTGCGGCGTTGGTTTACGGATGAACAGCTGTTGCAGATGAAAGAGGCGATAGAAGATCATCGGGCTTCCAATAAACAGGCTCCCAGAACAATCTATGGAATGATTGTTGCCGAGGCTGACCGAATTATTGATCCCGAAGTTACTTTACGCCGTACCGTACAATATGGGCTGTCTCATTATCCGGAGATGGATAAAGAAGAGCAATATGCCCGTTTTCGGAAACATCTAACTGAAAAATATGCAGAAGGAGGGTATCTGACGTTATGGATACCCCAATCGGATAATGCCGGACGGTTGGCAGAACTTCGTCAACTAATTGCGGATGAAAAAAAACTTTTGTAGAGTTTTTAATAAAATCTATGAAGAAGAGAATAATACAGTTTTGTGAAATATAGCTATTAGCTTGCGTTCGATTCATTTTTTATTTTTATCTTTGTCATATTAAGGATTGCAATACGATAGACAATGGAAGAATATATTACTCGATTTTCAACATATCTTTTTTGGGATGTCAATAAAGATGATTTGGATATGGAGAAGCATTCACAATATATAATAAAGAGAGTGCTTGAATATGGTATGTTGCAAGATTGGAATATTGTAAAACAATATTATGGACTTGGGAGGATCGTCGAAATAGCTAAAGGGGTTTCGTGAATTGGAGCCTCGGGCTTTAGCTTATCTTTCTGCCATTTCACAAACTCCTAAAGAACAATTTAGATGTTACACTTATCAACGGTCGAATCCACAACACTGGAACTTTTAAAAAAGTTGCAACAGTTGCCTGTACTTTGTAATACTCGTCTAGTCGGTGGTACTGCATTAGCTTTGCAATTAGGACATCGAAAGTCGGTCGATTTGGATTTTTTTGGTCAGATTAATGTAGATTCTCAAGATTTGAAGGAAGCTTTACGAACACTTGGGACACTGACTGTCTTAAATGATTCTAAGAATATACACATTTACGTATTGAATGAGGTTAAAATAGATATCGTGAACTATACTTATCCTTGGCTTGATGATGTCGTATATAAAGATGGGATACGTTTGGCAAGTCCTAGAGATATTGCGGCAATGAAAATTACTGCTATTGAAGGGAGAGGTACTAAAAAAGATTTTGTAGATATTTACTTTTTGTTGAAAAAGTATTCATTGAAAAATCTATTGGATTTCTATTCTCAGAAATATCCTGACTCATCTTCTTTTATGGCTATGAAAAGTTTAGCTTATTTTGAAGATGCGGAGGAGGAGCCAATGCCTTATATGTTTGTGGATGTATCTTGGGACGAAATTAAAAAGTCTATTTTGTCTCGTTTATAATAGTATATGAGATAAGTTACTATTCATGATGATACGGCCCTCCATTCAATATCGTCATTGCCCGATAAATCTGCTCCACGAATATCAACCGAATCATTTGATGAGAAAAAGTCATCTTCGACATTGAAATCTTTTCGTGTGCTGCCTGATACACTTTTTCTGAAAAGCCATAAGGACCTCCGATAATGAACACCAATCGTTTGTTTACCGTATTCATTTTCCGTTTCATATATTCGGCAAACTCAAGAGAGCGCATTTCTTTACCGTGTTCATCGAGCAGCACCACGACGTCACCCGGTTGAAGGGCTTTCAGTATCAGTTCTCCTTCCTTTTCTTTCTGTACTTCCATTGAAAGACTCTTGGTGTTTTTCAGTTCGGGAATCACTTCCATATCAAAAGTGATATAGCGTTTGGTGCGCTGGATATAGTCGTTGATGGCAGTGATATAGTGCTGTTCTACGGTTCGTCCTACGACGAGCAGGGTTGTTTTCATACGTCTACAATTCTGATTATTGCACAAAAATAGGCATTTTTTATGTTATTCTGCAATTAATGCTTACCTTTGCCTATCATTAGTTGAAAGTTTAAGCCTTTAAACTTCAACTTAAAAGCTTGTAATTATGAAAAAACGAGTGCTCGTAGGAATGACCGCATTGCTTCTTTCCCTCTCGTTGCTAATGGCGCAAGAGATACCGGCAGGAGTGATTACGGCATTTAAAAGAGGAAGCTCGCAAGAGCTAAGTAAGTATATGGGGGACAAGGTAAACCTGGTGCTCCAAGGTCGCTCGACAAACGTTGACAAACAGAAAGCAACAGCTGCGATGCAGGAATTCTTTACGAAGAATAAAGTCAGCGGATTTAATGTGAACCATCAGGGAAAACGGGACGAATCAAGTTTCGTTATCGGCACGTTGGCTACTACTAATGGGAACTTTCGTGTGAACTGCTTCCTGAAGAAAGTGCAGAATCAATATTTAATACATCAAATAAGAATTGACAAGATCAATGAATAAGGAAAAAGAACTGATCGACAAGTTGATCGATCTTGCTTTTGCAGAAGATATAGGTGATGGCGATCATACCACCCTTTCATGTATTCCCGCTACGGCAATGGGAAAATCAAAATTGCTTATCAAAGAAGCCGGTGTGTTGGCTGGCATCGAAGTAGCTAAAGAAATCTTCAACCGTTTTGATCCTACCATGAAAGTGGAAGTGTTTATCAATGACGGAACAGAAGTGAAACCGGGTGATGTAGCAATGGTAGTGGAAGGAAAAGTGCAATCTTTACTTCAGACCGAACGCCTGATGTTGAACGTGATGCAGCGTATGAGCGGCATTGCAACAATGACCCGTAAATATGCAAAGGTATTGGAAGGTACAAATACCCGTGTGCTTGATACCCGCAAAACAACTCCCGGTATGCGTATCCTCGAAAAAATGGCAGTGAAAATCGGTGGCGGAGTAAACCATCGTATTGGTCTGTTCGACATGATTCTTCTGAAAGACAATCATGTGGACTTTGCCGGAGGTATCGACAAAGCCATCACTCGTGCTAAAGAATATTGCAAGGAAAAAGGCAAAGACCTGAAAATAGAAATAGAAGTCCGCAGCTTCGACGAACTGCAACAAGTTCTTGACCTTGGCGGAGTGGATCGTATCATGTTTGATAACTTCACTCCCGAAATGACTAAGAAAGCAGTGGAGATGGTAGCAGGCAAATACGAAACCGAATCTTCGGGTGGTATCACCTTTGATACTCTTCGTGAGTATGCCGAATGTGGCGTAGACTTCATCTCTGTAGGAGCTTTGACTCATTCAGTGAAAGGACTGGACATGAGTTTCAAAGCATGCTGATAGTATAATAAGCGGTGAACTGTAAGCGGTGAACGATAAACAGTAAACGGTGGATATTTTGTAGCATGATTATGCGCAGCTTTGTTCATCATTTACCGTTTATCGTTCACCGTTTTTTCTTTCCCGTTTATTAATTATCTATCCTTTAACTTCTTTTAGCAATATTCCTTGCAGCATTCCTCAAACTCTCGCGTCTAATGAGTAAAACGACGCAGACATACGTTCGATTTTAAAAAAAAGTAATTGACTTTGGAAAACGAGATAGAACTGATAAAGGGCTGTCGGGCAGGAAAGGATTCAGCCCGAAAGGAACTTTACACTCTCTATTCCAAGCAGATGCTGGCGGTATGTTTCCGCTATACGGGCGATATGGATGCGGCGCACGATGTACTGCATGACGGTTTCATCAAGATTTTTACCAACTTTTCGTTCCGGGGCGAGTCTTCGCTCTGTACATGGATCACCCGGGTGATGGTCACTCAATCACTCGATTTCCTGCGGCGGGAGAAACGAGTCAGCCAGTTGGTAGTGCATGAAGAGCAGCTTCCCGATATACCGGATATATCGGACTCGGGAGGAGGGGCTGGAATCTCCGAAGAGCAATTGATGGCTTTTATTGCCGAATTGCCGGATGGTTGCCGAACCGTTTTCAACCTTTATGTGTTTGAAGAGAAATCGCACAAGGAGATAGCCAAGATGCTTCATATTAAAGAGCATTCATCTACTTCGCAGTTGCACCGGGCCAAATATTTGTTAGCAAAAAGAATTAAAGAGTATAGAAATCATGAAGAAAGAAAATGATGAAATAACCGATCTGTTTCGCACGCGTCTCGCTGATGCCGGGATGAGTGTACGGGATGGCTTTTGGGAAGAGCTCTCGCAGGAAATACCTGTGGCTTGCCAGCATCGCCGTCGGATTCTGCTCTTCCGTGTGGCGGCTGCGGCATCTGTATTGCTCGTTTTGGCGGCCTCGTCGGCTACTTTCTTGTATTTCTCTCCAAAGGAGAAATGGAAGAAGCATTTACAAAGATAGCCGTGACGAATGGAGGACAGATGGATGGAGATGGAATACGCGTCAATCAGTTACCGTTGCCGGTAGAACCGGTGTTGCCGAAACCGGCTCCAAAGTCTTACGGTATGCTGTCACAATACACGGAGGAAGAAGATTCGCTTTCTATCACTTTCTCTATGTCGTTTTCTTTTTCTTCCACTACTTCTACGGGAAATGGTAACAGATATGGTAATCAGGGGCATAATGGTTATTGGCAGGCAACAAACGGTAATACAGGATCATCTGTCGCTTCGGAAGAACAGTCGAATGTCGATATGTCTCAACCCGAAGCGGTGAAAAAGCATCGCTGGGCGATGAAAGTTCAAGTGGGTACAGCACTTCCGGCTGATAATGGCACTTATAAAATGCCGGTTTCCGCAGGGGTAACGGTAGAGCGTAAGTTGAACGATTTTCTTGGCATAGAAACCGGATTACTCTATTCGAACCTCCGTTCTGCAGGGCAGCATTTGCACTATCTGGGAATCCCTGTTAAAGTGAACGTGACGTTGGTAGATACGAAAAAAATAGACCTTTACGCCACCGTAGGAGGAATAGCCGATAAATGTATCGCCGGCGCGCCGGACAACAGTTTTAAAGAAGAACCTATCCAGCTGGCAGTGACTGCCGGCATTGGAATCAATTATAAGATTAATGACCGACTTGCTGTTTTTGCCGAACCCGGAGTTTCGCATCATTTCAAGACAGATTCGAAATTGGCTACGGTACGAACGAAACGGCCGACTAATTTTAATTTACTTTGCGGACTTCGCATGACGTATTAATCCTTATGAAAATGAAAAAAACACTACTAATGCTGTGGATGGCTGTTTGCCTGATCGTATCCTTTACAGGATGCACCAGCGAAGAAATGGATTATAACAATCCGGATGTTGCTCTTTTTGTGAAGCAATTGAAGTCGGGTACGTACAAGATGAAGAATGATAAAAGGGGTGGTGGAGGTCCCTCATTTCACGGAAGAGGATATCCCCGAACTTTTAAAATATGCAGAAGATCTGACTATTATCCCTTCTTTTCCGTCGGTTTATAATATGAACAACGGTAAGATTCGGTTGGGTGAGTGTATGCTTTGGGTGATTGAGTCAATCCGTCAGGGCACACCTCCGTCATTAGGTTGCAAAATGGTATTGGCGATGCTGAAAATTATGAAGCAATCTATTTCCTGACCGATGAGGAAGTACTCGATGCAGCCGCTTGTTATCGTAGTTGGTGGGAAGAGCGCCAATATCCGAAAACAAGATGGACGATCGATCCGTGCTACGATGAACCGCTTTGTGGATCGGGTTATCGTTGGTGGTAATAAAGGGGGAGGAGCCTTCGGAAAGTAAAAAATAGGAAACATTCATGTGGGAATATTTGTTTGTATCAGTAGTCTTATTGCTGCTGACAGGGGGATTATTACGCTCAAAAGATAGCCTCTTATACGTACAAATGTATATGAAGTGCTCCAAAATATCAGGTAATGAAAGAGTAAAAAGAATGGATGGATTAAAACGGGTTATAACAACGATGGTACTGTGCCTGACGGCTTTATTTGCATATTCGCAAGTATGGACGGCGCAAGACTCTTTGCATTTGAAGAAATTGCTGGAGAGTGACCAGGAGTTGCATTTGAATATGGATGCTGTAAAGTCGATTGATTTCGGAACTGCGGTTGGTACTCCCCGAATGTCGGAGGAGAAAAGCTGGATGATGCCTGATGAATCGCTTCCTGAAGCATTGCCTAAACCGAAAGTGGTGTTGAGTTTGATGCCATATAAAGCGAATACCCGTTATAACTGGGACCCTATCTATCAGAAGAAGATAAAGATTGATAAAAACACCTGGCGGGGAGATCCTTTCTATGAGATACGCCATCAAAGATCCTACTCGAACTGGGCACGTAATCCGATGGCAAAGGGAATGCGTAAATCGTTGGATGAGATACAGGCGAGTGGAGTACGTTTCCGACAGTTGAGCGAACGTGCCAATGGAATGATGGTGAACACGGTAGTGATGGACGCACCTATTCCCTTGTTTGGTGGAAGTGGGGTATATATCAATGGCGGAACGGTCGGCGGACTTGACCTGATGGCTGTCTTTACCAAAAGAGTTCTGGAATAAGAAAGGCAGAGATAACCGCGCCCGCACATTGGAGGTTTTGAGAACTTATGGAGATTCTACAACTGTGTTGATAAATAAACCGATTGAACAGATTGCACGCTGAAGACGTTATAATGATGTGTTGATGTAACAATGTGTAATGTACTGACTTGAGAGTGTTTGTAATTGAATAATTAGTATATTTGTGTATTGTTATGTTGGCGCATTGTTATATAACTCTGTCGTTATCATTGGTATTTTGGCATATTAAAACATAGATAAATAATTAATTATGAATAGAATTACTTCCCTTCTGGGTATTCAATATCCTATTATTCAAGGTGGTATGGTGTGGTGTAGCGGTTGGCGTCTTGCTTCTGCTGTGAGCAATGCCGGCGGATTGGGATTGATCGGCGCCGGTTCTATGCATCCGGACACTTTACGTGAACATATCCGTAAATGTAATGCGGCCACAAAATTTCCCTTTTGGAGTGAATATCCCTTTGATGTATCCCCAAATAGAAGAGATTATGAATATTGTAGTGGAAGAGGGAGTGAAGATTGTTTTTACCTCTGCCGGAAATCCGAAAACGTGGACCGGATGGTTGAAGGAGCGTGGAATAACAGTTGTTCATGTCGTTTCTTCTTCCCGTTTTGCTGTAAAATGTGAGGAGGCTGGAGTAGATGCGGTAGTGGCAGAAGGGTTTGAAGCCGGAGGGCATAATGGACGGGAGGAAACAACGACTTTCTGTTTGATTCCTGCTGTGCGTGAGGCTACAACATTGCCTTTGGTAGCTGCAGGAGGTGTCGGTACAGGAGGAAGGAATACTGGCTGCTATGGTGTTGGGGGCGGGTGCAAATAGGAACACGTTTTGCGCTGACTGAAGAAAGTTCAGCGAGTCCGGTATTTAAAGATTATTGCTTGAGTCTCGGAGAAGGGGATACTAAGTTGTTGTTGAAAAAGCTGGCTCCGACACGTTTGGTAAAGAATGCTTTCCGCGAAGCGGTGGAGAAGGCTGAAGATAGTGGAGCTAGTGCTGAAGATTTGAGAACTTTATTAGGACGGGGGCGTGCTAAAAAAGGAATCTTCGAAGGTGATCTGGAAGAAGGGGAATTGGAGATCGGACAAGTTTCGGCAATCATATCCCGTCGGCAGTCTGTGGCAGAAGTAATGAACGAATTGGTAGCGGCTTATCAACGGGCGGCAAAGAAAGATTATTTATTTTAAAGATATAGCTCACCACAGAGTAATACAAAGTCTTGCAGAGTTTTTTAAAGGTTATCAATCGAAGACGTAAGACATTGAGATAGCCTTACTTTGAAAAAAAGAAAGAACTCTGTAAGACTTTATATTACTGTATGGTGAAAATGCATAGTTACAGGCTGATAGGATCGTACTTCAAACCAAATACGTCGGCAACGGCCTTATAAATGATTTTTCCTTCTACGATATTTAATCCGAGTGCTAATGCTGGATTCTCTTTGCAGGCTTTTTTCCATCCCTTATTTGCTAAAGCTATCACATAGGGGAGAGTAGCATTGGTTAGTGCAAGGGTGGAAGTGTAAGGTACAGCTCCCGGAATATTAGCTACTGCATAATGAACGATTCCGTCTACAATATAGGTCGGTGCACTGTGAGTGGTCGGGTGAGAGGTCTCGAAACATCCTCCCTGATCGATTGCTACATCTACTAATACTGTGCCGGGCTGCATTATTGAAAGCATCTCTTTGGTAATCAAATGTGGTGCTTTATCACCGGGAATCAGTACAGAGCCGACAACTAAATCAACATCCGGCAATTCTTTTCTGATTCTTAGTTCGGATGAGTACAATGTCTTTACATTCTTAGGAAGTGTTTCACTCAAATAGCGCAAACGTGCCAGATTTATATCTGTGATAGTGACGTCTGCCCCCATTCCCGCAGCCATTTGTGCAGCATTGCTACCTACAACTCCACCTCCTAAAATTAATACTTTAGCTGGTTTAACACCTGGTACACCTCCCAAAAGGAATACCTTTTCCGCCTTGCGGCTTTTTCCAGGAAACGGGCACCTTCCTGAATAGACATACGTCCGGCAACTTCGCTCATCGGAATTAATAAAGGTAATGTGTGGTCTGCTTCTTCTACAGTTTCGTAAGCCAGGCATATTGATTTGTTGGAGAGCATGGCAAGGGTTAACTCCCTGTCGGAAGCAAAATGGAAATAAGTGAATAGTAACTGTCCTTTTCTTATTAAGTTATATTCAGTGATTATCGGCTCTTTCACCTTTACGATCATCTCGGCAGTGGCGTAAATATCTTCTATTGTTGGCAGGATATGTGCGCCGACAGCTTGATATGCTTCATCCGGAAAACCGCTATTTATTCCCGCTGTATGTTGGATAAATACCCGATGCCCTTGTTTTACCACTTCAGCCACTCCTGAAGGTGTCATGCCTACACGGTTCTCATTGTTTTTGATTTCCTTTGGTACTCCGATAATCATAATGTTGCGTATTAAAGATTTAACATGTTCGAAAGTACGAAAAATCCCCTTACGTTGTTGTTCGTAAGGGGATGTTTTAGAACAGAATGCCTTCGCGTGTTGAGATGAATAAATGCGTAGAGTGGTTGTTTTATAGACATTCACTGCCCTGTTTGTTGATTTTCATGCTTTTCCATAGAGACCCACTCGAGCTATGTTGTTATAAAGGGTTCTGCAATATCGTACTTAAAGGAAGTACTTCTTCATTGTCTTTGTTTATATACCCCCACTTGGACGACTGACTTTCAATACAAACAGCAGCCAATCCTTCAGAGAAAGAGCGTCCATTATCATATTCCAGGGGAATGACAACTTCTCCTTTCTTGTTAATGAATCCTATCTTATTGTGTAGCGAGACGAGAGCTAATCCTTCCGCGAATTGTTCTATTTGACTGTAAGTCGGTGGAAGAATGTAGTTTCCTTGTCTGTCAATCAATCCCCATAATCCATCGTGGCATACCCGTGCACATTCTTTTTCAAACGAGTGAGCGGCTGTGTATTTAAACGGAATCTGTATTTGTCCGGTATGGTCGATGAATCCGTATTGAGAATTGAGTACTACCATCCCTAATCCTTCTTTAAAAGAGAAAGCCCGTTCGTACATTAGAGGAATGACAACGTCATATCCTTTATTGATGTATCCCCATTGGATTTTTCCTTTTACCGGAGCCAATCCTTCGGAGAAACGGCCAATTGCCGAGAAGCGCTTTTTCTTATTAGCTACCCCATAAGCTAAAAAAGAAGCGAAGAACTTTGTAATAGTGCTGCTCATTACCTTTATTGTTTGTGTGGTAAGCGTCCGGATACCATATATATACAAGAGAAGCGTGGACGTCGTTAGTTCATTCTATTCAAGGCTCTGGTAAACCTATTGGGAAATGAACAACAGAGTCCACGCCCTTGCATATAACAAAGACGTGAACGCTTAGTTGCCATTATCTCCCCAATTAAAGAATTTACCAGATTCTGAATAGAGATAATATTCTAAACGCTTCTACGTTATTAATCGTAATAAGTCGCTACAAAGATACGGATTTCTTGTTAAAGAACAATGCTTTTAGGGGATAAAGATTTAATGGTGAATGAGGTAGGTGTACAAAATGAGAAATGGCTAATAGATAGATTAAAAAAAGCTCCTTTTACGCTTTAGGTAAAGGGAGCTTTTTAGTCTATGATGTCAGGCGGTTTGTTTCTATGAAAAATGCTTGGTTATTAGTTTAAAAGTCCGGGATTAGCATCAATTGCATCTTGTGGAATACGCAATGTGTAACGGGAATCATCTTGTACAAGTGTGTAGGTTACATCTTCAATTTCTTTTTTGATTTCCGGTCGGGTAGTTCGGCGTAAATCAAACCAGCGATGGCCTTCAAAAGCAAGCTCGCGAGCACGTTCTTTCAGAATTTCTGTGACTAGCTTTTCTTGGCTCATCGCATTTATTTCATTCTTTTTCTGCTCATAACCTTCTGATGTATAACGATTCTCTATTAGTTTCAAGAGCCGGGTACGTGCTTCAGGTAATTTGTTTAAATGTGCAGCAGCTTCTGCTGAATTTAAATAAAGCTCTCCAGTGCGGAAAGTACATTTGAATTTAGATTCACCACTTTTGATGGAAGTATAATTTCCATTTTTATTTGCTTGATAATACTTGTTTGGACGTAGATCTTTTTCCTTCCTCATATTCTTGTAAAAATGAAGGGTAAAGTAAGAGTGATCCGGCATAATCGCTATTTGGAAAAACTTCATAGGCAGTGATCATTTCTACAGATGTAAATTCATTAGGAAGTTTGCCTCCTTCATCATTTAGGTTTACCAATGTCGATTTTCCGGCTAATACACGTTCCGAAGCTTCATAAGATTTGCTCCATTCACCCATGTATAAATATACCCGTGATTCCATAGCATCTACTGATAATGTTGAAAAACGGTATGAATATTGAATTTCCCATTCTTTTTTATTAATCAGTTTCCGTGCTGTTTCTATATCAGATAAAATAGAGGTATATATTTCCTTTACAGTATTTCTTGATGGTATTTCTTCTAAATCAGTATTGAGTTTTAGAGGAACTGCTTTGGTTTCTAATGCTCCGGTAGCTGTATAAGGTTGTCCATAAAGATTGACCAATATGAAATGCATATATGCTCTCATGAGGTAAGCTTCTCCAACTAATTGATTAATATCTTCTTGGCTTCCTTCTGATATTTCATCTTTTTTATCGATGATTGCGTTGGCATAATAGATATTGGTATAATAGGCCGCCCATCCAAATTGTCTCGTACTTGCATTCGGATTAACATCATTCCATTTTTCAACATCTCCTAAAGAATTTTTGGAAGTGGCATCAGACTGTAATATGGTTGCGATATCTGTTCTGATTTCGCATATTCCTCTGTCATTGAGTGCTGTATTGTAAGCTGTTGTGAATAAAGCTCTGTATTCAGCTAGCGTATTGGGAATTACTTGGCCTACTGGTTGTATGTCCAAATAACTATCACAGGAAGATAATAACAGGCTTCCTATTAATGTGAATATATAATATATTTTCTTTGTCATAATATATTTTTTAAAAGTTAAGACTTAGATTGAAGGTAATGGATTTGGGAACTGGGGTAGAGTATAGGTTGCCCATTGATTCCGGATCCATATAATTATCATAATTAGAGCTGATAACGAATAGGTTACGAGCCTCTAATCCTACAGTTGCTCCGCCGATACTTAGTTTATGAAGCCATTCGGATGGAACCCGGTAAGCAAGACGTATATTTTGTAGACGTACAAAGCTTAGCTTTTTTACCCAGATATCCAGTGATCTGTAAATGTCATTTCGAGTACTGAACAAGTAGTAGTCGGCCGGATTGTAATTGTACGTTGCTAATGCAGGGAACTTTCCTGTTGTATTTTCCGGTGTCCATCTATCCAGTATGTCTCTATTCATATTGCGCCCTGGGTCTAAGTCAGATACATTATAACTTGGAGTAGTTTTTACGTGTGCTCCAAAATTATAAGAAAAATTCAGGTTCAGTTCCCAATTGCGGTAATTGAACGTATTTAGAAAACCGCCCGTATAGGGAGCGTCTGACGTTCCAACATAGCTGTAAAAGTCTCTTTGTTCTTCGCTATTCGGTCCTATTTGGTAAGTGCCAAGCCCGTCTTCATTCGATGTCATTCTAAATAATTCTTCCACAGTGACAGCTTTGCCCCCTCTTTATTCTCAAGATAGATTTGCCCTGTATCAGGATTTATACCTTTTGTTTTTAGTGCAAAGATTGCACCTACGGGATATCCTTCCAGACTAGGAGTCACTTGGCTTTTATCTGTAAGTACTTTTAGTACTTTATTTTGATTATATGCGAAGTTGAAAGTAGTGTACCAAGAGAAGTTTTTAGTGGTGATATTACGTGTCTGCAGATTTACTTCTACACCTTTATTTTCCATACTAGCCCAGTTTATAGACATATTAGTGAATCCATTTTCCAAAGCTAATGCTTTAGAACCAATTAAGTCTGTTCCTTTTCTATAGTAGTAATCTACACTAAGATTGATGGCTTGATTGAGTACGGAAAAATCCATTCCTAAATTGTAAGATGCTGTTTTTTCCCAGCGTAATTTACTGTTGGGAGCACTATTGATAATAATATTTTCTTCACTGTAACCAGGTAAAATATTCACATTATCATATTTCCCGACTAGGAATGGAGAGGTTCCCTTATCAATATTTCCTTGTAAACCATAAGAAAGGCGAAGAGCTAAATTATCAATCCATTTGTATTGTCTAATGAACGATTCATTAGATAAACGCCACAAACCGCTTACCGAATAGATTGGTAAGAAACGGTATTTCTTATCTACTCGAATAAATCAGAACCATCCATGCGCACACTTCCTCCCAATGTATAACGATTCATTAAAGTATATGAACCATTGGCAAAGAAAGAAGCAAAAGCGTTTTCCTTGTACGATTTAGTTTTTAGATTCCAATCATTGGCTTGTGCTTCATCTTTAAATATGAGATTCTGGAATGTTAGTTTCTTGGGATCATATCCGTATCCGGTTGAGGCTTGGTTGTCTACCCAGTTTTTGCGAATTTCCGAACCAGCCATTATTTGTATGTCATGTATATCCCCAAATGTGTTTTTGTATTCTCCCTGGATTTTCCATGTGAGTTGTGAGGTTGTACTATTAGTTGTTTTAAGCATGCCTCCTTCTGGTATAAGATAGGTTTGTACACCATTTTTCCAATATTTATTGGTTTCACGTATATTCCTAATATTATATGAATTTATCCCGGCATACTCTTCTTGGGACAATTGATCCCATTGCACACCAATCTGTGAATAAACTTTCCACTGATCGTTAAAACGTAGCTGAACATCAAAGATAGAATTGATGGCTGTGGTGACAGACTCTTTATTGGTATTTGCTCGTTCTTCGAATATATTGAAGCCTTGCTTTTCATCTGTTTCATTACTTCTGACTACGTCGTAATCGTAAAGGTAGTTTCCTTGTTCGTCAAACGGAGCAAAGTAAGGGTTGGCGATACGTGAATAATATATAGGGTTAATAAGTCCGTAAGTATCAGTCATAAATGTGTTATTCTTGCGTCTGTTGGCAAAAATAGACATTCCAATTTTTAATATTTTGTTGATTTGGTAAGACGTTTTACTGGTCAGATTAAAACGACTCATGCTTACACCTGGTACATTTCCGTTTTCTTTGACATAACCAAGTGAGTTGTAATAAGTAACCTTTTCGCTACCACCAGAAATGCTAAAGTTATATTCTTGCGTAAAAGCATCTCTGAATAATATGTCATTCCAGTCTGTATTGATTGTTTTCAGTTTGTTTATAGCATTTTGGGCTTCAGGTGTCAGTCCGTTCCACCCCTGTTCTTTATAGATGTCTATTAAGTTATATTGTTTCATGATAGCAGCAACTTTTCCTTTTTCAGGAAATACCGGTATCGGATCTGTTAATCCCCATAATATGTCAAACCGTGCTTCTTTTAATAATTGAAGTTCCAAATCGACTTTCTCTTCCGAGTTTAGTAAGTTGAGTCGTGAAGTATTGAGATTTGGAGTATAAGTCAATTTAGTATTGAAGTTAATAACAGGTTTTCCGGTTTTTCCTCTTTTGGTTGTTACCACAATTACGCCATTTGCAGCACGTGCACCATAGATAGCAGTAGCAGCTGCATCTTTTAATATCGTAATGCTTTCAATGTCGTTTGGACTTAAACCTGCGATAGAAGATTGTGACATATTTACGATGTCATTATCGTTGTCTTTGTTGATTTCCGGAATATCTGTCCCCTCCAAAGGTATTCCATCCAATACCCATAATGGGTCTTGTGTTCCATTTAATGAAGCCGTACCACGAATACGAATACGTGCTGGAGCTCCCGGTGCACCAGAAGTTGTCGTAACAGCTACACCGGCGATTTGTCCTGCTAACGCCTGATCGATACTTTTTGCAGCACCTACCATTCCATCTGTAACATCTACTTTGGCAATGGCAGCAGTCAGTTTACGACGTTCCAGTTCTTGATAACCAGTTACTACTACGTCTCCTAATGTGTGTGATGAAGCTTGAAGTACAATACGATAAGTATCTTTTCCTGCTTGCAAAACGATGTCTTGTTCTTCAAATCCTATATAACTACAATGTAACCTAGTCACCTTTTCCGGAATGGAAATGGAGAATTTACCATCCATATCAGTGATAGTACCTAGAGAAGTCTGTGATACTCCGGCTTTTTTCAAATCGTCTGCATTAACATATACAGAAGCACCGATTAGAGGTTCATTGTCTTCACCGGATATAACGACTCCGGTGATTGTACGATTAGCAGCGTTGGCTACAGCCAACGTGCTAACAAGAAAACATATAAGAACGTATAAATATTTTTTTCTCATCAATATAGATTGTTAAAGTGATTGATTTTGTTTTATTTGATTCCCAAAGCCGTATTAATACGTAGAATCATATCCTCATAATGATAGCGTGCAGCAGTATCAGAAGTGCCGAGACGGCTCTGCAACAATTTCTTGATACGTAATAGCTCTCCGCGTTTCACCGAGATAGCATCAGAAATACGGTTGAGCTGACTACCATAGAAGTTAAGCACACGTGGAGCGCCCATTCGGTCTTCTTGGCGAAGTGCCCGTTGTTCGGCTGCATAACAGCTGCAGAAAGGAGTGGCATGGTCAAGCAGGAAATGCTCATTTGCAATCTTCTTGTTGATTTTTACAGCTTCGGGTTCTGCGGCTGCTGTAAGTAATGCATCGAGGAAGTTTTTCTGCAAAGAACGTTCCATTACGTTGGGGATGCCACCACGTTCGGTAATACCGAAAATGTTTTTATGAAGTCCGTCCATAAGCTCCACTACTGTGAAGGCTTTTTTCCCGTTGACAGACTCATTCTCTATCATACGCATCAAACGGTGTTGCCTAGTAAATCCCAAAGGATATAGGCTTGGGCGTTCTTTAAGATTTGCGTAGGAGCATTCTCCTGTTTTCCGATGGGAGTATTACGAAGTAGATAAGTATATTGTCCTACTTCCGTGTCAAACAGCCATTTAGGATATGTTAATACTTCATCCATCAGAAATTTTAGTGAAGCTTGTTGTTTCTCTTTCTCAACGAATGTATAAGTCTTGACGCCATCTCCAACAATTGTATTTTCAATGTAGATACCGCCAATATTGGCAAGGACATGATATAAATAGTTGTTCCATTGGTTGATTACTGCATAGTAGAGGCGTGATGCTTCTTCATAAGTTTGTCCTTTCTCGCCGGTAGTAGTCCATTGAAGAATTTGCGGAACAATACGTTTCAGATTCTCAATGCCAAGTAAAGAAGAACGAACCGGATCATCACCTAAATCTTCGTTCTGTGCACGTGGATCTACCGCATCACGTACATCCTGTGCTTCACTATATTTATAAAGACGATCAGTATGTTTGCTCAAAAAATCGAATAAAACATCCTTTTCTTCTTCCGGAGTCTTCTTTCCGTACCAACGATAACCATATTCGATAGCAAACATGTCATAAGGACCGATATGCGGAGAAAGAACTTTCACGCCATCTCCTGGTTGTGCGATATAATTGAATCGTGCATAATCCATGATAGATGAAGCGGTAGAATTCATTCTGGAAGTGAATGCTTCGGAACGTAATGAATCCGTCGGGAAAGCCCATGATCCCATCATATTGTGACGGAGTCCCAATGAGTGGCCTACCTCATGGCAAGCAACGAACCGGATGGCATCTCCCATTAAAGCATCGGGTAATTGCACATTGCGTGCTTCCGGACACACAGTTCCAGTTTGCACAGTGATCCATTCGCGTACCATAGAAAGCACATTGTGCCACCACATAATATCAGCTTCCAGAATTTCTCCGGAACGTGGATCTAACAGAGAAGGTCCCATTGCATTTTTCTTTTCTGAAGCTGCATAAGTCAGTACGGAGTAGTTGACATCGTCCATATCTACATGCATACTGTCCGTGATTTCCTTGGCGATAATCGCATTCTTGAAACCAGCCTTTTCAAAAGCAATCTGCCAGTCCTCAATACCTTTCTTAATGTACGTACGCCATTGGTAAGGCGTTGAATTATCAATGTAGAATACGATTGGTTTGGCAGGTTCCACAAGCTGACCTTTCAGATAAGCCTCCCGGTCTTCCGGTTTAGGCTCCATACGCCAGCGAGTGATATACTGTGTTTTATCCGTACGTTGTTGTGCATCACTGAAACTTAATAACGGATTAGTGAAATAACCGACCTTCTGATTGTCGAATCGCCCCATCATCGGCTTTTCGGGTAACAAGAGAATAGAAGAGCTAACTTCCACCGTCACATAAACTGTGGTGGTTCCTTCTGTAACTCTGGTGGTCAACTCGGAAGTTGCCACGACATTGTTTGAAAAGGATTTGATGGATAAAATACGTGATAAGTTCTTGATAGCCGAAGTACCCAGATTGATATTAGTAAATACATTATTAATACTGGTTTCAGTACCGTCATAAATATCATTCACCTTGATTACTAATGCAGTAGAATCTGCATTAATCGCTTCGATTTTGAATGCGGCAATCAACGGAGAGATAAAATTATCCTTTACCGAACGGAAGATAGCATCCGTTTGGGGGGCCAGAGGTAATGGGCGTTGTTGTCGTAGCATTAGTTTGCCCGTAGCTTTATCCCATTCCATGCAAACCATCTGATTCTCGTAGTTTACTCCACGGTTTACACCTGCATCATTAAGTTCGGCAGGAACTCGCTGCAGTTTGTTGACAACTAATAAATCACGTCCCAAAAGTGAGGTAGGAATTTCAAAATAATAGTCATTCTTCTTTTGGTGTACAGCAAACATTCCTTTTGTAGTTTTACTGTCTTCCACTAATTTTTCGTAGTCGCTTTTACTCTTCTCTTCTTTCTCTTCTGGTTTCTTCTTTTTCTTTTTAAACCAACTCAGATTTTCTGTAGCGGGGGTAGTTGCAAATGCCGAGAGCGCTTCTCCACTCAGCAATATACATGCAATGACCGCTGCCATTACTTTTACATACATTCTCATTGAGTCTCTAACTTTTAATTATAATTAAAAAACAGCCACAAAAGTACTAATATTAATAACATAATGACTACTGATTTGCAATGAATATAACATTAAAAAGAAATATTAACTAGAATCTAAGGCCATCATTCCTCCCAGATATTTCATAGTTTAGTGGGAATAGTGTACATTTGCGGGAGTAAAAAAGTGAATGGAATGATGAGACGATATATCACAGCTTTGATGCTAGCTTGCTGCATCGGAGGGTATGGACAAGAGAAAAGCAAGCTACCTTTGTGCCTCCTTTTGACTTTCCTCTTACATTGAGTGGAAACTTTGGCGAAATCCGCTCCAATCACTTCCATGGCGGGCTGGATTTTAAAACAGGCGGAGTGATCGGTAAACCCGTTTGTGCTCTCGCTGATGGCTATATTTCACGTATTCGTGTCACGAATGGATCGGGATATGTACTTGATGTCTGCTACCATAATGGTTATTCAACTATCAACCGTCACTTGAGTGGTTTTGTTTCTCCCATTGCCGAAAGGGTGGAGAAACTTCGATATGAAGAAGAGAACTGGGAAGTGGAGATTGTTCCCGAACCGGGAGAATATCCGGTAAAAGGAGGTCAGCAGATTGCATGGAGCGGAAACACCGGATATTCGTTCGGTCCGCATCTTCATCTGGATGTGTTTGAAACGGAATCGGGAGATTATATTGACCCTATGCCTTTTTTTCAATCGAAAATAAAAGATACGCGTGCTCCGAAAGCGGATGGCATCATGTTTTTTCCGCAACCGGGCAAAGGAGTTGTGGATGGAAAGCAGGAGAATAAAACGATTCTTCCCAATAGCGAACGTCCCGTGGAAGCATGGGGAGTGATAGGTATGGGTATCAAGGCATACGATTATATGGATGGCGTAAGTAACCATTATGGAGTTTATTCTGTTGTGCTCGCGGTAGATGGGAATGAAATATTTCGTAGCACAGTAGATCGCTTCTCACAGGAAGAAAACCGGATGATTAACTCTTGGACGTATGGACAATATATGAAATCTTTTATTGATCCGGGGAATACGTTGCGTCTGCTGAAAGCGTCGAATGATAATCGTGGTTTGGTGACGATTGACGAGGAACGGGATTATCAGTTCTTATATACGTTGAAAGATGCTTTCGGAAACACTTCCAACTATCGTTTTACCGTACGGGGCCGGAAGCAGCCGGTTGAAGCGTTGAATCATCGAGAGAAATATTATTTCACCTGGAATAAGACTAATTATTTGCAAGAACCGGGATTGAGCCTGGTTATTCCGAAAGGAATGTTGTATGACGATGTCCCCCTCAATTATCAGATGAAGGCGGATAGTGGTGCCGTTGCTTTTACTTATCAACTGAATGATAAGACGGTTCCATTGCATGCAGCTTGTGAACTTCGTATCGGGTTGCGTAGAAAGCCGGTTGCCGATACGACCAAATATTATGTAGCCCGTATCTCCGAAGGGAGGAAAGTACAGCGTAGGTGGAAAGTATGAAGATGGATACATGAAAGCCGCTATCAGGGAGCTGGGAACTTATACTGTTGCCATCGACACCATTCCGCCGGAGATTATTCCTGTCAATAAGAACCAGTGGGGAAGAAACGGAAAGATTGTCTATCGGTTGAAAGATCAGGGGCGGAATTGCTTCCTATCGTGGAACGATTGATGGTAAGTATGCACTTTTCGGACGCCCCAATATTGTGAAATCGTACTGGGAATGTGTACTTGATCCGAAACACGTGAAGAAGGGCGGAAAGCATACTGTCGAGTTTACAGTGACCGATGGTTGTGGGAATGAAACGATAGCTCGTGAAAGCTTTGTTTGGTAAATTACTAAAAGTGAATCATATATTTATGAAAAGAAGAATTATTCTTTGTGCTGCCATGTTTATGGCAGCTGTGGCGAACACTTTCGCTTGCACTAACCTGATTGTTGGAAAGAATGCGTCTGCCGATGGCTCGACGATCGTTTCCTATTCTGCTGACTCGTATGGCCTGTTCGGAGAACTCTATCATTATCCGGCTGCTACCTACCCGAAGGGAACGATGTTGAAAGTGTATGAATGGGATACCGGCAAGTATCTGGGAGAAATAGAGCAGGCACGTCAGACTTACAATGTAGTCGGTAATATGAATGAATATCAGGTTACGATTGGTGAGACGACTTTCGGCGGACGTCCGGAACTGGCGGATTCCACAGGGATTATTGATTACGGAAGTCTGATTTATATTGGTTTGCAACGTTCGCACTGCCCGTGAAGCAATTAAAATCATGACCGATTTAGTGCAGCAATACGGTTATTATAGCGAAGGAGAGTCCTTTACTATTGCCGATCCGAACGAAATATGGATCATGGAAATGATTGGTAAAGGTCCCGGAATTCGTGGAGCTGTTTGGGTAGCTGTACGTGTGCCTGATGACTGCATTTCGGCTCATGCTAATCAGTCACGTATCCACCAGTTTGATATGAATGACAAGGAGAACTGTATGTACTCTCCGGATGTCGTTTCTTTCGCTCGTGAGAAGGGATATTTTAATGGAGTAAATAAAGATTTTAGCTTTTCGTTAGCTTATGCGCCTCTTGATTTTGGTGCTCGTCGTTTCTGTGAGGCACGTGTGTGGAGCTATTTTAATAAGTTCACGGATAATGGAAAAGAGTATCTTCCTTATATTGAGGGAAAGACCGATACTCCAATGCCTCTTTTTGTGAAACCGAAACATAAACTGTCTGTACAGGATGTGAAAGATATGATGCGTGACCACTATGAAGGTACGCCTCTTGATATTTCCAATGATTTCGGAGCAGGTCCTTATAAGACGCCATATCGCCTTTCTCCTCTGAACTTCAAGGTAGACGATAAGGAATATTTCAACGAACGTCCCATTTCCACTCAACAAAGCGGATTTGTATTTGTTGCACAAATGCGTGCTCATAAGCCGGACCCGATAGGTGGTGTACTTTGGTTTGGTGTGGATGATGCCAACATGACGGTATTTACTCCGGTCTATTGCTGCGCAACGAAAGTTCCGGTATGCTATACCCGTGTAGATGGAGCCGATTATATAACATTCTCTTGGAATTCAGCTTTCTGGATTTTCAACTGGGTATCTAATATGGTCTATCCGCGTTATGATTTGATGATCGGTGATGTACGGGAAGCGCAGAAAGAAATGGAAACGACTTTCAACAATGCACAGGAAGGCATTGAAGAGATGGCTGCCAAACTGTTGGCTAAAGATAAGAACGCAGCAGTTGATTTTCTGACAAATTATACAAATATGACCGCACAGAGCACTTTCGATACTTGGAAACAATTAGGTACATTCTTGATTGTGAAGTATAATGATGGAGTAGTGAAGCGTGTTAAAGATGGTAAGTTTGAACGTAATTCTATCGGACAACCTGCCGGTGTGATCCGTCCCGGATATCCGAAAGAATTCTTGCAGGAATATGTCAAACAGACTGGCGACAGATATTTGGTAAAATAAGAATTGAAAATGAAAGATTAAAAATGAAAGATTAAAATGGGCTGACAAGTTGTTGCTGTGGGATGGCTATTTACTTTTAATCTCTGGTTTTTAATTTTTAATTTCTAATTTTTAATTGAATACCTAGGATTTATAAACTTATTATTTTACATTTGTGTGCTCGAGAAATTGATAATAAATAATTCATTAACCAATAAATAACAATCGAAATGGAAAATCAGGAACTTATTAAACAGGTCACTGAAAAAGCCGAAAAATGGCTAACCCCGGCTTATGATGCTGAAACCCAGGCTGAAGTGAAACGAATGTTGGAAAACGATGATAAAACCGAACTTATTGAAGCTTTCTACAAAGACCTTGAATTTGGTACTGGTGGTTTGCGTGGTATCATGGGAGTAGGTAGCAATCGTATGAATATCTATACGGTAGGTGCTGCCACTCAAGGGCTTTCCAACTATCTGAAGAAGAACTTCAAAGACCTGCCACAAATTTCTGTAGTAGTCGGTCATGACTGCCGTAACAACAGCCGTTTGTTTGCAGAGACATCTGCTAATATATTCTCTGCCAATGGCATTAAAGTATATCTGTTTGACGATATGCGTCCGACTCCGGAAATGTCTTTTGCTATCCGTCACCTCGGTTGCCAGAGCGGTATCATTCTGACTGCTTCTCACAATCCGAAGGAATACAACGGTTACAAGGCATATTGGGACGATGGTGCACGGTATTGGCTCCACACGATAAAGGCATCATCGACGAAGTAAATGCCATTGCTTCTGCTGCTGACATTAAATTCCAGGGAAATCCTGATTTGATTCAGATTATCGGCGAAGACATTGATAAAATTTATCTGGACATGGTGAAAACTGTTTCTATTGATCCGGCAGCTATCGCCCGTCACAAAGATATGAAGATTGTCTATACTCCGATTCACGGTACAGGTATGATGTTGATTCCGCGTGCATTGAAGATGTGGGGATTCGAAAACGTATTCACTGTTCCCGAACAAATGGTTAAGGACGGTAACTTCCCGACTGTCGTATCTCCGAATCCTGAAAATGCGGAAGCTCTTTCTATGGCTGTAAACCTTGCTAAAGAAATTGATGCTGAACTCGTAATGGCTTCCGATCCGGATGCTGACCGTGTGGGTATCGCTTGTAAGGATGACAAGGGTGAATGGGTACTGATTAACGGTAACCAGACCTGTATGATGTACCTTTATTATATTCTGACTCAATACAAACAACTGGGTAAGATTAAAGGTAATGAGTTCTGTGTGAAGACAATCGTTACTACCGAACTTATCAAGAAAATCGCAGATAAGAATAATATCGAAATGCTTGACTGCTATACTGGATTTAAATGGATTGCCCGTGAAATCCGTCTGCGTGAAGGTAAACAGAAATATATCGGTGGTGGTGAAGAAAGCTATGGATTCCTTGCCGAAGATTTTGTTCGTGATAAAGATGCTGTATCTGCTTGCTGTCTGATTGCTGAAGTTGCCGCATGGGCAAAAGATAATGGCAAATCTTTGTATCAGTTGTTGCTTGATATCTACGTAGAATATGGATTCTCTAAAGAGTTTACCGTAAACGTAGTGAAACCGGGTAAGAGTGGTGCTGAAGAAATCAAAGCAATGATGGAAAACTTCCGTGCTAATCCTCCGAAAGAATTGGGTGGCTCTAAGGTGATCTTAAGCAAAGATTATAAGACACTGAAACAGACTGATGATAAAGGTAACGTAACTGCCATCGATATGCCGGAACCATCTAACGTTCTTCAATATTTCACAGAAGACGGTAGCAAAGTTTCTGTTCGTCCTTCAGGTACAGAACCGAAGATTAAGTTCTATATGGAAGTTCAGGGTGAAATGGGATGCCGCAACTGTTATGCTTCTGCCGAATCTGCCGCCATGGAAAAGATTGAAGCAGTGAAAAAACATTGGGTATCTGATTTTGTCTCTTCTGAAATTTCAGATATAGATCATAAAAAGATAAATAATAAAATAGCGCCTCTATAATCTTTTGAAGATTGTGGAGGCGCTTCTTTTTTCTCTGTACATGGCCCTGATTCTGCCTATTTTCGGGTATTTTTCCTCACTTGGTACAGTTCTTTCATTTCCTTTGCATTCTTTAAGTCCACTTGCAAATCCTTCTTGCGAGAATCTTGTTGTATTGGCATCATCTCAATTTCAACAGGCAGGCTGCGGATATACACATGTGTTGTTGATGCTTTAGAGTGATACGTTCAGTTTCATATTCGTAAGTTGTTCGTTTGTAGTTGTGCATATTTCGTAGCCTGCTTTTCTTCCTGTCATTTCTTGGTTCCGATCCAAGTCCATTTATGCCATATTGTCTCCAATGGTCCTTGTTTATGGTTAGATAGCCACCATTTGCAGAACTTAACCTGTAACAGGAAAAGAACGATACCTATAATCAAGCTAAGAGTATATCCACAGTAAGGAGCAAGATAAAGCCCGAATGGAAAATAGATAATAGCTCCTAAAATAGATTGGGAAATATAGTTGGTCAAACTCATTTTTCCGTAGAATCGTAGGTTGGATACGGCTTTCTTGAATTTATCTTTCTGATAAAGCAACATGAAAGAAGAAACAAGTACAATCGTGAATGCAAACTTCTGCCACATATCAAAAGCAGTACCTACTGTTTGCTGAATCAGACTGCTGTCACTTTGCATGATCTGTTCTTTCAGAGAATACAGTGGCGCGAAACTGATAGCTGCAATAATAAGTGCTTTCATCCAGAACTTCAAATGAGATTCGGTAGTTACGAACAATTCTTTGCGTCCGATATATAAGCCAAACAGGAAAAGTCCGGCAGTCTGCAAGAAACGTCCGGCACCGATAGCCCAAAACAGGCTTGCTTTCTGTCCTAAAGTAATATTACCTATCAGAAAATCCCAAAAGTTTCCGGCTTTGGTGTATTCCGCTACTTCAGCATACATGGCTCCAACATTCAAATCGGTAGGTATAGGCAGGATTGAAAAGGCTCATTATATAATGAAACCATTCAATCGGTTGCAGTGAAAACAAGATGGCGGTGATTAGAATCGCTTTGTCACCCATTTACGTACGATAAACAGTACAAGACTGACTACAACAAACAGAAGCAGGACATCTCCTGCCGGGAAGAAAGCAGCATTCAAAGTGGCGAATCCTGCCAGCAATATCATTCTCCATAAAAAGCGGTAACCAAAATCTTTTCCTTTCAACTGCTGGTTGTGCGACTGGATATAGAAAGTGAATCCGAAAAGCAGAGCGAATATGGCATAAGACTTTCCGGCAAGCAGTGAAAATGTCGCATTAAATACTCCGGCATCCAAAATGGTAAGCCATTCAGGAGAACTTTCCGGATATACGGGGAAAATGAAATGCTCCGGTTATGAACCAGAAGGATGGCCATTACAGCAAATCCTCTAAGAGCATCTACTACTTCAATTCGGGGTGTTTTTGTTGATAATTTCATGGGGCTAATTTATGATTGTTTTTTAGTTAGTATTCGTTTTACCCATCTATTGGCAGGCTTTTCAAAATAATAATAAGAAAGTAAGCTAAGTGCAATAGTGATGCAAAAAATGACGGGGACACTTATCATCCAATGTATGTGCCATTGATACAGAGTAGCCATTTGAGGTATGTGAGTATAATAAATAAATGTATCAGATAGAAACTATAACTGATTTCTCCTCCTATCACTAAGACCCGATTGGATAGTAACGGGATATATACCCTCTTTGTAAGGCAAAGATAAGTATCACCAAAGAAACGGGTAGCCAGTAGTAACAAGAATAGCGGTATACTTTGGGAATGTTTGCGGCACAAAAATAGAAAACAAAAAATAAAATGACTACTCCTATTTCTAATAGTGTTCCGGTGGAATAAGAAGTCTTTTTGTTGAATATCGACCGATAAAACTGATAAAGTAAAACACCTACAAAAAAGTCCGGCAGGCGGGTGATTGGATTTACATACCAGTATGCTTTAATTTGTTCTTCAGCAGTCAGATGCATACCTGTCAGCATAAGCAGCAGGCAGATGAAAAGAGTGATACATAGATTCCGTTTACTATTTAAGAAAGGAATGATGAGGGGGAAACAGAAATAAAATAACTGTTCGCAGCCCAAACTCCACGAAGGACTATTGAATGAGAAAAAATAATCTGCAGAAGGGAAGAACGGTTGCAATAAAAAAGTGGAAGCGGCGAAGTGTTTTATCCAGTCTGTCGTATCGTTGTATTGAACATACCCTCCTATACATGCGGCAATTAATAGAGTAAGTAGATGGAGGGGGTAAATGCGGGCAATGCGTGCTACCCAAAAAGTACGTTTGGTGGTGATCTTTTCCAATAACTTTTCTTCATAATTATAGGCAATAATGAAGCCACTAAGGATGAAAAAAAAGCTGACTCCAACAAATCCTTCTTTAAAGAAGTGAGTGTCGAAGCTTGGATCCAGAACATAACAATGTGCCCCGAATACCATCAAGGCAAATAATATTCGTAAAGAAGTTAATGTGTTAATCACGATACTTATCAGTTTTTTTGTATTCGCTGTCAAAAGTACTGTTTTCTTGTGATATAAAAATTCACATAGATTAAAAAGATTCAAGATTCGGAGCGTAGGCGGCTAAGATGTTGGGGAGTCATGCCTAGAAAGGAGGCTATATATCCCAATTGGGCACGGTGAATGACATCGGGTTGCTCACGTAAAAGTTGTTCATAACGTTCTTTAGCCGGAAGATACAATCGGTTGATATGGTGAATATCCATGTACAACAAACATTCCTGATGAATGACACGTCCCCAGTTGGCAATTTCTATATTAGTTTCATAAATTTGATTTAAATCTTCAATACGTATGGCATATAATTCACAATCTTCCAGTAATTCTACATATTCGTATCCCGGTTGATTATGATATAAATCTTTCATGGCAAAGGTAATATCACCTTCGCGTGAAAACCAGATCGTGATTTCTTCTCCGTCACGTAAACAATAGGATCTACAAAATCCTTTTTCAATAAAGTAGACGTGGCGGTCTAGTACTCCACCGTGTATTAGTAAATGTTTTTTAGGAAGCTCCATTTTCTTCATATAACTGAAGAGTACTTCCAAAGAACTGTCGGATACCGGATAATACTGTCGGATTCCTTTGATGATATTTTCCATGTTTGATTTATTCATTTGGATGCTCTATCCACCAATCAATCATCTTTCGGGCAAGACTAAGTTTTCTGGGAAGTTCGGGTAAATTGTCTCTTGTATAAAAGTCTCCCGAACTCAATTCTTCATCTTGAGGTTGATCTCCCTCCGGCATAATCGGCAATAAAGCCGACCATTAGTCCGCTGGGATAAGGCCAGGGCTGATTACCGAAATAAGTGATATTTTTTACATCCAGTCCGGTTTCTTCTTTCACTTCACGTGCTACACATTCTTCTAGCGTTTCTCCGGTTTCCAGAAATCCGGCAATGAGACTGTTGAATGTTCCTTTAAAATTGCGGGCGTGCACTAAGAGTAGTGAATCTTTTTTTCTCACTAATACAAGAATCGCTGTGGAAATGGAAGGATATACCTCCCGGCCACATTTCGGACAACGCTTCATGATAGATTCTTTCTGTTCCATAGGAGTGCCGCAGGCGGAACAAAAGCGGCTGTTTCTATCCCAATGCAGAATCTCATGTGCTTTTCCTGCTGTCTGATAATGAGACAAAGGAAGATATTCATAGGAGGCACGAAGCCCTATCATGATCCATTGCTCCGATTCTTCAATGGGAGAGGAGAGGGAGAAAGCCTTGCAGTTTTTCCTTTCTAGTGTGGTGATATTGTGTACGGTTGTTTTTTCTTTAATAACAATAGAGAGCTTTCTCCACACGGGACGGTATATATACCATCCTCTTTTTTCTCAAGAAGCAGTTGGTCTTTGTAAAAGATAAACCACCATGATTGTGCTGTCTGATTCATTTTAATTCTAATTCTTGATCTTCGCGCTGCGAAGTTATAAAAAAACTAGATTGATATTTAGACTTATCAGATAAAATACAGTGCAACCGCACCAAAATTTGATTCATAACTGTGCAGAAACGAGTTAAACGTTGCTAAATGATGGGTGAGGGGTGGTGAGGGTAGATTTATAACTTTCGTATTTTTTTTTTGAGGATTATAAAAAAAGGAGATAGTATAGAAAATAAAATAATAAAAGGTTATAAATCTACCCTCACCACCCCCTCACCTGGACCCATATCTTATAATAAAAAGATAACGGGGAATCTTAAAAACTCAATCATCTTTTTCAGATTTACCACAACGTTTCCAGAATACTCCATTATTTTATTCAAAACTGTGCGAATATGAATTAAATATTGGTGCGGTTGCCCTGGGTATAAAATATCAATAGACTAACTCAATAAAATGCATTGTTCGACGCCAATTTCCTGAATAAAATAATTGTCGTGTGAGATTGCTATCACAGTACCTGCATAATTTTGATAGTAGCAGTGATAATTTCAATACTTTGTATGTCCAAATTGTTGGTAGGTTCATCCAGATAAACATATCAGGGGTATTGTTACTAATCATCAGACAGCAGAAAGCGAGACGCATTTTCTCACCACCACTAAGTTTCCGGCAGGATTTGTCCCATTCGGATGCAGGAAACAAGTAACGGTGTAGAATAATCTTTATTTCATGCTCCGGCAGATTCCGGCTGTTGAAAGCGTAAGCCTGTTCAAGAATACTGTTCCGGTCGTCAATGATCGAATACTCTTGATTCAAATAGACATAGCTAAAGTCCGTCCGTGTCAGGGTTCCTTCCTGTGGTTGAAGTTGGCCGGTGATTAATTTCAATAGAGTTGTTTTCCCGCTACCGTTGGCTCCTTCTATACGGAGGCGGTCTCCGCTCTTTAGCTGAAAACTGACAGGAGCTTGCCAAAGCTGTTGTTTTGAGATACTATTTTCCTGAATATCATTGCTATTCGGATTGGGAAGATAACCTGTGTCAGACGAATTTATTTCATTATTCGTCAGAATATCATTGTTAACCGAATTGGAATGATAACTGAAGTTAATCTCTTTTGCTGTCACTAATATCTTCCCGGTATGAAGCGAGGAACTGTTGAAGTCGGTTTTTAATGCCGCAGTCGGAGAGAGCGAACCTCGAAGCTGGTTGCGTTCATTTGTTAACTTCTCGGCTTTTTCCTGATGAACGCCAGTCAGTTTACTAGTGCTCTTCTCGGATTTCCCTTGGAGTGCGTTCAATACAATGCGTGGAACTCCTTTCTTATATTCCTCTTTTCGCCGCGTACATTCTGTTTGTCCCTGCGTTCGGCCGTTTCGCGAGCCACTTTACGGGCAATACGTAGTGCCTTTTCTTTTTCTTCAATACGTTGTTGCAATGCTTCCTGCATCAGCGTTTTTTGTTCTTTGTAGAATTCGTAATTTCCGCCATAATAATTGATTTGATGCTTCTCCAGTTCGCAAATCTCGGGGAGAAGATTGAGCAGGGTACGGTCATGACTTACCACCAACAGGGTGGAACGATATTTCTCTACCCAGTCATATAAACGTTGTCTGCCGGAAGAATCGAGATGATTGGTCGGTTCATCCATAAGTACGACAGATGGGTGATGAATGTCCATCCCTGCCAGAAATACACGGGTCTTTTCACCGCCGCTAAGCAAATTCATCGGGTAGGATAGAGTAAACTGTCCTAGCCCCCATAAATCGAGAGCGGCAATGGAACGTTCTTCAATATTCCAGTCATCATCCAGGATGACGAAATTTTCGTTTGAGGCATCTCCTGACAGGATAGCATGTAAGGCTTGTTGCTTACGTTCTATCTGGAGTGCTTGAGCGATAGTCAATGAATCATATTGCCCGAAATGTTGCGGGATATAATATAGGTCGTCCAGACGGACAATGACACCGGAAGAGGGTGAAAGTTGTCCGGCAATAATTTGCAGCAAAGTAGATTTACCGCACCCATTGTTACCGACTAATCCCAGTTTCTGCCCCTTACTGATGGCGAAATTGAGATCACTGAATAATACTTCTTTATCCGGATGGATATAGCTGATTTGCTGAATACTTATAGACATAATGATCTATTGGGTTTGAGGTTGAAAATAGAGTGAGGGAAAATCACAGGATAGGGGGGAACGACAAACACAATACTGGCTAAACAACACGGATTTCGTGATGCTTAACGAAATAGAAAAAGCATATAAGAAAAGTGATGTTTACTTAGAAGTGTTGTCTTACTTACTAATTCTCATTGCGGTAGGTATATAGTTTAACTTGGTTGCAAAGATAACACTTTCTATTAGATTTCACTCTATTAAGACTGAAAAAGAATGAGTTTCATTTATTTAGAGGCTCCGTTTACCTCATTCAGAGCCTCCGATTACTCCAAATAGAGCCTCTGTTTACCCTATTCAGAGGCTCTGTTTTAGAAGTGAGTTATATTCTTTCTTATTCTTATACATCAAACAGTTGATTTAATCCCTCACTCATACTGGGATGCGTGAAGATAAAATCGCGCAAGAATGTAGAGGTTTGCCCTGTTTTTATCGCCATAGCTACGATATTGATGATTTCTGAAGCATCGGCACAGAATAGAGTACAGCCCATAATCTTCCCGTTATGATTATTGATGATAGCTTTTAGCATACCATCAGTCTGCCTTAATGTGCGGGTACGAACGATAGAGGAAGCCGGCAACCGGGAAACCTTAAATGAATATCCTCTTTTCAGAGCTTCTTCTTCACTGATTCCGATATGTGCCAATGGCGGATCAATAAACACTGCATATTGCATGGATCACGGTCTCCGATATCACGTTTCTTGTCACCGAAGAGCTGGTCACGGATAATCCGGAAATCATCTAGCGAGACATAAGTAAATTGCGATCCGCCTTTCACATCTCCCATTGCCCATATATGAGGAACAGTAGTGCGTAACTGATCGTTTACGATGATAGCTCCGTGAGCATCAACTCCTACACCCGCTGCTTGCAGATTCAATCCTTCAATCATCGGTTTACGTCCCGTTGCGATAAGAATGGCATCTCCATCTACATAATAAGGAGTACCGTCGGATATGTCCGAGTAAGTCAGTGTCACTCCGTCATTCGTGTCATGGATAGACTGTGCACGAGCGTTCAGATGGATTTCAATACCTTCTTCCATCACTTCTTTGACGCTGTTTGCAATATCCCGATCTTCGCGAGGCATAAATTTGTTTCCTCCTTCGAGTATCGTCACTTTACTGCCGAAACCGGCATACATAGAAGCGAACTCCAGTCCGATATATCCTCCACCTATGATAATCAGGTGATGAGGAAGTACACTTAAGTCCAAAAGCGCACTACTGGTATATACGTGCTGACTTTGCTGAATACCATCTATTGCAGGGATAATGGGAGTAGACCCCGTGTTGATAAATATCTCTTTCCTTTCAGTTCGATTTCTCCTTCGGGAAGTTCCACTTTTATGGTATCGGCGGATATGAAAGACCCCGTTCCAGTATAGATAGTCACATTAGGACGTTTGCTTAGTCTTTCGTAATTATCATTCCTAAGAAAGGAAGTGAGGCGGTTCTTTCGGCCGATGGCCTGTTTGTACATATTCGCCTGCTTCGGAAAATCATCGTGGTAAAGCAAAGCGGAAACCTCGGCTTCATGCACCAGCGTCTTTGTTGGGATACAGGCTACATTCGGACAGCTTCCTCCATACATCATGTTGGAACGTTCTACGATGGCCACTTGCCATCCGCGGTTGGAAAGTTCGGCAGCCAGGGTTTTCCCTGCCTTGCCGAATCCTATAATAATTGCATCATATTGTTTCATAACTTCTTGTATTAATGATTTGTATGAGACTATATAACAGTCTGAAAATACGATTTGTTCCGCAATGGCAAGAAGTCAGAATCCTCTTTAGTGGTTGTCTTAGTCTTTTAAGTGTTTTGAGTACGCGTTGTGACGAGTCGGATAATAACACTACGGCACTGGCCAGGATCACAATGTCTTTAATCACCAACCGCCCTGCACCGGATAGTAATGGGAAACCGAATTCTCCGCTTCCCAAGTCGGGAACCCAGACTTCCGGGGTGGTGACAAGAAAAGAAAGTGTGCCGAGCGTCATGATAATGGCGAGGGTGTCGCCTGCCAATCCCACTTTTGGGAAAAAGATTCCCAAGAATACCAGTATGCCGATCCCCATAATAAGAGCTCCCAGTCCGTAAGAGAAAGTATAAGTGCGGTTTGCTTCGTGCCATGCACGATTTTCCGGGACAAAAGCACCTTCCGCATTTTTATGTTCTTTGTATTCGGGTGCACCTTTAGCATAGAAGAAACTCATAAAAGGACTGCTGGCAACAAACGGAACAATCCCGTCGGCTTCATAATGGAAATACTTCAATCCGCCTATCCATACAAATACTACCAGGATGGCAACGCGGATAAATTTCATACCAAAACTTTTCAGACTTGAAGTGAAGGTCAGTAAAGCGATCAATTTCTCTTTCATTTTGTTGGGGTTTTAATGGGTTTATCTTATGTTGCAAAGGTCGTCCATTTCCACTACCCCCAAAATAGCAATACTTCCGTATGCCTTGTCAATTTTTCCCTTCCTGTGTGTTTCTGAATTGCACGGCGCTCTGTCCAGTCATATTTTTGAAGAAACGGCTGAAAGAAGCCTGGTCTTCAAATCCCAGAATATCGGCAATCTTTGGCGCTTTTGTTGCTGTAAAGCAGGAGACGTTTAGCTTCCGCTTCCACCCGTTCGTGGATAACCCGAAGCGGCGAAGGCAGTTTGCAGGTAGAAAAGATGTTCGATAGTGTCTTGGGAGATTTATGCAACATATCGGCATAGTCCTGCACCTGTTTCTTCGTCCGGTAATGCTCGTCGACCAAGTTATAGTATTGGCGGACAATCTCAAAACCGGATTCTTTTTCACGGGTGATATTCATGCGGTGACGTGCAATTCGGGTACATTGGATAATGAAACGTTTTAGCAGGATGCGTAGCATCTCCTCCTGCAGGCTGTCGGAAACGGTAAACTCGTTTTCCAGTGCTTCGGTAATGGTGTCGAGTTCTTTACGTTCTTTTTCATTCAGGGTAAAACGGATCAGGTGAGAAGAACCGTTGAACAGGAAACCGCTGCATGACACTTCATGGTCGTTGCCATAGATACAATAGAAATTGCTGTTGAACAACAAAGTCAGGTATTCACCATCAATCGATTTAAATTCGAGGTGTTGCAGATGAGTGAGTGAAATCACTTCATCTTGGGTAAGTATCATTTCCTGATGGTCGATTTCTACTGTGATGCTTCCGTTGCGTACCCATATAAATTTATAAAGCCCTTTTTCTTTTTGCAGTGCTTTTTCTGTCAGATAAGAGTCTGTAAGTGCGAGTGTTCCTTTTAGTTTCGTGTGATATTGTTGTAACATAATTAATCCTCCATTGCTGATGCGTCAAATGATAACGGCAGTAGATCGCCTATACTTTTTACTTCGTAGATACATTCTTTGCCATATAATAGGATGCGGATGGGTTGTTTGTAACGCTTTTCCGTTTCCAGAATCACTTGCCGGCAAGCACCGCAGGGAGGAATCGGATGGTCGATGAAGTCCTTTTCCGTTCGTGCCGCAATGGCAAGAGTGACAACCGGTTGGTCGGGATATTGGGAGTTGGCATAGAATAGGGTAGTACGTTCTGCACAAAGCCCCGACGGATAGGCCGCATTTTCCTGATTGGTTCCTGTCACTACTGTCCCGTTGCCCAATAGCGCAGCGGCACCTACGGAGAAATGGGAGTACGGAGAATAACTACGAGCTGTTGCCTCCATGGCAGTCTTTATAAGTGACCGATCGCCCTCATTCAACTCATCATATTGATATACTTTAATAATAGCGGTAATTGTGAGGTCTTTCATATACGTCATGGTATTGGTTTCTACAATTAATGTTACAAAGTTAGGAAAAAGATTGATAATCCCAATTTTTTCAGATTTTGTGCCATCTAATTCACATCTGAATAAAAAATGGAGAATAAACTGCATAGACTTATCTTTTTAACCGTTGTTTTTTTCTTTGCCGTAGGAGTGCAGGCACAGAAACGGAATGCCCGTTACGTCGAGTATATAAATAAGTATAGTGATTTGGCTGTTGAACAGATGAAGCTTCATAAGATTCCGGCGAGTATTACATTGGCACAAGGATTGCTGGAAAGCGGTGCCGGATACAGCCAGTTGGCACGAAAGAGTAATAACCACTTTGGTATTAAGTGTGGTGGCAGTTGGCGGGGACGTACGGTTCGTCATGATGATGATGCCCGTAACGAATGTTTCCGTGCTTATAAGCATCCGCGTGACTCTTACGAAGATCATTCCGACTTCCTTAGAAGAGGTGCCCGTTACGCTTTTCTTTTTAAACTGGACATCACCGATTATAAAGGCTGGGCGCGTGGACTGAAAAAAGCAGGCTATGCTACCGATCCTTCTTATGCTAATCGTCTGATTACAATTATCGAAGATTATGACTTGTATAAATACGACCGTAAGGGGGTATATTCGGAACGGAAACTGAAAAAGAATCCTTGGTTGATGAGCCCGCATCAGGTGTATATCGCTAATGATATTGCTTATGTGGTAGCCCGCAACGGTGATACCTTTAAAGATTTAGGCAAGGAATTCGATATTAGTTGGAGGAAACTTGTGAAGTACAACGACTTGCAGCGTGATTATACCTTGATGGAAGGAGATATCATCTACCTGAAGAGCAAGAAGAAAAAGGCTTCCAAACCTTATACTGTATATGTTGTGAAAGATGGAGATTCCATGCATGGCATCTCTCAAAAATATGGTATCCGCCTCAAAAATCTGTATAAGATGAATCGTAAGGATGGTGAGTATGTTCCGGAAATCGGAGATAGATTGCGTCTGCGGTAGAGACTTCTCTCAAAAGTTTCGAATTTCGGAAACTTAATGACTCATTCATGTGTTATTATCTTGATAAAACATGATTAGAATATGAGTCTAAACATTGCAAAAAGTAATAAGAAACGTGTCGTCATAGTAGGCGGTGGTTTCGGTGGCTTGAAACTGGCTAACAAGCTGAAAAAGTCAGGCTTTCAAGTCGTATTGATAGATAAAAACAACTATCATCAGTTTCCTCCTTTGATTTATCAGGTGGCTTCGGCCGGTATGGAGCCAACTTCCATATCCTTCCCCTTCCGTAAAATATTCCAGCATCGGAAAGATTTCTTTTTCCGTATGGCGGAAGTACGTGCCATTTTACCCGGAAAAGAATATGATACAGACTTCCATCGGAAAAGCAGAATATGACTATCTGGTGTTAGCAGCAGGTACTACAACCAACTATTTCGGTAATAAACATATCGAAGAGGAAGCCATGCCGATGAAAAATGTGTCAGAAGCGATGGGATTGCGAAACGCTCTTCTGGCTAATCTGGAACGAGCGCTGACCTGTTCAACGAAGCAGGAACAACAAGAGTTATTGAATATTGTAATTGTGGGAGGTGGAGCTACCGGGATAGAAGTAGCCGGAATACTTTCCGAGATGAAGAAATTTGTCTTGCCGAATGATTATCCTGATATGTCCAGCAGTCTGATGCACATCTATTTGATTGAAGCCGGGCCGCGATTGCTTGCCGGAATGTCGGAAGAATCATCTGCACATGCTGAACAGTTTCTCCGTGAAATGGGAGTAAATATCCTGTTGAATAAACGCGTTGTGGATTATCGTGACCATAAAGTAGTACTCGAAGATGGTACAGAGATTGCCACGCGTACTTTTATCTGGGTGAGTGGTGTCACCGGTGTGACTATCGGAAATCTGGATGCCTCTCTGATTGGGCGTGGAGGACGTATTAAAGTCGATTCATTTAACCGTGTAGAAGGGATGAATAATGTGTTTGCTATTGGCGACCAATGTATTCAGTTAGCTGATGAAAATTACCCGAACGGGCATCCTCAACTGGCACAAGTGGCGATCCAGCAAGGAGAACTATTGGCAAAGAATCTGATTCGTATGGAGAAAGGACAGGAAATGAAACCTTTCCATTACCGCAATTTAGGTTCGATGGCGACTGTCGGGCGCAATCGTGCCGTAGCAGAGTTTAGTAAAGTAAAGATGCAGGGATGGTTTGCCTGGGTGATGTGGCTCGTTGTTCATCTGCGTTCTATCCTTGGAGTACGCAATAAGGTTATTGTACTCTTGAATTGGGTATGGAATTATTTCACTTACGATCAGTCTATGCGTATGATTGTCTATGCCCGTAAAGCAAAAGAGATTCGTGATCGTGAAAAGGTGGAGGAAACTACCCATTGGGGGAAAGAACTGGTACAAGAGGAAAAGAACCCCTCAATTACATCATCATCCAAGTAGACAGGCTTCCTGTCGACAGGATGATAGATGCTATTCTGAACGGTAAATTCGTACAGGGTGTCCGATATCGGACACCCTTTGTTTTTTGTTATCTTCTATTTATCAACCATTTACGATTTTGGCACAGATTTGGTATATAAAGTACCGAATTGATACATCATAAAATAGTAAATGATCGGATATGGACAGAGAAATTCCTAAAGAGGTACGTCAAAAAGAACGTAATAAGAAGATAATTCGTTATTCATCCATTGAGTGGCAAGTATTATTGTCATCGGTGTACTTATATCTGTATTAAGGGCAGGAGTGGAGGCAAAGGATCTTGTCTTTTCCACAGTCGATAAAGGGGTGATTGAGGTAAGTGTCAGTGCTTCCGGTAAGGTTGTCCCTGCTTTTGAAGAAATTATCAATTCTCCGATCAACAGTCGTATTATTGAAGTCTATAAAAGGGGAGATAGCGTAGACGTAGGTAATCTGATTCTGAAACTGGACCTTCAGAGTACGGAAATTGAATATAAGAAGTTACTGGACGAGGAACAAATGCGCCAGTATAAGCTTGATCAGCTTCGCGTCAATAATCAGACGAAACTTTCCGATATGGCAATGCAGATTAAAGTTTCGGCAATGAAATTGAGTCGTATGAAAGTGGAGTTGAGAAATGAACACTATCTGACAGTCTCGGTGCAGGAACAACGGATAAGGTACGCCGCTGAATTGAGCTATAATGTGGCTCAATTAGAGTACGAACAACTTCAGCAACAATATAAAAATGAGAAGGAAGTAGCTGCTGCCGAATTGAAAGTTCAGGAGCTTGATTTTAATATCTTCCGCAAGAGCCTTTCTGAAAAGAAACGTACGTTGATGATGCACAAATCCGTTCCCCGCGTAAAGCTATTCTTACCTATATTAATAACCAGATCGGTGCACAGATTTCCGAAGGCGGACAGGTGGCTATCATTTCTGATTTGAGCCATTTTAAAGTGGAAGGTGAGATTGCGGATACGTACGGTGACCGTGTAGCAGCCGGAGGAAAAGCAATTGTTAAGATAGGGAGTGACAAACTGGAAGGTACAGTTAGCAGTGTTACACCACTATCCAAGAATGGTGTGATATCATTTACCGTTCAGTTGAAAGAAGATAATCACCGCCGCTTACGTTCCGGACTAAAGACAGATGTTTATGTGATGAATGCTGTGAAAGAAGATGTAATGCGCGTAGCCAATGGCTCTTTCTATGTGGGACGCGGTGAATATGAACTTTTTGTCTGCAACTCTGATAATGAACTGGTAAAACGTAAAATACAGTTAGGTGATTCTAATTTTGAATATGTAGAAGTGTTGAGCGGATTGCAGCTGGGTGATAAAGTAGTAGTAAGCGATATGAGTGCTTATAAGAACAAGAATAAGTTGAAAATTAAATAAACTAAATACTAGAAGTTATGATAACATTGAACTCTCTTTCTAAGATTTATCGTACGGACGAGATTGAGACGGTAGCATTGGAGAATGTGAATCTGACGGTAGAACGTGGAGAATTTCTAAGTATAATGGGACCTTCCGGATGCGGAAAATCCACCCTGCTGAACATAATGGGATTGCTTGATGCACCTACAATGGGAATGGTGGAAATCAACGGAATACGTACCGAAGGAATGAAAGACAAGGAACTGGCGGTTTTTCGTAATAAAACGCTCGGTTTTGTATTTCAGTCTTTTCATTTGATTAATTCGTTGAATGTGATGGATAATGTAGAACTCCCCTTGCTTTATCGACGTATGGCTGGTAGTGAACGAAAACGGTTGGCACAAGAGGTATTGGAAAAAGTAGGATTAAGCCATCGTATGAGACATTTTCCTACACAACTTTCCGGTGGGCAGTGCCAACGTGTAGCTATTGCCCGTGCGATTATTGGTAATCCCGAAATAATCCTTGCCGATGAGCCGACCGGTAACCTGGATTCAAAGATGGGAGCTGAAGTAATGGAACTGCTTCATCGGTTGAATAAGGAAGACGGACGTACTATCGTGATGGTTACCCATAATGAAGAACAGGCGAAGCAGACTTCGCGCACTATTCGTTTCTTCGATGGACGCCAGGTACAATAGAAACGGCCTCTTACGATTAGAACTAAATGGAAAAATTGATTAATGTATCTCTAAATTAAAAATCATCATGACAAAGAATATTTTCATCGTTGCGATAGCTGTCCTGTTAAGTGTTGCTTTCTGTTCGCTATCGGCACAAAATGTGAGTAAAGATTATAATGTAGACGAGTTTTCTGCCATAAACCTGCAATCTGTCGGGAATATTATTTTTACTCAATCGGCAGGATGCTCCTGCCGTTTGGAAGGTCCTTCTGAATTTGTAGAAAAAACAAGGGTGACAGTGAAAAACGGAACTTTGGTTATCTCGTATAAAGATAGGAATGCGAGGAATATCAAGAACCTTATTTGCTATATTACTGCTCCCGATTTGAGTAAAGTGAAAATTGATGGAGTAGGGAACTTCGATGCAAAAGAAGAACTAAAACTTAAAAATATAGCTTTCGAACTTGATGGAGTAGGCAACTGTAACGTGAAAAGTCTATATTGCGATGAGTTGAAACTAGATGTTGACGGAGTAGGCAATATGAAGTTGAATGTTGATTGCAGCACTATCAAAGCTAAAGTGGATGGAGTAGGAAATATCACTGTATCCGGTAAAGCGGATGCAGCTTTCTTTAAGCGGGATGGCGTTGGTAAAATCAACTCCAAAAACCTGAAGTGTAAAGACGTAACAAAGAAAGGTTGGAATTTCTAATGTAGAACATTCTTCTGTGAACTCCTGTAGAATCAAATCAAAAAAAGAATAAGAAGATGTGGAAGCAATACATAAAGCAAGCTCTTTACCAGTTGAAAGAGAACCGGCTTATTAGTATTGTCTGTATGGTAGGTACAGCTTTGGCTATTTGCATGATAATGGTGATCGTGCTGACATTGCAGATACGGATAAAAGACTGCGTGCCGGAAGTTAACCGTTCACGATCATTGTATGTCAAGGCAATGACGTCCCGGCATAAAGAGCAACACAATAATGCTGCCAGCAGCCAGATGTCCGTCACGACTGCCCGTGAATGCTTTAAGACGTTGACAATACCTGAAGCGGTTACCATTACTTCCGTTAATAATAAGATGCGTGCTTCTCTTCCCGGAGGAGGCAGGATGAGTGTAGATGAAATGGAAACGGATGAAGCGTTCTGGCAAGTCTTTTGCTTTGAATTCTTGTGTGGCAAACCATATACGAAAGCCGATTTTGAGAGTGGGCTGTCCAAGGCAGTGGTTTCTGCCAGTGTGGCACGCCACCTGTTCGGTACAACTGACGTGGTAGGGCGTACCATCCAATTAAATAAAGCGGATTATACCATTACAGGAGTAGTGAAAGACGTATCAAAGTTGGCGACAGCTTCTTATGCACAGGTCTGGATTCCCTATACATCAACAGATTTGGCTTCTTTCTCGTGGAGAGAAAATCTGATGGGACCTATGCGGGCGGTCATCCTTGCACGTTCGTCCGACGATTTTCCGGCTATTCGTGCTGAAGTCGAAAATATCGTCAGGTCTACAATAGTAAGCTGAAGGATATGGAATTGATTTATCGTGGTCAGCCGGATACTCAATTTGCCTACCTTTACCGCCATTGGGGGACAGACTTGGATATGAAACACATTGTCAGGCGATTCATTCTTATCATTGTGATTCTCCTCTTGGTTCCAGCTATCAACCTAAGTAGTATGACTTTATCCCGCATGCGGAAGCGTATGACGGAAATCGGTGTCCGGAAAGCATTCGGTGCTACTGCCAACGAATTGTTCCGACAGGTATTCTGGGAGAATCTGATATTGACACTGCTTGCGGGAGTACTGGGACTGATATTGAGCTATTCAGCTACTTTCCTGTTAAACTCATTCCTTTTTGATAACAGTGAGAATGCAGGTCTTGCCGGGGAAACTTCTCTTTCCACTGATATGCTGTTCAGTCCGTTGACGTTTCTCGTTGCATTCTGTTTCTGCCTGTTATTAAATCTATTGAGTGCCGGAATTCCGGCTTGGAGAGTGTCGAGAATGAACATTGTAGATGCAATAAACCAAAGATGAAATGATGAAACAGTTATTGAAACAAATATATAATGAGCGCCGGAGCAATGCTTTCTATGGATTGAGCTATTGTTGGTGTTTGTCGTATTGTGGTATATCGTTGATTTGGTTTATGTCACTTTGCATATCTATTATCAGCCAATGGGCTTTAATATAGAAAATACGTATGTATTACGTATGAACCGTCTTACCGATAAATCTACCGATTTCAATCCGGAGCTGACTGTTAAGGATGATATGACTGCTTTAAGGGAAATAGCCGGACGTTTGTCCCGTCATCCGGAAGTTGAATCTGTCTGTATCTCTCAAAACAGTATTCCATACAATGAAGGGTGCAGTGGAGCGAGTTTCCGTTTTCCGGATAACGACACGGTTTGGATAAGTACGATGGATCGTTGGACGACTCCTGAATATTATAAGGTGTTTCGTTTCCGGAATATCGATGGTTCCGGTCATGAAAGTCTGGTGAAAGCTCTGGAGAAAAATACAATAATCGTTCCTGTCGATGTTGCAGACTATTATCCGGATGCTACTTTCCACGGAAAAGACCTTTTGGGTAAAGAAGTTCGCATGAGTGATACCAACTTTCGTATTGCAGCTTTAACAGAGCCCGTTCGCTACGATCATTATAACATTGCCGGAAAACCTTTTACCGGAACCTATATCGGCACTTACCTTTCTGACGAACAAATGGAAACAGTCGAAAACGTAGCCTATCTCGAATTAAGTCTGCGTGTCCGCGAAGGTGTAGACGATGGCTTTGTGGAACGTCTTATGAATGATGCCGACCGTATCTATCAGGTAGGGAATGTTTATATACTTGATGTCACTCCATTAAGCAAAGTCCGGACAGCCAGTGAGATAGACAATGATAATGAATTACGTACCCAGTTCTGTATTCTCTTTTTCCTGTTGTTGAATATCTTTCTGGGAGTGATCGGCACTTTCTGGTTCCGTACCCAGCAACGCCGGGGAGAAGTTGCTTTACGCATGGCAATGGGAGCTAACCGGAAAAACATATTCTATCGTTTGATTACGGAAAGTTTGTTACTGTTAAGCATGTCGGCTCTTCCTGCCGTATTGATTGCATTCAATATTGGATATACTGAACTGGTGGATATATCACAAATGGCATTTACAGTACCCCGTTTCTGATAGCCATTTTACTGACATATCTCTTGATGGCGATAATGATTATTCTTGGCGTGTTGTATCCGGCTCTGCAATCAATGAAAGTGCAACCGGCCGAAGCACTAAGAGACGAGTAAGAAATATACTGAACTTTATACTGGTAACGATCATGATAAAACTCTATTTTAAACAAGCATTCCATCTGTTGGGAGAAAATAAACTGCTTTCTTCTATTTCTATTATTGGTACAGCTTTGGCTATTGCTATGATAATGGTAATTGTGATTACTTTACGTGCGACTATTGCTCCCTTTGCACCGGAAACCCATCGTGACCGGATGCTTATTTTCCGGTTTGCCGGACTTCAAAGTAAGTCCAACGTGAATTGGCAAAGCAATGGCCCTATCGGATACAATACGGCAAAGGCTTGTTTCAAAGCAATGACAATTCCCGAAGTTGTTTCCATAACCAATATCTGGCAGGAAACAATGCTGGCTGCTAAACCGGCAGGTGAGATGGAAAGTTGTAGTGTGTTGCAAACAGACGACGCTTTCTGGAAAATATTTGAATTTGAGTTTCTATCCGGTAAACCGTATGATAATGCCGATTTTGATGCCGGAGCAGCAAAAGCTGTGATTTCCGAAGATATGGCTCGCCGTTTGTTCGGAACGTCAGAAGTGGTTGGAAAGACATTCCTTCTGAATCATTCGGCTTATATTGTTTGCGGAGTGGTACGTCCGGTCTCTAAACTGGCGAAGTACGCCTATGCACAAGTTTGATTCCTTTGAGTTCAACAAGTGCCTTCACAGCCACTTGGGGCGATGACAATATCATGGGTATGACTGCCGTCTATATACTGGCTAAATCAAAAGACGATTTTCCGGCTATTCGTCAGGAGGCTGACCGCTTGCGGGCTATCTTTATGGCAGGGCATCCCAATTTCGATTTACTCTATCGCGGACAGCCTGATACTTATTTCGTAGCCGCGCAACGCTATTCCGCCAACAATCTTCCTGCTGTGAAAGAAGCAGTACGGCAATACATACTGACATTACTTGTCTTATTGATTGTTCCTGCCGTCAACTTGTCCGGACTTACTTTGTCACGCATGCGTAAGCGTATCTCCGAAATAGGAGTGCGAAAAGCCTTTGGTGCCCCCAGACGGGAGCTTATGATGCAGGTACTATCCGAAAACATGCTTTATTCCCTGTTCGGAGGAATTCTCGGACTTGTATTAAGTTATGTCGCCGCTTTCCTTTTGGGAGGAATGCTTTTCTCCGTAGACTTTGTATCCAATGGTGTGGAGGATTTGCGGACCATGTGTGTTGACTTACTGTTCGATCCTACCGTATTCCTGCTGGCATTTCTGGCTTGCTTCCTACTCAATTTGCTAAGTGCCGCCATTCCGGCATGGAGAGTAACTCGCACCAATATTGTGGATGCCATCAACGAAAGATAATTCTTCAACTCATCTAAATTCTAAAGAAAATGCAACTATTAAAACAAATATGGAACGAGCGCCGGTCAAACGGATGGTTGTGGTCAGAACTATTAATTGTTTTTGTGGTCCTGTGGTATGTGGTCGACTGGACGTATGTGACAGCGCGTACTTATTACGAACCGGTAGGATTTGATATTACCGATACGTATTATTTGGAACTAAGCCTGAAAAACGACAAGAGTAATTCCTATCTTTCGAAAGAGCAAAAGAGTACATCTTTAGGACAAGATATTATCGAGTTGACCAATCGTCTCCGGAGATTGCCGGAAGTGGAGGCCGTTTCAATATCCAATAATGCGCGTCCCTATATCGGGAGTAACTCCGGTAGTATGTTACGTATCGATACATTAGTTAGTAATCCGCTACGGCGTTCGGTAACCCCTGACTTTTTTCAGGTCTTTCGTTATCAAAGTGCTGATGGGCGTGGTTATCAGCCGTTGGTGCTTTAAGGAATGGCAATGTCGTTGTTGGTGAAAATTTCTTGCCCAAAGATTATAAAGGCGATCGTACGCTGTTGGGTAAAGAAATGGTCGATGTGGATGATTCTACGAAAGTGTACAAGATAGGGGGAGTTTCGAAGAAGGTGCGTTACAATGACTTCTGGCCTAACTACAGTGATCGGTATGTAGCCATTGAACTTCCTGAAAAGATAATGGTCGAACTTGACGATGAACTTTATCCTTCGAGTGTAGAAGTTTGTCTGCGGGTGAAACCGGGGACTTCCAGAGACTTTGCGGAACATTTGATGAAATTGTCTGTCAACCAGTTGAGTGTCGGCAACTTATTCATCTTGAAAGTGCATGATTATGAAGATATACGGAATGATTTCCAGCAAGAGAGCTATAATCAGGTACAGGTACGTTTCTGGATGATGGGATTCTTACTGCTCAATATCCTGTTAGGTATTGTTGGCACATTCTGGTTCCGTACACAGCACCGTCGTGCTGAATCGGCGCTTCGTATAGCGGTTGGGTCTAGCCGGATACAGCTTTGGCAACGGCTGAATAAAGAAGGATTATTACTGTTAACGCTGGCCGCTTTGCCTGCTGCTGTGATATGTTATAATATCGGCTACCTGGATTTGACGGAAGGATATCTGGAATGGGGAGTGGTACGTTTTCTTATCACATGTGCCATTACCTATTTCTTGATGACTTTAATGATTCTCGTTGGCATTTGGTTTCCTGCTCGTCAGGTAATTCGCATACACCCTGCCGAGGCGTTGCGCGAAGAATAAAAAACTTGGGCTATCTGTTTGTTTTCAATATAATTAACGTATCTTTGTCGGCATAATATTGAAAACACCGCAGGCTTTAATTATATGAATCGACGCTACTATTGTTTGCTTATCGTTCTGTTTTTTGCTGTTCTTATTCAGGCGGCAGCAGCGGAACGTACATACAATATCCTGTTTATACAGTCATACACCTCACAGACTCCTTGGCATAGCGACCTTAATCAGGGGTTGGTCAAAGGATTTAAAGAAAGTGGCCTGAAGGTGAATATAACAACGGAGTATCTTGATGCCGATTTTTGGGCATTCAACTCCGAGAAAGTAATTATGCGTCGTTTTTGTCAGCGTGCTCGTGACAGGCAGACCGATTTGATTATAACAGCAAGTGATGAAGCTTTCTATACTCTTTTTGCCTGTGGAGATTCGTTGCCTTTGCAGATACCGGTCGAGTGTTTTTCGGCATTAAGTATCCTGATATGGAGCTGATTGCTACTCATCCCAATGTTTGCGGGTTCACTGCCAATCCGGATTTTGATGTCATATTGCGTCAGGCGCAAAAGATATTTCCCCAGCGGAAAGAAGTGGTATGTGTGATAGATAACAGCTTTTTGAGTAACAAAGGCCTTGAAGATTTTGAAGAAGAGTGGAAAATCTTTCAAAAAGACAATCCGGATTATAGAATGAAAGTCTATAATACCCAAAATCATACAACGAGTCACATCATTGCTGCTATTTGTTACCCTCGTAACAGCTACGAACGTCTGGTGGTTGCTCCTAAATGGTCGCCTTTCCTTTCATTCGTTGGCAAAAACTCAAAAGCTCCCGTATTTTCGAGTCAGAATGTGGGGTTAACTAATGGCGTATTCTGTGCATACGATTCCGATAGTTATGCTTCAGCATTATCGGCAGCTCAAAGGGCTGCTTTAGTCTTAAAAGGTACATCTCCCCAAGAAATAGGAGTGACAGAAATCACGCAGGGATTCATCTATGACTATAAACAGTTGGATTATTTTCATATTGACCCTGATAAAGTATCCTCTAGCGGAACCATCGTCAACGAACCGTATTGGGAAAAATATAAATATCTTTTTATACTGCTCTATCCGTCTATCCCGCGTTGCTGATAGCTTCTATCGTGTGGTTGATGCGTGCCAACCGGCGTGAGTCCAAACGACGGATTCAGGCACAGACTCGTCTGCTCGTGCAGAATAAACTTGTGGAACAGCGTAATGAGTTTGATAATGTATTTCATTCCATCCGTGATGGTGTGATAACGTATGATACCGATTTGCACATTCATTTCACAAACCGCTCCTTATTGCAAATGCTGCATTTGCCGTATGAGTCAGGGGGCCGTTTTTATGAAGGAATGATGGCAGGCAGCATCTTCAAGATATATTATAACGGTCAGGATATTCTTCATTCTATGCTGAAGCAGGTAGCTTCAAAAGGAGAAAGTGTGAAGATACCCCAGGGAGCTTTCATGAAAGAAGTGTGATAAATATCCCGGTGTCGGGGGAAATAGTCCCGATCCGTTCAAAGGATACGATTACCGGTATGGCACTTTCCGCACGGAATATTTCGAATGAAGAAATGCAGAAGCGTTTCTTTGATGGCAGTAGACGAAAGCTCCATCTATCCGTGGCAGTTTGATATGGAAACCAACTGTTTCATTTTCCCGCAAGGTTTCTTGAAACGTCTTGGATACGATGAATCGGTTACTACCATCCCCGTGATGAAATGGATCGCACTATCTATCCTGATGATTTGAAGGAAATAAGTCCGTTATTTAATAGAGCATTGACAGGAGAAGATTCTAATACCCGTCTGAATTTCCGTCAGCGGAATGTCAACGGAGAGTATGAATGGTGGGAATATCGTTCTTCCGTAATCACGGGATTGACACAAGATTCATTGTACAATATATTAGGTGTTTGCCAGAGTATCCAGCGATATAAGACTGCCGAGCAGGAGATGAGAGAGGCCCGTGATAAAGCCCTTCAGGCTGACAAACTGAAATCGGCGTTCCTTGCCAACATGAGTCACGAGATTCGGACTCCGTTGAATGCGATTGTAGGTTTCTCCGATTTGCTAAGCGATACGAGTGGTTTTACAAGCGAAGAGATTGCCCAGTTTATCGGAACCATTAATAAGAATTGCGGCCTGTTACTGGCTTTGATTAATGATATTCTTGATTTGTCACGTATCGAATCGGGAACCATGGAATTTATGTTCGCCGAGCATAACCTGCCGCTGTTATTAAAGACCGTCCATGATTCTCAACGCTTGAATATGCCACCGGGAGTAGAACTGGTGTTGCGTATGCCCGAAAGTGATAAGAAATATCTTACGACAGATAATGTACGCTTGCAGCAAGTCGTGAATAATCTGATAAATAACGCTGCTAAATTTACGAGCAGCGGTTTCATTACTTTCGGCTATGAAGATGATGAGGTTCCCGGCTACACCCGCATCTTTGTGGAGGATACCGGAGTCGGTATTTCTGAAGAAGGTATCCGTCATATATTCGAACGATTCTATAAAGTCGATAATTTCACCCAAGGAGCAGGTTTGGGATTAAGTATTTGTCAGACCATCATCGAACGTCTGAATGGTACCATCTCCGTCACCTCCGAAGTAGGTAAAGGCACTCGTTTCACTGTGCGCCTTCCTAACTACTGCGAATAATCGAACGTTCACTTTTGGGCATAGTGTCCGAAAATGGACACTTTTCTTATTTTCTAATCTGTTGATAATAAAAACTTTACTTTTTTGGCACATCGTTTGATTCTCTCATAGTGGAAAATACTGTGCATAATGAAAAAGAAAAGTATATTGTTTGCTCTTGCTGCCGTTTGCCTGCCGTTGGCATTGTCGGCACAGAAGGAAAGGGAAATAACCTTGAATGAAGCCATTGCTATGGCGCGTATTCAATCTGTTGACGCTGCTGTTGCCTTGAATGAATTGAAAACGGCCTATTGGGAATTTCGTACCTTTCGTGCCGATCTTCTGCCGGAAGTCAACTTGACCGGAACCCTGCCCAATTATAACAAATCATATAGTTCCTATCAAAATTCGGACGGTTCTTACGGTTTCGTCCGTAATAACACATTGGGGCTTACCGGTGATCTTTCTATCGATCAAAACATCTGGCTTACCGGTGGTAAACTTTCGCTGACTTCCTCTCTCGACTATATCAAGCAATTGGGAGCCGGAGGAGACCGGCATTTTATGTCGGTTCCTGTCACATTACAACTTACACAACCCATCTTTGGAGTCAATAATATAAAGTGGAACAGACGCATCGAACCGGTTCGTTATGCCGAAGCGAAAGCAGCTTTTATCACTGCTACCGAAGAAGTGACGATGCGTGCCATCACTTATTACTTTAATCTTTTGTTGGCAAAAGAAAATCTTGGCACGGCGAAACAGAACCAGACAAACGCCGACCACCTTTATGAAGTAGCCCTTGCCAAACGCAAAATGGGGCAGATTTCCGAGAATGAACTCTTGCAGTTGAAGCTCTCCGCTTTGAATGCGAAGGCTGCATTGACGGAAGCAGAGAGTGATCTCAATGCCAAGATGTTCCAGCTCCGTGCCTTTTTGGGAGTAGGAGAGGATGAAGTACTAAACCCGGTTCTTCCCGAAGCTGTGGATGGCCCGAGGATGGAGTACAATCAGGTGTTAAATAAAGCATTGGAACGTAATTCTTTTGCACAGAATATCCGTCGCCGCCAGTTGGAAGCCGATTATGAAGTAGCTACTGCACGCGGAAATTTGCGTAGTGTCGATTTGTTTGCAAGCGTAGGGTATACGGGTGAGAACCGGAATTTTCCGGCCGTTTACAGGAACTTGCAGGACAATCAGATTGTTCAGGTAGGCGTTAAGATTCCGATTCTCGATTGGGGAAAACGCCGTGGGAAAGTCCGGGTAGCCAAGAGTAACCGGGATGTAGTGCTTTCAAAAATTCGTCAGGAACAGATAAACTTCAACCAGGATATTTTTCTGTTGGTGGAGCATTTCAATAATCAGGCACAGCAATTGGACATAGCCAAAGAAGCCGATGCGATAGCCCAGCAACGATATAAAACAAGTATTGAAACTTTCCTGATAGGTAAAATCAATACCTTGGATTTGAATGATGCGCAGAACTCTAAAGATGATGCGAGACAGAAACATATTTCCGAACTTTATTATTATTGGTATTATTATTATCAGATTCGCAGTCTGACACTATGGGATTTTCGTACCAATACCGAACTTGAAGCTGATTTTGATGAAATCATCCGGCAATAGAAAGGGGAGGAAAAAGCTTTTGAATCTTATGGAGGAACTTGCCGGAGATTATGGGAAAAGTTTTTCAAGTCTGCAAACAGACTATTGCGTATTTATGCCTGATTCATTTGGTATTACGAACTATTTATAGTACCTTTGAAACTCGATTTTAACACTCGGGAAATGAAAAATACGTAAATAATACAGAAAAATTCATCCCCCATTATAAATAAAGAAAGAAATAAAAAAAGAAATACTTCTTCTTGGAAGATTGAAAAAACAGAAGAAGTTTTCTTGGTAGAGGAATCTTGCAATTTTAACTATGATTCTGATAATTGATGACGACAGTGCAGTGCGTTCTTCGCTTAGCTTCATGTTGAAGCGGGCAGGATATGAAGCACAGACCGTTCCCGGTCCGCGGGAAGCTATGGAAGTAGTACGTTCCGTAGCTCCGGATTTAATCCTGATGGATATGAACTTCACTCTTTCTACAACGGGTGAGGAGGGTTTGACCCTACTCAAACAAGTAAAAATATTCCGTCCCGAAACACCGGTGATATTGATGACTGCTTGGGGAAGTATCCAACTTGCCGTGCAAGGAATGCAGGCAGGAGCTTTTGATTTCATAACGAAGCCCTGGAATAATGCCGCCTTGTTGCAACGCATCGAAACGGCACTCCAACTTTCGGGCACTCCACAGGAAACAACGCAGGAACAGAGCGATTCTTTCGACCGCAGCCACATCATCGGGCGTAGCCAGGGATTGATGGATGTGTTGAATACGATTGCCCGCATAGCAAAGACCAATGCCTCTGTCCTCATTACAGGGGAAAGCGGGACAGGTAAGGAATTGATAGCCGAGGCCATTCATATCAACAGTCAGCGTGCCAAACATCCCTTTGTGAAAGTGAATCTTGGAGGTATCTCCCAAAGCCTGTTCGAAAGTGAAATGTTCGGGCACAAGAAAGGAGCTTTTACCGATGCTTCCGCAGACCGTATCGGACGTTTTGAAATGGCAAATAAAGGGACGATTTTCCTGGATGAAATAGGTGATCTCGACCCTTCGTGCCAGGTGAAGTTACTGCGTGTATTGCAGGATCAGACATTTGAAGTGCTCGGCGACAGCCGTCCGCGCAAGACGGATATCCGGGTAGTATCAGCCACCAATGCCGATTTGCGCAAAATGGTAGGCGAACGTACTTTTCGTGAAGACCTCTTCTATCGTATCAATCTGATAACAGTGAAACTGCCGGCCTTGCGCGAACGTCGTGAAGATATTCCCTTGCTGGCACGTCATTTTGCCGACCGTCAGGCGGTAACCAACGGATTGCCCCGTACGGAGTTCTCTGCCGATGCCCTGCAATTCTTGAGCCGTTTGCCCTATCCGGGGAATATTCGTGAATTGAAGAACTTGGTGGAACGTACCATTTTGGTAAGTGGTAAACCGCTGCTTGATGCTTCCGACTTTGATGCGCAGTATATTCGCCACGATGACGCAAGAGTGACCGAAGGCGCAGCTCTGGTCGGTATGACTTTGGATGAAATAGAACGCCAGACCATTCTCCAGGCGTTGGACCGTTACAAAGGAAATTTGAGTCAGGTAGCTACGGCATTGGGTATCAGCCGTGCAGCACTCTATCGTCGTCTCGAAAAATATAATATAACAATGTGATAAATTTAGGCACGTGCCTAATAATATTAAGATTAACCGTTAACCACAGATAACGTGCGTATAAAAGGATTCTTTTACATACTAGTCTTTCTGCTGCTGGCATTAGGTAGTGTATTGCTGTTCCTTTCCAGTCAACTGAATACAATCTTTTTCTACATTGGGGAGGGGCTGATACTTTTCATCCTCATTTATCTGACCTTTTTCTATCGTAAGATTGTGAAGCCGTTGAATACAATCGGAAGCAGTATGGAACTGTTGCGTGAGCAGGATTTCAGTAGCCGTCTTAGCCCTGTAGGCCAATATGAGGCCGATCGTGTGGTGAATATCTTCAACCGCATGATGGAACAGCTAAAGAATGAACGTCTCCGCCTGCGTGAACAGAATAATTTTCTCGATTTGCTGATTAAAGCTTCTCCAATGGGAGTGATTATAACTTCCCTTGATGAAGACCTTTCGGAATTGAATCCGATGGCTCTGAAAATGCTGGGTGTTCGTTTGGAAGACGTACAAGGCAAGAAGATGAAAGAGATTGATTCTCCGTTAGCGGTGGAATTAGCCAACCTCCCGAAAGGAGAGAAGGTAACCGTCCGTCTGAACGACTCGAATATCTACCGGTGTACTCATTCTTCTTTCATTGATCGTGGATTTCAGCATCCCTTCTACTTGGTAGAAACCCTCACCGACGAAGTGATGAAAGCGGAAAAGAAAGCATACGAGAAAGTGATTCGCATGATTGCCCACGAAGTGAACAACACGACTGCCGGCATTACTTCCACACTGGATACGGTAGAACAAGCCCTTTCCTGCGAAGAAGGAATGGAAGACATCTGCGACGTGATGCGTGTATGTACCGACCGTTGTTTCTCGATGAGTCGTTTCATCACCCGTTTTGCCGATGTGGTGAAAATCCCCGAACCGACACTCTCTTCTGTCAATCTGAATGATTTGGTTTTCACCTGCAAGCGGTTTATGGAAGGAATGTGTAATGACCGTCGCATTACACTCCGCATGGAAATAGACGAAAGTCTGAAAGATGTGATGCTGGATGCCGCTTTGTTTGAGCAAGTACTCGTAAATATCATCAAAAATGCAGCGGAAAGCATTGAAGCCGGGGAAATAATAGTCCGCACCCTCGCTCCGGCCACTGTTGAAGTGATAGATAACGGTCAGGGGATCAGCAAAGAAACAGAAGCTAAACTGTTCAGTCCTTTCTTCTCTACCAAACCGAACGGACAGGGAATCGGACTCATCTTTATTCGCGAAGTACTGATGCGTCATGGGTGCACATTCTCTTTGCGAACCTATGCCGACGGACTGACCCGATTCCGTATTACTTTCCCCTAATTGTGTCAAATAAGAACATTTCTTCCGTCAAATAGACCTTTTTTTGTCTTGAAATCACTCCTACCTTTGCCCCGCTCAATTCAATAGGATTTAAGGTATGAGATTAATGAAAAAAGGCACATTGACGCTCTTTCTTTTATTGGCTATCAGTATTCCGCTCAGTGCGCAGTATGTGGTACAAGGGGTGGTGACTGATTCTCTGACCAAAGAGCCTTTGCCTTATGCATCTGTACGCTTAAAAGACACGACCGAAGGAACTACTACCGGAAGCGACGGACGCTTTTACTTCAAAACCCATCGCTCGGAAGCAGTGCTTGTAATCTCTGTAATCGGATATAATGACTATGTCCGCACCATTCGCCCTGCCCGGTAATGCATCCTATAAAGTAGCGCTTGCGCCTACCGAATACGCGCTTGGTGAAGTGGTAGTCAAACCCAAACGTGAGCACTACCGGAAGAAAGATAATCCTGCTGTAGAATTTGTCCGCCGTATGATTGAAAGCCGTGACAACTACTCTCCCTACGAGAAAGACTTCTGGCAACGCGAACGTTATGAAAAGACCACCTTTGCGTTGAATAACTTCGATGAAGAGAAACAGAAAAAATGGCTATATCGTAAATTTGATTTCCTGACGGAATATGTAGATACTTCTGCCGTTACCGGTAAACCGATTCTGACGGTATCAGCCCGTGAACTGCTTGCCACAGACTATTACCGGAAATCTCCCCGTTCCGAGAAGCAATGGGTGAAAGGACGCAAACAGGCCGGTGTCGATGAGTTTCTCTCTAAACAAGGGATGCAGGCAGCCATCAATGAAGTCTTTAAAGACGTCGATATCTACGAAAACAACATTTCCCTGTTTACGAATAAGTTTGTCAGTCCCTTGTCCCGTATCGGCACAGGCTTTTATAAATATTACCTGATGGACACGTTGCAGATTGCCGGAGAGCCTTGTGCAGACCTCGCTTTCACACCTTTTAATTCCGAGTCTTTCGGTTTCAACGGACACCTGTATGTGACGCTCGACTCTACTTACTTTGTTAAACGTGCCGTATTCAACTTTCCCAAAAAGATAAACCTGAACTTTGTAGACTACATGTTGCTCGAACAGGAATTTAAGCGCGCTGAAGACGGCACACGCCTGCTCGATCATGAAAGTATCACTGTTGAGTTTAAACTGACCGAAGGACAGGACGGTATTTTTGCCCGCCGTGTAGCGGATTACAGCAACTACACCTTTACGCCGACTGCCGAAGCCGACAAAGCCTTCACCAAACCCGAACGTATTATTGAAGAGACGGAAGCCCTGTCGCGTCCCGAAACATTCTGGGCGGAGAATCGTCCACAAGCCGCCATCTCCCAGCAGGAAAACTCGGTAGACCGCCTGATGACACAATTACGCAGTTATCCGGTATATTACTGGACGGAAAAAGTGCTTTCCATTCTCTTTACGGGATATATTCCCACCTCCAAAGAAGCACCACTTTTCTATATCGGCCCGATGAATGCCACTATCAGCGGTAACACATTGGAAGGCCCCCGTATCCGTGCCGGAGGTATGACTACCGCCTGGCTCAATCCGCACCTGTTTGGCAAAGGATATGTGGCTTACGGGTTTAAAGATGAAAGAGTGAAAGGATTGGCAGAACTGGAATATTCTTTCAAAAAGAAGAAAGAATACGCCAACGAATTTCCCATCCATTCATTGAAATTGCGTTACGAATCAGATGTGAACCAGTATGGACAAAATTACCTGTATACAAGCAAAGACAATGTGTTCCTGGCCTTGAAACGTGAGAAGGACGACCGTATCGGCTATTTCCGGCAGGCGGAGATGACCTATACCAATGAGTTTTATTCCGGCTTTTCTTTCCAGTTGACAGCGCGTACACGGAAAGATGAGTCCTCCTACCTGATTCCTTTTTTAAAGAAAGAAGGAGATACCTACACCCCGGTAAAAGATTTCTTCTATCAGTGCCGCAGAGTTGAAGTTGCGTTATGCTCCGAACGAGAAATTCTTCCAGACCCAATGGAACCGTTTTCCCGTATCGTTGGATGCACCGGTGTTTACCTTGTCGCATACCATTGCCGGAAAAGGAGTGTTGGGCAGCGATTACACCTACAATCATACCGAAGCCGGTATTCAGAAACGTTTCTGGTTTTCCGCGTTCGGCTATACGGACGTTATACTAAAAGCAGGTAAAGTGTGGGATAAAGTACCTTTCCCGTTGCTTATCATGCCTAATGCCAACCTTTCTTATACCATCCAACCGGAATCTTACTCGTTGATGAATGCGATGGAATTTATGAACGATGAGTATTTCTCGTGGGATGTTACTTATTTCCTCAACGGATGGCTGTTCAACCGGGTACCGTTGTTGAAAAAACTTAAATGGAGGGAAATAGTTTCCTGTCGTGGATTATATGGACATTTGAGCTATAAAAACAATCCGGCTTTGAGCGACGGTTTGTTCGCTTTTCCGATAGAGAACACACAAACAATGGGAAAAACACCTTATGTGGAGGCGGGTGTCGGTATTGAAAACATTTTCAAGGTGTTACGTTTGGACTATATCTGGAGGCTCACTTATCGTGATTCGCCCGGGATTGACAGATCAGGCTTGAGAATAAGTCTCCACATGACCTTTTAAAAGTTAAATCCTGCTAATTGCAATGTTTATATGACAAATAAAGACTGTATTAGTAATTAATTAATCTTATTTTTGCATCAATTTTAGTTTAATTTTAATAGAATAGAAATGAAACAAGAAATTAAACCCGCTACTGGGCGTCTTGGCGTACTGGTAGTTGGAGTGGGTGGTGCGGTAGCTACCACGATGATTGTAGGTACACTAGCCTCTCGCAAGGGACTGGCAAAACCTATAGGATCTATTACACAGTTAGCCACAATGCGCATGGAGAACAACGAAGAAAAACTCATCAAGGACGTTGTGCCCTTGACGAATTTGGAAGACATTGTTTTCGGAGGATGGGATATTTTCCCGGACAACGCATACGAAGCTGCTATGTACGCCGAGGTTTTGAAAGAAAAAGACCTGAATGGAGTAAAAGAAGAGTTGGAAGCTATCAAACCGATGCCGGCTGCTTTCGATCACAACTGGGCAAAACGTCTGAACGGTACACACGTGAAGAAGGCTGCTACCCGTTGGGAAATGGTAGAACAACTTCGTCAGGATATCCGCGACTTCAAGGCTGCTAACAACTGCGAACGCGTAGTGGTGCTTTGGGCTGCAAGTACTGAAATTTACATTCCGCTGTCTGACGAACACATGTCACTCGCTGCTTTAGAGAAAGCAATGAAGGAAAACAACACAGAAGTGATTTCTCCGAGTATGTGTTACGCGTATGCTGCTATTGCAGAAGACGCTCCGTTCGTAATGGGTGCTCCTAACTTGTGTGTGGATACTCCTGCTATGTGGGAATTCTCTAAACAAAAGAATGTACCTATCTCCGGTAAAGACTTTAAGAGTGGTCAGACATTGATGAAAACCGTATTGGCTCCGATGTTCAAAACCCGTATGCTGGGTGTGAACGGTTGGTTCTCTACCAATATCCTCGGTAACCGCGACGGTGAAGTGCTCGATGATCCGGACAACTTCAAGACAAAAGAAGTCAGCAAGCTGTCTGTAATCGACACTATCTTCGAACCAGAAAAATATCCTGATCTCTACGGAGATGTTTATCATAAAGTACGTATCAACTACTATCCTCCCCGCAAAGACAACAAAGAAGCATGGGACAACATCGACATCTTCGGATGGATGGGCTACCCGATGGAAATCAAGGTGAACTTCCTTTGCCGCGACTCTATCCTTGCAGCTCCTATCGCTCTTGACCTTGTGTTGTTCAGCGACTTGGCAATGCGTGCAGGCATGTGTGGCATCCAGACTTGGTTGTCATTCTTCTGCAAGAGCCCGATGCACGATTTCGAACATCAGCCCGAACACGACTTGTTTACACAATGGAGAATGGTAAAACAGACATTGCGTAACATGATTGGTGAAAAAGAACCTGATTACTTAGCTTAATCAGTAACCCCAAATAATAAGTTGAGATTGAGATTTACCATCCTATAAAGACTGGTGGATGCTCAACCTCAACTTTTACTTTTTTATTGTACAAATTCCCCATTCGTTTGGGGGACTCGTGACACAACCGACTCGTAGTTTGTAATTAGTAATTAGTAATAAATGAAGCGTCCTCCCTTTCTACCTGTTTTTATAGGCACGGGCTTTGGCTCCGGTTTTTCTCCTTTTGCTCCCGGCACGGCTGGGCGTTACTGGCTTCTATCATTTGGATTGCACTTTATTTTCTCTTTCCTTTCTCTTGGGTATTATGGCTGACTGCCGCTTTGGTGATTGTATTTACATTCGCCGGCATTTGGGCTGCCGATAAGCTGGAGACTTATTGGGGAGAAGATCCTTCGCGTGTGGTAGTGGATGAGATGGTGGGAGTGTGGATACCGTTGTTGGCCGTTCCCAATGATGACAAATGGTTTTGGTATGTGATTGCGGCTTTTGCCCTGTTCCGTATCTTTGATATAGCCAAGCCGTTGGGCATACGCCGTATGGAAAGCCTGAAAGGTGGAGTAGGTGTGATGATGGACGACGTTTTGGCGGGAGTGTATAGTTTTATTTTGTTAGTGGGAGCGAGATGGGTGATTGGCTGAAAAAAGTTGCACGGATGATTTCCCAGAAAGGCGGCATCTTCATGTTCTTGAGGGCGCAGCTTTCTGCTCAAATGGCAACTATTGCAGACTTTCTCGTTACGATTCTTCTGGTCAGGCTATTTGAAGTCTACTATGTATATGCCACCCTGGCGGGAGGCTATTTATGGAGGAATCGTCAATTGTGTTATCAACTATAAATGGACCTTTAAATCGAAAGGAAAGAAAACGAATGTCGCTGCAAAGTTTATCCTTGTATGGGTTTGCAGTGTTTGGCTCAATACGTGGGGAACGTATGCACTGACGGAATCATTAGCGAAGATTCCCTGGGTACGCAACACACTTAGCCTGTATTTCGGAGATTTTTTCATTATTCCTAAAGTGGTAGTGGCAGTCATCGTGGCACTGTTCTGGAACTATAATATGCAACGCTTTTTTGTTTACCGGAATATAGATATAAGAAGTTTGTTCGGAAAAAGAAACTGAAAAACGGATTGAAAAGACTGATGAGAAAACGAAAGAATTAGATATATACAGATTGAGAAAACAGAAGATTTAGATAAAAATAGCTATAAACAGATTTAAACAGATGAATTACAGAGATTATTTACAACAGTTGATTTATAAGATTATCAATCCCCTGATACGCGGAATGATTAAAATAGGAATCACTCCTAACTTTATCACCACTACCGGATTTATCCTGAATGTAGTAGCGGCAGGTATGTTTGTATATGCCGGCATATATGGCGGACAGAACGATTTGGCCATTATCGGCTGGGCAGGAGGTGTGATTTTGTTTGCCGGACTGTTCGATATGATGGACGGACGTGTAGCTCGCCTAGGCAACATGAGTTCCAAGTTCGGTGCGCTTTACGATTCAGTACTCGACCGTTACAGTGAATTGATGACTTTCTTTGGTATCTGTTACTATTTATCAATGAAAGATTATTTCCTTTATGCACTCATTGCATTTGTGGCACTAATCGGCTCACTGATGGTAAGCTATGTGCGTGCCCGTGCCGAAGGCTTAGGAATTGAATGTAAAGTCGGATTCATGCAACGTCCGGAACGCGTAGTGCTGACCAGTCTCGGAGCTTTGTTCTGTGGCGTTTTCAAAGATATCACCGTTTTCGAACCAATCCTGATTATGATTGTTCCTCTGGCTTTTGTTGCCCTGTTTGCCAATATCACGGCATTTGCTCGTGTGAGACATTGCTACAAAGTGATGAAAGAATGAATTAATTTACTGTTGGACGATTTACTATTTACATCGTACATCCTAAATAGTACATCGTAAATAGTCTAATAGTAAATAGTCTAATAGTAAATAGTCTAGTTGTCTAATCAAAACATTATAATGATAAAGAATATTCAAATGCCGTCGAAGAGAGAAGCCCTGACTGTGACAGTCATTATGGCTCTTTTCCTTTTGCTGACAAGTATCTTCATCGGGCTTCGTTCCGAGCACCTGTTAATGGCGGTACTCTATTTAGTTTTATTTTTTGCCGGATTACCTACTCGTAAGTTGGCTGTGGCCCTGTTACCTTTCGCCATTTTTGGAATCTCGTATGACTGGATGCGTATTTGCCCCAACTACGAAGTGAACCCGATTGATGTGGCCGGACTGTATAATCTCGAAAGTCTCTTTCGGAGTAATGGATAATGGTCTTCTGGTTACTCCTTGCGAATACTTCGCTGCACACAACTGGCCGATAGCGGACGTTTTTGCCGGAATCTTCTACCTTTGTTGGGTTCCCGTTCCCATCCTGTTCGGTCTTTGCCTGTATTTCAAGAAAGAAAGAAAAACCTACCTTCGCTTTGCGTTAGTATTCTTGTTTGTCAATTTGATTGGTTTTGCCGGTTATTATATTCATCCGGCCGCTCCGCCTTGGTATGCCATCAACTACGGTTTCGAACCGATATTAAACACACCGGGTAATGTTGCAGGATTGGGACGCTTTGATGCATTCTTCGGAGTAACCATCTTTGATTCTATCTACGGGCGTAATGCTAATGTTTTTGCGGCAGTGCCTTCACTGCATGCGGCCTATATGGTAGTTGCATTGGTGTATGCCATTATTGGTAAATGCAGGTGGTATGTGGTTACTCTTTTCTCTATTATCATGGTCGGCATTTGGGGAACAGCTATTTATTCATGCCATCATTATATCATTGATGTATTACTTGGCATCTCTTGCGCGTTAATCGGTTGGCTGGTATTCGAATACATATTGATGAGAATCCCGGCGTTCAAAAGATTCTTCGAAAGATATTATACGTATATAAAGTAAGATTATATGTGAATAAAGTGAGATATATACCCATACAAAAAGCAAGTATATACTCATATAAAAGCAGATATATACCCATATAAAAAATAGATATAAGTCTCACAAATAGTGAAGAACAAGTACCGTAATATATTTCTCGCTTTTGGTATCATTGCCGTTCTGATAATGATATTCACTTTTGATATGGATTATCAGGAGCTTTGGCTGAATTTGAAGCGTGCAGGGGTATATTTACCTTTGGTTTTGTTGCTATGGCTGTTTGTCTACCTTATTAATACAGTATCGTGGTACATCATCATCCGTAGTGGTGGTAAGACGGGGGTTTTCATTTGTCCGGCTCTACAAATTCACAGTAACAGGTTTTGCGCTTAATTACGTGACTCCTGTTGGGCTGATGGGAGGCGAACCATATCGCATTATGGAGCTGAAACCCTATATAGGAATAGAACGCGCCACCTCTTCCGTGATTCTTTATGTGATGATGCATATCTTTTCCCACTTTTGCTTTTGGTTAAGTTCAGTGTTGCTTTACGTTTGTCTCTATCCGGTGGGGTGGATGATGGGGATAATCTTAGGAGCTATTACTGTCTTTTGCTTGCTGATTGTTATTCTTTTTATGAAAGGCTATCGGCAGGGGATGGCTGTGGCTTTTGTCCGTATGGGTGGTCGTATTCCTTTCTGAAAAAGAAAGTATTTCATTTTGCAAACGCGCATAAAGAGAAGTTGGAGAATATAGACAAACAAATTGCCCTTCTCCACCAACAAAAGAAACAAACCTTTTATAGCGCCCTCTTACTGGAATATACCGCCCGTGTAGTCAGTTGTCTTGAAATATGGCTGATACTGAACGTGCTGACCACCCATGTCAGCTTTGCCGACTGCTGCCTGATTGCGGCTTTTCTTCTTTACTTGCTAATCTGCTGTTTTTCCTGCCTATGCAATTGGGAGGTCGTGAAGGTGGCTTTGCCCTCGCCGTAGGCGGCCTTTCCCTTTCCGGAGCTTACGGAGTCTATGCCGCTTTGATTACCCGTATACGCGAAATGGTCTGGATTGTAATCGGACTTGTACTAATGAAAGTAGGAAATTTTAAACAATCAAAAGAAAGATATTCTGCTTAAATTTATAACTTTGTCTGATCTATAAAGACTCTTATGAAGGGCTCTATAAAAGAACTTATAGAAAAACTTGTCAAAGGAGTTCTATTTGGATCTATAGAAAAGACTGACGAAAAGACCTATAAAGAAAACGACAATGAATAATTTTATCTTTTACAGCCCTACTGAATTCGTGTTCGGTCGGGATACGGAAGCGCAGACCGGAGTGTTAGTACAGAAATACGGTGCACGCAAAATAATGATTGTTTATGGTGGCGGTTCCGTGATACGTAGCGGCTTGTTGGCCCGTGTTGAGAAATCATTGCAGGAAGTAGGTATTCCCTATTGCATGCTGGGTGGTGTACAGCCTAACCCGATAGACACGAAAGTGTATGAAGGAATCGATCTCTGCCGGAAAGAAAACGTAGACATGATGCTCGCCGTTGGTGGTGGCTCTGTGATTGATACGGCGAAAGCCATTGCAGCCGGAGTTCCTTACAACGGAGATTTCTGGGATTTCTACATCGGAAAAGCCATTGTGACGAAAGCATTGAAAGTAGCCGTTGTGTTAACGATTCCTGCTGCCGGAAGCGAAGGTTCCGGTAACACCGTCATCACGAAAGTCGATGGCTTACAGAAATTAAGCCTCCGTGCTCCCGGTGTACTACGTCCTGTTTTTGCCGTGATGAACCCCGAGCTGACCTACACACTTCCTCCTTTCCAAACCGCCTGCGGCATTGCCGATATGATGGCACACATCATGGAACGCTATTTCACCAACACGAAAGATGTAGAAATAGGCGATCGCCTGTGCGAAGGTACCTGCTTGCCATCATCAAAGAGGCAACTACCGTCATGAAAGACCCCGAAAACTACGGAGCCCGTGCCAATCTGATGTGGTGCGGAACGATCGCCCACAATGGAACCTGTGGTGTAGGTTGTGAAGAGGACTGGGCTTCCCACTTCCTCGAACATGAAATCAGCGCCATCTATAACGTGACTCATGGTGCCGGACTCTCCGTAATCTTCCCTGCCTGGATGACATGGATGACAGAACACAATGTGGATAAGATAGCCCAATACGCCATCCGAGTGTGGGGAGTGGCAGAATCAGACGATAAAAAGAGCGGTAGCCCTTGAAGGAATTTCCCGTCTGAAATCCTTCTTTACTTCCATCGGCCTGCCTGTGACCTTCAAAGAACTTGGCATTGAGAATCCCGACATCGACCGCCTTGCAGATAGTCTGCACCGGAATAAAGGTGAATTGGTAGGCAACTATGTCAAATTAGCGAAACAGGACAGCAAAGAGATATACCGTCTGGCATTATAAAAAAACAGATATAACCGACAGCTGCATCATTTGCCTTTTGATAGAGGATAAATGATGCAGTTATTCTTTTTGCTATTGATTAATACCTAAACAGAAGCAAAAAGATTTTGCTTTAATTATATTTTGGTATAATAGTTGTGTAAAATACCTAAAATTCGTGATTGCTCCGTCTATCATATAAGAATACTTTTGCGGGTGTAATAACTATATATATCCGTTATGCAAAAGCTAAATTCCGGGGCTTTGAATAGAATCTTATTGTTTGTATACATTTTATCACTATCTACTAATGCAATAGCCCAAAACAAAAATAATTCAAAAGAGACATATCTTCTTCCTCCACACGGAAATTATGTTTATGGCCGGGTGATTGAGAAACTCTCTAAAGAACCGATGGTAGGAGTGACGATTCGTTTGGATGGTCATTCTACTGGTGTAATTACCGATATAAACGGTTGCTATGTATTGACCCTGCCCGAAAAAGGCGGTCTGGTTATCTATTCCTACATCGGTTTTGAAACCCGTAAAATCAAAGTCACTTCCCGGCAGAAAGTCGATGTGCAGATGGTAGAAGCTACCGAAAGTATTCAGGAAGTGATTGTAACCGGCTATAACTCCATACAGAAAGAAAGTTTCACTGGAAATACCACAAAGATAGAGAAAGAAGACCTGTTAAAAGTCAACCCGAACAACCTGATTTCGGCCATTCAGACTTTCGATCCCTCTTTCAGAATACAGGAGAATCTGGCTGCTGGTTCCGATCCCAACAGCCTGCCTCAATTCGTCTTGCGTGGTCAGACCGGTATCGGAGAAACGACACTTGGGCAGACCTCCACCTCCTCCATTTCGCGGGAAGTGCTAAGCGGTAATTCCAACCTGCCTATCTTCATACTGGACGGCTTTGAAGTCGATGTAGAAAAGATATACGACCTCGATATGAATAGCATCCACAGCATCAATATCCTGAAAGATGCTGCCGCCACTGCCATGTACGGTTCACGTGCGGCCAACGGAGTAATTGTCATTGAACGGCGTGCGCCTGAAGCCGGAAAGTTCCGTGTACAGTATTCCGGAGTACTTTCTGCCGAACTGCCGGATTTATCCTCCTACAATCTGGTGAACGCCCGTGAGAAGCTGGAAACCGAACGCCTGGCAGGACTATATGACAGCAACACCCCGGAAATAGACCCCTATACCAACGGTTACTACCAACGACTCAATAATGTACTGACAGGTGTCGATACCTATTGGCTTTCTCAAGGACTACGCACGGCTCTGAACCATAAGCACCCGTTTTCATAGACGGTGGAGAAAACGACGTGCGCTGGGAGTGGAACTGATTCAGAGGAACGGAAGGAGTGATGAAACACTCTTCCCGTAAGAATGCCAATGCCGCTTTTTATGTAGACTACCGCATTGGCGGACTACAAATAAAGAACAAAGTGACCTACACTTATAACAAAAGTACAGATGTCCCCTTCAATTCATTCAGCGATTACTCCCATTTACTTCCTTATATGCGTCTGTATGATGAAAATGGCGATTATGTGCGCCGTCTCGAAAAGTTCGACGGGGCTAGCGGCACACAAGTAAATCCACTGTACGAAATCAACTTCTACAACAGCTTCGACCATTCCGGTTATGATGAAGTAACCGATGATCTTAGTCTGAATTGGCGTATCACCGACGGTCTGCGTCTGCGCGGTCAGTTTTCCGTCCTGATGAGAAATTCTACCGGTGATCTGTACAAAGATCCCGCATCGGCCAGTTATTCAGCCAGTACAGGCAACATCAATGGTGAAAAAACAGAATCCACACAAAAGAGAACAGTGATAGACGGAAGCCTGTCACTCATGTACAACAATACCTTCAAGGGACACAATCTCAATATCTGCTTGTCCTCCAACATGAGACAAACGCAGAGCACTGCTTCCGAAACACGTTACCGGGGATTCCCTGGTGGCGACCTTGTCTCTTCAAACTATGCGGCAGAAGTATACGGAAAGCCCAGCAGCTCCGACAATACCACCCGCTTGGTAGGAGCCTTGCTCACTTCCAACTACACCTACAACAATATCTATCTCGCCGACCTTACAGGACGTATCGACGGTTCTTCCGAATTCGGTTCCGATAAAAGATGGTCCATGTTCTGGTCAACAGGAGCAGGAATCAACATTCATAATTATGATTTTATGAAGTCGAATGAACTCTTTTCCATGTTGAAGTTCCGTGTCTCCTACGGACTGACCGGAAAGACCAACTTCTCCCTCTATTCGGCCAAAGATATGTATCAGCTGCAAACAGACAGCTGGTATCCCACAGGCTACGGTGTATTCCTCTATCAGATGGGAAATCCGAACCTGAAATGGGAACGTAAATACACCCTCGACTATGGAGTTGAAATCGGACTGTGGCACGATAAAATCTATCTGAAAGCCTCTGCCTACGACGAGCGTACCATCGACCTGATAACCGATTATACCATCCCTTCCTCTACCGGATTCACCTCCTACAAAGAAAACATGGGAAAGGTGAAAAACACCGGCGTCGAACTGGAACTGCGGGCACGACTTTACAGTGACAGAAACTGGCTCTTCCAGCTCTACGGCAGCTTTGCAAGAAACAAAAACACGATTATTGAAATCTCCCAGGCAATGCGCGACTATAATAAAAGAGTGGAAGAACTGTTCAGCGGATATAACCCCGAAAGCAGCTCCGATTCAAAATATGCTAAAACATACCTGAAATATTACGAAGGAGCCTCTCTGACCTCTATTTACGGGATGAAGTCATTGGGAATCAGCCCCACAAACGGCAAAGAAATCTACCTTCGCCGGAATGGTGACGTTACCGATGTATGGTCTGCCGACGAATGGACCATTATTGGCGATACAGCTCCCAAGGGACAAGGCTCATTCGGTTATACCCTGTCCTATAAACAGTTATCCATGTTTGCTTCTTTCCTCTATACTTTTGGTGGAGATGCTTACAACAATACCCTCGTCTCCTATGTAGAGAATGCCGACATTAAAAATGACAATGTAGATAAGCGGGTATTGCTCGACCGTTGGCAGAAACCGGGAGACATAACCACCATGAAAGATATTCGTGACCGTAATGTCACCACCGGCGCATCTTCGCGTTTTGTACAGAAAAACAATACCCTGCAATGGAGTTCATTGACAATGAGCTACAATTTCCGTCCCGAACAATTAAAGAAACTCCATCTGTCCGACCTGCGTCTTTCGTTCACGATGAACGACCTGTTCTATTGGTCTACCATCCGTCAGGAACGGGGACTGGATTATCCTTATTCGCGTTCATTCAATCTGACTACTAACATCATATTCTAACCATACAAATGAAGAAACTAATCAGCCATATACTAATAGCCCTGACAGGAATGTTAGCCGTTTCCTGCAATGCCTGGCTGGACGTAACACCAGAAAATGCGATAGCCGACGACGATCTGTTTTCCACCGGTTTCGGCTACCGGAATGCCCTGAATGGTATCTACACCAATCTGGCGTCCGACGAACTTTACGGTAAGCAACTAAGCTGGGGATTCCTTAGTGCCATCTCCCAGCAATACAATCAAAAGGCGGGAACCATCTCTCCGATGTATGCCGACGCTTCCGAACTTATCTATAACACGGTCGACACCGAACCCGTCGTGACAGCTATCTGGGAAAAAGGCTATAAAGTGATAGCCAACCTGAACAAGCTCATCGAGAACATCCGGCCCACGGACATCTCTTTGTTCGAATACGGAGAAGAAGAGAAAAACCTCATTTACGCCGAAGCCTTGTCATTAAGAGCCATGATACATTTTGACCTGCTTCGCTTGTTTGCTCCTGCAACGGCAACCAATCCTTCGGGCGCCTATCTTCCTTACCGCGATAAATACGAAGCCGCAGTGGTAGAAAAATGTACCGTTACCGATTTTATCGAGAAAGTCCTGAAAGACCTGCTCGAAGCGGAAGACATTCTGCGTAAGTTTGACACCGAATACCATCCCGAAGCGATGTACGCTTCACAAATGTACGAACCTACTCCCGAATGGAATGCCCGCTACCGCTTCAACTCCGGTTCCTATATAGACGATATGGGAGCATTCTTCTGGTATCGTGGCATCCGCTTCAACTATCTGGCATTGCTGGGGTTGAAAGCCCGTGTCTGCATCTATGCCGGTCCTGCCTACTACAAGAATGCCGAGACAGCCGCCAAAGAACTTTACAACACCTATTACCAGCAGAAACGGTGGATAGGCTTTACAGAAGGAGAGAACATTACCTGCAATCTCAATTCCCGATATACAAAAGTCTCCCACGACATATTGTTCGGCTTGTACAAGAAACAGCTGGCTACGGATTATGAACAGGCCGTATGGGGCTCTTCCTCTTCTTCGTCAACCACCCGTTTGCCGTTGGCAAATATCCCTTCCCTGTTTGCTTCGGACAATACGGGCGTATATACCGACTATCGGCTCACCTACCTGATCGGGACTACCAATGAAACCCAGTCGAAGTATTACACACTGAAGTATAACCCTTCCGTAGAATCAGTAGTAGAAGCAATGGAGAATCCGATGATACCAGTGATCCGGTTCAGTGAAATCTGTCATATCCTGGCGGAGATCAGTAGCTATAATGGCAAGATAACCGAAGGAATCAACTACCTCGAAACAGTTCGAAAAGCCCGTGGAGCTGAACGTACCCTTAGTCTGACAGTCAGCACCCGTGAACAACTGGATGCCGAAATACTGCTCGATATACGGAAAGAAATGATAGGCGAAGGTGGAACCTTCTACACCTACAAACGGATGAACCTCTCCACCGTGCCCGATTCCGACGAGGAAGGAGAAATCAACATGACAGGTTCTTATGTACTTCCATTGCCTACCAGTGAAACAACCAACTAATGCCCGGATAAGATGAAACGAATATTGCCATATACCATCTTCTGCCTGCTGCTTGTTCTTCGCCTCCTGCAGTGAAGAGCAGCTGGACGTTTATAATGGAGACAATTACGTCTATTTTACTTACATGAGCGATAAGTCTCCACAGAAAATAACATTCAACTTTGCTACAGATGCACCCTTGCTTCGAGGAAGGAACCGTGAAAGTGAAAATGACACTTCTTGGCTACCTGCTCGAAGAAAATGCCACCTGTGATATTTCCGCAGTGGGAGAGAAAAGCACCGCCCGTTCCGGCATCGACTATGCCCCTTTGACCTCCGGCATCTTCCATAGCGGACTGGCGGAAGACACCTACGAAGTCACCGTCTATCGCAATGAAGACCTGCTCAACACAGACTACACCCTTACCCTTTCACTGGATGCAGTGGAAAACTGTCTGGTAGGCCCGGCAGAATATCAATACGTCACGATTCAAGTGACCGACCGGATTTCCCAACCTGTTTGGTGGAACCAGAGTTCGGCAGCCAATCTGGGAGTACTTATTCGGATATGAAATACCGTGTTTTTATCATTTTCATGGATGGTGAGATACTCGAATCATTGGATAAATACACCGGTATTGAGTTTGTCAACCTGATAGCCGACTTCAAGGCCTGGTGGAAAGACCAGTGGCAGCAAGGCAATTACCAATATTATGATACAGATGGAGTGACACCGCTGTATGAAACCATTCTCGATAACTGACAATAAATTATGAAGCGAAAAACAATACTATTCATTTCAATCCTGCAGCTTCTCGTGATAACCGGCTGTTATGACGATTTGGGAAACTATGACTATACAAACTCTACCAAAGTCTCTTTTGTGAACTCCGCTTCATCGGACTACACATTTATGGTAGGCGACCTTTTCGAGATGGATGCTCCCGTCAACTTCTCAACCGACATCGGAAACGTAGACGAACTTTTCACCGTCCAATGGTACCTGAACCGTGAACTGATCTACACTGGCTATCATCTGAAATACCAGTTCGAGAAAGGCGGGACATACGAACTGATACTGAAAGTAATCAATAAGGAAACGAACGAAACATACATCAGCAATAAATACACCTTGACGGGAAAGAACAGTTTCGACTGGGGCTGGATGATTCTCTCCGATAAAGGGAGACGGAAAATCTGCCTTGTCTTTCATCAATCCGGCCTTTCGGGTGACGCACAATGTGGAGAGCACCATCGAAGGTGGTTTAGGTACAGATCCGCAGGGAATCTACTACTATTATGTATTAGGCTCTATCTCCGGTTCCTACGTTTCGGGCTTACCGAAAGTCCTGATAAATCAGGGCAGTGGAAGTGTCACGCTGGACGGTAATTTGTTGCAAAAAGACATGTGGCTTGCCGACGAATTCGAGAACCGTAAAGAGCCGGAAGGCTTGAAGATAATGGACCTCGCATTCAAGGAAGAATATTACGTGATTTGCTCCGAACAGGGGGAAGTGTATATCCGTGCCGTAGGCACTGACAATAAAGCGATTCCTTATTACGGGAAGTACGGCGTCATGCCGTATGAGTTTGAGGGAGGTAGCCGTATCACCTGTTTCGCACCGTTCCACAACGTCACTTATTGGTGTGCCGACGAAGAACGTTGTATCTTGTATGATGAGCAAAATGCCCGTTTTATCGGCATTACACATTATCCGCAGTGGGGAGCAGTTTATACTCCTGCCATCGTCTACTTCAAAACATACGATCAGGATTTGAAGTTCCTCCGGTGTGTTGCGGGTGAACAATATGGGAGCGGGAACCCACTGCCGGCAATAGGGGCTTACGAAAAGAAAGATGTAGCCTCCAACGGCGGGCTGACATTTTGGTCAAACTACGTGTCGCTGATTGACGTGCAGGGAACCGGAAATTATGATTTGCACGAGTTTGCCGTAAAAGACATGGATAATAACTCTCACCTGATAACCGGTACGGATCAATACGGATTCAGCGGCAGCTCCTTATTGACTCCGCAAAGTGTCATTAAGATGTCCTCCAATTTTGAAAAGAACCCTTATTTCTACTTTACCGATGGAGATAAGAATCTCTATATATACAGTATGCAGATGCGCAGCCATATGCTGGCTTACACAGCAGGCAGCCGTATCACCGGCATCAGTGGAAGTCCTGTTGTTTGTGAGTTTTATGGCTATGGGGGAAATAGCACTGATCCGAATTTCCGGCTGGCACTTTCGCAGGAAAATGGGGATATCGCCATCATCGATGTAAACACGAGCCAGATGGTACGTCTCTTCGAAGGTTTTGCTCCCGATTTGGAATTGAAGACTTTTAGCGGGTTTGGCGATGTGAAAGGCATGGTATGGTGCACGAACTATGAAGGAGAATATTAATTGGAAAAAGAAAATAACCTATCAGTAAATAATTAATCATTTAAACGAGAAAAGTATGAAAAATAGACTGTTTTATTTTGCTGCTTGTGTAGCTTTAGTATTGTCTTCAGTAAGTTGCAGCAGTGACGATGGTGAAGAAGAAGATGCAGATATTCCCGTAGTGGGGAAAATTGCTGTTTCCGGTGCTTATAATGTGTATTCCCATGGAAGCCAGGGATGGATTGAAGCGGACAAGATAGGAATATATGTGTTGTCCGATGGCAAACCGCAGGATAACTTGCCGTATGCTCCGTCGGAAGTAGCGGTGGCTACTACTACAGAATTGGATGGTAAAACGTATATAGTATATGATCGTGATAGTCGTGTGACTGAAGATATTACGCTGAATCCTTCTTCCGAACTTGCTGCAGGATTTAAGGGTGGCGATCACACTATTTATGCCTATACGCCCTATAACGCAGCTTCACAAGATTATAGGCTGTCGCTTTGCCCAACTTAGCTGTGCAGGAGTATTATGAATCAGAGTTTATGCCGCATCGTAATTATAGCTTTGCTTATGCTTCGGCTACTACATCTAGCTATTCTGCTGCAACTGTTTCTTTGGGAGAATTCAAACCATTGTTTTCTCAAATCACTTTACCGGGTGCGGGATGCCCGGATTCTTTTGTCGGTAAGAAATTTACTAAAGTGGTGGTGAGCTGTGACCATCCGATTGCCTACGAAGATGGAGCAACTGTAGATTTGTCGACAGGTAAAATTTCCGGTACTCCGATAAACAGTATTACTTATAATCTTCCTAATGGCGGCTTCGAGATAACTGCCGGGTATTTTGGTGCCAGTTTGGAGACCTGTTATATGATGATTGCCGTACCTTTGAAACAGGGCTAACTTATACCTATAATTTTACTTTGACAATTGATGGACAGGAATATACTATTTCAGGCAAACCGAATGAAAAGATGTCTAGTATCAACAACTTAAATATGTATGGCATTGCCGGTATCGAATAATTATTATCTTTGTATCTGTATATAAATATTAAAAAAGAAAGCATGAAGAAATTAGTTTCAATTCTGATGATTCTGGCAATGATTATCCCATTGGCCGGAGCACAATCGACGGACATCTTCAAGAAAAAGAAGAAAAAGAAGAGCAAGACGGAAGCGGTGGATAAAGCCAAGGCTGACTCCATTGCCAAGAGTAAGAAAGATGCTCTGCAACCTTACGCAAAAGTAATCACCGGCAAAGCCAAAACAATGGACGGCTTTTTTAAAGTGCATTACGTAGATGGTAAATATTTTTCGAAATAGCCGACTCTCTTTCGGACGTGATATTTTGATTGTGAACAGAGTTGTGAAAGCACCGGTAGACGCGCAGAAGCGTAAAGTCGGCTATCCGGGAGATTACATCAGCGACGAAGTGATCCGTTTCGAGAAAGGACGCGGCGACAAACTGTTCGTGCGTGAAATCTCTTATCTCGAACATTCTGCTGATACACTGGGTATGTATCAGGCCGTATTGAACTCCAATGTTCAACCCATTGTGGCCACCTTCCCGCTGAAAACTGTCCGTAAAGAAGGAGAAACTACCAACTATGTGATCGACATGACCGACTATATCCGTAAGGACAACGAAATGTTTTCATTCACCAGCCGGGTGAAAGACAACATCGGAGCGAGCAGCATGGTAGACGACGCCAGTTATATCGACACACTGAAAGCCTTTCCGCAAAACATCGAAATACGTACCGTGCGTACCTTCCAGCGGAAGAAAGGAGGAGGCAGTGGACTTGAGAAACTGCTGGCAGCTTCTTTGCCACCTCTACCACTCCGTTGACTTACGAACTGAACAGCTCTATGCTATTACTTCCCAAGGAACCGATGAAACCGAGATTGCACGACGACCGGGTAGGTTACTTTGCTGTGAGCTATAAGGATTTTGACGAGAATCCGCAAGGAGTGAAGTATAAAGCGAATATCACCCGCTGGCGTCTCGAACCCAAAGACGAAGACCGCGAGAAATACCTGCGTGGCGAATTGGTGGAACCGAAGAAACCGATTATCATCTACATCGACCCCGCCACTCCCAAGAAATGGGTGCCTTACCTCATTCAAGGTGTGAACGACTGGCAAGCAGCTTTCGAAAAAGCGGGATTCAAAAACGCGATCTTCGGCAAAGAAGCGCCGACGGACGATCCTTCTTGAGCCTGGAAGACGCCCGCCATTCGGCTATCGTGTACAAACCTTCCGATATACCCAACGCAAGCGGACCTCACGTGCACGACCCTCGCAGCGGTGAAATCCTTGAAACGCATATCAACTGGTATCACAACGTGATGAGCCTGCTCTACAACTGGTACATCGTGCAGGCGGGAGCCATTGATCCGGGAGCACGCAAACCGATGTTCGACGATGAACTGATGGGCGAACTGATACGCTTTGTCTCCTCCCACGAGGTGGGACACACGTTAGGACTGCGTCATAACTTCGGCTCTTCCAATACCGTCCCGGTAGAGAAACTAAGAGACAAAATATGGGTGGAAGCTAACGGGCACACGCCGTCTATCATGGACTATGCCCGTTTCAACTATGTGGCGCAGCCGGAAGACAACATCTCACGTTCGGGAATATTCCCCCGTATCGGTATCTACGACAAATGGGCGATTGAGTGGGGCTACCGCTGGATGCCCGAATATGAAACGGCGGAAGCCGAAATACCTCACCTGAATAAGTGGATCATCGGGAAGTTGCGCGAAGATAAACGTTACACGTTCGGAACGGAACTCGACAGAAACGATCCCCGCAACCAGAGTGAGGATTTGGGAGACGATGCCATGTTGGCAAGTTCGTATGGCATCAAAAACCTGAAACGCGTGATGCCTGAAATCATGAACTGGACTTATGAACCGAATGAAGGTTATATGAAGGCCGTCCGCTTGTATCAGAATGTGGTGGGACAATTCAGCTTGTACGTGGGGCATGTGACTACCAATGTTGCCGGTATCTACCACAATCCGATTTCTGTGGAACAGACAGACATGAAAGCGGTAGAATACGTACCGAAAGATATTCAGAAGAAAGCGGTCGACTTCTTGAACAAAGAACTGTTCACCACACCGACTTGGCTGATGGATGATAAACTGACCGAAAGAACAGGTATCAATACTTTCAATTCGATCTACCGTGTACAGAGCAGTACATTGAAACAACTGCTTAGTAGCCGCACGCTCGACAAAATGACGGATAACGAACTGGTCAACGGAGCGAAAGCATACACGGCCAACGATTTGTTCCGTGATTTGAAGAAGAGTATCTGGAGCGATCTGCAAGGAGGAAAGAAACCGGATGCTTCCCAGCGTAGCTTGCAGAAGACTTATGTCAATGCGTTGATCGGAATGCTTGATAAACCGAAGAACAGAAAGTTTGATTCCGAGGCACCGACCATTCAGTTGACTGCAGAGATTACAAACAGCGGAATATGAAGCCTTGGTATTGAAGCTTATTCGACGTGATTAGACGAACTTATTAGACGATTAGACGATTTACGATGTACGATTGAGTCGGTACATAGTAAATCGTCTAATTTGTAAATCAGCTGATTGTAACTATATAAATTCTGTTTTGACCCATTTTTGTAACAGTATTAGTGTGGCTTGCCCCATCTTTAAAACAAAATCACTGGCATCTTGCCCCATCTTTGGAACAAAATCAATGATGTTTTGCCCCATCTTTGGAAACTTTTTATAAATTTATTGCTGAAAATCAATAAGTTTATTGCTTATGTTTAAAAGAGATATATTATTTCATTTGGAAAGATGGAAAGTCGATACGCACAGGAAGCCTTTGATATTGCGTGGAGCAAGGCAAGTCGGTAAGACAACGGTAGTTAATGAATTTGGAAAACAGTTTGACAATTACCTGTATTTGAATTTGGAGAAACGGGAGGCGGCATCTTTATTTGAGTTGAATGTATCTTCTTTCAGACTTTTCCCCAGTCCGTTTCAGCATTAAAACAGGGACAGGCCTTGATCCATTCTTCCGGTTCTATCTCGCCGTTTCCGTTCAGGTCGGGACTTAGATCCCGGTGTCCACATATCCGGCAATTCGGGTAATCTTTCAATAAAGCGAGAATCAATACCCGGAGCGAATGTTTCTGCCATTCGGTACGGGTATCTTTCGGTTGTCCTTTGCAGTCGAGTCCACCCTCATAGCAAATCCCTATACTTTCCTTGTTGAAACCGCGGCTGTGCGCACCGATCCGTTCTATCGGACGGGTAGATTTTATGTCCCCGTTCTTGCGGATATAGAAATGATACCCCGCTCCGTTGAATCCCCGTCTGCGATGACAGACGTCCAGGTCATATTCTGTGAAACTCTTATCTTCGCGCGTAGCGGAGCAATGGATTACTATCAGATTTATAGTTCTCATGGATGGATTAAATAGACTGAATCACTATCATGCCTCTGCCACACTACGTTGTGGACACTCTTTATTGATACATTGCAAGGCAGCAGCCTGTGCCAGTTGACCTCTTAGCGAGAAGATCTCTGTATGCATCTCTTTCACTCTCGAGCTAAGGTCGAAATAATCCTTCAACACTTTTTCCAACTGCTGCATCAGAAATGTATATTGGTCTTTCACCAGTTCGCTGAACTCTTTTACTTCTTGCGCCATTACTTTGCGCTTTTTGCGATTACTACCCAGAAAGGGCAGGATCGTCATAATGATCTCTATGATTTTATCGAGCATTTTAATAAATTGAGAATTGAAAATTGAGAATTAAAAAATAAACGTAGAAGAAAACAGAAACCACATGGAGAGCAATTGTAGAAATCACTCTGTAATACCCATGCGGCACTGTTTTTAATGATTAAGCTGCCGGGTCCGGAGCTTCTCCGCTTCCACCGCTACCGCTGTTTCCACCATCCGCGTCTTCTCCGTCACCCTTTCCGGCCAGGATGAAATCGACATTATTCTCGCCTCGGGTAGTGGCATGACTCGTATTCACCAGCTGAAGTGCCTTGTCTGCCACAAAACGAACATTTACTCTGCGGATATTGCGCACCGTGCAATCCTTCTCCTTTTCCGCCCCTTCGCTGCTCAACGTGATATGGAACGTGCCCAATCCGTCGATCTTCACCTTGTCGCCCTGGGTAAGCGACAGGCGCAACTGCTCAACAAAAGCCTCGATGGAATGCTTCACATCTCCTGCTGTAAGCGATGAGTTCGCTTCGATGGCATCGGCCAGCTTGTTGATGTCCATCACTCTCACTGTACCCGATTTCTGGCGTACATAATACAACATCTGTGAATCCGGCTGATTCACATACTTTCTGCGCTGATAGCGCTCCACTAATACATTCATACAATTAAAAAAGTTAAGGTTTAAGTAATAATATTTTCTGTCCTTGTTGACATTACAAATATACGAAATTTGAAAGGGAAAGTCAAGTATTTTGCTATTTATTTTATATCAATAATGAAATAAAAAAGAAATTCCATACAGCTATATATTGTAATATAAAATTGTATGGAATCGGGGTGAATCTGTATCTATTTAGCATGTTTCAGCATGTATTCCAGCGGTGGGACGTATTCGGTGATTTTTGTCATTGCCGAATTATGCCTGAAGTATACGTTTCCCGTCTCTCCGTTGCGTTGTTTGGCTATGATTGCTATGCCTAGTTCTTCGGTAGGGTAACCGCTTTCGCGGTCGGTTGTTATTCGTGCGAGGGCGGGGCGGTAGAGTAATATCACGACGTCCGCATCCTGCTCGATTGCGCCACTTTCGCGGAGATGTGCCAGTTCGGGGCGGCCTGCGGGCGGTTTTCCGATTCGCGGTTTAGCTGGCTAAGCAGTACCACCGGTACGTTTAGCTCTTTGGCCAGCAACTTCGCTTTGCGGGTGGCTTGTGCCACTTCCTGTTCGCGGTTGCGGTTGTTTTGGCCGGTTGTCATGTCGCAGAGTTGCAGGTAGTCTATAATGATCGCGTCGCACGCATGTTGGCTTTGCAGCAGTCGCGCGCTGGATCGTACGTGTTCCATGTTGACCGAGGTGCTGTCGTCTACGTGTATCGGCAGACGTTTGAGGTCGGCGGCTGCCGTGCGTGCCTCTGCAAGCTCTTGCGGGCTGACGGTTCCCGACCGCCAATGGCGGGCACTGACTTCGCTGGCTGCTGTCAGCCATCGGTCGGCCAGTCTTTCTCCTTGCATTTCGAGGCTGTAGACGGCTACGGCATGTCCTGCCATGGCTGCGTTTCGTGCCAGGTGTAGTGCGAATGCCGTTTTTCCTACGCCGGGACGGGCGGCAATTACCACTAGTTCGCCGTTTTGGAGTCCGGACGTCATGCGGTCCAGGTCTGCCAGTCCGGTAGGGATGCCGGTCACTCCGTTTATGTTGTTGGCAATACGTCCTTCGGCTTCGGTCATGGTGGCGGTCATCAGTTCATCCATGTCCCGCATGTGGTTGTTGTGGCCGAATTCGCCTTCCAGGCGGTCGAGCAGGTTGTGCGCGTCCATCAACGAGTCGTCGATGTCCATCGTTTCGTCTAGCGCGCAGGCGAGTAGTTTGTTGAATCCCAAGATCATTTCGCGTCGTAGATATTTCTCGTGTACGATCTGCGCGTGATATTCGAGGTGGGCGGAAGTCGCCACTTTGCTGCTCAACTGGGTGATGCCGAACGCTCCGCCCGCCTCTTCGAGCTTTCCGCGGTGGGAAAGCTCTTCTTTTACGGTGAGGATGTCTATTTTCATTCCGGCGTGGTACATAGCCAGTATGGCGGCGTAGATCAGTTGGTGGCGCAGGACGTAGAACATTTCGGGGCGCAGCTTGTCGGCTATCAGTGGTATAGCCCTCTGCTCTATCAGGCAGGCGCCGATGATGGCTTCTTCTATTTCGGGAGCCTGTGGTGAAACTCTGTTTTCGGTATTCATAATCAGTGTTCGTTTAATCAGTCTTCGTTTAATTGGGATTCGTTTTATCAGTATTCGTTTAGGAAAGCTTTGTTGGATAAATAGCTGGCGGCGTGGAGCAGGTAGTTGATGTTTGTTTGGTGGAAATAATAATCTTCTACCTTGTCGATGGCGAGTTGCTGTTCCTTGTCGCTTAATTTTTTCCATTCGCGTTGCGCTTTGGCGATGTTTTCTTTGGGAAGCTGCGTGATGCTGTGAAACTCATTCCAAAACAGGCGGAACTTCTCGTTGACGGCTTTTTTTTTCTGCTTGCCGCTGTCGGGGGCTCCTACCCATTTGTCGTATTCGACGACACGAATATGCAGGGACGGGTTGTTGGGATGGGGACGATTTCGATGATCCCAGGATGGCAAGGGCGTGTATGAACCGGAAGGTTTTTCCGACAGACCAGCGGAAAATGCGGCTCCAGTCGCGGTAGCTGAACATGCTTTCGCCTCTTTTGCACAGGTAGTCTTTGTGCTGCCGGTCGCTGTATAACGTGTCCGAATAGTTGACTTTCATCAGGATTTTCAGGAGCGCTTCTATTTCTCCGGCTTCTATGTTCGGGTCTTCTATTTGTTGTTGTAGCAGGGCCTTGGGGATAATGAGAAAACCATGTTCCATCATGGTTTGAAAATTGAAATTGTTCATTGGGTTATCGTTTTAAATTTCTGTAAAGGTACGCCGTTCCTGTGCGATGCGCAAAGGTGTGGTTCCGTGCGGACGGGTGTGGATGAATAAAGGGTGCCGCGATGCGCAAATCGCTGTTTTCTTCTTTCATGAAGCCGGGGAAGGAGTGGGGATGGAACGGATGCTCTGTTGGTGGTTGGCGGAGCTTCTGTTGGTGGTTGGCGGAGCTTTTGTTGGTGGTTGGTGGAGCTTCTGTTGGAGAAAAAACAAAGCCTTCGTTTGGGGGGATTCGAAGGTCTTGTTTGTAGTGAAAAAACGGTCATTTTTGCCGAACGCTTTGTGGAACGCTTTTTTCTTTCTGTAAATAGCTGTATGATTGGTAGTTATCTTCGTTTTGAAAAAAAGTGGTGAACGCAAAGTGGAATACATAATAAACAATAAAAGATAAATGATATATTTAAAAATATATAGTTCGATTTTCCTTTTATTTCTTGTCCGTGTTTTCGTTTTCTGTTACGCGCTAAACGTTTGTCGGCAAGTCAATGTGGGGAGGTCCCCAGTGTCGGTAGATGATTAGCTGCATTTCAGGACTGACATCGATTGTTTGGCTGGTGTAATACGCAGCAACCAGTTGTTCGTTCAATGTCTTGTTTGCTTTAATGCGTTTGCGCATTTTTTTGCTGGCGGAAGAAGCGTTTGCCAGATCGGGAAAATACTCTTTCGCCAATTCGGAGAAATACTTGAATCCATTAATGCTGTAGCGTTCGGCAGCTAGTTCATTGTTGTTCATAAATTTTTTATACTTAAATGGTTAAAATAATATGTTGTTTGAAAAATTGCGCAAATGTATGAAATTTACTTTGATGATTAATGTAAATGTTTTAGTTTTTATTTTTTAGATTTTATGTATGTAAATTTTGAAGATAGATTTTGTATTTTACTAAAGTAAAGTGTGGGAAAAGTAAATATTAATTATTAATTTATTTTTAATGAAAAAGGAAAGTTTTACTTCGTTTATGAAACAAGTGGCTGTTGATTTGCAGCAGAGTGGAAATTTAGGGACTGCTCATGTATACAGAAGTACGTTGAATGCGATTCTTACTTTTCAGGGTTCCGATCGTTTGTCGTTTTGGGAAATCACCCGGAGTGGCTGAAGCATTTTGAGGGTAGTCTTCGTGCACGTGGGTGTAGTTGGAATACGGTGTCTACGTATCTTCGCACGTTGCGTGCGGTTTACAATCGCGCTGTCGATCTTCGGAAGGCATCATACGTGCCGCATCTTTTTCGATCCGTATATACAGGTACGCGGGCAGACCGCCGCCGGGCACTGGATATGGAGGATATGAAGAAGGTGTTTGCCCGTCTGTTGCAGTCGGACGCTATCACTCCTGCCATGAAGGGTGCGCAGGAGTTGTTCATTCTTATGTTCCTGCTTCGGGGATTGCCTTTGTCGACGGCTTATTTGCGTAAGAGTGATCTGCGGGGAAATGTGATTAGTTATCGTCGTCGTAAAACGGGGCGTCCGTTGTCTGTGACGTTGACGACGGAAGCGATGTTTCTTTGCAAAAGTATATGAATCAGGAGGAACAGTCGCCTTATTTGTTCCCGATTCTTCACAGTGACGAAGGTTCGCCAAAGGCGTATAGGGAATATCAACTGGCATTGCGCAATTTTAATTATCAGTTGGAATTATTAGGAAGGCATTGGGACTCAAAGACCGGTTGAGCTCGTACACCGCCCGCCATACCTGGGCTACAACTGCGTATTATTGCGAAATCCATCCGGGTATTATCTCCGAAGCAATGGGACATTCGTCCATCACCGTGACAGAAACTTATTTGAAGCCTTTCCGAAATAAGAAAATTGATGAAGCAAATAAACAGGTACTTGACTTTGTGAAACGATCTGTAATAGGTGTAAGTGCTTGATTTTTATTCTGTTACTTCGTAGGTAACGGGTCGAAATATCGGTGCAAATATGAGCATATTTCTTAAAACAACCAAACGAAATCATACATTTTTTCTAATAAACTACTCAAAAAAGGAATTAAACAAATAAAACAAGCGGATTCTTTGTATTAGGGCTTTGTTAACTTCTAAATTTTGCAAAAGGTCTTCCGCCCCTCTGCCGCTTCTAAGAAGCAGGGGTAAAGAATGTAATCGCATATTGTCTCATTTTTCCGTATTGACTACTCCCGAAGAGCAGGCACAAAGGTTTATCCGTTACCTACGAAGTAACGGGCGGCTATTATTGAAACTTAGTGTTTAATAATATATTATTAATGTAATTTTTAAGTAGTTATGAAGAAAAAATTTGTTAGGGTAATGCTTTTCGGAGCATTGACGCTTACAGTCAGTACAGTGGTGACAAGCTGTAAGGACTATGATGATGATATTAAAGGCTTGCAGGAGCAGGTTGATAAGATCACATCGACCAGTCCGGTAAGTACAGAAGACATGAAGAGCGCAGTTGAAAAGGCAAAACAGGATTTGCAGACACAACTGAATGACTTGAGCGCACGTGTGGAAAATCCGGATGGTGAAAACTTTGAAAGAAAAAATCGCTGCATTGGAACAAGCTTTGGCAGATGCTACAGGTGATAAAGCTAAAGATTTGGCAGCAAGATTGGCAGACCTTCAAAATCAACTGACCTCTTTGCAAAAGATTCTCAAAGGTGAGGATGGAGTCAGTGGCTTGGAAAGAAGATTACAGAACTTGAAGATGCAAAACCGTATTATCTGAACTGATTGCAGCAGAACAGGCATACATCACATCCGGCAAAAAAAATGTAAGTGCTTACGAAAGTACCAGCTTCGGTGCTTATGTAAATCAAGCTATCATCGATGCTCTTAAGCATGATGGAACCGATCAGGATAAGTGGGGAGAGATTGCTAAGTATGTAACAGGAGCTGTTCAAAGCGGAATCACAACAGAACTCGGTAACATCAATGCTGTACTTACTGAAAAATATGGAGTGTCTACAACGCTGGCTACTTTTGTAGGAAATGTGTACGATAAACTTTTCAGTGATGATGCTAAAGCACAGCAGGCACAATTAAATGAATTGCTGACTGCCATCAATGCTTATGTAGCAAAAACAGAAGGCGCAGATTATGCAAACTATGCAGCTCTTATCAAACAGATTGTTGACGCACAGAAAGCTGTTGCTGCTCTCAATATGCCGGAAGGGACTGCCACATTGGATGAAGGTGTAAAAGCGCTGATTGCTGATGAGAAATCAGCTGTCAATCAAGCGATCAAAGATTTGACCGATCATCTTCAGAAAGAAATCGACGCTATCAAAGGCATGATTCAGAGTATCGTGTATGTGCCGACTTATGCAGACGGACAGGTTCAGTTCAATACATACTATGTGGACTTTGCTACGGGTGGTGGTCACGACTGGAAATCGGTAGTCAATGTCAACGAAGTGGCAGTGAGATTCCGTGTATCTCCGGCTGATGTAATAAAAGATTTGGTTGCTTGTTATGGTGAGAATGGTGAAGTAAGTGAGAATGCGAAATATGTTATTTCTGTAGATTGCCAGAAAGTGAAGACGCGTTCTCTAAACGATCCGTTCAAGATAAAAGGAATCAAAGTGGTAGATGCTGAACCTAACTTGATTGAAGTAACATTGGATGCTAGCGCAGTGAAAAATAGTTATGCTGTGGCTCTGACTGTAACAGACAAAGTTGCTGCCGATAAGAAGACTTTGAATGATGTCTCCTCCAACTATTTTGCCGCTGTGAAGAGTAATCTGTATATCAGTAAGGTGGAATGGGCATCTGCAAATGCAGGAGTAGCAACAGTGAAGAAAGGTGCTAGTATTGACTATAAGGAAAATGATGGAGATGCCAAGGTATCTGATTATAACGTAACTGTGAATACAGCAATAAAAGCTAATGGAGATGTAGACGGTACTCCTGATACAAAGACATTGAGCGAACTCGGTATCTCTGATAAGTATTTCAGTGTAGCATTTTCAACGACAGCAAATGTTGCTGCTAACTTTGATTTGAATGCAGAGACTGGTGTATTGAAAGCTAAAGGAGATGCAGGAAGTCAAGCTACTGTACAATCTATTGTAACAGTGACAGATCCTGCAACAGCCGGAGAGGAACATCCTACGACAAAAGTTTATGATGCCAAGGAATATACGGAAGTTAAAATTGTCAGCGAAGGACAGGCACAAACGGCTACACTGGCTTCAACAGATCCTATTTTGTGGAATGCTGCAGAAAGAAGTATGACATCGCTACTACCAATGACGCTGCTGCTGTTATAACTGCAATAAAAACTGCATTGGGAGATGCTAGTATGAGTGATTTCTCCGGTTGCACCTTTGAAGGTGTTCCACAAGATCAGACTATTAAGTTAGGTTTGAACGGCAGCAATCAACTAGCCTTGGTCGTTCCTGCAAATACAACTTGTGAGGCTACTGATATTACTACGAAGATTACGAATGGTGATTACACTGTTGATGTAACAGTGAAGGGCGTAACCGTAACTCTTCCTAAAGAAACTGATGCGGCATTTAAACTGGAAGCTATTACTCAAACGGACGGAACTTTGCTAACTAACTTTGCTAAAGATCCTAGCAGCAAGATAACAGCAGTAACAGCATCCAGAAGCTTGAAAGAACTTTATTCTAATTATGATGCCGTGTATGGCAAATTAGTTACGGATATGGGCGGTACTATGAAGTTTGCTCTTGCTGCTAATACTCAAAAAGCTGCTCCGGCGAGTCGTGGTGTAACTGTTAATGAAAATGACGGTACTGTAACAGTGACTAACCAATACGATGGCGAACCAATCAATGTTACGCTGCAGGGAAAATGTGGTGAGAACGTAATATTCACCGAAACTATTCCGGTAATCATTCCTGCCGCTAACTTGAACGGAACATTTAGCTATAAAGATGCAGAAAAGACTGAATTTGACTATGATGTGACAGATGAGAGTACAAGAAAAGCCGGTTTTGATTTGACAACAGCATTTATCTGGAAAGATAAAAATAGCAAAGAAGTATGGCCTACTTTTGCTACTGACACCTATGCAAGTGCTGCTATGACTATCTACGGTTTCTCTATCGAGTATTCTCTTTCAGGAAATGATGCGTCTTCTTTTGTGAAGCCTACTATTTCTGATAATAAACTCAAATTGACTGATGCAATGGCTAAATTGAGTATGAACAATGCTAACTTGGTAGTTACTGTGAAAGCTACTCCTACTTCTCCTTGGGGTAGCATGGTTGGTCAGGCTAAGACTATTACAGTCAAAGTTTCAACTTGGGTAGACGATACTACTAATTAATTAGATGATGATATATCTCCTGTGACGTATGGGGTCTTCCTGTCGGGAGCAGGAGATATTATCTCCATAAAGATAAAACCCTTCTTCACCTATGTGTGAAAAAGATATTTTTACCCCAGAACAAAGCGAAGGACACAGCTTGTGAAAGTCCATCCTTCTATCTTTGTTCTTCTATTTAGAAAAGGGATGCCACCCTAATTTCCCACTGGCATCCCTTTTATCTTTATTCTTGGAGCGTCTTTTTTTTGTTGTACTAGAATCAATTGCTAGTCGCCCATTTCCCTATAGGTAAAGGAGACGTCCCCAAGATATAGAAAGCTCGAGCTTGCGAAAGTCCGGGCTTTTCGTCATGTATTTAATAGGACTTCCATAGATAAGGTCTGTTTATAAAACATCTTCGTTTTCAGTTTTGTTCGTATGATGAGTTTTTAGATGAAAGAATACTTGTATCTTTATTGTCGAATAAATTAATAAATTGAGAAATGTTGAAAGTAGTAACATTTATGAAGCAAGTAGCCACGGGGCTACAGGTGGAGGGAAACTTCGGTACTGCACACGTTTATCGTAGCAGTCTGAATGCCATCATTGCTTATTGTGGGGAAGAAGATTTGCTCTTTAGTGAAGTAACTTCGGAGTGGCTGAAGGGGTTCGAAGTTTACCTTCGTAGTCGTGGTTGTAGCTGGAACACCGTTTCCACTTATCTGCGCACGTTTCGTGCAGTTTATAATCGTGCTGTCGATCTTCGTAAGGCACCTTATGTTCCTCACTTGTTCCGTTCTGTTTATACAGGTACTCGTGCCGATCATAAACGTGCGTTGTGTGATGACGATATGAAGAAAGTGTTTGCCAAATTATCTCGTACGTCCGGTGTGCCATTCGCTGTATGTCAGGCGCAAGAGTTGTTCATTCTGATGTTTTCGCTTCGTGGTATGCCGTTTGTCGATCTCGCTTATTTGCGTAAGAGTGATTTGCGTGATAACGTAATAACGTATCGCAGACGTAAGACAGGTCGTCCTCTATCTGTGACGTTGACTGCGGAAGCGATGATTCTGGTGAAGAAGTATATGAATCGTGATCCTTCTTCTCCTTATTTATTTCCGTTGTTGAAAAGCCGTGAAGGAACTAAAGAGGCGTATCGCGAATATCAGTTGGCATTGCGCAGCTTTAACCAACAGTTGATGTTGTTAGGTGAATTATTGGGATTATCCGATAAATTGAGTTCGTACACCGCCCGCCATACCTGGGCTACGACGGCTTATTATTGTGAAATCCATCCGGGCATTATCTCCGAAGCGATGGGACATTCGTCTATCACTGTGACCGAGGCTTACCTGAAACCTTTCCGGAGTAAGAAAATTGATGAAGCAAATAGACAAGTTCTTGACTTTGTAAAACGCTCTGTGATAGGTGTAAACGCTTGAAAATTATCCTGTTACTCTGTAGGTAACGGGAATGAATATCGGTGCAAATATGAGCATATTTCTTAAAACAACCAAACGAAATCATACATTTTTTCTAATAAACTACTCAAAATAGGAATTAACCAAATAAAACACGCGGATTCTTTGTATTAGGGCTTTGTTAACTTCTAATTTTTTGCAAAAGATCTCCTTCCCTCTACTGCCTTTCAGAAGCAGGGGTAAAAATGTTTCATTGCTTATCATATCATTTTTCAGTATTGACTACTCCAAAAGAGCAGGCACAAAGGTTTATCCGTTACCTACAGAGTAACGGGCGGTCTATTATTGAAACTTAGTGTTTAATAATATATTATTAATGTAATTTTTAAGTAGTTATGAAGAAAAATTTTGTTAGGGTAATGCTTTTCGGGGCATTGACGCTTGCTACTGTCACTTATGTAGGCTGTAAAGACTATGATGATGACATCGACAATCTGCAAACGCAGATTGATGCCAATGCGGCAGGTCTTGCTGAACTGCAAGCAAAAGTGAATGCAGGTAATTGGGTAACAGACATTAAAAGTATCACTGGTGGATTTGAAATTACTTTCAACAATGGAAATAAATATTCTATTGTGAATGGTAAAGATGGATCTGTCGTTGAAATTGGAGAAAATGGAAACTGGTTTATAGACGGTGCTGATACTGGGAAACCGGCACGAGGTGAAAAGGGTGAGACCGGTGCTACTGGTCCTGTTGGCCCCGAAGGTCCTGTTGGTCCTGCCGGTCCTGCTGGTCCTGCTGGTCCTGCCGGTCCTGCCGGAAAATCTCCTTTTATTGGCGATGGAACAGGTGAATTTGAAAAAGATTATTGGTATTTTTATGATGACGTTACAAATAAATGGGTAAAAGGTGATTATTCGTCAGCCACTGTTTATGCTGTACAGAATGAGGGATTACCTAGCTTCACTCTACATGTAAAAGATAAAACTACTGGAACTGAATTAACAAGTATTTTGCCTACTGCAGCTTTGATTAGTAGCATTGAAGGAGTGACTATTGAGAATGGTAAAATCACTGCAGGCGGAACAAAGGAACTTAAATTAAGTTATGCTCAATGCAAAGCTGATTTCACATTTTGGTATGGGTGATGAGAAAAAAGAATTTAAGAAAAATGACCTGTTAATAACTAATTCCGGCGTGTTGAATGCGTTGATTAATCCGGTAGGTCCTGACTTTACTGATAGCAAATATCAAATCTATTTGATGAATTCTCAAAATGAAGCTAATTTTGTTATCTCTAAGATCGAACAAAATAAAACTGCAAAACCATTGACACGTGCTACCGAAGCTAAAGTGAATCGTGGTGTTTACGACCTTACTGTTACACTAAAAGATGGCTTGAATTTGGAGAATGCCCTTCCTGCAGATGAAGCATACGCATTCTGTACAAAGACGCATGGAACAATGAAATAATCTCTGCTTATGATGTTAAAATCAAACCGGAAGCAGTTACAAGTGCTACTAAACTGGTAGATGCAGCAGTGTCCGCAAAAGTTGGTGAGGTACAGGTTTTGGATGACTTGGCAGCTGCAGCTACCACCACTCCTATGGATTTGAGTACAGTCTATGCATATTATTATAAGTTGGCAGCCGATGCTCCTGAAGGTGTAACATTGGGAACGAACGAAGCCGGCAAACAAACCATCACTTCTACCAAAGGGCAAGAAGCAAAGGTTGAAGTCTGCTATATAACTACAAATGGCATTCCTTTTGATGGAGAAGCTCATGAGGGCATTGATTATTCTAGCGTCGGTGGCTCCTCTGCTCCGGCTAAACTGACTGTCACCTTCAAGCAAATAGAAACAAAATCTTTGGCAGCACAGACGGTAGTTTGGAATAAATCAGAAAAATCCGACATTGTTGTGTCAGCAGCTAATATTAAGGCAATCAAAGACGCTATTACTGCTGCTAAACTTGCTAGCTCAACTGCTACGGTTAACGATGGAGACAAAGTGAAGTTCAGTGGTATTGGTGTTTCTGGTGATACTAAATATGATGACCTGAAACTGACAGTAGCCGCTGCATACAAGGGTACTATGGAAGTCGTATTGACAGTTGACGTCGACGCAACGAAGCAAATTATATTCAAAATGCCGGTAACTGTTGACTATAAGATGCCTGTATTTACAAAAACTTCAGGTATGTGGACTGAAGATGACGAGGTATCTCTTCTGATTAATGAAACTAAGAATGGTGATAAGATTCAGAGCATCAGCCTCGAAAGAGAAATGGGCTCAATCTTTACTACATGGAGCGCTATTACTGGTGGAGTTACTTCAGGTATATACAACAGCATTACGTATGCTATAGACAAGAATGGTGAAGATCCTGTAGGAAGTGAATCTGACGGTAAATTCACAGTAGACATGGATCACGCTAAAGACAATATGGCATTGACCGTAAATGTAAATTGTCAACCTAACGATGCTGCTGAACCTGCTTCAATTGCTAACCAAAAGGTGAAATTTATCTCATTATCAAAACTGCTTACATCAACATTTGGTGCAACGGACGCTAAAAGGTATCACAACAGCGTATACAGCTGAAACCATAGATGCAGAGATTGATGTACTGGGTGACATTGTATGGAAAGACAGAAAAGGTAAGAATATGTGGCCGACTGCAAATGGTGAAACTTATGACACTAGTGTTTTGACTACTGCTGACGATGTTCTTGCTCTTTATGGATATTCTATTAAGGTAGAACTAAGTGATAAAGTTTACTTCAAGTTTGATGCTAATAAGAAACTGAAATTAACAGCAGATGGTAAGGCCTTGAAGGGTCTTGTGCAAGATTTGGTAGTGACGGTTACTATTACTCCTTCAATCAGCTGGAGCGCGACATCTCCTGCAGCTGTAGTGAAGACAGTAACATTCCCTACTGCTCTCTTTGCAGATTAATTTGAAATCATTCAATGTTCTATTAGATAGTTCCTCTATATTTGCCTCTGGCAGAGGTGCGAGCTATTTCTAGAATGATATAACATAATAGGAGAGCCCGTGCTTGTTGAAGTGCGCTCTCTCCATAAATATGAAACCCTTCTTCACCGAAGTGTGAAGATTATATGTTGAGAAGTGACAAAGCGAAGAGACACAGCTTGTGAAAGTCCATCCTTCCATCTTTGTTCTTCTATTAGAAAAGGGATGCCTCCCCACATTTCCCACTGGCATCCCTTTTATCTTTACTCTTGGAACGTCTTTTTTGTTGTACTAGAATCAAATTGCTAGTCGCCCATTTCCCTATAGGTAAAGGAGACGTCCCCAAGATACAGAAAGCCCGAGCTTGCGAAAGTCCGGGCTTTTCGTAATTTTGTGCAGTCATCATCCCCTTATTTTATCGTCCCTAAGTTTCCGGGGAAATGTGCAGAATGAATGATTGAAAAGAATCTTTTAACCTGCTATTACAAAGAGTTCTATTAAAAATATATATCTTTGCAAGAAAGGCATTGATTAATAAAAGAAGAGAATATGAGCCATAAAATTTATCCGATCGGCATTCAGAATTTCGAAAAAATTCGTAATGACGGTTATTTCTATATTGATAAGACAGCACTGATGTATCAAATGGTAAAGACTGGAAGTTATTACTTCTTGAGTCGTCCGCGCCGTTTCGGAAAGAGTCTGCTCGTCTCCACCTTAGAGGCCTATTTTCAAGGAAAGAAAGAACTGTTTGAAGGGTTGGCTGTGGAAAAACTGGAAAAGGACTGGATAAAATATCCTATACTGCATCTGGACCTTAATATCGAGAAATATGACACATCCGAAAGTCTGGATAATATACTTGATAAATCGCTGACAGCATGGGAAAAACTATATGGTGCCGAGCCGTCCGAACGTTCGTTTTCTTTGCGTTTTGCCGGTATCATAGAGCGCGCCTGTAAGTTGGCGGGGCAACGTGTGGTTATTCTTGTCGATGAATATGACAAACCCATGTTGCAAGCCATCGGTAATGAAGAATTGCAAAAGCAATTTCGGAATACATTAAAGCCTTTTTATGGAGCGCTTAAAACAATGGACGGTTGCATCAAGTTTGCATTCCTTACCGGTGTGACAAAGTTTGGCAAAGTCAGTGTGTTTAGTGACTTGAACAACTTGGACGATATATCCATGCGAAAAGATTATGTTGAAATCTGTGGGGTTAGCGATCAGGAACTTCATGATACTTTGGATGCCGAGCTTCATGAATTTGCTGATGTTCGAGGTGTGACGTATGATAAACTCTGTGCAGAATTGAAAGAATGTTATGACGGCTATCACTTTACACACAATTCAATCGGCATGTACAATCCGTTTAGTTTGCTCAATGCTTTTAAGTATAGAGAATTTGGCAGCTATTGGTTTGAAACGGGCACACCGACCTATCTGGTGAAATTGCTGCAAAAACATCATTATGACTTGGAGCGGATGACGCATGAAGAAACCGACGCCCAAGTATTGAATAGCATAGACTCTGAATCTACTAATCCCATTCCGGTGATTTATCAGAGTGGTTATCTCACTATTAAAGGGTATGATGAAGAATTTGGAATGTATCGGTTAGGTTTCCCGAATCGTGAAGTAGAAGAAGGATTTGTCCGTTTCCTGCTTCCTTATTATGCGAATGTAAATAAGGTAGAATCTCCGTTTGAAATTCAGAAATTTGTTCGTGAAGTACGTTCCGGCGATTACAGCTCTTTCTTCCGTCGTTTACAAAGTTTCTTTGCTGATACCACCTACGAAGTGATTCGCGATCAGGAATTGCATTACGAGAATGTGCTTTTCATTGTCTTTAAACTGGTCGGCTTCTATGCCAAAGTGGAATATCATACAAGCGAAGGGCGCATCGATCTTGTCTTGCAGACAGACAAATTCATTTATATCATGGAATTTAAACTGAATGGTACGGCCGAAGAAGCCTTGCAGCAGATAAATGACAAGCATTATGCTCTTCCTTTCGAGATGGATGAACGGAAACTCTTTAAAATAGGAGTGAACTTCAGTGCGGAAACCCGCAATATTGAAAAGTGGATAGTTGAAGAAAAATAAGTAACATAAAAAGCACTTGTCCGTTTCCCATTTTCTTATTATAGATAAGGAGATGCTTTGAAGAAAATATAGAAAGCCCGAGCTTGCGGAAGTCCGGGCTTTTCATTTTTTGCGCATCCTCCTCCTCTTACTTTGTCGTCCTTAAATTATTTCCTGGTAAATGTGTAGAATGAATTGTTGAAAAGAATCTTTTAACTTGCCATGACAAAGAGTTCTATTAAAAATATATATCTTTGCAAGAAAGGCATTGATTTATAAAAGAAGAGAATATGAGCCATAAAATTTATCCGATCGGTATTCAGAATTTCGAAAGCCTTCGTCAGGATGGCTATTTTTATATTGATAAAACTGCATTGATGTATCAAATGGTAAAAACCGGGCGTTATTACTTCTTGAGTCGTCCGCGCCGTTTCGGAAAGAGTCTGCTCGTCTCTACTTTGGAGGCTTACTTTCAAGGAAAGAAAGAACTGTTTGAAGGGCTGGCTGTAGAAAAGTTGGAAAAGGACTGGATAAAATATCCTATATTGCATCTGGACCTTAATATTGAGAAATATGACACATCCGAAAGTCTGGATAATATACTTGATAAATCGCTGACAGCATGGGAGAAACTATATGGTGCCGAGCCGTCCGAACGTTCGTTTTCTTTGCGTTTTGCCGGTATTATAGAGCGCGCCTGTAAGTTGGCGGGGCAACGTGTGGTTATTCTTGTCGATGAATATGATAAACCCATGTTGCAAGCCATCGGTAATGAGGAATTACAAAAGCAATTTCGGAATACATTAAAGCCTTTTTATGGGGCGCTTAAAACAATGGACGGTTGCATCAAGTTTGCATTTCTGACCGGGGTGACAAAGTTTGGTAAAGTCAGTGTATTTAGTGACTTGAACAATCTGGATGATATTTCAATGCGGAGAGATTATGTTGAAATCTGTGGTGTCAGCGATCAGGAACTTCATGATACTTTGGATGCCGAACTTCATGAATTTGCGGACGTACGCGGTGTGACGTATGATAAACTCTGCGCAGAATTGAAGGAATGTTATGACGGCTATCACTTTACGCACCATTCAATCGGTATGTATAATCCGTTTAGTTTGCTCAATGCTTTTAAGTATAGAGAATTTGGCAGCTACTGGTTTGAAACAGGTACACCCACTTATCTGGTGAAATTACTGCAAAAACATCATTATGACTTGGAGCGGATGACACACGAAGAAACCGATGCCCAAGTATTGAATAGTATAGACTCCGAATCGACTAATCCTATTCCGGTGATTTATCAGAGTGGCTACCTCACCATTAAAGGGTATGACGAACGTTTTGGAATATACCGCTTAGGTTTCCCGAATCGTGAAGTAGAAGAGGGGTTTGTCCGTTTTCTGCTTCCTTATTATGCGAATGTGAATAAGGTAGAATCTCCTTTTGAAATTCAGAAGTTTGTTCGTGAAGTGGAATCCGGCGATTACGACTCTTTCTTCCGTCGCCTGCAAAGTTTCTTTGCAGATACCACCTACGAAGTGATTCGCGACCGGAACTGCATTACGAGAATGTACTTTTCATCGTCTTTAAACTGGTTGGCTTCTATGCCAAAGTGGAATATCATACAAGCGAAGGGCGCATCGATCTTGTCTTGCAGACAGACAATTTCATCTATATCATGGAATTTAAACTGAACGGTACGGCAGAAGAGGCTTTACAACAGATAAACGACAAGCATTATGCTCTTCCTTTCGAGATGGATGGACGGAAGCTTTTTAAAATAGGAGTAAATTTCAGTGCGGAAACCCGCAATATTGAAAAGTGGATAGTGGAAGAGAAATAGATCAAACAAAAAGGCGACCCGTACCTAACGAGCCGCCTTTGTCTATTTGATTTCGATTTCTTCCTTCATATCGATTTCCTCTCCATGTGTATCATAGAACACATATTGCAGGAATGCGAGTTTCTGACTTGGAATAATCTTAATACCGAATCCATATTTCATTTGCCACTTCCGTTTCAGGGAAACGAGTCCCTGATTGATGTAGGCGGCAACATACGGATGGACGTGTAACGAGAATTTCTTAACCTTCAGTTTATTGACCAGGTAATCAATTTTACTCTCCAAAGTGTCCGTAAAGAGAATGGACGATTTGATGGTGCCTTTGCCGAAGCAAGTAGGACAGATTTCGGTCGTGTTGACGTCCATTGCCGGACGCACACGTTGGCGTGTAATCTGCATTAGCCCAAATTTGCTAAGCGGCAGAATATTATGCCGTGCCCTGTCTTTCTGCATATTGGCACACATTCGTTCATAAAGCTTTTGACGGTTTTCGGCTTCATTCATATCGATGAAGTCGACGACAATGATACCACCCATGTCTCTTAATCGCAGTTGGCGGGCCAGCTCGTCGGCGGCTCCCAGATTTACTTCGAGTGCGTTACCTTCCTGCCCGTTGGCATTCTTGGTGCGATTACCGCTGTTCACGTCTACTACGTGAAGCGCCTCAGTGTGCTCAATAATCAGATAGGCACCACTCTTGTAAGAGACTGTTTTACCAAACGATGATTTAATCTGCTTGGTGATACCGAAATTGTCGTAAATGGGAAGTTGGCCTTTGTACAGTTTCACGATATTAGCCCGGTCGGGCGCAATCAGTGATACGTAATCCCTAATTTCATTGTACACAGCCTCGTCGTTGACGTGAATATTCTCAAATGATGGGTTGAAGAGGTCGCGCAACAAACCTACGGCGCGGCTGGTTTCTTCATAAATCAACGTCGGATACTTGGTGGCTTTTTGTACTTTTACCATCGCATCTTCCCAATGCTTAACCAAAACTTTAAGCTCTCCGTCGAGTTCGGCTACGCGTTTGCCTTCGGCTACCGTGCGGACAATGACACCAAAGTTTTTAGGCTTGATGCTCATTAGCAGTTGTTTAAGGCGGGCGCGCTCTTCGCTCGATTTAATTTTTTGTGAAACAGAAACCTTATCATTGAAAGGGATCAGTACGAGATAGCGTCCGGCAAACGAAATTTCGGACGTCAGTCGCGGTCCCTTAGTGGAGATCGGTTCCTTAACGATTTGCACCACTACTTCTTGTCCTACTTTGAGGGTGTTGGATACGGTTCCATCCTTGTCAAGGTCGGGAAGCAGGGTTGCTTTGCTGATGGAGGTCAGCTTCTTTTTGTCGCTTAAAGTCTGCTTTACAAACTTTTCGAGTGAGTTAAATTGAGGACCCAAGTCTAAATAATGAAGGAAAGCGTCTTTCTCGTAACCGACGTCTACAAAGCATGCATTTAGTCCGGGCATCAATTTCTTGATACGTCCCAAATACATATTGCCCACAGAGAAAGAAATATTTCTTCCTTCGCTTTGAAGTTCCACCAGGCTCTTATCTTCGAGAAGGGCGATGGAGACCTCTTTGGGCTGTACGTCAACTACTAGTTCATTTGTCACTGTTTTGTTTCCTTATTATTGATTGAATCTCGTTTATATGAACAACTTTTTTGACAAATTGTTCATTTTGGGTTAGCTACTTAAACAAAGAACAAACTTGAAAGACATTAGCTTCGCAAGTTTGTTCTTTATTTTCTGTGATCAGACTTAAAATTATTTTTTGCTTTTATGTCTGTTCTTTCTTAGTCTTTTTTTACGCTTGTGCGTAGACATTTTATGTCTTTTTTTCTTTTTTTTCCGCTTGGCATAGCTTCACATTTTATGGGTTAATACTCTTGTTTATTATTTCTTTACTGAAATTGTAAATGTCTTAGCCGGTTTGAAAGCCGGAATGTTGTGCTCGGAATAATGATCGTAGTGTTTTAGAAATGTTACGAGCAGTTTTCTGTGCTCTTTTCTTTACTACGAAACTACCAAACCCACGCAGGTATACGTTCTCATCGTTAGACAGTGAATCCTTTACTGCATCCATAAATGCCTCAACTGTTGTAAGAACTGTCTGCTTATCAATCCCAGTTTTCTTTGTAATCTCGTTTACAATATCTGCTTTAGTCATTTTTCCTTAAAAAAAATATTATTACTATGTTATTGCTAATTTTTTGGACTGCAAATATATAGCTTTTTAAGCTCCTAAAAAAATATATTCTGCACATTTTTCTAAAAAAATAGTGGCATAGGGTTTTCTTAGAGCTAAAAGAGTTACTTTGTGTGCCTTTTGAGTAGGATATACAAGATAAATGTTAGATAATACATTAGGAATGAGGATATGAACGAGTTTACGAAAACGATTGTAGAGTGGTATGAAGAGAATAAACGTGAACTGCCCTGGAGGGAGTCTGCCGATCCGTATCTGATCTGGATTTCGGAGATTATTCTTCAACAGACGCGGGTGGCGCAGGGGTATGATTATTTTCTTCGCTTTATCAAGCGTTTTCCCGATGTACAGACTTTGGCTGCTGCGGATGAGGACGAGGTGATGAAGTATTGGCAGGGGTTGGGGTATTATTCGCGTGCCCGCAATCTTCATGCTGCCGCCAAAAGCATGAATGGTGTTTTCCCGAAAACATATCCGGAAGTGCTGGCTCTGAAAGGAGTGGGGGGGTACACGGCGGCAGCTATCTGTTCGTTTGCTTACGGTATGCCTTATGCGGTGGTGGATGGTAATGTGTATCGGGTGCTTTCACGTTATTTCGGTATAGATACTCCGATTGATTCGACGGAAGGAAAGAAACTTTTTGCAGCATTGGCAGATGAGATGTTGGATAAGAAGCATCCGGCTGTTTACAATCAGGGGATAATGGATTTCGGAGCGATTCAGTGTACCCGCAGTCGCCCAACTGTTTGTTTTGTCCCTTGGCAGGCGGTTGCTCGGCACTTTCGAAGGGGTTAGTGACAAAGCTTCCGGTGAAACAGCATAAAACAAAGACTACCAACCGTTACTTCAATTATATTTATGTACGTGCGGGCGCGTATACCTTTATAAATAAACGAACAGGAAATGATATTTGGAAGAATCTGTTCGAATTGCCATTGATAGAGACTCCGACGGCTCTTTCGGAGGAAGAGTTTCTTGCTTTGCCGGAATTCCGTACATTCTTTGCATCGGGGGAAGTGCCGGTGGTGCGTTCTGTTTGCAGGGAAGTGAAGCATGTGTTGTCTCACCGGGTGATTTATGCTAATCTGTATGAAGTAACATTATCTGAAAATTTGACTTCTTTCGGTGATTTCCAGAAAATAAAAGTGGAGGAACTGGAGCAGTACGCTATTTCAAGGCTGGTGCAAACTCTGCTGCAAGCACTAAATGGCAAGTATTAAGTTTTAATACTTAAAATTCTTGCATCCTATTGTTATACTGTTTAATTTTGGCAGCAGATTTAATTTTAAGAATCATAAACTTGATACAGATATGTCAGTAAATAGAGTGATATTGGTAGGAAATGTAGGACAAGATCCTCGGGTGAAATACTTCGATACAGGTTCGGCAGTAGCAACTTTCCCATTGGCTACGACGGATCGTGGATATACGTTGGCTAATGGAACCCAGATTCCCGAAAGAACAGAGTGGCATAATATCGTTGCATCTAACCGTTTGGCAGAGATTGTAGATAAATATGTGCACAAAGGTGACAAGCTGTATCTGGAAGGGAAGATAAGAACGCGTTCTTACAGCGATCAGTCGGGTGCTATGCGCTATATCACTGAAATTTATGTGGATAATATGGAAATGTTGTTCCGAAAGGAGCCAACCCGGTGCAGGAGCTTCTGCTTCCGGACAGCCTGCTATGGGACAGCAGCAACAACCGGTTGCCGGCCAGCCGCAACAAACGCAGCAGTCGCAGGCGCAACCTGTACAAGATAATCCGGCAGATGATTTGCCGTTCTAAATAATGTGATAGTGTGCCAATCGATTTTTTCTAACTCATTGGCACATTATCTTTTGTTTAACTAGAATATAAACTCTTTGGACTCAGATGGTTATTTAAGCCAATTGGCTGACATTTTCAACGGTATTACCGTAAACACTCCTTCTATCTCTGCTATTATTGCCATAGCGCTGGCAGGTGTGCTCCTGCTTGCTTCCGGCTTTGCTTCGGCTTCCGAAATAGCTTTTTTCTCGCTATCTCCTTCTGATCGGAATGATATTGATGAGCGCAATCATCCTTCCGACGATAAAATAAGTGCTCTTCTTGGGGACACCGAACGTCTCTTGGCAACGATATTGATTACGAACAATTTTGTGAATGTGACCATTATCATGCTCTGCAATTTCTTCTTTATGAATGTGTTTGTTTTCCATTCTCCGTTGGCAGAGTTCCTGATACTGACCGTCATCCTGACCTTCCTCCTGTTGTTGTTCGGTGAAATTATGCCTAAGATTTATTCGGCACAGAAAACATTGGCCTTTTGCCGTTTTCGGCACCGGAATTTACTTTCTGAAAAAGGTATTCCGTCCGATAGCTACTGTGCTTGTGCGTTCGACAACTTTTCTGAATAAGCATTTTGTGAAGAAGAGTCACAATATTTCTGTGGATGAACTGTCGCACGCGTTGGAATTGACGGATAAAGCGGAGCTTTCTGAAGAGAATAATATTCTGGAGGGAATTATCCGTTTCGGTGGGGAAACCGTGAAGGAGGTGATGACATCACGTCTTGATATGGTCGATCTGGATATCCGTACATCTTCAAGGAGGTGATGCAATGTATCATTGAAAATGCTTATTCACGTATTCCTATCTATTCTGGTTCACGGGACAATATTAAAGGTGCTGTATATTAAAGACCTTCTGCCTCATGTCAATAAGGGGGATAATTTCCGTTGGCAGTCATTGATTCGTCCGGCTTATTTTGTGCCGGAGACGAAGATGATTGATGATTTGCTGCGTGACTTCCAGGCGAATAAGATTCATATTGCTATTGTTGTGGATGAGTTTGGAGGAACTTCCGGACTGGTAACGATGGAGGATATTATCGAAGAGATTGTAGGTGATTCACGACGAATACGATGATGAAGAGCGTACATACGTTGTTTTGAATGACCATACCTGGATATTTGAAGCGAAAACGCAGTTGACGGATTTCTATAAGATTGCAAAAGTAGACGAAGACGAATTTGAAAAGGTGGGGAGATGCAGATACATTGGCAGGTATGTTGCTCGAAATTAAAGGTGAATTCCGGCGCTGCATGAGAAAGTGACGTATCACAATTATGAGTTTGAAGTGCCTCGAAATGGATAGTCGCCGTATATTGAAAGTTAAGTTTACAATTCTGCCGAAAGAAATGGAAGATGGCGTCGTTTCTGCAGTATAAGACGAATGGCATGGTGGGCTGTCTGGAAGATGGAAGAGTCTTTTGATGCTTTATTGCTTCTTTGCCCGGTGCGCGAAGAGCTTTCTGTGAGCAGGAATTGAATCGCTTTGTTCCGAACGTCGTAAGATGGAATGGTTGTCGGTTCGTGTTCTGTTGTATTCCATGTTGCAGGAGGATAAGGAAATCGGTTACTCTCCCGAGGGGAAACCTTATCTCACAGATCATTCTTTTTTTATCAGTATTTCTCATACGAAAGGTTATGTGGCGGTGATGCTTTGCTTCGGTCCGGTAGGTGGCATTGACATTGAACAATATGCCCAACGGGTTCACAAGGTATGCGACCGCTATGTCCGTCCTGACGAGCAAGTAGAATCTTATCAGGGAGATATAACTTGGGGGCTGTTATTGCATTGGTCGGCAAAGGAAGCTGTTTTCAAGCGGATGGAAAATGCGGATGCTGATCTTCGTAAACTCCGGCTGACGCATTTTATTCCTCAAGAGGAGGGGACGTTTCAGGTTCAGGAGTTAGTTACGGCGCAGCAAGAACTTTATTCTGTCGGTTATCGTATTTGTCCGACTTTGTATTGACGTGGACATTGAATTGAACGGACGAGGAAATGTGTGAGGTTCTTTTCTCGGTGTGTTATCATTGTCCGAATGTAGTGTCTTTCTAAAACGAAAAATGAGACTGCCTCATTTTTTTATTTTGAAGCAATCTCATTTTTATGAATTCAAAGCCTTTCAAGCGAAGTCTTTCACTATTGGGTTATTTCTCTTTTTTATTAAGTCGATAGCTCAATGCTCCTGACGGACATTTGCCGATTTGTGCAATTAATTCTTCTGTTGTCGCATTTTCAATCTGCACCCAGGGTCTTTCTTTGGGATGATAAACATTGGGTAGCATCTTTACACATATTCCGGCGTGCTGACATAATTCAGGCTACACAATGGTCAGTTCACCATTGGTATATTCAATTTTTTTTCCCATATATGTATTTATTTAATATGAATACCACGCATTACAATTCGCTTCCATTCCGGATGTTTGTGAATATATCCGGCTACAAACGGGCAAAGCGGTACCAAACGTAGACCTTGTCGCTCGATGTCTGCCAATGCTTTTTCCGCAAGTTGTGAGCCTATTCCTTGCCGCCTAATGAGGCGGGTACTTCTGGTATGTACAAGGTATATTCTCCATTGTTTGATTTGATATAGTCTATTTCAGCTATTTTGCCATCGATCTGAAATTCATACCGATGTTTTCTTCGTTGTCTATTAATTTATAATCTTCTGCCATATTTTTTACGTATTAAGTTCGATTATAATATAAACACTTGGGGAACACTTTTGTTTTACGCGAACAAATATTCTCCAAGTTTATAATCTTTCCAATTGAACTGTGAAGTGTCTCATTAAGGGAGCTTCCCAGGCGATACGTACTCCATGAGTGATGCTTTTCTGCGTTCATATATACATTTTGAGGGCGACAGCTATTACATTCATGTGATTGTCGGTATACCTCTGGGGATTGCGAGACGAAGTAGGTCAAGGCCGTTAAAGGATTTTCATGGGTCACCGGATCACGGTCGGCAAGGATATAACCGATTTCGCATCCACGGATACCGGCTTCCGTAGAGCTCTACGGTTAGCGTCTGCGCCGGGAATTCTTCTTGAGGAACATGTGTCAGCACTTTAGGCGCATCAATGAAGATGGCGTGTCCTCCGGCCGGACGTTGGTAAGGGATTCCGTATTCATCCAGTTTCTTTGCCGCATTCCACTTGTTTGATACGTGTTTCGAGGTTGTCGAATTCGGTGTTTTCGTCCAGTCCGATGGCGAGGGCATTCATATCCCGTCCATTCATGCCTCCGTAGGTAAGATAGCCTTCGTATTGTACACAGAAGCCTTTTGCACCTTCATACCAGTCTGCACGCCGCGCGGCAATAAATCCGCCCATATTGACGATTCCGTCTCTTCTTGGCGCTCATTGTCATGCCATCGGCAAGAGAGAACATTTCCCGTGTGATTTCTTTGATAGTTTTGTCTCGGTAACCTTCTTCGCGCATTTTGATGAAGTAGGCATTCTCGGCAAAACGTGCAGAGTCGAAAAGTACAGGTTTGCCATATTTGTCGGCGATGGCACGTACTTCGTACAGGTTTTGCATGGAGACGGGTTGTCCTCCGGCTGTATTGTTGGTGATGGTGACGATGATAAAAGGAATCCGTTCAGCGTATTCTGTGAGGGCTTCTGTAATTTATCAGGGTCTACATTTCCTTTAAACGGTATTTCTAGTTGGGTTTGTTTGGCTGCATCGACGGTGCAGTCTAATGCGATGGCATGACGTCCCTCAATGTGCCCTTTGGTGGTGTCAAAATGTGAGTTGCCGGGCACAATGTCTCCTTCATGTACCAAATAAGAGAAAAGAACATTTTCAGCGGCACGTCCCTGATGGGTTGGTATGATGTATTCAAATCCTGTTAGTTTCTGTAATCATCTCTTTCAATTTGAAGAATGAGGTTGTCCGGCATAGCTTTCATCACCTAGCATCATTCCCGCCCATTGGCGGTCGCTCATCGCTCCGGTGCCGGAGTCGGTGATGAGATCGATATAAACCTGTTCTGATTTGAGTTGAAAGACATTATAATGTGCTTCTTTAATCCATTGCTCGCGCTCTTCACGTGCTTTTCCGGATGGGTTCTACCATCTTGATTTTCCATGATTCAGCAAAAGGTAATTCCATTGTTGTAGATTTAATAGTTTTGAACGACGAATGTAGCTAAAATATGCGTGATTAACAAATATATGATGACCTTTTGTAAGTTGTGGCTGATGGAATTATTTCTCCGTAGGCTAGTGATATATCAATTTGTGGTAAGAAGATATAGAAAGAGGAGGTTGTGTCAAAACGTTGGCACAACCTCTTTTATATTTTACAGTTCTGCTATATTTTCTTTTGGCTATGCTGCTTTTTCCTCATGCATTTGGCAACAAGTTGCTATATTCCAATTATATCGGGTTATAAATAGTCCCATAAACATATATTTGGCAACTGTAATGAGCCCCTTTCCTTCTTTTGTCAGTTTAGCACACATTTTTTTGATATTAAAGGCTATAGCAAAGAAAGCAAAGTCCATTGTAACCTTGTTCCTCCCACATGCCGGAATCTTCTGTATGCCATGTTGTATTTCATTTGTCCAAACACAGCCTCTGGTTCTATACACCTCCTGCCTCTATGCTTGATACTTTCTTCTGAGAGCAACCTTCCCGTGCCTGCCGTTTGTATTGATTTAATCGGTGGTTGACTTCTATAATACGGTTCCCCCGAGCTTTAAAACAACTGCCACGCAAAGGGCAACCTTCGCATCTTTTTGCTTTATACCGGGCACTTTCGATGATGTATCCGCTCGCTGTCTTGTCACGTTTGGTTCCTATACGGTTCATGTGCTGTCCCATAGGACAAACGTAATAACTCCTCTTGGGCATTGTAATGGAGACTTTCGGCATGGAACGGGTTGGGAGTATAACGAGGACGCTGTTCTTTATGGAAGTAATTGTACTTGATGAAGGCTTCTATCCCATTCTCCTGCATGAACTGGTAATTTTCTTCCGAACCGTAACCGGAGTCTGCCACAGATATTCGGTAAACGGTTATAGCGGTACTGGAAAGAGTGGAAAAAGGTATGAGGGTCAGTGTATCGGTATTGGGAAACAGACGGAAGTCTGTGATGAATTGGTTTTCAGTACCTATTTGCAGATTATATCCGGGTTTATTCGCCCGTTCTTCATGGCATCTTCTTTCATGCGCATGAATGTGGCACTGTGGATCGGTCTTGGAATAGGAGTTACGTTCTCCAAGGGTATCAAGGTGATTGTCGTATTCTATCAGCTTGTCACGATACCCTTCAAGTTCCATGACCTGCTTCTTCTTTGCGCAGGGCTTTTTCTTCCTTATCCTTTGTTGCAGGCTGGCGTTCCGGCTTCTTTAAGTTCATCCACTATGTCAGAGAGCCTGCAGGGAGTAAACTCCACGGATGTGTCTTTTATAGAGTTCTCCGTGCAATGGCTTCATCCACCTGTTCCAAGAGAATACGGATTTTATCCATTAGTCTCGTACGGTTCCGTTCGACTGTCTTGCGCCAGACAAAAGTATATTTGTTGGCTTTGATTCAATCTTGGTGCTGTCGATATACTCCACATCAAGGCTGATGAAACCTTTATCGGCAAGGACAAGAACCAACTGGGTAAATACATTATTTATTTCCTCCTTTACACGGTTACGAAAACGGTTGATCGTGATAAAATCCGGATGCTCATTACCGGCAAGCCAAATATAATGAATGTCACGAAGGAGGTGCTTCTCATTTTACGGCAAGAATAGATATTATTCATGTAGGCGTAGATTATCACCTTAAGCATCATTTTAGGATGATAAGGACAACGGCCCGTTTCCTTATAAAGCTTCTTGAAACTCTCAAGATTGAGATTGTCAATAACAGCATTCACGATGCGGACCGGGTCGGTCGCAGCTATGTTTTCATCAATTCTTTGTGGAAAAAGAACGGTTTGGTTGGGAATGTAAGGACGAAAATGTAACTTTGCCATAACGAAAAACTTTATACCTAAAGATACGAAAACTTTGGGTAATAACAAAGCCCGGGCTTGAGAAAGTCTGGGCTTTATGCGCATAAAAGGCTGTGTCAGCGTTTTGACACAACCTCCTTTAAAATTATGCATTCGATTGAGTATGATTATAAGTTTGATTATTGGTAATCAATAGGCTGATTAAAAATAAATATATAATAGGTTGAGGTCAATCGAGCAGTGGTTATTTAGTCTTCGATAGTGATACCGTCAAGACAGAAGTAGGTCGGTGTCAATGGACCGTATTCATTCTTTTTGGTAGATGTTAATGAGAATTTTAGTCCTTTCGTTTCTCCCAATGAAGTTAGATCTACCCATTTCCATTGATCGAGGAGATTGGTTCCTTCTGCCAAATAACAATCTACGTGCATTGTTTTATCATAATTGTAGATAGTAAGTTTGAATGAGTCGTTGCTTCCGAATATTTCTTCTTCACCATAATATCCAGTTCCTTCTTTCATACTGCTATAAGCATAGACACTGTTTGTTACATATAGTCCTTTTACTCTATAGTCTTCCAGTTCATTAGGGTTGTCGTGATCTCTGAATCGTATTGCGGCTTCTTTATCAGAATTCTTTCCGATTTTATATCCGGCAGCTCCAACGATAACGTATGTATTATTGATTACCCCTTTTTTGGTGATAGCGCGATAATCATAGCTTGCGAAGTCTGGACAATCTTCTACTGTACAATTCGTAAATGCAAAGCTATCTGAATAGAAACCGTATGTTGAAGATACACAGTCAAATTCAAAGATTCCACTTGCGTCAGTTAACAGATTGTATTTATAGTTAGTTGTTCCCCACTCACTACTTACTGACCATGAATCATCCGGATTTTCTTGATCGCCCATGTCGAGTGTATGAGTTTCGTAATTAGGCAAGCTAAGTATGTATGTTTTTGTATCGTCATCATCGCTACAGCCACAAAATATAAATACTGATAATAGTAATAATAAGGATAATTTTTTCATGTTCTTTTCTAATTTTAGTTATTAATAAATTGTTGATTATTTTTTGAAATGTAAGTTTTCAACGGTTGTGACTTCGGTTGATATTTCACCCATTTGTCCTGCGTCTTGGTTAACTGCAGTCATAATCTTAACGAAATCTATTTGATCCAAGTCGGCTGGTGTGCCGTTACTGTCCACAGCCCAATCTATCTTGAAATTACTGCCTTCCTTGGTGTTGGGATGGTTGTCTGCATATCCCCATGGATAACAATATCCTACCCATAATCCATTTTCTAAGACAGCATTATCTTTTAGGCGTGTTCCCTGAAATGTGATTTCATCATCTTCTATCCAAAGTGGATAATAGGATTCCTGATTATGGTAACTGTTGCGGAGAATATATCCTTCGTTTTTTTTATTATCCTTCCAGAAAACATTTTGGTTGGCTAGGTTCGGACGGTAATAGGTTATTTCATATTCTCGGGTTTCTGTATCTTTCCCGTATTCGCTGCCTTTCAGTTCATACCATTCGTCATCAGGTTTTCCATTACCGTTTGCATCTTTGGATACGAATACAATTCCCGGTTCGGCACTTCCTCCCAGTTTTCCTGTTCCGGTTTTGGAATTGTAGTAAGCATTACCTCTTACTTTGAAGTCATATTATCCCGTTACATTCGGAATGGGCTGTGGAATCCTAAAACAATGTAGCCACCGAATCCTCCTAATGTAATAAGCGATTTTTGCTGGATTCTGCGGGTTGCTTCTTCCAATATTTCATCGTAGGTAAATCCATCCTTGTATGCTGATGTGGTAGTATTGATAAATTGTCCGGGAGCAGGGCGGTATTCCCATACTTTATTGGCGAAAGCTAGAGGGTTTTCCGTGTCATCGTCATTGTCGTCAATATTGCTTTGTGAGGCTTTGTCACTGAATACGATGGTATTCGGGTTAAGTCCGATGTTGTTTAGGCGAAACATGAGTTGTCCTTGTTGGTTGAAACAAAGTAAGTCGCCGTAAGTGGTGTAATCGCGTGCTTCGGTGATATATACATTGTTGCTGTAAGGGTTGATATTGATACCGTAAGGTGTCTTTATCACAGTTCCATCGGTTATGAAATTCTCACGGATTGTTTCTTCTGTTTTCAGATTGAACATCTTGATAGAAGAAGTCTGTGTGGTGTAGTTGTAATTATATAGGTAGGCTATGTCTCCGTCGATGGCGAAGTTTTGCACTTTCTCGTTACATTGAGTGACTTTGTTTGTCCGGCAGTCTATCTTGACGAAATTATAATCTCCGGCTTCTATATCTTCGCCACGGGTGGCTACATAGACGGTTTCATCCGGACCTGCTATTATTTTACCGGGATTCGGGCCTACTATAATTTTGCTACTCTCTTTGAATGTGGCAATATCGACAACGGATACTGTATTATCTACACCCAGCCCTGATGAATAATCCAATCCGCCGGAATTGGAAATATATAGCTTTTCGTTTTGTACACAAATGCCGTCAGGGTTACGTCCCACTGTTGTGATAGCATCTATGGAGAGGGAAGTTGTGTCTATACGCGCAACGGTTCCGTCATAGGAACATACGTATGCTTTTTCTTTATGAAAAGTGATATAGCGTGGTTGGCGGGAACTCCCATTTTCTGCCTGCATCTGAATTTGTTTCAATGAGGTTCCTGTACGAAAATCTATCACTTCTACTGTACTGGAGATGTTGACTACGACATACACCTTGCTTCCATAAATAGCCATATCGTTGGCTGTATCTCCTAATCCTCGGTGGTTGACTGCTTTGAAGTAATCACGAACCATTTGTTGATTACCGAAAGAGAAACGTGCCAATGAGCTGTTATTCTGGTTGAACAGTCCTTCACATAATACATATAATTCGGCGGTACCTGTTTCTGTCGGATCACCTATAATGCCTGATGTGAAAGGTTTGTCTTCCATGTCATCACATGCCATGAATAACAAGATCGATGACAGCCAGCACCAGAATATATATATTAATTTCCTTTTCACGTCAATATCTTATTTTATAATATTTAATATCTTATTTTTATTGTTGCTCTTACAGATCGTCCGGGCATTGGGAAGTATTTCACAATCTCGTAATTCTTTGTCCATCAGGTTCAGTACTTCCAAGCTGAAAGAGGTGGTGACTTTTCTTATCAGGAAATCACGGCTTGCAGAAATACTGTGGTCGCTATAACTATCTAATCTGTTTTCGGCAATGTTTTGTCCCAACGCGTAGCGCTTTCCTGAAAATAGGAATGAGTAAGACAGATTGATCCATGGTGTTTCGATACCTGCCTGCCCCGAAGCGGAGATGCGGGGAGTGTAGGCTATCTGGTGTTTGTATGTTGATTCATACGTGTTTGATCGGGTGGGTAACGTCTAATGCTCGTTGGTATGTATAGTTGCCCGAGAGGTTTATGCGGATTTTCCCCGGGTTGGAGGGAGAGGCTTCCTGTAACATCAATACCTTTGATGTCAACTTGTCCCAGGTTTTTCATGCTCCATACTGCAAGGTTTTTGGTAGGATAAGCGATGATTTTATCTGTTACCTTATTATAATAAGCGTCGATGGTTGCTGACAAATAGGGTAGGAACGAGCATACATTTTTGTTGTATGTCAGTCCGATGTTGTATTGTTTGGCTTTTTCCGGCTTTAGTTGTGTGTTTCCTACTTCTTCGTAATATAAGTCGTTGAAACTTGCTAGGCGGAAAATGTCTTTATAGAAGAAGCGTACACGGAATTCTTCATTATAAAAAGGTTTGAATGCGGCACTTACATAAGGGGTTAATTTACGGTGATTGCCGGCACTGCCGCCTTTCTTTACATCTTCATTGATAATGGTTGCTAATGCGGATGCGGAGATTGTTAACCAGTCATTCACGTATTTGCCGGCGAATGCCGTTAGCCATGAATAGCGCGTGGGTTGTACAAAGTTGTTTAGATCGGCGTTCATGGTGTTGATGCTTCCGTCGGTGGAAAGAGAGAATGAGAGGTTGCTCAACAGTCTGTATAGTACAGAAGCGGAAAGGTAATATTCTTGCTGGTAGTAGCTGTTTTCTGTTTTCTTTAATGAGTTCTTTGTATCGGGGTCTAGGTAACGTTGATAGCTCCAATTCCACTTGGCAGAGGTTTGGAATACCCATTGTTGGCTGAATTCTTTCTTGTATTGACTTTGTATGAAAGTGTTTTTATCCCACAGGTGTTGGGTAGAATGGTCGTTGTAGAAAGTGGTAGCTTTGGGGAGTCCCCGGGAGGATTGGAAGTAATAGGCTTTCAACCGCCATTGTTCTTTATCGGAGAAGTTACCGTAAAGTCCGGCTTCAGCACGGAATGTTTGTACGTCTGTATTCTTCCGTTTCTCACGTGAGGACAGATCTCCTTCTGCACTTCCATAGCGCAGTGTATATGGATAATGTCCGTCAGAAGACATCCATTCGCCATTGACTGACATGCTCCATGTTTTATTGAATTGTTGTTCCAGCAGGAGGGAGGGATTGACTAATCCCCAGGAACCTGTTTTGAAAGCTCCTGCTATGTTGGTCTTTTTGTCTTTTGTGAACTGTGGGGTAAGTGTCTGGATATTCAAGATGCCTGCTGACGCAAAGAAGCGGGCAGGTTGGAAGATGTTATCGCTTTGTCCGTTGTTTAGAGAAAGTCTGTCTATGTTATCGAGTGAGAAACGCCCGATGTCGATTTGTCCCGTTTGGCAATCGGTTGGTGATCCCGTCATAGCCAACAGCGGTATGTTGTGCTCCCAGGCTTCGTATGGATACTGTTTTAGTCCGCCAATACCTCCGTAGTCTTTTACGGTCACTCCGGCAAAGTGTTTCACTGCGTCGGATACTTGCAGGGCGTGCAGGTTTTTCAGGGCGTCTTTGGAGAATACTTGCAGGGGAGCGGTAGAACGTACTTCGCGAGTCTGATAGATATCTGATACTGTTATTTCAGGAATAGAATATGTATGTGTCGTATCTACCTTTTGCTGTTGTGCAAAAAGTGGTATGGATAAGAATTGGCAGCAGAATACTGCAAAGATCATTTTCTTAAATGTTCTCTCTTTCATTTATTCCTTATTTCAGTCTGTTGCTATTTAAAAGTGTCCGGGCGAAATCCCTTCGACCGGACACGCATAAATAAACAGCAGAGTTTATTCGTTTTAACACACTTTCTCTGAATTAGAGTGATGAATGAAATGATAGACGACTTGTCCGGTTCATTAGACTCAACGCTTTTTCCTCGAAAGCAGTGAAACATAATTGCATGGTAGGTCTTCTGACTTATTCCTGTTACAAACGCCTTCCCAGATTATTCTCCAGTGGCAATGAGTGAATTGCTTGTAACATGCATGGAACTTACAGCAGCGGGACTGTTCAGGATTTACACCTGATTCCCTTTTAATTGCTTCCCCCGTAAGGGAGTCGCAAACCAATGCGGGACAAAGATAGGGAGTTTATTTGTTTTTTCCAAGTTGGGGGGATATTCTTTTTCTTTCGTCCTGATACGAAAGAGAAAGAACCAACTTGTTCTCTTCGATATTTTCTGTATTTTTGTAAATGAGACTGTCACTTATTACAAAATTTACCAAATTAGATTTTAGAGGCGGGTATTGAGTTGCCCGCCTTTTTTTATTTGTTTGATATAAGATTAGCTTTTAAAAAGTATCTTTGTCTATGTCCAACGTTGGACGTATGAAACAGATTTATTGAAACATAATTGGTCGTTTTTTATAGGTGGATGCAGCGGTATCCACCTATTTTGTTCCTTACTATACGGTTTTGAACTAATTCATTTCGGTATGGTTTTGAAGCAAATGATACTTTAGCAAACAAGTATTGAAACGGTAGCCCGTGAAATAATATAGAATTTACCTAACGTACAAACGTAGGTTATCTACCGTGTGAATGTCCGTTACCTACTGGGCGAGCATCAACAACCTACCAGACAAAAGTCGGTCATCTGCCGGACGAACAGTTTATGAGGGACACGGGAACAGAAACGGCACCGACGAAGTGATCCGAACCGACAACGGCAGCATCCAAAGTCATCTTCTCTGCCCAGTATTATTGCTGTTGTTTATAACAGAAATAATACTTTTACTTACTCTCTTCTTTACTCTTCTCTACTCTACTGGTTTTCATTGGCTTTTCCCCCTTTACTGGTGGGCGTTTCAGCGCTTTGTACACCCCTCTCCGAACACCCTCATTTTTGTATCGTTTTACTCTAATTCAACATTAGTTAAGTATTCTTCGATAGCTTGTGCGGTGGCGTCTTTTAGGAGCACGGTCTTTTCCTTGTTTAAAAGGTAGAGGGTGGGGATAGCCTTCAAATCATATAGTTGTTGTTCTTTGATGGCAAATTTCTTGTCGTATCCGTTGATCCATTCTTTGGGGAATTCATTCAGGTGTTTTCTCCATTCGTCCAACTCTTCGTCAGGGTAGATAGAGAGGACTGTTAGTTTCTTTTGTCCCAAAAGTCGGTTGATGATAGGTGCGTTTTTCAGGGCATCTATTGTTTCTGTGCAGGCATGACAGCCGGGGTTGTTGATGAATAGGAGGATATAGTCGGCTTGCTGTTGATAGAGGGAGCCTTGTGCGCCGGAAGCTAATGTGTAGCTGAAGTTCAGGGCTTTGGTTCCGATACGGGTTTTTCTGTGCTAATTCCCGGCGGGCTTTAGGACGTACTTTCTCAATTTCCTCTAACAAGGGAGAAGCTAACATGGCGTCTAATACGGGAATATAGAATTCTTCGTTACGCATGGGGGAGTTGGGGTCGTATAAATATTTATCCGCCAGGTCGGTGATGTAGGTGAATACTTTTTTGTCTACATTCGTTTGTTCGATTGTTTTCCGCATGGCTTCTTGTGCAGTTTCCAACGGGACGTGATTCAGTATGTCACAATAATCCGCCCAAGCTTGTTCGGTCACTTCGGGGTGGTGGATGTAATTAGTGTCGGCGAAGTTGACGTTATCCCAATAGTGTTTTACCAGAAAGTCTGCCCGTTGTTCCGGGGCTGTCATCATTGGGGGGATGGCAGGCAATGTAAAGGTTTTAATGGTGTCTTGTATTACATCATTTTGTTCAGACTGGAAGCGTTGCCGCTTTTGCAGGCACAAAGGCAAAGGATGCATATAGCTGGAAGAATATGGATGTTTGTTTTCATAACTAACAATTATTACATTGAATTTATGTAGATTACATTGGTGACAAAGATAATGTCCTTTCTACTTTATTCAAAGAATTTTTCTTCCTTTTATTTTGCTGCGTTCTCTTCTGTTAGTTTTGATTAGACAAGTTTTGCAGGATAACTCCTGATTTTACTTCTCCTTTGCCAATGTAAATACAAATTCCAGCCCGCCTCCCTGATTGTTCTTGGCGGAGATGCTGCCACCGTGGATGATGACGGCGTTCTTCACAATAGCTAATCCCAGTCCTGTTCCACCTACTTTCCGTGAACGACCTTTGTCTACCCGGTAGAAACGTTCGAAGAGACGATTCAGATGTTCGGGAGATACTCCAATACCTGTGTCGGCAAAGCTGAAATAGTAGAAATTCTCATCTTCACGGAAACAGTTGATATTGATCTGGATATTACTTCCGGCGTATGCGATGGCATTGTCCATTAGATTACGGAAGATGGAATAAAGTAGTGAGTAATTTCCTTTGATTTGTATACTCTTCTTTAAGGAGTTGACGACTGTAATATGTTTTTCGTCAAGCTCCAACGATACTTCGTTGATGATGTTACCTACCAACACACTGATGTCTACCCGTTCCATGTCGATCATGCTGGCGGCTTCATCCATGCGGGTGAGTACGGAGATGTCGCGTAATAGCCGACTTAAACGGTTACTTTGTGCATAACAACGTTCGAGGAATACGTTGATCTTCTCGCGTGGAATATTTTCATTGCTGACAATGGTTTCCAAATACCCTTGGATACTGCTGACGGGAGTTTTCAACTCATGGGCGATATTCTGGGTCAGTTGGCGTTTGAGTCTAACCTGTTCTTCTTCCTGGGTAACGTCGTTGATGGAAATCTCGAAGCTGGCATCCGGAAGATGATACATTCTACGATAAATGTTCGTCCGTTCTTATTGATGGTGACAGACATTCGTTTTCACCTTTTCCTCTCGAACGTTCTTGCTGATTCTTATTGATAAAATGAATGATCTCTTGCAGTTCGCTGATGGCAAAGACTTCTTCTGTTGTTTCCGGTTGGAGTCTGAAATCAGGTTGCTGTATTGGGTGAAAAGATTGTTGACAAGAATCTCTTTTTTGTCTTTAGTAAATATACCTAGTCCTTCGTGTGAGATTTGAAGGTGGGTGATTAGCTTTTCACGTTCAATGTAGAGAGCTTCTTTGGTTTCGTGCAGTCGTTTGTAGATTTGAATGATGTGCTGTGATATTTCTCCCAGTTCGTTGTGCGGGAAGGCGGATTGCATAGCCATTTCGATAGGCTCGTTCCGGTCGGCGCGCATCGCAAATTCACGGAGCTGGCTGATGGAAGTCCCCAGTTTGTTGGTGAATTTGTAGAAGATAATCATTAATAATAAGGTCACGATTACGGTAAACCATAAATAGTGCGGGTCTGCTTGCAGGTTGTTGATGAGGCTGACATTGTAAGGTAAAGCCGAACGGACAATATAATCTTTATAATGAGTGGCCGAATAGAAATAGGGAACTCCGGTTGTCTCGGAAGTACGGCGTACATCATATCCGTTGCCATGTTTTATGGCTTTCTGTACTTCCGGACGGTTCAGGTGGTTCTCCATCTGGTTATTATGACTTGGATAGCTGTCGTAAACAACATTTCCTTGAGCATCAATAAGGGTTACACGCAAGTCTTCCAGGATATGGTTATTGATATAACCGTCGATGATTTCACTGTCAAGAGGTTGATTCTCCAGTTGTTCGTAGAGCCTGCTGTTGTAATCTTGCAGTTTGGTGTTTAGCAGTTCTATTTTATATTCCCGTTCACGTTGATACTGGTACGCAATAAAACAAATGGCAAATACCAGGAATAGTGAAATAACCGAAAGGAAAAGTTTTCGGCTAAAAGAAAGAAAATGCTTTTGAGTTACAGGCAGGTTCATAATAACTATTTAATTCGGCATAATTATTTATTCAGCTTCAAAACAGTATCCATATCCGAGACGGGTGACAATGCATTTGCCGTATACCCCAATCTTTTTACGTAGACGGGTGATGTTTACGTCGATGGTACGGTCGAGCACGTAGACTTCGTCACTCCAGATGCGGGCCAGGATGTCTTCACGTGAAAATACACGTCCTTTATTCTGTACCAGCAGAAGCAAGATCTCAAATTCTTTTTTGGTCAATGGCACTTCTTCATCGTCGATACTTACTTTTTTCTTTGTGATGTCAATAACGAGCGACTGATAAGTAAGACGTTCGGGGACTCTTTCCGTTTCCGTTGTCACTGTGCGTCTTAATACGGCTTTCACACGGGCGATGACTTCACGCAGCGAGAAAGGTTTTGAAATATAATCGTCTGCTCCCAGGTTGAATCCGGTCACAGTATCGTTTTCGGTATCTTTTGCTGTGATAAAGATAATAGGCACTTTAGCTGTTTTCTTGTCTTTTTTCAGGATGTTCGCCATTTTGAATCCGGAGATTTCTCCCATCATCACATCGAGGAGAATCAAGTGATAGCTGCTGATGTCCATCTTCATTGCTTCTTCAGCAGAGTTTGCAGTATCAACTTCATAACCTTCGTTTTCAAGATTGAATTTCAGAATCTCACAGAGGTCTTCTTCATCGTCGACAACTAGAATACGGGTTTCGTTCATAAGATATATGTATTAATGTGATATGACAAAGTTACGTTTTTATTTTATCCTTTGCAAAGATGAGGAAACTTTGTTACGGGCAGATGAAACAGACGTTACAATCGTGTTACATTCCGGGAATTCCGGGAATTGATGAGGAATATGGAAGTTTTTGTTGATTGTAAGAGGAAAAACCGCTCACTATTTGTTATCTTTGTTAGCGAGATACAATAGAAACGTTTGATTATAGAAACTACAAATAATGATAAAAATTGACTTAAAACGGCATCGGAAGGAAATAATAGGATCGGTGGTGGTACTGTTAATTCTCCTTGGCGGTATGTCTGTGTTTAAATATACTTCATTCAATTCCGGTTTTGAAATTGTGGATGATCTGGGCGGAAATATATTTCCTTCAGCGATTTTGTCTGTTGCCACTACTGATGCGCAGGTGATTGTTCCGTCGGATTCTAATTATTTGGGGAATCCGAAATCGTGTATTGCTGTTCGGGTGAAGTCGAAGACAGCCTATAGCCGGGTACGGATTGAAGTGGCTGAAACGCCTTTTTTCTCCCGTTCGGTGTCGGAATTTGTACTAAACAAGCCTCGAACGGAATATACGATTTATCCTGATATCATCTGGAACTATGAAGCTCTGAAAAATGAGGTGCAGGCAGAACCGGTAAGTGTGGCTATTACTGTCGAGATGAATGGAAAAGATCTGGGGCAACGGGTGCGTACATTCTCTGTGCGCAGTATCAATGAATGTCTGTTGGGGTATGTATCGAATGGAACCAAATTCCATGATACAAGTATTTTCTTTGCTGCCTATGTCAATGAAGAGAATCCGATGATTGACCAGTTGCTTCGCGAAGCACTGAATACTCGTATTGTCAATCGCTTCTTAGGCTATCAGAGTAAGGCTAAAGGGGCGGTGGACAAGCAGGTGTATGCTCTCTGGAATATATTGCAGAAACGCAAATTCCGTTATAGTTCTGTTTCCAACACCAGCCTTTCGAGCAATGTTGTTTTCTCGCAGCGGGTTCGTACGTTTGATGATGCACTGGAATCTTCGCAGATTAATTGTGTGGACGGTAGCGTACTGTTTGCATCACTGCTTCGGGCTATAAATATCGATCCTATTCTGGTACGTACGCCGGGACACATGTTTGTGGGGTATTATACCGATAATTCACATACTGATAAGAACTTCCTGGAAACAACAATGATTGGTGATGTCGATCTGGATGACTTTTTCCCGGATGAACAGCTGGACTCCACAATGGTAGGCAAGTCGCAGAATGAAATGTCGCTATTGACTTTCGAGAAATCGAAGCAATATGCTAATAAGAAGTATAAGGAGAACGAAGAAGGTATTCATTCCGGGAAATTGAATTATATGTTTCTGGAGATTTCTAAAGATGTGCGGAGGAAAATACAGCCAATAGGGAAATGATGTTTTGTAATTCGTATTTAATTCGTACTTTTGCCAAGTAATCATGTTAAAGTAAAAGGATGCAAGGCAAGAAATTTATCTCTCCCGGAGCATGGTTTTCTATGAACTATCCATCAGACTGGAATGAGTTTGAAGATGGCGAAGGCTCTTTTCTTTTCTATAATCCCGATGTATGGACGGGGAATTTTCGTATATCCGCATTTAAAGGAAAAGCCGGTTATGGCAAAGATGCCATCCGGCAGGAACTGAAAGAGAACGATTCGGCTTCATTGGTGAAAGTCGGAACGTGGGAATGTGCGTATAGCAAAGAAATGTTTCAGGAGGAGGGAACTTATTATACTTCCCATTTGTGGATTACAGGCGTTGACGATATTGCTTTTGAATGTTCTTTCACCGTGCCTAAAGGTGGAGTTGTGAAGGAGGCGGAAGATGTAATCGCTACTTTGGAGGTACGTAAAGAAGGGCAGAAGTATCCTGCTGAATTGATTCCTGTACGTCTTTCTGAAATTTATTTGATTAATGAGGGATATGAATGGGTGGTGTCTACCGTGAAACAGGAATTGAAGAAAGATTTTCAGGGAATAGAAGAAGACCTAGAAAAACTTCAGCAAGTGATTGACAACGGCAAAATTGGCTCGAAAAAGAAAGACGAATGGTTAGCCATTGGTATCACTGTTTGTGCAATTCTGGCAAATGAAGTGGATGGCATGGAATGGAAAACGTTGATCGACGGCAACCGGGAAGCTCCTGTTCTCCAATATAAAGATCGGACCATCGATCCGATGAAGCTCGTTTGGAGTAAAGTAAAGGCAGGAGAACCTTGCAATGTAATAGAAGAATATAAGAAGTGTTTGGATTAAAATGGCAGTACCTTATTTACAGATAGATAACCTGACCAAGTCTTTCGGTGACTTGGTTCTTTTTGAAAATGTATCTTTGGGCATTGCCGAAGGTCAGCGGGTAGGATTAATAGCAAAGAACGGTAGTGGAAAGACTACCTTACTGAATATCATTGCCGGAAAGGAAGGTTATGATAGCGGTAATATTGTTTTTCGTCGTGATCTTCGGGTGGATTACCTGGAACAGGATCCGCAATATCCCGAAGAACTGACAGTGCTCGAAGCCTGTTTCCATCATGGTAACAGCACGGTGGAATTGATAAAGGAGTACGAACGCTGCATGGAAACCGAAGGTCATCCGGGATTGGAAAACCTCTTGGCACGTATGGATCAGGAGAAAGCTTGGGAGTATGAACAGAAAGCCAAGCAAATCCTTTCACAACTTAAAATTCGTAATTTCGATCAGAAAGTGAAGCAACTGTCCGGCGGATAGCTGAAGCGTGTTGCTTTGGCAAACGCTTTGATTACCGAACCGGATCTGTTAATCCTTGATGAGCCGACCAACCATCTGGACTTGGATATGACCGAATGGTTGGAAGATTACCTGCGTCGTACCAACCTTAGCCTGCTGATGGTGACTCACGACCGTTACTTCCTTGATCGTGTTTGCTCCGAGATTATCGAAATAGACAATCAACAAATCTACCAATATAAAGGTAACTACAGCTATTATCTCGAAAAGCGTCAGGAACGTATTGAATCTAAGAGCGTGGAAATAGAGCGTGCCAATAATCTGTATCGTACAGAACTCGACTGGATGCGCCGGATGCCGCAGGCACGCGGACATAAGGCTCGTTACCGGGAAGATGCTTTCTACGAATTGGAAAGGTTGCGAAGCAGCGTTTTAATACTGATAATGTAAAGCTGGAAGTGAAAGCATCGTATATCGGAAGCAAGATATTTGAAGCTGACCATCTTTTCAAGAGTTTCGGAGATCTAAAGATTCTGGATGATTTCTCTTATATCTTCTCTCGTTATGAGAAGATGGGAATTGTAGGAAATAACGGAACCGGAAAATCTACTTTTATCAAGATATTGATGGGACAAGTCAAGCCTGATAGCGGAACAGTGGATATTGGCGAAACAGTTCGTTTCGGTTATTATTCGCAGGACGGACTTCAGTTTGACGAACAGATGAAAGTGATTGATGTGATACAGGATATTGCCGAAGTCATCGAATTGGGCAATGGAAAGAAGCTGACTGCTTCTCAATTTCTGCAGCATTTCCTGTTTACTCCTGAAACCCAGCATAGCTATGTCTATAAATTGAGTGGGGGAGAGCGTCGCCGTCTTTACCTTTGTACCATCCTGATGCGTAATCCTAACTTCCTGGTATTGGACGAGCCTACCAATGACCTCGATATTATCACGCTGAATGTGCTCGAAGAATATCTCCAAAACTTCAAAGGCTGTGTGATTGTCGTTTCCCATGACCGTTACTTTATGGATAAAGTAGTAGATCACCTGATGGTATTCAACGGACAGGGAGATATTCGTGACTTCCCCGGAAATTATAGTGATTATCGTAACTGGAAAGAAGCAAAGGAACAAAAAGAGAAAGAAGCAGAGAAGCCGCAGGAAGAAAAGACCGCCCGTGTCCGTCTGAACGACAAGCGTAAGATGAGCTTTAAAGAAAAGCGTGAATTCGAGCAACTGGAAAAAGAAATCGCCGAACTGGAAGCTGAAAAAACACAAATTGAGGAACTTTGTAGCGGCACACTTTCCGTTGACGAATTGACTGAAAAGTCAAAACGTTTGCCCGAAGTCAATGATATGATTGACGAAAAGACAATGCGTTGGTTGGAACTTAGCGAAATAGAAGGCTGATTCGTGCCACTATATTGGCACCTTTGTGCCACCTCTTTGGCGTAGCAGTGCCAACATGCTGGCACAGTTGTGCCACTTCGATGGCACAAGTATAGTTTATTATATTCCCGGATAACCAAATAATGATAATATACCCCCAGACAATATAACCTAGTATGACAAACCTAACCAATTATCATAGCCACTGCCTGTATTGCGACGGACGAGCCAATATGGACGATTTTATTCGTTTTGCTATCAGCGAAGGGTTTACTTCTTATGGCATTTCTTCTCATGCTCCACTACCATTTTCTACCGCATGGACGATGGAGTGGGATAGAATGGAAGATTACCTTTCCGAATTCTCTCGTCTGAAAAAGAAATATGCAGGTAAGATAGAGCTTGCCATCGGTCTCGAAATTGACTACCTGAATGAAGAAAACAATCCCTCTTTGCCTTGTTTTCAAAAACTACCACTTGACTACCGGATAGGTTCTGTGCATATGTTGTATTCTCCGGAAGGGAAAATCGTAGATATTGATACCCCGGCAGATCTTTTCCGTCAATTGGTAGACAGGCACTTCGATGGTGACTTGGATTCTGTTGTCCACCTTTATTATAAGAACCTGCTCCGTATGGTAGAGCTGGGAGGATTTGATATTGTCGGCCATGCTGACAAGATGCATTATAACGCTTCCTGTTATCGTCCGGGTTTGCTTGATGAAGCATGGTATGACACGTTGGTCCGCGATTACTTCGCGGTGATTGCTACACGTGGTTATATGGTGGAAATCAATACCAAGTCTTATCATGAGCTGGGTACATTCTATCCGAATGAACGTTATTTCCCTTTCCTGAAAGAATTGGGTATTCGGGTACAGGTGAATAGTGATGCGCACTACCCTGAAAGAATAAACAATGCCCGCTTCGAAGGATTAGCCGCTTTGAAGAAAGCAGGTTTTACTTCGGTGGTAGAATGGCATGGGGGGAAATGGGAAGATATTCCCATAGGATAAGTTATTCCATATCCAGAATCTCTTGTTTCTCTTCATTCAACGAAACCAATGTCTTTTTTAGCTCGTCTATTCGTGAATCAATTTCAGCCAACTTCTTCAGATACATAGTTCTAGGTAGCACATCTTCATTGGCCATGATAAACTCCTCTTTCTCGTCAAAGAGTTGCTCTATTTGCTCTTCAACTCTATTTATAGCACATGAAATTTCTCCTATCATAAATCTTTCTTTTTTTATAGATGCCTTTATTCCGTCCTCTTGCAAGCATTTGCCTGGAAAAACTCGTTCAACGTATCTTCATAGTTACCATGAAGCATAATATGATGATTTCCCAGTGGATTCTTTAAGAAGTATTCGGCCGGAGTATTCATGTGGATGCGCACTTGTGTACGGCACATATTAATATAATTAGTGTTTTCAGTCAATGTTCCTGTAGACAAGTAATATTCATCCAGACATTCACCGCCACATTTTATGATCGTTACATCCCCCGTCGGAAGTAGCCCTTGTATGGCAATTCCTTTTTCTGTTTCAAAGTGATTGCGGATAATATATCTCTCCGTTTGTTTGAGACCTACGGTGCAATGTGCCAATATCAGTTCATTCGTACGGGAATTAATCATGGAAGGATTTGCCATAAATCCGTCTTTACCCGTAAGTGCTTTAACTGCTAATAGCGTAAATACAGATTGAAGATCTCCTTCACAACCTGCTATTATCCCGTCATCATTCAATAAAGATAATGCCACGCATCCGGTAGTGTCGATTTGTTCAATCAGTTTAAAACAGCTTAATGTCAGCGCTTCCAGATTTTCTTCCTGACAGACCTTTTTGATTGCCCGGTACAGCCGCATGGATTTGATTAAATCTTCAGGAGTTCCTTCGCGGCAGGCAAGAGCTTGTGATGCTACAGCTGCGCATGATGCTCCAACTTGGTCATCCGTAATGTGTTTAAATTGTTCATAAATCCGTTCCAATGGAATATCTACATATTCGATTCCCCAACGACGTTTTGCCAACAAGTAGTCTACGTTACTGGCAACTAACCAGGAAGAAGGACTTCCAATGACTCCGATACGTTTGCCAAACAAAGAACGTTGTGCCTGAAAATTATTATAAAGTGTATGAATACGTAAGATGATAGCCGATAATTCACCGTGCAGAATTTCACTTTTCATTCCGCGTCCCCGTAGCCAGGTGGAAATTTCCAGTGCGGCAGCAAGAGAATTCTGCATACCGTCTGCCAGTAAAATGGCAGGGCGGGGAAGATTCTCAAAGTGCTGTATGACCAGTCTTTCCACCCCACCGGTAGCGACGAAAATGATTTTGAAATCGTCACTACTAAGTTTGTCCATATCTTGATGGTCGACGAACTTTACAGTATAATATTTTTCAATCTCGCTCAAAATAGCTTCGTGCGAGCTACGTAGCGAGACTTGTTTGTGAAGTATTGAAGCGAATGAGATAAGGTGTATGGTCATTATGATATTGTTTTAAGTTTTCTGTATGACAAATGTATAGCTTTCTTTTCAATTTACCATAACGATTTTAACCTTGCTAAGGTTTTTAAAGTTTTTATGTCTCTGTATTCAAATTATTGCGTACATTTGCAGCTCCAAGTAGAAAAAGTAAATAGTAATTAGTAATTTGTAGTTAAAATTATGCCAACCATATCCATTCGCGGAAACGAGATGCCTGCATCTCCTATCAGAAAACTGGCTCCTTTGGCAGACGCTGCCAAGCAACGCGGAGTCCATGTGTTTCACCTGAACATCGGACAGCCTGATCTGCCCACTCCTCAGGCCGCGATTGACGCGATACGCAATATTGATCGTAAAGTGCTGGAATATAGCCCCAGTGCAGGTTATCGTAGCTATCGCGAAAAATTAGTGGGATATTATGCAAAGTTCAATATCAACCTTACAGCAGACGATATAATCATTACATCGGGAGGTTCGGAAGCCGTACTTTTTTCCTTCCTTTCCTGCCTGAATCCGGGAGATGAAATTATCGTTCCGGAACCTGCATACGCTAACTATATGGCATTTGCAATCTCTGCCGGAGCAAAGATTCGCACTATTGCTACGACCATTGAAGAAGGCTTTTCCCTTCCGAAAGTAGAGAAGTTTGAAGAACTGATTAATGAGCGTACGAAAGCGATTCTTATTTGTAACCCAAACAATCCTACCGGTTATTTGTATACACGTCGTGAAATGAATCAGATTCGTGACTTGGTAAAGAAGTACGATTTATTCCTTTCTCTGATGAAGTATATCGTGAGTTTATATATACCGGTTCTCCATATATTTCTGCCTGCCATCTGGAAGGTATTGAAAATAATGTAGTACTGATTGATTCGGTATCAAAACGATATTCCGAATGTGGTATCCGCATTGGTGCGTTGATTACCAAAAACAAGGAGATACGCGATGCTGTCATGAAGTTCTGTCAGGCTCGTTTAAGTCCTCCGTTGATTGGACAGATTGCTGCAGAAGCTTCTTTGGATGCTCCGGAAGAATATTCACGCGAAACGTATGATGAGTATGTAGAACGTCGTAAATGTCTGATTGACGGTTTGAACCGTATTCCCGGTGTTTATTCGCCCATTCCGATGGGAGCTTTCTATACAGTGGCCAAACTTCCGGTAGATGACTCCGATAAGTTCTGCGCATGGTGTCTTTCTGATTTTGAGTATGAAGGTCAGACTGTATTCATGGCTCCGGCTTCCGGTTTCTATACCACTCCGGGATCTGGAATCAATGAGGTTCGTATTGCTTACGTATTGAAAAAAGAAGATTTAACCCGTGCACTTTTTGTCTTGCAGAAGGCTTTGGAAGTGTATCCGGGAAGAACGGAATAAATTCTAGTATTAAGTATTAACCGTAGTTTCTGGGGTGTTTGTTGCTGCTACACTTAATACTTAATACCTAATACTTAAACAAATGTCTTTATCACTTTTCATAGCCCGGCGTATCTATCGTGAAAGCGATGGCGGAAAGCAGGTGTCACGTCCTGCGGTCCTCATTGCCATGGCGGGTATTGCTATTGGTTTGGCCGTAATGATTATTGCAGTGGCGGTAGTCATCGGGTTTAAAAGTGAAGTGAGAAATAAAGTTATAGGATTCGGGTCGCATATCCAGATAACTAATTTGGATGCGGTCAGTTCTTACGAAACCCATCCCATTGTGGTAGGAGACAGTATGATGACTGCTCTTGCTGATTATCCGGAGATAAGCCATGTGCAGCGTTTCTCTACCAAACCGGGTATGATTAAGACCGATGACGCTTTTCAAGGAATGGTGTTGAAAGGTGTAGGTCCGGAGTTTGACCCCCATTTTATAAAAGAGTATTTGGTAGAAGGGGAGATTCCTGTTTTCAGTGATTCAGTTTCTACCAATCAAGTACTTATCTCGAAAGCGTTGGCAACTAAAATGAAGTTGAAACTGGGAGATAAGATATATACCTATTATATACAGGATGATATTCGCGCTCGTCGCCTGACGATTGCCGGAATTTATCAGACGAATTTCTCCGAATACGACAACCTCTTTTTACTGACGGATCTTAATCTGGTGAATCGTTTGAACGGTTGGCAACCGGAACAGGTGACCGGTGTGGAATTACAGGTGAAAGATTATGATAGACTGGAAGATATAACCTATGAGATCGCAACTGATATTGACAACAGGCAAGATGAGTTGGGAGGTGTGTATTATGTGCGTAACATCGAACAACTGAATCCTCAAATCTTTGCTTGGCTTGATTTATTGGATTTGAACGTATGGGTGATTCTGATTTTGATGATAGGAGTTGCTGGCTTCACCATGATTTCCGGTTTATTGATTATTATCATCGAACGTACCAATATGATTGGGATTTTAAAAGCATTGGGAGCCAATAATTTCACGATTCGCAGAACCTTTCTTTGGTTTGCAGTCTTTTTGATTGGCAAAGGAATGTTTTGGGGCAATGCCATTGGCTTGGCATTCTGTATCCTTCAGTCTCAATTCGGATTCTTTAAACTTGATCCGGCGACTTATTATGTAGATACTGTTCCAGTTTCTTTTAATGTTTTACTTTTTATCTTGATTAATTTGGGCACTTTGTGTGCATCTGTATTGATGTTGATTGGTCCTTCATTTCTTATCACTAAGATCAATCCGGCAAGCTCCATGAGATACGAATAATCCTCTTTTTTCCTATCTGATTTTTACTGCAAAATAATTTGGTCCATTGCGTGATGTGGAGTGAATAATATGTCTATATTTGCGCCCAATTTACTTAATATCCTCTTGTAGGTTTAATTTTTAACCATTATGAATAATGTGTTAATTCTGTTGGATAATCTGGATGACTGGAAACCGTATTATGAGACAAGTAGTGTCCTGACTGTTTCCGACTATCTAAAAAACAAGCCGGTGGAGAAAGACCGGAAGTTAGTTATTAATCTTAGCAATGATTACAGCTATAACTCTGAAGGGTATTACTGTTCGCTGCTAGCCCAAACGAGAGGACAGAAAGTCATTCCGGATGTTGATATCATCAACAAAATGGAGGCTGGAACGGGGGTGCGGATGGACCGTAGTCTGCAAGCCCTTTGTTATCAATGGATACAGAAGAATGACATCAAGGATGATATCTGGTACCTGAATATCTACTTTGGCAAATGCCGGGAAAAAGGTATGGAACGGATTGCGCGTTTTATTTTCGAGAATTACCCTTGCCCATTGTTAAGAGTGGCTTTGAATACTCATCCCAGAAATCAGATCGAGGGCATTCATTTTCTTCCCCTGAATCAGCTTAATGATGCAGAGCAGGATTTCTTTGCCAATACGCTGGATAACTTTAACAAGAAAATATGGCGTGCACCGAAGTCGGCAAAGGCTTCCCGTTACAGTCTCGCTGTATTGGTCGATCCACAGGAGAAATTTCCTCCCAGCAATAAAGGTGCTCTGCACAAATTGACGGAGGTAGCTAAGAAAATGAACATCCATGTGGAGATGATAACCGAAGATGATGCTATCCGTTTGCTCGAATTTGATGCCTTGTTTATTCGTACTACAACGTCGCTCAATCATTATACATTCCATTTGTCACAGTTGGCTGCACAAAACGGAATGGCTGTTATTGACGATCCGTTGTCTATCATTCGGTGTACGAACAAAGTGTATCTGAAAGAACTTTTTGAGAAGGAAAAGATATCTGCTCCTAAGTCTACATTGATTTTTCAATCCAACCATCATTCGTTTGAACAGATAAGCGAACTGGTAGGTGCTCCTTTTATCCTGAAAATACCGGATGGCTCTTATTCCATTGGTATGAAAAAAGTGTCGAACGAAGAGGAACTGCAAGCCAGTCTGAAGATACTGTTTGAAAAATCGGCTATCTTGCTGGCACAGGCATTTACTCCAACGGAGTTTGACTGGCGTGTCGGTCTATTGAACGGTGTACCGCTCTATGCCTGCAAATATTATATGGCGAAAGGACACTGGCAGATTTACTGTCACTATGATTCGGGCAGAAGCCGTTGTGGATTGGTAGATACGATTCCTATTTATCAGGTGCCTCGTGTGGTATTGGATACAGCTGTAAAGGCTGCCAATCTGATAGGAAAAGGGTTGTATGGAGTCGATCTGAAAATGGTGGATGATAAGGCTTATGTGATTGAAATCAATGACAATCCGAGCATCGATCATGGACTGGAAGATGCCATTATCGGTGATGAAATGTATTACCGTTTGTTGAATCACTTTGAACAAGTGCTAGAAACAAAACATTATTGATTATGGAGCCGATAATCGTCCGTAAAGCACAGCAGGCAGACATTCCCGCTATTTTGGAAATAGAGTGGGAGTGTTTCGGGAAGACAGTTTTTAAAGAGCAGTTTGCCTATCTGATAAGCAGTTCGAAAGGAATTTTCTATGTGATGATGGAGGCGGATAGGGTGATCGCTTATGTCTCCCTGTTATTTCATGGGGGAACTCGCTATTTAAGAATCTATTCGATAGCTGTTCATCCGGATTATAGAGGAAGAGAACTGGGGCAGGTATTGATGGACCAGACGATTCAGACGGCCGGTGAATGTAAGGCTGCAAAGATTACGCTTGAAGTGAAAGTGACCAATACTTCCGCTATCGGGCTATATATGAAAAATGGCTTTATTCCTGTTGGAATAAAGCCATGCTATTATCACGATGGTTCGGATGCTATTTATATGCAGCGATTGATTTAACAATAAGTCTGTCTTCTCACGAAATCCGGTTTATCTTCTCATGAAATCTCCTTTCCCCGGAAGAAACGGCAGAGTTTGAACTTCAATGACTGTACAGGTTGGATAAGGTCGAAAACAGGTAACGAGAAATAGTATTTTCGTCCTCCACCCATTTCTTTTGCCGTGCGGTTGATAATGACAGCTTGTACTGTAAAGCGCAGTAACCACATCAGGAATGCGATGCCTGCTACCAGCCAGTGGAAATTAAGTATCCCGAATACGATACCTGCTATACAGGCAATATAGAATAACAAACGGGAGAATGTCTCAAATCCCAGGAGGTAACGCTGTATTCCGTGGTAGAATCTGGCAGTAGCCATATAACTAACCTTTTCTTCTTCCAATCTTTGTAGCGATATACGGGCTGTATCCGTGTGGTAGCGTTGAAGTCTGTTTCAACACGGGTGTTGGAGGAGGTAGCTAGCTCATTAATGAATAAATCATCTTCCACGTTGCAGATTCAGGTATTTGAGAAACCTTCTGTTGAAAGAATAGTTCTTTCCGGTAAGCCAGGTTGCGTCCGATACCGATATAAGGTTTTCCGGCCAGCGCGAATCCCAGATAGCGCAAAGACTGGAACAAAGTATCGAATGCAGTACGTTTGTGCAACCATCCTTTTGTGCGGTCGTATCCGCTATATCCCAACACAATTTGGGTCTGCGGAGTGAAATTACGTGCCATCAGTTTTAGCCACTGGTTGCTGGCGGGCATACAGTTTGTTTCCGTAAATACGAGCCAGTCATGTTTGCTGGCTTTGATGCCTAACGTTAGAGCCAGTTTCTTATGACTGATATAGCGTGCACTTTCGGGCGTAAAACTATGATAAAGATGAGGATATTTTTCTTCCATCACTCCCAGTATATCCTCGGTATCATCTGTGGAAGCATCATTGATGACAATCACTTCAAATTGTGGATAGTCCTGTTCCAGAATGGCAGGTAGAATTTTACGAAGATTTTCAGCCTCATTGCGTGCACAGAGAATCACGGAAAGTGGAGGCAGTTCTCGTATGAAATGCACCTCTTCTTTGCCTACAGCCTTATTGTGGACATGTATTCGATTGTACAGGCCGAAATAATAAATGAGCTGAATGATAAAAAGAATACCTGCCACCGATAAAAGAATCAGTTCGACAGTATTGAATGTAAATGTTTCCATCAAATTTTAGTGTCGTTTTTACAGCCGCAAAAGTACACAATTTTTCGGTAGTTTCGTCATCTCGATGGGAGGTTATTTCGCAAGTCGAGATATTCTTTCTTGAACATATCCACAAAAAGAAAGAATAATGAAAGCAGCAACGGACCGAAGATGACTCCCATAAACCCGAATATCGGCAGGCCGATGACTACCCGAAAATAGTGATAAGCGGATGTGTATCCGCCATCTTCTTTTGAAGGATGAACCGGATAAGGTTGTCCGATTGCGATACGACGATAGCTCCATAGCCAAAAAGCCCGATGGCGTTGAACCAGTCTCCGCTGATGGCAAGATAAGCGGCTACAGGAAACCATACCAATGCCGTACCTACCATCGGAATGATGGTTGCAAAGCAGGTCAGGAATCCCAGCATCAGTATGTTGGGTGCTCGAAAGCAGATAGCCTATCATAGCCACGCCTCCCTGAATGATAGCCAGTAAGGGAATGCCGATAGCATTGGAACGGACAATCATATTGATTTCGTGAATGACTTCCTGCGTATTGGTTTCATTAAATGGCAGAATGTCATTGACATAAGCTTCCATCTTTTTTCCTCCAATCAGCATGAAGTAAAGCACAAAGATCATGACGAACAGGTTGATGGCAAGGCTGCTGATGCTTTCCATTATAATTTGTCCGATACGGGGAAGTATGGACATGATGAATGACAGCGTATCTTTTCCCAATACATCGTATCCTGTTTTCTCTTTGATGAATTCTGCTACCTGTTGAATAGGTGCAATATAGGTCTGTGGATCCAGATTGATATCCTGTAACTTGTTTGCCACCATCCAGACAGTCAATCCCAAAGGGATAAGAAAGACGAAAATCGTTTCTGCGGTAATCAACAGTGCGCTGATGCTTCGTTTCAGCTTTCGTTTTTCTACCAGATGATTCATCTGTCCGCGTACAAGAATGTAGATGGTGAGTGCTCCCAGCAATCCCCCCAGAAAAGGAGTGATTTGGCGGAAGATGATGACCCCATAAACAGGATGATGACAATGAGGGAATATTTCCAGTATTGTTCTTTGGTGCTCATATCGTGTAAAATTCGTTTATATGATAATAAACACTCGAAGGCCGTGAAAGGTTTGTTTTACAGTGAAATGTCGATATGAAAAATTGTTTTACCGGGACGGCTTTCCAAAATAGACAAATGACCGTTGTGGTTACGGATGATTTGTCGGCAGAGACTTAATCCGATACCGGTTCCTTCGGATTTGGTGGTGAAGAACGGAATGAATATTTTTTCCTGCAGTTCATCGGGGATACCGGGACCATTGTCTGTGACGTCGATAGATATATGCTCGTCCCGATATGCATAAATTTCGATTGCTCCGTCTGTTCTTCCGTCTAACGCCTGAATGGAGTTTCTAAGGAGATTGAGCAGGACTTGGGATAGCTGGTTCTCGTCTCCATCCATGTCGATGAATTCCGGCTGACAGGTAAGTGTGAAATGAATCTGATTTTCCTGAAAATCGGTAGACAGGAGTTCTTGCAGATTTTGCAGGAGGGCTGTTAGTGAAAACCGTTTCCTTTCCGGTTGGGGCAGATAGGAGAGACGACGGAAAGATTCGGTAAATTCCAGCAGGCGTTCACTTTGTGCCTGGATGATATGAAGTCCGCGAAGTGTTTTTTCGCTGTTGTCCGGATATGCGGATAATGTTTGCGACAGGAGATGATGGGAGCAATGGTGTTCATGATTTCGTGGGTAAGCACGTGGCTTAGCTTGTTCCATGATTCACTCTCTTTATCATTCAGTTCATTGCTGATATCCTTGATGGATAAGATGGTAATAGTTTCGTTCTGTAATTTCATCTGGTTTTGAGACAGACTAAGTCGTTCTTTCTTCTCTTTTTCCTGCAGGATAGGTTTCAGTTGGTCGTATTGGGCTAGTTGCTGGCATCCCAATAAAGTCAGTGCGGCACTGTTGGCCATCATTATTTTTCCGGAAGAATCCCATGCCAACACACCGCTAGGGACTTCTTCCAATAGCGAACGGTAGAAATGTTCCTGCTTTGAATATTCAGCTTGAGTTCGGATGAGCAGGGCATTGATACGGTTGAGTGAACGATTCAGCATTTCCTGTTCCCGGCTGACATTGTTTTCGGGGAAATAGAGCATATTGTCTTTGTCTTCTATCGCATCGAAGAAAAGGCGTAATTTTTGGTTGAAAGAGTTTAGCTTATTCACTAATCTTCCAATCTGAAACAAGGAGCAGATAACCAGTAATATCCCTATTACCACTCCTTGTTGGGAAATAATGAGCCATAGACCTGTTCCTGCGGTAGCAAGAATAAATAGGATATGTCCTAATGTGGTCCAATATATATGTCGGCTGAATAGCATACGGCTTAGGGCTTAAATCGTTTCAGTTTATTGTAGAGCGTTTGTCGGCTGATACCAAGTTGTTCGGCCGCAGCAGTCAGGTTTCCATTATTTTGCAAGATGGCCGTCTCGATGGCTTGTCGTTCCACTTCTTCCAGATTGGGCACCGCTTGGACTGTCTGTGGTTTCCAAGTCTGTTTCACCAGAATATCTTTAGGACGTATCACGTTGCTTTCGCATAAAATAACCGCCTTTTCGATGGTGTGTTGCAGTTCCCGGATATTGCCCGGCCAATGATAGAAGCGTAGCTTTTCAATCGTTTGCTCATGCATTCGCATTTCCGGTCGTTGATATTTGGAAGCGAAGCGATGAAGAAAAGCATCGATGAATAATAATAGATCATCTCCCCGTTCTCTCAAAGGGGGAATTTCCAGATGGATGGTATTGATGCGATAGAATAAGTCTTCGCGGAACAAACCTTCTTTAATCATCTCCGGTATGTCTTTGTTGGTGGCGGAGATGAGTCGGATATCAACGGGAATCACTTTGTTGCTTCCGATTCGGGTGATATTTCGGTTTTGTAGTACAGTCAGTAGTTTGGCCTGCAATGCAAGAGGGAGATTTCCGATTTCATCCATAAAAAGCGAACCACCATTGGCGGCTTCGAATTTACCCGGACGGCTTTCATAAGCATCAGTAAACGCTCCACGTTCGTGTCCGAAGAGTTCACTCTCAAAGAGCGATTCGCTGATAGCCCCCATATCGACACTAAGTAACTGACGGGTGTTTCGTGAAGATAAGCGATGTATTTCCTGGCTAACATCTCTTTCCTGTTCCGTTTTCTCCGGTTATCAGGATATTGGCATCGGTTTTGGCGATTTTAGTAACTACCTTAATTAGCTGTAGCATTGCAGGGGAATGACCGATCAACATTTCTGACTTATTCAGATTTTCATCACCGGATGCTTTCTGGGTTGATTTGGGAGAGTTTTTATGATGGGTTGGACGATTGTTTTGATAGGCTTCCTTTATTTTCTGTATCAGTATGTGGTTATCCCATGGTTTTAGTAGAAAATCTGTTGCACCATTCTTCAGTGCTTTAACGGCTAATTCTACATCACCGTAGGCGGTTAGCATAATAACGGGCAGTGAAGGGCGGATTTCATGGATATGTTTCAGCCAGTACAGTCCCTCGTTACCATTGTTGATTCCTGCTGAAAAGTTCATATCCAGAATCACAATATCAATCGGAGTGGTAGATAAGATGGTCGTGATTTGATTAGGATTGGCAGCTGTGCGGACTGTGCTGAACACATTCTCGAGTAATAACTCCAGTGAGGCTAATACACTCTTATTGTCGTCTACAATTAAAATCGTTCCTGTTTCCATACGCAAGATTGGGGGCTCTGTCCGTTGAATGTTCCTTTTAAGTTTCCGGGTAAAGGTATCTGTTTTTGATTTTCTTTGCAAGGGAGTGTCCAATAATTAGACGTTTTCATACAAAGTTTATGCTGGAATGAGTCAGAACGAGTTAGAATAGGGTAGAATAGAGGGATTCTCTCGGTAATGTCCAATTATTGGACGTTAGGGCGTTTAATTTTTGGACGGTGGAAGAATTATGTAATTTCTATTTGTTTTATAATCAATTATTTATGATTTGTGGCATTGCATTTGCTTTTATCATCCTGCTATCACACAATCATATATTATAAAGGATGAAAAGATTTCTTTTACTACTATTGCTTTCAGTGCCGGTTTTCCTGCTAGCCCAATCCGCTATGAGTTTGGACGATTGCATTCGTTTGGCTTATAAACAGAATCCGGCTGTACGTAACGGAGTTATCGGCATAAAGGAAACGAAAGCGGATTATATAGCTTCTGTCGGTGCTTTCCTGCCGCACATAGTGGTTAATGCGGAAACAGGCAAACGATTCGGACGTTCGCTGGATCCTGACACCAATGGGTATACCAGTGAATCTTTGAAGAGGGAACGGTGGACTTGATATGACACTTTCCTTATTTGAAGGCTTTTCGCGTATCAATCAGGTGCGTTTCCGGAAAATGAACAAAGAACGTAGTGAATGGGAGCTGAAAGAGAAACAGAATGAACTGGCCTATCAGGTGACGGATGCTTATTACAAACTGATTCTGGAGAGAAAATTGCTCGATCTTGCTTTGGAACAAAGCCGGTTGAGCGAAAGGTATTTGAAACAGACAGAGGTCTTCGTGGAACTGGGATTGAAATCAGCTTCCGATTTACAGGAGGTGAAAGCACGCCGGGAGGGAGATATTTATCGTTATCAGTCGCGCGAAAATAGCAGTCGGATCGCTTTATTGCATCTGAAACAATTAATGAATATCCAGCCGGGCGACACACTCGCTATTCTGGATACGATTACAGCATCCCAATTACCACCATATTCTGTTTCGACTGTGGAAACTCTATACGCACAATCTATCGAAATATTGCCCTCCATACGTATGATTGATTTGAAACAAAAAGCAGCTCATAAAGAGTATGCGATAGCGGGAGGAGCTTCTCACCCTCTGTCTTTGCTCGTTTCACCGTCGGTTCCAATTATTATAATACAGCTTTCTCGGCCAGACAATTGCGTGATAATATAGGAAAATATGTGGGTGTTGGCATCTCCTTTCCTGCTAAGCGGTTTGCAACGTTTGACCAATCAGCGCAAGCTGAAATTGAATATGTATCGGCTCAAAAACGAAGAAGAACTTGAAAAACAACAATTATATACGGATATTGAGCAAACACTCCTTTCTCTTCACACCGGATATAGTGAACATCAGCAGGCATTATCACAACTTGACGCTGAAACACTGGTACTGAAAGAATCCGAACGGAAATGGGAAGAGGGATTGATTTCCGTCTTTCAACTGATGGAAGCCCGTAACCGGTTTATTGCTGCCAAAGCAGAACTGGTTCGTGTACGCTTGCAAATAGAAATGATGATGAAACTAGAAAAATATTATCGACAAGGAACTTTTTTATAAACCATTATGGATACACTTATTGAACGAAAACCCGGCATCAATCGCAAACGTCTTTATTGGGTCGGTGGGTAATGCTCGGACTTGCTGTGATTGCCTATTTTATTTTCAGAGATACAGCCTCTTCTATGGCAGTGGAGAAAGACCGGCTGACAATTGCTACTGTCGAGCAGGCCGAGTTCAGTGATTATATCCGTGTGATTGGTCAGGTCATGCCTAGCCGGATTATCTATATGGATGCCATCGAGGGCGGTCGTGTGGAAGAGCGCCTGAAAGAAGAGGGAGCTATGGTAAAGGCCGGTGATGTGATTCTGCGTCTTAGCAACCCATTGCTCAATATCGGTATCATGCAGAGTGAAGCCGATCTTGCTTATCAGGAAAACGAGTTGCGTAATACCCGGATTAGTATGGAGCAGGAACGACTGCAACTGAAACAAGAACGTATTGGCCTGAATAAAGAGCTTATCGGGAAGCAACGCCGTTATGAGCAGTATAAACGTTTGGTAAACGAACAACTGATAGCACGTGAAGACTATCTCCAGGCAGAGGAAGAATATATAGCAGCCAAAGAGCAACTGGCTGTTATTGACGAACGTATCCGGCAGGATCATATTTTCGGGAAAGTCAGATAGGCAGTCTTGACGAGAATATACGTAATATGAAACGGAGCTTGGCATTGGTTCGTGAGCGTTTGGAAAACCTGAGTGAAAGTCCGATCGACGGACAGGTAGGAAACCTGAATGCGCAAATCGGGCAATCTATTTCTGCCGGCGAACATATCGGGCAAATCATCACTTCCGACCTTAAAGTACAGGCACAGATAGACGAGCACTACGTAGAACGGGTACTTCCCGGACTTCCTGCCGACTTTACCCGTGACGGAGAAACCTATAAACTGGAAGTGACTAAACCTTATCCTGAAGTGAAAGACGGTCAGTTTCGTACAGACCTCAATTTTATATCCGAACGACCGGAGAATATCCGTGCCGGACAGACTTATCACATAAACCTGCAATTGGGTGATCCGGCACAAGCTATTCTGGTTCCCCGTGGCGGATTCTTTCAAATTACCGGGGGCCGATGGATGTACGTTGTCGATGAAAGTGGTACATTTGCCACGCGGCGCCCTGTGAAGATAGGACGGCAGAATCCACTGTATTACGAGGTGACAGACGGTTTGTCTCCGGGTGAGAAAGTAATCATATCCGGCTATGAATTATTTGGAGACAATGAGAAACTAATACTAAAATAATGAATAATTATTATGATTAAAACAGAAAAACTATCTATGCTTTTCACCACAGAAGAGGTGCAGACAAAAGCATTGAATGATGTCACCTTACAGGTGGAACAAGGAGAATTTGTAGCGATAATGGGACCGTCAGGATGCGGCAAATCCACCTTGCTGAATATTCTCGGTACATTGGATTCTCCGACTTCCGGTTCTTACTTTTTTGAGGGGAAGCAAGTCGATAAAATGACTGAAAACCAGTTGACTGCTTTGCGGAAAGGCAATCTGGGCTTTATCTTTCAGAGTTTCAACCTGATTGACGAACTGACCGTGTATGAGAATGTGGAACTGCCACTTGTCTATCTGGGTATGAAGACTCTCCAACGGAAAGAACGAGTCAATAAAGTGCTCGAAAAAGTCAACCTGTTACATCGTGCGAATCATTATCCCCAGCAGTTATCCGGCGGACAGCAACAGCGTAGCCATTGCCCGTGCCGTAGTGACCGAATGTAAACTACTGCTGGCCGACGAACCTACCGGAAATCTGGATTCGGTGAATGGCATCGAAGTGATGGAACTGTTGAGCGAACTCAACCGTCAGGGAACCACAATCATTATCGTCACCCACTCACAGCGGGATGCGAAGTATGCACACCGGGTCATCCAACCATTGGACGGACAGATTGTAGCCGAAAACATCAACCGTCCGCTGGAAAAGAAAACGTCATCTAAAAACGAAACCGTATGATAGGGAATTACTGGAATAGTGCCTATCGGAATCTGATGAAGCGGAAGAAGTTCAGTTTCATCAATATCTTTGGATTGGCAATCGGAATGGCATCGGCATTACTGATGCTAACCTATGTCACTTTTGAGTTCAGCTTTGATAAAATGCACACGAAATATGCCCATATCTATCGGGTGCAAAGCACTTTTCATGAAGGGGAAGTCCTGACCGATTACTGGGCGACCAGCTCTTTCGGATATGCCTCGGCCATGAAAGAGAATCTTGCCGGAATCGAAGATTATACCCGTATCGCTACCCATCTCCAACCGGAGCAGATTGTGAAATATGGCGAACTGACATTACGGGAGAATCAGATAGCCTATGCCGATCCGGGCTTCTTCCGTCTTTTTGATTTCGAACTTCTGAAAGGGGATAAAAAGACTTGTCTCTCCATGCCCCGGCAAGTGGTAATTACCGAACGTATTGCCCGTAAGTATTTCAAAGATGAAGACCCTATCGGCAAAATTCTGATCTTTACCGGAACGTATGATAAAGTATCGTGCGAAGTGACCGGAGTCATGAAAGAAATGCCCTCCAACTCACACATTCATTATAATTTTCTGATTTCCTATGCCTCTCTGCCTCAATATATGCAGGAATACTGGTATAAGCATGAAGCCTATACGTATGTTTTGCTCGATTCACCGGAAAGAAAAGCGGAGATAGAAAAAGAATTTCCTGTGATGGCGGAGAAATACAAGACAGAGGAAGCACTGAAAATAAGACGGGGGCGTGTCTTTAATTCCCTTGGCAGATATACATCTCACCCCACAGATAGGCTATGAGACGGAAACCAAAGGAAATCGTTCTGCTATGATCGCCCTGATTTTTGCGGCTGTCGCTATTCTGGTTATTGCCGGATTAACTATATCATCTGACCGTAGCACGTCTGATGGAGCGTGCTAAAGAAGTGGGAGTGCGCAGGGTAGTGGGAGCTTTCCGCCAACAGTTGATTTATCAATTCCTGTTTGAGGCCTTGGTTATGAATCTGATAGCTTCATATTAGCTGTGGGATTAATAGAACTGGTTCTTCCACATTTCAACCAATTGGTAGGACGTACAGTTACGTTTTCTGTCTGGTTCATGGATTACTGGTGGATTTTGCTGGTTCTCGTTTTATAGCCGGAATATTTATTTCGGGTATTATCCGGCATTGGCTTTGTTGAATCGCAAACCTATAACCTTGTTGAAAGGGAAGTTTTTGCATAGCAAGTCAGGCGACCGAACCCGTCAGGTACTGGTGGTTGTCCAGTATACAGCTTCCATGATTTTACTTTGTGTTACATTGATTGTTTTTGCACAGCTGAATTTTATGCGCAATCAATCTTTGGGAGTGAAAACCAGCCAGACATTAGTGGTTAAGTTTCCGGGACATACAGAGGGGCAGAATATCAAGTTGGAAGCAATGAAAAAAGCAATCGCGCGTCTTCCTCTGGTCCATCGGGTTACTTTTTCCGGTGCCGTGCCGGGCGAAGAAGTGGCCACATTCCTTTCCAATCGTCGCACCAATGACGCTTTGAAGCAGAACCGTCTTTATGAGATGCTGGCTTGTGATCCTGATTATGCGGATGCATACGGTTTGCAGATAGTAGCCGGAAGAAGTTTCTCCGAAGAATATGGTGATGATGTCGATAAACTGGTGATTAATGAAACAGCTGTACGTAATCTGGGATTTGCTTCCAATGATGAGGCGATAGGCGAGTTGGTAACAGTGGAATGTACTGATGCGCCGATGCAGATTATCGGAGTGGTGAAAGATTATCATCAGCAGGCGTTGAGCAAGAACTATACACCTATCATGCTGATTCATAAAGATAAAATTGATTGGTTGCCCCAGCGTTATATCTCTGTTGTGATGGCTTCCGGAAATCCCCGTGAACTGGTATCTCAAGTGCAAGAGATCTGGAATCAGTATTTCGCGGATTCCAGCTTTGATTATTTCTTCCTCGATCAGTTCTTCGACCACCAATATCGGCAAGACGAGGTTTTCGGAGCGATGATCGGTTCGTTCACCGGATTGGCAATCTTTATTTCCTGTCTCGGACTTTGGGTATTAGTCATGTTTTCCTGTTCCACCCGCACCAAAGAGATGGGAATACGTAAAGTGTTGGGAGCTTCCCGCTGGAATCTTTTCTATCAGTTGGTCAAAGGATTTTTCCAGTTGATTTTGATTGCAGTTGTTATAGCTCTTCCGGTAGCTTGGTTTAGTATGAATGCCTGGTTAAGCCATTATGCTTTCCGTACCGATCTCAAAGCGTGGTTCTTTATAGTACCTGTATTGCTGATGCTGTTTATCTCATTTGTGACAGTGGCTTTCCAGACAATGAAAATAATAATGAGCAAACCTGCTCGTTCATTGCGATATGAGTAATCTCTGAATCTACTCCATCGGATATTCGTTAATATCCGATGGATTTATGTTAAATGTTAACGAAACTGTTACTTCTATTAAACCATGTTATAAGATACGCTACTTGAGCCTGAAAATTTGGAGATATGCAGAAAGTCCGTATCTTTGCAATGTGTTTTTCATAGTATTAGATTTAAGGTTAACAAAAGATTGGCTGTCTGGGATAGATAGCCTTTTTTTATGTTCTTTTCCCAGCAAAAACATAGCGTCACTATCCGGTCGGGATGGTTACCCTATCCCACGAATATACCGTCACTATCATAAGTGGATACCGTCACCATGTTTAAAATGAATTTTTCTATCCTTTCTGTTATTCTATCATTCCCATCCTATCGTGAGTTGTCAATAAAAGGTTCTTCGTCAAATTTGGTGGTACTTCTTCTATTGTGAATAAATAATCTTCGCTCTCAGTAGTTTAATTCCTGCCCTATTGTACATCTGTCTTTTTACCGCTTTAATTTTATTCACTGTCCCCTCCAGTAATCCGTTACTGAAGGGGATATCAATAGCTGCCTGTACTGCCTCCCAGTCTTTTTCAATACCATATGCAAAGTTCGTCAGTGCCATATTCCGTGTTGCCTTCGCTTTTTCAATCCACTTTCTAATATCCTTATCATAAGTGTTCCCATTAATCATATCTCTGAAATTCTGACACACGCTTAAAAGTTCTTTAATCTGCGGTGAGGACTTATACAGTTCCGCTAGTTTAGGATTATCCGATTCTCCCTTTAGAATGTATTTGCGTATCTGATTCTGTGAAACTCTCTGTATTTTACTTCTGTTTTCAATGCTCTCATTATGCTCCTTGACTTCCTTCCTCTTTTGTTGATACCTTTTTCGCAAGCTGGATGTTATCCTTCCAATAAGTGCGCCACTGATTTTACTCCCCATTTTTTGTGCCAATATTTTTCGAGTAATACAGCCCGCACTAATGATTGTAGCCAGTTCGGATACATATTTAAGAGCTGTCTTCTGTTGCTCATTCAAGTATGCCCCTATTCTTCTGTTGTGAATAATCTTATAAATGTAGCGACTTTTCTTACCCAAATGTGTGGCTGTCTGCTCAATGGTCATCCCCTGCATTTTTAAGTTCAAGCTTTCCCTGTATATCTTCAATTTTTCTCTGTGTCGGACATCTCCCATGTTAAATATGTCCTGAAGAATTAACGAAGAAGCCGTGTCTCTGTCAGGATATTCGTATTTGAGCTTTTTCTTGGTCTGACGGATTATTTTCTCTATTTCCGGTATCATCGTGTCCGTCATATTCTTGATTAGATGGAATCGGTCGCAGATTTGTGTAACACCATGAATTATTCTGTTTATAGCCTCTGTGAAACATCTTCCACGGTCTCTCGTTATATATTGTATTTGAGGATTCCGGATGAGCCAGTTATCAAGTGCTTCTCCGTTTCTATCCTCTAACAAAGCAATAGGTATGTGTGTCATCTGGTCTACGGCCACACTCATATAATCCTTACCTTTTTTATAGGCAAAATCATCAATACCTACATAAATACTTTTATTATGCATAGGATTGTGTTGTCCGCACTGTTGTAGGATGCGTAAGCAGGAAGAACTACTGGCTGTTATATGGAACAGTTGCAAAAGAGAAGAGGCCTTTCGGGAAGTAAGTTCCAAACTTATCGATCTGATGCGTTCCTCAACAAGATAGCTCCGTCTACCATACCGACGAGCCAGAAAGACAACGGTTCGCAGAATATTTTTTGTGGACAAGAAACATTGTCACAATAATATTTGCCAACCTTGATGACTAACTCCAAAGTATGACCGTAAACTTCAAGATCCTCAATATGACGGGAGTAGTAACTGTGCAATCGGTGACTGAAATGTCCGCAATAAGGACAGGAAGCCCCCAGCCGTATGTAGAAAGACCGTCAATGAGCCAACAGCTTCAGAGATACCATCTTGTTGCAGATTATCGTAGCCAAGACTGAATCTGAAATCATGGAATAATCCCCTATTTGTAGGAGCATTTTCTTTTTTTGATGTATATTTGTACGTTGTAGATATGACTTGTTGCATTGTAACTCTTAATGATGTGGTGTCTTTAAAGTTACTAAAAAGCAAACATATCTACAACTTTTAATAGGATTAAGAAAGAAGAAGACAGTTGAAATAAAAAAGAGATTACCACCAAATTTGACGAAGAACCCAATAAAATTCAAATATGCTTATTAGTTGGAATAACAATCTGGTAATACGCTGATATTTAGTTGATTATATGGCTTGTTTTTTGGTTTAAAACCAAAGCCCCGTTCCTTTAAAAGGAACGACCCGTTTCTCGGTGTGCAACGATGTGTTTCTCACCGAGGAACAAGACATGTAATTTTAATTAAGTCGTGAAACTAGCTTAAATGTTCGTTTTTTTTGCAGAATGTACGACTTTGTAATTTCGGATTATAACTCCACGATATTAAAATTCTGATGACTGATTTTGGGCAATAGTATTTTAAGAATGTCCTCCAACCTGATTTTTAGACTGCATGTGTTTACGCATGGATGACATCCTATATATGTTGATTCAAGAATTTCTTTATCAATCAGGAGCTGTACTTTGTTCTCTTTATCGTAGATAAGACCTAGAATACTGACAGCCCCCGGAAAAGTACACAAGAGATTTTCCATTGCCTTTTCGGAAGCGAAAGAGAGATGGGAACTACCTATCTGTCCGGCAAGTTCTTTTGTTTTCAATTTTTTATTTGCGGGCAATAAGAGCATGAAGTATTCTTGCTGTTTATTAGTCAGAAACAGACTTTTGCATGAAGTACAACCTAGCGGCTATTTCTGCTCCTTCCTCCATAGTCATTATGGCTGGGTGGTGTAGACTTTGATACGCTATTCCCAGTTTGTCAAGAGTGGCATAGATTTTATTCTCATGTGTTTCTGTATATTCTGAATCAGGACTCATATAATCGCTTTTTTTGATTGTTGCAAAGATAAAAGATACAATAGACATAACCTAGATTTTTATATGTGATTTTGTCTGTATCTTTAATTGCTTATTTTTGGGGGTATCCTATCTTATGAATTTATGCCTTCACTATAATAAGTAGATATCGCTACTATGTTTAAAATGAGTATCTCTGCTCTTGCTATTGTTCTAAATGAGAGCTCAATATGTACTAAAAGTATGTTTTTCAACATAAATGTGCATTTTCTTATTATAATGCCCTTGTATTCTAAAAAAAATCTCTTAATATTGCATTTGTATTATTTGTCAGACAAATAATACAAATAATAAAATCTAGTAATATGAAGATAGAAATTAATCAAACAACATTGATCGATCAGGTAGAAGACAGCTTACTTACCTACTTTAAAAAGAATGATTTGAGATGTGGAGATTCTATTCCCAATGAGAATAATCTGGCCGCAGAATTAGGAGTTGCAAGAAGTGTTGTCAGAGAAGCTTTGAGCCGTTTGAAAATGATGGGACTGATTCATGCGCGCCCTCGTAAGGGAATGGTTTTGACTGAACCTTCCATTTTAGGTGGAATGAAAAGAGTGATAGATCCTCGTGTTTTGAGTGAAGAAACAATTTTGGATTTATTGGATTTCAGAATCGCACTTGAAATAGGAATATCAAGTGATATTTTCCGTAAGATAACTCCTAAAGATATTGAGGAATTGAGCGAGATTGTGAAAATGGGAATTGTTTTCGAGAATAACGAGTATGCGTTAATCAGCGAATCGGCTTTTCATACAAAACTATACAAAATTACGGGAAATAAAATAATATCTGAATTTCAGGAAATCATTCATCCTATTCTTGTCTATGTGAAAGAAAAGTTCAAAGACTACTTAAAACCTATAAATATAGAGATGAGTAAAAGCGGCAGAATAGCTACTCATGCTGATTTATTGGATTTTATAAGAAAAGGAGATGAGAAAGGCTATCGTGATGCCATTGAAAGACATTTTGAGGTTTATAAGATTTTTAAAGTGAACCGGAGTCTGGAATTGATGGCAGAGAAAAACGAAGAAGAAAGGATAGATAGTATATGAGAAAACTGTATTTTTTTATTTTATATTTATCTTTAATTTTATCATATATGAATACGGCTTGTTCGAGAAAAGGAGAAAATAAGATAGTAATGCAATGGGAAAACTCATTGTTACTTCCGGGATGTACCGGTATGCTGAAAAACGTTGGATTGGCTGGTGCATACTCAGGAATAGTAGAGGATAAATTACTAGTGCTGGGAGGAGCCAACTTTCCTGATAAATATCCTTGGGAGGGAGGAGTTAAAACTTGGTGGTCTACTTTATATAGTTATGATCTGCACATGGATAAGTGGACTGTTTATGATGATTTCCTTAACAGCTCATTAGCTTATGGAGTTTCGATATGCTTGCCGGAAGGGTTATTATGTATTGGAGGATGCGATCGTATGCAATGTAGCGATAAAGTTTTTCTCATAAAAAAAGAGGGCGTTTCATTTGTAGTAGATTCTGTTAGTTATCCGGCTTTACCGGTTCCGTTGGCAAATGCAACGGGGGCTATTGGGGATAACTGTATTTATATTGCTGGGGGGCAGGAAACTATGACAAATGAACAGTCGACCAATCATTTTTATATGCTTGATTTATTGCATAAAGAAAAAGGATGGCAGAAGATGCCCGGTTGGGAGGGACCATCGCTCGCCTATGCGGTAAGTGTGGTTCAGGGAGGACGATTTTATCTTTTTAGTGGAAGGAGTTATGCTCCGAATGAAGTGATGGTAGAATATACGGAGGGGTACGTATATGAACCAGGTAGCAGGAAATGGAGCAAAATAGCTGGTAATTTTCCTGTAATGGCGGGGACTGCTATTCCATATGAAAAAGACAAGATAATACTACTGGGAGGAGTTGAAGAAATACTACCTACATCTCCCGAGCATCCGGGATTTAGCCGTAAGTTACGAGTCATCAGTACAGAAACAAATTCTTTGGTGGATTCTTTAGACTGCCCTTATCCTATTCCTGTTACGACAAATGCGGTTTATATGGGGAATGACGTTTACGTGGTAAGCGGTGAAATACAACCTGGTATACGAACTCCCTTAATTTTGAAAGGAACTTTCTGAAAATAAAGTAAAATAACAATCTAATTAAATGCACTATGAACAATTATGAAAAACTGGAAGGTATGGTTGCGGCCACCTTCACCCCATTGGATGAGAATGGGGACGTAAATTTATCTGTTATTGATAAATATGCTGATTGGATAGCATCGACTCCTATCAAAGGGTATTTTGTGCGGCACAACCGGTGAATTTTCTTCATTGACGATCGATGAGCGTAAATTAATTCTTGAAAAATGGCTCGTTTCTGCCCGTAAGCGATTCAAGGTCATAGCTCATGTAGGCTCAAACTGTCAACGAAGTGCAATGGAACTGGCACGTCATGCTGCACAAGTAGGGGCCGATGCTATTGCTTCAATTGCTCCCTCTTTTTTTAAACCGGGAACAGTAGATGAATTAGTTGATTTTTTTGCACCTATTTGCCACTCTGCTGCTGGCTTACCTTTCTATTATTATAATATGCCATCGATTACAGGGGTTAATTTGCCGGTGGATAAGTTTTTGGTAGAAGGGAAAAAGAAAATACCTAATCTGGTGGGTACTAAGTTTACTCATAATAACCTGATGGAGATGGGAGTTTGCATAGAGTTGGAGCAACATCGGTTTGAAGTATTGCATGGTTATGATGAAATTCTTATTTCCGGCTTGGCTATGGGAGCTGTAGCAGGAGTTGGAAGTACGTATAATTATATACCTAATGTCTATCAGGCTATTTTTGATTCAATGAAAATGAACGATTTGGAAACGGCTCGCCACAATCAGATAAAATCCATACGTACCGTGGAGGTTATTATTAAATATGGTGGCGGAGTGCGCGGTGGCAAAGCGATTATGAAGCTGATAGGTATTGATTGCGGTTCTTGCCGGTTGCCGATAAAACCTTTTTCTGTTGATGAATATGAAAAACTAAGAGGTGATTTGGACGCTATAAAATTCTTTGAATTCTGAAAATAATAAAGAGGAGATGACAGTAAAAGTGTATTGCTGGGGTAAGCTACTTTACTTTCTGTCTATCCCCTCCAATCTAGTTAAATGCGTTCAAAATTACCTAAAATAAAGATACTATGAAAGTAAGTAAGAAAATATTTATCATATTTTCGATGATTTTGTTATCGGTGTCACCAGTCACATCTTTAGGTAAAGACATAAAATGGGTACTGGAGAGACCTGTTATTCCTGTGTTGGTAAAGAAACCGGCAAATCCTGTAATGAAGATAACTTTAATCAGGACAGATAATCAACCTTATGTTATCCGGCAAATAGATCTGGATTTATTGGGGAGCACGAATGTGGCAGATATTGTTTCTGTTGCCATATATGGTGCGAAGAAAAATGGACTGATAGATACGTCTCGTTTACTTTGTAATGCACTTCCCGCTACACAAAAAATGTCATTTACTAATGAAGTGCAGGTTAATCAGGATTCTTTGTCTTTTTGGGTAGCCGTAACGTTGAAAGATACGGTTTCACTGGATCATCGTGTTCAGGTTAATTGTAACCGAGTGAAAACCACGAAAGGCAATCTGAAAATTTTGGATAAAACAAGTAAACCTTTACGAGTAGGAGTAGCTGTACGACAGAAAGGACAGGATGGATGTATCTCATCACGTATTCCAGGATTAGCTACTAGTAATAAAGGCACTTTATTGGCCATTTTTGATGCCCGCTATGATTATCCTCGTGATTTGCAGGGAAATATAGATATTGCTCTTCATCGTAGTACAGATAAGGGAGTAACTTGGCAACCCATTCAAACTGTTTTGGATATGGGGAAATGGGGAGGTTTACCACAGAAATACAATGGAGTGAGTGATGCCTGTATTTTAGTAGATAAAAATACTGGTGATATTTATGTAGCAGGATTATGGATGCACGGTCTGCTGGATAAAGACGGAAAGTGGATAGAAGGTCTGAATGAAAACAGTACGAACTGGACACATCAATGGAAAGGTAGAGGTTCTCAACCAGGAACAGGGCTAAAAGAAACTTCCCAGTTTATGATAGCAAAAAGTACGGATGATGGTCTTAGCTGGGGCTTTCCGGATAATATAACCTCAAAGACGAAACGCCCTGAATGGTGGTTATTTGCACCTGCACCCGGACAGGGAATTACGTTGACAGACGGAACGTTGGTATTTCCTACACAAGGACGTGACGAAAACGGGCTTCCTTTCTCGAATATTACGTATAGTAAAGATCATGGAAAGACGTGGGTGACCAGTAATCCTGCATATCAGGATGTTACGGAATGTAGTGTCGTACAATTGGGTGATGGCGCCTTGATGTTGAACATGCGTGATAACCGGAACAGAGGAAATAAAGACGTGAACGGTCGTAGAATCTGCACAACTATTGATCTGGGAGAAAGTTGGAAAGAACATCCAACTTCACGGAGAGCACTCGTAGAACCTACTTGTATGGCAAGTCTGCATCGACATGAGTATATGGAAGAAGGAAAGAAGAAAAGCATGCTTCTGTTTGTAAATCCGAATAATTATGGGACAAGAGATAATCTGACTTTAAAAGTTAGTTTTGATGATGGAATGACTTGGCCGGAAGAACATTGGATTCTTTTCGACCAATATCGTAGTGCCGGATATTCCTGCATTACATCCATAGATGAAAATTCAATAGGTATATTATATGAGAGTAGTCAGTCGGATTTAGCTTTTATAAAAATCAATTTAATAGAGATTTTAAAGTAAACGGACATGAATAATAAAACTTCAAATATATATCCTTGGGTAGTGGTTGGGCTGCTGTGGGGTGTTGCCTTGTTGAATTATATGGACAGGCAAATGCTTTCCACTATGCGAATTCCAATGATGGAGGATGTGCGGGAATTGGAATCAGCAGCCAATTTCGGTCGCCTGATGGCTGTATTCTTGTGGGTATACGGACTGATGAGTCCTTTATCGGGGATTGTCGGTGATCGTATGAGCCGCAAATGGTTGATTGTAGGTAGTCTGTGTGTGTGGTCAGGAGTTACTTACTTGATGGGATATGCCACCACTTTCAATCAACTCTACTGGTTGCGTGGAATTATGGGAATTAGTGAAGCGTTGTATTTGCCTGCTGCTTTGTCATTGATTGCCGATTTTCACAAAGACAAGACTCGTTCGTTGGCTGTGGGAATACATATGACAGGGTTGTATGTGGGACAGGCTATCGGTGGATTTGGGGCTACTTTTGCAGCAATCTATTCCTGGCATACAACATTCCATTGGTTTGGTATTATAGGTGTGGGTTATGGTGTTATTCTGGCATTTCTTCTGCGTGATAAAGAGAGAGGAAGTGTATCAGAAAATCAGAAGATGAAAAAGATTCCTGTATTGAAGAGTTTGGGAATGTTATTTTCCAATGTCTTTTTCTGGATTATCTTATTTTATTTCTGTGTACCGGGCACCCCGGGATGGGCGGCAAAGAACTGGTTACCGACTCTTTTCTCTGACAGCTTATCTATTGATATTTCGGTAGCAGGTCCTATGTCTACTATTTCTATAGCTTTGTCCTCATTATTCGGTGTGTTGGCAGGTGGATATATATCCGACCGTTGGGTATTAAAAAATGTACGTGGAAGAGTATATACTGGTGCTATGGGTTTGGGGCTTATCATACCTTCCTTGTTGTTTATCGGATATGGTCATTCTATTTTCGCACTGGTGATGGGGGCTATGCTGTTTGGGATAGGTTTTGGTATGTTTGACGCAAATAATATGCCTATTCTCTGTCAGTTTGTGTCTGCACGTTACAGGGCAACTGCCTATGGTATTATGAATATGTGTGGTGTATTTGCCGGAGCTACTATTACGAGCCTTCTGGGTGAGTCGATGGATGCCGGACATTTGGGACGCGATTTTGCGTTGCTTGCTATACTAGTATTTGTTATGCTGGTCATTTTGGTCACTTGTCTGCGACCTAAAACGATTGATATGAAAGATTAATCCTTATATAATTTATTCATTCTAATTTTATTTTTTATGAAAAACTCAATAAAGCATACTAAAGATTTATTAATATTATCGATGGTATTTATCTTATCATCTGTATTTTCAAATATTCAAGCAAATAATATTAATTCTGAAGATATAAAGGTCTCTGGTGTAGTACAAGACCAGACAGGAGTTGAATTACCAGGAGTTTCAATATCCGTAAAAGGTATGGATAAAGGTACTATCACCAATGCTTCCGGTGAATTTTCTATAATGGTTCCTCCTAATGCAACTCTGATTGTCTCTTTTGTCGGAATGGAAACAAAAGAGGTTGATATTAAGGGACTGAGAAATATTGTGATTGTTTGGAAGAGAGTTCTGTGTTACTTGATGAAGTCGTTGCCATTGGTTATGGTAAACAGTCAAGAGCATTAATAACAAATTCTATTTCTAAGATAAATAAAGAGGAATTTCAAAAAGCACCAGGACAGAATCCGTTATTACAATTACAAGGCAAAGTTCCAGGTTTATCCTTACAAATATCTAATGGACAACGGGGCAGACCCTCAAATATTTATTCGTGGAGGTAGTTCTACTTCACCTGAAAGTGATACCCCTTAATAATTATTGATGGTATAATATCACAAGGATTTAGAAATATATCAGATATGAATCCTGCAGATATAGAATCGATAGAAGTTCTGAAAGATGCTGCTTCTACTGCTATTTATGGTTCCAGAGCTGCTAATGGTATAATCTTGGTTAAAACCAAAGCTGGTCAGAAAGGGAAACCTACTGTCAGTTTAAGGTATACGTATGGAGTGGAACAACAACCGCAGAGAATTCCACTATTGAATGCACGGGATTATATAACATTATCCCGTTCTAATATTGCGAAATTTAATCAGGCTGATTTGACATATAATGGAAAGGAAGATCAGGCAAAATTCTTAAGTGGTTCTTTTGGTATGTCAACAGGAAATCCGAGAAACTCTAAAAATACACTTGAATTTTTGGATGTTTATTTGCAAAAGTATGGTCAAGGTTATGTGAGTAATCTGCTGGAACATGAGGGCTGGCAAACCATGGCGGACCCTGTTACGGGAAAACAGCTCATCTTCCGGATAATGACTTTCAGAAAGCAACTTTCACAACAGGACAAAAGCATGAGGTTGATCTTAGTATTAGTGGAGGAACAGAGGCGATTAACTATTATGTAGGTTTAAGATATTTGAATCAGGATGGTATACTTAGAGGTACAAATTATAAAAATTATAGTGTCTTATTTAATGGAAATTATAAATTAAGTGAGGCATGGAGTTTGTCTACTAAAGCTAGTCTGCAGGTTAGAGATGCTGTGGGAGGTGGAAATACAGTCAATACTATATCTCGAAGTATATTAACACCACCGACCTACAGATTGTACTATGAAGATGGAACTCCAGCCCCGGAGAAGGTATTTCTCTTCAGAAGTAGATTGCATGAGATTTATTATAAAACAAATTATGATGATACTAGTGTGTATAGGACAACTTTTCAGTTGGGTGCAATCTGGAATATTTTACCTGGGCTAGTTTTAAAACCAACAGCCTATTATTTTGGAACTGAAGGTATTGAGAATTATTTTCAGGCAGATAATGAGACGACTGGAAATACAATCCGTCCTGTTTCAGCTAAGCATAACTATGACAGACATTTGCAGGAGATTTGGTTCTTTCTGTATGATAAGAAAATCAAGGAGCATAATATAGGAGCTGTAGCAGGTGCCAGTTATACTCATGATTATAGTTACAGACTTTCGGCAAGCGGTAGTGGATCTTCTATAGATTTAATTCCAACATTAAATGCAACGGCAGATAGTACACAAAGAGCAAGTTCTACTAAGACAATGGAAGCTACTTTAAGTTATTTTGGACGTGTAAACTATGATTATAAAGGTAAATATATAGTTTCTGTCAGTATGCGTGCAGATGGTTCTTCACGGTTTGCAGAAGATAATAAATGGGGATTTTTCCCTGAGTATCAGCTGGATGGAATATGCATAGGGAAAATTTCTTCAAGCCATTAGAAAGTATTATGAGTCGTTGGAAATGGCGTGCAAGTTGGGGGCGTACGGGTAATAACAATTTGAGTGTTGCCAATTCAAGAGGTGAGTACAAAATTACAGATACTAATTATCAAGGATCAGTAGGTATACTAAAAAAAAAAATAAAAAAATTCTCAATTACGATGGGAAACGACGGAATCGTATGATATCGGAGTCGATCTCGGATTTTAATAATAGATTGGGATTATTAATTGACTACTATAATAAACTGACATTTGATAGATTGTATGATGAACCTTTATGGAATTCTACGGGCTTTAGTTCGATTAAGAGTAATTATGGTTCAGTAAGAAACTCCGGAATAGAAATAGAGTTGAATGCTACTCCTATTCAAACCAAAGATTTTCATGGGATTTATCATTGACGTTTGCTTACAATAAAGGAATCGTAGTAGATTTACCGGATAATGGAGAAGAGAAAAATCGGGTAGGAGGTAATTTTATTTATGATCCTGCTACAGGAGGTACTAAAAAGGTTGGGGGAATTGCTGAGGGCGAAAAGTTTGGTGGAAGATGGGCGTTTCATTATTTAGGAACCTATCAAACGGAAGAAGAAGCAGCTAAAGCCCCTAATGATCCTAATGCGCAAGGTAGAAAGAAACATGCAGGAGATGCCATATTTGAAGACGTGAACAATGATGGGCAATTGGACTCTAAAGATATGAAATTCATGGGATATATCCGACCGGATAAGGTAGGAGGTATTGTCAACTCTTTCAAATATAAAGGACTTACTGTACGAGTTGTAATGGACTGGGCTATGGGACATGTGATAGATAATGGTTTTAAAGGACAGATAATGGGTAGTTCACGTAATAACAATAATGCCATAAAAGACGCAATGACCAATTCCGCAAAGTGCGAATGATGGAACGAAATATCCTAAATATACAGTTCAAAGTGATTACGATTATCAATATCGAAATCATATGAGATGGGATAATCAAATAGGCAGTTCTGAAAGTGGGAGTACCAACAATAGCCTGTATTTTAGTAAAGGAGATTATCTGGCATTTAGAGAAGTGTCTTTAAGCTATATGCTACCATCAACTTGGGTTAGAAAAATAAGATTGAGTGGAGTGGAAGTTTTTGCTGGAGCATATAACATAGGTTATATAAAGAAATATGATGGTATGTTTCCTGAAATATATACCGGAGTGGATTATGGGGTATACCCAAGGCCAAGACAATATAATATGGGAGTAAAAATTAATTTCTAATTAAATAAGACTTGTAATTATGAAACAAATTAAATCAATATTATTAGGAATTTCATTGTTTTTGTTACATTCATGCAATTTGTTGGATGTAGATACAGTTTCAAGTATAACGGGAGACGGGTACTGGAATACAAAGGGGGATGTAGAAAGCTATTTGATAGGTATTTATACTAAGTTACGTGATACTTCTAATTCAACTCTTCATTTTGAAGATAGAGGAGATGCTTTTACAACAGGTCTGGAAGGTGGTCCATCGAATTTGTGGGCGCAGAATCTGACTTCACAAAACGGATATGGTTGGTCAAGTTATTATTCGGTAATTCAGCATTGTAATATGTTATTAAAGTATACTCCTGGAATAAGTTTTGGAGTGGAATCTGATAAAAACAGGCTGTTGGCAGAAGCATATTGCATAAGGGGATATATGTATTTCTGTGTAGCTCGTATATGGGGAGATGCTCCTATAGAACTGGAACCGACAGAAAGTTCCAATAAGCCTAAATTAGCAAGGGAGCCGGCAGAGCAAGTTTTAGAACGGGCTCTAAGTGATGTGAATGCAGCAATCAATCTCTTCCCGGAAGAAAGTTATACGAATGGAAAAGGAAGAGCCTCAAAACCGGCATGTTATGCACTGAAAGCCGATATTTTGTTATGGAAAGCGAAAGTCTTGAATGGTTCTGAGCAGGATTTGAAAGATGTTATCACTTATGCTGATTTAGCAAGTAAAGGTCTTTCTTTTGAAGACAATTTTGCCGATATTTATGGTACTAAATATGGAAAAGAAGTGATATGGACTATTCACTTTGAGATTTATGAAAAGGAAGCCCAATATAGTCAAAGTTTGAAGCCAAGAGATGTATTTGTGGAAAAGGCAGTAAATAAAGATGAAATACCTTATGCAAAAGGTGGGGCTCGCAGTACTTATGCACCAAGCTCTTTTTTAATAGATCTTTTTAATGCTAATCCCACTGATATTAGAACAAAAGAGTCTTTTATAATAGCTAAGGATGCGGGAGGAAATGAGATCGGTATTTTCGATAATAAGATGAAGGGGACAAAAACAGAAGGTGATCGTACCTATGATTCGGATATTATCATTTATCGACTTGCAGAGATGTATTTGTTCAAGGCCGAAGCTTATGCAGCATTGAATCAGACACCGCAGGCTATCATTGAGTTAAATAAAGTCAGGGATCGTGCTAAGATAGGTATTTATAATGGAAGTACGGATAAAAAAGTAGTGGAAAAGGAGATTCTGAATGAGCGTGCAAGAGAATTATATCTTGAAAGGAAAAGATGGCCTGATCTTCTCAGATTCCATTTTGGTGGAACAATAGATGTCTATCAGGAAGTTCCGAACTTGAAAAAGAAAGCTATTGATAATATTATTATTCCATTATATCTCGCAATTCCACTAAGTGATATGAATATTAATCCTAATCTGAAACAAACCCAAGGATATGAAAACTTATAAGATTCTGACATGTATATTTCTTATGACGAGCCTATTCACAGGCTTGTCAAAAGATGATGATTCACAAGATACTCCGGTTCCACCTTCACCTGAAGAGGAAGTTCCAGCATCCCAATTCGATTATGTCTATAGTCAGGGAGTAGACGGATATGAAGTCTATAGAATACCTGCTATTGTTAAGACGCAGAGTAATACCTTATTGGCATTTGCAGAGGCTAGAAAAGCTAGAAGTAATGGAGACAGTGGAGATATAGATCTTGTTGTTAAGCGTTCGTCTGATAATGGAAAAACATGGAGTAAACAAATAATGATATGGGATGATGGGCAGAATACTTGTGGAAATCCTGTTCCGATTGTTGATGATAAAGGTAGAATACATTTGTTAATGACATGGAATTATCAAACAGATAAGTGGGGAACAATAACCAATGGAACCGGAGAAAACACTCGGCGTCCGTATTATACCTATTCGGATGATGACGGTGTCACTTGGGCATCTCCTGTTGAGATAACTTCTGCTGTGAAAAAAGAAAAATGGGATTGGTACGCTACTGGACCTTGTCATGGTATTCAAATTCAGAAAGGGACCAATAGGGGACGTTTAATTGCTCCAAACTATTTTACTACTAGGGAAATGGAAAAGTAAAAAGTTATTCGCATATTATTTATTCTGATGATTACGGAAAGACATGGAAACCAGGTGAACCAACTCCGGTTAGTGGTGTTGGCGAATGTTCTGTTGCTGAAATAGGAGAGGGAACTTTAATGTTGAATATGAGAGCGGATGAAGGATTCTACCGAAAAAATAGTATTAGTCAGGATGGTGGTATAACGTGGTCTAATCCTCAAGCTAGCAACGATCAAATAGATTGTAAATGTCAGGGTAGTATACTATCAATAGGACAATCTGTTTTTCTCTCAAATGCAGCTTCTGCTACAGAACGTATTAATATGACTATTAAGAAAAGCTCTGATGGTGGAAAAAGTTGGAAAGGGCAATATATTGTGTATGAAGGAAACTCTGGTTATTCGGATTTGGTTGAACTCTGATTCACAGATTGCTCTTATATATGAAGGTGGAGAAAAAAGATATACAGATGGATTGGCTTTTAAAGTTGTCAGTATAAAATCGATACAATGAATTGGTGTCAATACATATTGTTCAGACTGTTTTTATTTTCCTGTTCTGATGTGCAGGAGAATACAGATATAAGTTTAACACGCATAAATATGAGTATAAAGAAAAGTGCGGATAATGGTAAAACATGGTCGGCAGGATATGTCGTATATAGTGGGGCTTCGCCTATTCTGATATCGTAATGTTCTCTGATAATGAAATAGGAATTTTATATGAAAATGGCAGCTCAAAGCTATACGAAAAGATTAGTTTTGAGAGAATTAGAATTAATAAAATACAATGAATTTAATATATCACTGATATGAAAAGAAAAGTTTTATATTTATTACAGTGTGTCGTTATGATAGTATTGTCTGCTTGTTCTGAAGATGATTTGCAATCATTACAGGCAGCATTTGAATCGAATGTTCAGGAAGTCACAATGGGTGAAAGTGTCACTTTCAAAGATGCTTCTACCGGTGAACCGACTAAGTGGAACTGGCATTTTGATGGAGGAGAACCGGAGACTTCGGTCTTATTCAGTCCTAGTGTTGTGTACAATAAACCTGGAGTTTATTCTGTCATTTTGTCTGTTGGACGAGGAAGCAATGTTAATGAAATTGTGAAAGAACAATATATTACTGTCAACTACCCATCTCAGATAACAGCCAACTTCTCTGCAGATAAGACTACTGCAACAAATGAAGATATTATATCTTTCAAAGATTTATCTAAAGGCTATCCTAATGAATGGTTGTGGAGTTTTACTCCTAAAGAAGGTGGAGAAATTATTACTTCAACAGAACAAAATCCACAAATGATGTTCTCTCCGGGAATTTATACGGTTAAATTAGTGGCAAAAAATCCGAAAGCATCTTCTGATAAAGTAATGGTGGATTATATCACTGTTATTGATAAGAATGCGATTGCCGCAGATTTTGGAGCACAATGCCGGAATACATATGCCGGAGGATATATTCACTTTTTAGATAAAACATTGGGAATGGTGGAAGACTGGAAATGGACTTTTGAAGGAGGTAATCCTTCTGTTTCAACAGATCAGAATCCTGTGGTGCAGTATGTAAATCCTGGAAAATATAAAGTGACGTTAACGGCCAAAACTCGGTGAACAGTTCCGTAAAGAGAAAGAAGGATACGTATATGTCATTTCTGCAGAAAAACTAGTGTTATATTTACCATTCGATGGTGATAATAAAGATATAGGTCCCAATCAATTGAACCCTGAAGAACTTATAGGAGGAACTGGGGCAAATGTCTATAATGCTCCGGCACGTTTTTCTGGCGAAAGTGCTGAATGTAGATTCGCTGCTCATTTCCAGGAGATAAAGAAAATTATTCAATATTGTCTATTCCTGAAGAAGGGTTAAAGAGCCACTATACGGAGAGTGAGTTTACTGTTGCATTCTGGGTGAAGACTTCAAATATGACTGGAAAGAATGCTATATTCCATCAAGGTGTTGGTCCTGGTGCTACATATACTGATCCTGTCCCAAGACAAAGTTGGTTCAGACTTGATACTAGTGGTAAAACTGTTGTGTTCTGCGTAGAATATAAAGGTAAGGCTGGAAACTGGGCTGAATATGAAGGAAAACGCATGGATGATGGTGAATGGCATCATTATGTTTGTGTTTATCAAAAAGTTGATGGCAAAAGGGATAGTTATCTTTATATAGACGGAGAAAAAGTTATTGAAAAGAAAGGGGTTATTGACAAAGTAGTTGATAATTGGCCATATTACATTGGTTGTAATTATCGCTTTACTAATGGAGCATTTGCCCCTGAAAACTTTTTAAATGGTTATCTGGATGATTTTATTTTGTACGAAAGAATATTATCAGAAAGTGAAATAAAAGAATTATATAATAATTAAATATTAATAGGTAGAACTTCTATTATAAAGAGGAGTTCTACATTAAAGAGTTTTCATAATATGAAAAAAATTATCTCACTTGTTTTTATGTTTATTAGTTGCATTGGGATATATGCTCAACAAATAATGGACGCAACTGCGGCATATAAAAGGCGAATGACTTATTGGAACGATTGACGATAGAAGAGAAGGCACTTATGGTCAGAGGATATAATAAATTCTTTATTAAAGGATTCGAAGAGAAAGGGATACTTCCCATTTACTTGTCGGATGCAACACAAGGAGTAAATATCCGAAATAATTTGCCTGATCCTAATGTGGTGAAACAATTGGAACGCTCAACAGCTTTTCCTTCTCCTATATTGTTAGCCTCTACATTTTCTCCAGATCTATCTTACCAATATGCAAAAGCTATTGGTGAGGAATGTAGAGCCGGAGGTATCGAAGTTTTGTTGGGTCCTGGATTAAATATTTATCGACAATCTCAATGTGCAAGAAACTTTGAATATTTTGGAGAAGATCCTTATTTAGTATCTCAAATGGTAAGTCAATATGTAACGGGACTTCAAAGTACAGGCACAGCGGCTTGTTTGAAGCATTTCTATGGGAACAACACCGAATTTTATCGTAAACGGAGTAATTCTATCATTAGCGAACGAGCTATGAATGAAATCTATTTACCTGGTTTTAAGGCAGGAATAGATGCAGGTGCTATGTCTGTAATGACCTCGTATAACCAAATTGATGGAGAGTGGACTGGGCAAAGTTCATATGTTATTAAGAATATTCTTAGAGAAAAATTGGGATTTACATGGTTGGTAATGAGTGATTGGAATTCGGTGTGGAATTTGGAGAAAGTTATTAAATCAGGACAGAATTTGGAGATGCCGGTTCATATAATTTTGAGAATCTGTGTTGGGTTTATACCATCAGAAAAAAATCACAGAAAAAGATTTAGATGATATGGTGCGTCCTATTTTGGCTACTTGTATTGCAATGGGATTTTATGATAGGTCCAAATATGACTTGTCTTTGCTTGATAAGTATCAGGAGCATGAAAAAATTGCACGACAAGTGGCAGAAGAAGGAATTGTTTTACTTAAAAACAGAGATAATATTTTGCCACTTGATCCAACAAAGAATAGAAAAATATTATTGACAGGTAAGTTTATATATGAAATACCTCGTGGCTATGGAGCTGCAGAAGTAATCGGCTACAATAATGTAAGTCTGATTGAAGCATTACAGAGAGCTTTTGGCAGAACAGTGTATTATATAGAAAAGCCTACTGTAGCTGATATAAAAGAGGCTGACATCGTTTTGCTAAGTATGGGTACGCGAGATAAAGAAGCAATAGAACGTCCATTTGCTTTGCCAAAAGAAGATGAATCATTAATGCGATATGTCACTAAAAATAATCCTAATACTATTGCTATCCTCAATACGGGATCAGCTATTGATATGTCTGCATGGAATGATCGATTGGCGGGTTTGATTTACGGGTGGTATGGAGGACAATCGGGTTTTGAAGCACTTACAGATATTATCACAGGTAAGGTAACTCCTTCTGGTAAGTTACCAATGACTATAGAAAAAACATTTGAGGACTCACCAGCATGGGGATACTTACCTAAAGAGGGCGTCACTCTATAATGAACTTAAAAATGAGCATCTTATCAATGTGTATGATGTGAATTATGGAGAAAGTGTATTAGTGGGATATAGATGGTATGATACAAAAAATATAGAACCACTTTATCCTTTTGGGTATGGGCTTTCTTATACAACTTTTACATTGACTAAACCACGTTTGTCATCTAAAAAAATGAATGACCAAATGATAAGATGTTCGGTGACTATTACAAATACAGGAAGTCAGAAAGGAGCTGAAGTGATACAGCTATATCTCAAAGAAAATCAACCATCTGTGTTGCGTCCCGAGAAAGAACTGAAAAGGTTTAAGAAGATATTTTTAAATTCAGGAGAGAATCAAACTGTAGAATTTGAAATAACGCCAGAGGATTTGGCTTTCTGGGATGATGAAACGCATGATTGGAAAGTGAATTCGGTCAATATTCTATTTTATTAGGAACATCCTCCAGACATATTAGTCATATTCTTTCTTTCACAAAAGAATGATTGTATAGCTGTCATTTTATTAGGAGATACAATAAGCATGAATTTCAGTTATGATGGAAAATCAAAAGGTCTTGATATATCGGCAAAAGGCTTTTGATTAATCATGAATTAGTAGGTTGAATCAAGTATTTTTCTTAATAATCAGTGTTTTCAGTAGCTTATTTTTATATTTGCGTATAAATGAAAGAAATATGATGAAAACTCTATTTATTAGGATACTTCGCTTTTTGATGCTTCTGATATTTATTGCTTCGTGTGGCATTGGATATGTTATCTACGAAGATACACTGACTGCCTGGTGGATACCTCTTGGAATGGCGCTTTTGATTGCTCTTGTTACTATCCCATTCTATAAGAAATGGATATGGCTGACAACCATGGATGGTAAAGTAATTAATTGTTTGTGTCATCTGGCTTGCATCGGTGCCATCAGTTATGTCTTGTTTCTTGGCGGTAATTATTGGTTTGCCGATCCTGCTTCCACACACGAAGAAACAGTGATGGTACAGAAAAAATATGTGGAAACACATAAGAAGACCCGTAGAGTAGGCAGGCATCGTTATGTTTCGGATGGCATACGTAAGGAATACTATTTGCAGGTAGCTTTTGAGAATGGAGCTGTGGAAGAGCTGCATGTGTCACTTTCCACTTATAATAAGGCCAAGGCAGGTGCATCGAAGATACTGACTTTACAAAAAGGCTTTTTCGGATTACCGGTGATTACAAAAGGACTTTAATCAATCATTATGATATAGATATGGAAAATAGAGAATTGTATGAAAGAATGCTGTCGGGGACTATGTATAATGATTTGTCTACAGAACTGGTTCAGAGAAGAGAACAAGTCGTTTTTCTGACTAATGATTATAACTCTACTTATGGAAAACCCAAAGAGGTTCGTGAAGCATTATTACGCAATTTGTTGAAAGGCATTGGGGAGAATGTTCACTTCGAACCCAATTTCCGGTGTGAGTTTGGATTTAATATCACTATAGGAAACAACTTCTTTGCTAATTTTGATTGCATCATGTTGGATGGGAATCTTATTACAATAGGGGATAATGTATTGTTGGGGCCACGTGTAGGATTGTACACAGCAAATCATGCACTTGATGCCCGGAACGCATTATGGGAGGTTGCTATGCACATCCGATTGTAATAGAGGATAATGTCTGGATTGGTGCAGGCGTTCATATTATGGGTGGTGTTACCATTGGGAGAAATTCGGTAATCGGAGCAGGAAGTGTAGTGACTAAGGATGTGCCGGAAAATGTAATCGCTGCAGGAGTGCCATGTAAAGTAATTCGGGAGATCACGGATAAAGATAAGACCGACTTTTTAGGGTAGGTTGGCGTGTGCTATTAAAAAAAGTCACATCACTTTTAGAGGATATAAATCGTTCTGAAAGTGATGTGTCTTTTAAAAAGAGGTTCTTCTTTAAGTGAAATTCCATAGTTCGGACGATTTTTCGTCTTATCAATTTTGTGTTTTGTCTACAAACGGGATGTATTCGTCTCATTTCAAAAATCGGCAATCTTCTATACTCTATCTTCGTGACGAAATAAAAACAGAATAAAATCATGAAGATGAATAAAACTAGATTATTAGAAAAAATATCTATTCAGTCGGGTATCTCCGCAGATGAATGCAGCACAGTACTCAAAACCTTTGAAAGAGTTCTTGGTGAAGAGTTAACCCGAAAAACACATCGTTATGGCGGGTGGATACTTTTGTTGGTTGCTTTGTTGGTATCCGCAGTGGCTTTTAGTCAGACACCGCAGAGAAAAGGCCCGCCGGTACAGACAATCCGGGGAATGGTTATTGACGGGGATTCAAAACACCCGATACCGTATGCAACGGTGAGATTATCCGAAAAAGAGGGAACTGGTACGATAACAGACAGTCTCGGTCGTTTCAGCATACCACAGGTTCCTGTTGGACGGCATACGGTAGAGGCAGCCTTTATGGGATATGAACCGGGTATTTTCAGAGAGATACTGGTAACTTCCGCCAAAGAGGTTTATTTGGAAATTCCTTTGAAAGAAAGTGTAAACGAACTCAATGAAGTAGTGATTCGTGCCGGACCAATAAAGAGGAAGCGATGAATAAGATGGCTACTACTGGAGCCCGTATGTTGAGTGTGGAAGAAGCGAGCCGCTATGCGGGAGGTTTTGACGACCCTGCCCGTTTGGTATCTTCCTTTGCCGGAGTGGCCCCCAGTGTATCTTCCAATGGAATATCCATTCATGGCAATGCTCCCCATCTGTTGCAGTGGCGATTGGAAGACGTTGAAATTCCGAACCCGAATCACTTTGCGGATATTGCCACATTGGGTGGAGGGATACTTTCATCTCTTAGTTCGCAGGTATTGGGTAATTCCGATTTCTTTACCGGAGCTTTTCCGGCAGAATATGGAAATGCGGTATCTGGTGTGTTTGATATGAAATTGCGTAATGGAAATAACCAGAAGAATGAGAATACGCTTCAAGTGGGCATCATGGGAATTGATGTAGCTTCCGAAGGACCGTTACAAGAAGCACAAAGCATCCTATATTTTCAATTATCGGTATTCCACAACAGGACTTCTGAACTTGGAGGGCGGAAAGATGGACTATCAGGACTTGAACTTCAAACTGAATTTCCCGACACAGAAAGCAGGAACATTCTCTGTCTGGGGAACCAGCCTGATTGATAAATTCGGCAGTGATTTTGAAAAGAATACGGATAAATGGGAATATATGAGCGACCGTAGCGAATCAAAAGACAAACAGTATATGGCTGCCGGAGGTATCAGCCACCGTTATTTCTTCAACAATGACGCATCACTGAAAACCACTATTGCCGGTACTTATTCGCAATTGGACGGTGGAGCAACCATGTTTAACCACTCTTTGGAATCCACCCCCTACATGGATCTTAACTCAAAACATACTAACTTAATACTAACTTCGACTTTTAACCGTAAATTCAGTAACCGTTTTACTAATAAGACAGGATTTACGTATAATGCCATGTTCTATCAAATGAATCTTGCCATTGCTCCTTATGAAGCCGAATCACTGGAAACCGTATCTCAAGGAAAAGGTAATACGAGTCTGATATCTGCCTACAATAGTTCTTCTGTAGGATTGACGGAACGCTGGACGCTCAATGCCGGTATTTACGGGCAATTTCTGACTCTGAATAATAAATGGTCTGTTGAACCCCGTATTGGTTTGAAATGGCAAGCTACTCCGAAAGCAACTTTTGCACTGGCTTATGGTATGTACAGTCGCATGGAGAAAATGGACGTCTATTTTGTGAAAACGAAAAGTACAGGAGACAAATCCGTCAACAAGGAACTCGATTTCACCAAAGCGAAGCACGTCATGTTATCTTTGATACAAAATATCCGATCGCATGAATCTGAAAATAGAACCTTATATCCAATTTCTCCATGATGTGCCTGTGATGGCTGACAGCTCTTATTCCGTACTCAACCGTTCTGATTTCTATGTGGAAGACGCATTGGTTAATAAAGGAAGAGGACGCAACATCGGTATTGACATCACTTTAGAACGTTTCCTGGAAAAAGGACTCTATTACATGATTTCCGGTTCTCTTTTCGATTCCCGCTACCGGGGCGGAGACGGTGTGTGGTACAATACGAAGTTTAATCGGAATTATGTCATCAACGGACTGATTGGAAAGGAATGGATGCTGGGACGTAACAGACAGAATATTCTTAGCATCAATCTGAAATTGACCTTACAAGGAGGTGACCGGTATTCTCCGATTGACAGGGAAGCAACGATGAATCATCCTGATAAAGAGGTACAGTATGACGAAACGAAAGCATTTTCTAAACAGTATTCTCCCATGCTTATCGGCAACTATACCGTGAGTTACCGCATCAACAAGAAGAAAGTCTCATGAGTTTGCAGTGAAAGGACTTAATTTTACCGGTGCGAAAGAACACTATGGACATGAATATAATGTGAAAACTGGAAAATTGATGTTAGTGACGGTTCTACAACATTGACAAATGTGAGTTATAAACTTGAATTTTAAATAACCGATATAGAAGTCCAACGGAAAATGTTTTATCTTCGTCCCCGGAGATAAAACATCTTCCCTGATTAAATACACGATGGCTGAAACAATAACAACAGACAATAAATCTACTTTATTATATCGATTCCTCGTTAGTCCGGAACTTCGATGGGCGCGTTATCTGGTGCTTATTATGGTGTTGGCTACCATATCATTCAATCAGGTTTTTATTATATTCCTCGATTATCGGGATATATTGGGAGGATGGATTTATACATTCACTTTCTTATATCTACTGACTTATATAGGAGTTATTTATCTGAATCTTTTCTGGCTCTTTCCAAAGTTTTGCTGAAAAGACGCTATCTAACCTACATATCCTTACTTTCAGTAGCAATGATGCTTGCCCGGCAATACAAATGGCAACGGAATATGTATCTTATTCCTGCTGGCCGGAATTTTACGAACGTGCCTCCTATTTCTCCATACCTATAGTGATGGATTATATATCTTCTTTCATGTTGTCCACACTCTGCATGATAGGAGAACAATGACCGTTCTCCTGAAAGAATGGATGATAGATCATCAACGTGTCTCACAAATGGAAAAGGTTCACGTTCTTTCGGAAGTGGAACAGCTAAAAGAACAAGTCAGCCCCGAACTTCTTTCAAAACATTGCATCATTCGGGGAACTGACATTGAGCGAACCGGAAAAAGCTTCGAAGATGCTGATGAAATTAAGTCAACTACTTCGCTATCAGCTATATGATTGCAGCAGAACAAAGGTATTGCTTAGTAGTGAAATTAATTTCCTGAATAATTACCTGACCTTGGAACAGAATTCTCAGGCACAATTCAATTATGAACTGCTTGCGGATGGAGAAGTAAATAGAACACTGGTTCCACCCTTGCTTTTCATTCCATTTGTGCAATATATTGTAAAATCAATCAACGAACAGCGAACATCAATCCCTGTTTCTCTCAAAATCCATTTGAAAGTAGAAGAGAACACAATTATATTCACTCTTGTCTCTTTGCCTACAAGTGAATCTTTTGGAAGATAAAGGACTTGAAAGAATCCGCCAAAGACTGAACTTATTATATGGCAATCGTTACAGACTATTCCTGACGACAGAAAGCATCTGGTTGGAATTGAAAGGAGGTGAAGTATGAACCTGAATACAGAACATAGAAGAATGGAAGATAAAAGCGTTACAGCTTTTCTGCTAAGTCCTCATTACCGGACATGTAGACATCTGTTACTGCAAATAATAGTTCTTTGATGACTATTAATGTCTTTGGTACGAACCTTTGCAGTCAGTTTCTTTTTGGCGGCGTTTTGGTGGATTCCTGGCATATTTTGTTTCCATTAATACGGTAATCTATATGAACCTGTATATATTAGTACCCTGTTTTCTGTTGAAGAACCGTTTGGGGCACTATGTCCTGGCGGCTGTCCTGACGAATTTGGTAGTCATCGTCTCCTTCAGTCACCAGTGGATTACTCTTTGAAGTAATTCTGCCCGAAAAGATCTGGCAGATTCGCTACTTTCATTAATACTTTTTCGGGGATACTGACCATCGGTTTTGTTACCGCAGGTTCGGCAGCCATATCCTTGTTTACCCATTGGTTGCGTTATAACCTGCGTATTGACGAACTCGAGTCCACTACTTTGCAATCCGAACTGACATTTCTGAAGAATCAGATTAACCCGCATTTTCTTTCAATATGCTGAATAATGCCAATGTCCTGATAAAGAGAAATCCGGAAGAAGCTTCCAAAGTACTTTTTAAACTGGAAGATTTGCTACGGTATCAGATTAACGACAGTTCGCGTGAAAGAGTTTCATTGGCTTCGGATATCCGTTTCCTGAATGACTATCTGAATTTGGAAAAGATACGCCGTGACAATTTCCAGTTTACGTTGAGGCAGGAGGGAGAAGTGGATTCCATTTGATTCAGCCTTTGTTATTCATTCCTTTGTGGAAAATGCGGTGAAACATAGTTTTGATAGTGAGCATTCTTCGTATATCCATGTCTTTTAAGGTGGATGCTCACCGACTGGATTTCGGTGTGAGAATTCTAAACCGGCTGTTGCAGTCCGGCAGGGTAAAGTCGGTGGAATCGGACTTGCCAATATCCAGCGTAGGTTAGGATTACTGTATCCTGAACATTATAAGTTGGAACAAAGAGAAGATGAAAATCTCTATTCTGTAATTTTAAGTATAACATTATGAATTGTATCATTGTAGATGATGAACCCTTGGCACGTGAGGCCATGAAGTTATTGATAGAAGAATCCGATAACCTCCAGTTGATAGGCAGTTTTAACAGTGCTGCAACTGCTTCCGACTTTATGGAGCAACAGGGAGTCGATCTGGTTTTTCTGGATATTCAGATGCCTGAGATTACAGGAATAGAGTTTGCCCGTACAATTTCCAAAAAGACACTGGTTATTTTCACCACAGCCTATACAGAATACGCGTTGGATAGCTATGAAGTAGATGCAATCGACTATCTGATTAAGCCTGTCGAAGCGGAACGTTTTCAAAAGGCGGTGGATAAAGCGTTATCCTATCATTCTCTATTATTGAAAGAAGAAAAAGAAGCTATCGAAACGATTGTTGCCGCTGAATATTTCTTCGTAAAGGCAGAGCGCCGGTATTTCAAGGTGAATTTCTCCGATATTCTCTTTATTGAGGGATTGAAAGATTACGTCATTCTTCAACTGAACGACCAGCGTATCATTACTCGCATGAGCCTGAAAGCCATATTCGATTTATTACCAAAATCTATTTTTTTGCGGGTGAATAAATCCTATATCGTCAATACCGATCACATCGAGTCATTTGACAATAATGATATATTTATAAAATCGTATGAAATTGCTATCGGTAATAGTTACCGGGACGACTTCTTTGAAGGTTTTGTAATGAAACAAAGATTGTGATTTTTCATTATTTGTTTGGTTACATAATTTTCAAATGGTATATTTGTAACCAAAATAAAGAATACGTGATTGGCACAACAGACTATATTAGTATTAAGTTAACTGATGAGACGCAGTTTCGTTCTATATTCGACAAATATTACATATCTCTATGTATGTTTGCTAATCAGTATGTCGAAAATGATGCATTAGCGGCTGATATTGTTCAGGAGTGTTTTGTGAAGTTGTGGCAGTTGCGCGATGATTTCATGTATGTGCATCAGATTAAATCATTCCTCTACACGTCGGTACGCAATAAATCTTTGAATGAACTGGAACATACCAAAGTCATGAACGAGTATGCACAGAAAGTTCAGGAAATGAGTAAAGACTCTTTTTTTCAAGACAAGGTCATTGCAGAAGAAAGTTACCGGATATTGGTGGATGCCATTGAAAAACTGCCACCGCAGATGAAAAGCATTATGCAACTGGCACTTGAGGGAAAAAGCAATCCGGAAATTGCTGAAACACTGAATATTTCCGGTGAAACGGTACACTCCCAGAAAAAGATTGCCTACCGTAAATTACGCGTATATTTGAAAGACTATTACTACCTGGTTTTTTACTTTTTATAGTTTCTTTTAAAAAAAATCATTTTAATACACCCTGATTTTCAATTCACCTGTTTTAGTATAAACAACGATTAAAACATGTGAATTATGATAAACCAACATTTCTATATTGCAAGACTCATTGCCAGATACTTATCTGATGAAATCGAGGAAGAAGAACAGGCGGAACTGACTCGGTGGAGAAATGAATCGTCCGAAAACGAACGCCTTTTTCGGGAAATCTGCAAGGAAGAGAACATAAAGCAGAATATGCAGAAGCGGCAAACTTTCCATACAGAGGACGGATGGGAGGGAGTGCAAAGAAAAATCCAACGCCATCGGTTCAGACATCGGATACTGAATATATGTAAATATGCTGCTATTTTCATTTTTCCGGTGGTTGTTGCTACTGTGGCAATATATAAGAGCGGTAATGAACCCCAGCCGTTATCCAAGTAGCGGAACAAATTGTTCCGGGTGGTAATAAAGCCGTTCTTATTCTGGATAATGGAGAAGCAATTGATTTGAAGTCTACCTCCGGCGTGGAATTGAAAGAAAAGATGGTACAGTCATTCAGGTGGATTCTACAGCATTGAATTATCAGCAGGCTCCCGCCCGGACATCCGAAAAACTTGCATATAATAAGGTAAACGTTCCTCGTGGTGGTGAATATCAGCTGACGTTGAGCGATGGAAGTAAAGTACAGTTGAATTCTATGAGTTCCATCCGTTTCCTGTTCAGTTTGTAGGATTGCCGTCTGGTAGAATTGGAGGGAGAGGCCTATTGCGAAGTAAGCAAAACCGGACAGCCTTTTATTGTACAAACCAAAGGGATGAAAATAGAAGTATTAGGAACTACTTTTAATATATCAGCTTACGCAAACGAAGAATATCAAACTACACTTGTCAGCGGTTCGGTAAAAGTACAGACTGAAAATGGAAGCAACCGGATTCTGAAACCATCGGAACAGGCTTGTATTACTCCGGGCAGCAACCAGATCAATGTACGCAATGTAGATACTGCATTTTATACTTCATGGATACATGGAAAGATCAATTTCAAGGACCAGCGATTGGACGACATCATGAAAACTCTTGCCAGATGGTATGATATGGATGTAGTCTATGAGAATGAGGCGACGAAAGAGTTACGCTTCGGTTGCTATGTTAACCGCTATAATGAGATTACCCCATTGGTGAAATTGTTGGAGCAAACGGGTAGAGTAACTGTCACAGTAGAAGGAAAAACTATCAAAATATTCACTAATCATTAATCCCTGTTTTATGGAAAAACTACGTAATGTTGCCAGATTTGGGAAATATGGAAAACGTCTTTGTATGATGTTCCTTTTTCTCTGTATTACGACTTCAGGGCTGATGCGCGCATCTGTATTCGCACAGACCACGGTTACAGCCAAATTCAGAAATGTAACACTGAATGAAGTTCTTTGGGAAATTCAGAAACAAACGGACTTTACCTTTATCTACAGCACAAATGATGCAAAGAAAGTCAGAGTGGAAAATCTGGATGTGAAGAATGAACTGATTTCTGAAGTGCTTAACAAATGCCTGCGAAATAGCGGACTGACTTATACGGTTCATGATGGAGTAATTGCCATCCGTAAGGCTGAACCCGTTAGGACGGAAACTGTTGCACGTGAGAAATATACGATTACAGGGAAAGTAATTGAAGATAGTGGAGAGCCGATAATCGGAGCTAATGTCATCGTGAAAGGTACAACTAACGGTATGATGACTGATATGGACGGTAATTTCCATCTGGAAGTTACAGACAAGAAAGTGACTCTGATGGTTTCTTATATCGGTTATACGTCACAGGAGGTAGTTGCAACTCCCGGCAAGCCGATGAGCATAATCCTGAAAGTGGATAATAACCTGTTGGACGAAGTGATTGTAACGGGATATGGTACTTTCAAGAAATCGGCTTATGCAGGTTCTGCCAGTATCGTAAAGACAGATGCTGTGAAAGATGTGCCTAATGTATCTTTCCAACAGATGTTGGAGGGGGCGGCTCCCGGTGTCAGCGTAAATACCGGTTCGGGTATACCGGGTTCGTCAACGTCCATCCGTATCCGTGGTATGGGTTCGTTTAATGCCTCCAATTCTCCGCTGTATGTAGTGGATGGTGTTCCCGTATTGTCGGGTAATATTGGTGCATCTGGTAGTGATTCCGGTTTGGATGTAATGTCTACCTTGAATACATCGGATATTGAAAGCATCACTGTTATCAAGGATGCCGCTGCTGCTTCACTTTATGGTTCACGTGCAGCGAATGGAGTTGTCATTATTACTACGAAACAAGGAAAAGCAGGTAAACCGGTCTTTAAATTGAAATCGGATTGGGGATTCTCTAATTTTGCCATGCCTTTCCGCGAATTGATGGGCGGACAGGAACGTCGTAACCTGATCCACGAGGGGCTTCGAAATTATGCTTTAACTTATAGCGGTAAGACCGATGATGAGGTGGGACTTCATCAGGGGATGACCGAGAATGAAGCATGGGCTTATGCCGATTCGAATATTGACCAGTATGCACCGATCCCTTGGTGTGGTTTTGTGAATTGGGATGATTATCTGTTCCGTAACGGTAGCCACCAGAATTACGAGTTTTCAGCTTCCGGCGGACAGGAAAAGATTAAATACTATACGTCCATCGGCTATATGAAGCAGGATGGTGTTACGATAAACTCCGGTCTGGAACGTATTTCTGCACGTTTGAATGTAGACTATCAAATGGCTAAATGGATGAATATCGGTGCAAAGATACAGTTCTCCAAAGTGAATCAGGATACTTATTCGGAAGGGACATCGTATACTTCTCCAATTTACGGTACGCGTAATGGAGCCACACCGTCTGACCCTATATGGAATGAAGACGGCACCTGGAACAGTGCATTAATCAAATTGATGACCGTAACCCGATGTTATCAAATTCTTATAATTTTAGAGAGAATATGCGACTCGTTCTTTCAATACCGTATATGCATCATTCGATATTTGGAAAGGAATCAAGTTTGCGTCTACATTCAGCTATGATTTTGTGATGAACAAGTCTCGTGCATGGAAAGACCCGCGTACCAGTGACGGTGACGATGATAACGGGCGTTTCAGCAAAGATTATAATGATATTACCAATATGACATGGTCTAATATTCTGACTTATCAGACAAAGATCAAGAAAAAACATAATCTGGACCTTTTGGCTGGTTATGAAATCAACAGTAAGGAGTCGGATGGACTGGGAACTACTATCTCTAATTTTGCACGCTGGGATAAACCGGAAGTCAACAATGGTGTAGTGTATCAGAGTATGGGAGGTTCTAACAGTACGACGCGTATTGTCTCTTATATTACACGTGCCAACTATGATTATGACAACAAATACTATCTGGGAGCGAGTTGGAGAACAGACGGAAGTTCGCGATTGGCAAGAGAGAATCGTTGGGGAAATTTCTGGTCATTGTCCGGTGCATGGAGAGTGAGTAGCGAGAGTTTTATGAAACCTCTTCAGAACTGGTTAAGTGACCTGAAACTTAGAGTTTTTACGGTGTGAACGGAACTCTGCCGTCTTTATTATGGATATATGGGATTTAGCAGTCTGACTAGTAATTATAACGATAATCCGGGTATCACGCAGTCGCAACTGAAAAACAAGGAACTGACTTGGGAAACCAACTACAACTTCAACTCCGGTATCGACTTGGGATTCTTCGACAACAGACTGAATGTTACATTTGAATATTACGTTCGTACAACGAAAAATCTGCTTTACAGCCGGCCATTATCTCTTGCAACAGGTTTCTCAAGTTATCTTGCCAACATAGGTAAATTACAAAACAAGGGATATGAATTGGAAATTCGTTCAACTAATATCGAGACAAAAGATTTTCGTTGAGTACTAGTTTGAATCTGGGACATAATGCCAATAAAATCCTGAAGTTGGACGGAGATTTGAAACAAGTAACCAGCGGAACATCTATTCATAAGGTAGGTTTGCCCTATTCTACCTATTATATGATTGAATTTGCAGGCATCGACCCGGCAGACGGTGAACCGATGTTCTATAAGAATACGACGGATGAAAATGGAAATCTGAACAAAGAAACTACTAAAGATCCGCGTAGTGCGGAAAAAGTGATACTGCAATGTGCCGATCCTACTATCACCGGTGGACTGGGTAACAGCATCTCTTATAAGTGGTTTGATCTGAATTTTAACGTGAATTCTCTTTGGGGCATGGAACTATGACGGCGCGGCAGGCAAACTGGAACACGGTGGCGATGGAACGCTGAATATTCCTATTTATTACCGGAAACGCTGGCAGAAGGAGGGTGATGAAACGAGTATTGAACGTTTTGTAGTCGGTAGATCAATTTCCATGACCGATTATGCTACCACACGTCGTTTATACAGTGGAGATTATGTTCGTCTGAAGAATCTGACTTTCGGCTTTACACTGCCGAAGACATGGACCCGGAAAGTGGGTATCGACAATATACGTCTGTATGCATCGGGCAATAACCTGTTAACTTGGCGGCATACGATTATATTGACCCCGAATCGGGTTCATCACCTAGTTGGGATACTCCTCCGATGAGAACCTATACATTCGGTTTGGAAGTGAAATTCTAAGTGCATTAATCTATAAATGAATAAGTATGAAAAAGATAAAATATATAGCTTTAGGTGTCTTTGCAACCTTATTGAGTAGTTGTGGAAATGACTGGTTAGATTTGCAATCTTCCACAGCTATAGAAACCGATGGTTCATTGACCGAATTAAGAGATTTTGAATTTGTGCTGAACGGTGCATACAGCAGTATGCAGTCATCCAGTTATTATGGAGCAGATATGTTCTGTTATGGTGATTTGAGGGGAGATGACATGAAATCTTATAAGTCTTCCAGCACCAATGTCAGTTTCTATACATTCAAGTACAATAAGACGAATGGACCTAGTGGTTTCTGGGGGATGTACTACGGTATTGGTAAGAACCTGAACATTTTATTCCGGGATATTGAAAAGATAAAGCTTGTTCCCGATCGGGAAATTACAACTCCGAAACTGGAGAAGCTGACAGAGCAGGAATATTATAATGACTTGAAAGGAGAGGCTTTGGCAATACGTGCCTTGTTGCTGTTCGATATGACACGTATTTACGGGTATCCTTATCTGAAAGATAACGGGGCATCACTGGCTGTGCCCATTATTGATAAAGTGGTAGAAGATAAGAATATCAAACCTTCCCGCAATACGACCGCCCAATGTTATAAGGCCATCACAGACGACCTGACAGATGCGGTGAAGCTGCTTCGTCCGGTAAAGAAAGAGGGTAAAATCAATAAATGGGGGGCAATGACATTATTAAGCCGGGTTTATCTCTATATGGGGAATGACAAAGAGGCATACGATGTGGCTGCCGAAGCTATCAAAGGTGCGGAAAAACAAGGCTATAAGTTGTGGACCAATGATGAATATGCCAAGATATGGGCTACTCCGTTCAATAGTGAACTGTTGTTCGAAATTGTGAATCTGACAACTGATAGTCCGGGAAAATCATCCATCGGTTATCTTAGCACCAAATATAATCTGATAGCTACCGAAAAGTATTGGAAAGACTACATGAAAGACAATTCCGATGATGTTCGTAGTCAGATGGTGTCTACGGCAAGTAGCAGTAAACCTTATTGCTTGAAATATCCGGCACAAGGTTCTAAATCGTATGAAGATGCCAATATCCCGGTTTTCCGTCTGTCGGAACTCTATCTGAATGCGGCTGAAGCTGCGATTAAGAGGAATGATATACCTAATACGCGCAAGTATCTGAAACCTATTTATGCACGTACGGGTAAGGATCTGGATGCTGTGGCGGATGAAGGTATAAATCTGATCTGGTGCTTGAACAGCGTCGCATTGAATTCTGGGGAGAGGGACAACGTTTCTTTGATTTACTTAGAAATAACAAGAAAGTGATACGTGAAGATTATTTGAGCGAAGTTCCCAATGAAGCAGTAGAGTTTGATTGAGTTATTATAAAATCGTTCTTCCTGTTCCTAACCACGAAATGGAGTACAATGAAAATATGGTTCAGAATCCGGAATATGAATTGCATTAATTAACGCATTAACGTATAGAAATTATGAAAAAGATATATAGCATCTATTTCCTTTTGGGTTTGTTCATCACGGCCTTTTATTCGTGCGGGGAAGATCTGACTCCCGTGGGACCGGATATAGCTGAAATCACTCATTTCCGTAATGATGGTCCTTACCTTTTCTATGAAAACGGTAGACTTAAAATTCTGGAAGTGACTAAAGATAATGCATTGAACATTCGTGAAGAATCCGGATTACCGGCCGGATTGAAACTGGATGTGTATTCGGATGATAATCAGCTCCTTTTTCAGGTACCCATTAATAAGATTGAGAATTTTGAACGTCCGGCATGGGAAAACCGTACCGAGTATGCTAAAACATTTGCCGTATCCGACCTTCACGGGCGTTTCGACTTGTTTGCCGCTATTCTGAAAACAGGGGAAGTGATTAATGATAAATATGAATGGATATATGGCAGTACCCAGCTGGTGATTGATGGTGATATTTTCGATCGTGGAGCAGACGTACTTCCTATTTTATGGCTCATATACAAATTGGAATTTGAGGCGAAAACTGTTGGCGGCAGAGTGACAACCATCTTGGGGGATCACGAAGAAATGATAATGCGTGATAATCTGAAATATACGTATGCCAAGTACAACACTCTTCGCAAAGAGCGATGAACATGACCTATGGAAAAATGTGGGGACTGACGAATGTGATGGGTAACTGGCTGCGTTCTAAAAACACCATTCAGATTGTAGGTGAAAACCTTTATGTTCATGCAGGATTGAGTAAGGTGTTTATGGAACGCGAAGAGACAATTCCCGAAATCAATGAACTGGTGAGCAAGAGCATTTACCTTTCAAAAGAGGAACGGAAAAAACAATATCCGGATATTGCCGATTTCCTTTATAGTGATAGTTATAACGGTCCGTTGTGGTATCGTGGAATGGTTAAGACTGGCAGTGAGTACAGTCCGATAAAGGAAGCGGATGTAGATAAACTTCTGGCTCAATATGATGTCAAACGTATTATTATCGGTCATACGGAAAATAGTCGTGAAGTATACCTATAATAAAAAGGTATATGATATTTGTGTTAACCATCCCAAAGCTTTTGAAAAAGAAACTCGTGCCGTGGTTATTGAAGGAGATGATATTAAAGCCATCAATGACGAAGGAGAATTAGTAACGATTAAAAAATAAACTTCAAGAAAGAAAAGAATATGAGCACTCGTTTTTTGAGATTATTTCTTTCTACTCTTGTTTTAATAAGTTCCGGCATTCAGGCCGGAACTTATCATTCAGGAGATAAGAAAAAAGAAAAATTATCTGGTGACGGACCTTATATACTCTATCAGGCAGACGGTAGTACGCGGGTTATTAATGTCAATAAGAAAGGACGGATTACAGACAAGACTTATGCGACATTACCTAAAGATTTCAGTTTCCGTGTGACGGACCATGAGGGACGATATCCGTTTGATGTAAAACTCCATCCATTGAAAAGACCGGAGTGGCAATATACCCGTCCGGAAAAAGTTTTTGTGATATCCGATCCTCATGGGCGGCTGGATTGTGTGATTAGTCTGTTACAAGGAAATGGAGTGATTAATGATAACTATCAATGGAATTTCGGTAGCAATCATTTGGTGATTATCGGAGATGTTTTCGACCGTGGCAAGGATGTACTGCAGATCTTCTGGCTGTTCTATAAATTAGAAGACGAAGCGGCTAAAGCGGGAGGTCATGTCTCTTTCCTTTTGGGAAACCATGAGGCTCTGGTGTTGTCCAACGATCTTCGCTATACAAAAGATAAATATAAATTGCTGGCAGAAAAACTGGGAGTGGAATATCCTTCATTATTCGGCACAAATACCGAATTAGGCCGTTGGCTTGCAACACGTAATACAATGCAAATCATTGGAACCGATTTATATGTACATGCCGGATTAGGAAAATTATTCTATGATAAGGACTTGAATATCCCCACTGTGAACGAGGAAATGAGCCGGGCACTTTTCATGAGCAAAAAAGAGCGTAAGGCGCTTTCTCCACTGACTGATTTTCTGTATGGTAATGACGGTCCGATCTGGTATCGCGGCCTGATGAGAGAAGATCCCAAGTATAAACCGTTGGTACAGGACTCTTTACAAATGATGTTGGATCGTTATATGGTAAAACATATCCTTGTGGGGCACACTATCTTCAAGGATATTTCAACCTTTTATAATGGTAAAGTCATCGCTGTCAATGTTGACAATAAGGAGAATCGGAAGAAAAGCGTGGACGGGCTGTATTGATAGACAATGGAGTTTATTACGTCGTTGGTGACGACGGTGTTCAGAGAAAACTATAATAATTTCAAAGCTAAAGCCACAAGAACGATAGAGGTACAATGAAAGTAATTTACTTGCAAACCTTTATTGTTCTTGTGGTTTTGGTATTCTATATAAATGTATTCATTTATATGTTTTTGTTTTTCATCACCACAGATTCTATAAAATCACAGAAATTATCCACAGACTTTTCATTGCGGATTTGTTTGGCTAATTCTATTGCTTTTGTTTTATACATGGGATTAGTTACCAAATCATTCACTTTTTCTTTTAATTCCCGGTCGGAAACTTTATTGATTTTGATGCATTTCGGTCCTATTCCCAACTGTTGAGCACGATAAGCCCAATAGGGCTGGTCGATGATTAGCGGCATGACAACTTGTGGTTTACCTGCACGGGCTACACTGTGTGTTGTTCCGCTTCCTCCATGATGCATGACAGCATCACAGTGAGGAAATATCAGACTGTGCGGAATGGTGTGTGTCAATAGGAAGATATCCTTATCGTTTGCTAAGGACTTTCCTGTACCCGACCAGCCGGAGCCGATAATCAACCGGAAATTCAGTTGTCGGCAGATATGGATTAACCGATTACAAAAAGCATCGCTTTCTTTTGCGCTGCAACTCCCTAATGTAAAGAAGATAACAGGTCTTTGTTCTTGCTGAATGAAATCCAGAAGTTGCTGATAGGCATCCGTATCATAGTGTAGTGCGTCATTGAAACAGTATCCTCCAATATCCCATTTATACTTCCAATCGGGATCTGTATTACCGAGATAACGGCTGTACAGCATATAATTAAAGGCTCTTTCCGTGGAATAATAACCGCAGTTCTTTAAAGGCTTCAGTCCTAACTGTTCCCGGTTCTTATTAATGGTTTTCTGCGTCATATAGTTGTTACCGATATTGAGCAGCTTCCAGATAAACCGGAGTGAAAATTGGATGAGGCTTTGGATAAGGGAAGATAGGAGGGGGGATATGCCTGCCGGGTATAAAAGGGGCAAAGGCAGTCCGGATAAATGGTTTCTGACAATAATCAGCAACACTGGCTGCTGCAAATTCGGAGTTGGTGGCTATCAGTATGTCATGCTCTTTCAGTAGAGGAATCAGTTGCTTGAACTGTACGTCAATCACATCGCGCATCCACTTTAGATAAGGTTTGGCTCCTTCCGATTTCTCTCCTGCTTTCGATACCATTCCTTGTATATCATCAAAATCCTGTAAGACATAATCCAGCTGATATGCTTTGCTTCTTTTCAAATATTTGTGGAAGATTCAATGTGACTTGATGCCCTCGTTTTATCAGCGCGGAGGCAATGGTCAGATAAGGATAGATATCTCCTTGTGATCCTCTGGTAACCAAAAGTATTTTCATGGCGGAACGCTTATAGTGATTAATTCCGGATAATGCCGAGCAGACGTAATTTTTCCCGGTCGAGGTGGTAATGCTCTTCCATTTTAGACATATTGTCCTCGCCGAAATCAATGGGTTTGTCGAGCTTGTTCACTTCACGATAACCTTTATATACTTTCTTAATCATTTTGCGAGGATTGAAAGTTAAGGAAGAAGTGATAAAGCAACCATGTGTACACCAGCAGTTTGCTTTATATCCATGTCCGATCGCTTCTATTTCTTGCTTCATAGCTTCACTTTGCATGATTTGCTGTACGTCGCAATCGTAATCTTTCACGTTGCCAAGCGGTTCACGCAATTCACAGGAACGGAATCGACCGTCATAATCAATAACCAATGTCGTTTCTCCTGCCGTACAGTCCATACCCCAGGGAGTTGGCTGGTCGATATTACTTGCCCGGATATCATATAAAGCTCGGATAATACCTATATAGAAGAACTTTGTGATAGGTTTGCGCAAACCGGAAGTGCTACTCACCATTCGTTTGGCATAAGCTCTATATATAGGGGCTGCTTCATCCTGAATCCGTCGGAGGGTGGATTCGTCCAATGCTTTGACTCCGTCTTCGCGGGTGACGCCACGGGCTGCTTCAATCGTATGAGTAGATAAATGGAAACGTCCATACATCCACGTCATGAAATCATTAATCTGGTCTATATTATATTTAGTGATAACCGTGGCTACATTGAGCAATACTTTTCCATCGTCTTTAAAATGTTCGCTTACTTTCCGTATGGTATCTGCCGCTTTATAAAAATTGCCCGGTACCCCTCGTTGTGTATCATGTGTATCTCCGAATCCATCCAGTGAGATGCTGACATTGATATTACAATCCTGACAGTTGATGCGGAACCGTTTCACCCATTCGATGACACGATCCGGTTTCAGTCCGTTTGTCGGCATATTGACATCTTTGATTTGGTTATTGCGGTAAAACATTTCAAGAATTTCAGGAAGATCTTCCCGGAGCGTCGGCTCGCCTCCAGATACCCACAACTTGTTGATTTCTCCGGCCGTCTCTGATATTTTCCTGATTTCTTCGAAAGTCAAATCCTTTTCTTTCTTAGCCATATCATTGGCATAAAAGCACATGGCACATTTGGCATTACACTTTCCGGTAACAAATAAAAAGATGGACTCTAACCTTCTTTCCGAATTCATAGAACGAAAAGAACTTCTTGTACGCTTGGTCTTCATATTATTAGAATATTGCTTTAATTATTGGCTAATACATATCTATATGAGACAAAAGTACATAAATCTTCAATTCGAAGTCCAGCGGTGAAAAGTAAAATTCTTACCTTTCACTGTAAATGAATACCATAAGGCAACCTATTATAAAGAACTAGCCCTCTATCCATCTTCAAAAGACGAATAGAGGGTAGTCACCATGACGAGAAAAAAGTCGAAGTCTATTGCTTTGCTTCGTTATTTTGTTTCAGAAGAAATTCATCAATTGCTTTTTTAAGCTGGTCTTTGGGCATAGCTCCCTGCATGATTCTAGGTTCCTCTTTCATCGGAATCATCAATAAGGTAGGGATGCTGCGGATACCGAATGCCGCTGCTAGATCTTGTTCTTTGTCCACATCAATCTGGTAGATATCTACTTTACCGCTATATTCTTTGCTCAGTTCTTCCAGAATCGGGTGCATCACCTTACATGGACCGCACCAGGTAGCATAGAAATCTACGATAGCAGGACGGCTGCCCTCAAATTTCCAATCGTTCGGACTGGCTTCATAATTATATACTTTCTTTAAAAAATCGGCTTTATTTAATGCTACTACTTCCATTTTATTGTCCTCCTTTGTTGATTCATTACTCTTTTTATTTTCTCCGCTGTTGCCTGCACAAGCTGTGGTTGCCAATACAACGGCAAAAGCACTCAATAAACCTTTCATTAGTTTCATATACTATCTTTCTTTTTGTTTTCTCTGTTGCAAAGATAGGGGATATAAAGGGAGTAAAAAATAGCAATTTGACAGAAACTCTTGGCAAAACTTCCCTCGGATAGTTACCGAACGCTAAAATTTGTCTATTATTCTTTGGAGAAAATAAAAATAAGCACTACTTTTGCCGCGATAAAATGAGTATTCACCCTTTAAAAACAGATGGAAAGGGTATTAATTATGTTGGAGTTATAATATTTTCAAATTAGGACTAAGTTGTCTCGTCGGGAGGATGAGGCTTTGCAACTTACTGTTTTTACACTGAACCTATGGTTCTTATATTGACCGCAATTCTACTAACAAGCGGTAATCGTTGATTAGTCCTGCAATCACTTTTTATATTTTAAATTAATCACTTCAATGCGGTGGTGAGGTATTTCATATCCATATCCAAAGCATTGGTATCACGTGTATTGCATTGTTGTCTGCCGGTGAGGCCGACAGGGAATGCTGTATGCGAACGAAAAAAGAGTATGGGAATACGATTAAAAGATTTAAGCAAACTGGGATACCGGGATAATGTTGCCCGTAGTCTGGTAGTGGACATTGTGAGCAAACATTGCAAATACGACACTAAAGAACAGATTGAAATGACATTGAGCGATATACTCGAGCATCCCGAATTTTACAAAAATAATGAAATTTGGAATAAGCTGGCCGAACGCCTTTCGCCTACTATCATAGCGAAAGAGTTTATAGCTTATGATTTATTGGATGAGCCGTTGATGTATAAAACCTATGGAGGTAAATTTATCGAAACGCTTGCCAAACAACAGATGAACCTGGCTATGCGCTTACCTGTAACGGTGGCCGGAGCATTGATGCCTGACGCTCATGCCGGATACGGGTTACCTATCGGTGGAGTGCTTGCTACGGATAATGTAGTGATTCCGTATGCCGTAGGTGTTGATATCGGTTGTCGGATGAGCCTGACGGTATTTGATGCCAGCGCCGACTTCCTGAAACGATATACCTATCAGATGAAAGAAGCCTTGAAAGATTTCACTCATTTCGGTATGGATGGCGGATTGGGTTTTGAGCAAGAACATGAGGTGTTGGATAGGGAAGAATTCCGTTTGACGCCTTTGTTGAGAGATTTGCATGGAAAGGCAGTACGTCAACTGGGGAGTTCCGGTGGTGGCAATCATTTTGTGGAGTTCGGCGAGATCGCTCTGCAAGAAAATAACGTGTTGAATCTTCCAGAAGGAAATTATCTGGCATTGTTGTCACATTCCGGTTCACGAGGATTGGGAGCTGCCATTGCCAAACATTACAGCCTGTTGGCACGTGAAGTGCAGGCTTCCCGTGAAGCACAGCATTTTGCCTGGCTGGATTTAAACACTGAAGCGGGGCAGGAGTATTGGATGAGTATGGATCTGGCAGGTGATTATGCCCGTGCCTGTCATGAGCGAATTCATTTGAATTTGGCGAAAGCATTAGGGTTGAAGCCGCTCGCTAATGTCAACAACCATCATAACTTCGCTTGGAGAGAGGAAATAGCACCGGGGCGTATGGCAATCGTGCATCGCAAAGGAGCTACCCGGCACAGAAAGGACAAGCGGGATTGATTCCCGGTAGCATGGCTACTGCAGGTTATCTGGTTTGTGGCAAAGGGATGGAAGCTGCTTTAAATTCGGCTTCTCATGGAGCCGGTAGATGTCCCGCCAGAAGGCAAAAGATAGTTTTACGCAATCGGCTTTGAAGAAACTACTGTCGCAGGCGGGAGTGACTTTGATTGGTGGGAGCGTGGAAGAAATGCCACTGGCATATAAGGATATTGACAGAGTGATGTATACACAGGAAACGCTGGTGGAAGTGCAGGGTAAATTTATGCCTCGCATCGTTCGAATGAATAAGGAGTGATGTGATGAAAGAAATTAGTATTTAATTAAAAAAAAAGAAAGAAATGATATCAGAGAAATATGGTCGCACTTATCACTATCCGTTCTCTCCCGGAACGACTAGTGACGACCGGATTAACCATACGTATTGGGAGGACATCCAACGGATTCGGACATTGGTGCATACCGAGAAGCTGGATGGAGAGAATAATTGTTTAAGTCAGTGGGGTGTTTTTGCCCGTTCGCATGCTGCTCCTACTACTTCACCTTGGACGAGGCAACTGCGTGAGCGTTGGGAATTGATAAAGAATGATTTGGGTGATATAGAAATCTTTGGAGAGAATCTATATGCCGTACATTCCATAGAATATCAGCGATTAGAAACGCATTTTTATGTTTTTGCAGTCCGCTGTATGGATCAGTGGCTGTCGTGGGAAGAAGTAAAGTTTTATGCAGCTTTATTCGACTTTCCTACTGTTCCGGAGTTGAAGATAGAGTCTGTTTCCGGTTTGACACCGGAACTATTAAAACAGGAAATCATCCGTATGTCACAAGAACCGGCTATCTTCGGCTCTTGTGATCCGTGGACGAAAGAGGTTTGTACCCGTGAGGGAGTAGTCAGCCGCAATGTCGGAGAATATCCGGTAAGCGAATTTGCACATAATGTATTTAAGTATGTGCGGAAAGGACATGTTAAAACAGACGAGCATTGACACGTAACTGGAAGCGTGCCCCGCTTGTTTGGGAATTTAATAATGAAAAGGAGGAATAAAGATGAATTGGAAATTGATAGAAGATAAATCGTGGTGCTCACTCGAACAACTGTTCGAGTGGGTGCGCGAAATGAATACTGTTCAGCAGGATATTCGTTATCATGCCGAGGGAAGTGTAGCCGAACATACCCGTATGGTGTTGGAGGCATTGCAGCAGTCTTCCGCTTATCATTCTCTTTCTACTTTGGAGAAAGAAATCATTTGGACATCTGCCTTGTTGCATGATGTTGAAAAACGTTCAACTTCCGTGGATGAAGGAGAGGGGCGGGTATCTGCTAAAGGACATGCCAGAAAAGGAGAGTACACTGTCCGCACTATTTTATACCGGGATTGTCCTGCTCCATTCCATATCCGGGAACAGATTGCATCTTTAGTCCGGTATCATGGATTACCTGTTTGGCTGATGGAGAAGCCTGACTCTGTGAAGAAACTCTGTGAAGCTTCTTTACGGGTAGATACTTTATTACTAAAGATGTTGGCCGACGCTGATATCAGAGGACGCATTTGTGAAGATAAGAATGAACTGCTGGAAGCACTGGAATTGTTTGAGATTTTCTGCCGTGAACAGGATTGTTGGAAGAAACCAAGAGGATTTGCCACTGATTATGCACGTTTTCATTACTTCCATACTGAAGACAGTTATATTGATTATGTCCCTCACGAACAGTTTAAATGTGAAGTGACGATGTTGTCAGGACTTCCGGGAATGGGGAAGGATTATTATATTCAATCTGCTGGCATAGATGTTCCGGTGGTGAGTTTGGACGTCATTCGTCGAAAACACAAATTGAGTCCTACGGATAAGTCTGCGAATGGATGGGTAGTGCAAACAGCGAAAGAGGAAGCCAGAACGTATCTCCGCAAAGGTCAGGACTTTGTTTGGAATGCTACTAACATAACTCGTCAGATGCGTGCTCAATTGATTGGTTTGTTTGTTGATTATGGTGCAAAAGTAAAGATAGTCTATCTGGAACAACCATACCACATTTGGCGTCAACAAAATAAAAGCAGGGAATATGCACTTCCTGAATCTGTTTTAGATAAAATGTTGGATAAACTGGAGGTTCCTCAACTGGCGGAAGCGCATGAAGTCGTATATCATGTGGTATAAGCAACGTGAAAAGTTGATAAAGGTGATTCTAGAGCCACTCATTTGATGATGAGAAATAGAATTGTTATTTGTTAGAAGAATTATTGTGTATCAGAATTATATCTGTTATATTTGAGAATATTATGATGGTTGTAATTCTGATATCATGGAACACATAGTTAAAACTTATATTTTACTTTTATTCTCTTTATTAGTATCTTCTATAGGATATGCACAAGAAGAGAACGATATCATATATATTCAGGAAGGGAAATGGGGCGTTATTTTGTGTGGTGAACGTGGTTATGCTTGGCTGGATAATAAAGGAGATACTATTTTCGGCTTTGGAAAATTACAGGAAATTTCAGCTGATGATGACTTTAATTTGGTCTTGGCTGAAAAAGCCTTGTAGTGAAGAGGCAGGATAAGGTGGGAGTGGTGATGAAGGATGGTGAGCAGCTAATTCCCTGCGAGTATGATTCGATTTCTTCATGGTGGGAATATGGGCCTTCCGCGCATTATGTTGTGAAAGATAAAAAAGTGGGAATTATTGATTATATCGGTAAAGTATTACTTCCTACAGAATATGATAGTTTGGATTATGTAACTAAAGATGTTGTAATAGTAACTAAGGATAGTAAATATGGAGCTGTTGATATAAATAATAGATTAGTGCTTCTTTTCGAATATGATGATATTAGATTTGATATTGAGGAATGGTGTGCTACAGGTTATGAGTATATTAGATATATTTATGTGCGTAAAGATAAGAGATATTATAAATATGATAGAGAAACACCTATTATGGAAGTGATGCTTCAGAAAAGTATAATAGATAAGATATTTAAAAATTATTTGTAGTTATATTTAACAGTTTCAAGGAAAGATGTGAGAGAGAATAAGTTGAAATCACCCTCACTACGCTAATGCTGTAGTAAAGGTGATTGCTTATTTCTGGCACTTTTCGTACGTTTTCTACCAAGAAGAACCGGTTTATATCAGTGCTTTACTGCTATTTTCTTCATCGGATCCTGCATTAAGTCGTTTCTGCAAATATTTTACATTCTCAAGATGTATATAGTTAACTAAGTACATCTGCTTAAACTGCCATGTGTTTTTTAGTAGTATTCACAATACTGTATGGATTTGAACTAATTCATAGTATAGGAGTTTGAACTAAACATTACATAATGAAAAAACTATCTATCATACTATCATTCATTTTAGTAATGTTTTAATTATCACTGTAATATCTATGCTAGATAGCTTTAAAAAAATGTATCTATCATACTTTTACCAGTAAAAACGGGTTACCTATCATCTACAAAATAGCCGTATAAATATCCTATAAGCATAAGACGGCTTGTTTTGTCACAATGAAGCCATATAAACCGAATATCGCAGCTCAAAATCCCACTTAAACAGCGATAAATTTATAGCCCACAAGTGTGTGCTGCATAGCCCGCATATGTAGGCTGTATGGTTTACATGCGTGGGCTGTACGGCACACACTTGTGAACTATAGAAATACTGCCGCCCTCATAGATAATTAAGCTGTCAAATACAGGTTATCACCCTATAAAGTGTGCATTCGTATGTCTTTAAATGGATTATCTCACCTAATGCTACACTAAAATAGATACAGTATAGGAATGATAGATGTTTTTTCCACTATGTATGACCGAATCCATACAGTTTCACTCATTTTCGCACTGTTTCATTCATTTCCGTGCAAAAACGAGCTAAATGTTTTAATATCTAATGGTTAAGCGGAAGTATTATCACGCTTTGTTAACAGTATTATTATCTTCTTCAATTTTAGGGTAATTAACTGAAAATATAAACAATAATTCCTGTAATCGCCACATATATTAAAGCATAAGGAATAGCTGCTTTCAGTATTTCACCTTCTTTTCCCTGTTGGTTTCCGGCAGAAGTAGCAATGGCAATACTTTGTGGAGAGATAATCTTACCCCCTGTAGCACCTACTGTATTTGCAGCAGACAGCCAATCCGGACTAACATGAATCTGTCCTGCCACACTTGCTTGCAACTTTCCGAAAAGGATGTTGGAAGATGTATCGCTTCCGGTGATAAATGTTCCCAAACAACCGATAACCGGAGCAAATAACGGATACAAACTTCCGGTAGCCGTAGCCAGTGCTGTGGCAATCACAGCGATCATTCCGGAACTATCCATAATAGTAGATAACCCCACGAGGCAGATAACCGTAATGAATGTTTTCTTCAACTGCTTCACGGTATTCCAAAGAACGATGAACAGATCTTTTACTTTAGCCCCCTGAATCAATCCACCGATAAAAGTACCGATGAAAAGCAATACTCCGGCATGAGTCAGCCAGGAAATAGTATAATTGACGGTGGACGCATTGATAGGCAGACTGATTCTCGTAATCCAATTGTTCTCTAAAGTATGACGCAATCCCGGAAAGAGCGGACTGGTCAGAATAATCAGAAACAGAATCAGTAAATAAATGCTCCATGCATTTAATATATCTTTCGTTTTCAGATGACTTTTTCGTGTTTTCTCTTCTTTGGATGCAGTAAGTTTTCCATAAATAACGATTACGATAATAGAAAGAATACTGCCGATTATGGCCGGAGATTCAGCACCCATATATTTTGCTGCCACATATTGGCTGGCTAAAGAGACTCCGCCTACCAATAAAGCCAGGAATATATTTTTCGGGAGCGATTTAAGTTTGGAGTCAGTAAGGAAAAGTAGAACCAGCGGAATCAGGAACATTAAAACGGATAATTGCAATACGACATTCGTACTAAGATGCAATACGTCCAAATTCGTTTCTTTGGCCAATACTAATACCGGAGTTCCGATTGCTCCGAAAGCAGTGGCTACACTATTGGCAATCAGACTCACCGTTGCCGAAAAGATAGGCTTGAATCCCAGACTGATAAGAATTGCCGCTGGAATAGCTACTGCTGTTCCGAAGCCGGCCATAGCTTCCAATAGACCTCCGAATCCCCAAGTCAGTAATAACACCTGAATACTTTTATCGGTAGAAATAGAAGCGAATTGCTGTTTGATAATCTCCATCTTTTCAGTTTTCAGCAATACATTATAACTGAAAATAGCCATCAAAATAATGATTAAGATAGGAGAGACAGCTTTTAATGCTCCATATAAAAAGGAGTAAAACAGATTGTCTACCGAGAAAGCGAAGCCGAAAAGAGCAATCAGCATCGTCACAATCAGAGAAATGATACTACTTTTATCACCTGACATTTTAAAAAATGCCATCAGTATAATCAACAGTAACACTGGAATAACAGCAAGGATCAAGGTCATAATTATCAGATTTAAAGTGGAACGTCGTTTATTATTGATATAACAAACGAACGCCCCACTTTGGTCGGTTGAATAAATAGATTTTTCTGTTTATTTCATCTTCACACTTAAAATTTGTTGTAATTGTTTTAAGTTGGCAAGGGCAGCTTCGTTACCTAGCTTTGCTGCCTGCTCGAATGCGGCCATGGCACGATTAATGTCTCCGTTAAGGAAATTGTAGACTCCGGTATTGTTTATGAATTCGGCGGTATTGTGATCGGCTTTCTCCATAAACTTCACTGCTGCATTCAAATCTTTTTGTGATAATGCGACGGCTCCTGCGTTCAGGTTGGCTACGGCGTCAGTAGGATACATGCGTACAGCGATATCAAATACATTAACAAAATCTTTGCTGCCTTTCGGATAACTGTTAGCTACCTGATACATTTCGTTCAGACTAAGATACTTCGGATTTTCACGTATAATGATGCGTCCTTGTTCAACATCAAAGTTAACAACGGTGTAGTCAATTTTGCAATTCACTTTACGCAGTCCCGGATAAATCTCTTTCAACATGGTACGGTAAGGGGCTCCACCACCTACGCGCATGATTTCCTGTTTACGTTTGGCATCATCAGTCGTATTTTTGATGATGTTCAGGAATGTTTCCTTCTCCTTCATCGAAGAAGATTGGAGTGCTTTTACCAATCCATCCCAGTTCTCACCACCAAAAGTCACTTTATATAGTTTGGAAGACACTTTTTCGTTCTTAACCAGATAATCCTTCAAAGCTTCCGCACGTTTTTTGGAAAGCTGTTCATTGAAGGCAAGAGGTCCTTCCGGAGAGGCGAAACCTTCGATACTGATACCTTTTACAGTCAGGTTCCGGTCATTCTGTATTTTGTCAAACATGGCATGGATATTCACCAATTCAGCATGATTGTTCATGAAGTCGGTAAGGATCACCGATTTGTTGACCGGAAAATCCAGATGAGCTTCATATTGTTCGCTACGGTTTTTGACCACTTCTACGGTTGGCTGAATATAGGCAATGATAGGAGACATGGCACTTAAACGTTTGGCTTCGGTAGATACATCATTGGTAATCAGTTCCTGTGCATTCATTTCCTGATAATTGCCGCATCCGCATAGATTCTCTACAAGTTGTAAACTGGCATTAGCCATCCAGGGTTTGTAAGGAATCACCTGCGTATAATTAAAAGTTTCCCTTTTATTATAAGGAACGATAATGGCGGTAGGTTCTTGCTTAGTGATTGCCAGACTACGGATATATGCTTTTTCGCGTCTTTTACCATTGACGATGATTTCTTGCAAGGGTACATTATGCTGTCCGTCCGTCAGCAGGGGAATAAGGCTTAAACTTCGGGCGGAACCTATTGTCAGATTCTTCATGTCGAAGGTCATGCCGACATAAAGAGAGTTACCTTGTTGCCATAAAGATACGTTCGAGAGAGTGAGCGCATCGTTCAGGAATTTTTGTGCATGAGCCGGTAGGATGGCGGCTGCAAAAGCTATAAATAGATAAATAAGTTTTCTTTTCATCATTGTAAGTTTTAGAGAGTTCGATTATTTGATGACATAAATGAAACTAAGACCGATTTTGGTCGGACCAAAATAATTGCGGGTGTTATGTCCCAACTTTTCACCTCCGTCACCACGAGCATACTTATCATATTCCAGACGGGTGTATCCCACTCCGATGGTAGCTTCCATACTCCATCGTTTGCTTATGATCCATTGATATCCGTAGGAAATACCGGCTCCGTACAGATTGCCGTCGTAACGGTCATGTCCCATTCCGAATATATTCAGATTGCTGACATTCATTTCTCCGTAATGTCCGTGCAAACCGAAGAAACTTCCGTTGAAACGTTCGCAGAGCCAATAGCGTAATTCCGGCTGAACGAGCCAATGTTTGATTTGACGGTCGTCACCAAACTTCCACGGATTGTAGTTACCGGATATGTCGAGAGTCAGTTTCTTTGCCAATCCCACTTCGATTCCTAAATTGGGCGTAGAAGTGGCCCAATAGAGAGCATTGGTCTTGATGGCAAATTTGGGTAGATAGGTTTCATTCCGTTGTACCTGTGCATGAATACTTGTACCGAACACGAGCAGGAAACCGGCTGCTAATAAGATTTTAATTGTTCTCATTTTGTTAGGGTATAGGTTTTATTAAAAATGATAAGCGATAAACAGAAAAGCGGGGAAGTTTGTTGTCGCAACCTGCAAAAAAAGCTCCCTAAATAAATGGATAAAGATGTTTTAAGGCATAAATGCTAACAATTTCCACGCATGATGCGTTCATTATATAAAAGTACCTTTGTGTAATCAATATGACAATGATTTCATTTATTACTGTTTATTTTTACACACACATACAACTTTAATAATTACAGCCTATGAAAGAGCTTATTAGCAACCTGGAAGAACTGAACAGGAAAGCAGAAAAAGGCGGCGGAGACGCTCGCATTGAAAAACAACATTCTGTGGGCAAGCTGACCGCCCGTGAACGCATCGATTTATTATTGGAGAAAGGTTCGTTTATCGAACTGGATAAGTTGGTAACCCATCGGTGTACCGATTTCGGTATGGAAAAGCAGAAATTCGCTGGAGACGGGGTGATGACGGGATATGGTATGATTGGCAAGCGCCTGGTTTATGTATTCGCACAGGATTTCACCGTATTTGGAGGAGCTCTTCGGAAACGCACGCTAAGAAAATTTGTAAAGTGATGGACATGGCTATGCAGATGGGAGCACCCATCATCGGATTGAATGACTCGGGAGGTGCACGAATTCAGGAAGGAGTACGTTCTTTGGCCGGATATGCCGAGATATTCCTGCGCAATTCTATGGCATCCGGAGTGATTCCACAGATTAGCGCAATCATGGGACCTTGTGCCGGTGGTGCTGTTTATTCTCCTGCATTGACCGATTTTATTTTGATGGTGAAAAACTCCGGTTATATGTTTATTACAGGACCGGATGTGGTGAGAAGCGTGACACAGGAAGAAGTGACAAAAGAAGAACTCGGTGGAGTAGGCGTGCACATGACAAAGTCCGGTGTAGCCCATCTTTCTGCGGAAAACGATATTGAGTGCATCAATTATATTCGTGAATTGATCTCCTATCTGCCGGGGAATAATATGGAAGAGCCTCCGTTTGTAGCGACCAGCGATTCGCCGACTCGCCTGACTCCGGAACTGGCAGATTTGATTCCGTCCAATCCGAATCAGCCGTATAATATAAAAGAGATGATAGAAGCGGTGGCTGATGATAATAGTTTCTTCGAGCTTCAGGCAGAATATGCTGCGAATATTGTGACGGGATATATCCGCCTGAATGGAAAAACGGTGGGAGTGGTGGCTAATCAGCCATTGGTGCTTGCTGGTACACTGGATATCAATGCGTCTATCAAAGCCGCTCGTTTTGTCCGCTTCTGTGATGCTTTCAATATCCCTTTACTGACACTGGTAGATGTTCCGGGATTCCTTCCGGGAATCGATCAGGAATATGGCGGAATTATCCGTAACGGGGCAAAATTACTTTATGCTTATTGTGAGGCTACGGTGCCGAAAGTGACGGTTATTACCCGCAAAGCATACGGTGGTGCTTACGATGTGATGAGTTCCAAGCATATCCGTGGAGATGTAAATCTTGCTTTCCCTACCGCCGAAATCGCGGTGATGGGACCGGATGGAGCTGTGAATATCCTTTTCCGTAAGGAAATAGATAAAGCCGAGAAACCCGAAGAGAAACGGAAAGAACTTCAGGATGATTATCGCGGAAAGTTTGCCAATCCTTACCGGGCGGCGGAACTGGGATATGTGGATGAAGTGATCGATCCGGCAGTAACCCGTTTGCGGTTGATTCGAAGTTTCGAGATGCTTGCCAACAAACGGCAGTCGAATCCTCCAAAGAAACATTCTAATCTACCGCTGTAAGCCTGTTTATGGATTAAATCCGTGCCTAAAATTATTAAATTGCTCTTTTAAGTTTTGACTTCTAAAAAGAAAAAGATTATGATAAAAAAAATATTAGTAGCCAACCGGGGTGAGATAGCGATGCGCATCTTTCGGACTTGTCGGGTGATGAATATCTCGACAGTGGCTGTTTATACCCATGTAGACCGCGGAGCTTTGCACGTGCGTTATGCGGAAGAAGCCTATTGCATCTCCGAATCGCCCGAAGATACCTCCTACCTAAAGCCGGAATTGATATTGTCCATTGCCAAAAAGACCGGAGCCGCTATTCATCCGATATGGTTTCCTGTCGGAGAATGCGGATTTTGCCCGCCGTTGCGAAGAAGAGGGAGTGATTTTTATCGGACCGAGTGCGGATATTATTTCCAAAATGGGAATCAAGACGGAGGCCCGTAAGATTATGCGGGAAGCAGGATTGCCTATTGTGCCCGGAACCGAAACACCCGTACAGGGCATTGATGAAGTGAAGAAGGTAGCTAATGAAGTTGGCTATCCCATTATGCTGAAAGCACTTGCGGGAGGTGGAGGAAAAGGTATGCGTCTGGTACGTACGGAAGAAGAGGTGGAAACTGCTCTCCGTTTGTCGCAATCCGAAGCAGGGACATCCTTTGGCAATGATGCGGTTTATATTGAAAAATATATTGAGAATCCGCATCATATCGAAGTTCAGATCATGGGAGATAAGTATGGAAATGTCGTTCATCTGTATGAACGTGAATGTTCCATTCAGCGTCGTAACCAAAAGGTGATAGAAGAAAGTCCTTCTCCTTTTGTGAAAGAGGAGACGAGAAAGAAGATGTTGAAGGTAGCTGTGGAAGCCTGTAAAAAAATAGGTTATTACAGTGCCGGGACATTGGAGTTTATGATGGATAAGGACCAGAACTTCTATTTTCTCGAGATGAATACCCGTTTGCAGGTAGAGCATCCTGTGACGGAGGAGTGCACAGGCGTTGACTTGGTACGGGATATGATAACTGTTGCTGCCGGAAATCCATTACCTTACAAACAGGATGATATTGAGTTTAGCGGAGCAGCGATCGAATGTCGTATTTACGCCGAAGATCCGGAGAATAACTTCATGCCTTCTCCCGGTGTGATTACTGTCCGTGAAGCTCCCGAGGGACGTAACCTGCGTCTTGACAGTGCCGCTTATGCGGGATTTGAAGTCTCTTTGCATTATGACCCGATGATTGCAAAGCTTTGTTGTTGGGGACGTACCCGTGCTTCGGCCATTTCTAATATGGCACGTGCTCTGCGCGAGTATAAGATTCTGGGAATCAAAACGACGATTCCTTTCCATCAACGTGTATTGAAGAATGCGGCTTTCCTGAAAGGTGAATATGACACGACGTTTATTGATACACGCTTCGATAAGGAAGACCTGAAACGTCGTCAGAATACAGATCCGACAGTGGCTGTCATTGCTGCCGCAGTGCGACATTACGAGCGCGAGAAAGAAGCGGCTTCCCGTGCAACAACACTCCCGGTAGTAGGAGAATCACTCTGGAAGTATTATGGTAAATTGCAGATGACTGCTAATAATTATTGATTTGAGACTAATAAATAACGGAACAGATTATGGGTACAACATTAGCTACATATTACGCCAAGCTCCAGGATATGCCGGACAGTGAATATAAGGTAGAAATTCTGGAGGACGGGCCAATCAAGAAGATTGCAGTCAATGGTAAGATATATGAGGTCGATTATAACATGGGTGGCGACTCTATCCATTCGATCATCATCGATCACCACTCGCATGGAGTGCAGATTTCTCCTTCTTCCAATAATTCATATACGATTATGAATAAAGGGGAGCTTTATCAGATTGAATTGCAGGGAGAAATGGAGAAGATACATAATGCCCGCACTGCTGCTGAATCCGTAGGGCGTCAGGTGGTACAGGCACCGATGCCGGGAGTTATTCTGAAGACGTATGTAAAGAAAGGAGATCTCGTGAAGCGGGGTGATCCGCTTTGTGTATTGGTGGCGATGAAAATGGAGAATGAGATACGTTCGGTGACGGATGGAGTTGTGAAAGAAGTATTCGTGGAAGATGGCATGAAGGTGGGATTGAACGACCGGATTATGGTAATTGAGTAATTCTTTGAAAAAAACGGGGTAAATACGTGCTTTTATTCAAAAAAATATTTACTTTTGGCAGATAAGTACGTATTTACACCGTTACATTATGAGCATCGAACAAAGCAAAGAAGCATTATTAGAACAGTTAGAAGCACTTAAAAAAGAAAACGAGCAGCTTAGAAAAGAACTTTCTACCCTTAGGGATGAGAAATATAACGATCGTCCTGTTAGTTTTAAAGAAAAATATGCTGTTAGAATACTAGACTCTCTTCCTGATATGCTGACTGTCTTCAATCAGAGTGAGGTAGGTATTGAAGTTGTTTCCAATGAGGAAACCAACCATGTAGGAATATCAAACAAGGATTTTAGAGGGATGCGTATGCAGGATATGGTTCCACCGGAAGCATATCAGAATATTCACTCCAATATGCGTCATGCTATCACCACCGGAACTGTTTCAACTGCACACCATGAACTGGATTTTAATGGTGAACGCCATTATTACGAGAACCGTATCTTTCCGTTGGATGAGGAATATGTGCTGATCATGTGTCGTGATATAACGGAACGAGTGGCTACCCAAAGACAATTGGAAGTTTTTAAAAGTGTGCTTGATAAGGTGAGTGACAGTATTCTTGCTGTGGCGGAAGATGGAACGCTGGTTTATGCAAATAAGCAATTTATAGAAGAATACGGTGTAACGCAGGAGTTGGGTACACAAAAAATATATGATTTGCGTGTCTCTATGACCAACAAGGAGGCATGGGAACAAAAGCTCCAGGTGATACGCGATCATGAAGGAAGTCTGGCTTATCGGGCGGCTTATATACCTTACGGGCATACGAAGGAGAGAGTACATCAGGTATCTACTTTCCTGATTCGTGAAAATAATCAGGAACTCACCTGGTTTTTTACGCAGGACATTACCGATGTTATCAAGAAACGGGATGAACTCCGTGAACTGAATCTGTTATTAGATGGCATTTTAAATAATATTCCGGTCTATTTGTTTGTGAAAGATCCAGAAGATGATCTTAGATATTTATATTGGAATAAGGCATTTGCCGATCATTCGGGTATTCCGGCATCTAAAGCTATCGGGCATACGGATTATGAGATATTTCCGGTGCACGGAGACGCGGAGAAATTCCGTAAGGATGATTTGGAATTACTCCAGACTCATAAGCGTATTGATATGCAGGAAACTTATCTGTCCGCTAATGGAGAAGCACGTATCGTGCAAACTTTGAAAGCACTCGTACCGATGGAGGGACGTAAACCGTTGCTGATTGGCATTTCGTGGGATATTACTAATCTTCAGAATATTGAGCAGGAACTAATCAAGGCAAGGATTAAAGCGGAGCAATCCGACAGATTGAAAAGTGCTTTCCTTGCTAACATGAGTCATGAGATCCGGACCCCGCTGAATGCCATTGTAGGATTCTCCCATTATTGCCTTCTGCCGAAACTGCTGAAGAGAAAAAGCTCTATTCGGGTATTATCAATCAGAATTCGGATATCTTGTTGCAATTGATTAATGATATTCTGGATTTATCGAAGATAGAAGCCGGAACACTGGAATATATCAAACGTCCAATGAATCTGGGAGAGGTTTGCCGAACAATTTATACTGTTCATAAAGAACGTGTGAAAGAAGGGGTAACTCTTGTTTTTGATAATGAGGAGGAGGATTTGCTCATGGAGGAGATCAGAACCGTATCATGCAGGTGATAACGAATTTCCTGACTAATGCAAGTAAGTTTACCTATGAAGGAGAGATCCGTTTAGGTTTTGGACGAATGGATAAAGATATTCGTGTGTATGTAAAGGATACAGGAATAGGGATAGAACCGGAAAAGGTAGATCATATCTTCGAGCGTTTTGTCAAACTGAACTCTTTTGCCCAAGGGACAGGATTAGGTCTGTCTATCTGTCGGATGATTATCGAAAAAATCGGTGGAGAAATAGGGGTGACTTCCGAACTGGGTAAAGGCTCCACATTCTATTTCACGATCCCTTATGAAGAAACCGGAGAGCATGGTAAATTCTTTAAAGAGTCGAAAGTGGTATCTAAAGGAAATACAGTCAATCGTGTACAACAGATTAAGAAGATTCTGGTAGCAGAAGATGTGGAGAGCAATTTTATCTTGCTGAAGAATCTGATTGGCAGGGAATATACATTGCTTTGGGCTAAAGACGGAGTGGAAGCTATCGAAATGTATAAGCAGTACCAACCGGACTTAATCCTGATGGATGTAAAAATGCCGCGTATGGATGGACTGGAAGCAACCCATATTATCCGCTCTTATTCTAAAGAAATTCCGATCATTGCTTTGACGGCTTATGCTTTTGAGGCGGATAAAGAATTGGCATTGGAGATGGGTTGTAATGACTTTGTGACCAAACCGATTTCGGAAAGAACATTGAGAAAGGCTTTAGATAAATATTCGACTACTGTTTAAAAAAAGGGATTATGGCTATATGTATCCGGTGAAAGTTACTTATGATAGCCATAATCCACAAAAGAGTACGATTGTTGTCGAGTGAAAGTAGTCGGTGATTGTTTTTCTATAGATTCTTTTTTATTTCCGGAACCAGTATAAACTTCGTTTCCGGAAAATACTTTTTCAGCCAGGTTCGGATAAATTCCATTGTATCATTCTGAATTGTCTTGTCTTCTACGGTAGGATATAAATTATATAATACGGTATCTAGTACAATGCCGCGTTTTTGTATTGCTTCGAGACTAAGCAGGGTATGATTGATACTCCCCAGTTTGCCCGAAGTAACAAAGATAAGCGGATATTTTTCTTGGACGATGTAGTCAATGGTTAAAAGTTCAGTAGTGGGGAACCATAAGGCCGCCTGCTCCTTCGAGTAAAACAGAGTCATACCGTTCACTCAATTCTTCGGTCGCACGTTTTATTTTATCAAAGTCGATGGGACGGTTATCTAGCTGGGAAGCAAGATGCGGAGAGGCGGGATAAGAGAAAATCTCCGGCATGGTTAGTCCCTCTTGGTCTTCTTTGGTGAAAGGGATTCCCATGATTTGCCGATGTAGGTCAATATCTTCGGAATGACCTACATTTCCCGTTTGAATAAATTTCTGGGTGATGGTGCGATGGCCATTCTTGTTCCATTCACGAGCTAGAAAGCCGGTGGCATAGCTTTTTCCGGCATCAGTGTCGATACCGCTTACGAAATATACATTCTGTTTCATACTTTTTTCTTTTTTTTGCGATGATATAAATGGGATGATATGTTAAGGACACAGAAGCGCCCTGAGTAAATTCCTGCGTGTAACGTTCACAGAAGAGTTGCAAGTCACGACGAGTCCATTGTTGTTGGGGGAGATTGTTCTTAAAATTATTTTTTGAATTGTTGTCTGATGAACACAAATCGTTCTCTTGTTTTCCGGTAGGAGAGGATTGCGTTGATAAGCCATTGACTCCGGTTTGCTTCAAGTGATATAGTACTTTTATCGGGTCTTCGAACGAAAGCGGGATAAGCTCTTCTTCTGAATACAGTATGTCAAAATGGGGTGACAAAGCTACTTCGAGCTCTTCCCGTGAACGATAAGGAAGTCCGTTGCCGGTAAGTTCGCGTATTTCTTTCATGTTTTCTTTTCCAAAAGTGCTAAAAGCAAAATAACCCTGATTATTGAGTAGGGTATTACACCTTTCGAAAAAGTTTTCCGGTGATTCGAACCATTGCAAGGCGGAGCAGGAAGTTATCAATGTACTTTCGGTGGGGAAAGAGACTGTTTCGGCATCTCCCGGAAGAAAAGAAACCTGCTTCTTCATTAATAAGTCCTCACAGCAATATTTCATATCGGGGCAAAGGTCATTAAGTAATAACTCTTCCGGACGGAGGGCTTGGAGTAGCATACGGGAGTAAATACCGGTTCCGCAGCCAAATTCAATTACTTTCGAGCAGGGAGAAGGTATGTGTTCTGTAAGCAAACGAATCATTTTACCTGCTATTTGCCGTTGCACGTTTGCTTCCTTTGGATAGGTAGTGATAGCTTTTGAAAAACGTTCTGCGATTAGTCGTTTATTCATAATCAATATTTGTTTAATAGGCTGATATACTTGATAATCACTTTATTTTAAAATGATGGATGCATCAGTTCTCCGGCTGCATGAGTATCGTGTTAAAAAGCTCTTGTTGGTAATGTGCCGCTTCCACTTGTTCAAGAGAGTCCACTTGGTTTTCCCATGCCAAATATTGGTTATCCGGGAGGAAAATGCGGTCGCCTTTTCCTATGATAGCTTTTTGCCATTTAAAATCAGAGGGCGGCAATGATAAATATTGTTGTTGTATAGCGGCAAGTTCTTCTTTGAGTTCTTCCATCGGACGCTGGGGGGATATGGTTTGAAAAGTTTTATAGTCAGCTATTGAACCACACATTCTTCTTTGAAATTTTTGCAAGGTTTGTTCATTCAGCCCTTGAAGTGTGCCATCGAAAATAGAGTGAGCGATACCTTTGGTTTCGTGTATGGGGTAGAGGGTGCCGTTGATGGCGATACTTTGGGAGACAGGCAGATGTGGGTACTGCTTCATGATTTGCGAAGCTGCCCAGACTCCCATCGACCAGGCGATAAGTGTAATCTGGGAATAGGTTTCCAATAAGTCGGTATCAAATGCTAATGAACGGTAATCATAGCAAATCATCCAGTCCTTATCTGTAGGATGAATGGTCAGGAAAGGAGTTTCGTCCATCCCCCAACCGGCGAAGAAAAGCAATAGATGCTTCTGATTATTCTTTATGATAAAATGCTGCTTCATTCGTTTATCAGTTTGATGAGTTGGTCAATTTCATGTTCAGTGATGTCCGCTGTCAGTGAAAAACGGATACGTGAAGTTCCGTCGGGTACGGTAGGTGGACGGACGGGCAATGCATAGAATCCTTTGCGCTGGAGTTCTTCTGCTTTCAATATGGTATCTTCACTGGCTCCTATAATCATAGGTACAATATGGCTCACCGATGGGCAATTATATCCTTTGGCTGTAAGGGCTACCTTTAGCTTTTCACTGATTTGTAGCAGGTGAGCCCTCTTATGTTGTAAAGCTGAAAGGCGTTCTAACACCCACGAAGTCCACTGGATATTGATAGGAGGAAGTGCGGTGGTGAATATAAACGTGCGCATTTTATTAATAAGATATTCCCGAATGAGTTGCCGACAGACAATATAGGCACCTGCCGAAGCAATGGCTTTTCCGAATGTTCCTACCAAAAAGTCTATATCGTTGATACAGTCCTGTTCTTCGGCACATCCTAATCCTTTTTTTCCTCGTACACCAAAAGCATGAGCCTCATCTACATAAAGAAGAACATTGGAATAACTCTTTTTGAGTTGAATGAGAGCGGGAAGATCAGCTTCATCGCCATCCATGCTGAAGATACTTTCGGTAACAATAATAAGCTGCTCATAAGCGTTATGATTTTCAGCAATCAGTCGTTGCAACTGGGAAATATCATTGTGACGATACCGAATACATTTAGCTGATGATAATTTAATTCCGTCTATCAGGCTTGCATGCACTAGCTTGTCGGCAAGAATCAGTGTGTGAGTATTGCAAATGGCAGGAAGTATTCCTGTATTGGCATGATAACCACTATTGAATATAAGTGCACTTTCCGTTCCGAACATCGTGGCTAGCTGTTGCTCCAACTTCTGATAGTCACTAAAATTGCCGGTCAGTAACCGGGAAGAGGAGGAAGTAGGCAGGAATGTTTCAGGGGTGAGTGTTTTTAAGAATTCCTTCCTCAATGAAATGTCATTGGACAGCCCGAGATAATCATTAGAAGATAGGTTCAACATTCGTTGTCCGTTCAGCAGAACATCTCGTCCTTCGTGAATAAGCGGTGGGAGAGAACGGTAGTTCTTTTTCTCTTTCAAGGTCTGGAGTTCCTGGTTTATATGTTCTAATGTCATGAATTATTGTTTTAAGTAATAAGTATTCGATATATGGATGGTTGAAAGCGTAATCAGTTGTCTATAAGATGTTTATTGTCTAAAGAAGTATCCCGAAAGTTTCTCACCGACCAAGGCATCCTTCCTCGGTGAGGAAAGGCCCGTTCCTCACCGAGGAACACCCTTTTGCTCACCGAGGAACAGATTCTTGGGTGAAAATCTGGTAATATTCTTCTTATCTGTCATCTTTTTTGAATAACTTTAAGTAAGCCGGAAGTCAGTTCGCTTAATTGTTCCGAAGTGATGATGAAAGGCGGCATCAGATATACCAGCTTGCCAAAGGGACGTACCCAGATTCTTTCTTCCACAAATCTTCGTTGCATATAGGCCATATTTACCGGACGTTTCATCTCAATGACTCCGATGGCTCCGAGTATTCGTACATCAGCCACTTCCGGAAATTCCCGTGCAGGAGCTAGTTCTTCTTTCAGTTGAGTTTCGATTCGCTTCACATTCTCTTGCCAACCGGATTCGAGCAGCAGGCGAACGGAAGCGCAAGCCACTGCACGCAAGTGGATTCCCCATAAATGTAGGTCCGTGCATAAAAGCTCCCGGTGTGTGGTTAGAGATTGTATCTGCTATCCGGTTGCTGGTCAATACAGCAGAAAGTGTCATATATCCTCCGGTCAGTGCTTTACCGATACACATTATATCCGGTTCTACTCCGGCATGTTCCCAAGCAAAAAGTTTACCGGTTCGTCCGAATCCCGTTGCTATCTCATCGAAAATAAGAAGAATATCGTGCTTCCGGCAAAGCTTTTCTGCTTCGCGCAGGTACTGCGGATGATAAAACCACATCCCGCCTGCTCCCCTGTACCACCGGTTCCAGAATAAGCGCCGCTAACTCTTTGAATGTTTTCAATCATCTCTTGTAGAGGTAGTATATCTTTCGGATTCCATTCTCCGTCGAACCGGGAAGTGGGGGACGGGACAAAATAACGTACAGGCAATGCTGAACCGAAAAGACTGTGCATACCCGTCACCGGATCACATACAGACATGGCATTCCACGTATCACCGTGATAGCCGGAACGGATAGCCACGAAATTGTTCTTTTCCGGTTTTCCTGCGGCATACCAATATTGTACAGCCATTTTCAGTGCCACTTCTACGGCTACCGAACCGGAATCTGCATAGAATATTTTCTGCATGGAGGAAGGAACCAAAGGCAATAATAGTTTCCCCAGTTCAATGGCCGGATCATGCGTCAGTCCTCCGAACATGACATGAGACATTTTATCTAATTGTTCTTTTGCCGCCTGATTTAATACCGGATGATTATATCCATGCACTGCACACCACCAGGAAGACATTCCGTCAATGAGTGTCCGTCCGTCTTCGAGGGTAATGGTTGCTCCGTCTGCCCGTTTCACTTTGTAGACAGGAAGCGGATCGGTAGTCGAAGTGTACGGATGCCAGATATGTTCGCGGTCAAACTGGGAACCGGCGAAATGATAACCTTCTTCTTGAATCATCTTTTTGTCTTCCGATACTTTGGAGCCGAGTGTTGTCAATAGGTCGCCTACGATAGCCGAGTTAATTCCGATATATAATGCCTTGCGCATCGCTTCGGAAGAAAGCTGTGAACGTCCTCCGGCAAAACGCAGAAAAGCGGTTGGATTGATAAAACGAAAGATAACGATGGTTTTGAGTATTTCTTCTTCGCTTAAAGGCTGCTCATTTTCCAGTGGAGTTCCCGGAATCGGGCTAAGCAGGTTGATAGGTATGGATTGAACATTCAGTTCTGCCAATGTGAAAGCAAATTCAATCCGTTGTTCCATCGTTTCTCCCATGCCGATGATACCTCCGCAACAGATATCCATGCCTACACGACGGGCTGCATCGAGAGTAGCCAGTTTCTGTTCTTGCGTATGCGTAGAGCAGAGTTTGGAAAAATAAGACGGGGCAGTTTCCAGATTACAGTGATAACGGGTGATTCCTGCTTCATGCAGGGAACGCAATTCTTCTTCATTGAGCAGTCCCAGAGAAGCACAAAGTTGAATCGACGAATGTCGACGCATATAACGGACTGTATCGCAAAGTTGGGTAATCTGTTTGGGAGATGGTTTCGTCCGCTGGTAACGAGGAGAATCGGTTGACGTCCTGGGCTTCATTGTATTGGGCCTGTCGAAGACATTCTTCAGCGGGAAGGAGATCGTAAATCTCGGCTTTAGTCCGGTAGTGGGAGGATTGTGCACACCATTTGCAGTTTTCCGGACATCGGCCGGACTTGGCGTTGATGATGGAACACATGTCGAACTCGTGTGAAGCACGCGCGACGGTAATCTCATGCGCGGCGGCATAAAGCGCCTCGCTGTCAGCCATGTTGGCTAGCCAAGCAGCTTGGTCGGGTGATATGTCGATACCCGCCAACACTTGGTCTTTGATTTCCTGAAGTGTCATAAATGTATGATAAGGGATAGTTTGTGCAGCATTCTGCTTACGAAGAGCAACGTCTACTACATTGGTATGCAGATGACCGATTTGGAATTCGCGTCCCATACTTGCAAAGGCAGCATAGTTCTTTCTTCCCCAGTAGCGAAAGCGGGAAAGAAGAGCGCGTGTGGTCTGTATGTGGCGTTGTTGCTTCATTGATTTTTTTACTTTTGTTCGTTAGAACGTGGCAAATGTACAAAGATTCTTTGGATAAGCAAGCAAGTTGATGATTTCTAGTTTCTGTGGAATTATTTCTTTTTCCTGTATTCTTTGCGGGTGTTGAAGTTGAATCCGGCATATATTTGGAGAGTACCGAATCCATTGTCGACAGAGAAACTGTTGCGATGATAATTGTAGTTTTTTCCAACAAAAGAAGTACCTACGTAATACTTGCCTGTGTTGTAGACAATCCCTGCCCGAATCAGAAAATCCAGATTGAATTTACCGTACCATGCTTTTGCTTCATTTGTTTCTGCGTCCACATCGGAAGCTTTGTAGGCAATGGCAGGGGTGAGAGACAGACATGCCGGCAGTTGCGGGCAAAGACCCAATTGTAGGCGTAGCCGAACCTGATGTTGGCATTGGTGTATTTAATATTCTTGACTTTCATGGCAGGATTCATCGCTTCCTGGATAAATCCCGGAAGTGCTGTATAGTCGAAGTCGAGATGATGCTTTGAAATGGAAAAACCTGCAATAAATGTACCTGCATTGCGTCGTTGATTGGTGGATTGACTGAATGCGGCAGGATAGGAGAATTTGCGGTTATTGAAGATATAATATAGATTCAGTCCTTTGATATCTACCTTTATTCCGCTGAAATCTTCGGAATAGTTGGAGGGGATATCGTCTGAAAATCCTCTGATTTTATGTATTTTGTAATCATTGCCAGTGCGACGATAGAAGATATCCACACCCAGTTTGGAGCTGTATAGGCTAAGATCGAATTCTGTTCCTCTGTTCTTTCGGGTACCTTTTTTGAAAATATCGTTCACATCTACAGACCATCCCAGGAAAATCCATCGCCAGCCGAAATACAATCCTATCTTGTTGTGCGGGTTGGGAGAAAAACTAAGTTTCTGTGGCTGCGGCAATTCACTGGTGATAGAATAATACTCAAAGTTGCTGAAATGAGTAACCATCAGCGCATAGTTATAACGGTTGGGACTGATATAGAGCGTATCGAAATCACTGAAGTTCATAAACTTCTTGATCGCTCTTTTAAAAGCACTTGGCTTGGCGGTTGCTGTGGAATCTACTTCTGTACTATCGTTGCCTAAAGAGACTTTCTCTTCAGTCTGCGCCTGTAAGGACAGTGAAAATAACAGAAAAAGATATAGAATAACCCGTTTCCCCATGTGGTTCTTTGTTGGTATAGATATTTTTCGTTTCACGAATGTACTACCTTTCGTTGATTTATACTAGCAATCTTCTAAAAAATGTTTCGTTTCCTAAACAAAAAAGTTCAATATACTGTTAGTTACAACAAGCAAATAAATCTTAAGCCACAAAATTATGAGAATCTATTTACGTTTATTAGTCGTGTCTCTTCTGCTTTTTGCAGGAAATATAGTATATGCGGAAGCACAGCAGGAGAAACGCGTGACAGGCACGGTGACTTCTGAAGGAGAACCTTTGCACAGTGTCTCCGTACAATTGAAAGGAGCATCTTCCGGCACCATTACCAATATTGATGGAAAGTATTCGATTGAGGTTCCTGCTACCGGTACTTTAGTGTTCCGTTTTGTAGGAATGAGAACAGTAGAACAACCGGTGAATAACCGGAGTGTGATTAATGTCACGTTGGAATCGGAAAGTAAGGAACTGGAAGAAGTAATGGTAGTAGCTTATGCTACCGCTAAGAGTATAGTTTTACCGGAGCAGCTTCGACGATGAAAGCTGGTGAGATTGAAAAGTTACAGACTTCCAGCATATCACGTGTATTAGAGGGTACGGTATCCGGATACAGGCAAGGGCGGCAAGCGGCCAGCCGGGTACGGATGCGGAAATCCGTATTCGTGGTATCGGGTCTATCAACGCTTCCAGCGCTCCGCTTTATGTAGTGGACGGTGTCCCGTTCGATGGTAGTGTGAACTCTATCAATCCTGATGATATATCTTCGATGACAGTATTGAAGATGCGGCTTCTGCTGCTTTATACGGTTCACGCGGCGCAAATGGGGTGATTATTATCACAACCAAGCAAGGAGATCAAAATACCAAAGCGACCGTAAAGGTAAAAGCCTCTTTAGGAGGTTCCAATCGTGCCGTGCGTGATTATGATCGTGTCAGTACCGATCAATACTTTGAATTGTATTGGGAAGCACTTCGCAATCAGTACGCCAAGAGCGCGGATTATACTCCGGCAACTGCTGCGGCACAAGCATCCAAAGACACAGTTACGAAATTGATGGGAGGTGGACCGAATCCATACGGTCCCCAATATGCGCAACCGGTCGGTACAGATGGAAAATTGGTGGCAGATGCCCGTCCATTATGGAATTCAGACTGGAGTGACGCCATGGAACAACAAGCACTTCGCACAGAGTTGAATCTAAGTGTTTCCGGAGGCGGAAAAGCAAATCAGTATTTCTTTTCAGCCGGCTACCTGAATGATAAAGGTATTGCGCTTGAATCCGGTTATCAGCGTTTCAATCTTCGTTCCAATATCACCAGCGAAATGACCTCCTGGTTGAAGGGAGGAGTCAATTTGAGTTTTGCACATTCTATGCAGAACTATCCGGTTTCTTCCGACTCTAAAACCAGTAACGTGATTACCGCAGGGCGTACCATGCCGGGATTTTATCCGATTTATGAAATGAATACCGACGGTAGTTACAAATTGGATGAGAATGGAGACCGCATTTATGACTTCGGCTCTTATCGTCCTTCCGGTTCGATGGCAAACTGGAATCTGCCGGCTACTTTGCCTTTAGACAAATCAGAACGAATGAAGATGAAGTTTCCGGTCGTACTTTTCTGGAAGCTACGATTATTGAGGGATTGAAATTCAAGACTAGTTTTAACTTTGACTTGATTAATTATAATACGTTGGATTATACGAACCCCCAATTGGGCCCGGCTAAAGAAAACGGCGGCGGCGTCAGCCGAATGAATACCCGTACTTTCTCTTGGACATGGAATAATATTGCTACGTATGACAAGACAATCGGTGAACATCATTTTAATGTCCTTGCCGGTGTGGAAGCCTATTCTTACCGTTATGATGAACTGACAGCATCACGTTCCAAAATGGCGCAGCCTGATATGCCGGAACTGGTAGTCGGTTCGCAGTTGACCGGAGGTTCGGGGTATCGCATCGATTATGCGTTGGTGGGTTATCTGACTCAAGCATTATACGACTATCAAAATAAATATTTCTTCTCGGCATCCTATCGTCGCGACGGTTCTTCACGTTTTGCGCCGGAGACCCGCTGGGGAAATTTCTGGTCGTTGGGTACTTCTTGGCGTATCGACCGGGAAGAGTTTATGGCAAGTACTTCCGACTGGTTGTCTGCCTTGACTCTGAAAATGAGCTATGGTGCGCAGGAAATGACAACCTAGGTACTTATTATGCAAGTAAAGGACTTTATACTATTGTTTCCAATTTGGGAGAAAATGCGTTAGTGTCCGACCGTATGGCAACTCAATCTGAAATGGGAAACAAACCTCAACTTTAATGTAGGTATCGACTTCTCCCTGTTCAATAACCGTTTTTCCGGTTCGTTTGATTTCTTTACACGTCGTTCGAAAGACCTGCTTTATTCACGTCCGATAGCTCCTTCCCTGGGATACGGTTCTATTGACGAAAATGTAGGAGCCTTGAAGAATACAGGTATAGAAATGGTACTTAACGGAACGATTATCAATCAGAATGGTTGGGTATGGAAACTGGGTATGAACTTGACGCATTATAAGAATAAGGTGACAGACCTCCCATTGAAAGATATGCCGCGAAGTGGTGTGAACAAGTTGCAGGTAGGTCGTTCGGTGTATGATTTCTATATGATAGAGTGGGCGGGGATAGATCCTGAAAACGGAGATCCGCTGTGGTATAAGGATGAGGTGGATGCAAATAAGAATCCGACCGGAAAACGTGTCACAACAAATGATTATGGTTCGGCTGACTATTATTATGTTGACAAATCGTCTCTTCCGAAGGTGTATGGCGGATTCAATACGTCTCTTTCTTGGAAAGGATTCGATCTTTCGGCTATCTTTGCTTACAGTATCGGCGGATATATCTACAATCGTGATGTTACAATGATTCTGCACAATGGAAGTTTGGAAGGTCGCGACTGGTCGACGGAGATTCTAAGAAGATGGACTCCCGACAATCGCTATACCGATGTCCCTGCTTTGAGTACTACCTCTAATAACTGGAACTCGGCTTCCACTCGCTTCTTGCAGAATAATTCGTATATGCGATTGAAAAACCTGACACTTTCCTATAACTTACCCAAACAATGGATTAGTAAGTTGTCATTGAGCAGTGTGCAGGTATATGTACAAGGAGATAATCTGTTTACCATTCACCGGAATCAGGGACTAGACCCTGAACAGGGAATTACCGGTATCACTTATTACCGTTATCCGGCTATGAGAACCATCTCCGGAGGTATCAATGTTTCTTTCTAAATTCAGACTAAATTATGAGAAAAATAAAAATTCAATCCATTCTTGCGGCAGTTGCCGGACTTTTCCTGGCAACGAGTTGTAGCAGCAGTTTTTTGGATACGGACCCCACAGATGCGGTAAGTTCGGATAAGGTATCTGTACCCGAAAATGCGGAGGCACTTGTGAATGGTGCCTGGTATAATCTGTTTGATTATTCAAGTACCTATGCCAATATCGGTTATCGGGCACTTCAGTGTCTGGATGATATGATGGCAAGTGATATTGTTTCCCGTCGAAATATGGTTTTAACTCTTCGTATCAGTTTAATGATATAGCGCAATCCTCAAATGGTAGAACAGAGTTTGCCTGGTATCTGATATATAAAACGATAGATAATTGTAACACTGCCATTTCTATCAAGGGGGATTCGGAAGAACTCCGTCAGGCACAGGGACAAGCATTGGCATTACGCGCCTTTTGTTATTTGCACTTGGTACAGCATTATCAATTCACCTACTTGAAAGATAAAGATGCTTCGTGTGTTCCTATATATACCGAACCTAGCAATAGCTCCACTGTACCGAAAGGAAAATCAACAGTGGCACAGGTTTATCAGCTTATTTTCGACGACCTCACTTTGGCGAAGGACTATTTGAAAAACTATGTCCGCAGCGGTGATAATCAAAAGTTCAAACCAAATGTAGCAGTAGTCAACGGTCTTTTGGCTCGTGCTTACTTGCTGACAGGACAGTGGGAAGAAGCTGCGAAAGCTGCTGAAGCAGCACGTGCAGGATATACGTTGATGACAACTACAGCCGAGTATGAAGGTTTTAATAATATTTCCAATAAAGAGTGGATATGGGGATTTCCTCAAATTCCTTCCCAATCGGATGCCAGCTATAATTTCTATTATTTGGATGCAACATACGTAGGAGCATATAGCAGCTTTATGGCTGATCCCCATCTGAAAGATACATTTACCGAAGGTGATATTCGTTTACCTTTGTTTCAGTGGATGCGTGAAGGATATTTGGGATATAAGAAATTTCACATGCGTGCAGATGATACGGCTGATCTGGTCTTGATGCGTGCTGCTGAAATGTATTTGATAGAAGCGGAGGCGAAAGTTCGTGATGGTGTAGCGTTGGCACAGGCTGTAGCTCCATTGAATACATTGCGTAATGCCCGTGGGTAGGGGATTATGAGGTGACAGGAAAATCACAGGAAGATGTAATCAATGAGATTCTGATGGAACGTCGCCGTGAACTTTGGGGAGAAGGATTTGGTATTACCGATATACTTCGTACACAAAAGGCAGTAGAACGTGCTGCTTTATCGGATGAGATGCAAAAGACAGAAGTCGATTGCTGGCAGGAGGGTGGTAGCTTTGAAAAACGAAATCCTCTGGGACATTGGTTCCTCAACTTCCCGAACGGTAAACCGTTTACAGTAAATAGCACCTATTATTTATATGCTATTCCACAGAAAGAAATTAACGCTAACCCTAACATATAAATAGCTCTCTTAATTTTTTGACTTTGACCTTAACTTGTAGACCGGTATACGTCGTGACGATGCATACCGGTCGTTTTCTTTGGAAAAGAGGGAGCGCAAAATGTGACACACCCCATTTTATTTAATCTAATCTTATTCTATTTTTTTCTTCTTCAAATTCGGTAAAAAGAATGTGACCAATCCTAGTAGCGGCATATAAGCACAGATATTATATACATATTCAATACTCGTTTTATCCGCTAAATTACCGAGTACGGCAGATGCTACACCAGCCACCCCGAATGCAAATCCAAAATAACCCTGATATTAATCCGAGCTTGGTAGGAAGCAATTCCTGTGCATAAAGCAATATGGCGGGAAAAGCGGAAGAAAGCATCAATCCACACAGAAGCTAAGGATAATAGTCCACATCAAATTAGCATGTGGCATTAGTAAACTGAATGGGGCAGCTCCCAAAATAGAAGCCCAGATCACATACTTCCGACCAATTCGGTCACCGACAGGTCCACAATTAATGTTCCGATAGCAGTAGCTACCAGAAGATAAATAAATATAGTTGCGAATCTTGTACGCTTACATTGAATTTATGGATCAAATAGAAGGTATAATAACTGGTAAGACTTGCCATATAAATGTACTTGGAAAATCAGAATCAGCAATATCGCGATTGAAAGGGCTGTCTTATCCATAGGCAAAGGAAGATGAACTGTTTTTCTGACACTGACGGTCTGTGCTTTCATCCGGTTTAGATATGATTTATACCATTTGCAAATTGGGTACATCACTCCGATAGCAGCTAAAGCCACAAATGCAAATACGATGAGATGTTGCCTGCCATAAGGAGCCACCAACAGAGCAACCAGCAAAGGGCCTAATGAACCTCCGAAGTTACCACCTACCTGAAGAGTGATTGTGCCAGTCCACGTTTTCCGCCGGAGGCAAGGAACGTGATACGGGAGGCTTCCGGATGCAGTACGGAAGAGCCAATTCCGATTAAGAATACGGAGGCTAATATCCAGTATAGATTATCAGAGAATGCTAAGTTTATCAAACCAATCAGTGTCAAGCTCATTCCGATAGGCAATGACCACGCGACGGGATGCTTATCAAAGAAAATTCCGGTAATCGGTTGAAAAACTGAAGCGGAAAGTTGATAGACTAGTGTGATAAGTCCGATTTGCGCGAAACTAAGTCCTAAATCATCTTTAAATAAAGGATAAGATGCTGATAGCACCGACTGTAAAAGATCGTTGAGGCAATGCGAAAGACTCAATGCAATCAAAATGGAAAATGTAATTTTTCCTACGGGTTGTTCCTGATTCTGTACCATAATACCTATTTACTATTGAAGTGTTCCTGAAAAATCGGCTGCAAAGGTACGGAAACTTCCGTTTCTCAATATATATTTGCTGTGATTAATTCAATATGATAGGAATAAAGCTCTAAGACTAAGGATTGTAAATTGTCGTTAATTCAGTTTTGAGTGACTGAACTATTCTTCATACCTACTGTTGTTAAATAAAAAAGGAGGATTATATGGGCTTTATATGGTATATCGTTATTGGTATTGTGGCTGGATTCCTCGCAGGTAAAATAATGCGCGGCGGAGGTTTTGGTCTTGTTATAAATTTATTACTTGGTATTCTTGGAGGTGTACTGGGCGGTTGGGTGTTTGCCCTTTTCGGACTGGCAGCTTCAGGACTGATCGGAAGTTTGATAACTTCCACCGTAGGAGCTATCCTTGTATTGTGGATTGCTTCTTTATTCTCGAAATCTAAATAGATATTTATATAATTTATTTTTAATCCTAAAAACAGAACTTGATTATGGAATGTAGACATGGAAATTTCTGGATTGGACTCGGAATTGGGTCAATCCTTGGCGCAGTAGCTTATCGTCTTTCACGTACAGCAAAAGCAAAACAATTAGAAAGTGAAATTTATAATGCTATCCATCGCATAGGTCGTGATGCTGAAATAGCTGCTGCTCATGCTGAAAGAAAAGCAGTGGATCTTGGACTTAAAGCAGTAGAAGCCGGTGCGGAAATTGCTGATAAAGTAGCAGATGAAGCCGATAAAGTGGCCGGAAAAGTAAAAGATAAGTGGGGAAAATAAGAATTCCAAAACGGGTAATCGATTTAAATAGAATCGGTTACCTGTTTTATTTTATATACGTTTAATCTTTTATTTCTAGCCTTATCAGTCACTATTTGAATGATGTGTGCACGAACACATATTGGTGTATCTTCTCCATTATTTTCACTTCCTTCAAGAATCAAAAGCTACTTTTCCTCTGGTTTCTCATCTGATAAGTACTTTTTTATCTATACTATCTTTACTTTTTCTTATGTTTAACAACATGTATACTTCCTTGCTGCTGTGGTTAACTTGCTGATTATTAGTAGTCTGTTCTTTATTATGTGTTGTGTGCGCGCACACACTATTGCTAATTCAATAATTCATTTTACTTTTGCCGATGAAAAACAAGATACTTATCAATAGATGGATAAAGAGTTTTCAAATATTCGGATTGTAGACATTGCCAAGATGGCAGGAGTCTCTGTTGGCACGGTAGATCGTGTAATACATAATCGTGGCAGGGTATCTGAAGAAAACAGGAAAAAGGTACAGGCGATTCTGGAGATGGTACATTACCAGCCCAATCTGATGGCACGTTCATTGGCGGCCTCCAAAAAGCAATATCATCTTCTTGCGATTACTCCTTCTTTTGTTCAGGGAGAGTATTGGGAAGCTATTTCGGAAGGTATAGATAAAGCAGCGTCGGAAATGGAATCGTATAACATCACCATTACCAAACTCTTTTTCGATCAATATAATAACAAGACTTTTGATGATATCATCCGTAATCTGCTGAATGAGAAAGTAGATGGTGTATTGATTGCGACTTTGTTTACGGATTCTGTTATCCGGCTTTCGCAGGAACTTGACAGGAATGAAATACCTTATGTGTATGTTGACTCCAACATTGGAGGGCAACATCAACTGGCTTATTTCGGAACGGAGTCTTATGATGCCGGGTGATTGCTGCCAGATTGTTGATGGATCGGCTTTCTTCGTCTTCCGATATATTGATGGCGCGAATTATTCATAGTGGGAAGAATGACTCTAATCAGGGAAAGAACAGGCGGAAGGTTTCTGCCATTATCTCACGCAAACAGGATTCAATGGAAATCTGCATGAAGTGGAGCTGAAAATAAATGATTCAGTGTATAACTTCATGAAACTGGATGAAATATTTGAAGCTAATCCAAATATAAATGGGGCTGTTATCTTCAATTCAACTTGTTATATTTTAGGGAATTACCTGAAAGCGAGAGGAATGCAGTCTGTTAAACTGGTTGGTTATGATCTTATCGGGAGAAATACACAGTTGCTTTCCGAAGGTGTCATAACCGCATTGATTGCGCAGCGTCCGGAGCGTCAGGGATATGATGGTATTAAATCATTGTGTAATCATCTGTTGTTCAAACAGGGCAGTGAGAAGGTTAATTTGATGCCTATCGATATTCTTCTCAAAGAGAATCTGAAATATTATCTGAACAATAAATTATAAACATATAAATTTGTAAGAACTATGAATGAATTATTTAACGTAAAAGGCAAAGTAGTTGTTATCACCGGTGGAGCTGGTATTTTAGGTAAAGGTATTGCTGCGTATCTCGCAAAGGAAGGTGCAAAAGTAGTTGTGCTCGACAGAAGTGAAGAAGCAGGAAAAGCATTGGTAGACAGTATCAAAGCCGAAGGAAATGAAGCTATGTTCCTTTACACGGATGTGATGGATAAAGAAGTGTTGGAAGGCAACAAAGTGGAAATCATGAAGGCTTATGGCCGTATTGATGTTTTGTTGAACGCTGCCGGAGGTAACATGGCAGGTGCAACTATTGCTCCGGATAAAACTTTTTTCGATTTACAGATTGACGCATTCAAGAAAGTAGTGGATTTGAACCTTTTCGGTACAGTATTGCCTACAATGGTATTTGCTGAAATTATGGTAGAACAGAAGAAAGGTTCTATTGTAAACTTCTGTTCTGAATCGGCTCTTCGTCCATTGACCCGTGTGGTAGGTTATGGTGCGGCAAAAGCAGCTATTGCCAACTTTACTAAATATATGGCTGGCGAACTGGCTTTGAAATTCGGTAACGGTCTGCGTGTAAATGCCATCGCTCCGGGATTCTTCCTGACCGATCAGAATCGTGCATTATTGACTAATCCGGATGGTTCTCTGACCGATCGTTCAAAGACCATTCTCGCTCATACTCCATTCAACCGTTTCGGTGAACCGGAAGACCTTTATGGAACAATCCATTATTTGATTAGCGATGCTTCTAACTTCGTAACAGGTACAGTAGCTGTTATCGACGGTGGATTTGATGCATTCTCTATCTAATATTGGGATGATATCATTCTGTTTTTAATCATAATTAGTAACTTGTAATCAGGAAAGAATAATATGTATTTATGTGAACAAACTTGGCGCTGGTATGGTCCTAATGACCCGGTTAGCTTGTGGGATATTAAGCAGGCAGGCGCTACTGGTATAGTAAATGCTCTTCATCACATTCCAAATGGTGAAGTGTGGACAGTAGAAGAGATCATGAAGCGTAAGCAAATGATTGAAGAAGTGGGTCTGACATGGTCTGTGGTAGAAAGTGTACCTGTACACGAGCATATCAAAACACAGACGGGCGACTTTATGAAATACATCGAAAACTATAAGGAAAGTATCCGTAATCTGGCGAAGTGTGGCGTGATGGTAGTTACTTATAACTTCATGCCTGTATTGGACTGGACCCGCACAGATCTTGCCTATACAATGCCGGACGGCTCTAAAGCACTCCGCTTTGAAAAAGCAGCTTTTGTAGCTTTCGATCTTTTCATCTTGAAACGTCCGAATGCTGAAAAAGACTATACTCCGGAAGAAATAGCTAAAGCGAAAGCTCGTTTTGAGCAGATGAGCGAAGACGACAAGAAATTGTTGGTTCGTAATATGATTGCCGGACTTCCGGGTTCGGAAGAAAGTTTCACAGTAGAACAATTTCAGCAAGCATTAGATCGTTATGACGATATTGATGCAGAGAAGCTTCGTTCCAACCTGATTTTTTTCTTAAAAGAAATTGCTCCTGTTGCCGATGAAGTAGGAGTGAAACTGGTGATTCATCCGGATGATCCTCCTTATACCATCTTAGGTTTGCCTCGTATTTTGAGTACGGAAGAGGATTTCAAGAAATTGATTGAAGCCGTACCTAACGAATCTAATGGCCTCTGCTTGTGTACAGGCTCTTTCGGTGTGCGTGCCGACAATGATCTTGCAGGTATGATGGAGCGTTTTGGCGACCGTGTGAACTTCGTACACTTGCGCAGTACACAACGTGACGAGGAAGGAAACTTCTACGAAGCTAATCACTTGGAAGGAAATGTAGACATGTACAACGTAATGAAGAGCCTTATTCTTCTACAACAGCGTCGTAAATGCTCTATCGCTATGCGTCCCGACCACGGACATCAAATGATTGATGACTTGAAAAAGAAAACGAATCCGGGATATTCTTGCCTGGGCCGTCTTCGCGGCTTGGCAGAACTTCGCGGCTTGAAATGGGTATTGCAAAATCTATCCTCTAATCGAAGTACATAGTTAGCACTTTATTATCAAACACTACGGCTATTATTGATTGAAATAATAGTTGTAGTGTTTTTCATTTGCTCTTTTTCACTGGTTGAGGAATAAGTGAAGCGAATAAATCTCCAACATGTATATCTTTATCAGCTTTCTTTGTTTTCTTTCTTTTCGGTTCGGGAATAATAAGTAAAGCTATTTGTGCGCAAGCCTCTGCATCTGCCAGTGCGTGGTGGTGATTCTCTAAATGATATCCGCATCGTTCTGCTACCGTATGCAACTGATGATTGGGCAAATCTTTTCCAAAGACTTTCCTCGAAGTACGGCAAGTACAATAAAACTTATAATCAGGATAAGTCATGTCATATAATTCGTGAACCGCCCGGAGACAACCTTCATCAAAAGGACTGTTGTGCGCTACAAGTGGCAGACCGTCTATCAATGGTTTGATTTCCGCCCATACTTCCGGAAATTCGTCGGCTTCCATCGTGTCGTCGTAAGTTAAGCCATGAACAGCTGTGGTCCATTGCGTATAATAATTGGGGCGGGGACGGATCAGACGATAGATTTTATTCGTTATTTTTCCTTCCCTTACGATGACAACCCCAACACTGCATACGCTGGTACGTTTGCCGTTGGCTGTTTCAAAGTCGATAGCTGCAAAGTTTATCATCGTTTCTATTATTTTTTCGGATACAAATATAGCATAAAAAATGAGGTTGGAGAAAATATAGTAACAGGATTGGCAAATAGAAACCTTTTACTAAAAATTGAATTAAAATGGACTTTGGGGAAACATTTCCAATAAAAAACTCTTCTTTTAAAGAATTTACACTATTTTTGTTCGACATAAACCAAAGGCATGGACAAAATGGAAAATCCGGGACCATTTGCCCCCTCCTGTCCAAATCAAATTGATCCCCTGAATCCAATCTAAATTGATCCCTTTTGTCCAGCTGAAAGTGACCCCTTCAAATTGAACGTACGGATATACTGGTGATGTTCCGCTTCCGGATATCACAACGAAGAAAAGGCGCAGCAATATATCGGTTTGGATATGGCTGCCGAAAAGGTAGGCAAAGATAAATTTCTCGAAGAGATTGTCCCTGAATGGCTTCAAAAGGCAAAGGCAAACGGACGCATCATTGATTAGAATTTATTTTCGCTATATTTGCGTACAAAATAGATCCATGTATACAGAATATCAGCCTTCTCATTTACTTGTTCCCTACATTGATAGCTATTGGGAGTTTAAGGGCAATCCGGATTATGGTATGCGCATCCATATTCTGCCGGATGGTTGTACCGATTTTATATTTACGCTGGGAGAGGTGGCTAATGCTGTTGAAGAAGGGAGTCTGATTATGCAACCCTATCGTTCCTATTTTGTAGGACCTATGACAAAATATTCGGAACTCGTCACTTATACAGAATCGATTCACATGTTTGGCGTTCGTTTTTTACCTTGTGGTTTGTCTTGCTTTACAAACCTGCCTCTACACGAATTTGTGAATAGCAGAGTCAGTACTAATGAGATGAAGGCTGTTTTTGATGACACTTTTATTGAAAAATTAGGTGAGCAGAAGCATGTCACAGATCGAATACGAGTAGTGGAAGAATATTTGCTGGCATATTTGGCGCGTCATTATCAGCCTGCCGATTCTCATGTCGCTATGGCAGTGAACATGATTAATCATTCCAAAGGAAAACGTTCAGTTCGCAGCTTGATGGATGATGTCTGTTTGTGTCAGCGTCATTTTGAGAGAAAGTTCAAGCATTATACCGGATTTACTCCTAAAGAATACAGCCGTATTGTTAAATTTAAGAATGCTGTGGAATTGTTGAGAACCACAACATCAGCCAATCTGTTGACTACGGCAGTTGATGCAGGATACTATGATTTAGCGCATTTTTCAAAAGAGATTAAGTCGATGTCCGGCAATACTCCTGCGTCTTTTCTTTCCCTAACCGTTCCGGAAGAAACCACACTTACTTATATCGAACCACAAAGATAGATTAGGTAAAAGTCGCTTTTTTACAATAGAATGGGAAGATATGCCGTTACCTTTGCAAGGTTAATAAAAAACAATCAATTTATGACCACAAAAACAATGAAAGAGAAAGCAACAGAATTGTTGCAGAGATGTGAAGTAGTTACCCTTGCTTCTGTGAATAAAGAAGGTTATCCCCGCCCTGTACCGATGAGCAAAATCCTGACAGAAGGAATTTCCACTATCTGGATGTCTACCGGAGCAGATTCACTAAAAACAATTGATTTCTTATCGAATCCGAAAGCAGGATTATGCTTTCAGGATAAAGGAGACAGCGTGGCGTTAACGGGGAAAGTGGAAGTTGTAACTGACGAAAAGATGAAGCAGGAACTTTGGCAGGATTGGTTTATCGATCATTTTCCCGGTGGTCCCACTGATCCCGGCTATGTCTTGTTGAAATTTGAATCGAATCACGCAACTTATTGGATTGAAGGAATATTTATCCATAAGAAACTCGACTAATTCTACTCGGAAAGATAGAGGAATAGCGGATTTAATGAGGCTGTTCTCGAACAGCCTCGTAATTCATTTAGAATTCAAATTTTTCCAATTTCATTTCAGCCAATTTCTGAATGATACCTACATATTGAGCGAAATGAGGAGATTTTTCGTGTGCTGCCAATACTTCGGCATTCTGCCAAGTTTCGCAAATCATGAAAACGTCAGGACGCGTGCTGCTTTCGAAAGTATCATAAGCAATGCATCCTTCTTCTTTTAAAGAACAGGCAGTCAGTTCTTTTGCCGCTTTTATTGTTTCTTCGCGGTTGGATTCGTTTACACGAACAAAAACATTTAATCTGATCATAGTCTTTTTTATTTATATAATTAAAAGAATTGCTTTCTCACAGTATCTGTGAAAGTCGGAGGCAAAGATACTATTTTTCTATACTTCTGGTGAGTTTATTTCAAAAATTCATATAAACTTCATGTCATCCTAAAAAAACAATTATATTTGCATCTGAATTCTAAAAGCAATGATTTTGGGCACAATTCTTAAATTTGTTATAGCTTAATATTAGCCTCATAAACCACAGGCTAATTTCTTTCGTTTGAGTAGTTCTATACTTGAACAGGTTTTTCATTTTATCATTTTTATTATTCACTGCATCGTTTTTCAAAACTGATGCAATTAAGGTATTCAGGCTTTTAGTCCGGTTTATGCTAATCAGATGGGAGTGGTGGGTGCGTTGAGAATGAATGGAAAATTTCGTAAGAAATAGTAAGCTGAACATAGAAGAAGAAATAAAAGGATTGAGCTGCAGCCGGTTGATCCTTTGATAGAATCAGGCAGATCATTGGTGTCGTACAGGTTTCGCTGACTTCGCTGAAAACAACTGTTGTCGGATATCAGTTTCGAAGTGCTGAAGAAGAGATTCTTTTCTTTAAAGTCTCGAAACCGCAGATTTCCGGTCTGTTGATGTTTTATGTCCGTTTGTATCAGATTGAAAAGAATCGTATCGACAAATCTCTGTCATCCCAATGCAGATATCTGAAGATTGAATTGAGAACCTGCAAAAATCATTTTTGAATAATGACTTTTATGAATATTACCGTGCCGGTCGAACAGAGCTTGATAACCGCTATTTTATTCGGGAGAATTATGATATTCTTTCTGATATACATTGTCATCTACTGGATAGAGATATTTCTTTTACCACCTTGCATGATTCGAGTGTTGCAGAAATTCTGGCGAATAATCGCTTGATAGAATATGTGTCGGAGGAAATAGAGCAGCTGACAGAGAAACTTCATCTTAAATTCACTTCCATTGTAGACAGTAAACTGTTGCAATGGACGGACAGTAAAGTTGCTTTGGTTGAGTTTATCTACGCCTTGTATGCAGGTAAATGCTTTAGTAATGGAAATACGAGTTTGAAAGACATTGCTTTTTGTTGCGAAACACTGTTTAATATCGAGATAGGTGATTTTTATCGTATATTCTTGGAAATCAGGAATAGAAAGAAAAGCAGAACCCAATTTCTGGATAAGTTGAAAGAACAGATTATAAAGATGATGGATGAGCTTGACAGATAAATTTCAGGGCGTCTTGTGACATCTTGTGAATTATACAAATGGCTATTATCCAACTTTGCGGAGAAATATAATTGATTCACAAAGAAAGATAATCGCTTTTGTATAGTTATGGAAACAACATTTACATGGGAGATAAGGGTGAAGAATTGCCCCTTATTAATTAAGAAATGCAGTCACTGTGATAGTGACCGCTTTTATTGCAGTGATAAGTTCAGGATGAATGCACAGAAGAAAAACATTGATGTCTGGCTGATTTATAGATGTGTGAAATGTGATAACACTTGTAATATGACTCTGTTGTCACGAACTAAACCCGACTTGATTGATAAAAAGCTCTTTCACAGCTTTTCTATGAATGACAGGGAAGTTGCCTGGCAATATGCCTTTTCTGCCGGAGTGGCAAGTAGGAATAATCTTCAATTAGATTATGACAGTGTTGAATATGAGGTGATAAATACCGTCTCTTTAGAAGACATCCTGAATATGAGTAGTGAGATCATAAGTATCCAAGTCAAGTGTGATTTCGACTTGAGCCTTAAATTATCCTCATTGATAAAAAGATGTCTGCCTTTTTCCAGTACCCGCTTGAAGCTGCTGTTTGAAAAAGGGTATATTTCTTTACTTTCCGGCAAAACATCTTCCAAGTGTAAGGTAAAGAATGGCGATACTATTTTGATGGATCGAAAAAGCCTGATTGATTTCTTGGGATAAAATCGGTTTTACAGTTTTTTTTAATAGCTTTGTGAAATGATAATTCGCATTCTGTAAAAGAGGTTGTACTATTAAGATTGAAGATATGAAAAGGTATGTTTATTAGCTTTGTTTTGTTTACTTGGAGTATCGTTGTGAATGCACAGGAAAGTGATGGACGATACGTTGAAGTGACCGGTTCTTCTGAAATAGAAGTCGTTCCGGATGAGATTCATTTTCTGGTTCAGATTAAGGAGTATTGGCAAGAAGAATACACCGGTAAATCAAAAAAAGAAGAAGATTTTCATACGAAAGTGCCATTGGCAATGATAGAGAAAGATTTGCGTAAAAGTTTGCGCAAAATAGGAATAACGGATGATGCTATCCGCACACAGGAAATAGGAGATTATTGGCGTCAGAGAGGAAAGGAGTTTCTGATAGGTAAGCAATTGGATATCCGGCTTACGGATTTTGAGCAGATTAACTCTATTATTCGTTCAGTCAATACGTGGGGAATTGAGTCCATGCGCATCGGAGAACTCAAACATAAGGATTTGCCAATGTATCGGAAACAAGGTAAGATTGAAGCACTGAAGGCTGCCCGTGAGAAAGCATCTTATCTGGTGGAAGCGATGGGGCAGCAGTTGGGTGAAGTGATTCGTATCATCGAACCTGCCGATAATAACATAAGCCGTTATCTTCCTTTCGAAGCGCAGAGCAATGTAAGCATGGGTGCGGCAGCTACCGAGCAGTACCGGGTTATCAAGCTACGGTATGAAATGACGGCTCGTTTTGCCATTAAATAAAAATAGTCTATCTTTGTCGCATGACAAGAAATAATAAATCGGATTTGGTTTAGTAAACAATCTGTGTTTCTGATACAGATTGTCCTTTCGTTTGCTCTCGGATGATTCCTTCCGGGAGTACTCTTTATGTCTTTATAATTTCAATTTTTAACTTGCGTACAAGGGTGCTAAAAGTATCGTGGTGCTTTGTAACGTGTACGCTGTATACATTAAGATCATGAATAACGAAAATCAAACAATTCACAAATTCGACTTTAATTTAAACTGGTATGGCTGGAATGATAAACTAAGCCAACTAAAACAAGAATCACTCTACAGCACTCTTCCTCATGGACGTATATCCATAGTACATCGTACCTGCTACGAGGTCGTTTCCGAAAACGGATTGTTTCAGTGTGAACTCACGGGAAACATGATGTATGGGAAATCTGATGCTGAATTACCCTGTACGGGTGATTGGGTGCTTTTTCAACCATTTGATGAGAATAAAGGGATTATTGTCGATATGCTACCTCGTGAGCGGACATTGTATCGCAAGAAAAGCGGTACAGTTGCCGATAAGCAGGCCATTGCTTCTTACGTCGATAAAGCATTTATTGTGCAGAGCCTTGACGATAATTTCAATGTCCGCAGAGTAGAACGTTTTATGGTTCAGGTATTAGAAGAAAACATCAAGCCTGTATTGGTACTTAATAAATCCGATTTAGATTTTGACAGGCAGAGTGTTGAAGAACAAATAAATCATATCTCCAATCAGATACCCGTATTTTTTACGAGCATTCATCAACCCCAAACGATTCTCCGGTTGCGGGAATCCATATCAGAGGGAGAAACTGTTGTGTTTGTCGGTTCTTCGGGTGTCGGGAAAAGTTCTCTGGTAAATGCACTCTGTGAAAAATCTGTGTTGCTTACCTCCGATATAAGCCTGTCCACAGGAAAAGGCCGGCATACATCAACCCGTCGGGAAATGGTATTGATGAATGATTCGGGTGTTTTAATCGATACTCCGGGTGTGCGTGAATTTGGCTTGGTTATCGACAATCCAGACTCACTGGCCGAAGTACTTGAAATCTCTGACTATGCAGAATCGTGCCGTTTCAAAGATTGCAAGCATATCAACGAACCGGGTTGTGCTGTTTTAGAAGCAGTCAATAGCGGTGTGTTAGATTATAAAGTTTATGCAAGCTATCTGAAACTTCGCCGGGAAGCGTGGCACTTTTCAGCTTCCGAACATGAGAAACGTAAAAAGGAGAAGTCCTTTACAAAACTTGTAGAAGAAGTAAAGAATCGTAAGGCAAATCGCTGATTTCTATTTAAACGATGCAGGTATTGGAATTTATTTTTTTCTTTAAAAGAGCAAAAAAGTTTTAGTTGCGCAAAAAGGCTGCGCACCACTGCATCTATCTTTGTCGAAGAAACAAGAAAACAGGTCAAGTACGGGTTACTTCCATACATCCTGTTAAGATATTGACTCATACGATTATCAGTTTTCCTGTTTCGTAAAGGGGCAGTAGCTCAGTGGGTAGAGCATCATACATAATCTTGAGATTATCCTGATGAAAAAGGTCAATTAAGATTTACTTCTATCCTGTGACGGTCGTCGGTTCGACTCCGGCCTGCTCCACAAAAAATAAATATAGAGGTAGGACAGCAGCTTCGGGATTATCTGAAATGAGGTCAACCGGGGCTTACTTCTTAACGGTGGATAACGCTGGTTCGAATCCGGCCTGTTCTACCTCTTTTTATCAACTAAGGTCAAGGAAGACTTACTTCAAAACCGCAGGAATGCTCCATTGATTCACAGTCTTCCGATTACCTTACTTAAAAAAACAAAGTTATGAATAAAGATTTGTTGAAAGTGTCTATCAGGCAGAATGCAATCTATTTGCCTTTGATAGAAGAAGAGAAAAAGCAGGAAGAGTTGACTTCGACTACCATTGCATTGGTAGCCCAACTCCGTAAAGTAGGATATAGCTTGTCCGAAGAACTGCTGCATGCCATTAATCAGTTATATCCGGCTCAACAGATGATGATTCTTCAGGTGATGAAAGAAGCATTGGGCGTGACGCTAAACTGGTCTCCATTGGTGAAAGGGTGGGATGTACCTACCGGAGAAACGCGCTTGGATCATCTGGTTACATGGATCGCTAACCTGTTTAATAGCCAGAAAGGCGTTAAACTACCTTGCGGACACGTGATCCCTGATAATACATTCCCTATGGAACGATACAATGGTTGTCCGTTCTGCGGAACCCCGTTCCAAACGGCTACTACGGAATATTTCGGACAGGGAAGTAAACTGAAAGTGCTGGAACTTTGGCAGGACAAGGAGTTGAATGCTTTTTTCTGTGACTTGCTTGAATCGCGCACGGCTCTTGATGCCACACAAGCGGATAGCTTGAAAATAATGCTTGGCGAACTTCCGTTACCGGCAGTCGGAATCAAAATGAAGGAGACATTGATGTTGGTGATAGATACATTGGTGGAACAGGATAGAGCGCAGGAAGCGCAAATCTATTTCTCTACTCCGAATGATATATTGCGTTATCTGTGGTATAAGAAAACCGGATTCCTGCAAATCATAGAGCCTAAGACTATTATCCGTAAAACAGGTAGAAACAACACACATATATGTGGAGTTTTGGATAAAAGTCGTTCGGCAGCTCAAGCGAAGCGTGAGGAGTTGAAGTTGAAATATACGCGTCGTGAATGTAAAATGGTAGCTCTTTGGTTGAACAACCTGACAATGGCTCCGGAGAAGGCTTGCGAAATCATGCATCCGAAAGAGAGATGTGGGTACGTATGATACGTGCGTTGCGTCTGGCGGAATATGCCCGTAAGCCGGAATTCGGAAATTTGAAGGAATTGATGGATATATTCTACCGCGAGGCATATACCGTTTGGCAGGGAGAAGTGGAGCGCAACCGTTTGAAGGCGGATGCGGAACAGACATTTGCTTTGTTAAAGCAGCGACCGGGTATGTTTGCACGTTCTTTATTTGCGAATATGCTTTGGTTCGGAGCGGAAGAGACGTTGGCTGTATTTAAAGAAGTGGTTCATTTGTTGCCAGCACGTTTGGTCGTTACTTTGGGTATGTATGCGGAGAGCTACTTTGAACCGGGACGTAAGAGAATGGTGAAACCTTTAGGGGGGAATGCTCTTTTGATAGAACCACATTATTTGGTGGGGCTGTATATGGAGGATCAGCTAAAAGCGATGGTGAAGGATGTACAGGATTTGTGTAAGGAAGTCGTAGCTGCCCGTTTCGCCAGTGCAACTGTCGAAAGTGAAAACAAAAGTATGTATATTGACCCTATGTTGTTCCATATCCCGTTGGCTATCGGCGATCGTAGCGAAACAATTCAGGATACTTCCTGTGCTTTGCAGGGAACGCGTTTCCCGGTAGAGGGAGATAAAGTGCGATTGTTTATGCAGTGGGGAAAAGGGCTTCCGGCACAGCATCTTGATATGGACTTGAGTTGTCATATCACTTTGCCTTCCACAACAGAAGTTTGTTCCTTCTTCAACTTGCAAGCTATTGGCGCTAAACATAGCGGGGATATCCGAAGTATTCCTAATAAGAAAGGTACTGCCGAATATATCGAGCTGGATTTGAATGAACTGAACCGTGTAGGTGCGGAATATGTCGCTTTCACTTGCAATGCATATAGCAACGGGACTATCTCTCCTAATCTGGTGGTAGGTTGGATGAACTCTGCCTATCAATGAAGATATCGGAAAGAACAGGAGTAGCTTACGATCCTTCTTGCGTGCAACATCAGGTACGTATTTCCCAAAGTTTGCAGAAAGGGCTTGTTTTCGGAGTTCTGAAAGTGAAAGAACGGGAAATTGTTTGGCTGGAAATACCTTTTGGTGGACAGACGATTCTTTCTTTGGATACACAGACCATCGAAAAGTATCTGGATAAGCTGGAAGCGAAAACAACTGTTGGTGAACTGTTAGCTGTCAAAGCACAGGCGCAGGGATTGAAGTTAGTTGATATTCCGGAAGCGGACGAGATATATACCCGTGAATGGGCATTGAATACTGCCGCTGTGACTAAATTACTGTTGGGTGATTAAATTCTTGGGAGGAATTGTCTTTTTCCTCCTAAGATTTAAAGGTCGCATCGCATAAAGTTATACCTTTGTATGCGATAGATTAATCGTCTGACAGCTGTTGAACTTTCGTCTGACAACTGTTATCTTTCCGTCTGACAACTGTCAGACGAAAAAGATACAGCTGTCAGACGATTATTTTTATATGAACTGAAGATTAAAGTTCAATGAACAGGCGATTAAATATACGTAGTGAAAGTAATAAATGTATGAACTAATAAAAAGATATACTTATGAGTGCTCAATATGATTTGTATGAAACACCGGATCCTGATTGTACCGGAGAACAAAAGCCTTTGCATGCCCGTATCGTTCCAAATGGAACTTACTCGAAAAGAATTCTGGAACGTGTATCTCGTTCTTCCCAGACTTTTAACTATAACGTGATAGATGCGGTGGTAGGAGTTGTATTGGATGAACTAGCCGAAACGTTAGCAGAGGGATATATCGTAGAACTTGGCGAACTCGGGCATTTTAGCATCTCTTTGAAATGTACGCATAAAGTAATGACTAAACGGGAGATTCGTGCCGAATCAATCTGTTTTGATAACGTGCATTTGCGTACTTCCAAAGAGTTCAAAAGGAAGATTAAGCGTGAGATAGAGTTGGAACGTGTGGACAAATCCAAACACTCTTCTCAAAAAGTGGAATTTTCTATGGAGCAACGCCAACAGCTTTTACAGGAATTTCTAAGGAAAAATGGTGGTATTACCCGATTGGAATATAGTAGCCTGACCGGACTTTCCCGACTGAAAGCAATAGATGATTTGAATACTTTCATTGAGAAGGGATTCTTCGTAAACGTGGAACTGGAAGAACCGTGTTTTATGTTTGGCAACAAGAGTAATAACAATCAATTCAAAGATTTCTTCTTGTTATTGCTAACAATTTTGTACCTTTGTTTGTCTATAGAAAAAACAGTAGGATTATGGCAAGTATAACAATTCCTTATGCAGTAGCAGATTTCATAGAAATGCGTGAACGTGGTTTCTATTACGTAGATAAGACCCAATATATAGCTAAGCTTGAAGATTATAAGGCTCCTGTATTTCTGCGTCCCCGTCGCTTTGGGAAGAGTTTGTTAGTCTCTACTCTAGCTTGCTATTATGACCGTACGAAAGCGCATCGGTTTGAAGAATTGTTTGGTGACACGTGGATTGGAAACCATCCGACAAAAGAACATAACCGTTATATGATAATTCGTTATGACTTCTCCGCAATGGTAATGTCAGACCATATTCAAGGGCTGGCACAGAATTTTAATGACCTGAATTGCGGTCCGGTAGAAGTAATGGTAGCACATAATCGTGATTTGTTTGGTGATTTTGAATTTAGCAATCGTGGCGATGCATCTAAAATGCTGGAAGAAGTGCTTACTTACGCCCGCTCTCACGAATTGCCTAAAGTCTATATTTTGATTGATGAATATGATAATTTCACCAATCAATTACTTACTGCCTATAATGATCCACTCTATGAAGAAGTTACTACTAATGACAGCTTTCTGCGTACTTTTTTTAAAGTAATTAAAAAAGGTATTGGTGAAGGTAGTATCCGTACTTGTTTTTGTACAGGTGTGCTGCCTGTCACTATGGATGATTTGACTAGTGGATATAATATTGCAGAGATATTGACTCTTGAGCCTAATTTCCTGAATATGCTTGGGTTTACATACGAAGAAACTGAAACATATCTACGTTATGTGCTTGATAAGTATTCTACAGGACAGGATCGCTTTGACGAAATATGGCAACTAATAGTGAGTAACTATGATGGTTATCGTTTCCGTCCGAATGGAGATCGGTTATTCAATGCCACTATCCTTACTTACTTCTTCAAGAAATTTGCAGCCAATGCCGGTAGTATTCCGGACGAATTGGTAGATGAAAATCTACGTACTGACATTCATTGGATTCGTCGGTTGACTCTTTCGCTGGATAATGCGAAACGATGTTGGATGCATTGGTAATTGACGATGAATTGCCTTATAATGTGGCTGATCTTGCTAGTAAGTTTAATAAGAAAAAGTTTTTTGATAAAGAGTTTTATCCCATTAGTTTGTTTTATTTGGGAATGACGACGTTGAAGGATAAATTTGTAACCACATTGCCTAATATGACGATGCGTAGTGTATACATGGACTACTATAATCAACTGAACAAAATAGAAGGCAATGCACAACGTTATGTTCCTGTGTATCGGCACTATGATTCCAATCGAAGCTTAGAACCACTCGTTCAGAATTATTTCGAACAATATTTGGGACAATTTCCAGCACAAGTTTTTGATAAGATCAATGAAAACTTTATCCGGTGTTCTTTCTACGAACTGGTATCGCGTTATTTAAGTAGTTGTTATACCTTTGCCATCGAACAGAATAATTCAGTAGGCCGATCAGACTTTGAAATGACCGGTATTCCCGGTACAGATTACTATACGGATGATCGTGTGGTCGAATTTAAATATTATCGTATGAAAGAATCTGAAAAGATGCTTGCGCTTTCCGAGCCTCTTCCCGAGCACGTGGAACAGGTGAAAAGATACGGTGAAGACACTAAGAAAAAGTTTCCTAATTATAATGTACGGACATATGTGGTGTACATTTGTGCTAATAAGGGATGGAAATGTTGGGAAGTATGAGACAATAAAATCTGCAATATTGCACTAACTGTTTATGAAAAATGAGAGTCATATTATCTCTCGAATGATTTCCGGAGATATAAATGCTTTTAAACTTCTTTTCGATCGTTACTATTCTCAAGTGCGTTTCTTCACATTGGGGATAGTGAAAGATTCTTTTGTTGCCGATGATATAGCTCAAAATGTATTTATCAAGGTCTGGACAAAAAGAGAATTGATTGATTGCGAACGGAAGTTTAATAACTATTTGTATTCCATCACAAAGAATGAGATAACAGATTATTTCCGTTCCTTAGTCATTTCAGAACCTTTGGAAAGCATTTCATATCTGAAGGATAGCGATCATACAGATGAAATGATAGAAAGTGTTTATGATCTGTCACATATTAAAGAACTGGTGATGAAAGAAGTGGATAATATGCCTCCGCAGCGTCGTGCAGTGTTTGTCATGAGTCGTTTGCAAGGATTGTCTAATGATGAGATAGCCTCTAAACTAGGAATATCCAAACGCACGGTAGAACGCCATCTGAATATAGCGTTGCATATACTTCGTGAAAAACTGGGAGGATTTCTTTATTGGATTGCTGTTTTGTTCATTCTTTCTCTCTGATTTTAATTTTTCCGCTCTGCCATACTACTTTTTGTTACACCTCTATTCCCAATTAATAGTTTATAAATGTTAAAGTCGAAAAAGCATTGGGTGTACTTTTTCTAGCTTCCGTATATCAGATATAACCAGATAATACGAAGAAAAATGAAACTCTTACCTCGGAATATTGAAAGACTATTTCTATAACTTGAAGAAGGATATCACTTCAAGTGCGTTTGGACGATGGTTCATAGAGAATGAGTCTAAACCGGAATTCGATCAGGAATTGCAAGAAATTTGGAAAGAATCGTCTCAAGTAGCCTGTGACCGCGAAATGACCTCTTCTGCATTTGTGAAGGTCTGTGAAGCTATTGGCGGAGTAGCTCCGTCTCCTCAAAAGAGTACATTCACGAGAACAATACATTATCTGATACGTGTTGCAGCTATTCTGTTTATTCCTTTATTGGGAGCTACTCTTTATCTATATCTGGATAACAAGGAATCACAAGTCAACTGGATAGAAGTCTATGCCGAATATGGGCAAAAGAAAGAAGTTATTTTGCCCGACCAGAGTAAAGTCTGGCTGAATTCCGGTACACATATTATCTATCCCGAACGGTTTACCCAAGTTCGCCAGATATTTGTTAGCGGAGAAACCTTTCTGGAAGTGACAAAAGATCCGGAACGTCCTTTTATTGTAGATACAAAAGATTTAAGCATCAAAGTGCATGGAACAAGATTTAATGTACGTTCTTATACGGAAGATAAAGGCACGGAAGCCACACTGCTTGAAGGAAGTATTTCTTTGTTGGTGAAGGGAGATTTAAATCAGCATGATATTTTCCTTGTTCCGGGTGAGAAAGCCATACTGGATAAAAAACAAGTTAAACTTGAAAAGTTTGACGTCGATGGGTATCAATCCGGCGAAACGGACAGTATACATTCAGAGACAAGACACTGCAAGAGATTATAACGGAACTTCAACGTCTGTTCAATGTTCAGATTGTGATAAGGGATAAAGCGCTACTCAAAGAAATTTTCTTTGTCACATTTGCCCAGGGACTTTCTTTGGATGAGATGCTCGAAGCATTGAATATAGACAATGAATTATGTATCAAGCGAGATCAGGATATTATTGAAATTTCAAGAAAGACGAGATAGACAACCCAGTTATTAACCTTAAAATACATGTGCGGAATGGATGGATAAACAAATAAAAAAATAAACGAGAAAGTGGTTGCGACACTTTCCCGTTTTGGAAATCAGTTAACAAAATTAATTATTAACTTAGATCATTGCCAAAGGTATGAAATATCATGAAAACCGGCTCATTTTAGAGAGCTATTTAGCAATCTTTTACCAATTCTATTGGCGCTATTTATCTGGACGAATCCGGTATTGGCGCAGAATAATGGAGAACTTATCACGCTTAGTCTCAAAAATAAGACAATTGGTGAGGCGTTGGAAACAATCAATAAGCGATACAACTACACGTTTGTTCTTCGAACACCGGATATTGATACAAAAAGAAAAGTTTCAATAGACGCCAAACAACAAAAGATCGAAGATGTACTGAATAATCTGTTTCGGGGGCAGGATGTCTCTTTCGATATCAATAACAAAACTGTCCGTATCTCCAAGAATGTCAGGCAGAAAGACGCAGAATCTACACAGGGGGCTACTGCCAGAAACGTGACAGGACAAGTTACGGATAGTTCCGGCGAACCGATGATAGGTGTCAGTGTGATGGTGAAAGAAGTAATAATGGAGTGGTGACCAATATGGATGGTAAGTACGAAATCAAAATCGATCATCCTAATCAAGTACTTCAATACTCTTTTCTCGGTTATCTGTCCCAGGAAAAGAATCGGAGACAACCGGATGCTGAATGTAACTTTAGAGGAAGATGTGAAAAAACTGGATGAAGTGGTTGTAGTAGGCTATAGCGTACAGAAGAAGAAAGATATAACGGGAGCTGTATCCACTGTTCTGGCAAAAGATATAGAAAATATTCCCGTGAATGATTTCGGGTCGGCACTTGCCGGACGTTCTGCGGGAGTACAAGTTATCACCCCTTCGGGGAAGCCGAATGAGGGTTTCTCTATCCGTGTCCGGGGAGCTACGTCTATCAATGCAGGAAACGAACCTTTGTATGTGGTGGATGGAGTGCCGACCAGTGACACAAAAACGATCAACCCTTCCGAAATAGAAAGCATTACGGTATTGAAAGACGCTTCTTCTGCTGCAATCTACGGAAATGCAGGTGCGAATGGGGTAGTACTGATTACCACCAAAAGAGGCCGGAAAGGTGAAGCGCAAATTGAGTTGAATGCCTACTATGGTTTTTCGGAACGTGCCAAGAGAATAGATGTTTTGAATAAAGATGAATATCAGGATTTACTTTCCGATTTGGGGTATCCGGCCATGGATACCTCCGTGTATAATGCCAATATCGACTGGCAGGATGAAATGTTTCGCAATGCGGCCATGCAGAATTATCAGTTATCCATTTCCGGTGGAAACGAAAAATCCCTTTATTACATTTCAGCCGGATTTATCAAACAGGATGGTATTGTAAAACCATCTTCATTTGAACGTATGAATTTTAAGATCAATCTGGAACAGGAATTGAAAAAATGGGTAAAGATCGGAACGAACCTAAGTTACAGTAAGATCAATGATGTCGATGTTTCGGATGGAAATTCCGAGACCGTTATTCTGCAAGCCATCACCACTCCATCTGTGGTAGGTAAATATAATGCGGACGGAACATTTCCTACGCTACCGTTTTTGTCTTCTTTGGAGAATCCTTTAAGTGCGGTAGAGTCATATACTCGTGATTATGTATATCATAAATTGTTGGGTAACCTCTATGCGGAGATTTCTTTTACTCCGGATCTGAAGTTAAAAACAAGCATGGGCATCGAAATGGGTGCTTCCCGGTACAAAGAATTTCTGGACCCGTTCAGTTCAGCTTGGGGACGTAACCAGCAGGGACAAGCGAGTTATAACACTTCGTTAAATTACAAATGGATCAACGAAGAAATTCTGACTTATACTAAGAAGATAGGAGATCACAGTTTCTCGGCTTTGGCGGGGTTTGTGGCTTCCCGCTATGTGGGAGAATCGGCAAACAGTTCTATACGTGGATTCTCTGATAATAAAATACATTCTATGAACGCCGGAACTGTATTAAACAAGCCAAGTGAAGATTATGGTGCATCTACCAATGCTTCTGTATTGGGGAGAGTGACCTATGACTACCAGAATAAGTACCTCGCCACTGTCAATTTCCGTGCTGACGGTTCTTCCAAGTTTGGCGTGAACAACCGTTGGGGGTATTTCCCTTCTTTCTCTTTGGGATGGAGACTGACTGGGGAGGAATTTATGAAACCATTGGATTGGTTGAGTGATTTGAAACTGCGTGTCGGCTGGGGACAGGTTGGTAATGACCAGGTGGGTTATTATAGTTCTTATGGGATTTATGGAATCGGAGCCAATTATAATATGGATGGCGTTATTTTACCAGGATATTATCAGAGCCAGATAGGGAATGATAAGTTGCGTTGGGAGAGAACTACCCAGACCAATGTGGGACTCGACTTCTCTTTCCTTAATGGAAGAATGACGTTGACTGCCGATGCATACTATAAGAAAACAACCGATTTGCTGTTAATGGTAAAGCTGCCTCAAACTTCCGGATTCGATTCGGGTATGCAAAATGTAGGTAGCGTGGTAAATAAAGGATTGGAGTTCCAACTGACCACGCGTAATCTGACCGGAGAACTAAAATGGACAACAGATTTTAATATCTCCACTAATAAGAATGAGGTGACAGATATGGCAGGAAGTCCTGCTATCTTTACCGGATCACTTGATAAGAAAATCTCCGGAAATGTGTCTATCATTCAGAAAGGACAGGCTTTAGGTTCTTTTTATGGTTTTCAGGCAGCAGGAGTAAACCCGCAAAACGGACGTATGATGTACGAAAAGGCTAACGGAATGTTAGTGTATGAAGAAGATTTGAGCGCAGATGAAGACCGCCGGATCTTGGGTTGTGCACAGCCGAAATTTTTGTATGGCATCAACAATGTCTTTTCATATAAGAATTTTGACCTGTCTTTCTTCTTTCAGGGTTCATACGGGAATGATATTTATAATGCCACCCGTATGTTTACCGAAGGAATGTTCGACTCCGCAACCAGTCCGACCGTGTCCTGATGCGTTGGCGTAATCCGGGAGACTACACTACTGTGCCCCGTGCGGAGAAAGATAAATACCCGGCTATTTCTTCCCGTTTTGTAGAAGACGGATCTTACTTTAAACTGAAAAATGTGAAACTGTCATATACTTTGCCGCGTCCGCTGACCCGGAAGGCTTTGATGGACAGAGTGACGGTCTATATATCAGGGGATAACACGGTGACTTTTACCAATTACAGAGGTTATGACCCGGAAGTGAATATCGGTGGAGGCAGTTCTTCGGCTATGGGAATCGACCAGGGTGTCTTCCCCCATGCAAGAACTTATATTCTGGGAGCTACTATTGTATTTTGAGCATTGTTCAACTCATTAAATCTAAAAAAGACATGAAACAGATATATTCTATATTTATATCCGCAGCTTTGCTGCTCAATGTAGGGCTGACCTCCTGTGATAGTTTCCTGACAGAAACACCGCAGGGAGAACTGACCGAAGCCAATGCTTTTACTTCCATAAAAGATGCGGAAGCACTGATTATCAGTTGCTATGACGGAATACAGAAGGGGCATGAAGAATATTATATGTGGTATTATATGATTCTTGCAGACTGTTTTGCGGATAATGCATACAGTGGTGGTGATGATGTGGATATCAATAATGTGTTCTTACGCGACCTGACTCCCCGTAATGCGGTTGTTATGAAATCATGGAAGTCGCTTTACGGAAGTATTATGCGTTGTAACGTAGCTTTGAAATATATACCTCAAATTAATGATCCGTTGTTGGACGCGGAAGCTTTTACCGGAGTGAGTAAACGTGAAGAAATGCTTGGAGAAGCTTCTTTCTTGCGGGCGTTGCATTATTTTAATTTAGTAAAGACCTGGGGATGTGTGCCTGTTGTGACTACTACGGGAAGCACTGCTCCGGCTGATGTGTGCCTCGTGCCGATTCGGAAGAGGAAGTTTATGCACGTATCATTGAAGATTTGGAATTTGCGTTGACCCGTTTACCGGACAAGCGTGCTACGGAAGCTGAAACCAGAGGATTTGCCAGTAAAGGGGCGGTTAACGCTTTGTTTGCAAAAGTGTATGCAACGAAAGGTGCACCCGGCAATGTAGAATGGGATAAGGTGAAGACCTATTCGGAAGCAGTGATGAATTCGCCGGTATACCGATTGGTGGATACGTATGACCATCTGTTTGACGATGAACATCGTAATAATAGTGAGACGATTCTGGCTGTACAGTATATCGCCAACAGTACGGAAAATAATTACGTACCTGTTCTTCTATTGCCTCCTTCCATGACAGAGCAGAATTGGCGTAAATATCTGACACCTTCCCAAAGTTTGCTGAAAGCTTTTGATGATGAAGGAGATCAGGTTCGTAAAAACTCTACGGTCATCTTTGAGGACATTAACAATATTTGGTTCGACCAGTATTATGCGCAGCTGAAGAATGGACAATGGGAAACCCGCACATTGCCCTTACAAGTGCAGGGCAAAGAATCGGGTAGGATGGGATTGCGGAGACTTGATCTATATTTTCCGTCTGGCTGATATTGTTTTGTTGCATGCAGAAGCAGTCAATGCTTTGTCCGGTCCGGCAACTGCAATAGCGGAACCAATCTGCAAAAGATTCGTACCCGTATCGGACTTCAGGAATTGAATGCCAGTTCAAGAGAAGAACTGACCAGCTCCTTTTGAAAGAAAGACGCTTGGAACTGGCTTACGAAGGAGAGCGATTCTTTGATTTGAAACGTTATGGAATTGCTCAAAGCACCCTGTCAAGTCTGACGTGGTCGGAAATTGTGGATGGAGAACAAACGACTGTTACGGGTAAATTCCCCGCACACATGTTGCTGATGCCTATTCCGCAGGAAGAAAGGGATCGTAATCCGAACCTAACTCAAAATCCGGGGTATAATTAATCCTCTTCCTTTATTAATCTTTAAATGAAGAAATATGAAAACGAATTTATATAAGCTTGTTTCATTCTATATATTTATCGGGTTACTGGCTGTTTCTTGCCAGAATCAGGATGAAATGTTTTTCGATCCGTCTGCCGAAGCACCTGTCATTGGAAAGTTATCCTTGAATCAGGAACAGTTGCAATATGGTGGGTCGGTAAAATTAAACGTGGAGGTGACGGATGCAGATGCCTTGTCGCACGTAGAAATACGCTTGGTTGCCAATCAGGCGGTGCTTTATTCCAAAACTCTTCCGGGAAATAATCAAAAGACATTGAAAGTGGAAGAAGAAATCGAAGTGCCGTTCGGACGTTTGTGTGGCGAGCAACTTGCTTCTCTGGAGGTTGTGGCTACAAATAAAAATGTGAAAACAGCAGAACAATCTTACGAGATTCCATTGGAAAGGCCGGATTTTGCACAATTATATGTAGTGGTTGGTGAAACAGGGGAAGAAATTGTGCTGCAAAGGGATGAAAGTAATCCGTTAACTCCTTATTTATATAAGGCTACTGTAGACTTGCCGAATAATACAAATGTGTTTATATATAGCGAGCCGGAAAAGAAAGGAATGGTATGGGGATTTGATGCCAGTACGAATACTTGCGAGTTGGCTTCGTCGCGTCCGGTTTCCCTTTGTGATTCACAGAGTACGGAAGAGAAAGTGAGAGAGGTGGTATTCGATGCTTTTTCTTTTGAGATTTCACCTCTGAAAAAGGAAATGACGGTAAATGATGTTGTCTTCATGCTATATAAGAAGAATGCGTCGGATAATGATTTTGTAAGCAATACACTTCGTGCCCAGAATGTTTCTTTGACAAACGGTGAAGAAGTGAGGACAGAATTGATTGATCTCAATGTGTTGAAGTTTGATCCGGATTTCTTTAAACTGGAAGGAGATAAGTTGATGTATATCGGGCAGACAGGTAATGTGACGTTATATATGAATACGATGTTCAACTTTGTTTTTGTAGAGAGTGCGGAAAATCCGTTAACTACTAATGTTTCCTATCCGGAAGTTTTGTTTGTGAATGGTTGGGGAATCGGTCGCCCGGAATTGTGGAACTATAATCCGGATTGGGATTTTAATAATGCAGTTATTTTCCGTAAAGTATCGGAAGATGCTACCCAAACTGTCTATTCACAGACTGTCATTGTCAGTAAATGGGTTCAATTCAAATTCTATAATCAGAAAGACTGGGGAGGTGAGTTCTCTTGTCCGAATATAACGTTTGAAGATGACAACTTTAAAGCCGTAGAAGAAAGCGGTAAACCGGGAAATTATAATATATCACCTTCGTTGGGTGATGACACGAGTTATAAATCAGCAGTTGCCAAGATTACATTTATTGTCCCGAAATCGGGAAATGCAACTCGTTTTCAGAGTACTATTCTGGTAGAGAGTGACCGGGATTAAGCAATCACTTATCATTTAACTAATTTGTATTATGCATAAAAAGATTCAATATATATTGTTGCTTATGTTATTTACCTGTTTGATACCTGTTACGGCGAAAAACAAAAGCCGGATCAGTCTGAATGATGAATGGCAGTTCAAGCAATCTATATCTCAAAGTTGGCTCCCGGCACAAGTGCCCGGAGCTGTACATACCGATTTGATGAATAATCGTATGATAAAGGACCCGTTTTACGGAGTAAATGAGAAATCCCTGCAATGGATTGGAGAAAAGGATTGGGAATATAAAAAGACTTTCATAGTAGATGAGGCTCTGCTTCAAGCGCCCAATGTACAGCTAGTTTTTGCCGGACTTGATACGTATGCCGATATTTATATCAATGATTATCTGGTGATGAAGTGTGACAATATGTTTCGTACATGGACTTTGAATCCTCTTCCTTATTTGAAGAAAGGGAGAATACTATCCGCATCTATTTCCATTCTATATTTAAGGTGGATATGCCTAAGTACCTGGCGTCTCCTTTCCAGTTGCAGGCATGGCCTAATAATGATCAGTCGGATATTATGTTAAGCCTTTATGCTCGCAAAGCCGGATATAATTATGGATGGGACTGGGGCCCTCGTTTGATTACTACCGGTATCTGGAGAGATGTTTATCTGGAATACTGGGATGATATCCATATCGATGGAACTCAAATTATTACCCGGAAACTGGAGTCGGGAAAAGCGAAGATGGAGGCTGTTTGTACGGTGATGAGTGATGAGGATACGAAGGCAACGTTTACAGTGGAATATGATAAGAAAGAGGCTGTTCGTAAACAAGTAGCATTAACTAAAGGGATGAACACGGTACGGGTGGACTTCGAAGTGAAGAATCCTGAATTATGGTGGACTAACGGATTAGGCAATCCCGGATGTATGATTTCGATATTGTATTGGATAAAGAAGGACGTAAGGTGACAGACCGTGTAAAGACGGGTATCCGTACATTGGAAATAGTTCGTGAAAAAGATGAACAGGGGCAGTCAATGTTTGTGAAGCTGAATGGAAAAGCGGTCTTTATGAAAGGAGCCAATTATATTCCTTTGGATAATTTTCCGAACAGGGTGCCTGAAAGTTGGTACGAATATATCATAAAGTCGGCAGCTGATGTGAATATGAATATGTTGCGTATTTGGGGCGGAGGTATTTATGAGATGGATGCGTTTTATGAAATGTGTGACAAATACGGTATTCTTGTTTGGCAGGATATGATGTTTGCCTGTGGCATGTTCCCCATGACGAGCATTATTTGAATAGCGTGGCCGAGGAAGTGAAGGATAATGTAAAACGCTTGCGTAATCATCCTTGCATTGCACTCTGGAACGGAAACAATGAAAATGAGATTTCATATTTCGGATGGGGATGGAAAGATCGTTATACGCCGAAGAAGACAGAATTTATCAGAGTAATCTGCATAAACTCTTTATGACGTAATTCCGGAAGCGATACAGGCTGTGGATGAAACGAGGTATTATCACCCGACATCTCCTGTGACCGGCTATAATAATATAGATTATAATATGGGAGATGTACACTTCTGGTCTGTCTGGAAAGGAGGATGGCTTGAAGAGTACACGGAAGCTAAAAACATAGGTCGCTTTATGAGTGAGTATGGTTTTCAGTCTTATCCGGAGATGCGCACCATCCGTCGTTTTGCAAGTGAACATGATTTGCGTTTGGATTCGGAAGTTATGTTGTCTCATCAGCGTGCCCGCAATGACCAGACTCGTGATCCGAATTTCGGGAATAATATGATGAAGATGTATATGGAGAAATATTTTAAAGTTCCCGATGATTTTAGTGCATTTGTTTATATGAGCCAGTATTTGCAGGCGGAGGCGGTGAAGATTGGAATTGAAGCTCATCGTCGTGCAAAACCCTACTGTATGGGAACACTTTATTGGCAGATTAATGATTGTTGGCCGGTAGCTTCGTGGTCAAGTATTGATTATTGTGGCAGATGGAAGGCTTTACAGTATTATGCCCGCGATGCATATGACGAGGTATTGGTTTCTCCTTATGCTTCCGGAAAACAAGTCGTATTCAAGGTCATTTCCGATCGTTTGCAAAGATGAAAGGAGAGTTGGAGATAACGACTCTGACTTTGGAGGGACAGACGGTGTTCTCAAAGAAAGTTTCATTTGATTTGGGTGCTAATGGGTGTGAAGATGTGGCTTCGATAACAACTACGGAACTTTATGGAGGTAAGAAAGAGAACGAAGTTTTCATTTATGTGACGTTGAATGAAAATGGTAAAACGGTTTCTTCGAACATCCATTATCCGGTCTACTCCAATCAGTATACTTATTCAAAGGTGGCTCCTATTATAACGGTGGAGAAGACCAATGAAGGAGTCAATTTACGGCTTCGTTCTTCTGCACTGATTAGAGGGCTTTATCTTTATGTAGATGACGATGAAAGTTTCTTTGAGCAGAATTACGTAACGCTGATACCGGGAAAAGAGGAAGTGGTTCAGGTGAAGACTCATCTTTCAGCGGCGGCTTTTGAGAAGCAATTGAAATATCTCTCGGTAAATCAAGTCAATTGATTGTGAAATGTATATCTCAATCGGACCTATTAATACATAATAAAAATGAAGAAGATAATGAATAATATATTGGCAGCTTGTCTGCTTTCCAGCCTGATAGCTTGCACTTTGGATGATCCCTATATGCCGGTTAATCCAGAAGAAAAACCGGCTCCTCCTGTGGTTACGGAGTATCAGCCTATCGCTTTAACGATAGGGGCTAATGGTCGTTTTGATGTTTCCGGTTCCTCTGTAAAAATAGGGTTAAACGGGAAGAATTCTACTTATGGTGTTTGTCTGCCACAGATTGCGCAGGGACATTTTATTGCGGAGGTAACAGCTGATAAAACAACTAACTTTGGCTTGGCTATTGTCCGGGAGAAGAACGGGAAACCAGTTTCAATAATTATACTTCGGTGAGTGTGTGTACAGAATCCGGTGTGTCGACCGTACGGGTATTGGATCGTCAGGACGGAATAGATAACGTTTTGGATAATACGAAGAAGATAAATAAAAACGATTATTCTTTCCGTTATTCCATACCTCTCAATAATAGCTATTTTTCTGTTCCTTTTACAGCTTCTACAGGTAAGGCACGTATCATCAGGAATAAGATATCCGGTTTCTTTCATTTTTATGTGAGTGTTGGAAAAGAAATTGATGGGAAATTTCATGAGAACTGGATTGAACTTGCTCAATCGAAGATTGGGAGGACAGGGACAGAACTATTTTATTTGTCCGATAGTCAGGAATGGTAATGAAAACTCGACAGAAGTGAACTTTTCAGATATTCGTTTTGAAGAGTTTTCGGCTGAAGATGTCGTGGAGTCCTCTCCGGAATTTGATGTAAAACAGCGTAATTTTACATGGGCTGGCTTTCCGGGGGATGCGACGGTAATCAGTTTCAATCGAAACATTGCCCGGCTGCTGCACAAAACAGACAATTTGTTTTCTGGTCGGAGGCAAACTTTGTACCTGCTTGGCACATGAATAACGAATTGCTTTATTGTTATGAGTTTGCTGAAACATGGTCGGATTTGAGTAAAGGATGCTTCGAGCCAATGTCGGATCGTTTGTTGGCGCATGCGAAAGTGGATATCATAGAGAATAATAAAGTAAGGAAAGTGGTTAAGTACCATTATGCGTTGGTAAATCCGGATTATAAGGCTCCTTATCCTGACGGGATATATCCGGAAGTAGACGAGTATTATACTTTCTATGCTGACGGAGTAGGCGTGAGACGCATCGAGTATATTCAGAAACAGGCGGGACAGGCTTATTATCGCTATCATGAGTTGAGTGAGCCCATGGTTATTTCCGGCAGTTCATCCATTCCATCAGATCATGTGAAACAACCGGCTTTTAGTATTTCTAATCTTTCAGGCAACCGGTATGATCTTTATCCGGCTAAACCATTTGATGAAGTCAACCAGAATGTGAAAAACTGGAAAGAGCAAATCTATACTGCTCATTTAAATAATGCTCCTGATGCTTTTTCTGTTTTCTCTTATACTCCTGAACGTCCGGAAGTCTCTCCGTTGCCGATTGAGAATGACTTGACCTGGCATGATATAAATTATCAGATGTCTCATTGGCCGGTAGATAAACAACCCTATTTAAATGCCCGTTATGGGGATTATGATAAGTCAACGGCTACCTGGCCGTCACAGGTCTCTCATTCTTCATTGATTGGCGTGGAGGCTAAAGGGGACGTTTCCTGGAATACTGCTTATCAGATTAATTCGGATGGAAATAAATATAGAGTATATTTGATGCTGTTGGGTATCAATCAACCTGATGCGGCTTCTGATATAGATGCGTATACAAGAGGATGGCTGTATATGGAAGCCCGACGAATCTGAACGGAGTTTCTTATAATCCGGATGTAACAGGGTATTCCAAACGGGAGATGGTTTTGATGAAAACGACAGGTACAGGAAGTTGTCAGTTTACTTGTAACCTTACCGGCGCAGTGAAGAATCCTGTATTTAGAATTGATAATTGGACCGGAAGCGGAAATGTAACGGTCAAGGTTGGTGGAAAGACGTTGGTGTCTGATAGTGACTATTTGAGTGATAAAGTAGGAGGAAGCCTCGTAATCTGGCTTAATAAAACAATATCTTCTACATTCTCTGTCGAAATTATTCCGGTATAAAATGATCCTTTGGAGAGGACTTCTCAAATCCTCTCCAAAGGAATTTAAATAAATCAAGAGAGGTTGGCCTTTTATGAAATATATACTATTCATTCTTTTGTTTTTTCTCTGTTTATCCTGTTCACATCGTCCGGTTCAGGAGGTTGATACAGTTTCTTACAGAGGGTGGGAGAACTGCCTTAAGCTATCTAACAGGGCTGTTTCCGTAATTGTTAATCCGACGTATGGCGGACAAATTCTATATTTCGGCTTAGAGAGTCGTGGAGATAATATATTGTGGAGTGATTCTGTTATCAACGGTTGGACTGTAGAGAACTATATACGAACAAGACGAAGTCCTGATGCCGGTAGATTTGATATCGGTAATGAACGTAGAACGGAGAATATCCATGATTCAATTTGGGCAGGACCTTATCAAACCTTTATTGAGGAAGATAAATTGCGCTTGGTCAGCCATCCCTCACAGGCGATGGGTATTCAGGTGGAGCGGATTTACTTTTTGGAAGAGAACCAGCCGGTTCTGCATATTAAACAGCGAATGTCTAATATTTCAAATGGGGAGGTTGAATATTGTTTCTGGACACGTACATTACTGCCTGCCGGTGGGATTTACTATTGTGAAGCGATGCCAAATTCACAATATCCATTGGGATTTAGTGAGATTTCATTGTCAGCAGATACATTAATTCCCTCTCATCATCTGCAGGAACGTATTCATGTAGAGAATCATTATTTTACCGCATTTCCCGGAGGAGACGAACAAAAGAAATATGGGATAAATACTACAAACGGTATGTATTTCTATCAGTTCAGTGATTATTTGTATATCAAACAAAATAAGTATGTTCCACAGGGGAAATATGATAATAATTTGCAGGTGTGTTTTCCTAACATGATTTATTTTAATGATGAATTTTTGGAAATGGAACCGAACAGTCCTATGGTTAAACTAAAGCCGGGAGAGGCTTATGAATATGAAGAGATTTGGACATTAAGGGAGGTGAACTCTATTACTGATAACACATATTAAGATGTATAACTTGCTGATTATTTTTCATACTGTTATATTTGTCCCGCTATTCTATTAATCAATAGAGGGAGAATGTATCAAAAGAAAATATAAGGGTATATATAGCATGGATGTTATTCATGACATTCATTCCCTTCTTTGTAGTGAAGACCTTTCACTATCATGGAAGTGAGGATGAAAAGTCGTGTTCCCATGCAAAGCATTCTCACCAATCATCTGATGATTGTGCGATCTGCCAATACTCCCTTTCTTTCTTTACTGAACCTCAACCGATAGAATTTCATTGCACACTGACGCTCGTGCCCTACGAGCCGATTATTTACCAGGATAAGGTTGTTTGCAAACGAACTTATTCGCATCATTTACGCGGGCCTCCGGTCGCATGATTACATACTCATATTTTCAATGGAGATAGATTGGCTTTCAATCTATCCTTACATTCATTTTACACATTAAATAAAAGATTGTAATTGATGCGTATCGGAATTATTTCGGGCGTAATAGGGCTATTTGTAACCTTATCCGTCCATGCACAGAAATCCGATTCAATCAAGAGCATGCTTTTGCCTGATGTTGTGGTAACCGAAACGTACCAGCAACGTCAAGCGAAAAAGTCTGCCCTTACGGTTGATGTAGCCGATCAGGATTTTTTGCGCAAACATTTTACAGGAAACTTCATGCAGGCGATGGAGAATATTCCCGGAGTACAGGCAATGGATATTGGTTCGGGCTTCTCCAAACCGATGGTTCGCGGAATGGGATTCAACCGGATTGCTGTATTGGAAAACGGAATCAAACAGGAAGGACAACAATGGGGAGCCGATCACGGACTAGAACTGGATGCTTTCAATATCGGAGCAGTCAATGTATTGAAAGGACCCTCCTCACTGCTTTATGGCAGTGATGCAATGGGAGGAGTGATTGATGTTGTTCCGTCGGCTGTTCCTGCTGATAATCGTGTATTCGGAGATGTCACACTGCTGGGTAAATCAGTCAATGGAACCATCGGAGGATCACTGATGCTGGGAATCAGGAAGAATGCCTGGTACTCCCATATTCGTTATTCGGAACAACATTTCGGTGACTATCGTATTCCGACGGATTCTATTGTCTACCTGACACAAAGAATTCCCATATATGGGCGTAAACTCAAGAATACAGCAGGCATTGAACGCAATATCGGACTTTTTACCCAATATCAACGAAGAGCCTATAAAGCGAATTATGCTGTGAGTAATGTATATCAAAAGACGGGATTCTTTCCGGGGGCACATGGCATACCCGATGCGTCACGTGTGGAAGATGATGGAGACAGCCGTAATATTGAATTGCCATTCAGTAAAGTGAATCACCTGAAAGTGACCACCCACCAGCAATATGCATGGGAGAAACTGATCTTGTCAGGCGATTTAGGTTTCCAGAACAATCACCGTGAAGAGTGGAGTGCTTTCCATACTCACTATGGTTCGCAACCCGCACCGGAGAAAGACCCCGATAAGGAACTTGCTTTTAATCTGAACACTTTCAGTGCTTCGGTGAAAGCTCGTTTTATTGGTTCTTCTTCGTGGGAACATATATTGGGGTGGGATGGACAACATCAACGGAACGACATTTCCGGCTATTCGTTTTTACTGCCTGAATATCGCCGTTCCACTACCGGAATGCTTTGGCTTACGACATACAGACCCAACAATGTGTTTTCAGTCAGCGGAGAGTGCGATATGACTACGGATATATGAATATCTCTTCGCATGAAGATACTTACCTTGCCGATTATCTTCGGAAACAGGGCTATGATCCGGAACAGATAGACTTCTACAAGTGGAACAGTCACTCTGTGAATAAGCACTACGGTGATTATTCTCTTTCTCTGGGATTGGTATGGACTCCCTCCGACAAACATCTGGTAAAGGTGAATATCGGGCGTAGTTTCCGCCTGCCCGGTGCGAATGAGTTGGCTGCCAACGGTGTACATCACGGCACTTTCCGCCATGAACAGGGAGATGCAAACCTAAAGTCCGAACAAGGCTGGCAACTGGACGCTTCTTATCATCTGAAGTACCGGGGAATTTCTCCGTCTCTCCATTTGTCAGTTGGTTCAGCAATTACATCTTTCTGCGTCCTACTGGAGAGTGGTCTGTATTGCCTCAGGCCGGACAAATCTATCGCTATACCGGAGCAGAAGCGCTATTTGCAGGAACTGAAGCTACCGTAGATGTTGATTTTCTGCGCAACTTCAATTATCGGATTTCCGCTGAATACGTTTACACCTATAATTGTGATGAACATATTCCATTGAGTTTCTCGCCACCTCCTGTTATGCGCAATACATTAACCTGGCAAAAGAATCGGTATATGTTGTATGCAGAATGGCAGAGCATTGCCCGGCAAAATAGAGTGGACCGTAACGAAGACCGTACAGCCGGAGCAAATCTCTTTCATCTGGGTGGTTCATTGAATATTCCGATAGGTGGAAACAATGAGATTGAAATAACCCTGACCGCCCGGAATATATTCGATACCCGATATTACAATCATCTTAGTTTTTACAGGAAAGTTGAAATCCCCGAACCGGGACGTAACTTCCAGATATTAATCAAAGTTCCATTTAAAAAATTACTGAAATGAAAAATAAATTTTATCTCCCAATGATTAGCCTTTTGGCAACAGTTACTTTCATGTTTTCCTCTTGTGATAATGATGACTCCAGTGATACGACCAAACCTCTGATTGAACTTCACGAACCGGAAGAAGGTCAGGCTTTGGGGATAGGAAACGAACATGGGGTTCATTTTGAAATGGATTTGTCGGATGATGTCATGCTGAAATCCTATAAGATTGAAATTCATAGTAATTTCGACCACCATTCACACGGAGGTAATAGCAGGGCTGCACAGGAAACAGTAGATTTTAGTTTCAACAGATCCTACGATGTGTCCGGACAGAAAACCGCCCATATTCATCATCACGATATTGTAATACCGGCCAATGCTACTGCAGGAGATTATCATTTGATGGTTTATTGCACGGATGCCGCAGGTAACGAATCTTATATCGCACGCAATATCAAATTAAGTAATGAGGTGGAAGACGAAGACCATCACCATGATGAATAAGACAATACATAGAGAAGAATGAGGTGAGGTCAAAAAGGGACGTTTGACACATTCCCATTCTGTTTTTTTACGTAATGAGTATTTTTTCTTTCGAAAGGTGTAATATCTATTACACCTTTTTTGTTTCCAATCCTTTACTTTTGTGAAAAATACTTTTTCGTATGATGAAGTTTCCAATAATAAATCGACTCTTTCCTTCTTATAAATGGAAGGTAGCGGCTGTCATCATTGGCGGTGTTATTGTGGGTGGAGGAGCACTGTTTATGTATATGCTCCGGGCGCATACCTATCTTGGAGATGACCCGGCTGCATGCGTGAATTGTCACATTATGACTCCTTACTATGCAACCTGGTTCCATAGTTCACATGCCCGGAATGCCACTTGCAATGATTGTCATGTGCCGCATGAAAATGCTGTGAAGAAATGGACCTTTAAAGGTATGGACGGTATGAAACACGTGGCTGCATTTCTTACCAAAAGCGAGCCGCAGGTCATTCAGGCTCATGAAGCCAGTTCCGAAGTGATTATGAATAATTGCATCCGCTGTCATACACAACTCAATACGGAATTTGTGAAGACGGGGAAGATTGATTATATGATGTCACAGGTAGGAGAGGGGAAGGCTTGCTGGGATTGCCATCGTGATGTTCCTCATGGTGGAAAGAATTCCCTGTCCGGTACTCCGGGAGCGATTGTTCCTCTTCCGAATCGCCTGTTCCCGAATGGCTCCGGAAGATGGTGAATCAGAAAGATAAATAAGAAATGAAATACGTAATAAAATAATAAAACCGATATACAATGGAAAAGAAATTAAAATCATGGCAAGGATGGCTGTTGTTCGGAGGTTCAATGGTCGTTGTATTTGTTTTGGGATTATGCGTTTCTGCGTTGATGGAACGGAGGGCGGAAGTTGCCAGCATTTTCAATAACCGTAAAAACGTTATCAAAGGGATTGAAGCACGAAATGAACTGTTTAAGAATGACTTTCCCCGTGAATACCAGACTTGGACGGAGACTGCAAAGACTGACTTTGAGAGTGAATTTAATGGAAATATTGCTGTAGATGCTTTGGAAAAACGTCCTGAAATGGTGATTCTATGGGCGGGATATGCTTTCTCAAAAGATTATTCCACTCCACGGGGACACATGCATGCCATTGAGGATATTACGGCATCTTTGCGTACCGGTTCGCCCATGAGCCCGACCGAAGGTCCTCAACCGTCTACCTGTTGGACTTGTAAGAGTCCGGATGTTCCCCGTATGATGGAGGCATTGGGTGTCGATTCTTTCTATAACAATAAATGGGGGGCTATGGGCGCCGAAATTGTGAATCCTATCGGATGCTCCGATTGTCATGATCCCGAAACAATGAATCTTCATATCAGTCGTCCCGCTTTGATAGAGGCTTTCCAACGTCAGGGTAAAGACATCACTAAAGCTACTCCGCAGGAGATGCGTTCATTGGTATGTGCACAATGTCATGTGGAATATTATTTCAAAGGGGATGGTAAGTATCTGACTTTCCCCAGGACAAAGGTTTTACGGTAGAAGATATGGAGGCTTATTATGATGAGGCCGGTTTCTATGATTATATTCATAAATTGAGCCGTACTCCGATTCTGAAAGCACAGCATCCTGACTATGAGATTTGTCAGATGGGTATCCACGGACAGAGAGGTGTTTCTTGTGCCGATTGTCACATGCCGTATAAGAGTGAAGGTGGTGTGAAATTCAGCGATCACCATATCCAAAGCCCGTTGGCTATGATTGACCGCACCTGTCAGGTTTGTCACCGCGAAAGTGAAGAGACTTTACGTAATAATGTGTACGAACGCCAACGTAAAGCGAATGAAATCCGTAACCGTCTGGAACAGGAATTGGCAAAAGCACATATCGAAGCTAAATTTGCCTGGGACAAGGGTGCTACAGAAACACAGATGAAAGATGTGCTCGCACTGATTCGTCAGGCACAATGGCGTTGGGATTTCGGAGTAGCTTCACACGGAGGTTCTTTCCACGCACCGCAGGAAATTCAGAGAATTCTTTCTCATGGATTGGATCGTGCCATGCAAGCCCGTCTGGCTGTATCCAAAGTATTGGCAAAGAATGGATATACGGGAGATGTTCCGATGCCGGACATTTCAACAAAGGCAAAAGCACAGGAATATATCGGCTTGGATATGGATGCTGAAAGAGCGACTAAGGAGAAATTCCTGAAAACAACTGTTCCGGCATGGTTGGAGAAAGCGAAAACGGCCGTCTGGCACAGAAATAAGAGAATTTATATATGTGGAGCAAACCATGGAGTTATAAAGAAGGGCTGGTGATTGGCGCAGGATTACTGGTGATAGGGCTATTGCTGCAAATGACAGTGGGAGCCATACATTGGGACCTGTTTGCCTGTCCGGTCAATGTGATTGTGTTAGTGGTTTATATCATTGCTTTGGTAGCCATGCACCTTCTTCGCAAACGTGTCTATTTATTCGGATGGTTGAGTCATTATTCCGCTGCTGTCTCGTCTCTATTGTGGGTGGTCGGCATGACAGTAGTGATGGGACTGATCCGGCAGGCTCCTTCCGGTCATGCTCCGGCTGATCTGCTGGGATTTTCGCAGATGATTTCTTCCTGGCCTTTTGTCCTGCTCTACTTTTGGATGGTCACCGCCTTGGGGCTGACAATCCTTCGCACCGGTTTCTCTTTGAAGATCAGCAGGATTTCTTTCCTACTGAATCATATCGGATTGTTTATTGCACTGATAACAGCCACTTTGGGAAATGCCGATATGCAAAGGTTGAAAATGACAACCCGGATGGGAAGTGCCGAATGGCGGGCTACGGATGATAAAGGTCAACTGATTGAACTTCCGCTGGCTATCGAACTGAAGGATTTCACTATCGACGAATATCCTCCGAAACTGATGTTGATTGATAATGAAACCGGCCGTACGCTTCCCGAAAAATCTCCTGTACATGTATTGTTGGAAGAGGGAGTGACAAATGGCAGCTTGCAGGACTGGCAGCTAACTATTGAGCAATCTATTCCGATAGCTGCTTCTGTGGCTACCGAAGATATTTTGAAGTTTACTGAATTTCATTCGATGGGAGCGACTTATGCTGTCTATCTGAAAGCAGTCAATCAGAAGAATCAAACAACCAAAGAGGGATGGGTAAGTTGCGGTAGTTTTCTTTTTCCCTATAAGGCAATCCGGCTGGATTCTTTAACCAGTATTGTAATGCCGGAACGGGAACCGCAGCGATTTGTATCGGAAGTGAAGATTTACACACAAGAAGGAACGATCACGGGAGGAACCATTGAAGTGAACCGCCCGATGGAGATAGAAGGTTGGAAAATTTATCAACTTAGTTACGATGAAACAAAGGGACGATGGAGCGATATCAGTGTCTTCGAGTTGGTTCGCGATCCGTGGTTGCCGGTTGTTTACACAGGAATAATAATGATGATGGCAGGAGCCATCTGTCTGTTTGTCAGCGCACAAAAGAGGAAAGAGGAGGACAAAGCATGAGTTGGGAATACTTTATACTATTTGCAATAGCCGCACTGGTTTGTTGGGCTTTGGGAGCTTTGCTGCTGGAAAGGTACAAAACGGGATGGGCTTATGGATTTACTTTCTTAGGTCTGGCTATTTTCTTCAGTTTCATTATCGGAATGTGGATTTCATTAGAACGTCCTCCGATGCGGACAATGGGAGAGACACGGCTGTGGTATTCTTTCTTCCTTCCGTTGGCGGGATTGATAACCTATGCACGCTGGAAGTATAAATGGATTTTAAGTTTCAGTTGCATCCTTTCATTGGTCTTTATTTGTATCAATATCTTCAAACCGGAGATTCATAATAAGACGTTGATGCCTGCTTTGCAAAGCCCGTGGTTTGCCCTCATGTCATTGTGTATATGTTTGCTTATGCTATGTTGGGAGCGGCGACGGTGATGGCCGTCTATCTGCTTTGGTTCAAAAAGAAGGAGATTGAACGGAAAGAAATGGATTTGTGTGACAACCTCACCTATGTAGGTCTGGCATTTATGACATTAGGTATGCTTACCGGAGCTATCTGGGCAAAAGAAGCCTGGGGACATTACTGGGCTTGGGACCCGAAAGAGACTTGGGCGGCAGCTACCTGGTTCGCTTATCTGGTGTATATCCATTTCAGATTGGGCAAGCCATTGAAGGCACGTCCTGCGTTGATTATTCTGTTAGTATCATTTGTCCTGTTGCAAATGTGCTGGTATGGAATCAATTACCTTCCGGCCGCGCAAGGAGTCAGTGTGCATACTTATAATTTAAATTGAAATATCGAATCACTTAAACTTCAATATCAATGAAAACACTTTATTGGTCATTCTTGCTTATGCTATTGCCAAGCATGGCATATACACAAAACACGGAGAAAGAGAATGAATTTACGATGTCTATGCAAATCAGACCTCGTGCGGAGTATCGGAATGGTGAATTGACTCCACGGGATGAAGGGGTAGCTCCTACATCTTTCATCAATAACCGTGCACGCCTCTCGATGGATTATAAACGTTCGGATCTGGAACTAAAGATGTCGGCACAGCATGTCGGTGTTTGGGGACAAGACCCGCAGATTGAGAAGAATGGGCGTTTTATGTTGAATGAGGCTTGGGCGAAACTGAACTTTGGTGAAGGGTTCTTTGCTCAACTGGGACGTCAGTCATTGATTTATGATGATGAACGTATTTTGGGAGGACTGGATTGGAATGTAGCGGGCCGTTACCACGATGCATTGAAGCTGGGATATGCCAACAAAAATAATGAAGTCCATCTGATTCTTGCTTTTAACCAGAATAATGACAATAGAACAAGTGGAGGTACTTACTATGATTCTTCTACCGGACAGCCTTATAAGAATATGCAAACCGTCTGGTATCATTATAAAGCGGATAATGTTCCGTTCGGAGCTTCTTTATTGTTTATGAATCTGGGATTGGAAACGGGTGATAAAGCCACGGATGATTCTCATACCCGCTATTTACAAACAATGGGTACTTACCTCACTTATAAGAATAGTAACTGGAATCTGGATGGTGCTTTCTACTATCAGATGGGTAAGAATAAAGCTGCGGAGAAAGTTTCAGCTTTGATGGGTAGCATACAAGCCGCCTATACGTTTAATCAGACATGGGGAGCCGTGGCTAGTTTTGATTATTTAAGCGGTGATAAAGGAAATGGCGGTAAGTATAAGGCTTTTGATCCTCTTTATGGGACCCATCATAAATTCTATGGAGCAATGGATTATTTTTATGCTTCTACATTTGCAAACGGTTATGCACCGGGATTGATGGATGCTCGTATCGGAGGTCGTTTCCGTCTATCTGGCAAGGTAGATATGGAACTTAATTACCATTATTTTAGTACAGCAGTTAAAGTTCAGGATTTAAAGAAATCATTAGGTTCGGAAGTTGATTATCAGATTAACTGGTCGATCATGAAAGATGTGAAACTCTCTGCCGGATATTCTTTTATGCGTGGTACGAAGACGATGGACGCTGTGAAAACCGGCAATCATAAAAGCTGGCAGGATTGGGGATGGGTATCGTTGAATATCAATCCGAAAGTATTTTTCACTAAATGGTAGAGAAATAAACAGAATGATGAGAATCCCGGTTGACTTATGTTGACCGGGATTTTAGGACTTTGATCTCTATACCGAATATCTGCTTTTAGCCGAGGTAAATCCCTGTTGACTTAAGGCATCCGCAACTCCTTTGTAATGAAACGGATGTCGGTAGAAATCAGCTGCCAGGTCTGTCCAGTTGCCTACACGATTATTCCATGGACGTTCTTTAAGATAATGGGCGTAGATAACGTCATATTCAGCGAGTTTATCTTTTAAATCAGTCTTATATGTCTCTTCGAAAAAGACAGCCTGTTGTGGAAAACGAGGCTTTAATCCCGGTTCTTCTGCGGGGTAGCCGATACATAATCCCAACATAGGAAAGACATATTCCGGAAGTTGCAATTCATGGACAATTTCCAGCGCATTTTTACGTACATCTCCAATAGGGACTGTTCCCAATCCCAATGATTCGGCAGCCACGACAGCCGCTTCGAGAGCGATACCGACTTCATGAGCTCCCACGAGCAATGTGTCAATGTCCTGCATTACTTCATCGAGCGTTTGCTCTTTCTTATGGCAGGCAAGAGCCACCCTATGGTAATCAGTACAGAACACGAGGAATACGGGAGCTTCGGCAATGTGTACCTGATTTCCGCATAATTCGGCTAAACGTCTTCTATGGTCGGTATTCTTTACTGCAATTATGGAAACGAGTTGCAGGTTTACCCAGTTCGGTGCGGCTTGTACGGCACGGATGATGGAGTTTAAATCTTCATCGCTTACCGTTCTGTCGGTGTATGAACGGATGGAACGATGTGCCAGCATACTATCTATGACTTTATTCATTTTTCTTATTATAGTTCATAATTTATAGCATTTCATGTTATTACCAACCTGCCAAAGGTATTTTCCGTGTCGGTGTGGGAAACACGGTATCCAAATCATACAAATCTTCCTTTGTCAGATGAATGGAAAGGCTTCGGAAATTATCTTCCACATGGGCTACATTGCCGGCTTTGGGTATGGCAATGATACCGGATTGACGCATAGTCCACGATAATGCGATTTGTGCGGGCGATACATCGTGTCGCCGGGCGATTTCCACCAATGTAGGGTGGCGCAGAAGTCGTCCTTCTCCGATCGGCGAATAGGCCATAAGCGGCATTCTACGGGCAGCGCACCACGGCATGAGGTCGAACTCTATGCCCCGGTCGCCGAGGTTATAGAGTACCTGATCGGTGGCGCAGCCGCTTCCACCGGACAGTGAAACAATACGTTCCATGTCGGCTGTGTCCATATTACTGACACCCCATAAACGGATTTTCCCTCTTGTTGCAATTCGGTCATCGCCCGAACGGTTTCTTCATAAGGATGGCGTCCTTTCCAGTGCAACAGGTAGAGGTCGATATACTCCGTTCCGAGCTTCAGCAAACTTCGTTCACAGGCGAGTTTCGTTCCACGATAGCTTGCATTACTCGGTAAAACTTTGCTCACGAGAAGCACTTTCTCTCTACAGTCGCGGACAGCTTCGCCTACCAGTTCCTCGTTGTCGTACATCTCGGCAGTATCGACAAGGTTCATTCCCAGTTCGATGCCATGTTGTAATGCCCGTATTTCTTCATGCCGCCGTGCGTGGATTGTCCCATTTTCCATGTGCCTTGTCCCAACGGACAAACAGTTTGTCCATTTGGGAAAGTGATTATTGGTCGTTCTGTTTTCTTCATATTGTCACTGCCATTATGTGTTTATTGCGGCTCATTAAGCTATTCCTGATAATAATGCTTGCCACTCCGACAAGCAGGAATGCCACAGCTCCCAACGGAGATGATTGTGTTCCCCATACGGTTATGAACATGCCACATATTGCCGTTCCCAACGTTGTTCCGAGATTTGCGGCGGTCAGGAACAATCCGTTGGCAAAATCGGGTGCTTCGGTTGCCGACGTAGATACCATGAATTGATTCCCGTTATTTGCAATACCTGCGAATATTCCCAATATCAGAATGACGATTGACGTTGGTATGGTCAGTTTCCCTAGTCCGTAAAGTACGAGATAAAGTATCGCCATGATGGCAGGTACGTATTTCAACGTGGCGAAAGGACGTTGTGCCAACAACTTTCCGGCTGCGATATTTCCGACGATATTTGCCATGCCGTAAACAAACAGCAGAAGGCTGATTACCTTGAAGGAGACATCTGTAACCGTTATCAGGTAATCGGACAAGTAGCTGTAAAATCCGAACATGGCTGCATTCATCAGTAATGCCGCAAGGAAGGAGTTCCACAATACGGGCTTTCTCAATACGCTGAGTTGTGTGCCATACGATAACCGTTCCTTAACGGGCATGGACGGTATGAGGAAAATAGTGGCGAGCAGTACAAATGCATTGACAACGGTAAAAAATACCATTGCTGCAGAGAATGAAAATTCACTGGCGATGTAGCTCGTCACGGGCACTCCGAGCACCATTCCTGCCGATACTCCGGCAAAGATTTTGGAAACGGCTTTCGGAGCATCCTCCCGACTAACGGAAGAGGCTGCGGTTGAGAAAGCGATGGATACATAGAGCGGATGAAAGAATGCCGGAATCGCACGGGTTATCAACAGTACGGTAAAGTTCGTCGTGAAGACCGAAACGAGGTTGGAAATCACGAACACGGACAAGGCGAGCACCATGACCGTTTTACGGTTTACCCGTGAAAAAAGTAACGGTACGACGGGGCAGAGAAGACAATGATCAGCGCAAAGAGGCTGACCGTCCAACCCGCATCCGGCACCGTAACACCGAAGGTTTCGGCAATGATAGGGATGATGCCCACTACTCCCATTTCAGTATTCAATATTCCGAATACTCCGAGTGTGAGGATGAACATCAACAAGTGGTTATGCTTATTTTTAGTTGATATACTCATGTTTTTATTTTATTTGAGGTTTGACTTGAAAAATGCTTCCAGTTTGTCAAACGGAATCTTCCGGTCGTAAAGGTCGGTGTGGTTGGCTCCGGGAACGATTAGTAACTCCTTGTTGTTGCCCTTGAGGCGTTTGAAGGCATCCTCGCTGAAATAACGCGAATGGGCATTTTCGCCGTGAATGAGCAATACAGCATTATCAATCTCGTGGATATAGGTTAACAATGGCATATTGATGAACGAAAGAGCCATCGTGGGTTCCATGCACCATTAGAATTGATGGCACGGGCGTGAAAAGCACGTTCAGTCTTGTAATAATCGAAGTAGTCTTTGACGAATTGCGGCTCGTCGCCCTTGATGCTAGTGGGCAGACCGGGCGTACCGGGAGTGGCCGTGCCGTTCTGTGCATCACGGGTCCGGATAGCATTCATCGCCTCGCGTTTGTTGCGGCGTACTTCGGCACTGTCCTCGGCATCGAAATAGCCGTTGGCATTCACGCGGCTCATATCGTACATTGTAGAAGCTACTGTTGCTTTGATGCGCGTGTCCATTGCCGCGGCATTCAGTCCCATACCACCGAATCCGCAGATGCCGATGATACCGATGCGTTTGGCATCTACATTGGGGTGTGCAATCAGGAAATCCACTGCCGCGCTAAAATCTTCGGTGTTGATGTCGGGCGATGCCACATTACGGGGTTCGCCACCGCTCTCGCCCGTATAAGAGGGGTCGAACGCAAGGGTGAGGAATCCGCGTTCGGCCATTGTCTGCGCATAAAGTCCCGATGACTGTTCCTTCACAGCCCCGAAAGGGCCGCTAACGGCAATGGCAGGGAGTTTACTTTCGATATTCTTGGGTTCGTACAAGTCGGCGGCAAGTGTGATGCCATAGCGGTTTTTGAAAGTTACTTTACGATGATTAACCTTGTCGCTCTGTGGGAACTTTTTGTCCCATTCCTGTGTAAGATTCAATGTGTCCATATGATTACTTGTTTTTTGATTTGTAATACCGTTCGTGCAGCCGGTAAGCAACCCCATACTTAACAAGGCTGCGATAGCTGCGGATTTAAAATTCGCTGTTCTCATCATTCTATTATTTAAATGGTTATTGTTCTATTTCATATTGCAAAGGTACGGCTATAAAATAAGCGGCACATTATTGTCGGGCTCAAAGGAGTTACTCAAAGCTCAACTATCTATTTTCTTAAAAGCTCCATGCAAATATGGGAAAAGTTGTTCTGAATTTATGATAATCAAGTTTGGCGGTGGACAATATGGCATCAGCATACACATTGCTATGAAGATTGTATACTCTATATTTTCCGGTAAATTATCAGGGCTGCCCTTACCGTAAGGTTACTGTAAGGAACAAGCTGTAAGTTGATATTTAAGCCTCACTGCGATGTCGCAGTGAGGCTTAAATAATTTAATTAAAAAACTCAATATATTTTGCTCCGATTTACACGAATGTGTCGGTCGGCGGCATACCGTACTGTTTTTTGAAGGCGGTTGAGAAGTGAGACGGGTTCTTGAAACCGATTTCGGCATAAACATCCACGACCTTTTTGCCGCCCTCTTTCATCAGGGCGTAAGCTACTTCGAGTCGTTTACGGATAAACCATTTTTCGGGAGTGAGGTCGCTGATTTTCTTGAAATCCCGTTTGAATGTGGCAAGGCTGCGTCCCGTGTAGTGTGCCATCTCTTCCATCGTGAGCTCGTACATGTAGTTCTCGTTCATAAATTCCAGAATATCTATTTTCCACGGTTCATTGAAGTCGAAAAGCGTCGGCGCGAACTTTTTGTTGATATGTAATAATGCGAGCAGACCTTCCTGCAATTTCAGTTGCATCAGGTCATCCACAGGTTTCACCTTCGGATCGAAGTAGGGCGTCATCGAAGCGAACAGACTGGCGAGTTCGGCCGTTTTCGGAAGTTTTATCACTCCGGAATTGAGTTTCGCGGTATTGGTCGGTACTTTACGTTGTTCCAACTTACCGTACATTTCACGTAAGAAACGACGTGTGAACATCAGGAAGATACCGCAGTAGCGTTCACCATCTTTCGTCTTCTTGTACATCGTAATGTGATGGTCGCGCGGTATGAAGACGCATTCGCCTTTTCCGACATGAATTTGCTCATTGCCATTGTCGAGAATCATCTCACCCGAATAGACGTAATTGATGGCATATTCGCGGGAACGATGTACGCAGCCGCTGAGGTCATCATAGAAGAAGCTGTAGAATACATCGTTGTAATTGAAGATAAGCTTCATTTGCCCTAATTGTTCATCTGTCATATTTTTTTGCTTTTCTTTCTGATTACAAATATAGCAAAAACAGTTTTATTTCTCTTCGGCTCATTTATATATTTAACTTGTTTTCGATATAAGAGCCAAATTATTCCTTAGTTTCAACCCTGCCCCTGTTTCTTTATTATATGAATTTCTCTAAAGCGGCCTTATTCAAAATTTCCACCCGTTTCCCTTCCATAGTGATAAGCCCTTCCTTGATAATCTTATTAATTTCTTTCGATAAGGCGGGACGTGATACATTCAGGTATTCGGCAAGTTGGGATTGCGTATGTGTAATCTCCACTATCAGGGAATCTTTCTTCTTGTGCTCGAACAGATAAACGATAAATCTTTCCCGAACAGTCTTGCGGGAGAGTGGTTTCAGACGTGATACGGTACAGATATTGCAATTGCCTGCAATGCAGAGAAAATTGTGCAATACTTGCGGGTCCTGGCTGATAACTTTAAAGGTAGAATCCTTTGTTGCCATAAGTATCACACTGTCCTCAAGGGCAGTGAAAGTAGCCGGCAATGTGTTGTCCGAGCTAAAAAGATGTGGAGTGGCAAAAGTGCGTGGCGCAATGATATATTCAATCATCACTTCATTTCCCAGTCCGTCGATAATATCCGTGCGCAATTTCCCTTCCAACAACACATACAGTTTGTTGCAAGGCGTTCCCTGCGTAACAACTATCTCTTTCTTGTTTGCTATATAGACTACGAAATCTAGTTTCTCCAATAGGGATTCTTTAATGTTTAAGGGCAAATTCCGAAAAAGGGGGATTTGAAACAGCTTTTCTTTATGTGTGTCGGTCAGTTGTATTTTTTTCATTGTATCATGTTGTTCGTATTGTGGACAAAGATATAAATTAAATATTGGTAGAAAAAATCTTTTGTTATGTTTGAATCTGTAATCTGGGTATATTTCTCTGTAATTTATATACATTCGCTATGTTATAAATTGTCTATTTTTGCAGAGTGAAAAGACTGATTAATTCTGAAAGATGAAAGTAATAAAAGAAAGTTATGGCTAAAAAAGTTTTGATAATTTCGTCCAGTCCACGTAAAGGTGGTAATTCGGATTTGCTTTGTGATGAATTTATGAAAGGTGCTATTGAGGCGGGCAATGAAGTAGAAGATTTTTCTGAAAGACAAAACGGTTCATCCTTGTACGGGATGCAGTGTTTGCAGTATGTACGGTAAACCTTGTCCGCAGAAGGATGATGCAGTGGAAATCGTGGAGAAGATGATTGCTGCCGATGTGATTGTAATGGCAACCCCGGTCTATTTTTACACCATGTGCGGGCAGATGAAGATAATGATTGACCGCTGTTGCGCACGTTATACGGAAATAACCAATAAGGAATTTTATTTCATTATTGCGGCAGCAGAAAACGATAAAGCAATGATGGAGCGTACTATCGACGGCTTCCGTGGCTTCCTCGATTGCTTGGAAGGACCACTGGAAAAAGGGACGGTCTATGGAATCGGTGCATGGAAAGTAGGAGAGATTAAAGATACTCCCTACATGCAGGAAGCATATAATATGGGAAAGATGGTGTAACTGTTTGTTTTCCATATTAAAGATATTCATAAAGAATATGATAAATGGATTTGTTCGAATATTTGAGATATAGTTTTGAACTTAACTTTTAAAACCTGACGGGAAATCTGGAAAAGACGGTTATGTTTTCCAGATTTTCCGCCGTCTTTTTTTATAAGAAGAGGGGAAAAGGTGAGGGTAGTGAGGGAGGATTTCTAACATTCGTGTTTTTTTTTAGAGAAAATATAGATAGGAAAAAATAAAATATAAAAATAAAAGGTTGCAATTCCTCCCTCACTACCCTCACCTTTTTCCCCTTTTTACGATTACTTAATTGACTGGATTGCTTGTTCTGCCACAGAATTATTATAATTTTGTGGCAGAACTTTTTATTTTGTATAATTCGTTTGATAACTAACTAAGTGTCATGGGCTATAAAATAACGACTCTTGTGGAGAATTGTGTCTATGGACGTAAATTGCAGGCAGAGCATGGTCTTTCTCTTTATATTGAGACATCGGGACATCGGTTACTTTTCGATACGGGAGCATCCGACTTGTTTATCCGTAACGCCCGCTTGTTGCATATTGACTTGCAAAAAGTCGATTATTTGATATTATCTCATGGTCATAGCGATCATACGGGCGGACTACGTTATTTTTTTGAATTGAATACGCAGGCAACCGTTGTCTGTAAGCGTGAGGTTTTTTCTCCTAAATTCAAGGATGAACGTGAGAACGGGATGATGCATACACAAAACCTCGATCGTTCCCGTTTCCGCTTTATTACAAAGCAGACCGAACTGCTTCCCGGAGTTTTCCTTTTTCCCTCTATTGATATTATAAATCAGGCAGATACCCATTTTGAACGTTTTTGGGTTCAGCAAGAAGATGGATGCAAAATACCGGATACTTTTCAGGATGAATTGGCGGTGGTATTGGTGGAACCAGAAGGATTTTCCGTATTAAGTGCCTGTTCTCATCGGGGAATAACCAATATTTTGCGTACGGTTCAGGCTGCCTTTCCCGAATCTCCTTGTAAGTTACTTCTGGGAGGTTTTCATATCCATAATGCGGAAAAACAAAAATATCAGGTCATTGCAGATTATTTACAGGAATATCTTCCCCGACAGATTGGCGTTTGTCATTGTACGGGAGTGGATAAATATGCCTTCTTTTACAAGGACTTTGGTGACAGCACATTTTATAATTACACGGGAAAACTAATTCAAACCGATTTATCGGAATAAATTTATAATAATTTGATATGAGGAAACTAATAACTTCTTTAGCGCTGGTACTGACTGCATTATCCAGCTATGCTATTACCCCTTTGTGGATGCGTGATGCACGTATCTCACCGGATGGATCAGAAATTGTTTTTTGTTACAAGGGTGACATTTATAAAGTCCCTGCACAAGGAGGAACAGCTGTTCAACTCACCACACAAACCTCTTATGAGGCTAATCCTGTTTGGTCGCCAGATGGTAAACAAATCGCGTTTGCCAGCGACCGGAATGGAAATTTTGACTTATTCATTATGCCTGCTGACGGAGGTGCCGCCCGGCGACTGACCTATCATTCTGCATCAGAAATACCGTCGGCTTTTACTCGGATGGAAAGTATGTCTTTTTCTCTGCCTCTATACAGGATCCGGCAAGCAGTGCCCTTTTTCCTACCGGAGCCATGACGGAATTATATAAAGTTCCGGTTACCGGAGGACGTACCGAACAAGTGCTGGCTACTCCTGCCGAACTGGTCTGTTTTGATAAAACAGGGAAGAACTTTCTTTATCAGGATCGTAAAGGGTTTGAAGATGAATGGAGAAAGCATCATACTTCTTCCATTACGAGAGATATCTGGTTATATAATACCCAAACGGGAAAACATACGAACCTGACAAACCGGGGAGGAGAGGACCGTAATCCTGTGTATGCACCTGATGGTAATGCTGTCTAGTTTTTTAAGTGAGCGTGATGGAGGTTCCTTCAATGTGTATACTTTCTTTTTGAATACTCCACAGGAAGTGAAAGCTGTGACTACTTTCAAAACTCACCCGGTACGTTTTTTGTCTGTCAGCGATAAAGGTACCTTATGTTATACCTATGATGGTGAGTTATACACACAGAAGTCTGGTGCACGTCCGGAAAAAGTAAAAGTAGAATTGGTCCGTGATGATGAGAGCAGCAGCTACACTTAAATTCTCACGGGAGCAACTTCCGCTTCTGTATCTCCGGACGGTAAACAAATTGCTTTTATTGTACGTGGTGATGTGTTCGTGACTTCAACTGATTATGCTACCACCAAGCAAATCACAAATACTCCGGCAAAAGAAGCTGCCGTTTCTTTTGCTCCGGACAACCGGACACTGGTTTATGCCAGCGAGCGAACCGGTAACTGGCAACTTTATACCGCCAAAATAAGTCGTAAGGAAGACCCGAATTTCCCTAATGCCACTCTTATTGAAGAGGAAGTATTATTACCGTCTAAAACGGTAGAACGTACTTATCCGCAATATTCACCGGACGGTAAAGAATTGGCTTTTATCGAAGACCGTAATCGTTTGATGGTACTCAATTTGAAAACAAAAAAGGTACGTCAGGTAACGGATGGTTCTACATGGTATAACACCGGAGGAGGATTCGATTACGAATGGTCGCCTGATGGTAAATGGTTCACTCTTGAATTTATAGGCAACCGTCACGATCCTTATTCGGATGTAGGCATTGTCAGCGCACAGGGAGGGGCAATTACTAATCTGACAAATAGTGGATATATCAGTGGTGCTCCGCGTTGGGTACTCGATGGGAATGCTATTCTTTTCCAAACCGAACGCTATGGTATGCGTGCGCACGCTTCCTGGGGATCGCAGCAAGATGTGATGTTGGTGTTTCTCAATCAGGATGCTTATGATCGTTACCGTTTGAGTAAGGAAGATTTCGAATTACTCAAGGAATTTGAAAAGGAACAGAAGAGGCAAAGGAGAAAGACGATGAGAAGACGAAAGACGGAAAGAAGTCTAAGGCGGAAAAAGCAGATAAAGGAAATGCTAACAAGGGAAAGACTGATAAAAGCAAGGCCGACAAGGAAAAGAGCAAAGTAGATAGCAGCAAAGACAGTAATCAGGATGAGTCTGCTGATGATAAGGCAGATCAAAAAGAGATACTTGTCGAGCTGAACGGCATTGAAGACCGTATCGTACGTTTGACTCCCAATTCTTCCGACTTGGGTAGTGCCATACTTTCAAAAGACGGGGAAGATCTTTACTATTTCTCCGCGTTCGAAGGTGGATATGACCTTTGGAAAATGAATCTCCGTGAAAAAGATACGAAGCGTCTGCACAAACTCAATACCGGTTGGGCATCGTTGATGTTGGACAAAAAAGGAGATATCTTTTTGTTGGGAAGCCGGATTATGCAAAAGATGGATGCCAAGTCGGATGCGTTGAAGTCCATCAGCTATCAGGCTGAAATGAAAATGGACTTGGCTGCCGAACGTGAAACGATGTTTGACCATGTGTACAAACAACATCAAAAACGTTTTTACAATGTCAATATGCACGGGGTTGACTGGGATGCTATGACTAATGCTTATCGTAAGTTCTTGCCTCATATTGATAACAATTATGACTTTGCAGAATTATTGAGTGAGTGGTTGGGTGAGCTGAATGTTTCACATACCGGAGGACGTTATTCTCCCAAAGGAAAAGGAGATGTCACTTCTAATCTCGGACTTTTGTTCGACTGGGATTATCAGGGAAAAGGAATGCAGATTGCCGAAGTAATAGAAAAAGGTCCGTTCGATCATTCACGTACCAAAGTAAAGGTTGGTTGCATCATTGAAAGATTAATGGAGAAGAGATAACTCTCGATAATGACATAACCTGTCTGCTGAATAATAAAGCAGGGAAAAAAACATTGATTTCAATCTACAATCCACAAAATAAAGAGCGTTGGGAAGAAGTGGTGATGCCGGTCACCAACGGGCAACTGAATGGATTGTTATACAAACGTTGGGTAAAACAACGTGCGGCAGATGTTGAAAAATGGTCGAAAGGACGTTTGGGATATGTTCATATTCAGTCGATGGGAGATGACAGCTTCCGTACTGTATACTCGGACATTCTGGGAAAATATAACAACTGCGAAGGCATTGTGATTGATACCCGTTTCAACGGTGGTGGCCGTCTGCATGAAGATATTGAAATACTGTTCAGTGGTCAGAAGTATTTCACACAAGTAGTGCGTGGACGTGAAGCCTGTGATATGCCGAGCCGTCGTTGGAACAAACCTTCCATTATGTTGCAATGTGAGGCCAACTACTCGAATGCACACGGAACTCCGTGGGTATATAAACATCAAAGATTGGCAAACTTGTCGGTATGCCTGTTCCAGGTACTATGACAAGTGTGTCCTGGGAAACTTTACAAGATCCTTCACTGGTTTTTGGTATTCCTATCGTCGGTTATCGTTTGCCTGACGGCAGTTATTTGGAAAATACCCAATTGGAACCAGATGTAAAGGTTGCCAATAATCCGGAAACAGTAGTCAAAGGAGAGGATACCCAACTAAAGGTGGCTGTGGATGAACTTCTGAAAGAGATAGATAGTCAGAAGAAGTAAATACGAGTATAATTATATCTAAAATAAAGAGTCGCTTCTTTGAAAGAATCAATCAGATTCTAACAGAGAAGCGACTTTCTTATAGTGATTTTCTTATATTGACCTTTTTATATGACTCCTTTTATAAGGCGTTTATTTTAAATAGATATAGGGCTTACTTCCAGACCGGCAGTAATCTATGGAGGGTTTTTCTAGTCATTATCTTCTGATTCAGGAAGCTGACGATATACCCCGTTATACAAGCGGCAATGAGTGATCCTTCTCGTACTCCCTGAATACCTTGAGTCAGCAGCAGCGAGAGAATCACGGCTAATGTAACCAAAGTAATATCAAAATAAACTTTGAACTTTCCAAATTCCTTGTTATAATGGCGGGATGCATATTTCACAAATGCTTCTGCGCTCATCATGGCTACTCTTGGTTTCAGTTCAAGCACTACTCCGATAGACTGCACCATGCATCCTGTAAGTAATAAAGCAATCGACATACCATAATTAGCGGGATGCAGTTCGCTTGTCAGCATCATATTGAAATCAATGAATGCCGAAAAGATAAAGAGAACGGTAGTTGAAGAAGAATTTCAATAATATCTTGTCGGGTTCTATTCTTTCGGATTAACCAGAACTGTCCCAGGATAAGCACCATGTTGATGATAAATGTGCAAGTACCCAACGATAAAGGACTATTCAGGCTTAATACACAATTGATGCTCGATATGGGAGTAGTTCCCAATGCCGAGCGTATAATCAACACGATACCTGCCGCTAAAAAATAGAGTCCGATAACAAACACTAAATACCTCTTAAAAATCTCTTTCATTTCCATGTCTTTTTAACCTCTTTCTATTGATTCCTTTCTCATGTATTGAAAAGGATATGCAAAGGTCTTGTTTTTTACTCTGAAATAGATTATCTAATTCCATACAGTTTTTGTCATATCCGAAACAAATCGTATTTTTACGTCATAAAATAAAGGTGTAAATGGTAAAATCTCGTATATTTGATAATACACAATTGTTGAAGGAGCATCCTGAACTTCCTCATTATAAAGAGGAGGTAGTCTGTTTCGGAGTGAATATAAAGATAGAAGTTATCCGGCAAATGAATGTTATTTCAATCGGGAGCTTTATATGATATTCGTTCTTGAAGGCCGTTCGGAAATTCTACTGAATGGAGAGTTTATTGCGATAGAACCGAATATGTTACTTATTCACGGAGCAAATTATCTCACGGAACATCTTTATTCAAGCCGGGATATTAAATTTATCACTCTCGCCCTTTCCGAATCTATGCGGACGGACGATTCATATCTGACACAAATCACGGCAATCCTGTTGGCAACCATGAGGCGGAATAAGCAATATACGATTCAGTTGACAGAGTATGAAGCTCAAATCATCCATAAGGAGCTGGAAGTATTGATGCATCTGATGAATATTGAACATCATTTCCTTTTCCGGCGTATACAGGCAGCGTGCAATTCTCTGTTTTTGGATATAGCAGATTTTCTTTCCCGAAAGACCGTTATCAAAAAAGAGATCAGTCGTAAAGACCACGTTCTGCAAGAATTTCATGCACTTGTTACCCGTAATTTCAGGGAAGAACATTTTGTGAGCTTTTATGCGGATAAACTGGCTATTAGTGAACAGTACCTGGCACGCATTGTACGTCTTGGAACAGGTAAGACTATCAATAGCCTTATTAATGAATTGTTAGTAATGGAAGCGCGTACTTTATTGAGTTCTACCAAATTTACGGTTGGCGAGATTGCTGCTAAACTGGGGTTTAGTGATGCAGCCGGTTTTTGTAAGTTCTTTAAAAGAAATGCGGGACAGACCCCGTTGAATTATCGGAAAGGATTATTGATTTGAACGGAAAGGATTGCTGAACTGAATGGGGAATTACTGAACTGAATAGTGAATATAATGAATTTAAATAATAAGTTGGCTGATTTGAATGAAAATGGAAGTAGGTTGATGCAACTCAACTGTCCTTAAAGACCGTATACATCAACCTACCTGAATATATAGTGAATGGGTTTGATTTTAACCGATCACTGCTGTGATATCTTCTACAATCTGTTCATCCGTCAGATGATTGGCACGGAGAAACTCCTGTATATCATATCGGTCAACAAATTCTTTTTTAGCTCCAAAGTTCAGAACTTTCATGTTTGTAGCACCATAATAACGGGCAATCTTTTCACCGAAACCGCCATCCAATACACCGTCTTCCAACGTAATCACTAATTCGTGATCTGCTTTCAGTTCATCCATCAGTTCGTTGTCTACACCGGTGATGTAACGCGGATTGATGAGTGTTGCGTCAATATTGGCTTTTTCTTTCAGAAGTGATGCAACCGACTGTCCCAATCCATAGAACGAACCTAAAGCAAGAATGGCTACTTTTGATCCACGATGCGTCACTTTATAGCGATTGAGAACACTATAATCAGTCTCCACCGGTTCCCCACAAGTAATTACATCTGTTGCCGGTACACGGATAGCAACCGGGTATTCATTTTGGCGGATACTCCATTCTAGCATAGCAAGATATTCCTCTTTGCAAGTCGGTGCCAGATAAACCATATTAGGAATATTGCTGATGAGCGGAATATCGAAGAAGCAGAGGTGAGTTACATCATTCATTCCGGACAGTGTTCCCCAGAATACCAACAAAACAGCCGGGTTATTATTGATACAGAGGTCTTGCGAAAGTTGATCGTATGAACGTTGGATAAATGTACTATACACTCCGTAAACAGGTTTTCCGCCATTGGCTGCGATACCCGAAGCAAGAGCTACTGCGTGTTCTTCTGCAATGCCGACATCTACAAACTGTTTGCCAGCTTCCTTGCGGCGGTCCGGAGTGAATCCGAGAACGGCAGGAGTACCGAAGTGATTGTCACCACACGAGAATCTTCTTCCATCTTTTTCAGCAGATATTGAGCGGTTACTTCGCTGTAATCTTCTTCCTCATAACTGACTTTTGCTTCTCCGGTTTCCGGATTGAATGGAGTGCGCCAGTGATAAGTCTCTTTATCCTGTTCGGCACGTTCATAACCTTTACCTTTCAAAGTGTTGATGTGTACTACTATCGGATGCTGAATATCTTTCACTTTGGAGAATGCTTCAATCAACGCCTGTACATCGTTACCGTCATTTACATATATATAATCCAGACCCATAGCCTTGAAGAAGTTACATTCGCACTGACCGTTGCTGTCACGCAATTCTTTCAGGTTCTTATATAGTCCACCGTGATTTTCGGCAATAGACATCTGATTGTCATTGACAATAATAATCATGTTAGTACCAAGCTCTGCTACATAATCCAATCCTTCGAAAGCTTCACCTCCGCTTAAAGAACCATCCCCTATGACGGCTATGATATTTTCATTGCCGCCTGTAAGGTCACGTCCCTTTGCCAATCCGCTGGCCAGACTGACAGAAGTGGAAGTATGTCCAATGATGAAGAAGTCATGTTCACTTTCTTGCGGTTCGGTATAACCTGATACGTTGTCGTATTTTTCCGGATGAAGGAACGCATCTTTACGACCGGTCAGCATCTTGTGTACATAACTCTGGTGCGATACGTCAAATACAATTTTGTCTTTGGGCGAATTGAATACATAATGTAAAGCAATCGTTGCTTCCACCATTCCGAAATTAGGTCCGAAATGCCCGCCATGCTCACTTAATTTTTGCAGGAGTGCTGCACGGATTTCTCCACCTAATTCGTTTAGCTCTTTTTCCGACAGTTTCTTAACATCTGCAGGAGAATAAATATTTTCTAAATACATATCAAACAGTTTTTCTAAATAATGTTTTTACTTATTTCTTTATGACACTGCAAAGATACAGCAGGATTTGAAATCTGTTTGTATATGAATTACGGATTGTTTTACCTATATTACAGTTCCCTTATTTGAGGGACTATATTTTTATGCTAAAGCCTGATTTCTGTATTCATTAGGCGTGCATCCGACGCGTCTTTTGAATAATCTGCAGAGATGTTGCGGGTATTGGAATCCTAACGAATAAGCTATCTGGCTGACGGTTTCTTCCGTATCGACAATACGTTCTTTGGCTAGTTCGATTACTTTGGTCTGAATATGTTCCTGTGGAGTTTTTCCTGTTTCTTTTTTTACCATATCACCAAAGTAGTTGGGGGAGAGATAGACTTTATCAGCAAAGTACTTCACGGAAGGTAACCCGTTTTGTATGGGAAGTTGATCTTGGAAATATTCATCCAGAAGTTGTTCAAACTTTGTAAGAGCATCTTTATTGGCACTGTTCCGGGTGATAAACTGCCGTTCATAAAAACGCATACAGTAGTTCAGTAACAGTTCGATATTCATGGCGATTAATGCTTTGCTATGTTTATCGATACCATGCTCAAGTTCGATACTGATTTTCTTCAGGCAATCCATGACTATTTCCTTTTCCTGATCTGAAAGATGTAAAGCCTCGTTTACTGCATAAGAGAAGAAAGTATATTTCTTAATATCTTTTCCAAGTGAGGTGCCGCGAATCAGGTCCGGATGGAAAATAATACCATAAACAGCCGGATTGATTTCATCTTCAATGGTACTCACACCGGCTGTCTGACCTGGGGCAAAACAGACAATGGTTCCTTCTTGGTAATCATAATACTGACGACCATATTTAATGTCACAGCTCTTGCTCTCTTTTAGGAAAAGAGCATAAAGACCATAGTTCATCTGGATATGGTTAACTGTTTTCGTTGCTTTGGTCAAGTCGATGACACTAACCAAAGGATGCAATGTTTCCAGTCCGTACAGTTCGTTATACTGATTTACATTCTCTAGTTTTATAACTTTATCCATGGCTTTTGGTATTTGGAATCGGTAACAAAGATACAGATAAATGTTCTGTTTTCATAGTAGGGAAATGACTAATCTGTAATTGGGGTTATCATACCCGTAATCCGTCTACAACGGCTTCTTTATATTCTTCTGACCTTTGCCATGTTAAATAAAACTTGATGAATCAGAGGAAATTAATAAAAGAGAGAATATGGATAGAAAGCATTTTTTGAAAAGCGTGTTACTAACAACCGGAGGCGTACTATTAGGTGGTACGACTATTTATCGGTGTTTGAATAGTAAAGAAACGACAGACGCTTCGCTTCCTTCGCTAATCGATAAAATACATCAGGGAAATATGAAAAAGATACTTGTAATAATGAGTGCAGGCACAAAACGCGGCAATACAGACCGACTGACCGATGCATACATTAAAGGATTGGTAGAGCGCGGACATTCTGTGACGAAGGTTTATCTGGGTAATATGCGGATAGAAGGGTGCCGGGGATGTGGAGTGTGCCAGCGTCTTGCACATCAGTGTGCTGTTCGCGACGGCATGCAGGATATATATCCTTTGTTTGCGGAATGTGATACAGTGGTTATGGCTTCTCCTCTTTACTTTTGGACAATTACAGCAAAGCTGAAATCGTTCATTGATAGACTTTATGCCATTTCTGTCGATGATAAATATCCTCAAAAAGATTCGGTATTGCTGATGACAGCCGGTGATGATAATGATACGACCTTCGAACAGCCCATACGATATTTTCGTCTTCTCAATCAGGCGTTAGGTTGGAATGAAGTGGGATTATATTGTGCCGGCGGTTGTACCGGATGCGAGAAACTGGCACGGCAGATTGATAAAGTACATCTTGAAAACGCCTATAAAATGGGATTGGAATTATAAATAGCATATAGTAACTATGGAACAAAAAAATAAATTAAAACTCAATTCGGGCGGTTTGCTCGTCTTTATCCTTACGGTCGGTGTATTTGGAATTATAAACACCGAAATGGGAGTAGTGGGGATCCTGCCCTTGATAGCCACAACTTTTAATGTTTCCGTACCTCAAGCCGGCTGGACGGTAAGTGTTTTTGCATTGGTGGTGGCTGCGTCAGCCTGTGACGCCTTTATTATTTTCGGGGATTAACCGGAAGAAAGTAATGTTGCTGGCATTGGGATTGTTTACAATAAGTAATGTAATATCCATGTTCACCTCTAATTTCACAGTATTGTTGATTGCTCGGATACTTCCCGCTTTCCTGCATCCGGTATATGTCTCTATGGCTTTTACAGTAGCCGCGGCGTCTGTCAGCAAGGAACAGGCTCCCAAGGCTGTTTCTAAAGTCTTTGTCGGTGTGTCCGCCGGCATGGTGCTGGGCGTTCCGGTGACCAGTTTTATTGCCAGCGAAGTTTCGTTTTCCATGGCGATGTTGTTTTTCACTGTTGTAAACGCATTAGTCTTTGTTGCTACGATTCTGTTTATCCCTTCCATGCCTGTAAAAGAAAAAGTATCTTATGGTGCACAGCTTAGCGTATTGAAGAAAACAACGATGTGGTATTCAATTATTGCTGTTACCTTAATTAATGGAGCTATGTTCGGATTCTTTAGCTATATGTCGGATTACCTGAAAAAAGTAACGGAGGTCCCATATAATGTGATAAGTGCAGTGTTGCTCGTATATGGTTTGGCAAATATTGTGGGTAATGTGATGGCGGGAAAACTACTATCAATAAACGCCAAACGTTCAATTATCCTCATGCCTTTTGCATTATTGGTTTCATATATCTGTCTGTTCATCGTTGGAGAATGGATTGGAGCTATGGTAATTGTCATCCTTATTTTAGGCGTATTGGCGGGTATAGCAAGTAATAATATGCAATATATGATAACAGATGCCGCTCCGAAGCTCCAGACTTTGCCAATGGAATGTTTCTGACTTCAGCCAATTTAGGAACGACGATTGGCACAGCTATATGCGGAGCTTTTATTACAGAGATGGGCACACGATATTCTGTTTTCGGCTCGTTGCTTTTCCTGATTGCGAGTATTGTATTCGTTTATCTGCGGGTTCGCGTAGCACATATCCGGAAGCAGGCTAATATCAATATTGTAACAGAATAATAAAAAAATATAATCCGTAATTGGGGTTATTATGTCAGTAATTCATCTACAAACGGTCTCTTTCTTTCATCGTATTTTTGCAATGTAGAAAGTAGACAATCAATTCTTTAATAATTAAAAATAAGAGATATGAAACGAATTTTATTATTAACAACTGTATTTATGATGATGCTTGGAACTAGTTTTTCTTCTGCACAGACAGATGCGGATAACTTTTATAAAAGTGATTTGGTAAGTGTGGAGAAAGTTTCTTTTTCCAACCAGTATAAAATGAAGGTAGCCGGAAATTTGTTTCTGCCTAAGAATATGAAAGAAGGGGACAAATATCCTGCAATCATTGTCGGACATCCAATGGGAGCTGTCAAGGAACAGAGCGCGAACCTTTACGCAACGAAAATGGCCGAACGGGGTTTTGTAACACTCTCCATAGACCTGTCTTTTTGGGGTGGGAGTGAAGGCGAGCCGCGTAATGCTGTTCTGCCGGAAGTTTATGCGGAAGACTTTAGTGCCGCAGTTGATTTTTTAGGTACCCGTCCGTTTGTTGACCGGAATCTAATTGAGTAATCGGTATTTGCGGTAGTGGAAGTTTTGCTATCAGTGCAGCGAAAATAGACCCTCGCCTTAAAGCCATTGCGACAATCAGTATGTACAATATGGGTACGGCTAGCCGTAACGGGTTAAAACACTCATTGACATTGGAACAGAGAAAGCAAATAATGGCTGAAGCGGCAGAACAGCGTTATGCTGAATTTTTAGGTGGAGAAACTAAATATACCGGTGGCACTGTACATCAACTGACAGAAAAGTCCAGTCCGATTGAACGGGAGTTCTATGAGTTCTACCGTACACAAAGAGGAGAATTTACCCCCGACGGAGCAACTCCTATGACCACCACTCATCCTACACTTTCAAGCAATGTGAAATTTATGAATTTCTATCCTTTCGAAGATATTGAGACTATTTCACCCCGCCCTATGCTTTTCATCACCGGTGAAAATGCCCACTCACGTGAATTTAGTGAAGACGCCTACCGATTGGCCGCCGAACCTAAAGAACTGTATATAGTACCCGGTGCCGGACACGTAGATCTTTACGATCGTGTGAGCCTTATTCCATTTAATAAACTGGAATCCTTCTTTAAGGAATATCTAAAGAAATAAGTTTTAATACTATAAATATGAGATACTATATAATAGCAATTCTTACTATGCTGACATTATCGGTCGGTTCCGCATCATGTAGCGAAGATGAACCTATACAGGGAACAGGTCAACAAGTGACTCCGGGTAATGGTTCTGGTTCCGGTGATAATGGCAGTAACAATAATGGTAATAATCCCGATGATAATGACGACAATAACGATGATACCCCAGTGAGCAATAATCTTAAAATAACAATCGGACCTGTTTCATTCAATGCCACATTGGACAATAATGAGACAGCGAAAGCATTTAAGAGACTACTCCCTATGACAGTGGATATGTCCGAACTGCATGGTAATGAAAAATATTATTATCTGTCGAAGGGTTTGCCGACAGCGTCGTCCAATCCCGGGACTATTCGGACAGGTGACTTGATGCTTTACGGTTCCACTTGTGTGGTACTATTTTATGAAACCTTTTCCACTTCATATAATTATACCCGTTTAGGACGTATAACAAATCCTTCAGGACTGGCCTCCGCCCTTGGTTCAGGAGGCGTAAATGTAACTTTTGAAATAACAGATTAAAGAATAAACTAATGGAACAAATAAGAAATAAAGAATATGGAGGCGAACGTCCTCTGTTCGCGACCCACGACCTTCAACTGGAAGATGTAACAATTCACGCCGGTGAATCTGCATTGAAAGAATGTAGTAATATTATAGCAATCAACTGTCGCTTTGAAGGAAAATATCCTTTTTGGCATACCAACGGATTCATTGTGAAAAACTGTCTCTTTACAGAGGGAGCCCGTGCTGCTCTATGGTACTCTCAAAGTCTGCAAATGGCAGATACCTTGGTAGAAGCACCGAAGATGTTCCGTGAAATGGACGGAATAAAACTCGAAAACGTGCAGTTGCCTAATGCTTTGGAAACGTTTTGGTATTGTCGTAATATAGAGCTGAAGAACGTACAGATTGATAAAGCGGATTACCTTTTTATACACAGTGAGAATATTAAGATACAAAACTATGCCCAAAACGGGAACTATTCGTTCCAATATTGCAAGAATGTAGAAATCCATAATGCAGTTATCAACTCCAAAGATGCTTTCTGGAATACGGAAAATGTAACAGTCTATGATTCCGAGTTGAACGGAGAATATCTGGGATGGCATTCTAAAAACTTACGTTTGGTAAATTGCAGGATTTCGGGGACTCAACCGCTTTGCTACGCACATGATTTGGTGATGGAAAATTGTACGATGGCAGAAGATGCTGACCTTGCTTTTGAACACAGTAGTGTGAAGGCAACGATTAAAAGTCCCGTTCATAGCGTAAAAAATCCTCGTACGGGAAGTATTGTTGCCGAAAGTTTCGGAGCAATCATTTTGGACGAAAATATTAAATCACCAGCAAATTGCGAATTGAAACTTTGGGACGATCTAACCTGTTTTAATTGAAATATGAAGTATAATTTCGATGAAATTATTCCACGCAGAGGAACGAATTCTTATAAATGGGATTCGGCTGAAGATGCGGATGTATTGCCGATGTGGGTAGCTGATATGGATTTCCGTACGGCTCCCTGTCGTGGAGGCACTGAAGAAACGGGTGGAACATGGGATTTTCGGTTATGTACGTGTACCTGATGTATACTACGAGGCAGTTGTAAATTGGTTTGTTCGACGACATGCCTGGCGGATAGAAAAAGAGTGGATTATTTACACCACCGGTGTTGTGCCGGCAATATCTGCTGTTATTAAAGCGTTGACACTGTCCGGAGATAAAGTAATGGTGCAGACACCTGTATATAACTGTTTTTTCTCCTCTATCCGTAATAACGGATGCGAGATGATTGCCAATCCTTTGGTATATAGAAACAGGGGCTATCAGATTGACTTTGATGATTTGGAGCGGAAAGCTTCAGACCCGAAGGTCAAACTTCTGTTGTTATGTAATCCGCACAATCCTGCCGGAAGAGTGTGGAGCAAACAAGAGTTAAGGCGGATAGGTGAGATTTGTATTCGGAATAATGTGTTTGTGGTTGCTGATGAAATTCATTGTGAATTGGTTTTTCTGGGGCATGAATATACTCCTTTCGCTTCTATATCAGAAGAGTTTCTTATGAATTCGGTAACCTTTGTTTCGCCTAGCAAGGCTTTTAATCTGGCAGGGCTTCAGATAGCCAATATTATTTCTGCAGATGCAAATGTACGGGTGAGAATAGATAAAGCGATTAATATAAATGAAGTTTGTGATGTGAATCCTTTCGGAGTGGAGGCGTTGATGGCTGCTTACAATGAGGGCGAAGAATGGCTGGAAGAACTTAAAATCTATTTGTTTGCGAATTACATCTATTTAAAAGGTTATTTTGATGAATATCTTCCGGAATTTCCCGTAATGATGTTGGAAGGTACATATCTGGTTTGGGTGGATTGCTCGGTCTTGAATCAAACGTCAGCAGAAATAGTAAAAGACTTGTTGAAGAAAGAAAAACTTTGGGTGAACGAAGGCAGTCTGTATGGAGAGACTGGTGAAGGGTTTATCCGTATCAATATTGCGTGTCCGCGACAGCGGTTGATAGAAGGATTAAACAGATTGAAGCGGGTACTGAAATCATAAATACGAATGAAAAGAAGTAGTTAGAAAAAAGAACGCTCAAACGGTAAATATAACATACTCCGTTTGAGCGTTTCTCTTATTAAGAAATCTTTTTGGAATGATGGGGGAGAAAACGATAAGTTATATCCTCCATTATTCCATTTTCTATGTGGTACAACCGTTGATTGGTCGTTTCAGATTTTAATCCTCCCAGAGACTCGATGTAAGGTCCTAACTTTATATATTGGAAATGAGATACATCAAAGTGCTCCGGCAGCTTGCTCTTCCCGGAGTACCATCCGACTTTTACCGGAGTGATGGTCTGCTTGTGTAAAAAAGCAGCTAATTGTTCCACTTCTGCGGGTGAAGCATCACCGCCCATGAAACAGACACAGGTGATCGCTTTTCCATATTTACCGAGCAGGGTAGAAAGACTTTCTTCCGTCAATGGTTCTCCTACGTCTTCCATCAGATATGCACTGTGGCACCCTTTACAATGGTTGGGGCAGTTGGAGAGGTTGATGGCTAATGTCACCTCATCCGGTATCTCCTGAAAAACAATATCATAATCAGCGTACCGGAGCATAATATCTTAAATCGGCCTCCTTTTGCCGTGCTTGGGAGAAATTGCTGATACGCTTCATATATCCGATGACGCGGGTCAGATAATCCACATTCTCGCTGTGACATTCGGGACATTCATGCAAATACCGTTTGTCGATATGATGGCATTTGTTACATACTGTATTCGGAATATTGAATGTGAAGTAGTTGCAACCTTCGGTAGCGGCAACACGAAGCAACTGCCGGTATTGCTCTTTGCTAAGATGCTCTTCCAGATTCATGTGCAAAGCCGAACCACCCGTCAGATGCTCGATATAACGATGCCCGTGCAGGCGGAATTTATCGACAATGTTCAGCGATTTGTCTTCTACAATATAGAAATAGCTGTTGTAACATTCGCGGTAAGTCTGGAATCCGGCTTCCTTGTCCCATTTTGCGTGTTTCACACCCACATTTTCGGCAGGAATCATTTCGCAGTTGAAAAGTACTTCTTTGGTACGATATTTCTTATTGTATTTCTCAATCATGCCGAGAATCTCCTGCACAAAAGCCTCGTATTTCGGATTGTCGTTGATGTCGATTCCCATAAATTGGGCTGCTTCCACCAGTCCGTTCACGCCGATAGTCAGATATTGGCGGCTCATATTGATATACCCCGCATCAAACAAAGGTAACATACCCTTTGCCTGCAATAATTTCAGGTTCTCATTATAGGCAAGCTGTACTTTGTGAACCAAGTCTACTACTTCTTCCAGGAAGAAAGGGTAGAGAATACCTGATTTTACAGCATGCTGTATACAACGGTTCAGATTGATGGTCAACACGCTCTTCGAACCGGTAGAGACTCCTCCGGCTCCCAATGTATAGCTAAAGCCATTGTCCTGTATTTCATTACGCAGACGGCAGCAGCTACTCAAAGAGTCGGCATTGTCACTCATATAGGTGAAGAATGAATGTCCTTCGGCATACATTTCAGCGGTGAAGTCGCCATATTCCTTATCCAGTACATCGCCGTCTTTGGTCAGGAGTGCCATTGTCTCTACAGGGAATGTCAGAACGGTGCGTGTACGCTCCTTATTAAACCATTTCATAAAACGCTTCTGCAACCAGCTAAGCGAATCCCAGTCGGGTTTGCTTCCGTCGGGGAAAACAAAGTGCTCGAAAAGGCTATTGAAATAATACTTGTCATAATAAGCCACATTCCAGAAAACTGCTTGGAAATTGCGGGCACCCGTAGGCTGGTTGATGGAATATACGATTTGCTCGAAACAGTCTGTGATGATTTTATCGATCGATCTTTGTTTCAGAGACAAGTCTGCCAGTTTATCCGGATGTTTATAATAGTCCTGTCCGTATTCCAAACCAATGAAATAGTTCATGTACATCAGGAATTCAGGAGTGGCACATGCGCCGCTTAGCATACTGGATACGATAAATACCATGTTGATAAATCCTCCGCAGAAGGATTTCAGATTGGTCGGGGCGGTAGAATTGCCTCCTACTGCTGTTGTTCCTGCTATCAGCCAGGGATACATGGTAATACTGGCACAGTAGTTCGCCAGATTGGTTTCATCATTTTTGTAGATGAAGTGATGATTCAGGAGTTCCAAATAACGGTCGGAAGCCTCTTTACCATACATATCCCTCAAACGGTCTGTCAGCAGGCGGCGGTTGAGGCGGATGAAATTGGATTTGGGCAGTTCTCCTATCAGTGTGGCGATATTCTTATTTTCCACATTGGCGTTGGCATCGTACTTGCTACCGCTGGCAGGGTTGGAAGCATCGCAATAATCCATGAGGAATTTAAGTTTGTCTCTGACTTCACGGTCTTCCAAATGTTTTTGACGATACAGCATATACGCTTTGGCCACGCTGTAATAATGTTCTGCCATCAAGGCGACTTCCACCTGGTTTTGGATTTCCTCTACGTTTGTTCCGTCACTGATACTGACACGGCTTAACACATTGGTTATCACATCTTGTGTAGCAAAACTACCTACTGATAAAAATGCCTTGGATATGGCATTTTTGATTTTGTCGAGGGAAAAAGCTTCTTTTTTCCCGTCTCTTTTGATAATGAATATCTCCGAACTAATCATACCTATATTTTAAGAATTAACAAAATAGATTTAGTGCCTACATAGTTATTCATGCACGACAATTTCTGGAGACTTGTAATAAAATGGACCTGTACGATTCGTTCTATTGCCTTTCACCCGAAAGCCTGGAATAACGGAAATTTTATCGGCAGGTCTTCTGACTTGTTTTTGTTGTGGCGCCTTCCCGATCCGTTTCATGAATCAGTGGCAAATGAATGCCATAACATTTCTCTTTTTTATGAGAGAGATAAAACTTACAGCTACGGGGATAGTTCGGATTTTCACTGGATTCCCTTTTAATTCCGTCTGGTGATAATGCCATTCCGGAAACCGATGTTGGCGGCAAAGTTAGAAATTAAATCAAGATTCCAATTGAAAAGGAAGAAAATATTCGCTCTTTATCAGAACGATATATGGCATTAACAACCTGATAACTTTCCGTTTATGTTCTATTCTTCGCATTTTAGTAGAGTCCGGTTTATGTATTTCCTGCCTGATGGATGAATGAAAGTGTAGAATAATGAAACAAGATGCATAATGGTTAGCGATGTTGGGATCCCTTTCTCTTCAGGGAATGAGGCGTTTGCATTGATGTTTCCATATTTTAGATTTTTCGAAAGCATAATAGATGTTAATAGGGCTCATGGCTTGCGAACTAATTTTTGATATGATATGTTGTTTAAAGTGAATAACGAATTAAAAAATGAACTAGAAAGTTAGACATGAACAAACAATACATTTCTAATGATTTAGCAGATAAAACATTACATTTAAAACTTATGAATATGAGAAAATCTATTATTTTATTAGCTTTTATATTGGGTGGCTTTACAGTAGCAAATGCCCAATCAGTTGTAGAAGGTACCAAACTTACAGATAATTGGTCTGTCGGAGTAAATGCCGGTGGAGTTACTCCCCTTACTCACAGTGCTTTCTTTAAAGGTATGCGTCCCACTTTTGGAGTGGGAGTCTCAAAGCAATTAACTCCTATCTTCGGTTTGGGATTCCAAGGAATGGGATATATCAATACCACATCCAGTAAAACGGCTTTCGATGCTTCGGATGTCAGCGTATTGGGTAAAGTCAATTTGATGAATCTATTTGCAAGTTACACGGGCGAACCTCGTTTGTTTGAAGTGGAAGCTGTGGCCGGAATGGGTTGGTTACATTATTATGTGAATGGCGATGGCGATCAGAACTCCTGGTCTACGCGTTTGGGATTGAATTTCAATTTCAACTTGGGTGAAAGTAAAGCATGGACATTAGGAATCAAACCTGCCATTGTGTATGATATGCAAGGTACTTACCCTGAAACAAAGAGCCGTTTCAATGCTAATAACGCAGGTTTTGAGTTGACAGCCGGATTGACATATCACTTTAAGACAAGTAACGGAACACATCATTTTGCCAAAGTGAGAGTATATAATCAAGCCGAAATTGACGGACTGAACTCTTCAATCAATGCACTTCGTGCAGATGTAAACAACAAAGATGGTGAGATCAGCAATGCAAACCAACGTATCAACGGATTGCAGGAAGAACTTGAAGCATGCCGCACAAAAGTGGTTCCGGTGGAGACTGTAGTGAAAACCGCCCGTGTACCCGAATCTATCATTACTTTCAGACAAGGTAAATCGTCAGTTGACGCTTCACAACTTCCTAATGTGGAACGTGTAGCTTCTTACCTGAAGAAATATGCTGATTCTAAAGTGGTTATTAAGGGATACGCTTCTCCGGAAGGTAGTGTTGAAGTGAATGCCAGAATTGCCGCAGCACGTGCAGAAGCTGTAAAAACGATCTTGGTCAACAAGTATAAAATCAGTGCATCTCGTATCACTGCTGAAGGTCAGGGTGTAGGCGATATGTTTACTGAACCGGATTGGAACCGTGTAAGTATATGTACTATTGAAGATTAAACTGATATATTACAGAAATAGAATAATGAAGGCCCCAAAAGGCAGCCTTTGTTGCATATCTTGGGTTGTATTTTTGAATACTCTGAAAGTTTAGTAAACAGATTTCTTTGTACATTACATAAAATGGTTATTTTTGCAGGTATTGTTCATGCGCGTTCTGTGTTGAGTGTGCAAATATCAACCATTAAAAACTGTATTATGAAGAGAGTATTCGTTTTTCAAGATTTTAAATCGCAGAAATTCTGGAGCATAGAGGTAGTCGGAACAGATATTACTGTAAATTATGGTAAGTTGGGGACCGACGGACAAACACAAGTGAAAAACTACGCAACGACTGAAGAAGCTGAAAAAGCAGCCAGCAAACTGATTGCGGAAAAGACCAAAAAAGGGTATGTAGAAACTGCTGAAGAAACTGCACGTGAAATGAAAGTGGAAGCCAAGAAATATACTTTGAGTTATGATGAGTATGAAAACAATGTGAATCTTCTGGATAAGATATTGAAAGATAAACATCTCTCTGAATATAAACAAATAACAATCGGTTGTTGGGATTATGAGGGTGGCGACTGTTCTGCCTTATTACAGGGAATGATTGAAAATAAGGAGAAGTTCGCACAAATAGAAGGCTTGTTCTGGGGAGATATTGAGCAGGAAGAACAGGAGATTTCATGGATTGAACAAGCTGATATTAGTCCGCTGCTCGATGCCATGCCTAAATTGAAAGATCTGAAAATCAAAGGAACGAATAATCTGCGTTTGGGAAAGACTTCACGGCCGGAGTTGCGGTCACTCGAAATTATCAGTGGTGGCCTGCCTACCGAAGTGGTAGAAGATATTTTTGGTTCTGATTTCCCCAATCTGGAAAAACTGATTCTATATGTTGGTGTGGAAGATTATGGATTTGAAGCTGATATTGAGATATTCCGTCCGTTGTTCTCCAAAGAACGTTTCCCGAAGCTGACTTATCTGGGGATCGTCAACTCTGAAGAACAGGACAAGATTGTAGAAATGTTCCTGGAGTCAGATATTCTTCCCCAACTTGAAACAATGGATGTTTCGGCTGGTACTCTCAAAGATGAAGGTGCCCAATTATTGCTGGATAATATGGATAAGATCGCTCATTTGAAGTTTATCAATATGCGCTATAATTATTTGAGCAAGGAGATGAAGAAACAGTTGCAGAGTCTCCCTATGAAAATAGATATTGCTGAAACTGAAGAGGCAGATGAATATGATGGTGAATTGTGGTATTACCCGATGATTACAGAATAGGAGATGCAGATAATCGTTGTCAGCAACTCTCTGTCCAAACGTATAGAATACTTTATTGAAGCAGGCAAACACTTGCAGGTGGAAGTTCGTTTTATGACTTACGGGGAACTTTTTAACTGCTTGCCGCAACTACGGCAGGCAGTTATCAAACTGGAACCTTGTGTAAGCGATGAAACGAATTTCCTGAAATATGCGCTGTTGAATCAGGCATATAAGGAGACACTGCAACGTTTAGGCGAGATGAGGTTATCTGATGACGTGTGCTTTTTGAATACTCCCCATGCTTTATTACGTGCTCTTGATAAAAAGGAAACTAAACAAGTGTTGATGGACAGAGGGTTGAAAGTGACTCCGATGTTACCTTCTCCCCGTTCTTTTGATGAGTTGAGAGAGCTTCTTACCGGTTGCGGGAGAGGATGCTTTTTAAAACCCCGTTACGGTTCGGGGGCGGGAGGCGTTATGGCTGTTCGCTATCAACCCAACCGGAATAAATGGGTAGTCTATACTACCTTGCAACAAGTGGATGGAGTCATTCATAACACCAAACGTATCCACCGTTTGAGTACGGAAAAAGAGATGATCCCGTTGGCGGAAGCGGTGATGCAAACAGAAGCTATTTTAGAAGAATGGATTCCTAAAGAGCAGTTGCAGGGAGAGAATTATGATCTCCGGGTAGTGTGCCGGGAATCTGAAATTGATTATATCGTTGTGAGATGCAGTAAAGGAAGCATAACCAATCTGCATCTGAACAATAAGGCACATTGGTGGAACGAATTGTCTTTGCCGGAAGTAGTGCGGCAACAAATCTATTTTCAGTGTCAGGAAGCGGTTCAATCTTTGGATTTGCAGTATGCCGGAGTGGATGTACTGATAGAGAGAGGAACAGATATTCCTTATATAATAGAAGTCAACGGACAGGGAGATCATGTGTATCAGGATATGTTTGCTCATAATTCTATTTATATTCAACAGATAAAAAACATAAAAAAGAGATATAACCATGCAAATAGATGAACTGCCGGCTGGCGAACAGACCCAAAATCCGGATCTGGATATGAATCAGGTGGTGGGTACTCATGATATATTGATGCTTTGCTTTGATACCTTGCGTTATGATGTCAGCAAGGAGGAAGAAGAGGCAGGAAGAACACCGGTACTGAACAGTCACGGAGGAGAATGGGAAAAAAGACATGCGCCGGGAAATTTTACTTACCCGTCTCATTTTGCCATCTTTGCAGGATTTCTGCCTTCTCCGGCGGAACCTCATTCGCTACGCAGCCGTAAGTGGTTGTTTTTCCCTGTGCAAGCTGGTACGGGACGTATTCCGCCTGCGGGAAGTTATCCGTTTACGGAAGCAACTTTTGTGCAAAGCCTTGCCAATGTAGGTTATGAAACGATTTGTATAGGAGGGGTGAACTTCTTCAGCAAGCGTAATGAACTGGGGCGTGTGTTTCCCGGTTACTTTACTAAAAGTTATTGGCTGCCGACCTTTGGATGCACGGCACCCGATAGTACTGAAAAACAAATTGATTTTGCATTGAAGAAACTCGAAAACTATCCGGAGGACAAACGGATTTTTATGTATATCAATTTTTCTGCTATTCATTATCCGAACTGTCATTATGTGGAAGGCAAAATGAAGGATGATAAGGAATCACACGCTGCCGCGCTGCAATATGTCGACAGTCAGCTACCCCGTTTATTTCAGGCCTTTCAGAAGCGGGGAAATACGCTGGTGATTGCTCTTTCCGATCATGGCACTTGCTATGGAGAGGATGGATATGAATATCATTGCATATCTCACGAAACGGTTTATACAGTCCCTTACAAACACTTTATTTTAACGAAAAAATGAATCAACCGCTACCACGATATGTAGACTATATGTATAGTTATCCACATAAAACTGCTTATCGTTCTTTTCCGTCCCCGGTTTCGCTGGTTCCTTACCTGAAACAGGTGGAAGGACAGAAAGCATCGCTTTATTTCCATATTCCTTTTTGTAGTCATAAATGTGGATATTGCAACCTGTTTTCTCTGCAAACAAATCGTGCGGATTATATCGCAACTTATTTGGAAACTCTTCACAAGCAGGCGCAACAGTTGTCTCCACTCACTACCGGACTGGCATTTGATAGTTTCGCCATTGGAGGAGGCACACCGTTGCTCCTCACTGTTCCTCAACTGGAATACTTACTGGATACAGCTGCCTTATTCGGAGTGCATCCTTCACATACCTTTACTTCCGTAGAAACATCGCCGGAATATGCCGATCCTGCCCGTTTGGACTTATTGAAGCAAGCAGGAGTGGCTCGTGTGAGTATTGGCGTACAGAGTTTCCTTGACGAAGATTTAACTGCTTTGAAAAGACGTCCCCGGCGAGACATGATTAATCAGGCGCTGGAGGCTATTCGGAAGAGACAATTCCCGTTTTTTAATATTGATTTGATTTACGGAATCAGAAGACAAACTGTGGCCAGCTTTCTTTATTCATTGGAACAGGCTCTTCTGTTTCAGCCTAACGAACTCTTTATCTATCCGCTATATGTGCGACCGGGAACGGCTATCACAGAGCGGGAATCCGATGATGTCTGTTTTCAGATGTATTGTGCCGCTTGTGATTTGTTGAAAGACAGAGGCTTTCTACAAACTTCGATGCGACGTTTTATTCATCATCCGTCTACTGATGCGGAAATCTCATGTGGGGATGAAGTGATGCTGTCGTGTGGTCCGGCGGACGCAGTTACCGGTAATTTGCATTATGCCACCCGGTATACTGTTTGCCAGCGTTGTATTGCCGGAGAGATAGATGATTATATGGGCACTACTGATTTTACAGTGGCTCGTAATGGATTTATTCTTTCTCAGGAAGAACGGCGACAACGTTTCATCATTAAAAATCTGATGTATTATATGGGGCTTGATAAGGCCGAATATAAGCGTCGCTTTGGAGAATCACCGGATAATGTGATGTTGTTCCGACAGTTAGCTGAACGGCAATGGATAGAAAATACGGATAACGGTCGTGTTTGTCTGACTTCCGACGGAATGGCATACTCCGATTATATTGGTCAGTTGTTCATTACTCCTGAAATAAGAGAACTGATGGAAACTTATTCTTATTGAACGAAATAGAAATGGAAAACGAAAGCTCTTTACTTTCCTTCAGGCATATATATTATCGCGGCAAATTGAATAGCTGCAACTATACCTGTTCTTATTGCCCTTTCGGCAAGAAGTCGCATCTGGCAGATACGACACAGGATGAACAGATATGGAATCGTTTTATAGCAGCTATTGAACAATGGAAAGGGAGCCGTTGCAGTTATTTATTATTCCTTACGGTGAAGTATTGATCCATCGTTATTATCGGAAAGGAATGGTGCATTTGGCGGCATTGCCACAGGTGGCCGGAATTTCCTGTCAGACTAACCTTTCTTTTCCGGCTAAACACTGGCTTGATGAGATTCGTGTGGCTCCCACTGTGATAAGTAAGATAAGGCTTTGGGCTAGTTTTCATCCTGAGATGACTTCGGTAGAGAAATTTGCGCATCAGATTCATATACTCCATCATGCGGGAATACAGGTATGTGCCGGAGCGGTAGGAAGTCCCTCTGCAAAGGCCGTACTCAATGATTTACGGAATGCTCTTTTGCCGGATATTTATTTATTCATTAATGCTATGCAAGGGTTAAAGGCACCATTAAGTCAGGAAGATATTCAGTTTTTCAGTCAACTGGATAATCTTTTTGAGTATGACTTGAAGAATGCTCCGGCACAATGGGAAGTTTGCGCAGGAGGAAGGGATAATTGTTTTATCGATTGGAAGGGGATATGTATGCTTGTCCCCGAAGCCGGGTGAAGATAGGTAATTTTTATCAAGGTGATGGAGCTGTTGTGCCGTTATCTTGCAAGAGGAAGGTTTGTGACTGTTATATTGCATTTAGTAACCTGAACAATCACCCTTTACATCGAATAATGGGAGAAGGGGCATTCTGGCGAATACCGGACAAGCCACTTATTACGACTGTTTTCTTCGATGTGGATGGAACACTGGCTGATTCACAGGGAAAAGTTCCAGAAAGTTATGCTAACGCTTTGCGATATATGGCACAGTCCGTTTCCTTATATCTTGCCACTTCTCTGTCGATGGAGCAGGCGAAGAAAAAGCTGGGAAAGGCTCTTTTCGATTTATTCAGGGGAGGAGTGTTTGCAGATGGAGGTTTATTATCTTATTCGCGGCAGATTAAGTGTTTGCCGGTGAAAGTATATCCGGAGGTATATGGAGAATCGTCAAAAGTTACTATTCATAGTTATGAAGGAGTGGTTTACAAGTATAGTATATTGGTACGTGATAAAGAACAGAGAATCTATTCTTACCCGGTTGAAAGAAAATCCCTGCCAGGTCTTTCATAAAGCTCCGCTGATAACAGTCATTCATCCTGAAGCGAGTAAAAAAGAGGGGGTGCTTCAGTTATGTAAGGCTTTGGGTTTAGCTTCTGAACACACTTTAGTTGTAGGAAATTCGTTAAAGGACTGGCCGATGATGTCCGTGGTTTCTCATTCTTGTGCCGTAATGAATGCGGAACCCTTATTAAAAGAACGCGCACGTTATACGCTGAATCCGGATCGGTTGGCAGCTTTCTTTCGTTTTTCTAACGGAGATCCTATAGACCAAACCTCGTCTGATAATAGTTGATATATAGCTAGTTACATCTTCATAAGAAAATAAAAGCCGGTTAAAATTTGGTAATTATGAAAACAAAGCCCATATTTGCAGCCCTGAAATAGGGACAGGCATAAAATCCTCATCGGAGGGTGCTATAATAATAATTATAGTGCTGGATAAGATGAATGGTGCAAATCATTCGCTTGTCCGGCACTTTTTTTATGTTGTAACAAAATAAGATAAAGAGGAAAAGTATCGAAGAAACTATGAAAGAGTTAGATTTGACACAAGGAAGCGTACCGAAGGTATTGTTGCAGTTTGCAGTACCTTTTCTGATTGCCAATGTGCTCCAGGCACTTTATGGCGGAGCTGACCTTTTCGTTGTCGGACAATATGATGATTCGGCAAGTGTGGCAGCCGTAGCTATTGGTAGTCAGGTGATGCAGACAATTACAGGTATTATTCTGGGTATTACTACCGGGACAACAGTGCTGATTGCTATTGCTATCGGAGCTAAAGACAATCGGAAAGTAGCTTTTACTATCGGGTCTTCCGTATGGTTGTTTTCAATAACCGGCGTAGTGCTAACTTTGGTCATGGTGCTTTTTCATAGTCGGATAGCAGAACTGATGCATACTCCTGTCGAAGCGATGGTAGATACGAAAAACTATATTTTGGTATGCTCTCTGGGTATTCTGTTTATAGTAGGATATAATGTTGTATGTGGTATTTTGCGTGGATTGGGTGATTCTAAAACACCACTTTATTTTGTTGGCTGGCATGTGTGATAAATATAGTGCTCGATTTTATATTGGTCGGTTATTTCCATTGGGGGGCTACGGGAGCGGCTATCGCTACTGTAACTGCACAAGGAGTCAGCTTTGGAATAGCGCTCTGGTTCTTATACCGGCACGGATTCCATTTTGACTTTTCACGGAAAGATATTCGATTGAACCGGAATCTGTCTAAAAAGATCTTGGTGTTGGGAGCACCTATTGCTTTGCAGGATGCTTTAATCAATGTTTCTTTCTGATTATCACTGTCATTGTCAATCAGATGGGAGTCATTGCATCTGCTTCCACAGGTGTTGTTGAGAAAATCATTGTGTTTGCTATGCTGCCTCCGATGGCTATATCATCGGCTGTGGCAACCATGACTGCACAGAACTATGGAGCGGGACTTATCAAGAGAATGAATAAATGTCTGGCTTCGGGGATTGGGATTGCTCTTGTTTTCGGTGTGTCGGTTTGCGTGTATTCGCAATTCCTGCCGGAGACTCTTACTGCTTTCTTTACGAAAGATGCTGCTGTGGTGGCAATGGCGGCAGATTATTTGCGAGGGTATAGCATCGACTGCATCGTGGTTAGTTTCGTGTTCTGCATTAATTCTTATTTCAGCGGACAAGGAAACTCGTTATTCCCGATGATTCACAGTCTGATAGCCACTTTCCTGTTCCGTATACCGTTGTCATACTGGTTCAGCCAGATAGATAGCTCGTCGCTGTTTATCATGGGATTTGCTCCACCCATTTCAACGGTCGTTTCATTATTGATCTGTATCTGGTATTTACGATATACCCAAAGGAAATTATATTTGAGTGGCACAATGATGCCTGCTATGTCGAATTAGGTGTTTTTAAGTGACATATATTAACTAAAATCTATTTTGTATGGAAGCTTATTTGAAGAAACTCTGTTTTGAGTATCAGGTGGATGAAAGAGAAGTGAAAGAGCTGTTGGCTCGAATGGAAATGGTGTATCTGGATAAAGGAGAAACGATTGCTTCTGCCACATTGCCAGAGCAGAGCTTGTACATTATTGTTTCCGGTATTTTGCATACATATACCACTCATGAAGGAGAAGAGAGAACCAATCGGTTTTTCTCTGCGGGTGATGCTGTGTTATGCTATAATTCAAGTCAGTATTCTATCAAGACACTGACGAAATGTGCTGCTTATTACATCAGTGAAGAGGAGATTGAAGAGTTGTGTGCATCTTCAATTTCATTTGCGAATCTGGTCCGTCAACTGATGGAGTATCAGTTTTACTTTAAAGAGGAAGAGGATATGAATGCCCGCAAGCTGACAGTAAGGGAAAGGTACCTCTCTTTATTGGCGGAAATTCCAGATATTCTGTACAGGGTGCCATTGAAGCACATTAATCATTACTTGGGGGCAGATGTGACCAGTTTGGGATATCTGGCCGGAAGTTCTAAATAGGAAATATAACCTAGACATATTTTTCTATGTATTCCTTATCAGATGGTTCATGGCTTATTCAATCGAATCGAATTTGAAAAGTCTTTGGATTATTTGGTAAGGAATACTATTTTTGTATTCTGAATGAAAAACTCAATACCTCGATATACTTTTTATAAGCATAAGTATGGGAGTGAACTTTTGGTCGATGTAGTAGAACTGAAGTATGTGAAGAAGTTCCTGACTAAAAGTACTGTCCACACTCTAAATTATTATGATATTACTTTTATAACAGAAGGTAAGGGAGCTTTTGCAGTCGATAACCAAACCTATGAAGCAATTCCATGTGACGTCCTTTTTTCTAAACCGGGGGAAATCCGGAACTGGGATATTCATCATATCATCAATGGGTATGCTCTGATTTTCGAAGAAGAGTTTTTGTCTTTCCTCTTTAAAGATTCTTTGTTTGTACAGCATCTTTCGTTTTTTCAGATAGAAAGTTCTTCATCGCTACTACATTTGTCTGATGAGCTTTATACACGCATACTTGAAACCTTGCATGATATAAAGATGGAGATTGATTCGTATCAACAGGGCGATGTACACGTTTTGAGAGCATTGCTTTATGAAGTCCTGATGTTGCTGGATCGTGCTTATCTTAAAATGATTTCGATGGAGGAGGGCAGAAGTAGGGAAGTTTTCAATAATCATGTAAGTAAATTCATGAATTTGGTTGCGACACATGCAAAAGAGCAACATTCGGTTCAATATTATGCGGATAAGCTCTGCATTACTCCTAACTATCTCAATGAGATGATAACCTCGACCATGGGGTTCAGCGCAAAACAATATATTCAGGGCAAGGTGATGGAAGAGGCCAAGAGGCTGCTTGTTTATACGGACTTTCCTATAGCTGATATTGCATTTGAACTCTGTTTTTCAACGGTTTCTTATTTTATCCGTAGCTTCCGACAGCATACGGGAAAAACTCCGTTATTGTATCGTAAAGCACACAAACCGTAAAAAGTGCTATTTCTACCTTTCTTTTTATTGCATTGCTTTCCTGGCATTTCTCTACTTTCGCATCAGATAATAAACCAATAATAAAAAGTAAAATGATGAGAGACGCGGAAAAAACAGTAGGCAACATGATTGATAAGCTGAAAACAGCTTTTATCGGTTCGATAGACGGTGAAGGATTTCCTACCATCAAAGCAATGCTGCAACCCAGAAAAAGAGAGGGGATAAAAACGATTTATCTGACAACAAATACTTCGTCCATGCGTGGCGCAATACCGGGAGAACAACCATGCATGTATCTACTTCTGCGATACGAGATTCTTTAGAGGGGTCATGCTACGCGGTATGATGGACGTCTTGACGGATAGTGCCAGTAAAGAGATGATCTGGCAGGAGGGAGATACCATGTATTATCCGGAGGGAGTGACGGATCCCGATTACTGTGTATTGAAGTTTACTGCTATTTCAGGACGTTTCTATAGTAATTTTAAATCGGAAGATTTTGTGGTCGAATAAGGTGCAAGATGGGGTGATTGGAATGGTAATAAACAAAAAGAGACTGAATATTCAGTCTCTTTTTGTTTATAGTGTCTATACTATTTCTCATAACACAATAAGTTCTGCAATTGGTTGATGATGTTTTGTTTCCATTCTTGCAGGAAGTCAGCAAAGCGGCTTCATCTTCCAAGAATAAAGATACTATCAGGTTCTTGGCAAGAAATGGATAGCTCAATAGGCTGTAGACAGTCAGAAATACAATATGTATCGGAACCTTTTTAAGTTTACCGTCTTCCATTGCTGTCAGTATACTGTCTCTTCACTTGGGATAAAGCATCTCCGAACTGAAGTTCTTTTGCAGTGGCAAGCAAGTGGTTTACATCACGCTGTATTTCTCCGCAAATGAATCTGGGAAGACAGGGATTACTTGTGAAAAGCTCAATATACTCATCCAGAATCATGCTTAGTCGCTCCATAAATGGGATATCCTGTTTTACTATATCCTGTATTTTCGGCATTAAAGACATGACTATCGAGCCGAACACGGCTTTGAACATCTTATCTTTGGTTCTGAAATAATAATGTAAAGTGGGCCGGTTGATTCCTACCGTTGCAGCAATATCACTCATGCTGGTCTCCACAAATCCTTTTTCTATAAAAAGTTGTTGGGCAGTTTTTATTATTTGCTGCTCTAAATCGCTATGTTCCGTTGTAGCCATAATTTTAGTTGTTTATGTTGTCAATAAAAAGTAATAATCTGTTTGTTATGTTCACATCGCTGACGCTACTGTCAAAGTCTAAAGATAGTATATTCATTTGAGGGCACAGCGATTTTATACGTTTTTCTATTCCTTTTTCTACAATGTGATTGGCAATGCATCCGAAAGGTTGCAAGCTAATGACATGATTGACTCCTTGGGAAGCAAAGGATAGTATTTCACCGGATATCAGCCAACCCCTCCAAACTGGGTGCCCAAGGAGATGACTTGTTTAGCTTTTTCTGCCTTTTCAAAGATAGATTCGAACGGTATGAAGTAATTGAAACTTTTGCCGATTTCATTCACTTTATTAATCTGCTTCTGGACTTTCTTGTATAACCAGTCGATAACAAAGTCGGGAGTGAGTTTTCGCTGCAAGTGTTGGTTCTGTCTCACTTTCAGGTTGACAAATCCCTGCATGAAGAAATCACTTATCAGTGGCGGAATCACTTCGATCTTCTGGTTGATGAGCCATGAGGTGACGTCCTTTTGAGCAAAAGGGTTGAACTTCAGGAATATTTCCCCAACAATACCTACTTTGTGACAGGATCTCTGTTCACAGATTTTGTTGAAGTCTCTGGCAGCGAGATATAAGTAGCTCAACAAGTCCTCCGGTTTATTTTTCTGGATGATGGGCTGTGCTGTATCCAGATAAAGATCGCGCAGACGGGCGGCCTGTTCCCGTTCTTTCTCACGAACGACAGCTGCATAATAGAATTTGGCAATGCAATCACTGTATAACACAGACGCAAGTATGATTGGTAAAACCTTGAGCCAGTTTACCTTAAAACCGGATTGCTCATTTTCGATACCACTGCCGAAAGCAAGTGATACCACCGGTGTATTGGTGTATCCATTCTCAATCAATGCCTTTTTTATCAGTGAAATATAGTTGCTGGCACGACATTGTCCACCGGTTTGCGTGATGGCAACGCACGTATTGGCAGGATCATAACGTCCGCTTTTAAAGGCTTTTACTATGTCGCCGACAATCAATGTTGCCGGATAACATACTTCATTATTGGAGTATTTCAATCCCCAGTCGCATGATGCGGTGTCGCTCAACGGTAAAGTCTCCATTTCATATCCGGCCACTTTCATGATGGACGGAATGAGTGGTGAGATGAAAGGCGTAAAAAATGGAGCGAGGATTTTCTTCTTTTTGTCTTTCTTGGTGAAAGGAGCAGTTGAAACAAATGGCTCGGGATCTTTCGTTTGAGAATGTTTCAAACTGAAATTCAAGCTTTCCACCAACGAGCGGACTCGTAATTTGATGGAGCCGATATTATTAACATCGTCTATCTTGAGCAAAGTAAGATTCTTGCTGTATCGCTTCAGTAAGTTACGTACTTCATCTATAAGGAAAGCATCCGGACCGCAGCCAAAAGAAATCATCTGCATATATTGTATGTCACCCTCTTGCATTGCCGCCCACTTGGTTGCTTTCAGAATACGGTTGGTAAATGCCCATTGAGAGGTAATGAGTCTTTCCAATGAAATCTCCTGCTGGCGGACAATATCATCAGTTATCACATAAACTCCCATCGCAGCAATCATGTCCGAAACCTTGTGCTGTATCAGTGGATCGCTATGGTAAGGGCGTCCGGCGAGTAAGATAATCAGTTTGTGTTTTTCCCGTCCCTCGTTCAGAACTTCCTGATTATAGGCAGCAATTTTTTCTTCGAAAGCATATTGTTCCTGTAATGCGCGTGAGAAGGCATTTTTGTATACCTCATCCCTGATACCCAAAGATTTCAGATATTCATAGCATTGTTTATACAGCAATGCTTCATCTTTGAAGGTGATAGTCGGAGCATCTATCGGTATATTCTCTTCCTGTACACTTTTGATGACTTCCGAATAACCGGAAACGATGGGGCAATTATAGCTGTTTTGCTGTTGCTTATCCTTTTTCTCGAAAACAACGAACGGCATAAATATCCGGTTGACGTTTTGCAGTGTCAGGTTACGGATATGACTGTGCACAAGTTTGGCAGGGAAGCAGATGTTATCAGACATCACCATGCCGGCAGCAGTCTCGTATTTGCTGAATGTAGAGGGTTCCGACAACTGTACCTGAATGCCACAAGCAGTAAATAAGGTATGCCAGAAAGGGTATTCCTCATACATGTTCAGAATACGTGGAATACCTATGGTGAATAGGGGTTGTGGAATATCTGCGCTCCGGTCGAATAATAATTCCAGCTTTTTATCATACGTATTGATGCCTTTGTCCGCATGGCTTCCTTTATTGGAAAACACCTTCACACCGGTTGCCGGAGAAGTAATGGTTTTCACTGTTGAACGTATATCGCATAATGGCGCACTGGTTCTCGCACCCCCGGCATTGAAGTTGCTTGGAAGTATATTGTGCCCATTGGAGCATCTCGTTCAGCTCCGTCACCCGGGCATTTTCGATTTGTTTGGCATATAGGGCACAACCAAGAGCACCCATCAATTCAGGACAGTTACTGCGGAAGGTTTGTTTCCCGGTCAGCTTTTCCAGACTTCGTACGATGGAATCATTACGCATGGTTCCTCCCTGCACGACAATATGGTCGCCAAGTATCTCCGTGTCTTTTAATTGCAGAACCTTATACAGGCAGTTTTTAACAACGGAATAAGATAATCCGGCAGCTATATCCGCTACGGACGCTCCTTCCCGAAGTACCTGTTTTACTTTGGAGTTCATGAAGACTGTGCAACGTGTACCCAGATCACATGGTGCTTGCGAAAAACAAGCTGCTTTGGCAAAGTCCTCCACACTGTAATCCAGCGATTGCGCAAATGTGCTGATAAAAGAACCGCAACCGGAGGAACAGGCTTCATTGATTTCGATTCTGTTGATTACTCCGTCGTTCACAAAGATGGCTTTCATATCCTGTCCTCCAATATCCAGGATAAAAGAAACTTCTTTGCTGATATGTTTGGCAGCAGCATAATGAGCGATGGTTTCAATGATTCCCGCATCCATGTGGAAAGCCGCTTTTATCAGATCTTCTCCGTAACCGGTAGAACATCCTCCTTTTATGCGCAGGGTAGTTCCTCGTCTCCGGCATTCTTCATATAGTTTCTGCAAGCCGTTCTCTACTGTTTTTATAGGGTTTCCGTTGTTGTCGTGATAATAGGAGTAAAGGATACGATGATTGTTGTCGAGTACTACGATTTTGGTGGTAGTAGAGCCGGAGTCTATGCCGATAGTTGCTTCCTGTAATCCGGGACGCAGACTGGCATATTGAATTTTATACTGGTCTTTTTCTTTTTTCCATGACCGATATTCTTCCTCACTGTCGAATATAGGAGAAAGATCACTCTGGAAAGGTGAGGTAACACTTAGTTTGTTTTCTATTACCTGTATCAGGTTGAGAGATGAATACTTTCTTCATTGTTCTCTGCCAATGCTGCTCCCCGGCAGGGATCAGATTTTTCCGGTAATATGAAATCTGTATCTTGTGACAGATTCAGATAGTTGGCAAATGCTTTCCGAAGGGCCGGAATAAAAGTCAATGGGCCACCGCAGAGTAATACCGGAGCTACGATATTGCAACCGCGTGCAAGTGTGACAGTGGTCTGTACGGCTACTGCATGGAAAATGGAAGCTGCTATATTTTCTTTAGATATATTTTGGCCATCAGATTCTGTATGTCCGTTTTGCAGAATACTCCGCAGCGTGAAGCGATAGAGTATACCTGATTGGAACGAAGTGCTAGTTCATTCAATTCGTCGATGGAGACTCCAAGCAGAATAGCCATCTGGTCAATGAAAGCCCTGGTTCCGCCGGCGCAATTTCCATTCATGCGCAGGTCTGTAGCCTGTCCGTCCTGAAAGAAAACAACTTTCGCATCTTCTCCTCCAATATCGATCATAGTGGCTGTGTGCGGATGCTCCCGGCGCACATAGTTTGTTGCAGCTACAACCTCTTGCACAAACGGCAGAGAGCATTTCTCTGAAATTCCCATTCCAACAGAGCCCGTAATGTGGAAAGATAAAGGAATATCACCCAACTGTTCCTTTATTTGATAAAGAAATCCGAGTAAACATTCTTGTATTTTTGCCTGATGCCTTTTGTATCCGGAAAACAAGACTGTAGTTCCATCTTTATCCAATACTACCATCTTAGTGGTAGTAGAGCCTATATCTAAACCCACTTTATATGCATTCATATACCAAACATCTTAAATTAGACCTCGTGTTTGACACCTATGTCAGACGCAAATGTATGTAAAAATATGGTAGATACGGCAAATCGTAATTGAAGTTTTGGGTTTAATTAACGAATTGGGAAAAAAGAAAGATGGAATGTGAGGGAGGAAAACGATTGTGTAAATAAAGAAGTAAATGAATGATTGTATGCTTATATTACTTGTAAGGTTGTAGCAGATCTTTTATGGTGAATCCTAGAAATCTTGTTTACTCTATTTTTGACAAAAGGAAACGTGGCTTTTAATAAACCCGGATTCTGTTTATAATAAACTTTTTGATAGTTTTAGTAAAACGGTATTCGAGTTTATTATAAACTATTGTAGAACAGTTTTAGAATCAGACGAGAGATTTTAAGCTGAATTATAAACAAAATGGGGCAATAATCATTCGACTATTGCCCCATATCGTATAGGAGTGGTATTGTAAAATATCAGGTTATTTATGATTTATGTATGATTATTTCTTACTATTTTCATGTTGCTTATACTTTTTCTTTTCTCAAAGATACAACATAAAAAGTCCTTTGTCAAGAGTCTGATGAGAAAAGTATCTTATCGGTTTTAAAAATAAAGTCCGCGTGCCATTTAGTTTTCTGTATCCGAGAGGGGTTCGCTAATAAAATGATTCCAAATCATATTTTGCAGGTGATCTTCGAATTTGAGATATTCTGTAAGTTTGGCTTTTATCGGACGTGTCACATTTGACATATAAGTTTCACAGCTGTCATGCAACAAACATCCCAACTGTATATGGTTGGAAAGTCCTCGTGTTTTAGCCTCTTTGCAGCACGCGATAGAATGTTGGGCAACAGAATAAAAGAAACGGGTATGACCGTTTGCACGACAGATCAAAGACAAGGCATGAGCGATGTCTTTCATATCAATTTTTTCAGGAACAGGATGGATGGGGTCGAAATGCTTCCCCGTAAAAGTTGTAATGTAACTCATAACTATAGAATTTATAGTCATATTTTTGTAAATCTTCAAACTTTCTACAAAGTTGCCTGTTATCTTTGTATCCTAATTCAAAAGAAATTACGATAGCATGAAAAGGATTGTAATATGCATTGTTGGCATTTGTAGCTTTTCTTTCTTATCGGCTCAAAATTCGGCAGATAATGTAATGGCAGAAAGAGGGGATAGTTTGCGTATCTCTACAACAACCAATTTTAGTAGAAGGCTTGATAAATTCTCATCTTCCCGTTTCTATCAGATGACGTATATCGGCGTTCCGTTAATTGTTGGTGGCTTGATTGTAAAAAGGGAGGACGACCATTTTCGAGGTTTACGTAACGAATATCTGCCCGTTTCAATCGTCATTTGGATGATTATATGCAATATGCCCCTGCTGCGGTGATGCTTGGTATGAAAGTAGCTGGAGTACAAAGTCGCAGTTCATGGGGTAGAATGCTCGTTTCCGACGCTTTTTCTGCACTGCTGATGGGTGTGTGGTAAATACTTTGAAGCAAACGACGAATGTCGAGCGTCCGGATGGTTCAAACAAACACTCTTTTCCATCCGGACATACGGCTACGGCATTTATGACTGCTACCATGTTTACTAAGGAATACGGACATAAAAGTCCGTGGGTAGGTGTCGGAGCATATAGTGTGGCTACTGCAACCGGTCTTATGCGGATGGCAAACAACAAGCATTGGTTAAGTGATGTATTGACGGGTGCAGGAATCGGAATATTGTCAACGGAAGTGGGGTATTACTTTGCTGATCTGATATTCAGGGAAAAAGGGATCAATAGGTTTGCGAATGAAAATATGTTCGACAGGATGGACAAGCCTTCATTTGTCAGTTTGTATCTCGGGTTGAATATTCCGTTGAGCGGTTATGATATCGACGAAGAAATGGAGTTCCGTACTTCATCAGGCAGTTCGGCCGGTGTGGAGGGGGCCTATTTTTTTAATCCGTATGTAGGCGTTGGAGGACGATTCACAGTTTCCAATACTTTGATTATTGTCAATGAAGAACGGGCAGAGAATAACACCTTTGATGCGATATCGCTTTGCGGAGGAAGCTATTTTTCATATCCGTTGTCTTCACGATGGCTGATAGGCAGTAAACTTCTGGGTGGATACGTGCATTATCCACAATTGGAATTAACTGACCGGTCGGTTTCTTCAAGAAGTGGTTTCTGCATGGGAAGTGGGGTTTCCTTGACGTTCAAAGCAAAGGAATATTATGGAATCCGTTTTTTTCTCGATTATAACTTGCTTCCGTCACATAGCAGAAACAGTGGTGAGTATATGAATATGCTTACTTTGGGGTCATCATTTATGATTACGTTCTAAATCGTAGTATATTTAATTCTTTTATTGGCAATATAATTCATTTCATTCGAATTATGTACGGTTCTTTATTGCAGAATCGGGGATTTGGGTACAAAAATCCGTAATTGATATACAATTCCATTCGTTTTATCGCAGTAAATTTGCAATCAGAAGTTTAACAATGAAAAGATAGAAGATGGTGATAAAAACAATTCTAAGTGTTTTGTCTTTATTCGTTATGTTATCATGCAGTATGACAGGGAAAAAGGATATAAAACAGCAGCCTGGTATGTGCGCCAAATTACCTATGGCGGCTGACGGTATTGTGCGGCTATCAAAAATCGAGGTTTATCCGGAGTATCTTGAAGAATATATGAAATATGCGACCGAAGTGGGTGAAGTCTCCTTGCGTACTGAACCGGGAGTGCTGACTATGTATGCCGTCAGCGAAAAAGAGAATCCTGGCAGGATAACTATTCTTGAAACTTACGCGAGTCAGGAGGCTTATAAATCTCATATTGCATCGGAGCATTTTCAAAAGTACAAGCAAGGAACGCTGCACATGGTTAAGACTCTCGTACTCTCTGACCAAATGCCGCTTAACCCCGCAAATTGCATTAATAACTTCATTCAATAAACGAAATGATTATGAATAAACTCCTTTTATTTTCAGTATTTAGTATTTTAACACTCAATGTTATGGCACAAGAAAAGATAGTACAGACGGCAGGACGAGACCAGTTAGGAACGTTTGCCCCTAAGTTTGCGGAACTTAATGACGATGTTCTCTTTGGAGAAGTTTGGAGCCGCACTGACAAACTCGGTCTGCGTGACCGCAGTTTAGTAACCATTACCTCCCTTATCAGTATGGGAATCACGGACAATTCGCTCGTTTATCATCTTCAGTCGGCGAAGAAGAACGGCATCACCCGCACGGAGATCGCAGAGATTATCACTCATATAGGTTTCTATGCAGGTTGGCCGAAAGCGTGGGCAGCGTTCAATTTGGCAAAAGGAGTATGGTCTGAAGATATTGTTGGTGAGGATGCCAAAACAGCTTTCCAGCGTGAGATGATTTTCCCTATTGGCGAACCCAATACAGCCTATGCACAGTATTTTATTGGTAACAGTTATCTTGCTTCGGTTTCGCGCGAGCAGGTGAATATCTCTAACGTTACTTTTGAACCACGTTGCCGCAATAACTGGCATATTCACCGTGCAACGAAAGGTGGCGGACAGATGCTTATCGGTGTAGCCGGTCGAGGCTGGTATCAGGAAGAAGGTAAACCGGCGGTAGAGATTTTGCCTGGTACGGTTATCCATATTTCTGCCAATGTGAAACACTGGCACGGAGCTGCTGCCGACAGTTGGTTTGCTCATCTGGCTTTCTAAGTTTCCGGCGAAAACACTTCCAATGAGTGGTTTGAGCCGGTCACAGATGACGAGTATAACAAACTCGAACAGACTAAACGATGATTTTTGCTAATCCTGCTTTATCTTTTGAAAGGAAATAATATGACTACCGAGGAATTTTAAGGAATATGTAAAGACGCGCAAAGCGCTTAATACAGAAGAAATACATCGTTTGATAGACGATATGAGCAATTATCAAAGTAATGGAAGAATGAAAACGCCTGTGGGGTTACTCCATCGTGATAATGTCTAAACTAATTAATGATAAGAAATATTTAAAATCAAAATAAAATGAAACAGATTATATTCATATTTATGAGTCTCCTTTGCTTTAGCTGCTCATCAAAAGCGCAGAATCAGACAGCGGATACTAATGTACAGTCCGATAAGAAAATCCTGGTTGCCTATTTCTCTTGTAATGGAACTACAGAAAAGCCGCCGATGCCATTGCAAAAACGGTTGGCGGCAAACTTTATCAGATAACTCCCGCTACAGCCTATACCTCGGCAGATCTCGACTGGAACAACAAGAGTAGCCGTAGTTCAATTGAAATGACGACTGAAAATTCACGTCCGGAATTGGGGGGAGAAGCGCTTAATCTGAAAGATTACGACGTGATATTCCTTGGTTACCCGATATGGTGGAATTTATGTCCGCGTCCGGTCAATACATTCCTTGAGAAATATGATTTCTCCGGTAAAACCGTTATTCCATTTGCTACTTCCGGAGGAAGCTCAATAACTAATAGTGTAAAACAACTCAAGAAACTTTATCCAAAAATCGTATGGGGAGAAAGCCGATTGTTGAACGGAAGTGTCAAGCAGGCCGGAGAGTGGGCGAAAGGAGTAATATAAAGATGGCTACTGAAAATATATTCACTAAATATGAGAAGTTAAATAGGGCGGAAGTAATAGTGAATATATTAAATGAGTAAGTATATTACGAATCATATTTAGATTATGCTTTTAGAAAAACTACTTAAAGAATTTAATTTTAGTACTAATATTTTTAATTGGGAGGAGTTTAAGTTATTCGACCAATATTTTGAACGAATATTAGTTAGTAAAGGTACATTTTTGATTAAGGAAGGAGAAACAGAGAGGTATAGTTATTTCGTTTTTGATGGAATATTACGTTGTTGGCTTTTAAATCATAACGGGGAAGAACAAACTTTCTGGTTTTGTAAAGAGGGTACGTTTTCAATGTCAAACATATCTTTTACATTACAAACTAGGTCTGCATTTAATGTGCAAACAATTGTAGATAGTGTTATTTACCGAATAGACAAGAAGCAAGTAAATGAACTATATACCGCTATCCCTAAAGTAAAAACTGTATTTGAAGATTTAAATGCTATATTGTTGAATAAACTTTTGAAAAGAAATATCGACTTGATTAAATATTCTCCTGAACAGTATTATCTACAGATGATGGAAGAATATGGTATTACATTAAACTATATACCATTAAAAGATATAGCTTCTTATTTGGGTATCACACCGCAAGCACTAAGCAGAATCCGTAAACGTATTTTTTAACTTGGGTTCAGTGTTTTGAATGTATAAGTAACGAACTTTGCGACTTTAAATTGCAATTACAAGTATGATTAGAAAAATTAAAGTTACGGATTATCCACGTTTGATGGAAATTTGGGAAAGTGCAGTATTGAGTACACATGATTTTCTTAAAGAGGAAGATTTTCTATATTATAAGGAACGACTTCCGGTATATTTTCAGTATGTTAATCTATTCGGATTTGAACAAGAGGGAATCTTAATCGGATTTATGGGAATTGCAGAAGGAAATCTTGAAATGTTATTTATTGACAATAAGTATCGAGGCGCAGGAATCGGAAAAAAATTAATAACTTATGCCATAGATAATTTACAAGTAACTAAAGTTGATGTGAATGAGCAAAATGTTCAAGCTGTCGGTTTTTATGAATATATGGGTTTTAACATATATAAAGGTCGAATTTGGACGGAGAAGGTAAGGAATATCCTATTTTACACATGCAGTTGTAGTCTCTGTTCAATTATAAACAGATGCTTAGTATAGGTACCTTTAATTGAAGATGTAATGTTACATTTGAATAAAATGATTGGTTAAAAAATCATTGTAGAGTTTGAATGGGCACATCTATCGCCTACTTAAACTCTGTTTTAAATGAAGTGAAGAAAAAGAAAAAAGCTCTGAATTTCTTGAATTTCAGAGCTTTGCTTTAATTTACTATTTGCTTTCGCGGTGCGTACGGGACTCGAACCCGTGACCCCATGCGTGACAGGCATGTATTCTAACCAACTGAACTAACGCACCAAATTTTAATTGGATTAACTCATTTATATTTCTCTCTGCTTCTTAGTGAAAGAAGCGGTGCGTACGGGACTCGAACCCGTGACCCCATGCGTGACAGGCATGTATTCTAACCAACTGAACTAACGCACCAGAATTTCAATTTATTAATCTGCATCTCTCTCGATTGCGGGTGCAAAGGTAGTTGTTTTTTGTAAACCTGCAAGCGTTTTGAGAAAAGTTTTTTTCAAGAAAAAACAAGAAAAATGCTTAGTGTCTCATTTTGAGTACTTTTGTAATGAAAAAAAATATTCGTTTTTCTTCTCTTCGGATAGTGACGGTATCTGATCGTTATAGTGACGCTATCACGATGGAATACCGTCACTATCCGAAGGCAATGGCATCACTATCCTAAAGTTTGTCATTCTTTTCATTGAAAATAACTCTCGATATCTTTCTATCTGTAAGAAATCACCGTTTTTATATCAACTTTCTGCTTGAATAATTCGTAATTTTGCAATAAATCGTTATTTTTGCGGACTAAAATTAGAAAGGTAGAAAATAATCTGCCTAGAATCGTTAATTAGTAGAAAGAATGATGACAACAGCCAAACTGTTATTGCACTGTCCCGACAAACCGGGAATCCTAGCGGAAGTGACAGACTTTATTACGGTAAACAAAGGAAATATTATCTATCTGGATCAGTATGTAGATCATGTAGAGAACATCTTCTTCATGCGTATTGAATGGGAACTGAAAGATTTTCTGGTTCCACAGGAAAAAATTGAAGATTATTTCAGAACACTCTACGGGCAAAAATATGAAATGGATTTTCGTCTTTATTTCTCTGATGTAAAACCACGTATGGCTATTTTCGTATCCAAGCTGTCACACTGTCTTTTCGATATGTTAGCCCGGTATACGGCAGGAGAGTGGAATGTAGAGATACCTCTTATAATAAGTAATCATCCGGATTTGCAGCACGTAGCAGAACGTTTCGAATTCCTTTCTATCTGTTCCCTATCACCAAGGAGACGAAAGAAGAACAGGAGCGCAAAGAGATGGAATTGCTTGCCAAACATAAGATTACATTTATTGTATTGGCACGCTATATGCAGGTGATCTCCGAACAGATGATTAATGCTTATCCGAATAAGATTATCAATATTCATCATTCTTTCCTTCCTGCGTTTGTAGGGGCGAAGCCTTATCACGCAGCTTTCCAGAGAGGGGTGAAAATTATTGGTGCAACTAGTCATTATGTAACGACAGAGCTGGATGCCGGACCGATTATTGAACAGGATGTAGTGCGCATTACTCATAAAGATGCTATTGAAGACCTCGTAAATAAAGGAAAGGATTTGGAAAAAATCGTTCTTTCGCGTGCAGTGCAGAAGCACATCGAGCGCAAAGTTTTGGCTTATAAAAATAAAACAGTAATATTTAGCTGATGAAAGTAGCAGTTGTAAAATACAATGCCGGCAATATTCGTTCTGTGGATTATGCTTTAAAGCGGTTGGGGGTAGAAGCGGTGATTACTGCTGATAAAGAAGAACTCCAATCGGTCGATAAAGTTATTTTTCCCGGAGTGGGAGAGGCGGAAACTACCATGAACCACTTGAAGGCAACGGGACTGGACGAACTGATTAAGAATCTCCGTCAGCCTGTATTTGGAATTTGTCTCGGCATGCAGTTGATGTGCCGGCATTCCGAAGAAGGAGAAGTCGATTGTTTGAATATCTTTGATGTGGATGTGAAACGTTTTGTCCCGCAGAAACATGAGGATAAAGTGCCGCACATGGGATGGAACACCATTGGAAAAACGAATAGCAAATTGTTTGAAGGGTTCACCGAAGAAGAGTTTGTCTATTTTGTGCATAGCTTCTATGTGCCGACCTGCGACTTTACTGCTGCTACAACTGACTATATTCACCCGTTCAGTGCTGCGCTCCATAAAGATAACTTTTATGCTACCCAGTTCCATCCGGAAAAAAGTGGTAAGACAGGAGAGAAGATTCTGACAAACTTTTTAAACCTCTAAGATACAAATAGTAAATAGATGATAGAAATTATTCCAGCCATTGATATTATTGATGGAAAGTGCGTACGCCTTTCCCAGGGAGATTACGATAGTAAAAAGGTGTATAATGAGAACCCGGTGGAAGTTGCAAAGGAGTTTGAAGCGAACGGTGTTCGCAGGCTTCATGTGGTAGACTTGGACGGTGCTGCTTCTCATCATGTCGTTAACTATCGGGTGTTGGAACAGATTGCTGTACGCACTTCTCTTGTCATAGATTTTGGTGGAGGAGTAAAGAGTGATGAAGATTTGAAAATTGCTTTTGAGAGCGGTGCGCAGATGGTAACCGGAGGAAGCATTGCAGTGAAAGATCCGGAATTATTCTGTCATTGGCTGGAAATATACGGCAGTGAGAAGATTATTTTGGGGGCAGATGTAAAAGAACATAAGATAGCCGTCAATGGTTGGAAAGATGAAAGTGCCTGTGAACTTTTTCCATTTCTCGAAAATTATATAGATAAAGGTATACGAAAAGTAATCTGTACGGATATTAGCTGTGACGGAATGTTGAGTGGTCCTTCTATCGATTTGTATAAAGAGATGCTGGCAAAATTCCCTGACCTTTATCTGATGGCTAGTGGCGGGGTGAGCAAGATGGATGATATTGTTGCCTTGGATGAGGCCGGTGTTCCCGGAGTTATTTTCGGTAAGGCATTATACGAAGGACATATCACCTTACAAGATTTGAGAATCTTTCTATAATGAGCGTATCGGAATAAATAAGATACCTTTATTATAAGGAAGATAAGAATCGAGCTTCAGGAATATAGATTATAAATTGTTGAACAATAAATAAAATAGGATTGTGTTAGCAAAAAGAATAGTACCTTGTCTGGATATAAAGACGGACAAACCGTGAAAGGAACGAATTTTGTCAACTTGCGCCAAGCCGGTGATCCGGTGGAGCTAGGTCGTGCTTACAGTGAACAGGAGCGGATGAACTTGTTTTCTGGACATTACTGCAAGCCATGAAGGACGTAAGACTTTTACGGAATTGGTAAAACGGATTGCTGCTAATATCAATATCCCATTTACCGTAGGTGGTGGAATCAATGAATTAAGTGATGTAGACCGTCTGCTGAATGCAGGGGCAGATAAGATTTCTATCAATTCTTCCGCTATCCGCAATCCCCGGTTGGTTGACGAGATAGCAAAGAATTTCGGCTCACAAGTTTGTGTGTTGGCTGTAGATGCCAAACAGACCGAAAACGGTTGGAAATGTTACCTGAACGGAGGACGCATCGAAACGGATAAAGATCTGTTCGAGTGGACTAAAGAAGCACAGGAACGCGGAGCAGGAGAAATACTCTTCACAAGCATGAATCACGATGGTGTAAAAGCCGGTTATGCAAATGAAGCACTTGCCGCTTTAGCGGATCAACTCTTTATTCCCATCATAGCTTCGGGAGGTGCGGGCTGTAAGGAGCACTTCCGTGATGTCTTTTTACAGGGAAAGGCAGATGCTGCATTGGCTGCCAGTGTTTTTCACTTCGGAGAAATTAAAATTCCCGAATTAAAATCGTATCTTTGCGGCGAAGGAATTACCATCAGGGGGTGAGGCACCCCGGCCGGGTTTTCCTGCGGATGGATTATATAGTCAGATAAATATAGGAACTGTCTGCAAAAGAATTCCGTAGGCGAATAGGTAGTAATTGTAAATTGGAATAGTAATTAGAACTTATATAAAAATGGAATTGGATTTCGATAAAATGAACGGACTCGTTCCGGCTATCATACAGGACAACGAGACACGTAAGGTCTTGATGCTGGGTTTCATGAATAAAGAAGCTTATGATAAAACGGTGGAAACCGGAAAAGTTACATTCTTTAGCCGTACGAAGAATCGTTTATGGACAAAAGGCGAAGAAAGCGGTAACTTCCTTCATGTTGTATCTATAAAGGCTGATTGCGACAATGATACATTATTGATTCAAGTAGAACCGGTAGGTCCTGTGTGTCATACAGGCACAGATACTTGTTGGGGGGAGAAAAACGAAGAACCGGTCATGTTCCTGAAAGCATTGCAGGACTTTATAGACAAACGTCACGAAGAAATGCCCGAAGGTTCTTATACAACCAGCCTGTTTGAGTCGGGAATCAATAAGATAGCTCAAAAAGTAGGTGAGGAAGCTGTGGAAACAGTGATCGAAGCAACGAACGGTACTGACGAACGTTTGATCTACGAAGGAGCCGACCTCATTTATCACATGATTGTATTGCTTGCTTCAAAAGGCTATCGCATCGAAGATCTTGCACGTGAACTGCAGGAAAGACATAGCAGTACCTGGAAGAAGCATTAATAAGTAAAGATTAGAAATTAAAAATTAAAACGGGAGTCGGCATGGATGACGGGGCGTTGATACAATATAAGAACGTAGAAATCCATCAACAGGAACTCTGTGTGCTAAGTGATGTAAATCTGGAATTGCACAAAGGAGAGTTTGTCTATTTGATCGGAAAAGTAGGCTCGGGAAAAACGAGTCTGCTTAAGACTCTTTATGGCGAACTGGACGTAATTGACGGTGAAGCGGAAGTGCTGGGTTATAATATGCGATCTATCAAACGTAAGCATATCCCGCAACTGCGCCGCAGGTTAGGCATTGTATTCCAGGATTTTCAGCTGCTCACAGACCGTACTGTATATAATAACCTGGAATTTGTGCTTCGTGCCACAGGCTGGAAAAACAAACAGGAGATACAGGATCGTATTGAAGAAGTGCTTCAACTGGTGGGAATGTCCAACAAAGGTTATAAACTTCCGAACGAACTTTCCGGTGGCGAACAGCAGCGCATTGTGATTGCACGTGCCGTACTCAATTCTCCGGCTATCATCCTGGCGGATGAACCAACCGGAAATCTGGATGTGGAAACAGGTAAAGCCATCGTTGAATTGTTGCACAATATCTGCGAATCCGGCTCATCGGTAGTGATGACGACGCACAATTTGCAACTGTTGAAAGATTATCCGGGCAGGGTATATCGTTGTGCCGACCATCAGATTGTAGATGTGACTGATGAATATATGCCCAGACAGAGAACAATAGAAATAGATTTAAATATAGATAACTAAAACAGTAACGAAAATGAAAGTTTTAAAGTTTGGAGGAACTTCCGTAGGTTCTGCTCAGCGCATGAAGGAAGTAGCCAAATTGATTACCGATGGTGAACAGAAGATTGTTGTTCTTTCTGCTATGTCAGGAACAACAAACACATTGGTGGAAATTTCGGACTATCTGTATAAGAAGAATCCGGAGGGTGCCAACGAGATTATTAATAAGCTGGAAGCAAAATATAAACAGCATATTGATGAGCTTTTTGCAACCCAGGAATATAAACAGAAAGGTCTTGAAGTTGTCAAATCCCACTTCGACTACATCCGCTCCTATACTAAAGACCTTTTCACTTTGTTCGAAGAGAAAGTGGTTTTGGCACAGGGAGAGCTTATCTCTACGGCGATGGTAAACTTTTACCTGCAGGAATGCGGTGTGAAGTCCGTGTTGCTTCCGGCTTTGGAATTCATGCGTACTGATAAGAACGCAGAACCGGACCCCGTATATATTAAGGATAAATTGCGTGCTCAATTGGATCTTTATCCGGATACGGAAATCTACATTACGCAAGGTTTCATCTGCCGCAATGCTTACGGTGAGATAGACAACCTGCAACGTGGTGGTAGCGACTACACCGCTTCTCTGATCGGAGCAGCAGTGAACGCTTCCGAAATCCAGATCTGGACAGATATCGACGGTATGCACAATAACGACCCGCGTATTGTTGACAAGACCGCTCCGGTACGCCAGCTGCACTTCGAAGAAGCAGCCGAGTTGGCTTACTTCGGTGCAAAGATTCTGCACCCTACTTGTATCCAGCCGGCTAAATATGCCAATATCCCTGTCCGCTTGTTGAACACAATGGATCCGGAGGCTCCGGGAACACTGATTTCTAACGATACGGAAAAAGGCAAGATTAAGGCAGTAGCTGCAAAAGATAACATCACTGCTATTAAGATTAAATCCAGCCGCATGTTATTGGCTCATGGTTTCTTGCGTAAGGTGTTCGAAATCTTCGAAAGCTATCAGACATCTATCGATATGATCTGTACGTCAGAAGTCGGTGTATCTGTTACGATAGATAACACGAAACATCTTAATGAGATTCTGGACGACCTGAAGAAATACGGAACAGTAACCGTTGATAAAGAAATGTATCATCTGCGTTGTAGGTGACCTTGAATGGGAAAATGTCGGTTTTGAAGCAAAAGCACTCGATGCGATGCGCGATATACCGGTGCGAATGATCTCGTTTGGAGGAAGTAACTATAACATCTCCTTCCTCATTCGGGAGTGTGATAAGAAAGTAGCTTTACAATCGTTGAGCGATATGCTTTTCAACGGCAAATAATTCCACAAATAATACGAGCGCTTTTACCGAACTGATAAAAGCGCTCTTTTTTAACCAACTAAACAAGTTTTCGAATTATGAAGGGAATATTTCCAATCGATAAATTCCGCACTTTGCAGACACCTTTCTATTATTACGATACCAAAGTGCTGCGCGATACATTGTCGGCTATTAACCATGAGGTTGCCAAATATCCTAATTATTCAGTGCATTACGCTGTTAAAGCAAATGCTAACCCGAAAGTACTTACCATCATCCGTGAGAGCGGAATGGGAGCCGACTGTGTGAGCGGTGGAGAAATTCGTGCCGCTATCCGTGCAGGATTTCCGGCCAATAAAGTTGTTTTGCAGGAGTAGGTAAAGCAGACTGGGAAATTAACCTCGGGCTGGAGTACGGCATCTTCTGTTTCAATGTAGAGTCTATTCCCGAACTGGAAGTAATCAATGAATTGGCTGCTGCTCAAAATAAGGTGGCTAATGTTGCTTTCCGTATCAATCCGGATGTAGGCGCACATACTCACGCAAATATCACTACCGGTTTGGCAGAAAATAAATTTGGTATCAGCATGCAGGATATGGACAAGGTGATAGATGTGGCGCAGGAGATGAAAAACGTAAAGTTTATCGGGCTTCATTTCCACATTGGTTCACAGATTCTGGATATGGGCGATTTTGTAGCTCTCTGTAATCGTGTCAATGAATTGCAGGATAAATTGGAAGCTCGCAGAATTCTGGTAGAACATATCAATGTAGGAGGTGGTTTGGGAATTGACTACGGACATCCCAACCGTCAGGCTATTCCGAACTTCAAGGATTACTTTGCTACCTATGCCGGACAACTGAAATTACGTCCTTATCAGACCTTGCATTTTGAATTGGGACGTGCAGTTGTAGGACAGTGCGGTTCCTTAATCTCTAAGGTTCTGTATGTAAAACAAGGCACACGGAAGAAATTTGCCATCCTGGATGCAGGTATGACCGATCTTATCCGTCCGGCTCTGTATCAGGCATTCCATAAAATGGAAAATATTACTTCCGAAGAACCATTGGAGGCATACGATGTAGTAGGACCGATCTGTGAATCGTCGGATGTTTTCGGAAAAGCGATTGACCTGAACAAAGTGAAGCGTGGTGACTTGATAGCCCTTCGTTCTGCTGGTGCTTATGGTGAAATAATGGCTTCCGGATACAACTGTCGTGAACTGCCGAAAGGATATACTTCCGACGAACTGGTGTAAGTAAAAAATGAACCACTACAATCAAAATGTGAATGTAGTTTAAAAATATAGGGTGCATGGAACAATTTTAACTGAAAGCTTGTTATTTTTGTAATGAGTTCAAAAAGAAACTACATTAACAACTTAATAAAAAATACGATTATGATTTCAGAAAAATTACAGAATGCAATTAACGAACAGATTACTGCTGAAATGTGGTCTGCTAACCTGTATTTAGCAATGTCTTTCTATTTTGAGAAAGAAGGTTTCAGCGGTTTTGCTCATTGGATGAAAAAGCAATCCGGGAAGAAATGGGACATGCTTATGCAATGGCAGATTATATCATCAAACGTGGAGGAACTGCTAAAGTGGATAAAATAGATGTTGTTCCTAACGGATGGGGTACACCTCTCGAAGTGTTTGAACACGTTTACAAGCATGAATGTCATGTTTCTCAATTGGTGGACAAGCTGGTAGACGTAGCTGCTGCTGAAAGGATAAAGCAACACAGGATTTCTTGTGGGGATTTGTTCGCGAACAAGTAGAAGAAGAAGCTACAGCACAAGGCATTGTTGACAAGATCAAAGCTGGTGATACCGGAATTTTCTTTGTAGATTCACAATTGGGACAGCGTTAATGATGCTACTCTGAAAAAATAGTTCTTTATATAGATAGAAGCTGCCTGAATTTCTGTTCAGACAGCTTCTTTTTTTTCACTTATTAGGCTTATATGTTCGAAAATAAACTACCTTTGTATTACGAGTCAGAGAAAAATTAATCCCGATTATTATAAATGAATGGTGTGAATAGAGGAATTTTTAGATTGCTCCCTGTATTTTTATTGCTCTTTTTGGGGGTGAGTAGTTGTTCTCAAAAAGAAGAACGGCGTATTCTGGTTATCCACTCTTATGAGGAGACTTATGCGGCTTATCCGGAATTTAACCGGATGATAGCGGAGCAATTTGAAAAAGAGAAAATTGATGCTGATATTCGTACCGTTTATTTAGACTGTGAATCCTACTGGGAAGAACCGGAACTCGAACGGATGCGCTTTCTGGTTGATTCCGTATCGAGAGACTGGCGGCCGGAAGTGATTCTGGTGAATGAAGACCAGGCTACTTATTCATTGATGAAATGCGGAATTCAGTTGGCGAAAGAAGTGCCTGTGGTTTTTGGTGGTGTCAATTATCCGAATTGGGGATTACTGAAACATCATCCCAACGTGACAGGCTTCCATGACAAGATAGCCTTTAATGAGAATATCAGTGTGGCAAAAGAGCTTTTCGGTGAGCACGTTCGTTTGTTTACCATGCTCGATACTACCTATATCGACAGACAAATCAGAAGAGATGCAAAGGAGCAGTTTAAAGGACATAAAGTGACCGGATTCATAGATAATCCCGAACTTTCTCTGAAGAACAGATACGTTTGGCACAGGAAGAAGGCTATACCCGTTTCATGGCTATTCCTTTGCGTAATGCCAGAAATCATTCGGATGCTACCTTTATGTGGGTTTTAAACAGGAGTTACCGCGATCAATGTTATATCCAGTTGAAACGTGATTACACCACTATTAATATTGGGAGTATCTGTGGTAGTCCTAGTCTGACAGCTATTAATGAAGCCTTTGGGTTTGGTGAGAAGTTGTTGGGTGGATACATCACTTCGCTGCCTATTCAGGTAGAAGAAGAGGTGAAAACTGCCGTTCGCATATTGCATGGCGCAAGTCCCTCGGATATACCCATTGTTGAAAGCCGGAAAGAGTATGTCGTAGACTGGAATACAATGACGCAAATTGGTTTGAGTAAGGAAAGTATTCCTGCTAACTATCGTATTATCAATATTCCGTTCAGAGATGAATATCCGTTTTTGTGGGGAGCCTTAGTCGCTTCATTTGTTCTTTTCCTGATTTTACTTTTTGCTTCTCTTTGGTGGCTATATCTTCGGGAACAGATGAGGAAAAAACAGGCTCTTATAGCATTGGCTGATGAAAAAGAAACATTGTCATTAGCCATTGAGGGTGGAATGACGTATGCTTGGAGATTGGATAAGGGTTGTTTTGTTTTTGAAGATGCATTCTGGGCGTCGCAAGGGTTAAATCCTAGACAACTTTCGTTTAAGGAATTCATGAGCTTTATTCATCCCGATCATTGGGAGGGAGTGAAGTTCAACTGGCGAAATCTGAAAAGTGCTCATAAAAAAATTGTGCAGGAGCTTTGTAACTTCGACGGTAAAGGCTATCAGTGGTGGGAGTTTCGTTATACTACTAAACAGCTTTCGGGTGGTGAATATAAAACAGCAGGTTTGCTGCTCAACATACAAGATATAAAAGATCGTGAGGAGGAACTGGAAGCTGCACGCTTACTCGCTGAAAAGGCAGAATTGAAACAATCATTCCTGGCAAATATGAGCCATGAGATACGTACTCCACTTAATTCGATTGTTGGCTTTGCCAATATTCTGGCATTGGAAGATGGATTGAGTTCCGTAGAACGCGAAGAATACATCGGCACTATTAATAAGAACAGCGAGTTGCTGCTCAAATTGATTAACGATATTCTGGAGCTTTCTCGTATCGAATCAGGCTATATGTCTTTCTCGTTTAAGAAATGTAGGGTGAGAGAGCTGATTGATGACATTTATATGACTCACCAGGTATTGATTGCTCCACGCCTGGAATTCCTGAAAGAAGTGGATAATATACCTTTGGAAATTAATGTGGATAGAGAGCGCTTGATACAAGTTCTAACAAATTTCTTGAATAACGCCAGTAAATTTACGGAAACCGGATATATCAAATTAGGGTATATTTATCTGCCGGATGAGGGGCATGTGCGGATTTATGTAGAAGATACTGGGAGAGGTATTCCACGCGAAGAACAACGGATGATTTTCAGCCGTTTCTACAAACAGAACGAATTTTCACAGGGAGCAGGATTGGGGCTTTCTATTTGTCAGGTAATTATAGAAAAACTGGGTGGAAGGATTGAACTCAAATCCGAAGTAGGCAAGGGAAGTCGCTTTACGGTCATCCTTCCTTGCCGGGTAGTGTCTTGATAAAACTTAATAGGAGGGATTGTCAACCGTGTTATTTTTTGTTTTTCCCTTTCTCCATCGTTCCCAAGTAAATCTCCAGTGAACGGGTGGAAATCTGTATTTCGCGGAAAGATACGCCTAGAGAGGCTATCAACAGAATCAGTGCCAGTCCGAATACGTAAGCAGAAAATAATTGCAGTCCGATATAAATAAGAAACATACTGACTACGCAAAGAAAAAGACTTGCAATACCCAGTCCTTGCATTGTACGGGTCAGGTTCAACCGTTTCCGTAAATTCTCGATTTGAGCTTCAGTGATATCCGAAGGGTTCTCCACGTAGCGGTCACGCAGTTGGCGCACAAGTTGGGCATACGATAAGAAACGGTTGGTGTAAGCCAACAAAATCAATGAAACTGCCGAGAAAAGTAGGGCAGGAGTAGTGAGGGTCAGTTCTTCCATAATCTATTTTTTGTAGTCAAGTAGCGGTTCAAAATTCATTTTATAAAAGAGAATTTAGGTGCAGATTACATAGATTTCACGTATTATACGTTTTTTAGAATGAAGCTTGTTATAAAGCAACTGTGTAAGATACGTGAAATCTGTGTGATCCGTGTAATCCGCGCCTAAAATATAGATTCCGCAAGGAAACCTTGCTTCGGAGTTATTCCGCTTTCAATACGTTGAGTTCTTTACCTACCTTGATAAAGGCAGCGATACACTTGTCAAGATGTGCTTTTTCGTGTCCTGCAGAAATCTGTACACGGATGCGGGCCTGATCTTTCGGCACTACCGGATAGTAGAAACCTGTCACATAGATTCCTTCTTCCTGCATGCGTGCAGCGTAAATCTGGGATAACTTCGCATCATACAGCATAACAGCACAGATAGCACTTTGTGTCGGTTTAATATCAAATCCGGCAGCCGTCATCTTATCGCGGAAGTAGTTTACATTTTCAACCAACTTGTCATGCAGTGCTCTCTTTCAGCATCTTGAAAACTTCAAGACTTGCACCGATGATACCTGGAGCCAATGAGTTGGAGAACAAATACGGGCGACTACGTTGACGGAGCAAATCGATAATCTCTTTACGACCGGTGGTAAATCCTCCCGTGCACCGCCGAAAGCCTTACCCAACGTTCCGGTATAAATATCTACACGTCCGTGAGTCTTATACAACTCGCTTACGCCATGACCAGTGGTACCTACCACACCGGCAGAGTGGGATTCATCCACCATTACCAACGCATCGTATTTCTCGGCAAGATCACAAATCTGATCCATCGGAGCTACGTTGCCATCCATTGAGAACACACCGTCCGTAACAACAATACGGAAACGTTGTGCCTGCGCTTCTTGCAGACATCTTTCCAAGTCTTTCATGTCAGCATTGGCATAACGGTAACGTTTTGCTTTGCAAAGACGTACCCCGTCAATGATAGAAGCATGGTTTAGCGAGTCCGAGATAATGGCATCCTCTTCAGAGAAAAGTGGTTCGAATACACCGCCGTTAGCGTCAAAGCAGGCAGCATACAGAATCGTGTCTTCAGTCTGGAAATAGTCCGAGATGGCAGCTTCCAGTTCTTTGTGTATATCTTGTGTTCCGCAAATGAAACGGACGGAAGACATTCCGTATCCACGGTTGTTCATCATTTCCTGCGAAGCCTTGATTAATCGGGGATGATTGGACAATCCTAGATAGTTGTTTGCGCAGAAGTTTAATACTTCCTTACCTTTTACAGTGATGACAGCTTGCTGCGCACTTTCAATCAGTCGTTCTTCTTTATAAAGTCCGGCTTCCTTGATTTCAGCCAATGTTTGGCGGAGATATTCTGCATTTTACCGTACATAGTGTTTGGGTGATTAAGTTATATTGCAAAGGACACAATTTTTCTTGGAATAACAATGTCTTTTTGATTAAAATCTGAAAAAAAAGTGCTTACTTTGCGCACTATTTAAGCTTGATATTCTAAGTCAGAAGAAAAAATGGAACACATTTTGATTATTGGAGCTACCGGACAGATAGGGTCGGAGCTAACGATGGAGCTACGTAAACGTTACGGAAATGCAAATGTAGTAGCAGGTTATATTCCGGGTGCAGAACCTAAAGGGGAATTAAAGGAGTCCGGACCGTCGGCTATTGCTGATGTAACGGACGGAGAAGCGATCGCATCTGTAGTAAAAGAGTATCACATCGATACGATTTATAATTTGGCTGCTCTGTTGTCCGTAGTTGCCGAGTCGAAACCCAAGCTGGCCTGGAAAATAGGCATCGATGGATTGTGGAATGTGCTGGAAGTGGCACGTGAACAAGGGTGCGCAGTGTTTACTCCGAGTTCTATCGGTTCGTTTGGCGCTAGTACGCCTCACACGAAAACACCGCAGGACACCATTCAACGTCCCCGTACCATGTATGGAGTCACTAAAGTAACGACAGAGTTATTGAGTGATTACTATTTTAATAAATACGGTGTCGATACCCGTGCTGTCCGTTTTCCGGGCATTATTTCGAATGTGACCTCGGGAGGAGGTACGACCGATTATGCTGTCGATATTTACTACTCGGCAGTGAAAGGAGAAAAGTTTGTGTGCCCCATTAAGCAAGGCACTTTAATGGATATGATGTACATGCCGGATGCGCTGAATGCAGCAATCACACTGATGGAAGCCGATCCGGCAAGATTGATACACCGCAATGCTTTCAATATCGCTTCCATGAGTTTCGATCCGGAAACGATATATCAAGCTATCAAGAAGCATGTGCCGCAGTTTGAGATGATTTATGATATAGATCCTTTGAAGCAGCGCATAGCCGATAGCTGGCCCGATAGTCTGGATGATACCTGTGCTCGTGAAGAGTGGGGATGGAAGCCGGCCTACAATTTGGAAAGCATGACGGTGGATATGCTTGAAAAGTTAAGAGAGAAACTGAAATAATGAAAAAACTAATTGCAGGGGTCATACTGCTCGGTATATTGAGCTCTTGTGGAAACAAGAAAACAAATATTGACCCCTTCGCATCTATTACTAAAGAGGTGGATTCAGTCCGGCAGATAGCCGATTCTAGCCACCATGATAAATCGCCGGAAGATCCGCAGCCTATACAGGCGGATGAATCTTTCGATGATTTTATTTACAATTTTGCTTCCGATGATGTGTTACAGCGTCAGCGTGTGAAATTTCCATTGCCCTACTACAATGGAGATAAGAAGTCAAACATTGAGGAACGCAACTGGAAGCATGATGACTTGTTTACCAAACAGCATTATTATACACTGCTGTTTGATAGAGAAGAAGACATGGATTTAGTAGGAGATACCTCCCTCACTTCTGTGCAGGTAGAGTGGATGTTCGTGAAAACACGAATGGTGAAAAGATACTATTTTGAACGTATCAAAGGTGCATGGATACTGGAGGCAATCAACCTGCGGCCCATTGAACAAAGTGATAATGAAAACTTTGTTGAGTTTTTCGGACATTTTGCAACGGATAGTCTTTTCAGAGTCAGCGTGTGCGGGAGCCGTTGGCTTTGTAACCAGTGATCCGGACGATGATTTCTCCATTTTGGAGACAACCCTCGATCTTAATCAGTGGTTCGCCTTCAAACCGGTACTTCCTGTCGACCGCCTTTCTAATATTAATTACGGACAGCGGAATGACGATGATTCGCCCACGAAAATCCTGGCGTTGAAAGGTATCGGAAATGGTTTTTCCAATATCCTTTATTTCCGCCGGAAAGCCGGAGAATGGGAATTGTATAAGTTTGAAGATACAAGTATCTGATACAGGTTAAGATGCACTATAACAGTATAACTTATAACTAAAATATATGTATTCTCTTTTGCCCTACAATACATTCGGCATCGATGTCAGTGCCGCTCGTTTTTTAGAATATTCTTCGGTTGAAGAACTGAAGAAGCTGATTGTGCAAGGTGCCATTGTGACACCTTTTTTGCATATTGGTGGCGGCAGTAACCTGCTGTTTACCAAAGATTACGACGGGTTGATACTCCATTCCCGCATTGAAGGAATCGAAGTGACGGAGGAAGATGAACACTCTGTGTCGGTACGAGTGGGAGCGGGAGTAGTATGGGATGACTTCGTTGCATATTGCGTAGAACATGGATGGTATGGAACGGAGAACCTGTCGCTCATCCCCGGTGAGGTCGGAGCGAGCGCGGTACAGAACATCGGAGCTTATGGCGTTGAAGTGAAAGATCTGATAACAGCTGTGGAAACGGTGAACATTCAAGCTGAAGAACGCGTTTATTCGGTGGAAGAGTGTGGATATACCTACCGCAACAGTATCTTTAAACGCCCGGAAAACAAGTCGGCTTTTGTCACCTATGTCCGTTTCCGACTTAGTAAAAAAGAACATTATACGTTAGATTATGGAACCATTCGTCAGGAGCTTGAAAAATATCCGGCATTGACGCTTTCTGTTGTACGGAAAGTGATAATTGATATTCGTGAGAGCAAGTTGCCCGACCCGAAGGTAATGGGAAATGCCGGCAGCTTCTTTATGAATCCCATTGTGCCGAAAGAAAAACTGGAAGCCCTGCAGCAGGAATATCCCCGGATACCTTACTATGAGCTGGCAGAAGATCGGGTGAAAATTCCGGCAGGATGGATGATCGACCAATGCGGCTGGAAAGGTAAGGCCTTAGGTCCGGCTGCCGTACATGATAAACAAGCGCTGGTGTTAGTGAATCTTGGTGGAGCAAAAGGTAGCGATATTCTTGCGCTTTCAGATGCAGTCCGAGCCTCTGTTCATGAGAAGTTTGGCATTGATATCCACCCGGAAGTTAACTTAATAAATTGAGAAGTAACAAGTGAAAGTAAGAATCATTGGAAGTGGAACATCGACGGGAGTACCCCAAATCGGCTGTACATGTCCGGTTTGTACTTCTACCGATCCGAAAGATAACCGATTGCGTGCATCTGCTATTGTTGAGACAGATGATGCGCGAATTTTGATAGATTGCGGTCCGGATTTCCGGACACAGGTATTGCGTCTTCCTTTTGAGAAGATAGATGGTGTGCTCATTACGCATGAACATTATGACCATGTGGGTGGGTTGGACGATTTGCGTCCGTTTTGCCGGTTTGGTTCAGTGCCTATTTATGCGGAAAATTATGTGGCACAAGGCTTGCGCTTGCGTATGCCCTATTGTTTTGTTGACCATCGTTATCCGGGAGTTCCCGACATTCCTTTGCAGGAAATCTCGGTGGGACAGGCTTTTTCAGTTAACCACACGGAGGTGCTTCCTTTACGTGTGATGCATGGCCGATTGCCTATTCTGGGATATCGTATCGGGCAATTAGGTTATATCACTGATATGCTGACCATGCCCGAAGAATCCTATGAACAATTGGCGGGAATAGATGTTTTGGTAGTGAATGCACTTCGGATTGCCACGCATCCTACTCATCAGAATTTGGAAGAAGCCTTGGCAGTGGCGCAGCGCATTCAGGCAAAGAAGACGTACTTTATACACATGAGTCATGATATGGGCTTGCATGCGGAGGTTGAAAAGAGCCTTCCGGAAAATATTCACCTGGCATTCGACGGATTGGATATCTATCTTTGATTATCGGTGAAATTTTTAGCAAAAGTTTTGTTTTCTTTGTAGAAATTATTATTTTTGCACCTAGCCGATAAACAGCGAATATTATGAAACTTCGTACGATAGTGAAAATAGCGATCACGTCTTCTGTTGTACTTTTGTGCTCAGGTTTCGCATTGTACTCTTTTTTTAGACTGTCGGCGGCCGAAGGGCAGAAAGATTTTGATCTTTATGAACTGGTTCCATCCACCACTTCAGCCGTATTTGTTACCGATGATGTGCTCGAGTTTGTAGCGGAGGTCGATGATCTGACTTGTAGTAAAAATCAGCAATATATTTATGTGTCCAAACTTTTTTCTTATCTGAAACAAAGCCTTTATGCCCTCTCGGAAGATACTCCCCATGGCTTGAGTCGGCAAATGAATCAGATGCTGATTAGTTTCCACGAACCGGATAACGAACGGAACCAGGTACTTTATTGCAGATTGGGAAATGGGGATAAGGAATTGGTAAACAGGTTTGTGCGTAAATATATATCTTCGCTTTATCCACCGAAAACGTTTGTTTACAAAGGAGAGGAAATAATCATTTACCCGATGGCAGATGGTGATTTTCTAGCCTGCTATCTGACATCTGATTTTATGGCATTAAGTTTTCAGAAAAAACTGATTGAAAACGTTATTGATGCATATAAGAGTGGTAAATCATTGGCAGATGATCCTACCTTTACAGGAGTGCGTGCTCCAAAAAAAAGTGCAGCGACCGCCACAATCTATGCCCGTATGAAAGGGATGATGGGATGGACGGAATTTGACATGAAGATGAAAGATGATTTTATCTATTTCTCCGGCATCACTCATGATGCAGACACTTGTTTTGCATTTATAAAACAACTTCGCCAGCAGCAATCAGTCAAAGGCTTCCCGGGTGAAGCACTGCCCTCCACTGCTTTCTATTTTAGCAGACAGGGGATTACGGACTGGGCGTCTTTACTTTCTTATGGAAATGCGCAGGAGCAGAACGGGGCAGTCCGCACGAGTGAAGTGCAGAATAGAGATAAGGAATTTTCCCGCTATCTGATGGAAAATGCCGGGCAAGACCGTTGCCTGTCTCTTCCAGCGTGAAGATACGTTGCAGGATGCAGCGGCAGTCTTGAGCCTGTCTGTGGCAGATGTGACGGAAGCTGAAAGGATGCTTCGTACCCTTGTCAATACTGCTTCGGCAGATGAAGGAAGAAAAACTCCCCGTATTACTTTTGGTTATACTGTAAATAAGGCATACTTGGTCTATCGGTTGCCTCAAACAACATTGTTTAAACAACTGACCAGTTTTGTGGAGGCCACTTTGGATGTGTATGCGGCGTTCTATGACGGGCGTTTGTTGCTTGCTCCTGATGAGAATGCTCTGTCACAATATATTCGCCAACTGGATAAAGGCGAAGTGCTTAATGGAGTAATGGCCTATCAGGCAGGCATGGATCACTTGTCTGATTCATACCACTTTATGTTGATGGCGGATTTTGACCACATATTTCGGCAATCAGAAAACCACGTTCGTTTTGTACCGGATTTTTTTCTGCGTAACGCCGATTTTTTCCATAATTTCACCCTCTTTGTTCAGTTTGCCTGTACAGACGGAGTGGTATATCCTAACATTGTTTTGAAATATAAATCAGAATAAAAAATGACCGTTTGTTTACAATCGTTTTTCTAAAAAAAACTCCCGACAGAATTTAATCCTATCGGGAGTTTTTTATGCTTATTCGTCCGGCGAATGGCTTTCGGTTTAAAATGGCAGATCGTCTTTGGCATCCCCCGGAGTAAATTCCGGCATAGCTGACGGAGGTGGGGGAGGAACGGGAGAACCGGAAGCCATCGGAGCACCTGCACCAACACGTTCTACTTTCCATGCGCGGATACTATTGAACCAACGATCGTTCCACTGACGGGCGTCAACGTCGAATGATACAGTTAGTTCTTCGCCCATTTGAATGTTGAACTGCTCAATTTTGTCTGCGCCAAATACGTCGAAGCACATCTTGCGCGGATATTGGTCGTGGTTTTCGATAACGTACTCTTGTGATTTCCACTCGTTGCCGCTAGTTTTTGAAACTCCGCCTCTCGGGGGGAGGATAGCGATGATTTTTCCTGTAAATTCCATTGCGATAATTTTAAATTCTGGGGCGAAGTTACAATTTTTTAGTAATATCCTTCACACAATGCCTGTTTTTTTCTTTTGTTTTATTGGGCAGCCCAAATCTTTTTTCGTAACTTTGTGCGATAGAACATTTAAAACTTAAATACACGAAAATATATGAAATTTATCGTTTCAAGTACTGCTCTTTCCAGCCATTTACAGGCCATCAGCCGTGTGATTAATTCAAAAAATGCGCTGCCAATTCTCGATTGTTTCCTCTTCGAATTGGAAGACGGAACATTGTCTGTGACTGTATCCGACAGTGAAACAACGATGGTGACTACCGTAGAAGTGAATGAAAGCGATACAAACGGGCGTTTTGCCGTAGTAGCGAAAACATTGCTTGATGCACTGAAAGAAATCCCGGAACAACCACTTACATTTGAAATCAATCCGGATAATTATGAAATAACGGTGCAGTACCAGAACGGAAAATACAGCCTGATGGGGCAGAATGCGGATGAATTCCCGCAATCGGCTACACTGGGTGATAATGCAGTCCGTGTAGAAATGGAGGCAAGTGTACTTCTGGGAGGCATCAACCGTTCGGTATTTGCTACTGCCGATGACGAACTTCGTCCGGTGATGAACGGTATTTATTTCGATATTACCACAGAAGACATCACAATGGTTGCTTCAGACGGTCATAAACTGGTGCGTTGCAAGACATTGGCAGCTAAAGGTAACGAGCGTGCAGCCTTCATCCTTCCAAAGAAACCGGCTACTTTGCTTAAGAATCTTTTGCCGAAAGAACAAGGCACAGTGACGATCGAATTCGATGAACGCAATGCTGTATTCATGCTCGAAAGCTACCGGATGGTTTGCCGCCTGATTGAAGGACGTTACCCGAACTACAACTCGGTAATTCCACAGAACAACCCGCACAAAGTGACCGTAGACCGTCAACAGTTGGTAGGAGCTTTGCGTCGTGTGTCTATTTTCTCGTCGCAGGGGAGCAGTTTGATTAAACTCCGTATGCAGGAAAACCAGATTGTGATTTCCGCACAAGATATTGACTTCTCTACTTCTGCCGAAGAAACACAAGTTTGCCAGTATGCAGGTGCAGCAATGAGCATCGGTTTCAAATCGACATTCCTCATCGATATCCTGAACAATATTTCAGCAGACGAAGTAGTCATCGAACTCGCAGATCCTTCACGTGCCGGAGTAATCATCCCGGTAGAGCAGGAAGAAAACGAAGACCTGCTGATGCTGCTGATGCCGATGATGCTAAATGATTAATAGTAATCACCGCAAAATAACACAGAGTTCTACAGAGCAATAAATACATAAAACACTCTGTGGAACTCTGTGTTACTCTGTGGTGGAAAAAATAATTAGAAATGAAATTAAACCTGAAAAATCCCATTGTTTTTTTTGATTTAGAAACAACCGGAACCAATATCAACACAGACCGAATTGTTGAAATCTGCTATCTGAAAGTATATCCGAATGGAAATGAAGAAGCAAAAACATTACGTATCAATCCTGAAGTGCATATCCCGGAAGCATCTTCTGCTATACATGGCATTTATGATGCCGACGTAGTCGATTGCCCTACTTTCAAAGAAGTGGCGAAAAACATAGCCAGGGACATTGAAGGTTGCGATTTGGCAGGATTTAATTCCAATCGTTTTGATATTCCTGTCCTTGCCGAAGAGTTCCTTCGCGCCGGAGTGGACATTGATATGACGAAACGCAAATTTGTAGACGTACAGGTGATCTTCCACAAAATGGAACAACGCACCCTGTCTGCTGCCTATAAATTCTATTGCGACAAGAATCTGGAAGATGCACACACTGCCGAAGCAGATACACGGGCCACTTACGAAGTGCTGAAAGCACAGCTCGACCGTTACTCCGATCTTCAGAATGATATTGCGTTCCTGGCAGATTATTCAAGTTTCAGCAAGAATGTAGACTTTGCCGGACGCATGGTGTACGATGATAATGGGGTGGAAGTGTTCAACTTCGGAAAATATAAAGGAATGTCTGTAGCCGAGGTTTTGAAGAAAGATCCCGGATATTACAGTTGGATTTTGAATAGTGATTTCACGTTGAACACTAAGGCGGCATTGACAAAAATGCCGTTTGCGTGAAATGAGTAATTTGATTACAAAATAATGCTAAAAGGAAAAAAAATAATTCTTGGAATTACCGGCAGTATTGCCGCGTACAAGGCGTGCTATATCATTCGCGGACTGATAAAACAGGGAGCGGAAGTGCAAGTCGTAATTACTCCGGCGGGAAAAGAATTTATTACTCCCATCACTCTTTCGGCTTTGACCAGCAAACCGGTCATCAGTGAGTTTTTTGCCCAGCGTGACGGAACGTGGAATAGCCACGTCGATCTCGGATTGTGGGCGGATGCTGTATTGATTGCACCTGCCACTGCCTCTACTATCGGTAAAATGGCCAATGGAATAGCCGACAATATGCTCATAACAACTTATCTTTCGGCAAAAGCTCCCGTGTTTGTTGCTCCGGCAATGGACCTCGATATGTTTGCCCATCCCGCCACCCAGAAAAATCTGGATATACTGCGTTCCTACGGTAATCACATTATCGAGCCGGGAACAGGAGAATTAGCCAGCCACTTGGTAGGAAAGGGACGTATGGAAGAGCCGGAAAACATCATCCGGGTATTGGATGAATTCTTCGCTTCGAGTGACGAACTATCCGGGAAGAAAGTGATGATTACAGCCGGACCGACTTACGAGAAGATTGACCCGGTGCGTTTCATAGGCAATTATTCTTCCGGAAAGATGGGATTTGCGTTGGCAGAAGAATGTGCCCGTCGCGGAGCGCAGGTGACATTGATAACAGGTCCTGTGCAGCTCAAAACGAAACATTCCCGTATCCGGCGTGTAGATGTGGAATCAGCAGAAGAAATGTATGCGGCTTCACAGATCTATTTTCCAGATGCTGATGCAGGTATTCTTTGTGCGGCAGTAGCCGACTACCGTCCGGAAACAGTGGCCGACAAGAAGATTAAGCGGGAGAAAGAAGAGGAACTAACCCTCCATCTTCAGGCAACACAAGACATCGCTGCCAATTTAGGAGCACTGAAAGGGAAAAATCAGTTATTGGTTGGCTTTGCCCTCGAAACCAATAATGAGCAGCAGAATGCCGAAGGAAAGCTCGAACGCAAAAACTTCGACTTTATTGTGCTCAATTCGTTGAATGATGCTGGAGCCGGTTTTCGCCATGATACCAATAAAATAAGTATCATTGACAGGAAAGGTCGTACAGACTATCCTCTGAAGCCGAAGACGGAAGTAGCCCAAGACATCATCGACCGTCTGGTAGCCACCCTGTCTCCCGGTTTTTAATTTTTAATCTTTAATTTTTAATTAAAATAGAAGGTGTTACGTTCACTATACATTCAGAATTACGCATTGATAGAAAAACTGGATATCAGTTTTGAAACAGGCTTTTCCGTTATAACAGGTGAAACGGGAGCCGGAAAATCAATTATTCTGGGAGCTATCGGACTCCTGTTAGGACAGCGTGCCGATGTGAAAGCGATTCGCCACGGAGCTTCCAAATGTATCATAGAGGCACGTTTCGATATATCTGCCTATGGTATGCGTCCGTTTTTCGAAGAAAACGAGTTGGAATATGATGAAGAGTGCATTTTGCGTCGTGAAGTGCAGTCTTCCGGTAAGAGCCGGGCATTCATCAACGATACTCCTGCTTCGTTGGCACAAGTGAAAGAGCTGGGCGAACAGCTGATAGATGTACATTCGCAACATCAGAATCTGCTGCTTAATAAAGAAGGATTTCAGTTGAATGTGCTTGATATTCTGGCACATAATGACGCTGCATTGGCGAAATATCATCTGTGTTATGACGAATGGAAACAGACAGATCGCGAACTCGCTGAATTAGTGTCACTGGCAGAGAAAAGTCGCTCCGATGAAGATTATATCCGCTTCCAACTCGAACAGCTCGAAGAAGCCTGTTTGGTGGAAGGCGAACAGGAAGAACTGGAGCAGGAAGCTGAAACATTAAGTCATGCAGAAGAGATAAAAGCCGGACTTTACCGGGTGGAGCAGTCGTTTGCTTCGGATGAAGGTGGCTTGCTTTCTTATCTGAAAGACAGTCTGAATACACTGAATAATCTGCAAAGAGTATATCAGCCGGCCAAAGAACTTACCGAACGTATGGAAGCGCTTATATCGAACTGAAAGATATTTCGCACGAAGTCTCTTTACAAAGTGACTCCGTTGAATTCAATCCGGTCCGTCTGGACGAAGTGAATGAACGGTTGAATCTGATTTATTCCTTACAGCAGAAACATCGGGTACAAACCCTTGATGAATTGATAGCGCTAACGGATGAATACCGCAGCAAATTGTCGGACATCACTTCCTATGATGAGCGTATCGCCGAACTGACTGCTCGCAAAGAGGAACAATATAAACAAGTGAAACAACAGGCAGAAGTGCTGACCAAAGCCCGTACGAAAGCTGCTCGTGAAGTAGAAAAACAGCTGGCTGCCCGGTTGATTCCATTAGGAATGCCGAATGTTCGTTTCCAGATAGAAATGGGACTGAAGAAGGAGCCGGGATTGCAAGGAGAAGATACAGTCAACTTCCTGTTTTCCGCCAATAAGAACGGCACCTTGCAGAATATCTCTTCTGTAGCTTCAGGAGGTGAAATCGCCCGTGTCATGCTTTCTATCAAGGCGATGATTGCCGGAGCCGTCAAGCTGCCGACCATCGTATTTGATGAAATAGATACCGGAGTCTCCGGTGAAATAGCCGACCGTATGGCGGACATGATGCAGGAGATGGGCGACCGCAACCGTCAGGTAATCAGTATCACCCACCTGCCGCAGATTGCTGCCCGTGGGCGTGCTCATTATAAGGTATACAAGAAAGATAGCGATACGGAAACCAACAGCCATATCCGCCGTCTCACTGACGAAGAACGAGTAGAGGAAATAGCTCATATGCTTAGTGGCGCCACTCTCACCGAAGCTGCCCTTAGCAATGCCAAATCCCTGCTTGCCCGCAACTGATAAATAGTGAATAGTAAATAGTAAAATAGTAAATCAACCAGATGTTAGATAAAAGTGAAATGATTTTCGGCGTTCGTGCCGTGATAGAAGCCCTTCAGGCTGGAAAAGAAATAGATAAGATCCTCGTGAAGAAAGATATTCAAAGTGATCTTTCCAAGGAGCTTTTTGCAGCTTTGAAAGGTACGTTGATACCTGTTCAGCGTGTTCCGGTAGAGCGTATCAACCGTATTACCCGGAAAAATCATCAGGGAGTGATCGCCTTCATTTCTTCTGTGACTTATCAGAAAGCGGAGGATCTTGTTCCTTTCTTGTTTGAGCAAGGAAAAAATCCGTTTTTTGTTATGCTCGACGGAGTGACCGATGTACGCAATTTTGGGGCGATTGCACGTACCTGCGAATGTGCAGCTGTCGATGCCGTGATTATTCCTGTCCGGGGTAGTGCGTCGGTCAATGCTGATGCCGTAAAAACATCGGCAGGAGCGCTACATACTCTTCCTGTATGCCGTGAACAGAACCTCCGTTCGACTCTGCAATATCTGAAAGACAGTGGTTTCCGCATTGTGGCTGCTACCGAAAAAGGAGATTATGACTATACCAAGGCTGATTATACAGGTCCCCTCTGCATTATAATGGGAGCGGAGGATACAGGAGTTTCTTATGAAAACCTTGCCCTCTGTGATGAATGGGTGAAAATTCCGATGCTGGGCACTATCGAATCCCTGAATGTCTCTGTAGCTGCCGGTATCCTGATTTACGAAGCTGTGAAACAAAGAAACAATGACTGATATGAAGAAGATTTTAATTCTACCTTTGCTGCTTTTCTTCCTGGTACAAGGAAGCATGGCACAAACCCCAAAATGGGTAGAGAAGGCAAAACGTGCAGTCTTCTCAATAGTGACTTATGACAAGAATGATAAAATGCTGAATACGGGAAACGGATTCTTTGTGTCCGAAGACGGATTGGCTTTATCAGATTATACTCTTTTTAAAGGAGCCGAACGTGCGGTAGTGATTACTTCCGAAGGCAAGCAGATGCCGGTCAGCCTGATACTTGGAGCGAATGACATGTATGATGTCATTAAGTTTCGTGTGGCTATCACCGAGAAGAAAGTGCCTGCGCTGGTCGTTGCTAAAACAGCCCCGGCGACAGGAGCCGATGCGTGGATGCTTCCTTATTCTACACAAAAAAGTATCGCTTGCGTTACTGGTAAGGTGAAAGATGTTTCCAAAGTAGCCGGAGAATACCATTATTATACATTGAGCATGCATATGAAAGATAAGATGGTGAGCTGTCCGGTGATGAATGCGGAAGGTCAGGTATTTGGTATTGCGCAGAAATCATCCGGTATCGATACGGTGACTACTTGTTATGCGGCGGGAGCAGCTTTTGCCATGTCGCAGAAAATCAGTGCTCTTTCTTTGGGAGACGCTGCCTTGAAAAGCATTGGTATCCGGAAAGGTTTACCCGAAACGGAAGATCAGGCATTAGTGTATCTGTTCATGGCCTCTTCGAGCCTCTCGGGCGAGGACTATGAAAAGCTGTTGGATGACTTCATTCGCCAGTTCCCTGCCAATGCAGATGGTTATCTCCGTCGTGCCAATTATTATGCATCTAAAGGTAAAGACGATCAGACCTGGTATGATAAAGCCGTTGCCGACTTTAATCAGGCTCTGAAAGTAGCCCAGAAGAAAGATGATGTATATTATAATATAGGTAAGCTAATGTATGCTTATCAATTATCGAAGCCGGAGAAAACTTATAAAGACTGGACGTATGACACTGCTTTGAAGAATGTCCGTCAGGCAATCGCTATTGATCCGCTGCCAATTTACATTCAAATGGAAGGCGATATACTGTTTGCCCAACAAGACTATGCCGGTGCTTTGGCTGCTTATGAAAAGGTAAATACCAGCAATATTGCTTCTCCGGCCACTTTCTTTAGTGCTGCCAAGACGAAAGAACTGCTGAAAGGGGATCCGAAAGAAGTGGTAGCCTTAATGGATAGCTGTATTGCCCGTTGCCCGCAACCGATTACGGTCGACTTTGCTCCATATTTGTTGGAACGTGCGCAGATGAATATGAATGCCGATCAGGCGCGAAATGCAATGCTCGATTATGATGCTTACCATACGGCAGTCAAGGGAGAAGTAAACGACGTGTTCTATTATTATCGCGAACAGGCAGCTTTGAAAGCACGTCAGTTTCAACGCGCTTTAGACGATATTGCCAAGGCCATCGAGATGAATCCGACAGACCTCACCTACCAGGCAGAGCATGCAGTTGTAAACCTCCGTGTAGGACGGTATGAAGAAGCCATTCAGATTTTAAATAATATATTGAAGACTGATCCTAAATATGGTGAGGCTTACCGTTTATTGGGACTTTGCCAGATACAGCTGAAGAAGACAGATGAAGCTTGCGGCAACTTTAAGAAAGCGAAAGAATTGGGTGATCCGAATGCAGATGAATTGATAACCAAATACTGCAAGTAAAAAGATCATCTTCTTGAAGATAAAAAATGAATCCCTGCCAACTCGAAAATTGGCAGGGATTCCTCGTTTTTGGGGACGTTGTATAAAAAACTCTCTCTCTCTTTTTATTTTTCCCCACTTCACTTGTTAAGTTCAGGTTGTAGGTTTTAATGATATATGGTTTGATTTCCTTTTCCCCTTTATAAGTTAAATGCATGGTTATTGAAAATACTGCATGACTTCACTTATTTTTTTTAGAAATAATTTGAATTTCTATCTAAAACAGTAAGTAAATTTAAAATCGTGGTTCATTTTATCTATAATCTTACTATATTCCGCACGTTTTTAATAACACGTATGAGATAAGTTATAATTTATGGAAAAAAATCGATTTACTATTTGTGCAAACAATTACATCGACTGTTTGCGACAAGAGGGCGTTATTCTACGGCCCATGTGTATAAACACGCTATTCGTTCTTTTTCGCAGTTTTGTGGAACTCAATCCATCACGTTTAGTAAGATAAACCGTGAAACTCTAAAGAGGTATAGTAACTATCTGATGGCTTCCCGTTTGAAGCCCAATACGATTTCTACGTATATGCGTATGTTGCGTAGTATCTACAATCGTGGTGTCGATATGCATCAGGCTCCTTATGTACATGGTTTGTTCCGGGATGTTTTTACCGGGGTGGACACACGTCAGAAGAAAGCTATCCCGATCGGCGAACTTCACATGCTATTAAACAAAGATCCTCAATCGGAAAAGCTTCGCCGGACGCAGGCCATTGCCAATCTGTTATTTCAGTTTTGTGGAATGCCTTTTTCTGATTTAGCCCATTTGGAAAAGTCCAATCTGGAGCGGGGGCTTTTGAAGTACAATCGTACCAAGACCGGTACTCCTATGAGTATAGAAGTGCTGGAGTCAGCGCAGAATGCAATTGGGGGATTGTACAATAAATCTGACGCCCGGAGTTCTGGCTATCCTGATTATCTTTTCCGGATATTAAGCGGAGCGTACAAGCGGAATGAAGAAGGAGCCTATCGTGAGTATCAGTCAGCTTTGAGACGTTTTAATAATGAGTTGAAAAGCCTGTCCAGAAAATTAAGGCTACATTCGCCCGTCACGTCGTATACGCTTCGTCATTCTTGGGCTACGACTGCTAAGTACAGAGGTGTACCTATCGAAATGATTAGCGAATCACTAGGACACAAATCTATTAAAACAACACAGATATATTTAAAGGGTTTCGAATTGGAAGAAAGAACAAAAGTAAATAAATTGAATTATTCTTACGTTTGCAATTTTAAAATGCTCTGATTTATATTATTAAAGCATTATGGATTAGGGACTTAATGCTGGTGTTACTCTTAGGTAACGGAATTATATTCGCTACAAAGATAGGTAAAAATATTAATAGCAAACAAACAATAAACTTCTTTTTTTCCTTTTTCTCTAAAATATGCAACATAAATCTATCTGAACATGAAGGATAACATCTTCATGCTCAAAGGCTTTTTATTACCTAAATTCAAGAATGTTTTATATTGAATGTTAGGTGCCCGCTTTTATATTCCCTCATAATCGATTTTTTTCTTTTTTCACAGCGATGTGTATTCTATATGTGTGTTGTCCGTTACCTAAGAAGTAACGGATGAACATGGGGTAAAAAAATATGATTTTAACGAAACCGAAATCAGTAAATGCCGGGCCTAGTAGTGGGACAGGGGAAGGCGTAGCACACTCAAAACGCTGGTATGTAGCACTCGTTCGAATGCATCACGAGAAAAAAGTTGCCGAGCGTTTGTCTAAGATGGGAATTGATTCTTTTGTTCCCGTTCAACAACAAATCCATCAATGGAGTGACCGTCGTAAGATGGTTGATACAGTCTTACTCCCAATGATGGTTTTTGTACATGTCAATCCAAAAGAACGTATGGAAGTCCTTTCATTTTCTACGGTCAGCCGTTATATGGTGATGCGTGGAGAGAGTACTCCTGCCGTTATTCCTGACGAGCAGATGGCCCGTTTCCGTTTCATGCTCGATTATTCCGAAGAAGCAGTCTGTATGAATGATACTCCACTAGCGCGTGGTGAGAAAGTTCGTGTCATAAAAGGTCCTTTGAGTGGACTTGTTGGCGAACTTGTGACTGTAGGCGGGAAGAGTAAGATTGCCGTTCGTTTAAATATGCTTGGCTGTGCTTGTGTAGATATGCCAATCGGTTATGTAGAACCCACAAAGATCACCAATGACAACACGAAGAAAATTTAACGTATTTCTATTCATTCTGTTGCTGGGAGTTTTTTCTCCTTTAATGGCTCAAAATATGAGCGACTCCCAAGTTCTTGAATATGTCAAGGATGGCATCCGCCAGGGTAAAGAACAGAAACAACTAGCTTCTGAACTGGCACGTAGAGGTGTGACCAAAGAACAGGCAACTCGTGTGAAGCAACTCTATGAGCAGCAAAACAATGTCAATGCTTCCAATGCAACGGGTACCGACATCAATGAATCACGCCTTCGTGAGGAAATGAAAGAAAACACTTCCGATATGCTGGAAGACCACCCGAGCACTCAAGACCTCGCACTTGGGAACCAGGTTTTCGGACGAAATATTTTCAACACCCGTAACCTTACTTTTGAACCCAGTGTCAATATCGCCACCCCCTTGAACTATCGTCTGGGTCCCGGTGATGAAGTGATTATCGATATCTGGGGAGCCAGCCAGAACACTATCCGCCAACAGATTTCTCCTGACGGCACGATCAACATTCAGAAAATAGGTCCTGTCAACCTGAACGGACTAACTATTGCTGAAGCCAATGACTATCTCAAAAAAACATTAAACAAGATATATAATGGTCTTAATAATGCGAATGATCCCACCTCTGACATCCGTCTGACTTTGGGCAGCATACGTACTATCCAGATCAATGTAATGGGTGAGGTTGTCCAACCGGGCACTTACTCCCTCTCTTCTTTTGCCACAGTCTTTCATGCACTTTACCGTGCGGGTGGAGTCAGTGACATAGGAAGCCTTCGCAATGTGCAGCTGGTACGTAACGGCAAAAATATCGCCACGATCGACGTCTACCAATTTATCATGAAAGGAAACATTCAGGATGACATTCGTCTTCAGGAAGGCGATGTAGTAATAGTCCCTGCCTATGACGTATTGGTTAAGATCGACGGAAAAGTGAAACGCCCGATGCGTTTCGAAATGAAAAAGGATGAAAGTCTATCCACTCTTATCAGCTATGCCGGTGGCTTTGAAGCCGACGCCTACACCCGTTCCTTGCGTGTCGTACGTCAGAACGGACAGGAATATGAAGTAAACACAGTCAAAGACCTTGACTATAGTGTCTATAAAATGCGAAACGGTGATGTTGTGACCGCCGAAGCCATCCTTAATCGTTTCATCAATAAACTTGAAATCCGTGGAGCCGTTTATCGTCCCGGCATCTACCAGTTGAATGGAAAACTGAATACAGTCCGTGAACTGGTAAACGAAGCCCAAGGTCTGACCGGTGATGCCTTCTTGAACCGTGCCGTTCTCTACCGCCAGCGTGAGGACTTGACTACCGAAGTTGTTCCAGTAGACATTAAAGCTATCATGGACGGTACTTCCCAAAACATCATTCTGATGAAAAACGATATCCTTTATATTCCTAGTATTCATGACCTGGAAGACAGGGGCAACGTCGTAATCCATGGTGAAGTAGCCAAACCTGATTCTTATCCTTATGCGGATAACATGACCCTTGAAGACTTGATCATTCAGGCAGGTGGATTGCGTGAAGCCGCTTCTGTGGTTCGTGTAGATGTATCCCGTAGAATTAAGAATCCTCGTAGTACAGTAGATAACGATACTATCGGCCAGATATATACATTCTCCCTAAAAGAAGGTTTTATTGTAGATGGAACTCCCGGCTTTGTCCTTCAACCTTATGATGAAGTTTATGTACGTCGTAGTCCAGGGTATCAGGCTCAACAGAATGTGGTTGTTGAAGGTGAAATTCTGTTCGGAGGCTCTTATGCAATGACCAGTCGTGAAGAACGTCTTTCGGACTTGATCAATAAAGCTGGAGGTGCAACGAATTATGCCTACTTACGTGGTGCAAAATTGACTCGTGTGGCCAATGCAAGTGAAAAGAAACGCATGGGTGATGTGATCCGCTTGATGAGCAGGCAGTTGGGTGAGGCTATGATGGACTCTTTGGGTGTTCGTGTGGAAGATACCTTTAGTGTTGGTATTGACTTGGAGAAAGCATTAGCGAATCCTGGAGGTACAGCAGATATTGTCTTGCGTGAAGGTGATGTGATTTCTATTCCTAAAAATAATAATACGGTTACAATTAATGGTGCTGTAATGGTTCCGAATACAGTTTCATATATAGAGGGTGAGAATATAGATTATTACTTGAATCAGGCTGGTGGTTATTCTGAAAATGCAAAGAAGAGTAAGAAATTCATCGTTTATATGAATGGTCAGGTGACTAAGGTGAAAGGTAGTGGTAAGAAACAGATCGAACCGGGTTGTGAGATAATTGTGCCTAGTAAGGCTAAGAAAAGGACTAATATTGGAAATATCTTAGGTTATGCTACTACATTCAGTACTTTGGGAATGATGGTTGCTTCTATTGCTAATTTAATAAAAAAATAAAGGAATAACAGCTTATATCACTATGATAGAAGGAGAATCTGGAAAAGAAATAAAACAAAAACATAATAATTATACGGATGAAGAAATCGAAATTGATTTGATGGAGATTTTCGTAAGATTATTGCTATTCGTAAGACAATTTATAAAGCTGCTGGCATTGGTTTAATGTTTGGCGTTATTATAGCAATAAGTATTCCTAAAAAGTACACAGTTGAAGTAACTTTATCTCCAGAGATGGGTAGTGCTAAAGAAGGTGGTTTATCTGGTTTGGCAGCTTCTTTTCTAGGGAGTGGAGTAACTATGGGTGATGGTACTGATGCTTTGAATGCTTCTTTATCTGCAGATATCGTCTCCTCTACTCCTTTTTTATTGGAACTTTCTACTATGGAAATACCTGTATCGAAAGATGAAAACTCAACTTTGAATACTTATTTGGATGAGGAATCTCTTCCTTGGTGGAGTTATATAATAGGACTTCCGGGTATGGTAATTGATGAAATAAAGTCTTTGTTTAGTGAAGAGGATGAATCGACATTTTCAGGCAGAACTAATTTAGGTATAATTGAACTATCAAAAAAAGAGTCGAAGAAAATTAGAACTTTAAAGAAAATGATTACTGCTACTATAGATAAGAAAACATCTATGACTACGGTTGCTGTAACCTTACAAAATCCTAAAGTAGCTGCAGTCGTTGCTGATTCTGTTGTGAAAAAATTACAGGAATATATCATTGATTATCGTACTTCCAAAGCGAAAGAAGACTGTATTTATTTGGAAAAACTATTCAAAGAACGTCGGCAAGAGTATTACATTGCACAGAAGGAATATGCTAGTTATATAGATTCTCATGATAATATCATATTGCAGAGTGTCCGTGCCGAACAGGAACGGCTACAGAACGATATGAGCCTGGCTTATCAGGTATATAGTCAGGTGGCAAGTCAGCTTCAGGTTGCCAGGGCCAAAGTTCAGGAAGAGAAACCTGTGTTTGCTGTAGTAGAGCCTGCTGTGGTACCATTGACCCCTTCGGGGATCAGTAAAAAAATATATGTTTTGGCATTTATCTTCTTATCTATTTGTTTTGCCATATTTTGGAAGTTATTCGGGAGTGATTTCTTTAATAAATTTTTGAAAATACGAGCTTAATATTCATTAGTAATGTGACAATGGCGTCAACTAACCAGATAAATAAAGTAGTAGAATTAATAGCAGTTCTGGGAGATTTGATTATTTTAAACTTTAGCTTGTTTCAACTCCTTCTTTTTTGGGAAAAAGCGTCTATATATTCGCCTTTTTCTTGTACTGTTTCTTTGATGATGACTTCGCTTAGTCTCTGCTATTTGGCATGTTCTGCATCCCGTGGAAAAGCCTGATAGTAGAGAAATCCGTGCGGATCAACTTGTGTTGCGTGTACTGAAGAATATTATAACATTTTCAGTATTTTGGGCATGCATTATGACTTTCAGCGGAATTTCTATTATTTCTCCTCTTTTCTTTGTTTTCTATTTTTTTATTCTCTTTGTTGTATTGAGTATCTATCGCATTATTATTCGTCATTCTCTAATTAGTTATTGTGCTAAGGGTAAGCATAAACGTTATGCTGTTTTTATAGGTGGAGGCAATAATATGCAGATGTTATATGAGGAAATGGAGAGCTCTTTGGCATCTATTTATGAAGTAGTCGGCTATTTTGATATTGGACCTAATGATGCTCTTTCATCTCAATGTCCTTACTTGGGTAGTCCTGATAGTTTTGCCGATTTTATGTCTGGAGACATATCTATAAAGCATGTGTTTTGTTCCTTATCAATGGATCAAGGCCGCTATAATTTTTCTATTATGAATTATTGCGAGAATCATTTGCTCTATTTTCATGGTGTTCCTAATGTTTGTAAAGGATTTCCTCGGCGAATTTGGCATAGCATGGTAGGAAATATGCCGATTTTGAATTTACGCTATGAACCTCTAAGTAAAATGGAAAATCGTGTATTAAAAAGAGTCTTTGATATTATGTTATCTGGAATTTTTTTGATTACTATTTTTCCAATTGTTTATCTTATTGTGGGAAGTATTATTAAATTAACTTCTCCTGGTCCTATATTCTTTAAACAAATGAGAACTGGTTTAAATGGTATAGATTTCAAGTGTTATAAATTTCGTTCTATGAAAGTGAATGAAGAGGCTGATAGTAAACAAGCAACTGTAGATGATCCTCGGAAAACCCGGTTCGGAGACTTTCTCCGGCATTCTAATATTGATGAACTTCCACAGTTTATTAATGTCTTTAAAGGTGATATGTCGATAGTGGGGCCTCGCCCTCACATGCTTGCTCATACAGAGACTTATGCACAACTGATTGATAAGTATATGGTGAGACATTTCATTAAGCCAGGAGTTACAGGATGGGCGCAAACACATGGGTTTCGTGGGGAAACCAAAGAGCTGTCACAAATGGAGGGGCGTGTTAAGGCTGATATTTGGTATATGGAGCATTGGACAATATTGCTTGATTTATATATTATTTATAAAACTGTAGCAAATGTGATTGTGGGGGAGAAAAATGCGTATTAAGATGGAAATTAGGATTATAGCTACCTAGATGTGTCTACAAGAAGATATGTTTATGATTAATTTATGGAAAGTCATAGCAATAACCGATTAGTAAAGAATACGCTATTACTATATGTACGCACAATTATTGTCATGTGTGTCGGTTTATATACATCAAGAGTAATTTTAGATGTATTGGGAATAGAAGATTATGGTATTTATAATGTGGTTGGAGGATTTGTTGTGATGTTTTCTGTTTTTTCTGCATCATTATCAAATTCCATTACACGTTATATCACATTTGAATTAGGATGCCATAATATGGAAAGGTTACGTACAGTCTTTCTATGAGCCTTAATATACAAATAATAATTTCTTTTATAATAGTTCTGTTGGTAGAATTAGTTGGTGTATGGTTTCTAAATTATCGATTGAATATTCCATCGGATAGACTGTATGCTGCAAATTGGGTTATGCAGTTTTCGTTATTTACATTTGTTGTCAATCTCATTAGTTTACCATATAATGCTTTAATTGTAGCCTATGAAAAGATGGATGTGTTTGCATATATATCTTTATTAGAAGCGTCGTTGAAATTAGGTGTTGTTTATTTATTGTTTATATCACCTATTGATAAATTGATTTTTTATGCATTTCTTCTTGCCTTAGTTTCATTATTGATACGTCTGATCTATGGTTGGTATTGCACACATAAATTCACAGAGTGTAGATATGTATTTGTGTTGAACAAATCATTGTTGAAGAATATGTTAGGTTTTGGGGTGGAATTTCTTAGGGACAGGAGCTTATTTGTTTAATACGAATGGGGTGGATATTCTATCTAATCTTTTTTTTGGAATAACTATTAATACAGCTCGTGGAATCGCTAATCAGGCTGGTAATGCAGTTCGGCAATTTGTTAATAATTTTACAACTGCGCTTAATCCCCAGATTATTAAAACTTATGCAGATAATAATCTTGATATTTGCTTTTCTACGGTACGTCAAGGAGCTAAGTACTCATATTGTTTAATGCTTTTTTTTTTCATACCATTTGTATTAGAGGCAAATTATATACTTCATTTGTGGTTGAAAGAATTTCCAGATCAAACAGTTGTGTTTTGGCAGCTAACGATGTTGGGAATATTAGTGGATCTTCCGGGGGCTCCTTTAACAATTCTTGCCCAAGCCATAGGTCATATTCGGAGATATTATATATATATGAGTTTAATAGGAGCGCTTGTATTTCCAATTTCATATTTTTTGTTTTATTGGGGATGGCCTGCATATTCAGCTTATATAGCATATATCGTAATTTACACTTGTCTTGTCTATGTACGTCTTATTCTTATGAATAAACAAATCGGTTTTCCTATAAATATTTTCTTGAAGCAGGTGATAGGGCGTATCGTTTCCGTTACAGTATTGTCGTTTATATTGCCGATAATACTAAATAATATTATGGGTGAAGGATTTTTACGTTTGATATCAGTTGGATTTGTGAGTACTTTATCACTGGTAGTATCTATGTTTTATATAGGTATGCAGAAGTCTGAACGTGTACAGGTGGTAGGCTTTATAAGGAATAAGTTATATCATATTTATAGTAAGGAATTATAGATGAAAGTTTGTATTGTTACTTGGCTTGGTACTGGTAATTTTGGTACAAGTTTACAGTCTTATGCACTACATATGAAGCTTAGTGAAATGGGGTATAATGTATCAATGCTTCATTGTTTTACACCCGATGATTTCAGTTTTCGGGGGCGAATCTATAAATGGTTGAGACTTAATCGAATTTTATTTTCACAGATAATCAAAGGAGAATATTTCTCAAAGAAGCAGAAAAAAATACGTCAGTTTAATAAAAAGAATTATTGTCACCAGATAATTAAGACTTATAGACAGTATCGATGTTTGCTCCAAGAAACGCAGATATTTATTACTGGCAGTGATCAGATTTGGAATTGTTATAATGGTTTTGCTCCTTTCTATTTTTTAGATTTTGCAGGAGACGTCAAAAGGGTTGCTTATGCTTCGAGTATGGGTACGGGGGACTTTCCTCAAGCGTATAAATCAATTGTAAAGGAATTGCTTGCAAAATTTAGCCATATTGGTGTGCGTGAAAGTACTGCTGTTCCCATTATTGGTGAATTGTTGGAAAGAACTGATATTGTTCAAGTGGCTGACCCGACTTTTTTACTTTCATCTACTCAATGGTTAGATTTTGCAATGACGGCTGATATTGAGATTGAAATGCCGTTTCATTTTATTTTGTGCTATTTTGTGGGTAATAATTCTTCGTATCAACAGCAAGTGGAGGATATAAAACAGCACTTAGGTATAGAAAAAGTTATTCTTATTCCGTCTTTGGAAAATAAACATATGCAATTACCTCATGCACAAATATACAATGCTGCTGGACCTAAGGAATTTGTTCGTTTGCTGTCTTGTGCTTCTTGCATTTGTACCGATTCTTTTCATGCGATAGCACTTTCTATCAATTTGCAGAAAGACTTTATCGCTTTGAAACGTTTTCAAGATGCAGATGAGAAATCTCAAAATTCGCGTATTTATGATGTTCTTGAGCATTATGGATTGGATCATCGCATATATGAGAATAAAGATTTGAAGCTTTATCAACCTATTTCTTATAAGTTGATAAACTTAAAAGTGATTCATGACCGAGAAGAATGCATTGCTTATCTAAGAAATGCTATTGAAGAATAATTAACCAATACTTTTTAATGAAAAATAAGGAGAAAATATTTAGGCACAATAATTTAAGAAAATCAAATTTAGAATTATTGAGGCTGGTAGCTATGTTTTTTATTATCTGTCACCATTTAGTTATTAGAAGTGCACAAACTTGTGGTTATACCCGGCCTTTCAATATAAACGAAGACGTTTTAGGGGGGGGAGGTTTGGTTATTTGATATTTGATATAGTTTTTTTTATTGCTTGGCTTGTGAAAAATTTTAAATCACTGTTTGTAGAAAAGATAGGTAAATTGAAAAAATAGGATAAATATGAAAGTATTAGTTTTAGGGGGTACTGGGGCAATGGGGACACATTTGGTTTCTATTTTGGCAGAAGCTGGTATGAAAGTGGATGTTACTTCACGACAGGAGTTAGCTGATAGAACAAATATACATTATATAAAAGGTAACGTTCATAACATTTCTTTTGTAAAGTCATTATTGGCACAGAACTACTACAATGTTATTATTGACTTTATGATTTATACTACAGTGGAGTTTAATGATAGATATTGGTTATATCTTAATAATACCGACCAGTATTTTTATCTTAGTACTTCACGTGTTTATGCAGATGCGGCATTGATTACAGAAGAATCGCCGCGTTTACTTGATGTTACTACAGATAAGAAATATTTGGCAACTGACGAATATGCTCTTTGTAAAGCCCGTCAGGAAGATTTACTTCGAAATAGTTGCAAATCCAATTTTACAATTATTCGTCCATATAAAACTTATAGTGAAATCCGATTACAGTTGGGGGCACTAGATAAAGAGACGTTTATTCAGCGCATACTGCAAGGACATTCTGCGGTTATACCTATGGATGTTATGAGCCATACTACGACTCTTACTTATGCTAGAGATGTTGCTATTTGTATTGCCAAACTGATAGGGAATAAAAAGGCAATGGGAGATACTTTTAATATAGTTACTAGCAAAAATATTAAATGGATGGATGTACTGGATATTTATTTAAATGTTTTAGAAAATAAAATGGGGTATCGTCCTAATGTCGTGGAAATAGATCGCTGTCCTCAACTTGATGTGAATATAGCACAATACCAAATTTTGTATGATCTTCACTATAATCGTCAATTTGATAATACTAAGATAAAAGAAGCAGTAGGAGGTTATGAATTTATACACCCCAAAGAGGGACTTGCCAAGTGTATTACTTCATTCTTGGATAATCCAAAATTTAATTATTTAGATTGTAGGGCAGAAGGAATTCATGATCATTATTCACATGAGTTTATGTCTTTGAGTCAGTTTGCTACTAATAGTCAAAGATTACATTATTTTATGTATCGTTTCTGTCCTGTTTCTGTGGGAAAAATCGCGTTATTCTGCAAGCAAATGAAACATAAATAAAAGAGCTTAGCTGATTTAATGCTAAAGATCACACATTTACCATTTTTTATACATAATCAGAAAAAGTATGAATACTCATTATTCAAGTGAAAAAGGAATACAGATTCTCGTTAAGTTACTTAAAGAGCATCATATAAAGCGGGTTATTACTTCACCAGGTGGCACAAATATGATGTTGAATGCTTCATTAATGTATGATGGAAGTTTTGAAATGTATTCATCGGTAGATGAACGTTCTGCGGCCTATATGGCCTGCGGTATGGCAGAGGAATCGGGCGAACCTGTCATGATTACTTGTACAGGAGCAACAGCAGCTCGTAATTATATGCATGGATTGACAGAAGCATACTATCGTAAATTGCCTATTCTGGTAGTAACAGGAACCCAGGATTTACGTCGTTTGGGCAATTTATATGACCAAGTGACCGATCGTAGTATGCATCCGAATGATATTTTAACGTTTAGTACTTATATACCTACAGTTCGTGATGATAAAGATGCTGATAGTGCTGCGCTGAAAATCAACCAAGCAATTTCGGCTTTGACACTCCACGGTGGAGGTCCTGCGCATATAAATTTGGAAACGGTGTATAGCCGTGATCTTTCGGTGACTTGTCTGTCTCCTGTAAAAGTAGTAAAACGTATTTCGTATGATGATGAATTACCTACCTTGCCACAAGGTCGGATAGCTATATTTATAGGTTCCCATCGAACGTTTACCGAAGATGCAACAATGAGTATTGACCGTTTCTGCGAAACCACAATGCAGTCGTTTTGTGATCATACAAGTGGTTACAAAGGGCGTTTTCGACAGTTGGATGCACTGCTTTCCTTGAAAGGAGCTAAATGTTTAGATAATATTCGTTTACTTATCCATTTAGGTGAAATTTCAGGTGACCATTTCAATATGGGAGCTTATGCTAAGGAGGTCTGGCGTGTAAATAAGGATGGACAATTGCGTGACCGTTATGGTAAGCTTACTTATCTTTTTGAAATGAGTGATAAGCATTTTTTTGAATCCTACGCAAACAAAGATTGTTGTCCGGGTATTTCTTTTATACAAGAATGCCGGGCGGATTATAATAAAATGTATGATGAATTACCAGAACTTCCTCTTCCAATATATGGATGGCAAAAACTTTGGCACCTAAAATACCGGAGTCCTCAATTATTCATTTTGGCATTCTGACTTCGCTTCGTTCATGGAATTTTTTTGAGGTATCAAACTCAATCCAGTCAGCAAGTAATGTCGGGGGATTTGGTACAGACGGTATATTATCTTCTTTGTTAGGAGCATCGCTTGTTAATCCGAATAAACTTCATTTTTGTGTTATAGGTGATTTGGCTTTCTTTTATGATATGAATGCGCTGGGCAATAGACATTTAGGAAATAATTTGCGTATTCTTTTAGTGAATAACGGTAAGGGATGTGAGTTTACTCATCATCTGAATCCTGGTCATATATTTGAAGAAAATGTAAATCAATATATTGCAGCAGCTGGACACTATGGTAATCAGTCACCAACACTTGTTCGTGATTATGCTTGTAATTTAGGTATGGACTATCTTACAGCAAATACTAAGGAGACTTTTTTAGCCAACATGGAAGCTTTTGTCAATCCGGTTATTAATAATTCTTGTGTTTTTGAGGTTTTTACTCGGGATATTGATGAGAATGAAGCTTTGAAGATAATGGCGAATGTAGCTTCTATGAAACATCAAATTAAAGAGGGGATAAAAAGTACAGTTGGTGAAAAAGGGATTAAGTTTATTAGAGACTTGATAAAGAAATGAAAAGTTGCATTGTTGTTATTCCTGTATATAAATCCGCTCCTAAAGTAACAGAGGTGGCTTCTTTTAGACAATGTATTAGAGTTCTTAAGAGTTTTGATTTATGCCTAATAACTTATGAGGAATTGGATTTAACTGTCTATATGGGGATAGGAAAAGAATACTCTAAAGAGATTAGTGTAAAGTGTTTTGAGCGTCACTTTTTTACTTCTGTAGAAGGTTACAATAAACTGTGTTATAATATTGATTTTTATTCGGCATTTCGTAATTATGATTACATGCTTATATACCAGTTAGACGCATGGGTTTTCCGTAATGAATTGCAAATGTGGTGTGAGAAAGGATATGATTATATTGGTAGTCCCTTTTTTAAGAATATATCTTCTAAAGGAACAAATCCTTTGTATAGCAAAGAGATGGTGGCTGTTGGTAATGGTGGATTTTCTTTACGTAGAATACAGTATTGCATAAAATTACTTGAAAGATGGAAATGGCTTCCTTATTTAACTACAAGATATTTGTGGAAAATGTATTCAACAGAAGAGATAAATGGTAATAGGGGTAAATATTATTTATTATTACTTGTTTTGTGTAAAACATGTATTAAAACATTAGGTTTTAGGAATACATTGAGCTATTTCATTAAATCAGGTAGGGTGAATGAGGACTTCTATTTTAGTAAATGGGCATTGCATGCATGGAGGGTAAGAGCAAATTTACCATCATGTGAAGAAGCTTCCTACTTTTCTTTCGAAGTGAATCCATCTTATTTATATGATTTAAATGGGAAGTTGCCATTCGGGTGCCATGCTTTTGAAAAATGGGAATCTGATATTTTCTGGAGTAAATACATACAGGTTAGTACTTAGTAATTCTAGAATGCTGAAGGAGAGTATAAAATAGGGTCCTTAGAATAGATAGGATGGATGTTTAAATGTGGCTAATAATATTAGCAGAGAATTTTGAGATTATGGATACACCAATTATTTCAGTAATTACAGTATGTTATAATGCTGTTGTAAGTATTGAAGAAACTATGTTGTCCGTTTTGAACCAGAGGTATGATAAAGTGGAATATATTGTCATTGATGGTGGTAGTAAGGATGGGACATTGGATATTATCAAGAAGTATGCTAATAGGTTAGCATATTGGACGAGTGAGCCGGACAAAGGAATTTATGATGCTATGAATAAAGGCATATCAAAAGCAACTGGAAACTGGGTGAATTTTATGAATGCTGGAGACTTGTTTATAGATAATGAAGTCTTGAGTAAGTGCTTTGAAAATAACTTCTATGATAATGTGGACATTCTTTATGGAGATGTGATTTACAAATATAAGTTTGAAAGCGTATGGTAAAAGCAGGTAATATTCAGCAGATTATAAATCATATGGTATTTAGTCATCAAAGTACTTTGGTTCGGAACCAAATAATGAAAAATGGATTTAATCTACAATGGAGGCTAGCAGCTGACTATAATTTCTTATTAGATTGTTTTTTGAGAGGAAGAATATTCGCTCATGTTGGCATTCCAATGAGCCTAGTCGATTGGATAATGGAGCAACACATAATAATTATTCTCAATCAAGAAAAGAAGTATTAGATATTCATAGACAGTTTGGGTATTCTTTTTTTAAACGCTATTGGTTGTATTTTGTTGATTTGTTTCATTTTTATGTTAGTAATATAGTGAAGTTTATAATGCCAAAGTCACTTTTGGATAAAATTTATAATATATCAAATTGATGATGTCAGTAAATAGTAATGTTGCATACGAACAATAAATTATATTGGCTATATAGCCTTCTTATATTTCTGACACTTTATACAGATTCTCCTTTATCAACTTATTTGGGAGCTTTTGGTGAGTCAATGTTGCCAAGTATTAGCCTTTGTTTATATATATTGTTTGCTTTAACAAATAGAATTAATAGAACAGATAGTTTTGTTAGGAAATTTAGTTTTCTCATCAAAGTTACAACGCTTTTGAGTTTGATAGCATTTTTTATATATCCATTATTTGATATTAGTTATACACAATTGGGTGAATCGTTATTCGTGAAATTAGTGAAGCTGTGGCTCACTTTTCAAGCTTATATTTGTTACTTACTACTATTGATTAATATTGCGGGGGATTATACTATAGAACGAATTTTGAAGCCTTTCTTTTGGGGCTTTGTTGGATTAACAATAATATTACTGATAGAATTTTACCAATCTCCTTATGCATTCACATATCTTCACACGCTACACTGATATTTATTATAGAATCCGATTGCTTACTCCAGAATCTTCTGCAACAGCATTAATGTTAGAAGTGTTTTTTGTATTATCAGTATTTTATACTTATTATGTACGACAAAGTAAATTTTTGTTGTTGGGGGTATTGATATGTGCAGGACTACATATTGCTTTATCTGGTTCAAAGACATTATTGGCGATTATATGTATTTCTGGGATTTTGCTTTTTTTTCAGAGGGCAAAATATATGTTTAGTTTTAAAGGATTACTAGTAATGACAGGATTTGTAATTGGTGGAGGCTATGTAGCGTCATTCATTCTTCCTAAATTAATAGAAAGTTCTATGAATGATTTGGAAAATTATACATCTGTAGTTACACGATTCTATTCAATATTCATAGGTTATTCTATTGGTATATGTTTTCCTTTAGGTACTGGATTTCAGACATATATGTATTTATTTCCAGAGATGATGCGGAATAATCTATTCCTCATTGATATGATAAATATGCCATTGCGTTCTGATGAAGTGATCAGTTTAGCAACTAGTGGAGATGACAATGCTGTAGCAGCAAAGTCTTTTCTGGGACAAAGTAGTATATATTGGGGAATAATAGGAACATACTTTTTCATTAAAAACTATGTAAAACTTTATAGCTGTTCTAAAACTAATATTAAGAAGGGAAATTCTTTGTTCAAAATGTTGTTGATTCTAATTATTGTTCAATTATTATTCTCTTCTGGATTAGATTATTGTGTAATAGCTTTGTTTTTTGTCCATATAAGAATAAAGAATGACTATAAGCCGATAAAAATAAGAATACATGGGGGGGATTTTTTTAATAAACAGAAGATTTTATGTAAATCATTAAATACAAATGATTGATATGGATAAAAGGATAAAAGATAAATCTTGCTAAAACGGAGATAAAATGAAAGTAATTTGGGTTTCACCAGAGTGCCCATATCCTGCTAATACTGGAGGAAGGATAGGGATAATGAAAAGATTGGAGTATTTTTCAAAGGATAATGAAATATATTTTTTTTGTGTGATAGATAATGATAATGAATATAAGTATTCATCTATTTTATCGAAGTATTGTAAAAAAGTACATTTCTATAAAAGAAATAAAGGTACCGCCTTGTTTAAGTTAATAAAAGGACCTTTTGTATGTGTATCTCGCTGGATAACAACAATGAAAGATGATATAAATGTATGTTTTGAAAAGGAAACTATTGATTGGGTTATAGTGGATTTTCCACAAATGCTAGGCAATATTAGTAAAAAAATATTTGATTCTAATAAATTGATTTTAAATCAACATAATGTAGAATATGTAACATTACATAATTTAGCAAATAGCATTGACAATCCGTGGAGGAGAGCACTTTATTATATAGAAGCTAAAAGGCTATATCAATTTGAGCAAAAATGCTATAAGAATTTAAATATTAAGTTATTTACATTTGTCTCCATTGAAGATAAAATTTTCTTTGAGAGAAAGTGGAGGAGAGTCAACACTTTATTAGTTCCTGTAGGTGCGGAGATTTATAAGTATGAGGAGAATAGAGATAATCGGAACATTATTTCATACTTTGGAAAAATGTCCTATCCAGCAAATGCCGAAGCTGCAATTTGGTTTTCTAATAAAGTCTTTCCCATTATTCAAAAAGAGATTCCAGAATCCAAATTCTATATTGTAGGTAAAGATCCATACAAAGAATTATTAGAACTATCAGAGAATAATTCCAATATAGTTGTAACAGGTACCGTTGATAATATAGAAGATTATTACAAACAAACCGATTTGATTGTAGTACCATTGAGGAATGGAGGGGGGTGAAAGTAAAAGTATTGGAAGCTCTAGGGCATGGTAAATTAGTTATTTCGACGGTTAAAGGAATAGAAGGAACAACTTTTCGGAATCAGAAAGAGTTATTGACAGCTGAATCTACAGAAGAATTTGCACATATTTGCATAAATGCGTTACAGAAATATTTCTTGTTATGAGGAAATAAGGAGATGTGGTTATGAAAATATTCGAAAGAACTTTACTTGGAAAGCTGTTGTTGATAAGTTTGAACAGGAATTAAATAATTTAAAATCATAATTCGATAAAATAAAGACACATTTATGATTATTCGTAGTAAAGCTCCTCTGCGCCTTGGACTGGCTGGAGGAGGTAGTGATGTATCTCCTTATAGTGATATATATGGTGGATTGATACTTAATGCCACTATTAATCTCTATGCTTATTGTACAATAGAGGAAACTGAAAATGGGAAGATTGAAATAAATGCATTTGATGCACATTGCTATAAAAGTTATCCATTTTCAAAGGTTTTAGAAATAGATGGTGAGGCTAGTTTAATTAAAGGAGTATATAACCGTATAGTTCGAACATATGATTTGGAGATAAAGTCTTTCAAAATTACAACTTATAGTGATGCTCCAGTAGGTTCTGGACTTGGTACATCGTCAACAATGGTCGTGTGTGTGTTGAAGGCATTTGTGGAATGGTTAAGTTTACCTCTTGGTGATTATGAGTTGTCACGTCTTGCATATGAAATTGAGCGTAAGGATTTAGGCTTATCTGGAGGTAAGCAGGATCAGTATGCTGCTGCATTTGGAGGGTTTAACTATATGGAGTTTCTTCAGAATGATCTGGTTATTGTTAACCCTTTGAAAATAAAACGGTGGATAATAGATGAACTTGAGGCTTCTATGGTTCTTTATTTTACTGGTGCTTCTCGTAGTAGTGCTGCTATTATCGATGAGCAGAAGAAAAACACTTCGCAAGGCAATAGTGATGCGATAGAAGCTATGCATAAAATAAAGCAGAGTGCGAAGGATATGAAACTTGCTCTTTTAAAAGGCGATATAGATAGTTTTGCAGATATACTTCGTGAAGGCTGGGAGAATAAAAAGAAAATGGCATCTCATATAACAAATCCTGTAATCCAAGAAGTAATGGATGTTGCTATGGGAGCTGGTGCAAAAGCAGGTAAGGTATCTGGTGCTGGCGGTGGCGGATTTATAATGTTTATTGTTGAACCGACTCGTAAGAAAGAGGTTGTTGAGGCTCTTAAAAGAATGAGTGGCTTTGTTGTGCCGTTCCAGTTTAGTGACGGAGGCGCTCACGGCTGGAAAATTTATTCTACAGATAACGTGCATTCGATGAATAATTTATAGTATAACCGATTCCGATATATGAAAATTTTAGAAACAAGACTATACCAATACATAGACCTTCTTATTTTGAGATACCCTCAATTGATTGTTGTTAAGGATTGTATTGTTGAAGCGTATCAAATCCTTGAGGAGTCTTATACTAATGATGGAAAACTTTTGGTGGCAGGAAATGGTGGCTCTGCTGCTGATGCGGAACATATCGTTGGGGAATTGATGAAGGGCTTTGTTAATCCTAGAAGATTGGAAGCGGAGTATTCGGATGCATTGATTACTGTTAATAAAGAGCTGGGGAGAGTGTTGAGTGAGAATCTACAGGGTGCGCTCCCTGCTATTGCTTTAGATGGTCATTAGCTCTAACTACTGCATATATGAACGACTGTGAACCTTTACTTTGTTTTGCACAGCAAGTAAATGGATATGGAAAGAAAAGTGATGTGTTTCTTGGTATTTCTACTTCCGGGAATAGTAAAATATACTGTATGCAGCGACTGTTGCAAAAGCTAAAGGGATGAAAGTAATTGGACTGACTGGTAAGAAAGATAGTAAATTATCAGAGATATCTAATACCTGTATTCAAGTTCGGAGACAGAAACTTATAAGATACAGGAATTACATTTGCCTGTTTATCATTGCCTCTGTTTGATGCTGGAAGATACGTTTTTTGGAAAAGAATAATTTTTAGAATTAAATATATGAAGGTAGTAATAATGGCTGGAGGAAAAGGTACCCGTATTGCAACAGTTGCGGCTGATATACCTAAACCCATGATTAAAATATGTGGTAAACCTATCCTTGAACATCAGATAGAGAATCTTAAAGTTTGTGGACTCACCGATATTATTCTTGTTATAGGTCACTTGGGAGAAGTTATTCAGGAATATTTTGGAGATGGGGCAAAATGGGGAGTAAATATAGAGTATTTTGTAGAAGAACATCCACTGGGGACCGCTGGAGCATTGTTTATGATGCCACAATTGACAGACGATTTCTTATTGCTTTGTGGCGATGTTATAATAGATGTGAATTTCAACCGTTTTATTGCATTTCACAAGGCACATAAGGCATGGGCTAGTTTAATATCTCATCCTAACGGGCATCCTTATGATAGTTCTTTGTTGGTGACAGAGATTATGTCGCCAAAGGAGGTGGGAGGTATGCCGGAAGATACTCATAGAGTAATCCGCTGGATGAATAAAGAGGATGAGAGATTATACTATAAGAACAGAGTGAATGCTGGAGTCGAAATTATTTCTCCTGAACTTCTAAAAGAAACAATGAAGAATTTTACTCCTCGTCACCCTGAGAATCCCAACAAGATAGATTTAGATCGTGATGTGCTGAAACCTAATATCAAAAGTGGTAAAATATATGCTTATGATACCCCTGAATATGTTAAAGATATGGGTACTCCTGATCGTTTTCATGAGGCTGAGACTGATATGTTGAAAGGGCTGGTATATGCAAGAAATCTCAAAAATAAGCAGAAAGCTATATTTCTTGATAGAGATGGAACGATAAATAAATTGGCAGGGTTTGTTACCAATCCGGAGCAGTTTGAACTGATACAGGATGTGACGGATGCAATTAAATTAATAAATAAATCAGGCTATCTGGCTATTGTTGTAACTAATCAGCCTGTGATTGCTCGTGGTGATTGTACTTTTGAAGAATTGCAGACTATTCATGACAAGATGGAAACGGAACTTGGGAAAAAGGGGCTTTGTTGATGCAATATATGTATGTCCTCATCACACAGACAGGGGGTTTGAAGGTGAACGACCTGAATATAAGTGTGACTGTAATTGTAGGAAACCGAAGCCGGGGCTATTTTTACAGGCAGCTAAAGAATTTAATATAGATTTGTCACAATCTTATATGATAGGTGATAGTGATAGTGATATAGAAGCTGGTCGGAATGCCGGGGTACAGAAATCATTAAAAATAGGGACTAGTGAAGGAAAAACATTTTTGAATCTCGTAAATCTCGTCTTGTCATATTAAAGTTTTCTTAATGAAGAGAAGAGTTCTACAAATATCGAATTACTATACACCGCATATAGGTGGTATAGAACAAACATGCCAGTATTTATCTGAAGGTTTGAAAGATGAATATGAAGTAAAAGTTATTTGTTTTAGTGAGGATAAAGGAACAAAAGTTCAAGAAATCAATGGAATTCAAATAATAAAGCCGGGAGTTTTTCTTAGTGTAGCCAGGCAAGATTTGTCTTTTTCATATTTTAGGCATTTACATAAGGTTATTAAAACATGGAAGCCGGATATAATTCATTTTCATTATCCTAATCCTTTTGTAACAGCACTTCTTCTTCCTATTATACCAAGGACTACGAAATTGTATGTACAATGGCACCTTGATATAACAAAGCAAAAGAAGATATATCCTTTTATTAAGCCTTTTGAAACAATATTGCTAAAAAAAGCGGATCTGATCGCACCTACGTCACCTAATTATCGCGATTCGTCCAAACCTTTATTGCCATTTAGAAATAAAACAACTATTCTTCCAAGTGCTATAGATATTCAAAAGTTAAATGTAAATACTGGAGATATAGAAACCATACAAAGAATAAAAGATAAAGCGAAAGGGAGAAAAATTGTTTTTTTTATTGGCAGGCATGTTCTTCATAAAGGAATCCAGGATTTGATTAAAGCTGAACAGATGATAAAGAATGATTGCTATATTTTCATAGGAGGAGTGGGCCCACTAACTGATGAAATGAAAGCTATTTGTAAATCAAATAGGGTTGAATTTGTGGGTAGACTATCCGATCAGGAGAAGAAGTGTTATTATCATGCAGCTGATATTTTTGCATTTCCTTCTTATACGAAAGCAGAAGGTTTTGGCTTGACATTAGCAGAAGCAATGTATTGTAATGCTGTTCCTGTAACATATACGATAGAAGGCTCGGGAGTTAATTGGGTATCACTTCATGAAGTTACGGGTTTAGAAGTCCCCAATAGGAATGTTGCAGCATATGCCAAGGCAATAGATAAATTGTTGTCAGATGATAAAAAAAGAAATGATTTCGCAGAGGCGGCTCATCAACGGATTGTCGAAAATTTCACCATTGAGAAAGAAATCTTGAATATAAAAAAACAATATAAGGAGTTGCTATGAATTTTATAATAATAGGTGGTACAGGATTTATAGGTACACATCTTACAATTTTAATAAAACAACAGTATTCTGATGCTCATGTGTACAACCTTGATATCGTGAGGCCGGATATTCCATTACCTGCTGTAAAAGTGAGTCCATTAAAAGGAGGACAAGTACTACGGTCTGTATTTGTTGAGTGTGATGTTCGCAAGTCCATAGAACATCTTCCTTTTACTCCAACTTCCGAAGACGTCATCTTTAACTTTGCAGCCGTTCATCGTACTCCGGGACATCGGATCAGGCTTATTTTGAGACGAATATTCGTGGTGCAGAGAATGTATGTGCTTTTGCCGAAAAGTTTGGGATAAAGAAAATCGTTTTTACCAGTTCCATAGCCCCTTATGGTGCAGCTGAAGATTTGAAAACGGAAGAGACGCTTCCTACACCGAACACGCCTTATGGAATTTCTAAATTAGTGGCTGAAAAAATACATACGATTTGGCAGGCAAAAAAGCCGAACGAACGACAACTTACTATTGTTCGTCCGGGTGTGGTATTCGGTAAAGGGGAAAATGGTAACTTTACCCGTTTGTATTGGGGGATCCGTGGCGGTAAGTTCTTCTATCCGGGCCGTAAAGATACGATTAAAGCTTGCATTTATGTGAAAGAATTGGTTCGCTTTATGCTTTATCGGTTGGAGAATCATAGCGAAGGAGTAGAGTTATATAACTGTACATTTGAACCGGCTTTTACTATTGAGCAAATAGTAGAAACGATGAAAAAGGTTACGGGACTACAACGTACCATTGTTAAGGTGCCGGGAAGTATTCTAATGACAGTTGCAAATATTGTCGGTCCGTTAGGGGGAAAAGCTTTAGGTATTTGTCCGGCTCGTGTAAAGAAGTTAATGATCTCTACTAATATATGCGGAAAGAAATTGGCTGATTCTGGGTATAAGTTTCACTATACATTTGAGGAAGCAATTGAGGATTGGTATAGAGATAACGATAATAAGTATTTGAGATGATTTTTCTGAAACAAATTGGGTATAAAATGAATGTTGAAAATGTTGAGATGTAATAAACACGTGAGTGTTTCGTATGTGAGATGAAAAAATGTAGGTCCCTAGCTTCATGCTGTAAAGGCATGATTCTCCTACATTGTGGATTAGAAATAGCGCGACGGTGTATTTCTGATCTACGCCCTGACATCGGAGGTTAAAGCCGATGTGAATTTCCCACTATATCAACTGTCTGTGAAGATCGTTGATATTTCTTTTTATTCTCATTATACTGGATAATAGTCTCCTCTTTCTTTGTTTATATGTTATAATTTTTGTAACTTTATAGCATATAAAACAGTAATAAAGAAACGATGGAACATTCAGACTTTGTAGTGAAATGTTATAATAAACAAGAGTTAGCCCAGATGTATTTTCCTGATTTGACAATTCGTGCTTCGGTCAATAAACTTCGGAGGTGGATGAGGAGATGCAAGCCATTGATGAATGAGATACTGTCTACTGACTTTCATCCGAAGACAAAGGCATTTTCTGTGAGAGAAGTGCGGCTTATTACTTATTACTTGGGAAAGCCGGGGGAACTATAAATGATATAAACATAAAAAAGAACTACGGGAGACTGCACTTTCGCGAGCTCCCGTAGTTCTTTTTATATATTCATATACTCTTTTCGACTGTCAAAACAGGGACAAGCCTTATGAATCGAAGCACTAAGTTGATAATGTCCTAGGATTTGCGCATCCGGATACTGATGTTTGAGAATCGTCAACAAGTCAAGTAGCGCGAAGCGCTGCGCCTGTGTTCTCGTATCCGCCGGACGACCTTCTTCATCCAACCCACCTTCATAGCAAATTCCAATACTATGCCGGTTGAAACCTCGCACATGCGCACCGGGCTCTGATACCGGGCGACAATGGTGAAGTTCCCCATTACGGGTGATGTAAAAATGATACCCTATGTCCTTGAAACCTCGTTGCAGGTGACATTGTCGAAGCTGCTCTACGGTGAAGGAAACATTGCAGCGCGTCGCGCTGCAATGAATCACCAACAACTTAATCTCACGTGGGAGATAGTTTTCTTCTGAATTTTCCATATCGGTCAGCAGGAGATTAATGTCCCACGCAGGACGTTACACCGATAGCCGAAATGATCGAAGTCGCGATAGTTACAATAAACTGGAGAATGTTTTTCCAAAGTTGCTTTTTCATATAAATTTGAATTAAAGAATAAATACTACTGATACATTATGAACTCAAGAACCAGTCAACAACCGGTTGATTAAGCTGCCGGGTCCGGAGCTTCCCCGCTGCCGGAACCTCCCTGATTATCATCACCGCCATCATCAGGAAGCGGATCTTTATCCGAATCAGTGGAAGAATCACTTTTATACAATGTATAATCCAATGTCTTACACAACTTGCGGAGATCACTACCCGGATAGAAGAGCACTTTGCCCTTATCAATGCATGATGCCTTGAATTCCTTTGCCGTATCGGTAGGAGTACCGGTCTTGATACTCATACGGAAATTACCCAGGTCACCCATCTGGACGATATTTCCTTCATCCAGTACATTGACGATTTCGAGCAAAAACTCACCGATACAACCTTCCAGTTCCCCTTTGGAATAAGAAGAGCGTTCAGTGATACGTTTACAAACTTCCTTGACCGTCACTTTACGACCGCTACGCGCCACTGCATAAAATTTCGGAGTTTCACTAGGTTTCAACAGGTTCTTACGAGCCATGAGAGTGTAATTCTGTGCCATAACTTTTAATTTTAAATCATTAATTTTTAATTGTTTAATTGCCTTGTAATCGATTACATGACAAAAGTACTACATCGGGAAAGCGGCATGACGCATAATGACGCACACAGGCGCACAGATAAAAAAAAAACATCGGGAGATTTGTATCGAAACTTCCCAATGTTTGATTTCAATCATTGAGATGTTTTTCAAATCTCCCGATGTTTTCCGGACTCTTCAAAAGGACAAAAGGACAAAAAGGACAGATGTGACTATTGCTCATTCATCTTGGTATAGGAACCATGGGATATCTTATTGATCTTTACTCCATTAAGCGATTTTAGCAGACGTGTTACCTTACGATGGTTGAAATCGTATTTTGCGCCAATCTGAATCGCTTCATCTGTCGTGAAACTGTCGGGCAACTCTTGAACAAAATTACGAATAGTGTCCGGATTCTTCAGTGGACGGACCGAAGGAGGCATGGATGAGTGCAACAACCGGCTATGCTCGTAACAACATAGAACGATTTGAAGAGAACGCTCAAAATCAGCGTCCGTGCAATAAATCTCGGGAGAAAGATCGGTTGCTTCAAATTGCCGGATACGGGTCTGGATCATACTGATACGCATCACCAGAAAAGCATAGCGTTTCACTACGGCTTGGAGGTCATCGTTGCCTTCCAATGCCACCTCGGACAGCATACGTGAGAAAATCTCATTCAGACGGTTCCATTGCAGGCGGTTGAAATGAAAAAGAACCGGATGAGCCAGACAGAAGTGATATAATTCGGAGACACGATGCGCAATCGGTTTGAAAGAATCTTCCAGTGAGACGCAGTCGTCGCCCATTTCTTTCCAGTGCGGAGCTTCGCGGAAAGTGTAAATCAGGGTGCGGCTGGGCAATCCGTTTTCGTAGCTGCTCAATAGGCCGTCTATTTGTCCGGGAGTACCCGTCAGCAACAAAGCCAATTTGGGATGGCGTATATAGATCGGAATGAGGCCGTTGGCTTTGTAGGAAGAATCTATATTTTCGTGCTCAAAAGCCTTGCGGAGCATATCGTCGAAATTGCCACAATCCAGATGATTGGCTGTGGATAGCGTTTGTGCCTCCGTGTCGAAAATGATACTTCCCTGTGGACCGTTGTCCTGCATCTGCATTTGCATGCGGGTATAGCTGGTAGTAGCAGGAATGAATAGCATTTTGAAAGGAGGTCGTTGCGGTTCTTCGGAGCATGCTTCTCCTTTCTTTTTCTGTTTTTGATATTCTGATTGCCAGTTATTATGTACAGTTTGGTAGTTTTTCATCATAGATTCACTGGTAGACAGGATTTCTGAATGTATTTCTTCCAACAGGTATCGTCCGGTTTGGGCGATGCTTTTACCACTGGCGGCAGGCGAAAGTATGACACTGAATATATGCGTGGAGTATTTTTTATGATTATAAATTCCGAAAGTCTGCGGAAGTGCTGCGCTCAAGGCCGTGAGATCGGAAAGGAGAGCGACATCTTGTTCGCGTTCGCTTCCGTCTTCAATGATACAGTCATTTAATAGGTCGGGAAGATTATTGTACAAACTGCGGGAAATAAAGGAGTTCCTTTTCGGAATTCTTCTCCCAGCCAATAGGCTTCGTCGTCGGTATCGGAATTTTCTGCAGTACTATATTGTCTTTTTGTCCTTATGTCCTTTTGAAAAGAAGGGGCGCTGGCCGGAGAGGAAGCGGGTGCATGTTCATTAACTTGTTTATATCCAGACGATAAAACCTTTGTTAGTTCTTCGGGACGAAAATCCGTGTGCTCGAAAAATACAGTAAGTTCGCGTAATATGCTTTTCTGGGGATAGTGTCGGCGGCAGGCTTCGCAGGCAAGTTTGAAGACGTTGGAATGGCGCTGACCGGCTGTTAGCGGATGAAAGAAAATATAGGACGAAATAAATTGGGCGATTCCTTCTTCAGACACGTTTTCCGGAGTATTATCCTGAAGGGGAAAGGGAGGAAGCACTTCATTTTCAGAGAAAGTGTTTGTTTCTTCTTTTATAAGTGGCTCCAACACAAATGCCTGATAGAGCGCCGCAACATATCCGTTGGGGGAATAACTGAAATAACACATGCGACTTTCGTCCTTGCATGCCGGGGCACTCTCCAATCCCAGCAGTTGATTGTAGTAGCGGCTCACTAGTTGCTGCCCTTCACGATTGCGGTTTTCGATACCTTCTACATAGGCGAAAACTTTCACTCCGTCGGTAGGGCTTTCTATTGCCGCTACTGTGTGGGGATCTGCCGCACAACGTTGGATGACTTGAAGACGATCTTTTACATGATCGTAATCAAGTCCGACAATATGGCTGGGGAGAAGAAAGTTTTTGATAGCGTGCGCTCCGTCGAATGTGCCTGCCGGAGTGAAGCAGGGGAGTTGGTTCTTCAGCTTCTGTGCCGCGGCATGGTCTCCTTCTGCATGGTACCGCCGAATAGCGTTTATGATGGAGGCATAGATCGGATGAATGCACATAATAATGACTTCAAGGAAAGACATGACTTGGGGCTTTTTTGAATACACATTTTCGTAAACCGAGACTTTGATTTCTTCTAAGACTTTCATATAAAATTGTTTTTTGTAAGATTGAGCTACCTGACTATCAGATAACGGGAACAAAGGTCGAGATATTAAAAATAAGGTTGCTTCCCTATGTGGATAGCACTTGATAAAGCAAATAAAAAACTGAAAAATTATAAATTATTAATCATAGAATGACATGGCAAAAGAAAAACAGGAACCTTATGAGTTCTTAAGCAATTTGGTATTGGCTTTAATGGATATGGATCGTATTTTCAGTAACAGCTTTTTCATAAGCGAATTCGCTATCTCTCCTAAAACATTAGGGGAGATAAGGCGGGGAGAGGATATGTGCATTTATCAGTATGTACGGGTGATCCGGTGTATGACGAAATATCTTCATTTGATTATTCAGATGGATATGTTGCTGAAGGAGTTAAGAATTGTACTATCTTCCCATTGTGATTTGGTGGTTGCTACGGTTCCGCACCGTTCTTACGGAACTTGTCAGCCGAAAGAGTGGGTGGTAGTAATACATTGGGATGGAGTGAAATTGTGATTTCTACAGAAAATAGGGCATTTTTCAATCTTTTTGCCCGATTTCTTTCTTTATTTAATTTTTTTTATATCTTTGCTTTCATATTGAGAAACACGGATAAAAACTCACTTATTTATTCATATAAATTTAATAAATTATGTTCAAAGCTCCTTTCTCTTTTGACGGGCGTATTCGTAGAATTGAATATTTCCTGTCGGGTATTATCGGTGGTATAGTTTCCAGTATTGCATGGGCGCTAGGTGTAGGTACATTTGTTTTGGGTGCTGCCAGCGGATCGGCCGGAGGATCAGTATTTGGTTTATTGATCGGTCTTGCTGCTATGATTGCTTCCATCTGGTTCTCTTTGGCACAGGGTGTGAAACGTCTGCACGACTTAAACAAATCCGGTTGGCTGATTTTGTTGTGCTGTGTGCCTATCATTGGTTGGATTTTTGCATTGTATATGTTGTTTGCAGATGGTACGGTAGGTCCTAATCCTTACGGAGCAGATCCGAAAAACCGTATGCCATATCAGGCACAGCCTGCTTCTGTAAATGTGACTGTAAACGTTTCAAGAGAGAGGTGAAAGTTGACAAGCCGGTGGAGGATGCTCCCGCACCTGCAGAAGCTCCAGCGGAGGAGAATAAAGAAAAAGCTGAATAATCTTATTAAAGAAGAAATAGGAAAGCCTCTTGCAAAATTCGTTTTGCAGGAGGTTTTTTGTTACTAATCTGTTTGTTATTCAATATTTTGTATAAATTTGTAGAATAAATAATCAATCTATCGAATATGTATATGTTAAGCACAGTAATCTCTCAAACTGGTGAATGCAATGCACAGCACGCGACAGACCCTTGTTTTTTAAATCAATGGGGATATTCTACCCTTTTGTTAATCATTATCGGGATAGGTTTAGTATACCTGCTTTTTAAGAAACGGAAATTCTTAGTGGATAACCTGAAATGGATTGCAGGTACGGTATTTATTGCAGGTTTCCTGATATATTGGTATGCTTTTAATGAGGGAGGGAGTGACAGTAATTCGATAGCGTTGGCGTTTAGGTCTGCTCTGTCTTCTATGGAAATGTTCGCTTCGCATTCCGATCTTTTGGAGGTTCCTGAAGATCTGCATCATGATCCTTTCTACATGACGATATTTTCTGTGATACATTTCCTGGCCGTTATAGTGAGTGCGGTTTTTATCATCAAACTGTTAGGATTCAGATTCATCTCATGGGTGCGGTTATGTGCGGCGAATCTTTCAAGAAAGAAGAAATGCCGGCTGTTTATTTTCTGGGGTGTCAATGATAATGCGATATTGCTGGCTAACAGTATAAGAAAAAAAGCGGCAGAGCCCAAGGGGAAGAATGAAGAAGGATGGGAGAATTGTAAATTCATTTTCGTGAGGTTGCTTTCTGCTAATGAAAGCAGTTCTCATGGCCGGTTCACATTCAGTCATTTCTTTAATTCGTCTCATGACGGAACTGAAAAATTCATAGAAAAGATAGAAGAGCTTGACGGCATACTGGTTAACTCTAAATTTGGAATCACAGGCCGGGTTATAGATAAAGTCAAATCGGAATTTGATTTATACAAATATCTCGGATTGAGGAGATTGGGAAACCTAATCAAGAAGTACCCGCAGGCAACTTTCTATTTCTTGTCTCCCAATGAAGAACTGAATCTGGAGGCGGTGTCTGTTTTTAAGGAAATAGCGAAATGTAAAGAAGATAGAGTCCATAATCAGGTTCAGATTTATTGCCATGCGCGTAAGAACAACCAGAACCAGAAGTTGGAAATATGTGATGGGTTGAAACATCAGATTCATATCATCGACTCGTCTAATCTTGCTGTATTGCAATTAAAAAAGAATGTGAGGAATCACCCCGTGAATTTTGTAGATGTCGATACATCGAAGGCTTGTGTAAAGAAACCTTTTACGTCGATGATTATTGGCTTTGGAGAAACCGGACGTGATGCATTTCGTTTTCTATATGAGTTTGGGGCATTGATCGATGTAAATGGCAATAGGAACCCTCAAAAAATATATGTGGTTGATGAACATATAGATGAATTGAAAGGTGATTTTTTAATGAAAGCACCTGCCTTGAAGGAGAGGAAAAATGAGTTAGAATGGTGTGAAGAAATGTCTATCCATTCCGAACGTTTTGGAAAAATTCTCTGAAATCATTCATGATCTAAACTATGTTGTAATTGCTATAGGAAATGATAATGAAGGGATGGCATTGGCGATTGATCTCTACGAATATGCCTATCGATATAGAAAGGATTGTTTCAATGATTTTAGGATTTATCTGCGCGTCAATGGAAGTTGCAACACCATTCAGCTGAAGCAAATAAAAGAGTATTTTAATATTTATGGGGATGTAATCATAACTTTTGGAGCGCAGGAAGAAATATTCTCGTACGATGTGGTATCGACAGATGTGCTTGAAGTATTGGCAAAGGAATTTTATTATGCATATCAGAAAATTATGATTGACGCAATGCCTGAAACGAATGAGAAGGAAATTGAAGAGAAGAAGAAAGCGAAGGAAAGCCTGAAGCAGACAGCGGAAGAAGAATGGAATGCGCGTAGAGAGGCATTGCAGGACAAGCATAGCTTGAATGCACAAATTAAATTGGCTTATCAGGAAGAGCAGGATAGGGCTAATGTATGGCATATCGATACCAAAAAGTTTTTAGCCGGGGCCATGGGAGAGGATGGCAAAGATAATAAGGAAAGATTGAAAGAGATGGTTGAGCTGACGCAGCGTGATGCCCATACATTGAACTATTCTAAGGTTTGTGACGTTGTTTCCAGTACATTATTTGATAATTTGAGTAAGTGCGAACATTTGCGTTGGAATGCATGTATGGAACTGCAAGGATTTGTAACGTGTGACGGAGATAAAGACTTTCAGCAGAAGAAGCATAAATGCATCGTCGATAATGATATTTTAAGAAGTAAATATCCGGAAACCATCCCTTATGACCAGTGTGTGGTTGAGCTAAGTTTTAGATTGAAAAAGAACTAACTATATGACAGATCAGGAAATAGTCGACGGATTAATCAATCGGGATGAAAAAATCACCGATTGGTTTTTCAACATAAAATATCGTCCGTTGTTTATCAATGTAATTAAGCTGATATTTGATTACCAGGTTGATTACGATGAATGTATCAGCGAACTCTACTATCATCTAATGAAGAATGATGCTGCCGTTCTTCGTAATTTTGAGGGACGTAGCACCATTGGAACATGGATTAAGATTGTGGCAATTCGTTTTTTCTGTTCCCGGAAAAAACGTGAACAGATGATAGAAGACGAGAGTAAAGAGCCTCTTTATGAGCAGAATCATGAAGAAGAAATAGACGACTCTGAATCGAAAATAGCCGCAAAGATTGATTTGGAACGTTTGTTCGATCTGATGTCGAATAAGCGGTATGTGATGGTCATCAGGGAATTAGTACTCAAAGAGGTCGAACCTGAATTTTAGCATTATCTATGGGAATAACTGTTGCTAATCTGTACAATATTAAAAAGCGTGCGCTGGCAGCATTGGCTCACTTAGCTATGAATGATAAGAAGAAGTATGAAAACAAAAGATAAAAATATGATAACCGAAGAATTGTTGGCTGCTTTTGAAGAAGGTAAGACGAATGCTGAAGAAACAGCTTTGGTACTTGAATATCTGGCGACTGATGAAAGTTTGCAAGAGGAATTTATCTTGTCTCAACAGTTGGATGCCATGATGGGAGCTGATGATGAAGAAACGGACTTCCTGCCAATGGCGCAGATGGCAGCCAAATCGGAAGGTAATCTTTGTGATTTCCAGTGTGAGCAGTTTATTTTGAAACGTAGAAAGATTGAATATAATTCGGATGAACTCTCGGAGGAGGCCAGGAATAACAGTTGGTTGAGGGAGAGGGGAACTCCTTTGCATAGTGTAGGCCGCCTGCTCGAACAACGCGGATTGATTGTGATGCGCAGTTATGGTTCCAGTATTGACAGTGTCATACGTGCCCTCAAGGCCGGACATGATGCGATTGTTGTGGTAAATAGTTGCCGGTTGCCGGAAAATAGCGAGGAGGAAATTGCTTATCATGCAGCAGTAGTGCTTGACGTAAATGAAGAGGAAGTGACGCTTTATGATCCTGCAACAGGAGAGGAAAGTACGGCCTATCCCAAGGATCACTTTATTGCGGCATGGAATGATGCAAAAGCATATCTTGCGAGGGTGAAAGTGCCTGATCTGGATTATAATCCGCGGCCCATTGATCTGGAAGATGTTGAATTGAGCACTGATTTGATTGAATTGCGTGAAGCCATTGCTGAAAATGCGCATGAAGTCTGGGCCGACCAGCGTCAGGAAGAAGGATGGACTTATGGACCGCAGAGGGATGACGAGAAGAAAGAGACTCCGGACATGGTGCCTTATTCCATGCTTCCTTATTCGGAAAAAGAATATGACCGACGTATGGCGTTTGATACGATCAAGCTGATGAAAAAGCTGGGGTATAGTATTATCAAACAGGGCGATACGGCTCTTCATAATGAGCTGATGAGAAAATTGAAGAATGAAGGTGATGCCAAAGTCTGTGAATGTGGTGCGTATATCTTCATGGATCAAATATATTGCAGTCATTGTGGTAAAAAGATAGATTGGAAATTGTTCCGCTAATATATAAATAATGAATCATAAAATGAAAGAGTATATTCCCAATCCGGTGAATACAGGACATATCCAACTCCCGAAGGAGTTGGAATACCTGTAGAAGAAATGGCTAAGAATGTTCATGAAGTCTGGTCGAAAACCAGAATAGAACAAGGTAAAAAAGCGGGATGATGTGTTGAAGCAGCATCCGTGCCTGGTCCCGTATGAAGAATTGCCTGAGGAAGAAAAGGTGTACGACAGAAATTCTTCGGTGGAAACCTTGAAACTGATTATGAAACTAGGGTTCAAGATCTCGAAGGATGAGGAATAGGCGATCTGCCTGCATCCAACAAGATAAATGGTGCCCAATATTTACTGTCTGCATATCCGTTCTCACGAAGGTACTGTTGCGCTTTGATAAGAGCCTGTCGTTCGGATAATCCTGAAATGATGTTCTCATAGAATTTAGTCATGAGAAGCATGGAGGCCTGGTCGTCAACAGCTGAAAGTGTCATGAGGATGGTTTGTACTCCTGCATTCTTAAAGCCTCGTTGAAGACCGAAAAGACCATCCGCACCAAGAGTACCTTGACCGGTGTTGCAGGCAGAAAGAACAACCATACGACAACCGCGGAGGTTTAGTGTACTGATTTCATCTGCACGGAGCAGTCCGTCATTATTCTCTTCCGTGGCATTGGCGCCGGACATAATCAGGAAGCAATGCTTCATCGCATCATCGGCTTCACGTTGCTTCAATTCTTTATAGTCTCCGTGAGTAGCTATGTGAATCAACGAAACAGCTTTGCCGTCGAGTGCCCGGAACTGCTTTTCCGTTCCGTTTTCACCTACGAATAGATTGGTTTTAATCTTCTTTTCTTTCAATAGGGAATTTACGTTATTTACTTCATTGAGCGTATATGGTAACTCATGATACCCATTCTGTCCGTTACGGAATTTCCCGGAGTTATGATCTGTAGAAACAATATTGCGAACTTTGGTTGAAGCCATTTCGTAGTCTAATCCTCCGAAAAGTGCGGCTGATGAGTAGTTCAGCGAAGCTCTATCGAGTGCGATTTCTTTTGTTGACGATAAACGATAGACGGCTTTCTGGAATGCTAATGGCAGGTTACCCGCTCCATACGGAAGATATTCTACAGGTAACTGATGAAGTATCCCGTCTGGTGAAAAATAAATAGTGTCCGCTTTGCTGATATATTCATCCAGCGCTTTCCAGAAATGTGCCCTGTTTTCGGTTGTGGTGAAAGCAGTAGGCGATTGTATCTCTTTCGATAGCAATTTCTGACTCATTAACTTGATTGCGGTGGGAGACACGTCGCCCGGACGAAGTACGAAAGCGGTCAGGTGTTTGTCCGGAGCTAGTAATTCATCGTCTATGAGAGCAAATTCTATGGCGATGGAGTTTCCATGCAGATGCTTTTGTACGTCTTGCCATTTGACGGAAAGATAACGGGTATAGTCGCCGAAATCAGTAGATTTTCGCATCAAGTCCAGTTGCAGCTGTTCATACTCCTCTTTCTGGCGGATGATATTTTTCCGTGCTTCCGTCTGATTGGTTGCATTCGGGAGTTCACTTTGCATGGATAAAATTTGTTCCGCCATAAGGGTAGCCTTGTTGTATTGGTCGAGCAGGGATTTATCTTCCGAAGCGCGGATCAGAGACTCCAGTTCAATAGACGAATTGAGCATAATACCTTTCGAAAACAATAATGCATCGTAACCTAACCGGGCAAAACGTTGTTTTTGTTCAGGTGTACCTGTTGCGGCGATATTGGCTGCACGGAGGGGAATACTGTCCAGTGAGGAACGGATATCCTTCCAGAATGCCAGGCGTTCATCGGCTTTCGAGAGACGGAAAAGATTACGCAGCGCGGTTGTTTCGCCGGAGAGGAAAGGTTCCATATAGGCTAATGCCTTGTCGGTCTGTCCTTGGGTATAGTAGATGTCAGCGATAGTCCCTAATGCGGAGACATACATCAAACCGTCTTCTCCCCATTGCAGGCGATAAGCGTCCAATTGTTCAAGATTCTCTTTCAATAACCTGTTTAAAACCGCCATTCGTTGACGTTCGGCATCCTGTTCTGTCTGCCTGGCTGCTGTCTCATTGCCCATCATGGTGTGGCAACGATTCAGACTGCTAAGTGCATCCTGATATTTTACATCACTGCCGGGAAGAATTTTGTAAATGTCTGCAGCCTGTTGGTAGTTTGCTGCTGCTTCTGCATATTGTTTTTGTCGGTATAAGATACTGCCTCTGGAACGCAGAATTTCCCCCATCTTATCTGACTTATCACCCGTCGGAAGCAGTTTTTCGGCTTTTGTGAGTATTTCGAGGGCTTTTCCGTACTCCTTGGTGAATCCGTAGTTACGGCACAATGCAATGGAGGCGTCTACATATTTGTCCAGTCTGTCCGGCAACATCTGTGCATAAACCGACAGTGCACGGTTGAGCATACGATTGGAGGCCTCATACTTGGCGGCAATGCTATAATTGAGTCCGCCCAGATAAGATTCCAATGCAAATTTAGCCTGTTCGGCAGGATTGTTGCGAAGGATGTCTGCTGCCAGTTCGTAGTATTCGCCGGCAGATGCGTGATCTTGTATTCCGGAGAGAAATTGCGCATAGTTGTGGCGTACTTTAAAAACGATCTCCTTATGGGTATTCACATCGCATTTCTTTAAAGCCTCCAGAAAATGTGCCCTTGCCTTGTCGTTGTCACCTATACTGGCGAAATACTGTGCACGCTCGGTCAGACAAACGGGCTCGTCGCAAGGCTTCTCCAATTCTTTTTTATTGTGAGCTTCTGCCAATTTCATGTATTCCAATACTTTCGGCTGATTGTTCAGCTCCAGGTAGATGGACGATATCCAATCGAGAAGTTGCTCGTATTCTTTTGAATCGTCAGGAAAGATGTTGAAGGCCTGCTCATAATAAGTGACTCCTACATCTTTACGTCCCGACAGGTAGTACAACGAACCTATCTGCTGGAGTTGACGGGCAACTGAAAGGGACTTTTCGCCATACATCTTTTTACTGATGGCTACTTCTTCTTCTACGATGGCACTTGCTTTGTCCATTTCTCCTAAAGCTATGTAGCAGCGGGCGAGATTGATATGAAACATGAATGCCTGTTCGGGACGGGGTTGAATGCGACTGCACAATTCCCATGTCTTGCTGTGAATTTCTGCTGCTTTAGGATAGTCTTTTGCAACAGTCAGGTAGTAGAGTCCTGTGTTGTTCAGGGAGGAAATGTATTTGATATTTGTTTCGCCCAGTATGGTCTTGCGCATATCTGCTGCCATTTGTGTATAGGTTAGTCCTTCGGGACGTTCCAGATTCAGATAACAACGGCCGAGAATGTGCAGGCAGGTAGCGCGTTCCGCACTCTGTGTCTTTCCCGTTTTGACATATAATTCATCCGCTTGTTTCAGTTTGGTAATGGCAGTTGGGTAATCTTGTTTACTTTCTAGTTTTTGAGCTTCTTCAACCAGTAGGTCGGCTTGGCTTGCAGTCTGTGAGTAGGCTGTCAGACATAGACAGGCTAATAGAGATAGAATGAATTGTCGCATATAATAGAGATTTTAGTGGATTAAAATAAGATCAAGGCAAAGCTCCCGTCTCTCTTGCTTTTATTGGTGATCGAGACGATGATTTTATACCGTTCGTCCGAGCTAACCTTTTCTTTACGGAAAGGAAGACCTTTCCGGACACTGTCATTACATTTGTATTCCCGTTCACTTTTCGATTGATAACCGATTGTCTTTATTTTCCAACTGAAAGAGCGATTCACCTCTGCCACACAGCCTATCTGCGAGGTTCCCGAACAGCTCGGAATCTCGAAAGTACAGGTCTGACCGGCAGCCACCATTTTGGTATCTAATCTTACTTTGTTGGCGGAGTCCTTATCACCTCTCATCCTCGCTTCTGCTGCATACTTGTCCGCAATTTCATAGATTGTTTCATTATCAACGCAGGCTTGAATGAATTCGTAGTCAAATACCAGATGTCCTTTCAGGCTCAAGACATCGCCCTTGGTTTGTTTGACGGTTAATGGGATAGGCTGCATCACGCAGCGTTTTGCTTACTGCCAGCAGTTGTTCGCCACTGGCAAAGCCGCCGTCAATGCTTCACATGCTTTCTTACAGGCGTCGAACACCGTTTCAAAGGGTGTCGTTGTCTGTGCATTGGCACTCATTTGCCCTCCGATGGAAAAAAACAGAAGGATGAATACTCTGAAAATAGTTTTCCTGCTCATTTTTATTCTGCATTCATAGTGTTATTGAATAGGATTAAGTACCACACGAAATCCGATATGTGGTTCTGATGTATCGTAAGTCTGTACGCTACGATGGCGAATGTCCATATCACGTTCGTTGGCCAGGTAGCTGCCTCCTCTCACTATCTTTTTATGGTGTCCGGGATTCTCTGCCGGACCTTGGGGATCTGTGACCCGTGTATTTTCATACCGGCTCATCCAGTCTGTACACCATTCGGCGGCGTTGCCTGACATGTCGTATAAATCGAATCCGTTTTCGCGTTTCTCGCCAACGGGATGCAGGTGTTCATTAGCATTGGAGGCATAGTAAGCTACATCACGAATGTTGTCTGAACCGGCATAAGGATAGCTTTCGCCTCCGGCGGCTGCATACTCCCATTGCGCCTCCGTAGGGAGGGAAAAAGGTAAACCGGTGAGCTTGTTCAGTTTCTTGGTGAAGGCCTCTGCATCATTCCACGTTATATGTGTCATAGGCAGCATGCCTTCTTCCGTAACAATGGAGTCATTCATAATGGCATACCACAACGAACGTGTTACTTCGTATTTACACATATAATAATCGGAACTTAATACAACGGTGTGCTGCGGTGAGTCATATCCTTTTCCCATAGTTTTCCCCATGATGAATTCTTTGTTTTTGGCCGGAATCAGCAGCATATTATTCATCATGTCCACCAGGGAGCGGAGCTGGGGCAGTGTGATTGTGGGATTCCATTTTACGTCTACCCATTCTTTCTCTCTGTCTTTTATATCCCTGTTTCCGGTGTTGTTTACGGAAGCGCGTCCGTCATTCCGGAGTGCATTGAATTCATGCAGGATGGAGTCGCATGTAGATTTCAAAGAACTGTCCGGGTGTTTCTTTATGAAACTACTATAATCGTCATAAGTGCGGCAATCCTTGAATTCCAGTTTTTGTTCTGCCGTTCTTTGGATGGAAGTATAAGTTTTGCTTCCTGCTACTATTAATGATAGAGCAATGAAAGTCATCACAAGCCATTTGGCAGATACATAAGAAGGTTTTGATAACATTTGTTTCAGGAGGTCACCCTTTATATCTTTGAATCGGGCTACTCGTGAGTTACTGTAAAATACAGCTTGAAAATCTTTTAATCCGCTAATGTCCGGTGGTAGTTGCAGGGTGGCGAAATCATAGCTTTCACTTTCCTGCGGAGCAATCGGAATGATATTTATCTGTTTGGGGTTTCTACTCCGGCGGTGTAACGCACGGCCTAATTCTATCCGGACAAAATCGATTTCTCCGGTATGGCTGATCTGCTTAATTTCCGTTTCAAACTCTTCATAGGTCAAGGATGCCATCCGTTCGTAGAAAGCCACTTCTTCCATGTCCCATGTTGCTTTTTCGCCTGTCTCGACCGCTTCTTCATTGAGCGGGCGGATCGTTGTAAACGTCTCCGGCACCATAAACATAATGAAGTCTTTGCACTCATCAATACGGCGAATCAACTCAACATCAAACCGACCGTTTAAATTGTCTTTATCAAAGCTCACCCTTTTGCGGAATCCGGATTCTTCCAGCATCAGTTGCAGCATTTCAGGCTTGTCGCCCGAACATCTTTTACGGTAACTTATGAATATGTCGTAATTATGCTTGCTCATCAGCTGCTAAGATAATAAAAAGAAACAGATTTGTCAATCTTACTCGAAATTTATTTTTATCTTTGAAATTCGGTAAACAGAAAAAAGAAATATATATGAAAAAAGTAATTTGCAGTGAGAAAGCTCCGGGGGCTATCGGCCCTTATAGTCAGGCGATAGAAGCCAATGGTATGGTATTTGTGTCCGGTCAGTTGCCTATTGATGCCGCTACGGGACAGATGGCTGAAGGGATAGAAGGACAGGCTCGCCAGTCGTTGGAGAATATCAAACACATTCTTGAAGAAGCAGGATTGACAATGGGAAACATTGCCAAAACCACTGTCTTTCTTCAGGATATGTCCCTGTTTGCAGGGATGAACGGTGTGTATGCCACGTATTTTGACGGAGCCTTTCCGGCACGTTCGGCGGTTGCCGTAAAAGCTCTGCCAAAGGATGCGTTAGTAGAGATTGAGTGTATCGCGGTTCGCTAACAAATCTGCGACAATGAAACTGCTGCCTCCTACAAAGATCAGATCTTTGGGGGGGCAGTTCTTTTCCGCCTGTACAGCTTCTACAACAGTGGGGTAGGTGGTACCTTTCAATCCGGCTTCTTCTGCCAATGCCAGTAGTTCATTTTCCGGAAGCGCGCGTTTAACGCTTGCTTTGGTAAAATAATAGGTGGCATATTTCGGCAATGCTCGCAGAACCCCCCGGATGTCTTTGTCATTGACCATGCCGAATACAATATGGATCTCCTGATCGAAGGTTTTGTGAATGGCATTGAGCTGTACATGGATATATTCGATTCCATCAACATTATGTCCCGTGTCACAGATAATATCCGGATAGCTGTGTACTTTCTGCCAACGCCCCATCAGACCGGTGAGCTGACATACGTTTGCAAGACCTGCGCGATAGTCCTGGGATCTGATGTTGTAGTTCAGACGGGTCAGTGTCGCAAGGGCTTTTAGGATGGTAAACATATTTTCGAATTGGTAAGCTCCGCTCAACTCTGTGAAAAGTCCGAAAGGAAACATCTCATTGTGGATTTTGATAGCATCTTTTCTTTTGTCGAGTATCTGGTCTAGCGTACGTAGACTGTCTGACAGGTCTAACATGAGTAATGCTTGCCGCATCTGGTTTGCCTCTTCTTCTGATTGTTCGTCCATTGCTTCGATCATTTCGTGCATGCTCTGAATTGTGTTGTCCATCATCGGTCTTATTTCTTGCAATTTCGAATAAGGAACTATTTCCATGTCCCAGTACCGGGCATTTTCACGGGCATATTCGATAGGCGCATTCTTTTCTTTAGCTTTCATGGTAAATACACGTTTCACTGCCCCTTGGGCTCTGCCGATAACGACCGGAACTCCTTCTTTGATAATTCCGGCTTTCTCTTTGGCAATCTTCGTCAGCGTGTCACCCAGATATTGGGTGTGGTCGAGGCCTATGTTGGTGATAAACACAAATCCGGATGGATGATATTCGTACAGTCAATCTTCCGCCCATGCCTACTTCGATAACTGCTACATCTACTTTCTGGTCGGCAAAATAACGGAATGCCATAGCGGTGGTCAGTTCGAAGAATGAAGGGTGCAGCGGCTCGAAGAAAGAGCGATGCTCTTCTACGAAATTGACTACATACTCTTCCGGTATCATCTCACCGTTGATACGGATACGTTCGCGGAAGTCGATTAAATGAGGGGAGGTGAATAGTCCTACCCGGTAACCGGCGCACTGCAATACGGCTGCGATGGTATGTGAACAGGATCCTTTTCCATTGGTTCCGGCGATATGTATCGTCTTGAATTGTTGATGAGGATGCCCAAAATGTTCGTCCAATTTGTGTGTGGTCTCTAAACCCGGCTTATATGCTTTGCCTCCTATTTGTTGAAACATTGGCGCACTCTCATATAAGTACTTTAAAGTGTTCTGATAGTCCATGTTTTATAATATTTAACGTCGGGCAATCTTTATTGCCCACTAATTTGTTTATCTTTAGAACCGTCAATCTGACTATAAATGGGGGATTGGCGAATGAGATTGCAAATATCAACATTTAAATCTAAGAAATCATGGGAACTAAGAAAAATTTTGTGCTAGACACAAATGTTATTCTTCACGACTACAATTGCTTGAAGAATTTTCAGGAAAATGATATTTACCTCCCTCTTGTTGTACTCGAAGAACTGGATAAGTTCAAAAAAGGAAACGAGCAGATAAATTTCAATGCTCGTGAGTTCGTGCGCGAATTGGATGTGCTGACAAGCGACGAGCTTTTCTCCGACGGAGTGAAGCTTGGCGAAGGATTGGGACGTCTGTTTGTCGTGACAAGTAATGTGCCGGCTGCCAAAGTGTGGGAATCGTTTCCTATAAAGAAACCCGATCATTTGATTTTGGCGGCAACCGAATACTTGACCGACAAGTATCCGAAAATGAAATCTATCTTAGTGACCAAAGATGTGAATCTGCGCATGAAAGCCCGTTCAATCGGTCTGCTTTGCGAAGATTATATTACGGATAAGGTGGTAAATGTAGATGTGTTCGAGAAATCTAATGAGATTTTTGAAAATGTAGATCCGGCATTGATCGACCGTATTTATTCTTCAAAGGAAGGCATTGACTTGAGTGAATTTGACTTTAAGGATTTGATTCATCCCAATGAATGTTTTGTATTGAAGAGTGACCGGAATAGTGTATTGGCACGCTACAATCCTTTACCCATTCTATTATCCGTGTGATGAAGGGTAAGAATTATGGAATCGAACCACGGAATGCGGAACAGAGTTTTGCTTTTGAGATTCTGAATGACCCGAACATCAAACTGGTGGCTCTGACAGGAAAAGCGGGAACAGGTAAGACTTTGCTGGCTTTGGCTGCTGCTTTGGGCAAGCTGACGGATTACAAACAGATTTTGCTGGCACGTCCCGTTGTGGCGCTTTCCAATAAGGATATCGGTTTCCTTCCGGGAGACGCACAGGAAAAAGTAGCTCCTTATATGCAGCCGTTGTTTGATAACCTGAACGTCATAAAACGTCAGTTTGCTACAAACTCTACCGAAGTGAAGCGCATAGAAGATATGCAGAAAAGCGAGCAGCTGGTGATTGAAGCTCTGGCATTTATCCGTGGTCGTAGTTTGAGCGAAATGTATTGCATCATTGACGAAGCGCAGAATCTGACCCCGAATGAAATAAAGACAATCATCACCCGTGCAGGCGAAGGTACGAAGATGGTATTTACGGGAGATATCCAGCAGATTGACCAACCTTATCTGGATAGTCAGTCCAATGGCTTGGTATATATGATTGATCGTATGAAAGACCAGAATATCTTTGCACACGTCAATTTGCTGAAAGGTGAACGAAGTGAATTGAGTGAACTGGCAAGCAACCTGTTATAACAGATTTCTCTGCTAAGCGAGATAAATTAATAAGTGATTAAAAAAGTAAACGGTGAACATCCTGTTGCAAATAGCACAATTTGTTCACCGTTTTCTTTATTGATTTAGTATACTTTTTCCTTATTCTTTCTTTCCGAAATATTTCAGGAACTGTGTACGTTCGAATGTATTAACACCCTGAACATCCTTAATATTCAGTTTGCCTTTGAATTGAGCTATATTCCTGAACCCTTTGCGTTCCATCCATGCAGAGAGGAAGCGGTTGGCTTCTCCGATGAATGCATTTGTATTTAGATAGACTGCGCTACAAACTTCTACAGCCGAAGCACCGGCAAGGATAGCTTTCACTACTGATTCTGCATTGGCAACACCACCGGAAGCTGCATAGTCGATCTTGTCTACTACTGCAGACGCAATTCCGATCCAACGAAGCGGAATGGCGAGGTCGGAAGCATTGCTGAATATTTCGCCTGAAATATGCTCCATCTTTTCGATATTGATGTCCGGCTGATAGAAACGGTTGAAGAGAACAACTGCTGCTGCACCGTTGGCATACAACTGATCGATTAATGCCACAGGATTTGTCAGGTTATCACCCAGTTTCATGATTACAGGTATCTTGATTGTTTTTTTAATGTGGCGGAGAATATCGATGTGGCGTTGTTCGAATGAACCGTATGTATATTGCACTTCCGATTGCAGGGCAAGGATATTGATTTCCAATGCGTCGGCACCGGCTTCTTCAATCATCTTTGCAAAGTCAATCCATTCGGAATCAGTGTAGCAGTTGATGCTGGCAATGATAGGAATGGGGCATACCTTCTTACTTTCTTTTATTAAAGTCAGGTATTCGGATAGCTTGTGCTCACGGATATATTCTTCCAGATAGTCACTGGCTTCCGGATAGAAAGCCGGATCTTTCAGTTGGTCTGCTTCCAGCATGATCTGTTCCTCAAACAGTGATTTCAGAACAATTGCACCGGCACCATCTTCGGCCAATTTTTTGTTTTTTGCCGGCACTGTTGGTCAGCCCCGAGCTACTGATAATGATAGGGTTTCTAAGGGAAAGCCCTGCGAAAGTAGTTTTTAAATCGGTCATAGCAATATGTTTTTTACTCCTGATTAATAAATTCGTTCTCCGAAAATCTTGCTTCCTACCCGTACCAGCGTACTTCCTGCGGCAATGGCTTCGTGGTAGTCATGTGACATTCCCATCGACAGCTCGCAGAAAGTATCGGAGTGGATGAACCAAGTTGTTTTTATCTCGTTAAAGAGCCTATTTAGTAAACCAAATTCCCGGTTGATTTGTTCAATGCAATCGGTGTTGCTGGCCATCCCCATTAATCCGCAGATGCGTACATGAGTCAGCTCTTTCCATTCTCCGGCATTCAACATCTCCTTACATTCTTCGGGACTGAAACCAAATTTGGTTTCTTCCTGCGCAACGTGAATCTGCAACAGGCAGTTCACTGTACGTCCGCTTTGACAGCTTGTTTGTTGACTTCGGCCAGCAGTTTATAACTATCAATTCCATGAATCATCGCTACGTATGGTATCATGTATTTGATTTTGTTCGTCTGCAGGTGTCCGATGAAATGCCATTCAATGTCTTTGGGCAAACTTTCGTATTTAGCTGTCATTTCCTGCACTTTGCTTTCTCCAAAAATACGCTGTCCCGCCTGATATGCTTCTTCTATCGCTTCATTGGGATGGAATTTTGAGACAGCAACCAGCCGGACTCCTTGAGGGAGTTCGGCCAGCACTTGCTTTAAATTGTCAGCAATACTCATTGTTACTTATGCTTTTGATGGATCAAATTCCGGTTTGTCATTCGGTTCGGCGCTGTAAGGATATACATCCATGAGCGGAGTCTCGGATACCATACCGATCTGATAATCTGCCATGGTTCCTTTCATTCCTTCATCCAGCTTCTTGACTGCGTCGCGCAAGTCGGCAGCTTGTACCAGTACTTGGGTGGAAGTCTTTTTTTCAGCACCGCTTTTTTCATCCAGAGTGATGAAAATAAGTTTGCATTTGAACCAGCGGTCGGCACTTTCTTCGTCGCTAGGAAAAGTTCGCTATAGTTGGCACGTTTAATATCCGAAACGGTAAATTCTCCGGAGATAAACGGAGTCATTTCTTCAATAATCCGTGCTTCTGCTTCTGTAAAACTGAGTGCGTCAACAAGATAAGGTTCAGTTACTTTCTTCTGCATTCCGTTTTCCATTACTTTTTCATAACGGATCTTGCACTCAAACCATGTATGCATTGCCATAATTTTCTTCTTTTTTAATTAATTGATTTATGTAAATTGCCTACAAAGATAAACAAAATCCCAAAGTAAGTGCCGAAAGCTTTTTATTTTCTTTTATGCAGATTCTTTAATTCAAATGAAAGCATGACACGGAAAAGTCCGATGATGAGGAAAGCAAAAGAAATCATATACACTGCGTAGAGCGCTCCTATGGCGGGTTGCCATAATATTAAAAGAGAGCACAGGATGGCAAGAATACCGAAAGCCATGTACCAGCCCCAGTCGCGGGTTCCGTAACGTTTCAGGTCGATGGAATAGCCGGTGGAGGAGAACCCTCGGAACATAAGCCAGAAGGCTATGATGAAAGGGATAACTTCCATGCTGACCATCGGATAGGCAATCAGGTAAATACCCAGAACGAGGTCGATGAGTCCTCCTACGATATACCATCCCCAGCTCGGGACACCTTTCCGGTTGCTAAGAGCAAAGATGATTTCCAGAATACCGCTTATCAGCATCGATACACTGAAAATGATACTTAGAGCTACATAGGTGCTTACGGGTGAGAACATGAGCCAAAGGGCTACAATGATATACACGATTCCCAAAAGAAGAGAAGTCCACCAATTTTTTACTGAATGTTGAATCTCATTGAATACAGTTTCCATACATTTTATATTTTAAATTGAACACTAGAGTGATTTCGTTGAGGAATAACAAATTGAATTTAGAAAAGGTTTTCCGTGAACATATTTGGGGGAATAGTTGTTTCCTATATAAAGTAAATTTTAAATATACATGCATTATGGCAACAACAAATTTCAAAGGACAACCGGTGAAACTGATCGGTGAATTTATACAAGTAGGTAAGGTAGCTCCTGACTTCGAGCTGGTAAAAACAGATTTATCTTCTTTCTCTCTGAAAGATTTAAATGGTAAAAATGTGATTTTAAATATTTTCCCTAGTCTGGATACCAGCGTATGTGCAACTTCTGTACGTAAGTTTAATAAAATGGCTGCCGGATTGAAAGATACGGTAGTATTGGCTATTTCTAAGGATCTTCCTTTTGCACACGGCCGTTTCTGTACGACAGAAGGTATTGAAAATGTAATTCCATTGTCTGATTTCCGCTTCTCTGATTTCGACGAAAGTTACGGAGTGCGTATGGCAGATGGTCCGTTAGCAGGACTTTTGGCGCGTGCGGTAGTTGTGATTGGCAAAGATGGCAAAATTGCATATACGGAACTTGTTCCTGAAATCACCCAGGAGCCTGATTATGACAAAGCCTTAGCTGCTGTAAAGTAATATAGAATATGGAGTATTAAGTATTAGGTATTAACTATTAGTTGCAGCTAATAAACGAATATGGCTAATACTTAATACTTAAGCCTGCTACTTATCTTAAAGATTTTGACCTAATGGGAACTGGTAAAAAGGCTTGGTAAACTGCCAAGGCTCCGTTCTTGTTAGGTTGTGTTTTTTCTACACTAAACCTCAACTATCATGAACAAAATGAAAACTCTATTCATCGCCCTGTTATGTATGGGCGTTGGAACCTTGTCGGCCCAAACTGCCGATAGTACACAAATTTCTCCCTGGACAAAAGAAGGATTTGCCGGACTGAAACTAACGCAAGTGAGCCTCACTAATTGGGCTGCCGGAGGTGATAACTCCGTTGCCTTTGACTTGCAGGGCACTTATCAGATTAATTATAAGAAAGGAAAACATCTGTGGAATAATCGTATCGAACTGGCTTATGGATTAAATAAGACCGGTGACGACGGAACCAGGAAAGCAAATGATAAAATCTATTTGAATACGAATTATGGCTATGCTATTGCCAAAAGTTGGTATGCCAGTGCGTTCGCCACTTTCCAGACACAGTTTTCTCCAGGATATGACTACTCCGTCAATAAAGACATTGCTATCTCCGAATTTATGGCTCCTGCCTATTTGACTACCGGTTTGGGCTTTACGTATGATCCGGGTAAGATATTTACCGTTGTATTGTCTCCTGCTGCGTGGCGCGGAACATTTGTACTCAATGACCGTCTCTCTGACGAAGGAGCTTATGGAGTGGATCCGGGCAAACATCTATTATCCAGCTTCGGTGCTAACTTGAAAGGAGAAGCCAAATATGAATTCTTGAAAAATATGACGGTATATTCACGTTTGGATCTATATTCCGATTATCTGCATAAGCCGCTGAATATAGATGTGAACTGGGAAGTACAAGTAAATATGATTATCAATAAATGGTTCTCAACCACACTTACTACTAACCTGATGTATGACGATGATGTGAAAATCGTGCAAAAGGATGGTACAAAAGGTGCTCGTGTGCAATTTAAAGAGATATTGGGAGTAGGAGTTCAGTTTAATTTCTAATTAGCTCTTATCTACCACAAAAAATAAACCACAGAGGACGTAGAATACACAAAGAAGTAAGAATTTAACGGGTAATAGCCGATTTACAATAATGGATGCCCCGGTAACTCTATGTTCTTGCTTTGTGTTCTCTGCGTCCTCTGTGGCTTTGCAATGAGTATTTTACTACTTATTTTCTTTTTTTCAGCCCTTTATAAGCCAAAAAAACGATTACAATTACCACCACTGCTATAATGACATAGCCGATTTCGTGACTGTATTCGGTGGCCATTACATAGACATCGTTAGTCGTTTTGAGGTCTGTAAAACGGTAAATCAGGTATCCGAGCAAAGCTAATATGCTGTTCCATATAGCAGCGCCGAGAGTTGTATAAAGCAGGAAAGGACCTATTTTCATGCCGGCTAACCCTGCGGGAATACTGATAAGTTGGCGTACAGCCGGAATAAGACGGCCAAAGAAAGTAGAGGCTGCACCGTGCTTTCTGAAATATTCTTCTGCATGGTGTATTTTCTCTTCGTCAATAAGGCACATGTGCCCTAAACGGCTGTTAGCGAATTTATAGATAATAGGACGACCCAACCAACGTGCCAGGTAATAATTAACTAATGCACCGATATCTGCTCCTATAGTTGCAAATAGGACAACGAGAAAGATATTCATACTGTCGTCTGCCATAGCTTTCCATGCGGCAGGGGGTACTACGGCTTCCGAGGGGAAGGGAATAAAAGAGCTTTCGATAGCCATAAAAATAGTGACTACCCAATAGTTCAAGTTTTCTAATACCCATTTAAGAAGTTCTGCTACTGATTCCATGTTTTTTGAGGATAGAATTTATAAATTGATTTATTTTTTTCCTTTTGTTTTTTTCTTATTCTCTTTTTTCATGCGTTCCCACACTTCTTTGAGAGTTCTTTCGTCTTCTTCTCTGTGTTCGGGACTGTTCAACAGATCCAGGATCATGTCTTCTTCCAGTGGATGTTCACATTCCTTGTTATATTTAAAGAAGTTGTCGATTTCACCGTGCATGAGGCAAAGAACACTCAATTTCTCCGTCACATCTTCGTATTTCGGATTTATCTGGTACACTTTTCAAAGTATTCTTTCGCTTCGATCAGATAGTCACTTTCCGAATAAGCAGAGGCAATCATATACCACATTTCTATGTTCGGATTGATCTCTATCGCTTTTTCGAAAGAGATGGCAGCTTCGTCTTCCAGTTCCTCTGCCAGGTATAGTTTTCCTTCTGTCAGATAAATCAATCCCTCGTTCGGGTTTATCTCTTTGGCGTTCTCGCATAACTCATGCGCCTCTTTATACCTTTCCGAGAGAGGGCGAATGCTTTGCTGGTATAGGTGTCTATCAATAAAATAGACTGCTTGTCTCCGTCTTCTTCAAAACGTTCGATCACTTTGTCGTAATAGTCATCGGCTTTTTGCCATTCTTCTTTATTACCGTAGGATATTCCCATAAACATGTAACCCAGTTCGGGGGGAATGGCTTTGAGCTCAATCGCCTTTTGGTAATTCTCGATGGCATCATCCGAATTGTTCAGATAGAAGAAACAATGTGCCTTGTAGGCATAAGCTTCCCGTACTGATCGTCGGCTGCCAATGCGAAATCACAGGCTTCGATGGCTTTGTCTATTTGTTCACGGACAAAGTAACATTTCACCAGTCCCATCCAGTAGGAAGGGTTGAATGGAGATTTGTCAATGAGTTTATTGTAATAGATGATGGCTGATTCTACCTGATGGGTCGATGCCAGATAATCGGCTGTGAGCCATGTATTCTTCATCTTCGGCATAACGGGATTTACCTCTGTCGAGCCATTCTTTGGCTGCGTCCGGGTATCCCATGTCCAGATAGAGAAATACAACATCAATGATTGTTTCCAGCTCGTCGGCATCCGCTATTGTGCTTAACAGCCATTGAGCTTCCTCCAGTTTTCCTCCATTCAGCAATAGTTCGGCTTTCAGCAGTTTCACTTCGGAATCAAATTCTTCGGTAATCAGATCCGCTACTTTTGCTTTTTGCAGCTTTTGGGTATCCAGGTAAAGATATGCTTGTTCTATAAGCAAATCTGTGTTTCCCGGATGTATTTTAAGTCCATAAGTGATTACTTCTTGTGCTTCTTCAAATTTTCGCTCGGAGGCATACCAGTCGGCGATGTCGGCCAATTGGTCAGCATCAGATAAAGTTGTCGGTTTTCTGCTTTGCTTCTTCTTAGTTTGTGATTAGTGTGACTAGTTCCTTTTTTGCTGATGGCGAATTTTTTCTACCCATTTTACTTTTAGATTTTTAATTGCTAAGATGGGGCTGTTGCAAAAGTTCAGATGATGATCCTTTTGACACAGCCCCATTGTAAAGTTAAGCTTGAAAGCTTAGTTATTTATTAATCTTACCCCATGTGTCTTTCAACCCTACTGTACGGTTGAAGATTAGTTTATCCGGGTTGATTCTTTGTCGATATTAAAGTAACCGATCCGTTGGAACTGCAGATAGGAGAGTGGAGGCAGGGTAGCTGCGAACTTCTCTATGTAGCAGTTGGGCAGAACTTTCAATGAATCCGGATTAATGATTTCTTTCATGGCTTCCAGTGCTTCGCATTTTTTTGCTTCGCGGATGGCGGCCAGTTCGTCACGTGGATTTTCCACTTTCCACAGACGGTCGTACAAACGTACTTCTGCTTGCAGGCAGTGGTTGCAGCTTACCCAGTGGAGCGTACCTTTCACCTTGCGGTTCGCATCCGGCATGCCACTGCGGGTATTTGCGTCATATTCGCAATATACTTCTGTGATTACACCGTTTTCGTCTTTCTTGCAACCGGTACATTTCACGATATAAGCATTTTGAGACGTACTTCTTGTCCCGGTGTCATGCGGAAATATTTCTTGGGAGCGTCTTCCATGAAGTCTTCGCGCTCCATCCACAATTCGCGGCTGAACTCGATCAAGTGACTTCCTGCTTCCGGATCTTCCGGATTGTTGATTGCTTCCAGTTCTTCAACCTGTCCTTCCGGATAGTTGGTGATAATCAGTTTAACCGGGTTGATTACTGCAGATATACGGGTAGCACGGCTGTTCAAATCATCCCGGACAGAGCTTTCCAACAGGGCGATGTCGTTCAGGGCATCGTAAGTGGTATATCCGATTTTATCGATAAACTTATGAATGGACTCCGGTGAATAACCGCGACGGCGGAAACCGCAGATAGTCGGCATACGAGGGTCGTCCCATCCGTTTACCAATCCTTCTTTCACCAGTGTGAGCAGGTTACGTTTGCTCATCAGGGTGTAACTTAGATTCAGTTTGTTGAATTCAGTCTGACGGGGACGGTTGTCGTTCAGGTCTTTTCCTTCTTTCAACCAATCAATGAAGAGGTCGTAAAGCGGACGGTGTACCACAAATTCAAGTGTGCACAGAGAATGAGTCACTCCTTCGAAGAAGTCACTCTGTCCGTGGGCGAAGTCATACATCGGATAAGCTTTCCAGGTAGTGCCCGTACGGTGGTGCGGGTGTTTCACTACACGGTAAATAATCGGATCGCGGAAGTGCATATTCGGATTAGCCATGTCAATCTTGGCACGGAGCACCATAGCGCCTTCTTCGATCTCGCCGCTATTCATTTTCTTAAAAAGTTCGAGGCTCTCTTCGATAGGACGGTTCCGGTAAGGACTCTCCACACCCGCTTGGGTAGGAGTACCTTTCTGCTGTGCAATCAGTTCGGAACTCTGTTCGTCGATATATGCTTTTCCCTCCTGGATCAGGCGGATAGCGAAATCCCATAATTGCTGGAAATAGTCGGAAGCATAATATTCATTTCCCCACTGGTAGCCTAGCCATTGGATATCTTCTTTGATAGCTTCTACATATTCCACATCTTCCTTGGTAGGGTTTGTGTCGTCAGAGCGAAGGTTACATACACCGCCGTGTTTTTCTGCGATGCCGAAATCAAGGCAAATAGCTTTGGCATGGCCGATGTGAAGATAGCCGTTGGGCTCGGGCGGGAAACGCGTCTGCACTTTTCCACCATTTTTACCTTCTTTCAAGTCTTTCTCTACTGCCTGTTCAATAAAGTTCAAGCTTTTCTTTTCGCCTGCTTCTTCGTTTTTAATATCTGTCATAACGGTTAATGTTATCTGTATTTAGGTTACAAAAGTAGGACATTTTTTTTATTTAACCGGAATATAACCGCTCTTTTTTATAATGTCCTGTCCGTCGGATGAAAGAATAAACTGAATCAGGGGGCTAACTTGTTCCTTATTTTTTACATTGTAATAGTAGTAAAGCGGCCGGACGATAGGGTAGGTTTTGTTGGTGGCATTCTCTACCGTAGGGGTGGCGTAGTGGCTTCCGTCATAAGACACGGAAAGCGTTTTGACACGGGGAGACACGTAGGCCAGTCCTACATATCCGATAGCTCCTTTGGTCTGGCTGACAGACTGGATAATAGCACCTGTTGCCGGCATGGAAAGGCTGCTTGCCATGTAGTTTTTATTTTTCAGTACGCTCTCTTTGAAAAATTCGTAAGTACCGGACGATGTTTCACGCGAGTAGACTACTATTTTTCGGTTGTCTCCGCCTACCTGTTTCCAGTTGGTTATCTTCCCCCGGAAAATATCCTCCAGTTGTTGGCGGGTCAGCTGTTTCACCGGATTAGAGGGATGTACCACCACGGCGAGGGCGTCGTAGGCAACAATCACTTCGTTTACTTCTTCTCCCGCCGCTTTAATTTTCATCTTCTCGCTGAACTTGATCGGGCGGGAAGCCATTGCAATGTCCGTTGTATTATCCATTAAAGCGGAGATACCACACCAGTTCCGCCACCGGTTACAGTGACAGGCATCCGGATGCTGGTTCATAAACCGCTCTGCTGTCTGTTGTGCGACAGGCAGTACCGTGTCGCTACCTTTTATACGTTGTGCGTTGGCACCGAGCGAGAGTAAGGAAAGGGCGATTAATAAGTTTCTTCTCACTTTCATATTTCTTCTTTTTATTGACTTTGCAAATTAAGCAATCGGATATTACATTTCCATTTCATCCGGAATGGAAATGATACTTGTAACACAAACGTAACATGATTGAAACATTTCCTTCAAACGTTAGTCACACCTCCTTAATAAAGAGACGCTTTCTTTGCATCAGAAATCATAGTAGGTATGAAAAAGGTATTTGAAAGGATTATAGAAGGAATGTTGACTTGTAGCGGTTTCGTGACAAGTATTACTATTCTGCTGATTGTACTCTTCCTTTTCACGGAAGCTTTCGGGCTGTTCAAGAGTAAGGTGATTGAAGAGGGATATGTGTTGGCGCTGAATAAGAGCAACAAAGTTAGTGTGTTGAGCCCTGCACAGATAAAAAATGTTTTTGATGAGGAGATCACAAACTGGAAGGAACTCGGTGGGGAAGATCTCCCTATCCGGGTTTTTCGTTTGGAGGATATAACGCAGTATTATACGGAGGAGGAGCTGGGGCCTGCTTATGAATATGCAGGCGACAAGATTACGGAACTGGCAGAGAAAACACTGGGTATCGTAGCTTTTGTTCCGCAGAAGTTTATTGTTCATCCGGACGCGGTGCATTTCATAGAGGATAACACCATTTCCGTGAAAGATGTATTTTCGGGTGCCGAATGGTTTCCTACGGCCACTCCGGCAGCTCAATTCGGCTTCCTGCCGTTGATTACCGGTACGTTGTGGGTGAGTCTGTTCGCCATTCTTTTTGCTTTGCCGTTCGGGCTTTCGGTTTCTATCTATATGTCTGAAGTGGCAAACCCGAAAGTGCGGAACTGGCTGAAACCGATTATCGAACTGTTGAGCGGTATTCCTTCCGTGGTCTATGGCTTTTTCGGGTTGATTGTCATCGTTCCGTTGATTCAGAAGTTGTTTAATCTTCCGGTGGGAGAGAGCGGCCTGGCAGGGAGTATCGTACTGGCCATTATGGCATTGCCCACCATCATAACGGTGACGGAAGATGCGATGCGTAACTGTCCGCGTGCAATGCGGGAAGCGAGTCTGGCGTTGGGGGCTTCTCAATGGCAGACTATATATAAGGTAGTAATTCCTTATTCTATTTCGGGTATTACATCCGGCGTGGTACTTGGCATCGGACGTGCTATCGGAGAGACGATGGCGGTATTGATGGTGACCGGTAATGCGGCTGTGATTCCGACAACTATTCTTGAGCCTTTACGTACCATTCCGGCTACGATTGCCGCCGAACTGGGAGGCTCCTGCAGGTGGTCCGCACTATCAGGCATTGTTCCTGTTGGGTGTCGTACTGTTCTTCATTACATTGATTATCAACTTTAGTGTGGAATATATTTCTTCTAAAGGATTAAAACGTAGTAAATAAGATGGAAATACGGAGTAATAATAAAGCTAAACACCGTTCGCAGAAATTTGCTTTCGGGATTTTCCGGTTGTTGAGTCTTTGCATTGTATTGATATTGTTTGCGATTCTGGGATTTATCATCTATAAGGGAATCGGTGCTATCAGTTGGGATTTTATCACTTCGGCTCCTACGGACGGAATGACAGGTGGCGGTATCTGGCCGGCTATTGTCGGTACCTTCTACCTGATGGTGGGAAGTGCGCTGTTTGCATTTCCGATAGGGGTGATGAGTGGGATTTATATGAATGAGTATGCGCCGAAGGCAGGTTGGTACGCTTTATCCGGGTGATGACCAATAGCAGGCGGTATTCCTTCCATCGTATTCGGATTGTTCGGTATGGCGCTGTTTGTCAATTATATGGGGTTTGGTGATAGTATTCTGGCAGGTTCTTTGACATTAGGTTTGCTTTGCGTACCTTTGGTCATCCGGACAACGGAGGAAGCCTTGAAAGCCATTCCCGACGGTATGCGTGAAGGTAGCCGGGCATTGGGAGCGACGAAGTTGCAGACGATATGGCACGTTATTCTGCCGATGGGTATGCCGAACATTATCACTGGGTTGATTCTCGCCTTGGGACGTGTTTCGGGAGAGACGGCGCCGATTCTGTTTACTTGTGCCGCATACTTCCTGCCGCAACTTCCTACCGGTATTTTGGATCAGTGTATGGCCTTGCCTTACCATTTGTATGTGATTTCCACCAGTGGAACGGATATGGAGGCACAACTGCCGCTGGCTTATGGCACGGCATTGGTATTGATTATGATTATCCTGTTGGTGAATCTGCTGGCTAATGCCTTGAGAAAGTATTTTGAGAAAAGAGTAAAAACGAACTAAATTAGTATATGGATACAGTGAAAATAGATGCGCGTGATGTGAACTTCTGGTATGGGGACTTTCATGCATTGAAGGGCATCAGCATGCAGATTGAGGAAAAATCGGTTGTTGCTTTTATCGGACCGTCCGGTTGTGGCAAATCTACTTTCCTCCGGCTTTTCAACCGGATGAATGATTTGATTCCTGCTACCCGTCTGGAGGGAGAAATCCGTATCGACGGACATAATATCTATGCGAAAGGCGTGGAAGTGGACGAACTCCGCAAGAATGTGGGAATGGTGTTCCAGCGTCCCAATCCTTTCCCGAAAAGCATATTCGAAAATGTGGCTTACGGACTTCGTGTGAACGGAATAAAAGATAATGCTTTCATTCGCCAGCGTGTGGAGAAACATTGAAAGGAGCGGCTCTTTGGGATGAGGTGAAAGATAAGTTGAAGGAATCGGCTTATGCACTGTCCGGCGGACAGCAGCAGCGTCTTTGTATCGCCCGTGCGATGGCTGTCTCTCCTTCGGTATTGCTGATGGATGAGCCTGCGTCTGCACTCGACCCTATTTCTACGGCGAAAGTGGAGGTTGATTCATGAACTGAAGAGGGATTATACGATTGTAATCGTTACGCATAATATGCAGCAGGCGGCCCGTGTCAGTGATAAGACGGCGTTTTTCTATATGGGAGAAATGGTGGAGTTCGATCAGACGAAAAAGATATTCACCAATCCGGAGAAAGAGGCTACCCAGAATTACATAACGGGACGTTTTGGGTAATCCGGGTATCTGGAACCCAATTGATAGAATATTAATCATTTATATATAATAGACTATGGTAAAGTTTATAGAATCGGAACTCATCCTATTGAAGAAGGAAATTGATGAAATGTGGACCTTGGTGTACAACCAGCTTGACCGTGCCGGAGAGGCTGTGTTGACCCTTGACAAGGAGCTGGCTCAACAAGTGATGGTTCGCGAGCGCAGGGTGAATGCTTTTGAATTGAAGATAGATAGTGATGTGGAAGATATTATCGCATTGTATAATCCGGTGGCGATTGATCTTCGTTTTGTGTTGGCTATGTTGAAGATTAACACAAATCTGGAACGTTTGGGTGACTTTGCGGAAGGGATCGCCCGTTTTGTACTTCGTTGCAAAGAACCGGTATTGGATGCGGAGCTGTTGTCTCGTCTTCGCGGCAGAGATGCAGGCAGAGGTGTTGTCGATGCTGGAACTGGCAAAACGTGCCTTGAATGAAGAGTAATGATTTGGCGGCAGGAGTGTTTGCTAAGGATAATTTGCTAGATGAAATCAATGCGGATGCAACAGGGATTCTTTCAGACTATATTATCGAACATCCGGAAGCTGTACATACTTGTGTAGATTTAGTCAGCGTGTTCCGTAAACTGGAACGTTCGGGAGATCATATTACCAACATTGCCGAGGAGATTGTATTCTTCATTGATGCCAAAGTGTTAAAACATCGTGGAAAAACCGATGAAAATTACCCGGAAAAGTAATTTTCTGCCGATTTTTAAACAGAAATTAGGGCTCCTTAAAAAATTATCTTATATTTGTCACCTATAACGGACAAGTTACAGGAGATTTTACTCAAATGATAATAAATCCAAAGAATTTTCAAAAAGATGTTATATGACATGTTTTATAATTTGGATAGTATCGGTAAAACCGCCTATATTTGCACCGTTATCCTGAAAACAATCTTTTTACCTTAAAAAAAAAACTAATACCTATTGAAAACTGAAAAATGGAGCTTTGTGAAAAGCCCCATTTTTTTTTGCTCTTATTTTCTAAGCTGCTTCCTTATTCGTATCTTTGACCCTTGCATTAAGAGAGTACTTTCAATTGTAAAATCGTAAATAGTAAATAGAATTATGTTTTCTGGAATCGTAGAAGAATATGCTACTTTGGTAGCACTGGTGAAAGACCAGGAGAATATACACTTTACATTTAAGTGTTCGTTTGTGAATGAGTTGAAAATCGACCAGAGTATTTCTCACAATGGTGTATGCCTGACGGTAGTGACTCTGACGGATGATACGTATACGGTGACTGCCATGAAAGAAACGTTGGAGCGTTCTAACCTCGGTTTGTTGAAAGTGGGGGATAAGGTGAACGTTGAACGTAGCATGATGATGAACGGTCGGTTGGACGGACATATCGTTCAGGGACATGTGGATCAGACTGCTACTTGTATCGATATTAAGGATGCGGAAGGCAGCTGGTATTTTACATTCCGATATGCGTTTGACAAGGAGATGGCGAAACGCGGATATATCACCGTGGATAAAGGTTCGGTGACTGTGAACGGTGTTAGCCTGACGGTATGTAATCCGACGGATGATACTTTCCATGGTGGCTATCATTCCTTATACATACGAGCATACGAACTTCCATACGTTTGAGATTGGCAGTGTGGTAAATATCGAATTCGATATTATCGGCAAGTATATCAGCCGGATGATTCAATATAAATAAGAAAATATAAATAAGTGACTGGAGGATTGGAAATGGCATATACTGATTTTCTTCAATTGGTGCAGGCTCGTCAAAGTGACCGTTCGTATGATAAAGAACGTCCGGTGGAGCCGGAAAAGTTGGAACAGGTACTTGAAGCTGCACGTTTGGCGCCTTCAGCCTGCAACGCACAACCTTGGAGGTTTGTGGTCATCACAGACAAGGAACTGACTCAAAAAGCCGGGAAAGCTGCTGCTGGCTTGGGAATGAATAAGTTTGCCAAAGATGCTCCCGTGCATATTCTGGTTGTAGAAGAATCTGCTAATATAACCTCCTGCTTGGCGGAAGGTAAAAGGCAAGCATTTTCCGTTGATCGACATTGGAATAGCGGCTGCTCATATTTCTCTGGCAGCTGAAGCCGAAGGTTTGGGTTCTTGTATTCTGGGTTGGTTCGATGAAAAAGAGCTGAAACAGCTTGCCGGTATTCCTGCTTCGAAACGTTTATTGCTGGATATTGTCATTGGCTATCCGGCAAAGGAAAACGTAAGAAGACAAAGGAAGCCGAAAGAAAGGTGATTTCATACAATCGTTATTGATTGAAAAATAATTATATTCTTAGCCCTTTAGGATAAGCATATAACAGAAAGCATCGTTGGTTTTAAAGGAAGGGGACGTTCCTTTAAACCAACGATGCTTTCCTTTTAAAGGAACGACCTGTTTCTTTAAAACCAATAAATGGCTTTTTAAGGTGTTGATAGTTAGTGCGTTATTGATGCCGCTTTTCCGGCGGCATCAATAATGCTATATTTATTTCTTTTTTGACAAATCTTTCAATAGGTAGTCTACTGCTGCTTTCAGTTGTGGATCTTCTCCTTTCAGGCTGGCTGCCGGTTCGTTATAAACTAGAATATCAGGTTGCAAGGTCTGATTTTCGAGATAGTTGCCTTGCATATCCATACAACCCACCTGCGGGATACCGAATACAATAGACGGATCTATCTGGCGTTCCCACCACACGGCGGTCATCGTGCCTGCCACCGGGGCGCCTACCAGTTTACCAATACCTAGAGTCTTATATACGTAGGGTGCCATGAGCATTGCTATAATTGTCTTCGCAAGTTAGCATGCATGAGGCTTTCAGCCATTTGTTGAATGGATCGCTGCCGATATATTGTCCGCGTGGCACGAAACGTTGATATTCCTTTCCACTAAGTAAGGTGACTACATCATCGATGCAGCCATCCGCCACCATTATGGCGGGTATCTACCACTACGGCTTCTTTATTACGATAACGGCCGAGTAGTTCGGAATAGATCTTGCGGAAGCTGGGGCTGTCCATACCTTTAATATGTACATAAGCAATGCGTCCGCCGGAAAGCTCTTCCACTTTCTTGGCGCAGCGCTCTACCCAACGTTTGTAAAGCAGGTCGCTTTGGGTTCCATAGCTGATTGCTTTTACTGCTTCTTCAAAACGTTTTTTAGTAGAAGGATCGTATACGGTAAAGTACTACTTTGCGTCCGACTTTGCCTTCAAATAACGGGAAGTAATCAGCACCGGCTTCAATCGCTGTGCCGTCTACTTTTTCAATGATGCAACCTGCCTTCACTTCTGTCTTTTTCTGGGTGAAAGGACTTTGCTTCATGATTTCCTTGATCTTTAACCCGGCACCGTCGTATGACTCATCGTAAAAGACTCCCAGAGTAGCGGTAGGCATTGCGCTGCCTCCTGCTGCAAACCGGGCTCCGGTATGGGAACCATTCAATTCGCCAAGCAATTCACTCAACATTTCCGTGAAGTCATAATTGTTGCTGATGTGGGGCAAGAAGCGTTCGTATGCTTTTTTATATCCTTTCCAGTCCACTCCATGCAAGTCGGCAATATAGAATTTGTCATTTACTTGCTGGCAAACGTGGTCGAAGATGTATGCGCGTTCATCATAAGGACGGTAATCGAAGAATGCTTCAAATTCTATCGGTGTAATTTTGCTACCGGCAATCTCTATTTTCTTCAATCGGCCACCTGTGCACATAAAGATATTCTTTCCTTCTTTATCCGGTATGAGTGAGCCGCCGCCAACTCCTTTCAATAATATTTTAGTCGTATTTTCTTTCAGTTTATGCTCCCAAAGGTCATAGTCTCCTTCAAAAGCTGCCAGGTAATAAAGAATATCACCCTTCGGACTCATAACAGCGTCACCCAGGCGGGAAGAATTTACAGTTAGACGAACGATGCGGTCAAAACGATTCTCCAAATCGAATGTAAGAGGGTTCACTTCCGTACTGTCTTTTTTCGCATTCTCATTCTGGTTCGTTTTCTTCTTACTGTCTTTAGTGTCTTCTTTCTTCTCTGCCTTTTCTTTCTTGGCTTTTTCTTTTTCTGCTTTCTCTGCCTTTTCCGCTTCTTCAAGTAAGGCAATATCTTCTTTGCTCATCAGGAAGCGGTTGTAGGCATCGACGTCGAAAAACATAATATAGGTGTCGTCTTCACTTCCCCAGCTACCATGGCTACGGTATCCGGCACGGTCACTGTTCCATATCATTGCTTTTCCACCCAACACCCATTTGGCGTTGCTGTCGCTGTATCCGCTTTCGGTAAGATTGACCATTTCGCCTTTTCCGTCGGCTTTCAGCAAAACGACGTCTTTATTATTCCAGCCTCTATGCCAATGAAGTCTGATAGAATCCATTGGCTGTCGGGGCTCCATTGGAACCATTGGTCACCGTCGGCATAAGAATATTGATATTTGGCATCCATCACTGTGCGCACAGCCTTGCTTTTTAGATTGATGACACGGATAGCGGTACGGTTCTCGAGGAAAGCAACCTCTTTACCGTCAGGACTGAATTGTGGTTGGAAAGAAGCGACTTTGGAGTTTGTCAAACGTTCTTCTTTCAATTCTGTGGCATAGGTGAATTGTTTCTCCTCTTTGCGTACGATGGTGGAAGTGTAAAGCTGCCACAATCCATCGCGTTCTGAAGAATAGACGAGTGTGCGTCCGTCGGGAGCGAAACTGATGTTACGTTCCTGATCGGGTGTGTTGGTGATTTGTTTGGTTGTTTTGTAGTCAATGGAGGTTACGTAAACATCACCGCGCATAATAAATGCGACCTCTTTTCCTTTGGGAGATACAGCGATGTCGGTAGCCCGTTGGATTTGATTTGGCGGATAATATCTTTGTCATTCTTGTCTGCCAGGATACTTATATTTACCTTTTGGGGTTGTTTGCCCGGAGTAAGTGTATAAATCTCGCCGTCATAACCATAACAGAGTGTGCCGGTGGTTGAAATGCTTAGAAAACGTACGGGATGCTTTGTATGGAAAGTGATTTGTTGGGAAGTGGTGGTTCCGGGAGTACGTTGGAATATATTGAAGGAACCTTTCTCTTCACTTAGATAATAGAATGATTTACCATCAGGACTCCATACCGGTTCGCGGTCTTCACCTCCGAAAGTAGTTTGTTTTTGATAAACAGGTTTTTTCCCGGGAGTGTATGTCCAGATGTCACGGGCAATAGGGGATACCTGATGCTTGCGCCAATAGTCTTCGTATCCTTTCTTGTCCTGATAGAGCATCACTCCCTCTTTATTAATAGAGATGCACTCCATTGGCATGGATGAGAACATAGCGGGGCGTCCTCCCGTCACGGCTACCTCGTACACTTGCTGGAACTGGCCGGAAGGAAACCCGGCATCTTCGGCAGAGGGAGCAATGTTGGCTGTGAATAAAATGTGTTTGTTGTCTTTGTAGGCAACAGGTTTCTCACTGCCTGAATGAGTGGTCAGTCGCTGGGGTGCTCCTCCTTCACTGGATACGACGAAAACGTCGAGACTTCCCATGCGATCCGATGCAAAGGCAATTTGTTTACTGTCGGGACCCCATACCGGTTCCGTATCAAAAGCCGGATTGGTGGTGATTTGTGTGGCACGTCCGCCGGTTGACGGTACCGTGTAGATGTCTCCTTTGTAGGTAAATGCAATGGTGGTTCCGTCTGGAGAAAGAGCGCAGTGGCGCATCCATAAAGGAGATTCTTGTGCAATGCTTGTCCCTGCTAGACAGATGACAAATGCACTTAGCAGTAGCTTTTTCATTTTTTCTAATATTGTGTTAAGTTCATTTTCGCGATTTAAGGTTTGACTTTCCTACAAATCCTTCAGTAATACTTTACTTGCTTTTATAGTATTCTTCTCTGGATTCGGTCAGCACCTTCCATTCGTCGTTGAATTCTTCGTCTTTGTCTATTTTGAAATTCTCGGAGCCGTATGTGTCCAAACGGTCCAGCAGGACAGCCACATTCAGTTGATTGATATCCATTGAAGGCTGGTAACCGATTTCTTCGCTTTTTTCGTCGGTAACAACCTCGTGAATCAATTCTATTTCCTGTAACTGATAAAGTACCTGATTTGTCAGTCGGATGGGGATCTGATGCTCCTCCGATATTTCTGCAGCCGTATAGGGCGGTTCGTTCTTTTCGAATCGTTTGGCTATGAGTGACATAATCAGGATGGATATAAAATCCCGGTATCGTCTGCTGATGTTCCGGGTGTCCTGGTCAAAGCTAAAGCTGCGGATATTCTGTCCGGCATACGTCAGTTCGGCTCCAAACAAACAGATTGTCCAAGGATATCTGCAACCAAAGCAGAAATAAGGGAAGTGCGGCAAAACTACCATAAATGGCATTGTACTTTGACACCCACAACTGGCTGTTGATGTACAGGAACTGAAAAGCCTGATAAGCAGACCCTGCCAGAATACCTGCAATGAGAGCGTGTTTGAATTTCACTTTCGTGTTCGGCATGAAGATGTACAGCCCGGTGAACATCAGCCATGTCAGGACAAAAGGAATAAGCCGTATCATGAATTTCATAACAGGAGCGAGCAGGACGAAATCATCCATCTGCTTGAGAATGGTGCTCATAAACAGAGAAAGTCCTCCGGATACCACGATCAGAATCGGCATCAGCATGAACATGGAGAAATAGTCCGTAATCTTGCGATACATGGATCGTGCTTTTCACTTCCCAGATACGGTTGAAGGTGATTTCAATATTACTGACCAGATTGATAACCGTCCATAACAACATTACCAAACCAACTCCAATGAAAATACCTCCTTTGGTCTGTGAAAGATAGGAATTGACAAATGAGAGAATGGCCTCCGTTGTTTCTGTATTTCCTCCAAAACCGTTGCGGAACTGATGTTCCATCAGGTTGTCGAACCCGAAACCACGCGCTACGGCAAACAGGATGGCAAGTATCGGTACAATGGCAAGCAATGTGCTATAAGTAAGTGCAGAAGCTTTATTGGCCATCCGGTCTTTGGTAAACCGATTGATACAAAGATAGACGGTCTTTATAATATTGTAGAGTGAGAACTTGGTCCGGGTCACTTCGTCTTCCGTAATGCGCCAGATGTCATACGTAAGAAACTTCCATATATCGGTGATTTTCTTCTTCATAGTTCTTCGCTAATTACTAATTGCAAGCAACTAATTACTGATTACAACAGACTTGCTTGAACAGTCGATCCTCATCCATTAGTCATTTGTAATTAAATGGATAATTAAAAGAAAAAGCAGTCAGCCTATAAGCCGAGTTCTGTACCCATATAATTTCCGATTATTAATCTTTAATTATATCAGGTGCCTGTCATTTATCTGAGTGGCGTGTCACCACGACACTTTAGCGGTCTACCCTCCGACATGGAGCGAGCAACTCTCATAACGCCGGTTTACATGACCTTACAACTCCTAAGACGTACAGCCCGCATGTCGCCATGCGACTGGTGGGCTCTTACCCCACCTTCTCACCCTTACCTCTCCCCGAAAGGAGCGGCGGTTATTTTCTTCTACGTTACTCTACCCTCGCGGACAGCTTTCTGTTAGGAAGTAGGATGCTCTATGTTGCCGGACTTTCCTCCTGCACGAAACATGCACGCGACAGACCGGCCAACTGCTTTAGACTGCAAAAATACGTCATTTATTTTGTTTTAGCCAAAGAAAGTATCACAAATAGAAATAATTTCTAACTTTGCTATCATTAAAATAGATTTTAATGAAGAAGAATATCCTCCTTTTCTATTGTTTCCTGGCGACGATGGCAGCTAGCCTGAAAGCACAGGAAATACGTCCCATGCCTGCCGATTCGGCTTATGGGGTAGTACATATTTCAGTTTGCAATTTGCGTGAGGAAGGCAAATTTACTTCCGGCATGAGCACGCAGGCATTGTTGGGAATGCCGGTCAAGGTGCTTCAGTATAACGGCTGGTACGAGATACAAACACCGGATGATTATACCGGATGGGTGCACCGGATGGTGATTACCCCCATGTCGAAAGAACGGTATGATGAATGGAACCGGGCAGAAAAGATAGTGGTTACCTCGCACTACGGATTTGCGTATGAAAAACCGGATGAGAGTTCCCAACCCGTATCCGATGTTGTTGCGGGCAATCGTTTGAAGTGGGAGGGGAGCAAAGGACATTTCTATCAAGTGTCTTATCCCGATGGACGGAAAGCATATCTTTCGAAATCCATTTCCCAACCGGAAGCGGAATGGCGAGCTTCACTGAAACAAGATGTTGAAAGTATCATTGAAACAGCTTACTCGATGATGGGAATTCCTTATCTATGGGCAGGAACCTCTTCCAAGGGAGTGGATTGTAGCGGACTGGTACGGACCGTACTTTTTATGCATGACATTATTATCCCGAGAGATGCCTCTCAACAGGCCTATGTGGGCGAACATGTCGATATTGCTCCTGACTTCTCTAATGTCAAACGGGGAGATCTGGTGTTTTTCGGCCGGAAAGCGACTGCGGAACGTAAAGAAGGTATTTCTCACGTCGGCATTTACCTCGGAAACAAGCAGTTTATCCACGCATTGGGAGATGTGCACGTCAGCAGCATGAATCCTGCGGATCAAAACTATGATGAATTCAACACGAAGCGTTTACTTTTTGCTGTCCGTTTCTTACCTTATATAAATAAGGAGAAAGGAATGAATACCACAAATAAGAACCCCTTTTATCAATAAAAGAATGCAGAACAGGAGAGAATTTTTGAAAACGGCAGCTTTGGCTGCTTTCGGTTCGGGGTTAGTAGCCCGTCAGGCACTAGCCGGAGAATCGTTGCTTTCTACCATTCATATAAATAAGCTCGGTTTGGGAGGGAAGATGAAAATGACTTTTTTCCCTTATGAATTGAAGTTGAGGCACGTGTTTACAGTTGCCACTTATTCGCGTACAACAACTCCCGATGTGCAGGTAGAAATAGAATATGAAGGCGTGACGGATATGGAGAAGCCTCTATGCCTCCTTATTTGGGAGAAACAGTAGAGTCTGTGATGAATTTCCTTGGGAAAGTGAATCTGGAACAGTTTAGTGATCCTTTTCAGCTAGATGACATTTTGTCATACGTTGACAGCCTCTCGCCAAAGGATACGGCAGCGAAAGCTGCGGTAGATATCGCCCTTCATGATCTGGTAGGGAAACTATTAGGCGCTCCCTGGTATAAGATATGGGGATTGAACAAAGAAAAGACACCTTCCACTACCTTTACGATAGGCATCGATGCGCCGGATGTAGTGCGGGCGAAAACAAAAGAGTGTGCCGATCAGTTTAATATATTAAAGGTGAAACTGGGACGGGACAATGATAAGGAGATGATTGAAACCATTCGTTCGGTAACAGACCTTCCGATAGCGATAGATGCCAATCAAGGATGGACAGACCGCCAATACGCGCTCGATATGATTCATTGGCTGAAAGAAAAAGGCGTTGTGATGATAGAACAGCCCATGCCTAAGGAGAAGCTAGAGGATATTGCCTGGATAACACAACAGAGCCCGCTACCGATATTTGCGGATGAATCCTTGCAGCGTCTGGGAGATGTAGCCGCTTTAAAGGCGCTTTCACGGGAATCAATATAAAGCTGATGAAGTGTACCGGTATGCGTGAAGCATGGAAGATGGTGACATTGGCTCATGCACTCGGCATGCGTGTCATGGTGGGCTGTATGACAGAGACTTCCTGTGCTATTTCTGCAGCTTCACAGTTCTCGCCATTAGTGGATTTTGCCGACCTGGATGGCAACCTGCTTATCTCTAATGATCGCTTTAAAGGGGTGGAAGTGGTGAAAGGAAAGATCACTCTGAATGACTTACCTGGAATCGGTGTCATGAAAATCTGACTTTACTGAATGAATGTCAGAGTGTTAAAGCCATCTGACATACAACGAATGTAAATTTGTCAGGTGTTGTCGTTAACCGCTGTTAAGCTCTAAATATTCTCTGTTAAAAGTGGACAAAAAAGAGTGACAAGTAGAATAAGTGAACGATATTTGTTATTATTTTAACGTCGTAAAAGTTAAAACAATGTCGAATATTAACAATTTAAAGAATTATAAATCATGAAACAGACAACAAAGAACATTCTGGGAGTAGGAGCAATCATTCTTCTTAGCTCAGGAGTTGCAGGATTGACAACTTACAAATTGTTGCAATCTAACGAATCTGCAAAAGAAACATCTTTTAATGAGATGTTCAAGCAGAATCCCAATGTCAAATTGGCTGCTTTTGACGCTGTGAACGCTCAACCTGTTGATTTGACACAGGCTGCCGAGAATTCACTTCATGCTGTCGTACATATAAGGTCTACTCAAGAAGCTAAAACAAGAACTGTTCAGCAAGCGCCGGACATTTTCGATTTCTTTTTTGGTGATGGACGCGGACAGCAACGTCAGGTACAGTCTCAACCTCGTGTAGGTTTTGGTTCGGGAGTAATCATCTCGAAGGATGGATATATCGTAACGAATAATCATGTGATTGAAGGTGCGGATGAAATCAGTGTGAAACTGAATGATAACCGTGAGTTTAAGGGACGCGTGATTGGTACTGACCCTAGCACCGACCTTGCGCTGGTGAAAATTGAGGGTGATGATTTCCCGACTATTCCGGTAGGAGACTCCGAAGCGTTGAAAGTAGGAGAGTGGGTATTGGCAGTAGGTAACCCGTTCAATTTGAACTCTACTGTAACTGCCGGCATCGTAAGTGCAAAAGCCCGTTCTCTGGGAGTATATAATGGTGGTATAGAATCATTCATCCAGACGGATGCTGCCATCAACCAGGGTAACAGTGGTGGTGCACTGGTAAATGCCAAAGGTGAATTGGTAGGTATCAATTCAGTGCTTTCTTCTCCGACAGGTGCTTATGCAGGATACGGTTTTGCTATCCCGACCAGCATTATGACGAAAGTAATTGCCGACTTGAAACAATATGGAACAGTACAACGTGCATTGCTCGGTATTCGTGGTGGCTCTATCGGTAGCAGTTTGATGGACGACCGTCAACCGATTGACAAATCCGGTAAGACATTGGCAGATAAAGCTAAAGAACTGGGTGTTGTAGAAGGAGTATGGGTTTCTGAAATCGTAGAGAATGGTTCTGCTGCCGGAGCTGATATCAAAGTCGATGACGTAATTATCGGTGTGGATAATAAGAAAGTATCCAATATGGCTGACTTGCAGGAAGCACTTGATAAACATCGTCCGGGTGATAAGGTGAAAGTAAAACTGATGCGCGATAAGAAGGAAAAGACCGTTGAAGTAACGTTGAAGAACGAGCAAGGTACTACCAAGATCGTGAAGGATGCAGGCATGGAAATCCTGGGAGCTGCTTTCAAAGAGTTGCCGGATGACTTGAAGAAGCAATTGAATCTAGGTTACGGTCTGCAAGTGACAGGAGTTTCTTCCGGTAAGATGTCAGATGCAGGAGTTCGTAAAGGCTTCATTATCCTGAAAGCTAATGACCAGCCGATGCGCAAAGTCAGCGATCTGGAAGAAGTAATGAAAGCTGCTGTTAAGTCTCCGAACCTGTATTATTCCTGACCGGTGTGTTCCCATCAGGTAAACGCGGATATTTCGCTGTCGATCTGACTCAAGAGTAATATATAAAAATAAGGTAAGAAGATTGCAGGATAAGCTAATGAAATAGAAAAAGGATGCCGCCAATCAACTTGTCGGCATCTCTTTTTGTTTTATTAGACGAAAAATATAGTGTAAAAGTTACTTAATTTTGTATGTTAACAAATTATTTGTCGTAACTTTGCACTCCAAATCTGTTTTTAAAGAATGAGACAACTAAAGATTACCAAAAGTATCACTAACAGAGAGAGCGCTTCTCTTGATAAGTATTTGCAGGAAATCGGCCGTGAAGACCTGATTACTGTTGAGGAAGAAGTGGAACTCGCTCAACGCATTCGTAAGGGTGACCGTGTAGCATTGGAAAAATTGACACGTGCCAATCTTCGTTTCGTCGTATCTGTGGCTAAACAGTACCAGAACCAAGGTTTGAGTTTGCCTGACTTGATTAATGAAGGCAATTTAGGACTGATTAAGGCTGCCGAGAAATTTGATGAAACACGTGGATTTAAGTTCATTAGCTACGCTGTATGGTGGATTCGCCAGTCTATTCTGCAAGCATTGGCAGAGCAGTCGCGTATTGTTCGTCTCCCGTTGAATCAGGTAGGTTCGCTGAATAAGATCAGCAAAGCCTTCTCGAAGTTTGAACAGGAAAACGAGCGGCGTCCGTCTCCCGAGGAGTTGGCAGACGAACTGGAAATTCCGGTTGATAAAATCTCTGATACGCTGAAGGTATCCGGCCGTCATATTTCGGTGGATGCGCCTTTTGTGGAAGGGGAGGATAACAGCCTGTTGGATGTGTTGGTTAACGATGATTCGCCAATGGCGGACCGCTCTCTGGTTAATGAGTCTCTTGCGAGGGAAATTGATAGAGCTCTTTCTACGTTAACCGATAGAGAAAAAGAAATCATTCAGATGTTTTTCGGTATCGGACAGCAAGAAATGACATTGGAAGAAATCGGCGATAAATTTGGCCTCACACGTGAGCGCGTTCGTCAGATTAAAGAAAAAGCAATTAGAAGACTTAGACAAAGTAATCGTAGTAAATTGCTCAAATCTTACTTGGGATAAGTAAGGAATATCAGTTTCTGAAAGAAAAAAGAATTTGAGTCGCATAAGTCGCACTTTTCATATAGAAGAATGTACTTATGCGACTTTTTACATAAGCCCCATTCTATAATTCAATCTTATACTATGTGAGTTTTATGAAAAAGTCAGTTTTAATATCATTGGTTCTTATTGCTTTGGGAGCAGGGATGGTGGCGTATGCAAAATGTGCGGCATCCTCTTCTGATTCGGTGCCTGTTAAAGTAGAGCAGCGTTTGCGGGAAAAAGCACAGGCAGGAAAGGCTTATTGTGATAAGAACGGATATAATACGAATTATTGCTTTCTGGTAGATTTCAGTATTCATTCTGGTAAAAGGCGTTTCTTTGTATGGGATTTCAAAGGAGATTCTGTGAAGTATGCAAGTCTTTGTGCGCATGGATACGGGAAAAACAGTACGCTGTCCAAGCCTGTATTCAGTAATGTGGAAGGTAGTTATTGCTCTTCTTTAGGAAAATATAAAGTAGGGATACGGTCGTATAGCAAGTGGGGGATTAATGTTCATTATAAATTGCATGGATTGGAAGCAACGAATAACAATGCTTTCAAACGGTATATCGTGTTACATTCTTATACTCCGATGCCGGAAACGGAGGTGTATCCTTTGCATCTTCCATTAGGAATCAGTCAAGGGTGTCCTGTGATATCTGATGAGGTGATGAGGAAGGTTGACAGGTTGCTCAAGGCAGAAAAGAAACCTGTATTGTTATGGATTTATGATTAAGAAATGCTATTTATTTGAGATAAATCGAGGTAGTCTCCTCTTTTTTGTTACCTTTGCGAAGTTAAAAATTATATGATATGAAATACGTAAAAATACTATTTGCAATTGCACTTGTGTTTACCATGTGCTCCGCTTTTTCTCTGAAAAAAGACCATTCTAAACCGGTTTATGCTTTTGGAATTTCTGCTTCATTTACGGATACGGTAGTCTATTTCACGGATATTCAGATATTAGATAGTGCGAAGGTTAGTAAAGAAGGATTCTTGGCTCATCGTGAATTATATAGTTATCAGTTGAAAAATTATCTGGAGGATAACCAACTGCAGCAGAATAGTACATGTATGATTTACTTCTCGGAAAACAGAAAGAAGTTGGAAAAAGAAGCAACGAAGATTCTGAATAAATATAAGAAGAATAATAGAATGACGGTATCGCGGATTGATTCAGATAAATTCCGCTTTACGAAACCGGAAGAGTAATAAACAATAACTTAATTGTTAATATGATAAGAGATGCAGTTTGGCATCTCTTATTTTTTTATCTTTGTCCCTGTTATAAATGAGGAATATTATGAAAAAGATTAAAATATTATCGCTTTTGTTCGTATGTTTGTCGATTTTCTTATCAGCTTGTGGTGATGATGATACTCCTGTTCCAGTAACGGTAAAAACAGTCTTGATGTATCTTGTTGGAGACAATGATATCAGTAATGATATATATAACAATATAGCATCAGTTGAACGAGGATTGAGCGAAGTTACGTCTCTGGTACATTTGTAATTTATTGGGATGGTGGCAGTAGAAAAGGTGAGTTTCCTGTCCCGACTCTGTTTAAGTATGAAGTGGATGGCAAAGGTTCTGTCAGTAAAAGAGAAGTGATAAAAACTTATAGTAGCCAGAATTCAGTATCAAATGAGGTGATAATTAATGTATTGAAAGATGTGGAGGCTTACTGTCCAGCTGAAAAGTATAGTCTGATTTTGGGTTCTCATGCTACCGGATGGTTGCCTGCGGACTATAGTAAGAGCCGTTCTTTTGGTGACGACAATGGAGCTAAAATTCATATTCCTGATTTATCGAAAGCTTTAGAACAATCAGGTATTCATTTTGATTATATATTATTTGACGCTTGTTTAATGTCTCAAGTTGAGGTTGCTTATGAATTAAGAAATACTGCTGATTATTTAATTCTTTCTCCTGCAGAGGTTATGAGTGCGGGTTTTCCTTATTTCAAGATAACGAAATATTTATTGTCTGCGGGTAACTCAGAGCAGAATGCTATAAATGTCGCAAAGGACTTTATTGATTACTATAAAAATGAATATAGTTATTCGTGGGGTACTATTGCGGTGATAAAAACGAATGAAATATCGGCATTGGCGAATATTACTTGTTCAATTATGAAACATTATCAGGACAATCTGGTTAAGTTTGATAATAGAAAAATAGATTATTTTCAAGCCCATTATGGTTATGGGAGGTCTCCTTTGGATCATTCGGCATATGATTTTCGAGCTTTTATGCGTGAATTGACTGATAATAATATTCCTTCTGATTTTGAAGAGCAATTGGAAAGGGTAGTTATATATAAGAACTATGTTGACGATTATAAATTGGTGAATATAGATTCGGATATATATTCGGGTATCGGGTGTTATATACCGGATACTAGGTATTTAAAATGGAATACTTATTTTAGGACTTTGCAATGGTATTCGGCTGCCGGATGGGATGAGACTGGCTGGTAAATGCAGGAGGATATTTTTCAGATGTCAACCAGGTGAGAGCTACCCTCCACAAAAAAAGTTATGAACAGCCCGGCGGGTACAAAAGGTACAGTAGGTACACTGCATATTTTTCTCACACACACGTGCGCGCGTATAATAGGTATAGAAAGTACCGCTTGAGACCAAGTGGTTTCTATTGACAAACAGGGCAACCGCACCAAAAGTTTGTTTTATTTCCGCACGGTTCTGAATCATTTGATAACGGAACACCGTGTAACTTACCTCTTTCTTAATGAATAAAGTATAATAAATGCCACTATAAGATCATTGCCGTTCATCGATTTCACCTGATTGTCGAAATGCCGATGAATAAGGAGATAGCGGGTGAAGGCAAGTGGCAAATTCAGGCAAAACTGAACATTATCGGTTTCACCTTGTCTTTTCAAAATATCCCTTGAGCTAAAACTAATTTCATTATAGCTAATCCGGATATCATTATAGCTAATGAAAATATGCTTATAGCAAATCCACTGTCAGGTATTAACAGATAATCCATCAGGAGTTAATAGTATGGATGTCAAGTATTAACACCTTGATTATTATCTACTAACACTTGAGTTGGCAGATCTATATATTCAACACATTGTATCTATATACTTACCGCGTTGAATCTATACATTCAATACGGTGGCTCTATATGTCCAGCAATCGGTGTAAATAAATTTGAAAGGTGAAAGCAATAACGGAGATTTCACCTTGATTTTTCTACGCTTTCACCCGCTATCTCCTTATCCATCGATGTTTCAGAGATAAGGTGAAACTGGTGGAACTTATGACTCAAAAGTTCATGTTCTACTTATGCGAATCAGTAATTGAAAACAAATTTTCATTCATTTCCACACAGGTTTGAACAAGTTCATCCACACTAGATTTTGTTCCTTACCCGTTAAAATGAAACAAATTTTGGTGCGGTTCCTCTTGCTAATTTTATAAGACCTTACCTCATCTTGCGAGCTCTGCTGTTCTTGTTGTTTATATCCTGTTGCTCTTTCTCCCTTCATAAATTAGGAATAATACTGCACTCATTTGATTGAAACGCTTGATTGCATACAGCGTGTTTGTCAATGCAGGTGATAAGGGCATTATATAGCGCGCGTGTGCGTGTGTGATAGAGCCTCGAAAAAGTGTACCTGCTGTACCCGTTTGTTATTAACAGGGTAGTGCTTTGTTAATGCTAAAGCAGTGCTTTACGAGTGCTAAAGCTACGCTTTACGCTCTCTAAAGCTATGCTTTTTTTAAGTTCTTTCAAAGCGTCTGGTATTACTTTTGTTTCTTTGCTCATTCTCATGCCCCTTTCTCTACTGTTGAAAAAATATGTTCTACAACATCATTATCCTTCAGCGTTTTAGCAGATTCTTTCAAAAAAACTTCGAAAAAATAGTTTAATATATTTGGATTGTATACTAAAAGGGTGTACTTTTGCACCCGCTTTCCAAGAGAAGAAAGCCTTGCAGAATTGACATAGTGAAAAAGCGAGATTGCGCTTAAAGAAAAGAACAAAAAAACTTCCGAAAAGTTTTGGATTATAATAAATAAAGTTCTTATCTTTGCAGTCCGATTCGCAAAGAAAACGGCCTTTGTTTTTCTTTTATACATTCTTTCCCTTTCGCATAGAGAGCCTGAGAAATGAGTAAAAAGAAAAAATAAAAAAAAACTTCCGAAAAAGTTTGGTAGTTAAAAATAAAGCCCTTACCTTTGCACCCGCTTTTAAAACGAAAGCAACAAGTTCTTTGAAATATTGATAAACAATACAAGTAGTACAAGTAAAAAAATAGAACCGTCAATACTTGTCTTATGAAGTAGTGATACAATTAAGACTAATAGGTATTTGAATAAGGTCAATAAATTTACGGCGTCCTGAACAGAGCAAAAGAGTCATCCTAAGGGATGATAAAAAATACTTTTACAATGAAGAGTTTGATCCTGGCTCAGGATGAACGCTAGCTACAGGCTTAACACATGCAAGTCGAGGGGCAGCATTTTAGTTTGCTTGCAAACTGAAGATGGCGACCGGCGCACGGGTGAGTAACACGTATCCAACCTGCCGATAACTCCGGGATAGCCTTTCGAAAGAAAGATTAATACCGGATGGCATACGAATATCGCATGATATTTTTATTAAAGAATTTCGGTTATCGATGGGGATGCGTTCCATTAGTTTGTTGGCGGGGTAACGGCCCACCAAGACTACGATGGATAGGGGTTCTGAGAGGAAGGTCCCCCACATTGGAACTGAGACACGGTCCAAACTCCTACGGGAGGCAGCAGTGAGGAATATTGGTCAATGGGCGAGAGCCTGAACCAGCCAAGTAGCGTGAAGGATGAAGGCTCTATGGGTCGTAAACTTCTTTTATATGGGAATAAAGTTTTCCACGTGTGGAATTTTGTATGTACCATATGAATAAGGATCGGCTAACTCCGTGCCAGCAGCCGCGGTAATACGGAGGATCCGAGCGTTATCCGGATTTATTGGGTTTAAAGGGAGCGTAGGTGGATTGTTAAGTCAGTTGTGAAAGTTTGCGGCTCAACCGTAAAATTGCAGTTGAAACTGGCAGTCTTGAGTACAGTAGAGGTGGGCGGAATTCGTGGTGTAGCGGTGAAATGCTTAGATATCACGAAGAACTCCGATTGCGAAGGCAGCTCACTAGACTGTTACTGACACTGATGCTCGAAAGTGTGGGTATCAAACAGGATTAGATACCCTGGTAGTCCACACAGTAAACGATGAATACTCGCTGTTTGCGATATACAGTAAGCGGCCAAGCGAAAGCATTAAGTATTCCACTGGGAGTACGCCGGCAACGGTGAAACTCAAAGGAATTGACGGGGGCCCGCACAAGCGGAGGAACATGTGGTTTAATTCGATGATACGCGAGGAACCTTACCCGGGCTTAAATTGCAACAGAATATATTGGAAACAGTATAGCCGTAAGGCTGTTGTGAAGGTGCTGCATGGTTGTCGTCAGCTCGTGCCGTGAGGTGTCGGCTTAAGTGCCATAACGAGCGCAACCCTTATCTTTAGTTACTAACAGGTTATGCTGAGGACTCTAGAGACTGCCGTCGTAAGATGTGAGGAAGGTGGGGATGACGTCAAATCAGCACGGCCCTTACGTCCGGGGCTACACACGTGTTACAATGGGGGGTACAGAAGGCGGCTACCTGGTGACAGGATGCTAATCCCAAAAACCTCTCTCAGTTCGGATCGAAGTCTGCAACCCGACTTCGTGAAGCTGGATTCGCTAGTAATCGCGCATCAGCCATGGCGCGGTGAATACGTTCCCGGGCCTTGTACACACCGCCCGTCAAGCCATGAAAGCCGGGGGTACCTGAAGTACGTAACCGCAAGGAGCGTCCTAGGGTAAAACTGGTAATTGGGGCTAAGTCGTAACAAGGTAGCCGTACCGGAAGGTGCGGCTGGAACACCTCCTTTCTGGAGCGATGTAACTGTCACAAAACGTGGCAGCCACTAAAAGACTTTAAAGGTTCTGTTTTTTGTACTACTGGTACTTGTTTATTTATAACATATAGATCAACCATCTATAGAAGTATAGATAGAGATAAACAAGAGAAAAAGAAGCCGAGTCTAGACGAAAGGTAGACAAGGTTGAACTAGTCCTATAGCTCAGTTGGTTAGAGCGCTACACTGATAATGTAGAGGTCGGCAGTTCAACTCTGCCTGGGACTACCAAGCTCAGGGAAAGCTAAAAGCTAAAAAACAAAATTCTTGATAACCTCTTGGGGGATTAGCTCAGCTGGCTAGAGCATCTGCCTTGCACGCAGAGGGTCAACGGTTCGAATCCGTTATTCTCCACGATCTCTGAAAAAGAGAAACGATCTTTGACATGATGTACAAAAAGTAAAATTTTAGTAAGAGCTAAAAGTATATATCAAACCGTACGTGTTCGAGTATGCAATATTGATAGAAGGAAGCATTCCCTACCCAGTACGAGAATAAAACGTTTGAAAGAAAGTAAGCAAGGGCGCATGGCGGATGCCTTGGCTCTCGGAGGCGATGAAGGACGTGATAAGCTGCGATAAGCTTCGGGCAGGTGCAAATAACCTTTGATCCGAAGATTTCCGAATGGGACAACCCGTCATTCTGAAGGAATGACATCTTGCATAGCAAGAGGCTAACGCAGGGAACTGAAACATCTTAGTACCTGTAGGAAAAGAAAATAATAATGATTCCCCTAGTAGTGGCGAGCAGACGGGGATTAGCCCAAACCAATGTTGTTACGGCAATATTGGGGTTGTAGGACCACGATGTCGCAAGAAATTTAGTGAGAAGAATTCTTTGGAAAATGAAACCATAGACGGTGATAGTCCGGTATTCGAAGCTAAATGAAGCGTAGTGGTATCCTGAGTAGCGCGGGACACGAGGAATCTTGCGTGAATCTGCCGGGACCATCCGGTAAGGCTAAATACTCCCGAGAGACCGATAGCGAACCAGTACTGTGAAGGAAAGGTGAAAAGCACTTCGAATAGAAGAGTGAAATAGTCCCTGAAACCGTGCGCCTACAAGCGGTCGGAGCTGTGTAAACAGTGACGGCGTGCCTTTTGCATAATGAACCTACGAGTTACTTTTTCCGGCAAGGTTAAGGATCTTGAGATCAGCAGCCGAAGCGAAAGCGAGTCTTAACAGGGCGATTAGTCGGAAGGAGTAGACGCGAAACCAAGTGATCTACCCTTGGTCAGGTTGAAGGTTAGGTAACACTAACTGGAGGACCGAACCGATAAGCGTTGAAAAGCTTCCGGATGAACTGAGGGTGGGGGTGAAAGGCTAATCAAACTTGGAGATAGCTCGTACCCCGAAATGCATTTAGGTGCAGCCTTGGGAATTACTACTGTGAGGTAGAGCGACTGATAAGATGCGATGGCTTCACCGCCTATCAAGTCTTGATAAACCCGAATGCGCAGTAGTTCGATCCTAGGAGTGAGGGCATGGGTGCTAAGGTCCATGTCCTAAAGGAGAAGAATCCGGACCATCAGCTAAGGTCCCGAAATAATTGCTAAGTTGAACTAACGAAGTCAGATTGCTAAGACAGCTAGGATGTTGGCTTGGAAGCAGCCATTCATTTAAAGAGTGCGTAACAGCTCACTAGTCGAGGAGTTTGGCGTGGATAATAATCGGGCATCAAGCAATTTACCGAAGCTATGGGATCAGTAATGATCGGTAGGGGAGCATTCCACTCTGCGTCGAAGGTGAAGCGTGAGCTTTGCTGGAGCGTGTGGAAAAGCAAATGTAGGTATAAGTAACGATAAAGGTGAGAAACCCCCTCGCCGAAAGACTAAGGTTTCCTGATCAACGCTAATCGGATCAGGGTTAGTCGGGTCCTAAGGCTCAGCCGAACGGTGAGGCCGATGGCAGAACAGGTTAATATTCCTGTACTACCTTAAAGAGTGACGTGGAGACGGAGGTGACAGCGCCGCGGACTGACGGAATAGTCCGTTGAAGGGTGTAGATGTTGATTATCCCAGGCAAATCCGGGATAAGAGTCGAACCTGATAGTATACCAAATTCTTCGGAATAAGGTAATAGTGCGTGTAAGCATACTCCCAAGAAAATCCGCTAAACTTAATCTTTAAGGTACCCGTACCGCAAACGGACACACGTAGTCGGGTTGAATATACTAAGGCGCTTGAGTGATTCACGGTTAAGGAACTAGGCAAATTGACCCTGTAACTTCGGGATAAAGGGTCCCAACGAGAGTTGGGCGCAGAGAATAGGTCCAGGCAACTGTTTAACAAAAACACAGGGCTGTGCCAAATTGAAAGATTACGTATACAGCCTGACACCTGCCCGGTGCTGGAAGGTTAAGAGGAGATGTCATCGCAAGAGAAGCATTGAATTGAAGCCCCAGTAAACGGCGGCCGTAACTATAACGGTCCTAAGGTAGCGAAATTCCTTGTCGGGTAAGTTCCGACCTGCACGAATGGTGTAATGATCTGGACACTGTCTCAACCGTGAGCTCAGTGAAATTGTAGTATCGGTGAAGATGCCGATTACCCGCGATGGGACGAAAAGACCCCGTGAACCTTTACTATAGCTTAACATTGAATTTGGGTAATTGATGTAGGATAGGCCGGAGACTTTGAAGCAGGCACGCCAGTATTTGTGGAGTCGCTGTTGAAATACGGCCCTTTGATTATTTGAGTTCTAACTCGTAGTTGCGAGGACACTGTTTGGTGGGTAGTTTGACTGGGGTGGTCGCCTCCAAAAGTGTAACGGAGGCTTCTAAAGGTGCCCTCAGGACGATTGGTAACCGTCCGTAGAGTGTAATGGCATAAGGGCGCTTGACTGGGAGACAGACAAGTCGATCAGGTAGGAAACTAGAGCATAGTGATCCGGTGTTTCCGTATGGAAGGGACATCGCTCAAAGGATAAAAGGTACTCCGGGGATAACAGGCTGATCCCTCCCAAGAGCTCATATCGACGGAGGGGTTTGGCACCTCGATGTCGGCTCGTCACATCCTGGGGCTGGAGAAGGTCCCAAGGGTTGGGCTGTTCGCCCATTAAAGTGGCACGCGAGCTGGGTTCAGAACGTCGTGAGACAGTTCGGTCTCTATCTATCGTGGGCGTATGAAATTTGCGTGGCTCTGACACTAGTACGAGAGGACCGTGTTGGACTGACCGCTGGTTTACCAGTTGTGCCGCCAGGTGCATCGCTGGGTATCTAAGTCGGGATTGGATAAGTGCTGAAAGCATCTAAGTACGAAGCCAGCCACAAGATTAGATTTCTTAGGGTCGTTAAAGACGATGACGTTGATAGGATGCAGGTGTAAAGGTGGTAACATCAAAGCCGAGCATTACTAATTGCCCGTTCACTTTCTTTCGGACATGTACCGGTTGGGTATATACGTTTAGCTGCTAGACACTGAAATTTTACTTTTCATCATGTCATAACCTTCTTCAGGTGGTTATAGCACGAGGGTTCCACCTCTTCCCATTCCGAACAGAGAAGTTAAGCCTCGTCACGCCGATGGTACTGCGTAACAGTGGGAGAGTAGGTAGCCGCCGTTTTTAGAAGAAGCCCCTTGATTCATTTTGAGTCAAGGGGCTTCTGTTTTATACTTTATTTCATAAATTTCAAAATCTCATCTCCGAGTTTGTCATTCTTTCTGTTTTCCTGGCTCAGTTTCAAAATACCAATAGCTTTTGTTATTTAATCTTGTAATATATCCTGTTTGGTATCCAATATTGTCGTTTTCGGTATTTATTCCTTTCCAGATGTCTTTAGATTCCTTAAATTTGTTTTAGTGATAAAATCAAAAAGTGTCATTTAGTTATTTTTTCTTTTCATCTTTCTCTTTTTTATCAAATTGATTTTTGTAAATTTGGCGAGAATCTATTGAAGGAACATAATTAATACAGTAATAATACTAAATACTCCTGTTAATATGGAAAACAAAATTCAAGAGTTGACCGATAAGATTTATCGTGAAGGCGTGGAAAAAGGAAACGAAGAAGCGCAAAGACTTATCGCGAATGCTCAGGATGAAGCAAAGAAAATCATTGAGGATGCTCGTAAAGAGGCAGAATCAATTGTAAACTCCTCTCGTAAATCTGCTGATGAATTGGCAGAAAATACAAAATCAGAGTTAAAACTATTTTCCGGTCAGGCTGTCAACGCACTTAAATCTGAGGTTGCCACGATGGTTACTGACAAGTTGATAACCGCTTCTGTGAAGGATTTCGCTCAGGATAAGGATTATCTGAATGCGTTTATCGTTGCGCTGGCATCCAAATGGAGTGTAGATGAACCTATTGTCATCTCTACGGCCGACGCAGAATCACTGAAAAAGTATTTTGCAGCTCATGCAAAAGCTTTATTAGACAAGGGAGTGACTATTCAGCAAGTAAATGGTATCAAGACTCTGTTTACCGTTTCTCCTGCGGACGGTTCCTATAAGGTGAACTTCGGAGAAGAAGAATTCATGAATTACTTCAAAGCGTTCTTGCGTCCTCAGTTAGTAGAAATGCTATTTTAAAAGGAGCGACTATGAGTAGTAAATACTATTACTTGGTAGCCGGTTTGCCGGAACTCACTTTGGAGGACAGTAAACTGAGCTATACAGTAGCCGATTTTAAAACAGAAATCTATAGCGGATTGTCTGCTTCGGACCGAAAGTTGATCGACTTGTTTTATCTGAAGTTTGATAATGCCAACGTGCTGAAACTCCTCAAAGACAAAGAGGCGGAAATAGACAAACGTGGAAACTACTCTGCTGCGGAGCTCACCGAATATATTTCTATTCTGAGAGAAGGCGGGGAAATCAGCCCTAAAGAATTTCCGGTTTATCTCTCCACTTTTATAACTGATTATTTGAATACTCCGGCTGAAAGTACGACTTTGCACGAAGATCATCTGGCTGCTTTGTATTATGAGTATGCCATGAAGTGTGGAAATAAGTTTGTTTCTGCCTGGTTTGAATTCAATCTGAACATTAATAATATTCTTGTTGCATTTACCAGCCGTAAATTCAAGTGGGATATTGCTGCCCATATCGTAGGAAACACGGAAGTATGCGAAGCCTTGCGTACATCAAGCGCCCGCGATTTCGGACTGTCCGGTGAAGTGGATGTTTTTGAATCGTTAGTGAAGATCAGTGAGATTACAGAACTGGTGGAGCGTGAGAAGAAACTGGATGCCCTGCGGTGGAACTGGATGGAGGATGCTATTTTCTTCGACTATTTCACCATTGAGCGTATTTTTGCTTTCTTGCTGAAACTGGAAATGATTGAGAGTTGGATTTCATTGGATAAGGAAAGAGGAAATCAATTGTTCCGAAGCATCATTGAGTCGCTGAAGAATGAAGTACAGATTCCCGCAGAATTCAGATAATAAATTTAAAAAAAAATATATGGCAACAAAAGGAACTGTTAGTGGCGTTATTGCCAACATGGTGACCCTCGTCGTTGACGGACCGGTAGCTCAAAATGAGATTTGTTATATCTCGACCGGTGGCGATAAGTTGATGGCGGAGGTGATTAAGGTTGTAGGTTCACATGTATATGTCCAGGTGTTTGAAAGTACCCGTGGACTGAAAGTGGGCGCCGAAGCCGAATTTACAGGACACATGCTTGAGGTGACATTAGGCCCGGGTATGTTATCGAAGAAACTATGATGGTCTGCAAAATGACCTCGACAAGATGGACGGAGTTTTCCTGAAGAGAGGACAATATACGTATCCGTTGGATAAAGAGCGTATATGGCATTTCGTACCATTGGTGAATGTAGGTGACAAAGTGCAGGCTTCTGCATGGTTGGGACAGGTGGATGAAAACTTTCAGCCGTTAAAAATAATGGCCCCGTTCACTATGAAGGGAACGGCTACCGTAAAAACAATCATGCCGGAAGGTGATTATAAGATAGAAGATACTATCGCAATCCTGACAGACGAAGAAGGTAATGATATTCCTGTAACTATGATTCAGAGATGGCCCGTAAAACGTGCGATGACGAATTATAAGGAAAAACCGCGTCCTTTCAAATTGTTGGAGACTGGTGTACGTGTGATTGATACGCTGAATCCGATTGTGGAAGGTGGTACGGGATTTATTCCCGGTCCGTTCGGTACAGGTAAAACGGTGCTTCAGCATGCTATTTCTAAGCAGGCGGAAGCGGATATCGTTATCATTGCAGCTTGCGGTGAACGTGCGAATGAGGTGGTGGAAATCTTTACCGAGTTCCCCGAACTGGTAGACCCGCACACAGGACGTAAGTTGATGGAGCGTACTATTATTATTGCCAATACTTCTAACATGCCGGTAGCCGCGCGTGAAGCATCTGTATATACAGCGATGACACTGGCGGAATATTACCGTTCGATGGGACTGAAGGTATTGTTGATGGCCGACTCTACTTCCCGCTGGGCACAGGCTCTGCGTGAGATGTCCAACCGTATGGAAGAGTTGCCTGGACCAGATGCTTTCCCGATGGATATTTCGGCTATTATCTCTAACTTCTACGGTCGTGCGGGATATGTAAAACTGAGCAATGACGAAACGGGTTCTATTACATTTATCGGTACGGTATCACCTGCCGGTGGTAACTTGAAAGAGCCTGTAACGGAAAATACAAAGAAGGTAGCCCGCTGTTTCTACGCATTGGAACAGGACCGTGCCGATAAAAAACGCTATCCGGCCGTGAACCCGATTGACTCTTATTCCAAATATATCGAATATCCGGAATTTGAAGAATATATCAAAGGTCATATCAATGATGAATGGATCGGAAAGGTAAATGAACTTAAGACCCGTTTACAGCGTGGTAAGGAAATTGCCGAACAGATCAATATCCTCGGTGACGATGGTGTGCCGGTAGAATATCACGTGATCTTCTGGAAATCTGAATTGATCGACTTTGTAATCCTGCAACAGGATGCCTTTGATGAGGTTGACTCGGTGACTCCGATGGAACGTCAGGAAGCCATTCTGAATATGATAATCGACATCTGTCATACGGAATTTGAATTTGATAACTTCAACGAAGTAATGGACTACTTCAAGAAGATGATTAATATCTGTAAGCAGATGAACTATTCGAAGTTCAAATCAGAACAGTATGAAGGATTCCAGAAACAACTGAAGGAATTGATTGCCGAAAGAAGCGTTAAATAGTAAATTGTAAATAGCTAAATTGTAAATATATAGATGGCAACAAAAGCTTTTCAAAAGATATATACCAAGATTACTCAGATTACCAAGGCTACTTGTTCGTTGAAAGCGACAGGAGTAGGGTATGATGAGCTTGCCACCGTGGACGGTAAACTGGCACAGGTGGTAAAGATTGCCGGTGACGATGTCACTTTGCAGGTATTTGAAGGTACGGAAGGTATTCCGACCAATGCCGAAGTAGTATTTCTCGGCAAATCGCCTACATTGAAAGTGAGTGAGCAGTTGGCCGGACGTTTCTTCAATGCTTTCGGTGACCCGATTGATGGAGGTCCGGACATTGAAGGACAGGAAGTGGAAATTGGTGGTCCGTCTGTGAATCCGGTTCGGCGTAAACAACCGTCGGAACTGATTGCAACGGGTATTGCCGGTATCGACTTGAACAATACATTGGTATCCGGTCAGAAGATTCCGTTCTTTGCCGACCCGGACCAACCGTTCAACCAGGTAATGGCAAACGTGGCCTTACGTGCTGAAACGGATAAGATTATCCTCGGCGGTATGGGTATGACGAATGATGACTACCTGTATTTTAAGAATGTGTTCTCTAATGCCGGTGCGCTCGACCGTATCGTGAGTTTCATGAATACGACCGAAAACCCGCCGGTAGAACGTTTGCTGATTCCGGATATGGCACTGACTGCTGCTGAATATTTTGCAGTAAATAATGATGAGAAGGTGTTGGTACTGTTGACGGATATGACGAGCTACGCCGATGCGTTGGCAATCGTGTCCAACCGTATGGACCAGATTCCGTCTAAAGATTCTATGCCGGGATCACTTTACTCGGACTTGGCAAAGATTTACGAAAAGGCGGTGCAGTTCCCTTCTGGCGGTTCAATCACCATTATTGCGGTGACTACTTTGTCCGGTGGAGATATTACTCACGCTGTGCCTGATAATACGGGTTACATCACAGAAGGTCAGTTGTTCCTGCGTCGTGATAGTGATATTGGTAAGGTTATTGTTGACCCGTTCCGTTCATTGTCTCGTTTGAAACAGCTGGTAACCGGTAAGAAGACGCGTAAAGACCATCCGCAGGTGATGAATGCTGCCGTACGTCTTTATGCCGATGCCGCTAACGCTAAGACGAAGATGGAAAACGGTTTCGACCTGACAAACTACGACGAACGTACGTTGGCTTTTGCGAAGGACTATTCCAATCAGTTATTGGCTATTGATGTCAACCTTGATACGACTGAAATGCTGGACGTTGCCTGGGGCTTGTTCGGTAAATACTTCCGTCCGGAAGAAGTGAATATCAAGAAAGACTTAGTGGATCAATACTGGCCGAAACAAAATAATTAGGCGATTTGCTATTAATGATATAAATATTATAAGAATTAAATTCAATCGTGTGATTGTAAATGTTAAATTAGTAAATCAACGAGATGGCTATAAAGTTTCAATATAACAAAACCTCTCTTCAGCAGCTCGAAAAGCAACTGAAAGTGCGGGTGCGTACGCTTCCTATCATTAAGAATAAGGAAAGCGCCCTCCGCATGGAAGTGAAACGCTGTAAAACGGAAGCTGCCGATCTGGAGGATAGGCTCGAACAACAAATTCAAGCCTATGAAGCCATGTTCGCCCTTTGGAATGAGTTTGACGCTTCATTAATAAAGGTGAATGATGTTCATCTTGGCGTGAAAAAGATTGCGGGTGTGCGCGTACCGTTGCTCGAGAATGTAGAATTCGAGATACGTCCGTACAGTATGTTTAATGCTCCCAAGTGGTATGCCGACGGTATCCACCTGTTGGAGGAGCTGGCTCATACGGCAATTGAACGTGAATTTATGCTCGCCAAGCTGAACTTGTTAGAACATGCAAGGAAAAAGACCACTCAAAAGGTGAACCTTTTTGAGAAGGTGCAGATACCGGGCTATCAGGATGCATTGCGAAAAATCAAGCGATTTATGGAAGATGAAGAAAACCTGTCGAAATCTTCGCAAAAGATCATGAAGTCCCATCAAGAAAAAAGGAAGGAGGTAGAGGCATGATTACAAAAATGAAGAAACTCACCTTTCTGGTGTATCACAAAGAATATGAAGAATTCCTGAACAGTCTGCGGGAGCTTGGTGTAGTCCACATTGTGGAGAAACAACAGGGGGCTGCCGATAACACGGAGTTGCAGGATAATATTCGTCTTTCCAACCGTTTGGCGGCTACCTTGAAGTTGCTTCAGAACCAGAAGCATGAAAAGAATGCCGTGATTGCTACGGAAGGAGGAACGGCTGCCCGTGGAATGCAAGTGCTGGACGAAGTGGATGCTTTACAGACGGAACACGGAAAGTTGTCGCAGCAGTTGCAAAGCTATGCCAAAGAAAAAGAAGCTCTGGAAGCCTGGGGCAACTTTGAACCGGCAAATGTTCAGAAGCTGAAAGATGCCGGTTATGTAATCGGTTTCTATAGCTGTTCGGAAGGAAATTACAAAGAAGAGTGGGAAACGGAATACAATGCAATGATTGTGAACCGCATTTCTTCTAAAGTATTCTTCGTGACTGTAACGAAAGGCGGAGAGGAAGTGGACTTGGATGTAGAGCAGGCTAAATTACCTGCATACTCTTTGGCACATCTTGAAACGCTTTACAATACAACAGAACAGGCCGTTGAAGAGAATGAAAAAAGACTGGTTGCACTTTCCGAAACGGATATTCCTTCCTTGAAGGCTGCTCTGAAAGAGTTGCAAAGTCAGATTGAATTCTCTAAAGTTGTGTTAAGTTCCGAGCAGACTGCCGGTGACAAACTGATGTTGATTGAAGGATGGGCGCCTGCATTCAGTCAAGTGGAGATAGAGGCTTATCTGAATGACGCACATGTATATTATGAGATTACCGATCCGATGCCGGGCGATAATGTTCCTATTCGATTGAATAATAAGGGATTCTTTGCTTGGTTCGAGCCGATTTGCAAGCTGTATATGCTTCCGAAGTATAATGAACTGGACTTGACCCCGTTCTTTGCCCCGTTCTTTATGATCTTCTTTCGGACTTTGTCTGGGAGATTCCGGATATGGTTTGTTCCTGTTCCTGGGAGCTACGGCCTATCGGTTGATGGCGAAGAAAGTAACCCCGTCAATGAAGTCAATCATCTCATTGATACAGGTCTTGGCTGTTTCAACTTTCTTCTGCGGTCTGCTGACGGGTACATTCTTCGGAGCGAATATCTATGATTTGACTGGCCGATTGTTCAACGTCTGAAACATGCTGTCTTGATGGATAACAATGATATGTTCCAATTATCGTTGATATTGGGAGCTATCCAGATTTTATTCGGTATGGTACTGAAAGCTGTGAATCAGACGATTCAGTTTGGTTTCAAATATGCAGTGGCAACTATCGGATGGATCATCCTGCTGGTTTCCAATGGCAGTTTCGCTTTGTTGCCGGAGGTAATGCCGATGGGAAGTACAGTGCATTTGGTTATTCTGTGTGTTCCAGCTGCTATGATTTTCCTTTATAACAGTCCGGGAAAGAACATATTCCTGAATATCGGATTGGGATTGTGGGATTCATACAACATGGTTACTGGCTTACTTGGAGACGTTTTGTCCTACGTTCGTCTGTTTGCTCTCGGACTTTCCGGTGGTATCTTGGCAGGAGTATTCAATAGCCTGGCAGTAGGTATGAGTCCGGATAATGTAATAGCAGGCCCTATCGTAATGGTGCTGATTTTCGTGATCGGTCATGCAATCAATATTTTCATGAATGTGCTGGGTGCAATGGTTCACCCAATGCGTCTGACGTTCGTTGAGTTCTTCAAGAACTCCGGATATGAAGGAGGCGGTAAAGAGTACAAACCGTTCAGAAATTAAAAAAACTGAAGATTAAAAATTAGAAATAGAGAATTAATATTTTAAGAATTAAACAATAAAAAATAGAATAAGATTATGGAAATGAATTTGTTTATCGCCTACATTGGCATCGCGATTATGGTTGGTTTGTCAGGCATCGGTAGTGCTTACGGAGTAACTATTGCAGGTAATGCTGCCATCGGAGCATTGAAGAAGAATGATAGTGCATTCGGTAACTTCCTGGTATTGACAGCCCTTCCGGGTACACAGGGGCTTTATGGTTTTGCCGGTTATTTCATGTTTCAGACTATCTTCGGCATTTTGACTCCTGAAATTACAGCTATCCAGGCATCAGCAGTTCTTGGTGCAGGTATTGCTTTAGGATTGGTTGCCTTATTCTCCGCTATCCGTCAGGGACAAGTTTGTGCAAACGGTATTGCAGCTATCGGACAGGGACACAATGTATTTAGTAATACGTTGATTCTTGCCGTATTCCCCGAGCTTTATGCAATCGTTGCTTTGGCTGCAACCTTCTTGATCGGTAGTGCACTCGTTGCATAATTTTTAGCAAGAATATTTCCTATAAAGGAGTTTCAATCCCCTTGTACATGCAGCTTTGCATGTGCAAGGGGATATTCTTTTTTCATTGTTATAGGGCAACGTTTCTTTCCTCTTCTTAACTCATATTTTTCGCATAAAGTATTATTTTTCAAAGAATAATGTGTACTTTTGCACTCGCATACTAAAAAGAGTTTTAATATATTATATGGTAAAAGATTTATTAACCCCCGATTATATCTTCGAGTCCAGCTGGGAAGTATGTAATAAAGTGGGAGGAATATACACCGTCTTGTCGACACGGGCAAATACATTGCAGGAAAAGTTCCGCGACAGAATTTTCTTCATAGGTCCTGATGTATGGCAAGGAAAAGAAAACCCTCTATTCATCGAGTCGGATAACCTATGTGCTGCCTGGAAAAAGCATGCACTTGAGAAAGACGAACTTTCTGTCCGTATAGGACGATGGAATATCCCCGGTGAACCCATAGTCATTCTTGTTGATTTCCAACCTTTTTTTGAAAAGAAAGACGATATATACACAGAAATGTGGAATCGTTATCAAGTAGATTCGTTGCACGCTTATGGCGATTACGACGAAGCTTCTATGTTTTCATACGCTGCGGGAAGAGTGGTAGAGAGTTTCTATCGCTACAACCTGACAGAAACGGATAAGGTGGTATATCAGGCGCATGAATGGATGACTGGAATGGGAGCACTTTATGTACAGGAAGCTGTGCCGGAGGTGGCTACTATTTTTACGACCCATGCTACTTCTATCGGTCGTTCTATTGCCGGTAATCATAAACCGTTGTACGACTATCTGTTTGCTTATAATGGCGACCAGATGGCGCAAGAACTGAACATGCAATCGAAACACTCGATTGAAAAACAGACTGCACATTACGTAGACTGTTTTACGACGGTGAGCGAAATAACCAATAATGAGTGTAAGGAATTACTGGATAAACCGGCAGATGTTGTTCTGATGAACGGTTTTGAAGATGATTTTGTACCGAAAGGAAGCACGTTTACCGGCAAACGTAAACGCGCACGTACCTTGATGCTTAGTGTTGCCAATAAATTATTGGGAACAAATCTGGGTGACGATACGTTAATTGTCGGAACCAGTGGACGATATGAGTTTAAGAATAAAGGTATTGATGTTTTTTTGGAATCATTAAACCGCTTGAACAGGGATAAGAAACTGCATAAGAATGTGTTGGCATTCATCAATGTACCCGGTTGGGTGGGAGAGCCCGCGAGGATTTGCAGGCACGTTTGAAGAGCAAAGATAAGTTCGACACTCCCCTCGAAGTACCGTTTATCACTCATTGGCTGCATAATATGACTCATGACCAGGTGTTGGACATGTTGAAATATCTGGGAATGGGCAATCGTCCGGAAGATAAGGTAAAGGTGATTTTTGTTCCTTGTTATCTGGATGGTCGTGATGGTATCATGAATAAAGAATATTATGATATATTGCTGGGGCAGGATTTGAGTGTCTATGCTTCTTATTACGAACCGTGGGGATATACTCCGCTGGAAAGTGTAGCTTTCCATGTGCCGACAATCACTACGGATCTGGCAGGATTCGGACTTTGGGTAAACAGCCTGAAGAACCAGCATGGCATTAATGATGGAGTGGAAGTGCTGCATCGTTCGGACTATAATTATTCGGAAGTGGCGGATGGTATCAAAGATACGATTACGTTGTTTGCGGATAAGACTGATAAAGAGGTGAAGGAAATCCGTAAGCGTGCTGCTGAAGTTGCAGAGCAGGCTTTATGGAAGCACTTTATACAATATTATTATGAAGCTTATGATATCGCTTTGCAATGCTATGAAGCGTCAGTTGAGTTAAGAAAGAAATTATTTATCAATAAGTAAACGAAAACATTATGAAAATCAAAGTTAGTAATGTGAATACTCCCAACTGGAAAGAGGTTACTGTGAAATCACGTATACCGGAAGAGTTGGAGAAGTTGTCTGAAATCGCACGCAACATTTGGTGGGCATGGAATTTTGAAGCGACTGAACTGTTTAGAGATCTAGATCCGGAACTTTGGAAAGAATGTGGACAGAATCCAGTACTGTTGTTGGAACGTATGAGCTATGAAAAGCTGGAAGCGCTGGCAAAAGACAAAGTGATTCTAAGAAGAATGAATGAAGTTTATACGAAATTCAGAGATTACATGGATGTGAAGCCGGATGAGCAACGCCCATCTATAGCTTATTTCAGTATGGAATATGGCTTGAGCAGCGTCCTGAAAATATATTCCGGTGGTCTGGGTGTATTGGCTGGTGACTATCTGAAAGAGGCTTCCGACAGCAATGTTGATTTGTGTGCGGTAGGTTTCTTGTATCGTTACGGCTACTTTACTCAAACGTTGTCTATGGATGGACAGCAGATTGCCAACTACGAGGCACAGAACTTCGGTCAACTTCCTATTGAACGTGTAATGGATGCCAATGGTCAGCCGTTGATAGTTGACGTTCCTTATCTTGATTATTTTGTTCATGCAAACGTATGGCGTGTGAATGTTGGACGTGTTCCTTTGTATCTGCTAGATACGGATAATGAAATGAACAGCGAATTCGACCGTCCTATCACTCACCAGCTTTATGGTGGTGACTGGGAAAACCGTTTGAAACAGGAAATCTTGTTGGGTATCGGTGGTATCCTGACACTGAAAGCATTGGGTATCAAGAAAGATGTTTATCATTGTAATGAAGGACACGCTGCATTGATTAATGTTCAGCGTATCTGCGACTATGTAGCTACTGGATTGACTTTCGACCAGGCTATCGAGTTGGTTCGCGCTTCTTCTCTCTATACTGTTCATACTCCGGTGCCTGCAGGTCACGACTATTTTGATGAAGGCTTGTTTGGAAAATATATGAGTGGTTATCCTGCCAGAATGGGTATCACTTGGGATGACTTGATGGATCTAGGACGTAACAATCCGGGCGACAAGGGCGAACGTTTCTGTATGTCTGTATTTTGCTTGTAACACTTCACAGGAAGTAAACGGTGTGAGCTGGTTGCATGGCAAGGTTTCTCAAGAAATGTTCTCTGGTATCTGGAAAGGTTATTTCCCGGAAGAAAGCCACGTAGGTTATGTAACCAATGGTGTTCACTTCCCAACTTGGAGTGCAACAGAATGGAAAGAATTATACTTTAAATATTTCAACGAAAACTTCTGGTTCGATCAGTCTAATCCTAAGATTTGGGAAGCTATCTACAATGTGCCCGATGAAGAGATTTGGAAGACTCGTATGACTATGAAGAATAAGTTGGTTGACTATATCCGTAAGTCATTCCGCGATACATGGTTGAAGAACCAGGGAGATCCTTCTCGTATCGTTTCACTGATGGATAAGATCAATCCGAACGCATTGCTGATTGGTTTCGGCCGTCGTTTTGCTACTTACAAACGTGCACACTTGCTGTTCACCGACTTGGATCGTCTTTCTAAGATCGTGAACAATCCTGATTATCCGGTACAATTCCTGTTTACAGGTAAAGCTCACCCGCACGATGGAGCAGGCCAGGGCTTGATTAAGCGTATCATTGAAATCTCTCGTCGTCCGGAATTCCTGGGTAAGATTATCTTCCTCGAGAATTACGATATGCAACTGGCTCGTCGTCTGGTTTCCGGCGTTGATATCTGGTTGAATACTCCGACTCGTCCGTTGGAAGCATCCGGTACATCTGGTGAAAAAGCTTTGATGAACGGTGTTGTCAATTTCTCTGTACTAGACGGTTGGTGGCTGGAAGGTTACCGTGAAGGTGCAGGTTGGGCGTTGACTGAAAAACGTACTTACCAGAATCAGGAACATCAGGATCAGCTGGATGCTGCTACTATTTACAGTATTCTTGAAACTGAAATCTTGCCGTTGTATTATGCACGTAATAAGAAAGGATATTCTGAAGGCTGGATCAAAGTGGTGAAGAATTCTATCGCACAGATCGCTCCTCATTATACCATGAAGCGTCAGTTGGATGATTACTATAGCAAATTCTATTGCAAACTGGCAAAACGTTTCCAGACTTTGGCTGCTAATGATAATGCAAAAGCAAAGAAATCGCAGCTTGGAAAGAAGAAGTGGTTGCTAAATGGGATTCTATTGAAATCGTATCTTGCGATAAGGTAGAAGACTGAAGAAAGGTGACATCGAAAGCGGAAAAGAATATACTATTACTTACGTGATCGATGAAAAAGGCTTGAATGATGCAGTGGGACTTGAATTGGTTACTACTTACACAACTGCAGACGGCAAACAACATGTTTACTCTGTAGAACCGTTTAGCGTTATCAAGAAAGAGGGCGACTTGTATACATTCCAGGTTAAGCATAGCTTGTCGAATGCAGGTAGTTTCAAGGTGTCTTACCGTATGTTCCCGAAGAATCCGGAGCTTCCACACCGTCAAGACTTCTGCTACGTACGTTGGTTTATCTAATTGAAGAGTAAAGTGGGAGAGTGAAATCTCCTGTTACTTTGAATATATAAAATCAGCCCCTGCATTCTGCAAGATGTGTAGGGCTGATTTTTTCAATCGAACAGACTGTTTCAAAGCCTTTGACCTTCTTTTTTGTTATTTTACAGCTTCTGCAATTTTAGCTTGCAGCTCTTCTCCGTGCAGACCGCGGGCGATAATTGTACCGTCACCGTCGATCAATACTGTATGAGGAATACTGTTTATAGCGTAGAGTTGTGCACCTTCACTTTGCCAGAATTTCAGGTCGGACATTTGCGGCCAAGTCATGTCTAGCTTCTTGATTGCTTCTTTCCATGCAGCACCATCCTGATCGAGAGATACACCTACGATTTCGAAGTTTTTGCCTTTGTACTTAGCGTATGTTTCTACCAGGTTAGGCATTTCGCGACGGCAAGGACCGCACCAGCTAGCCCAGAAGTCAACCAATACCACTTTTCCTTTGCCTACATAATCAGACAATTTCACAGTCCTTTCCTTCCGGAGTCTGCATTTCGAAATCAACAAATTGAGTACCTACAGCAGTCTTTTTCTGCTTGTCAGTCATCTCTTTGATTCTTACGATTGTTTCGTCATTCTGGAAATTAGCAGGAATTTGTTGCAACAAAGCTTCATTTTCGGCCGTAGAGTTATTGTAGAAAGTCTGTTTGAACAAGAATACGCCAACCGGGTTGGTGATGTTCTTTGTACACCTTCTTTGATTGCTTTGTCATACTGTTCTTCCAGCTGGCACCTTCTCTTTGTTTGGCTTCTTTTGCTCATCACTTAAAGAAGTGTCGCCCATTGCTTCATAAATGGTATTCATTTTCTTGCTGATGTCATTGATTTGAGCTCTGATTTCCTGGTATGCATCATTGTTAGGAGTACCGGTCACAGCGTCGTTATCCTTGGTCAGGGAAACGTTGATTTTCCGTTTTCGAGGAAGAAATCAATCATCAACGGTCTCCGTTCACTTCGCAAGTGACATAGCGGCTAACCACAGAATCTTGTGTACCTTCAAAGGTAAAAGTACCTTTGGTGATAACGGCTGTATCTAGTTTGGTCAGATTTCTACCAGTAGCTTCCTGAAGATAAACGGTGTCACCATCGCTTGCACCTTCTACCGTACCTGTGACAACGTATCCGGCTTTGTTTCCGCCCGTACAAGCTACCATGCCTAACGCTGCCGTTGCAATAACTAAATAAGTTAACTTTTTCATGCTTTTGTAAAATTAGTGAATAAATATTTATGCAAAGATAGATTTTTTTTCTGTCGGGCATCGAAAAACACTGTTATATTAGATTAACACCTAGGTGAAAACCGCAGAAATGTGTACCTTTGCAGCCCAAACTTTAGTATGAATATGCAAGAAGATAAATCCATCATTGAGGTGAGCCATGTATCGAAGTACTTTGGCGATAAAACAGCATTGGATGATGTGACTCTAAACGTGAAAAAGGGCGAGTTTGTCACTATACTTGGTCCTTCCGGTTGCGGTAAAACCACGTTGTTGCGTCTCATTGCCGGTTTTCAGACGGCTTCGGAAGGCGAGATCCGAATTTCGGGGATGGAAATAACACAAACCCCTCCCCACAAGCGTCCGGTGAATACGGTATTTCAGAAATATGCCTTGTTCCCGCACTTGAATGTGTATGATAACATCGCTTTCGGCCTGAAACTGAAAAAAACACCGAAACAAACCATTGAGAAGAAAGTGAAAGCTGCTTGAAAATGGTAGGCATGACGGATTATGAATACCGCGATGTGGATTCTCTTCCGGTGGTCAGCAACAACGTGTAGCCATTGCCCGTGCCATTGTGAATGAGCCGGAAGTGTTGCTATTGATGAGCCGCTGGCAGCGCTCGACCTGAAAATGCGTAAGGATATGCAAATGGAGCTCAAAGAAATGCATAAATCTTTGGGAATTACGTTTGTTTACGTCACTCACGATCAGGAAGAGGCATCTTACGTTGAGCGATACGATTGTCGTGATGAGTGAAGGAAAGATTCAGCAGATCGGTACACCGATTGATATTTATAATGAACCTATCAATCGTTTGTTGCGGACTTTATCGGAGAAAGCAATATCCTCAATGGTACCATGATTCATGATAAGCTGGTACGTTTCTGCGGTACGGAGTTTGAATGTGTGGATGAAGGATTTGGTGAGAATGTTCCGGTAGACGTAGTCATCCGTCCGGAAGATCTTTATATTTTCCCCGTTTCGGATATGGCACAGTTGGTAGGAGTGGTAGAGACTTCTATTTTCAAAGGTGTGCATTATGAAATGACGGTGATGTGCGGCGGATATGAATTCTTGTGCAGGATTACCATCATTTTGAAGGGGCGGAAGTCGGACTGCTGGTGAAGCCGTTCGATATTCACATCATGAAGAAAGAGCGTATCTGCAATACGTTTGAAGGAAAATTGCTGGATGCCACTCATGTGGAATTCCTGGGCTGTAACTTTGAATGTACTCCGGTGGAAGATATAGCTGCCGATACGAATGTCAAAGTGGAGGTAGACTTTGAAAAAGTGATTCTTCAGGATAATGAAGAAGACGGAACGCTGACAGGTGAGGTGAAATTCATCCTTTACAAGGGCGACCATTATCATCTGACCGTATTGTCAGACTGGGACGAGAATGTATTTGTAGATACGAACGATGTATGGGATGACGGAGACCGTGTAGGTATTACCATCCCTCCAGATGCCATTCGTATAATTAAAATAACCGATTAACAGGAAAGGAAGTGAATAAGAAGTTTATAGTCTTTTTGTCATCACGTAAGAGTTGGACTCTCCCTTACATTATTTTTTCGGCGATCTTTGTGATTATACCGTTGTTCTTAATTGTCGTGTATGCGTTTACCGACGATAACGGTCATTTGACTCTCGCCAATTTTCAGAAGTTCTTCGAACATCCTGAAGCGATCAATACCTTTGTCTATTCGATAGGTATTGCTATCATCACCACTCTTGTTTGTCTTTTGTTGGGTTATCCTGCTGCCTGGATATTGAGCAACAGTAAGCTGAACCGTTCCAAAACGATGGTTGTCCTGTTCATCCTGCCGATGTGGGTGAATATCCTGGTACGTACCCTGGCTACGGTTGCCCTATTCGACTTTTTCAGCGTGCCGCTGGGTGAAGGAGCTTTGATATTCGGTATGGTGTACAACTTTATCCCCTTTATGATTTATCCTATCTATAACACGTTGCAGAAGATGGATCATAGTTATATCGAAGCAGCACAAGACTTGGGCGCCAATCCCGTGCAAGTCTTTCTGAAAGCAGTCCTTCCGCTTTCTATGCCGGGTGTGATGAGTGGAATTATGATGGTGTTCATGCCGACTATATCTACATTTGCCATTGCCGAGTTGCTGACGATGAATAACATCAAACTCTTTGGTACGACGATTCAGGAAAATATCAATAACAGCATGTGGAACTATGGAGCGGCACTTTCGCTTATCATGCTGTTGCTGATTGCTGCTACTTCTTTGTTTAGCACAGACGATAAGGACAATTCAAACGAAGGGGCTATGGTAAAGAAAATATTTGCGCAGGCTTACTTGTGGATATTGCTGTTGCTGCTTTATTCTCCTATCGTGATTATCGTCATCTATTCCTTCACCGAAGCGAAAGTGCTGGGCAACTGGACCGGTTTCTCTACCAAACTTTATACTTCGCTTTTCACCACGGGCACGCATCATTCTTTGATGAATGCATTGGTTAATACGATTACTATCGCCTTGCTGGCTGCAACGGCATCTACCCTGCTGGGTAGCGTGGCTGCTATCGGCATCTTTAATCTGAAATCCCGTTCGCGCAAAGCGATTAGTTTTGTGAATAGCATTCCTATTCTGAACGGAGATATCATCACCGGTATTTCGCTTTTCCTTTTGTTTGTTTCTTTGGGAATCACGCAAGGATATACCACCGTAGTGCTTGCACATATCACTTTCTGTACGCCTTACGTTGTGTTGAGCGTTCTGCCCCGCTTGAAGCAGATGAATCCGAATATTTATGAAGCTGCCCTCGATTTGGGGCGACTCCCATGCAAGCCCTGTGGAAAGTCATTGTGCCGGAGATTCGTCCGGGAATGATTAGTGGCTTTATGCTTGCGTTGACACTGTCTATTGATGATTTTGCCGTAACAGTGTTTACCATCGGCAACCAGGGCTTGGAGACGCTTTCTACTTATATTTATGCTGATGCCCGCAAAGGTGGTCTGACACCGGAGCTTCGTCCGCTTTCCGCTATTATTTTTGTGGTGGTGTTGGCGTTGCTTATTGTAATCAATTACCGGGCAGGAAAGCGAAGAAAAATAGTTATTCAATATGCCAATGCGCTGATATGCTAATTGCATGGCAGCACGTTTTCAGTATTGGCATATTGTAAAATTATTAATTATGAAAGAATAATTCCTGCTATCCTGTTGTTGCTGAGTTTGACGGGATGTTATAATTCCGGCGAGCCTCGCGAACGGGTTCTCAAAATCTATAACTGGGCGGATTATATCGGGAAGGTGTTCTCGAGGATTTTCAGGCATATTATAAGGAACAGACTGGTGAAAATATCCGCATCGTTTATCAGACATTCGACATTAATGAGATAATGTTGACCAAGATTGAGAAAGGTCATGAGGATTTCGACGTGGTTTGTCCTTCGGAATACATTATTGAGCGTATGTTGAAGAAGCACCTGCTTCTGCCTATCGACACGAACTTTGCCCATTCTCCCAACTATATGAGAAATGTGTCTCCGTTCATACGGGAGCAGATTAATAAACTGAGCCAGCCGGGTGAAGAAGCCAGCCGTTATGCAGTATGCTATATGTGGGGACTGCGGGAATCCTTTATAACCGGGCTTATGTTTATGATTCGGTCGCAGCATCCTGGGATTGTCTTTGGGATAAGAAATATGCCGGCAAAATACTGATGAAGGATAGTTACCGTGACGCTTACGGTACGGCCATTATCTATGCGCATGCCAAGGAACTGGAAGAGGGACTGTGACGGTGGAAGAACTGATGAACGACTATTCTCCGCAGGCTATGGAACTTGCGGAAAAATACCTGAAAGCCCTGAAACCGAATATAGCTGGCTGGGAAGCCGATTTCGGTAAGGAGATGATGACGAAGAACAAGGCTTGGCTGAATATGACCTGGAGCGGTGACGCTATATGGGCGATTGAAGAAGCCGATGCGGTAGGTGTGGACTTGGATTACGAGGTTCCGAAGGAAGGAAGTAATATATGGTATGACGGTTGGGTGATTCCGAAATATGCGAGGAATCCGGAAGCAGCCAGTTACTTTATCAACTTCATGTGCCGTCCGGACATTGCTCTGAGAAATATGGATTTCTGCGGATATGTAAGTTCGATTGCTACTCAGGAGATTCTGGAAGAGAAGATAGACACGACACTTACCTATTTTGCTGATTTGAGTTATTTCTTCGGATCGGGTGCCGATAGCATACAGATTGACAAGATTCAATATCCCGACCGCAAGGTAGTGGAACGATGCGCTATGATTCGTGACTTCGGTGATAAGACGAAAGAAGTTCTTGATATCTGGTCACGTATTAAGGGGGATAATTTAGGAGTAGGTATCACCATTCTCATCTTTGTCGTTGTTGCTTTGATGAGCGGCTGGATGATATAAAAGATGGCAACGTTACAGTCGCCGGAAACAACAAAGGCGAAGAAGCAGAAGAAAAAAGGTAAAGAGGAATTAACGTTGGTTTTTTGGTACATATTAGCAATAAGACTCGGTAAGCAGAATGTTTGCCGAGTCTTATTTTTATGGTGTCATTATCGCCGTTTCATATTGCGGAGTACGTCCTTTGTTTCCTTGTCTACACGGAGAGACTCGATAGTTTTCTGTAATGCTTTATTGTAAGTCCAGTTGTCCAGTTTGCTCTGTTTCAAGTATTCCATTGTCTTTTCTGGGAATTTGATGAAGCAGATGGATAGCATCAGGCCATAGCCATTCGTGCATAATAGGCATCATGGTTGAAAGTGTTTGCGTATGCCAGCAATGCATCAATATGTCCTTCATCTATATAATGGAAAAGCATCACAATTCCGAAGCGGATTTCGAACTCTTTGGGAGATGCGAGGTAAGGCTGAATAAACTGCCATACTGTTTCTTTTCCTTTCTTCACGGCTGTTTTCAGTTCACCGCAAAAGATGTCGCATACCGCCCAGTTGTCGATACGTGGAACGAACATGCTTACGTATCTCATCCGTTCGTCCAGCTCCATTTTGGCCAGTCCGATAATCATTCCCTGAAGCATTGTTTCTTCATAATATTTGGTATCGTTTGCTTCCACGAATATGCGCCAGTCTTCTCTCTTTGTGATTTCTTTAGCCAGTGTCCGTAACTGCGGGATACGTATGCCGAGGATATTTTCCACTCCGGGGACTAGGGCAGAATGAAATTCCTGATACTTGGAATCTACTAAATCCTGCAATTCTTTTCGAATGTTTTCTGTTGTTGTCATTTTGTACAGTTGGTTATATTTCACAAATATATAGAAAAGAGCATGCCTTGCGCGCAGACATGCTCCATTTTAGTTTTTCTTCCAGCGAAGGTTTATATTACTCTTGACCATGCTGAAAGTGAATGTTGTAATAGGAAACCGAGATAATTATCTTCTCCGATTTTACTTATTTGCTTTGATAATGAACGCAAGTTTTTGCCTTCATAAGTGTAAGCACCGTTCTTTCTGCTTGAATCGTTACTGTTATAAGAATTTTAGCAGGTTCTTCACCCTCTTCCTGTGCTTGCACCGGTGCAATGAACTCTATTTTTAGTGGTTCAGGTTTTAGTTGAAGTAAGATGTTGTTTTATTTTCATCGAAAGTCGGCGTATAGGAGATATTGTAGTTGATTTCACCAAGATTGCAGATGATGTCTTCTGCCACTTCATCGTTATCAATAATGCTTTTAATCAGGTCGTCAACCGGAAGTTTCTTTAATCATAATCTGATTGTCTCTTTACTTCGGCGGTAACTTCGGCGCCTGCCGGTTTCTCCCTCTTTGCATTTCTTTCCGGTGAATTGATAGGCTCGGATTCCGTCAGCATTGTGCCGGAATAAGTACCATCAACATCTTTTAGGGAATATACGGGAATGTTTGAATCATCGTCACCACGCTACATGCTGTAAAGAAGAAACTATGTCTCAGTGCCATTGCAAACAAGACAAAGCGATTAAAACAACAAACTTTTCATTTTAGCAAAGTTTTCATACTGTTTAAAAATTAGATTATTAATTCTCAAAATTATGTACGTACATAGTGTAAAATGCTACGGCTAATAGAATACTGCATTGAAAAGAATGAAAGAATTTTTGTATGAGATATTGTTATGAAGATCCTGTTAATGGATCTTCGGCTATATAACTCAGTATTTGTTTTATTGTTTTTCGTGATAGACTCGCTCTCGGCGTTATCCCAAAAT